>Ga0070741_10000266_pt1 | contig 198053 bp, 183 predicted proteins | sample Coa_R1_4_FD_66440 | JGI IMG/M metagenome (GOLD analysis project Ga0070741, IMG submission 66440) | Surface soil microbial communities from Centralia Pennsylvania, which are recovering from an underground coalmine fire - Coalmine... | ecosystem: Environmental > Terrestrial > Soil >... | reverse complement strand
AACGCCTTCACCATTTTTCATCGAGGATACCTGGCGATCGACAGCGCAGCGGACTATACCGAAACCGAAAGCCCGAACTATCTGAATTACTACCGGCGCACGATCGCGCACAACACGATGCTCGTCTATAAGCCGGGCGAGCCATTTTTCTGGGCCGAGAATTTGTGGCCGGCGGCAAACGATGGTGGTCAGCGGATGGATTCTTCCCGTTACTGGAACACCATTCGCAGCGTTAGCGACTGGGAGCAGACCCGCGACTTATGGGATTTGGCCCGAATGGAGGCTAAGGATTATGTTCCCAATGAATTTCAATATGCAAAAGGAGATGCAACGCACGCATATAGCTCCTCAAAGCTGGATCTGTTCACGCGTGAACTGTTGTACTTGCCCCGCATAAATTTGCTAATCATTTTTGATCATGTGCGTAGTACGGATCCGTCTTATAAGAAGGTCTGGCTGCTGCACGGAGTCAATGAACCGCGAGTGGACGCAAATAAACCTGGGCAGGAGATCGGACACGGAGGCACTTCGTACGCAAATGCCTCGAGCTTCACGTTTGAAGATGGGGAAGGGCGACTTCTTGTTCATGCTCTGTTGCCCCAACAGCGTGAAGTGATAAAACGCGGAGGCCCGGGTTGGGAGTTCTGGACTCCGGGCGATGAGTTCGGTGGTGCATGGGGTACCGGAAAGAACTGGCCGATCGAAGGAGCGCAAGGAGGTCCGCTCCCGGAGGACCCGTATCTGAGAAAAATGTGGAAGACGTTCTGGGGAGAGGACCTGGATCACATATCTCCATCGAACATGAAGCATGTGGTGCCCGGTTCCTGGCGGGTGGAGGTATCGCCAAATCGGCCGAGTAAAGAAGATTTTTTCTTGAACGTACTAGAAATCGGAGACAAAGGCCAGTCCGATGCAAGACGGGTGGAGCTTACAGAAGGCAGTAATCTAACTGGCGCTGTCATTGCAAACGAAACGCTTGTGTTATTTGCCACCGGCCAGTTGCCAGCGACCGACGGCGAACTTACGTTGCCTGACATCGAGGTGAAGCAACTGCTTGTGACGGACCTGAAACCCGAAGCGAAATACCAGCTCGAGATCACTGGGGGCAAGGCCAATTGGGGCGGAGGTCTTTTTCAGGGAGTTCACTTGTGGAGCGCGACCGTCGATACAGATCACACAGGCGTGCTGAGAATTCCATTCGGCGGGCACAAAGATGCTCGTCTACGACTGCGGCTACTTCAATAGATATGTGTAGTCCTGGCGGCGCGGTCTGCTCATGAGAGTGTGCGAAAGAGCTACACGCCCTTACGCCAATGAGGATCGTCCTTTTTGATCAATTCGATAGTAATCGACCCGTCCTCGTTCAGCGGTTGCTCACATGCCCAAGCCACTGGCTTCAGAACGCCCGGCCGAAGCTCCAGTTCTGCAGACAGACGAACTTCGCCTTCAAATCCCTTTGGTAGCAGGAACGACGCGAGCCGAATGCCGCCGCCGACCGGGTGACCAGGATCGAGCGTTCCTCGAACCTTGAATTGCCCATCTGCGCTGGCCAGCTGCAACCAGAGGACTCCAGGAACGCCTGCCACGCCGCGATTCGCAATCGCCACAATCAGCTCGTAAGTTCCATACCGCTTGCGCTGCCACACCCATGCGGGACGAAGTCGATAACCGAGACTTGTACGCAAGCGCTCAAAGCCTCGTGGGTAAGTCTCGTTGTAGCGGCGAAGGTTGGCAGCTTCAGTCCACAACGCCCAATAGTTCGCGCCAAGATCGAGCGTGTGCAGCATGTAATTTTCAAGTTCGTTTACGCCGTTTGCGTCTTTGGGCAGTTTGGAAATATCGTATTGCCGAAAATATCCATCTTCGAGAATCGCTGCCGACCACGGCGGCCGATTCGCTAGCTGATCGATCTGAATTGGCTCTTCGATAATGATGCTGTCGGAGCGAAGCCATGCGCCGGCAGCCGTCGCCATGCCCAGGGTCTTGCGGTTGCCGACCTTACTGATGTCGGGCTGCGTATTAAACGCGAGTGGCGTGCGTTTCCAGGTCTCAAGTTGCAGTTCAGTCATTTGGACAAACGTGCGCTGTGCAGTCGTCTCGTCGGGAAATGGATTCGGATAGTCGCTCGTATGTCCTTCGCCCCAGAACCCGTACTGCATTACGTCCATCCATTCGATAAGCGGATTTCCATCAAACTCGGCGGCGAGAAGCTGGTTCAATTCAGTAAAGGCCTGTTGAAATTCTGGATGATCGTATCGGGGCTCGACGTATTGCGCGTCAGCATGCCTGGGGATTTTTCCGATTTTCACTAACGGAATGCGCGAGCGCAAAAACTCCGGCAAGGCGATCTGATCGGGCTCAAAGTTTGGGCTTGAAAGTTGCACACGAAACGCAACTCGCAATCCGCGGGCTTTCGCTGCATCGAGGGTCAGCTTCCAGACGGGATCGAGGTCCAACCGTCCAGGGCGCGACTGCACATTTCTCCAATCGCACCGGATGTAGAGAACGTCCACGAACGGCAGTGTGGACATATTTTCGACATGCTGCTCCAGCGTTTCGCGCCCAGCTCGGGCCGCGAGAGATGGCCCACTCTCTTCCCAGGTATAGCCGATGAGTCCAAGCCCAGGGTTTCGTAGTGGCTTCTCGCTCGGAGTCGTAAAAAAAACGGTAAACCAGCCTTCATCCTGATCGATATCGAACGGACCCTGCTCCAGGCGGTCCCGCGGAGGAAAGGGCGCGTTGAAACTCTGATTTCCGAACCCTTGGCTGAATGCTGTAGCTGGAGCGAGTGCGGCCGCAAGAGCTGCACCCTTTATTAGTGTCCGTCTATGCATCTGCGCGTCTCCTCAGTTTTTGCGTTTGACATTTTTGTGCGGTTGCCGGAAAGTTGTAGCGCAAAAGATATCGAAAGTAAAAGAAAGAATCAAATGGTAAACGCTACCCGAGGCCTGCTCTTCGCGCTATTGTTCGTCAGTAGCTCCTTTGCAGCTCGACCTGGTGCCTTTACGGTTGTCGGTCCGGGCGGCGGCGGCGCCATGTTCAACCCCACGATCAGCCCTCACGACCCAAACACCGTATTGATTTCATGTGACATGACCGGCTCATACATCACTCATGATGGAGGACAGTCGTGGCGGATGTTTAATCTGCGCGGAGTGGTCCGGTTCTTCGCATTCGATCCGCGCGATCCCAAGGTGATGTATGCGTACGCGACAGGATTGTGGCGCAGTAGCGATGGCGGCGAGACCTGGAGACTTGTCTATCCGGATCCGGCGAAGATCAAGACCATTGTGATGAGATCAGACCATTCTGACGAGAATTTGATTGCGGATGCTGATCCTCTCGGAACCCTTGCCGCTCTCGCTATTGATCCCGAAGACTCCAGAGTTTTGTATGTTGCCGCTGGCAAAAAGGAACATCCCGCACTGCTCGTTTCGCGCGACTATGGCGAGAACTGGGAGCGAACGGACGCTTTGCCGGAAACACCACGACGAATCTGGATCGATCCTCACTCACCGAAGCAATCTCGAACACTCTATATTGCAGGCCAGCATTTTGTTTCAATAAAATCCGGCGCCGGAATGCATAACAACCCGGCGCCGCAGTCGGTTACATTGCTGGACGTTTCCGCAGGTTTTGATTCAGCATCGCAGTTGCCGATTATCTACGGCGTTGCGAAAGAAGGAGTTTTCATCTCGAAAGACGGTGGCGCGCGCTGGAAGCGCTCCAGTTTTCCCGGTTCTAGTGCGGCAATTCGCGCCGTTGCTACCAGCCGCCTGCATGGCAACACGGCCTATGTGTCCTATAGCGATCTGTCACTAAACGCCAAGACATGGCTTGGTGTGGCTAAGACGGAAGACGCAGGAAATTCATGGCACCTTGTCTGGAAAGAGGCGGATGCAGCCGCACCCAATGTGCATGACGCATGGATTACTCCGCGGTTCGGAGTCGGTTGGGCAGAAAATCCTCTCGAACTCGGAGTCGCCGACCAGGATCCAAATCTTGCCTACAGCACAGACTTGGGGCGCACAATGAAGACCACCGACGGTGGCGCAAGCTGGTGGGCTGTGTACTCGAAAAAGACTCCTTCGGGCGAGTGGACCAGTACAGGACTCGATGTCACGAACGTCTACGGCATTCAGTTCGATCCGTTTGACAACAATCGGCAGTTCCTTACCTACACCGATATAGGGCTCTTTCGGAGCGAAGATGGCGGAAAGTCGTGGCAGAGTTCCACGATCGGCGTGCCTGGAGAATGGACCAACACCACGTACTGGCTCGCGTTTGATCCCAAAGTCCGCGGCCGAATGTGGAGCGTGAACAGCGGCACTCATGACCTGCCGCGTCCGAAGATGTGGAGACACCAGAATCCGGACGGGTACAAAGGCGGAGTCTGCATCAGCGAAGATGGCGGCAAGACTTGGAAAAAATCGAACCGTGGAATGAACGAAACCGCAGCCACTCACATCCTGCTCGACCCGAAGAGTCCCGTGAGCGCCCGTATCCTATATGTCGCCGGGTTCGGTCGGGGAGTCTACAAGAGCAGCGATGGAGGAAAGACATGGTCGCTGAAGAACAACGGCATCACTCAACGGCAGCCGTTCGCGTGGCGTTTATCGCTCGGCTCTAACGGCACTCTATACGTCGTGATCGCGCGTCGCTCCGAAGATGGAAGCATCGGCAACGCCAACGATGGAGCTCTTTACCGGTCGCAAGATGGCGCTGAGCATTGGGAACCGGTTCCTCTGCCGAGTGATGTGAATGGGCCCAACGCGCTGACCGTTGATCCTAAATTGCCAGACCGGCTGTATCTCGCAGCGTGGGCGCGCGCAGCAGGCGTGCACGGTGATGGAGGGGGCGTCTACCTTTCAGAGAATGGTGGTAAAAACTGGAAGCGAATTTTCGACGGCGACCGTCACGTTTACGATGTGACGATCGATCCGAATGACGCGAACACTGTCTACGCTGCGGGATTTGAGTCTTCGGCGTGGCGATCGAAAGACCGCGGAGAGCACTGGACTCGCATTCCGGGTTTCAACTTCAAATGGGCCTACAGGGTCATCCCTGATCCTACGGATCGGAACAAAGTTTATGTTTCAACTTTTGGGGGAAGCCTGTGGCATGGTTCACTCTTGGGGCAAGATGAGCCATTGGACATCGCAACTCCCGAACTGCACCCGGGCCGCAGCTTGGGTGAGTGACAAGTCTCGAATATAAGGAGCGGAAAGTGATCAATCGACGACAATGGCTTCGTAGACTTGGCCTCACAATTGGGGCATCCGCGTCGGTTAATGCCGGTTCGTCGCGTGCGCTCGCGGCGCGGGAGAACGGCAATGCCACTGCTGGCAGCAATCGTCGTCTCGCTCTCGAAGACTATGAGCCGAAAAGCATGCTGCACGTGGCTGAGACCCGTGTCGAGAAGGCGCGATTTCCCGCCGTCGACGTCCACACTCACATTTCCGTCTCAGCCAAATCGGAAAATGGCGTCGAGATGGTTGCCGAAAGGAAGTATTTGGGCGCACCTCAGGAATTGCTTGAGGTAATGGATCGGAAGAACCTCCGCGCGATGGTGAATCTGACGGGTGGCTTCGGCACAGGTCTTGTAGATGCTGTCACCAAATACGATAAGGCGCACCCTGGCAGGTTCTACACATTCACGGAGCCGAGCTATCCGAGGTTCTTAGAACCGAATTATCCGCGAATTCAGGCGGATGCCATTGCTCAGGCCCACCGCGACGGCGCGCGGGGCTTGAAAATCTTAAAAACGCTCGGGCTATACCTGCGCGAAAACATCACTTCCGGCAAGCTCGTGAAGATTGACGACCCGCGCTTCGATCCGATGTGGGACACCTGTGGACAGCTGAATATGCCAGTCGCAATCCACGTCTCCGATCCGATTGCATTCTTTACTCCGACTGACCGATTCAATGAACGCTACGAAGAGCTGAACAACCATCCGGACTGGTCGTTCTACGGGCATGATTTCCCGAGCAACGCAGAATTACTGGAAGCACGCAACCGCGTTTTTTCGCGCCATCCCAAGACGCAGTTCCTGGTTTTGCATGTGGGGAACTTCGCCGAAGACTTGGCCAACGTCTCTGAGAACCTGGACCGCTTTCCCAACATGACGGTGGATATTGCCGCGCGAATTGGGGAATTGGGACGGCAGCCAAGGACCTCGCGCAAGTTCTTCGACCGGTATCAGGACCGGATTCTGTTCGGGACCGATGCCACGCCCCACGGTGACGAGTTTCCGCAACAAGTGTTTAACGATCAACTCTACGAAATCTATTTCCGCTTCCTCGAAACAGAAGACGAGTATTTTGATTACGCGCCGGCGAAAGTTCCTCCGCAGGGCAGGTGGAAGATCTACGGGATCAATCTGCCTGAGACAATTCTGCACAAAGTCTACAACCAGAACGCCGCTAGGCTTTTGCAAATTACGGTATGAGGCGAGTCACATTTTTAATGGCCGGTTTGCTTTTAATGGCCGGTTTGCTCTTGTTGCCTGGTCTGTCGAGTGCTCAGGTGCGTGTCTGGCAGGGGACTCTGAAGCTTTCCACTTATGAAGAGGGGGCCCCGGACCCGAATCCCCCGTTCGATCAATACGCGAACAACAGGTTCAACTATCCCTACACCCTTCGTCACAATTTGACCGATAAGCGCGTTGATCACGCCTGGCGCGCGCTGTTTTTAGAGAACGAGTACCTGAAGTGCTCGGTGCTGCCGGATATCGGTGGGCACCTCTACACCTGCACTGACAAGATCAGCGGCAAGCCAATGTTTTATGCGAATCCGTCTATCAAAAAGGCGGATGTCTCGTACCGCGGTGCGTGGGCGGCGTTCGGCATCGAATTCAATTTTCCGGTCTCGCACAACTGGGTCACGATGTCGCCAGTCGACTTTGCGATCAAACAAGACGACGACGGCAGCGGCTCGGTGCAGGTTGGGAGTGTTGATCGCGTGTACGGGATGCAATGGACGGTGGAACTGGTTCTTCGTCCGCACTCGACTGTTCTCGAAGAGCGAGTAACGCTTAACAATCGCAGCGATGTGAGGCATCGGTTTTATTGGTGGAACAATGCCGGCATTCAGGTATGGGACGATTCGCACATCGAATATCCCATGCGGTTCGCGGCCAGCCACGGCTTTCGCGAGGTTCAACCCTGGCCAATCGAGGCTGATGGAAATGATCTCAGCATCATCAAGAACCATACTAAAGGGCCGGTCTCTTTATTCGTTCATGGCAGCCGCGAACCGTTCATGGGGGTCTGGCACCCTCACACCAGCACCGGCGTAGTCCACTATGCGGACTACGCCCAGCTTCCGGCGAAGAAAATATGGTCCTGGGGCGTTGATGCCGATGGCCTCGACTGGCGCAAGGCGCTTTCAGATAACGACAGCGCTTACGTAGAAGTGCAGGCTGGACTCTTCCGCAATCAGGAAACGTACGCCTTCCTTGAGCCTCGCCAGACGATTGCTTTTTCGGAATACTGGATGCCCGTGCGCGATATCGGTGGAATCTCACGCGCCAATTTGGCGGGTGTTGTCCACCTGAGCCGGAGCAATCGTTCACTGATGGCCGGGTTGAACGTAAATGAGCCAGAACCTGGGGCCGCGATCGCAATTCTTGCCGGCGAGCGGCGCGTGTTCGAACAGAAGGTCGACCTTTCTCCCGAGCATACATGGTCACATGAGATTGCGAATCCTGATGCGCAGCAGAAGTACACGTTGGAACTGCGCGATGCGAACGGCGCCGTTCTCTTGCGCCACACAGAAGGCCAATATGACTGGACGCCGCTCGACGAAATTCACGTCGGACCTCAGCCGTCATATCGCTTTCCTGAGGCCCGTGCACGAACAGAAGACGATTGGGTTGCGTTGGGGAATGACGACGAACTTAACGGCCGGGTCTTGCAAGCCCTGAAGGACTACGAGGACGCTCTGCAGAAATTTCCCAACAGCTTTGCCTTGCATAAGGCAGCCGGACGGCTGGCCGCCAGCCTGCTCCGTTATAGCGAGGCAAAGGAAAATCTGGAAATCGTACACGCGCGCGATAGCTCAGATCCGGAAATTTCTTACTACTTGGGAATCGCTCTCGATGGTTTGGGAGCTGCTCGCAATGGGCGCGACGCTTTCGAAGTTGCTTATCGTTCACCGGAGTTTCGCGCGGCCGGTGCTCTGCGGCTTGCGGAACTCTCCGCTCGAGAGGGCAAATTAAGCGAGGCGGAGTCTTACTTGCGAGACGCGACGCGATCTGCGCCGGATGATCTGCGCGTTGCCGAGGAGCTGAGTGCAATTCTCGCGGCAGAGCACAAAACGCAAGAATCGCAGCGAATTGCCCGGAGTTGGTCTCTGCGATTTCCCGAAAATTATTTCTTACTGGAGCAATTGGGAAAGCCCGACCTTGCCCATCTTGCCGATGATGTGCAACGCGTTCTTAACACCGCCTCTGAATACATGCGCTTAGGTTTGTATTCGCGCGCACTGGAAGTCTTGGCCCGGAAGTATCCGCCAGCCGTTTCGGATCAAATCGAACCTGGAATGCTTGCACCGAACCAACATCCGTTGGTGGCCTACTTTCGCGGGTATTGCCGCGAGAAACTTGGCCAATCTGGTGCTGCGGATTTTGCGGAGGCCTCGAAACTCTCAACCGCATACGTTTTTCCCAACAGCGCAGCAGAACTCGAAGTCTTGAAGTCCGCTTCGCATGCCAATCCAAATGATGCGACCGCGCATTACCTGCTTGGAACACTTTATTTCTCACGCGGAATCGAGAATGACGCCATCAACGAGTGGTCGGTGGCGCGAAAACTGAATCCCAGGGTTCCGGTCCTTCACGCCAGCATGGGACGCGCTCTGCTGCATGTGAAGCATGATCCGCAGCAGGCGCTCGATATTTTCCAGGAAGGTCTGAATGTTGATACAACGAACGTTGAGCTTTACACGGGAATCGACCAGGCTCTGAGCATTCTGGGGCGTCCTGCCCAGGAGCGGGTGGCTGCGCTCAAGCGATATCCAGATCAGGCAAAAATGCCATCTGCACTTGTCTATGAACTCATTTTGAACCTGGCCGAGGCTGGCGAATACGACGCTGCCTCTGCGCTTTTTCGCAATCGATTTTTCGAGCGCGAAGAGGGTGGTACCAACGTCCGCCAAGTTTGGATTGAAGTGGAATTGCAGCGCGCGTTGTCCCTTGCCAAAAACGGAAACTGCAGCGAAGCGGAATCGGCGGCTGAGCATTTGGGATCGCCGGTTCCGGATTTGGCGTTTACGCATGATGGGCTAGAGCCGCTGCTGCAAGCTGCGCGCACGAATTATCTGCTGGGAATTTTGCACAAGACCTGCAAGCAACCAGAGAGAGCGGCGGCCAGTTTTCGCCGTGCCGCGCAACGGTCGGATTTGGAAGACGCCGTGTGGGCGAGTCGGGCGTCGCGCGAACTGCCCGACTACGATCAGTCGTCTGCGAAAGAAAAACTGGAATCCATTCTCCAGCGGACGCGCAGCACCAGTGAAACCAGTTCGCACACCGGATGGTGGTCCTACAACGCCGGCATGCTTGATCGCGAACTGGGGGAGACGGAGCGAGCTGAAAAAGAGTTTCGCAATGCTTTTCTGTACCCAGACCAAATGCTGACTTATCACCTCACCCGCCTTGCCATGGAAGGAAAGACGCCATAGTACGCCATCAATCTTGAGAGGTTGTTGTTAGGACCGGCGAAGATTCCCGGGTTGGTTCCGGTTCGGCAGGAGATCGACGCACAAACCATAATCCTGCGCTGATCATAATCGTCAGGGCCGTGAACCAGACGATTGTAGCCCGTTGATTCGGTAGCGCGGTGAACAAAAGAACGAGGCTCAATGCTCCGATGCACGCCACTGTTGTGCTCAAGAATCGAAATACGGGTGTGGTGTAGTCCGGGGAATCTTTCAGTTCCCGCGCTGCCTCCACGGGCGTGTTCAGGTTTCTGAACAGGCGCGCCCGCCCCGGGGTGTCCCCTTTATCTAACAATCCACTCAGGAAGAAAATGCCGAACGACGACGGAATGATGATCGCGACTTGCTGAATCAGCGACCAGTCGAAAACGAATGCTCCCAAGGCGCCAAGCACCAGCCCCGTAATAAATGACGCCATCCCCGACCATGGCGGTGTTCGACGGACAACAAGGCCGAGTAGTGCGGGTGGCCCGTATGCGAGTGAGATCAGCGTGTTGAACGTCAGCATGACTTGAAAAACACTCTTGCCGCTGGCTGCCATGCCGGCGGCCAGCACAGTGGTAGTTGCACCGATGAAGAATGTCGTGATCCAGCCGACAACCAAAAGCTCGCGTTCTCCAGCATTCTTACGAAAAAGAGTCTGGTAGACGTCTTTCGTAAGAATCGCTGATTTCAGGTTGAACTGGGCGGAAAGATTCGCCATGGTGGCGCTGAACATTGCAGCCAGCATTACGCCAATCAGGCCATGCGGCAGTAGCGTCAGGCTTGCGGTCGCGTATGACGCCTCAGCGGCGTTCGCCACATGGGGCCAAAACGTAGCGAGATTCGGGTATACAACCCGCATCGCCATCGGCGGAAGAAACCACAGGAATGCCCCCGCGAAAAACAAACCAGCGCACAACAGCGCCACCTTTCGCGCCGATCGTTCATCGTCAACACTGAAATACCGCTGCGCCATCGCACTGGTGTTGTAGCCAAAAGAAACCATGATGGTCCAGGACGCCAGGTAGATCCAGCCGAATTCGCCGCTCACGTGGAGCGTTTTCATTTGCGGTGGAAGGGAGTGCACCAGTCCCGACACGCCGCCCACCTTGGCCAGAGAGGCGATTACCAGCACCAGGCAAAACGGCAACAGGATCGATGCTTGCAGGAAATCCGTCATCACCACGGCCCAGAGTCCGCCGATCACGCAATAGAAAAGGATAAGCGCTCCTGCGCCCAAAATTGTCCACGTCACCGGGAAGCCGCAAGCCGACGAAATGAAGAGACTGAGACCGTAGAGTGTGCTGGCGCTAGTGAAGAGCTGAAAGAAAATCGTTACCCAGGAAAAAGTCTGATGCGTCGCGGGATTGAACCGGTCGGAAAGGTATTCCATGACCGTGGTGATGCGGGTGCGGCGCCATCTGGCCGCGAAAACGAAAAAGCCTAGTAAGAAGCTGGCCGCGTTTCCGAGATAGAGTCCAATCGCCGCGATCCCTGCTTGGTACGCCACTCCGGCTGCGCCGGTAAAAGTCCAGGCACTGAAGCCTGACATGAAGCAACTCAGTCCGGCGACCAGCCAGGGAATGCGGCTTCCGCCACGGAAATACTCGATCGCGCTGCGGTTGAACCGCATAACATAAATACCGACTACGGCCATCAGCAGGCTGTAAATAGCGATGACGGAGTAGTCGATCGTGTTCGCGCTGTTCATCCGCTTTCTTATACTGTCTTTTTCAGATTATTGGAAGCAAATAACAAGAAAACGCAAGCAATCGTCAGCCCGGCGATGGTAAACTGTTCGCCCGATGCGTCCTCGCATTCTGGTCTCGGCTGGGCACGATCTATTTGCCTCGTTCTTCCCAGCCCGTCACCAGGCCCGATTGAGCCGGTCCTTTTCATGGACGCTGATGAAGTCTGCCAGGCTCAACCCCGAATTTAGGCGGGAACTTGCCACCGCTGACGGCCTAATTACCACTTGGGACAGCCCGAGTTTCGATCAAAACCTGCTGTACTCTGCCCCTAAGTTGCGAATCATCGCGCACTGCGGCGGAGAGGTGAAGCGGAAATTCGCGTCAGAACTGTTCGGAAGAATAACGATCACCAATGCAGCCGATCCTATGGCGCGCGCCACCGCGGAACTGGGCGCGGCCTTCCTCGCTTATTGCGCCCGCGACGTGGACCGCTACCGCGAAGGTTTGCGCCAGCGCTCGAATCGAATCTATTCGGATGTACATACTCATGGCACGCCTGAAGGGCTCGCGGGGAGCGAAGTGGCCATGATTGGTTTCGGCCGGGTGGGCAGGGCACTCGTCGATCTGATGCGGGGTTTCGATCTCCGCTGGATTGTTTACGACCCATTTGCGCCGCGTGCCTTGACTCGGGACTATCCTGTCGTTTTCACTGAACTTCGGCCGTTGCTGCGCCGGGCGCATCTTCTCGTCTTGACCGCTGCGCTTACGGACAGAACGCGCGGTGTCCTCGATCGAAAAGCGCTAGCGTCCCTTCCGAATGGTGCAGTGCTCATCAACATCGCACGGGGTGGGCTGCTTGATTTAGCCGCGCTCACCAGAGAAGTACGCAAGGGTCGCCTGCGTTGTGCGCTCGACGTTACTGATCCTGCAGAACCTTTGCCGGTTGCTCACCCGCTGAGAAAGTTGCCCGGGGCAATAGTGACCCCTCATATCGCCGGAGGTGGGCGCGACGTTCGCGAGCGGATGGCCGACGTGGTGATCGCCGATCTCGAAAATTTCTTTCGCGGCAAGCCTGTAAGAAATCGCGTGACGAAGGCCATGCTGCAACGAATGACATGAATTGGACGTGAATGAAAATCTGCTTTTCAACTCTCGCGTGCCCCAACTGGACGCTGCCACAGGTCGTTAGAATGGCCGTCCGTTGCCGGTATGACGGATTGGAATTGCGATTTCTGGAAGGAGAAGATTCTCTTTGGAAACTCGCCGCCTTTCAAGGATCAGGTTTGAACACGACGAAAGCTCTTTTGCACGATAACGGCTTGACTGTCGCCTGTGTTGGCACGAGTTGTCGTTTTCATTTTTCGAGCGCAAGTGAGAGGCAGCGGTGGATTGACGAAGGCAAGCGCATGGCGGAACTCGCGGCACAACTCGGCTCACCCGGGATTCGCGTTTTCGGCGACAAGATACAACCGGGCGCCAGTCGTGATGAGACTCACTGCTGGATCGCAGAAGGGATTCGACATCTGGCGGACGAAGTCGAGTGGTCTGGGGTAGGAGTTTGGCTCGAAAGCCATGGAGATTTTGCCTCCTCGGCAGAAACTCTGCGGACACTGCACGATGCAGGAACTTCGAATTTAGGCGTTGTCTGGGATCCTGCCAATGCTTTTACTGATGGCGGCGAAGATCCGGTGGCGGCGGCGGAAAATTTCGGCGGCGCTCTTCGACACGTACATATCCGCGATCTCGATTGCGTCCGTGGGAAGTGGCATCCGGTGCTGACCGGCGAAGGCAAATTCCCGCTGCGAGACATCGTGGCCGAGCTTCATCGATTGAACTATGACGGCTTTTGTTCCTTTGAATGGGAGAAAAAGTGGCGGCCTGAGCTGGCGGAGCCGGAAATCGCTATCCCGCAATTTGCGGCATGGTTTCGAGAACATGGTTTCGACAACAATGACCGTTGAGACGCAAATCGCGGCCGGGGACATTCGGTTAATGACGATATCCGACCTCGCTGATGCAAACGAATTTTCGCGTGCTGCCGGTTGGAACCAGACGCTCGAAGACTGGCACATGCTGGTTGATCTCTCACCACAGGGATGTTTCGGAATTGAAATTGACGGGAAGCTCGTGGCAACGACGACGGTCGTCTGCTACGAGACCCAGCTTGCGTGGATCGGAATGGTGTTGACCAAGGCCGAATATCGCGGACGTGGTTTCGCTCGCAGGCTACTAGCACACGCGCTGGAATACGCGGATTCATTGCAGATTAAGACTGTGAAATTGGACGCTACAGAGCAGGGCAGACTCCTCTATGAAAAATTCGGGTTTCATTCAGAGCAGCCGGTCGAGAGATGGTCGCGTTCGGGCGGTGCAAGCGCATTCTCTGCGGCGAGCAAAGCGGGGATGAGCGGCAACCCGCTTGATCTGGATCGCGAGGCGTTTGCGGCAAACCGCGCTCCATTATTGAAGGCTTTAGCTGCGAGGAGCGGCGTTTATCAGTCTTCCAGCGGTTTTCTGTTGACCCGGTCTGGCCGCACCACGCACTACCTGGGTCCCTGTGTAGCTTCTGATTGGAAGACCGCGCACAAGTTGCTTACCCAAGCCCTCAGCAAAACGCAAGATGCAAGCTGGTCCTGGGATCTTCTGCCGGAAAACAACGAAGCTGTCGCGCTGGCCAAAGAATTCGAATTCTCTCCGCAGCGGCACCTGACGCGCATGGTGCGCGGCCAACCCCTGCGCGGAAATGAGCGCATGATTTACGCAATCGCAGGTTTTGAGCTTGGATGATAACCACTATTGCCACAGTTGAAGAGTTAGAGGAGCGTCTGTCGCGACCCACAGCCGCCGATGAAAGGACCATGGCGGACCTCGACGGCGACATGTTGATTCTCGGCGCCGGGGGCAAGATGGGCCCCAGCCTCGCGCTTCTGGCGCGGCGAGCCGCTGACCAGGCGAAGGTTCAAAAGAGAATCATTGCAGTGTCGCGCTTCAGCGATCACATCCTGCGGCAGCAACTCGAAAGGCAAGGCGTCGAGACAATTTCTTTAGATCTGCTCGATTCTGGCGCTCTAGCAAAGCTCCCCGACGTTCCCAACGTGATCTTCATGGCGGCGCGAAAATTCGGCACCACTGGCTCCGCGCATTTGACCTGGGCGATGAATACGTTTCTTCCCGGATTGGTTGCGGAGCGATTTCGCAACTCCCGCATTGTGGCTTTCTCGACGGGTAATGTTTATCCGCTACAGAAAGTAAATGAGGGTGGTGCGACCGAATCAACTCCGGTCAATCCGCAAGGGGAGTACGCGCAATCGGCACTCGGGCGCGAGCGAATGTTTGAATACGGCTCAAGCCGCTGGGGCACGCCGGTCGCCATCTTACGTCTGAACTACGCCGTTGAACCGCGGTATGGAGTGCTCGTCGATATTGCTCGGGCGGTGTTTGAGCGACGTCCGATTGACCTGCGCATGGGATTCGTGAATGTTATCTGGCAAGGCGACGCGAACTCCACCTGCCTGCGCTGTTTCACTCATTGCGCCTCGCCCCCGTTCGTTGTGAACGTAACCGGGCCCGAGATCCTTTCGGTGCGCAAGATCGCCGAAGAGTTCGGGAAGAAATTCAGCCTCCTACCGATCTTTGAATATCAGGAGAGCGACACTGCGCTGCTAAGCAATGCCGCAAAGTCGCATCAAATTTTCGGATGTCCGTCAGTCCAAGTTTCCGAAATGATCGAGTGGATCGCAGACTGGGTTGGCAATCGCCGAACGATGCTGAACAAGCCGACCCATTTTTCGAGCAGGGACGGGAAGTTCTAATGGAGATCAGGCAAAGATTGCTTTCCGGTCTCGTGATTCCCGCGCACCCGCTCGCGCTCACCTCTGAACGCAAGCTCGACGAACGCCGTCAACGCGCTCTTACGCGCTACTATCTCGCAGCTGGAGCCGGGGGGATCGCGGTTGGCGTGCACACAACTCAGTTCACGATTCGCGATCCGAAAATCGGATTGCTGCAACCGGTGCTCGAAATTGCCGCGCACGAGATGCGAGGAAGGGGCGTGGTCAAAATCGCCGGAGTTTGCGGCAAGCTGCCGCAGGCGCAAAAAGAAGCCGAGCTGGCTGCATCACTAGGCTACGATGTCGCGCTCTTGAGCCTCGCGGCTTTGCGCGACGAACCAATCTCAAAACTGATCAGCCACGCGCGTGCGATTGCCTCGATTATTCCGATAATGGGTTTCTACTTGCAGCCGAGCGTGGGCGGCGGTGTTTTGCCTTATGAGTTCTGGCGTGAATTGGTTGACATTGAGAATCTTGTGGCCATCAAAGTTGCGCCTTTCAACCGGTATCAGACGATTGACGTTGCAAGAGCCCTCGCCGATTCCGGACGCTCGCGCGAAATCGCGCTTTACACCGGCAACGACGATCACATCATTCTCGACCTTCTGTCCGAGTTCAACTTCGGTGGCGAGTCAGTCCGATTCTCAGGCGGACTGCTCGGGCAATGGGCGGTGTGGACGAGAACTGCTGTATGTCATCTGGAGAGAGCTAAGAAGTGCTCCAAAAAGATTCCCTCCGATCTACTCACGCTCGCTCACCAGCTTACGGACGCAAACGCGGCCATCTTCGATCCGGCACACGGTTTCCGCGGCTGTATTCCGGGAATTAACGAGGTCCTTCGCCGTCAGGGACTGCTGCAAGGACGCTGGTGTTTGGATCCGAGCGAAGAACTTTCTCCGAGACAGAGCGAGGAAATAGATCGGGTTTACAAAGCCTACCCGGAGCTGCAAGACAACGTTTTCGTGCAGGAGCATCTGGATGAGTGGCTTTCTTAGGCACTGCCACTTGCCTTTGGCCGTGAATACTTGCACCGTCGAAACCTTCGGCGCGCGCCAACAAGATGAACACACTGTTAAACAAATTCGCGGTAATAGGTATGCAACTCAATTTCATATCAAGGTTTCATTCGCAACTCCTTCACGTTTGGGTGGTGTCATTTCGTCTCTCTGTTTCTGCGCGACCAGCTTAGGAGCGTAGAAACCACGATCAATTCAAAACTGCTGCTCTGCAGCGCTGTGAAAGGAGAGATATGCAACCTGATTCGAATCGTTCGTTTCTGCTTACTATCGCTTTGCTCTTGTTGTCTGGATCCGCTTTCGCTCAGGCCGGAAGCTGTGCTGGAATGACGGTGGGACAACTGACCAGCCTGAATGGCTTTGTCCCATTCCCCTCATCGAACTTGTGGAATACGGACATTTCCACCGCGCCCGTCGACCCGAACTCCGCGAACTACATCAACTTCATTGGATCAACTGTTACTTTGCATCCAGACTTTGGCTCGGGCACCTTTCACAACCAGACCATCGGAATCCCGTATCAAGTTGTGTCAGGAACTCAGGCGAAAGTGCCTGTTAGCCTTGGAGCATTTTTTGACGAAAGCGACCCCGGGCCCGACCCAATTCCTTCGAACGCGTTGATCGAGGGATATCCCAAACCTGGTACTGGCGATCGTCACGTGCTTGTACTCGAAAAAGATGGTTGCTGGCTCTATGAACTGTACAATGCGCACTTGAAGAGCGGAAAGTGGAGCGCCGATTCCGTTGCGATTTGGGACATGACCGTCAACGATCAACGTCCCTACACCTGGACTTCAGCCGATGCCGCCGGATTGCCCGTGTTCGTCGGTCTTGTACGTTACGATGAAGTCGCAGCCGGGGCCATTAACCATGCACTTCGATTCACCGTTCCCACAAGCCAGAAGGCCTTTGTTCTTCCTGCCACGCACTGGGCATCAACCACTACTGACCCCAACGCACCGCCTATGGGTCTGAGGCTGCGCCTGAAAGCCAGCTTCGACATTTCAAGCTATCCGCCTGACGACCAGGTGATCCTCACCGCGATGAAAAAGTATGGATTGATTCTGACCGACAACGGCAGCGCAATTTTCATAAGTGGCGCTCCCGACAACCGCTGGAATAATAACGATCTCAATCTCCTCAAGCAGATCACCGCTTCGAACTTCGAGGTCGTGCAAACCGGTACCATCTACACAACGGCGAATGTTCCAACCGGTCCTGCACCGACCATTAACAGTTTCACTGCAAATCCAACCAGCATCTCTGCGGGGCAGCCGGTGACGTTGAGTTGGAGTGTTTCAAACGGCGAGTACAACATCATCGATCCCACAGCCGGGCCAGTGCGAGGCACGAGCATTGTGATCAATCCGACCGCCACGACAACATATACTCTGTATTCCACCAATCAGTTCGGACGCAGCACGGCAACGGCTACTGTGACCGTGCATTGAGCCGCCCAGGGTTTTTGTATGACATGGACAGCGGCAGGATCTCACAGTCCTGCCGCATCACTTAATCAGAGGCTAGTCTTGAGAGCTCAACTTCGAACGGCTTGCATTGGAGCATTGTGCGTCACAGGTAATAAAACAGAATTGTCCGGCGCGCCCGACCATCGCACCGCGATCGGGGAAGCACATAGGTCAGTCAGTCAACTCCTCGACCAGGTGTCGACTGCATAGGTATTTATAGTGTTTGAGAGCTGTCCAGGAGGAATTGTGTTCAATCACTTTCAGTGGTCGCGTGCTTTAAGTATGAACTCGCTGCTTTTGCGATTCCTGACTTTGCTGGTGCTGCTTACCTCTACGCTCCCCTCGCCCGCCGCACAGCCTACGATCAAGAGCATCCACGCGGAAGCCGACGTCTCTCTCAACACAAATCCAGCATCATCGTTCTGGCACGGCGCGCAGCCGGTTTACATGGAGAGCGACCCACAGGGGAACCCGGTGCAGAACTACCGAACCGAAGTGCGAACGCGCTGGACAAAGGACAACCTCTACTTCTTATTTATTTGTCCTTATGAAGAGCTCAACCTTAAGCCGCATCCAACGCCCGCAACCGAAACCAATCAACTGTGGAATTGGGATGTAGCCGAAGTTTTTATCGGCTCCAATTTCAAGGACATTCAACGATACAAAGAATTTGAACTTTCGCCGCAAGGGGAATGGATCGATCTGGACATCAATCTTCACAATCCTCACCACGAGGAGGGTTGGACCTGGAACTCCGGATTCCGTGTTTCGGCGCGAATTGACCGTGCTGCCCACGTCTGGTATGGCGCGATGAAGATTCCGTATTCCGCGATCGACACGCGATCAGCCGCCGCTGGCAACACGCTGCGCATAAATTTACTTCGCAGTCAGGGCCCCGGCCCCAATCGCCACGAGATCACATGGCAGCCTCCTATGGCTGATACCTTCCACGTCCCGGAGAGGTTTGGGGTCTTGGAACTCCAGTAACCTAACACCTTGAAAATCGGGAAGCAGCCACTAAGCTACGACTTGAATATCACTGGCCCGGAGACACCTATTTATTCATATGATTGACGCATGACATCAATCTCGCTTGCGTCGGTACTGGAGAGCCCAGATGTAGCTCTCGAAGATGTGCGAACCCATGCACCGGGTCCTTCCGGGAAATTGCCCCTGACTCCGGAGATGCTACTGACTCAACCTTCCGGAAACCTCTTCGGACTCAGCATGAATGTAGGCATGGGCTGGGCGGCCGATCAACTCTCCGGTCCCGAGGTCTTGATCCTGAGCACTCATGGCGGACTTCGCGCCGACAACGGTGCTCCCATCGCGCTTGGTTTTCACACTGGACATTGGGAAGTTGGAATGCTCGTAGCCGAAGCCGCGAGGGAATTGCGGTCTTTGGGAGCGGCACCCTTCAGCGGTGCGGTGACTGATCCCTGTGACGGGCGGACCCAAGGCACTGCTGGAATGTTCGACTCGCTCCCATATCGCAACGACGCCGCCGTGGTCTTTCGCCGCCTGATCCGTTCTCTGCCTACTCGAAAGGGCGTGATCGGCATTGCTACCTGCGACAAGGGTCTACCAGCCATGATGATGGCGCTGGCGTCGGCGAGCGATCTCCCGACCGCGCTCGTACCAGGCGGTGTAACTCTGCTGCCCGAGTCAGGCGAGGACGCCGGTAAAGTCCAAACGATTGGGGCACGTTTTGCTCACCAACAAATTACGCTGGATTACGCGGCCGAGACGGCTTGCCGCGCCTGTGCTACTCCGGGCGGGGGCTGCCAATTCTTAGGAACGGCGGCAACGTCGCAAGTTGTGTCGGAAGCTCTGGGACTCGCGTTGCCGCACACCGCGCTTTCTCCTTCAGGTCAACCAGTATGGCTGGATGCAGCCAGGCGATCGGCCAGAGCCGTGTTGCGGCAGAACGAATTGGGTCTAACAACCCGCAATATTCTTTGCGACGCCTCGCTGCAAAACGCCATGGTGGTATACGCAGCATTTGGCGGCTCGACCAACCTCCTGCTGCACATTCCCGCCATTGCATATTCCGCGAAATTAAAGAGACCTACAGTGCAAGATTGGGTCCGCACCAACCGCAAAGTCCCACGGCTGGTGGACGCTCTTCCCAATGGCCCCATGAACTTTGCCACGGTCCAGGTTTTTCTCGCGGGCGGCGTGCCTGAGGTCATGCTGCATCTTCGTCGCGCAGGCTTGCTCGACACAAGTGTGCTGACTGCCTCCGGAGAAACGTTGGACGCAAGTTTGGATTGGTGGCAGGAAAGCAAACGACGGCACGAACTTCGGGCGGCGCTCACTCGAGTGGACGGTATTGACCCCGATGACGTAATCATGAGCCCTGATCGTGCCCGATCGCGCGGTCTTACTCCAACACTCTGCTTTCCTGTGGGAAACATTGCAACCGAGGGTTCAGTGATCAAGAGCACCGCGATTGATCCCGCGGTCTTGGACAACGATGGCGTTTACCGAAAGCGGGGGCCGGCTAAGGTCTTCGTTTCCGAGCGCGACTGCATTCGGGCAATCAAAGATGGAAGCGTGCGCGAAGGAGACGTCATTGTCTTGATCTGCGGTGGACCGATGGGCTCTGGAATGCAGGAAATCTATCAGGTTACCGCTGCATTGCGGCATCTCCCATTCGGCAAGCATGTGGCGGTCGTTACTGACGCGCGCTTCAGTGGAGTTTCAACCGGTGCATGCATCGGCCATGTCTCTCCCGAAGCCCTTGCCGGCGGCGCGATTGGCAAGATATTGGAAGGGGACCTTATTGAAATCGTAGTGGATCCGGTGAACCTCGAGGCCAAAGTAAATTTCGTCGGAGAGAAGGGCGAATCATTCGATCCGGCGGAAGGTGCTCGCCGCTTGGCGCTTCGTCCTCTTCGCAAGGATCTCGCGCCTGAATCGTCACTTCCTGCCGACACTCGCCTTTGGGCTGCACTTGTGCAGCGGAGCGGCGGCATCTGGGCGGGATGTGTTTATGACGTAGATGCCATCGTTGCTGGTCTCGGTCAGTAGCAAGGCCGAATTCACCCGACAACCGCCAACCTGATTCTGGATTCAAAGATCAGGCGAAATCCGCATCCTCCTCTACTCGGTATAATGCAGATGCGTACTTCGTCGGCCACAACATCTTCAGGAGCGGAGAAAGAATGATGCTTCCTTTCGTTTGGCAGTCCATACGCGTGTTCACCGCCTGCGTTCTCATCACCATTTTTGCCGTGCCTCTGAGCCTGGCTGCGCAGGTCCATATCGTCAGCCCGCAACAGTTACAAAAACAGGTGCAGATCGCAACCCAGGACCGGCAGAAGAACCTTGAAGTCGTGACTCAATTTTTGACTTCGCCGACGGCCGAGAAGGCGATGAGAGTCGTCCACACGGATGACAAACAGGTCAAAACTGCAATTTCCAGGCTCAGTGACCAGGAGCTTGCCAAGCTGGCACAACGCGCTCAAAAAGCGCAGGCAGATTTTGCCGCCGGCGCTATCAGCGACCGTGACCTGCTGGTCATCATCATCGCTGCTTTAGTCCTGGTCGTTATCGTGCTCGCCGCTACCCACTAACGCCCACATGTGGCAATGGTCCAAACTGCCACTCGCTTGCATGTGTCTTGCTGCAGTTCTCTGCGCTGCCGAGAATGCGGTGTGGCTGGATGTTCCTTTTTTGAAGCAGGAGAAGAATGGCTGCGGTGCTGCCGCTATTGCGATGGTCATGCAATATTGGCAGCACCAACAGCATCAATCCATCAGCGTTGATGTCGCGCAAATCGATAGAACCCTTTATTCCGAGAAAGCGCACGGAATATACGCCTCCGATCTTGAACACTATTTAGATCACCATGGCTATCAGACTTTTGTCTTTCGTGGTCAATGGGACGACCTTAAGGATCATTTGAGCAAAGGCCGCCCGTTGATGGTGGCCCTGAAGCCTCGAAACCAGACAGAGCTTCACTATGTTGTTGTCGCCGGAGTAGATTGGACGCAAGGTCTGGTTCTCACAAACGATCCGGCGGAACGCAAGCTGCTCAAGCAATCGCGACCTGACTTCGAAAAACAATGGAGAGCGACTAACAATTGGACGTTGCTCGCAGTACCACGAGAACAAAACACTGCCTCTTCATCTCGCTAACCCTTCTTCTGGCTCTCGGCTGCAGTCCATCCTTTGGGCAAGACAACGGGACCCATCAACTCCAGCAACTTGCCGAGCAGGGGCGCTGGAGCGACGTTGTTCATGAAGTTGAGTCGAACCCCGTGCGTAATCCAGACACGGATTACTACTACGGCATCGCGCTCGCGCAATTAGGCCGGCTCGACGACGCGCGTACCGCTCTCTTATCAGGACACCAGCTGCAACCGGCCGACAAGCGTTTCCTGATCGAATTAGGTGGCGTCGCCTTTAAGCAGAAGCGCTATCCCGAGGCTGCCCGCTGGTTGCGAAGGGCTCTGAAGGTTGACTCGCAAGAGTCTTACGTCAACGACTTTCTGGCTACGATCTATTTTATGCAAGGCAATCTCGAAGCCGCTCTCAAGAACTGGAACCGAATCGCTAAGCCGCAACTCGAAAGCGTAGCGACGCCTTTCGATCTCAAAATTCGCCCGGAGTTGCTTGATCGCGCCTTCCTGTTCTCGCCGGCGAGCGTGCTTCAACTGCGAGACCTGCTCACTTCGCAAAAACGGGTCTCAGGCCTCGGAGTATTTCCGCAATATAAGTTCGACTTGGCCGCCCGCGATGAAGGGAAATTCCACATGAACTTTCGCGCTCAGGAACTGGACGGCTTCGGGCCAAACCGCTGGGCTGCCCTGTTGTCTGCGTTTGGAGGTGTGTTTTACCAGACCGTCTACCCTCAGTATTTCAACGCGAGAGGCAACGCCGTAAACGTGACTTCACTCCTGCGCTGGGACGCACAGAAGCGCCGACTATTTGCTTCATATTCCAGTCCCTTTGAGCACAACCCGAAATACCGCTACCAGGTTGCTGCTGATCTGCGTAACGAAAACTGGGCCATCGTGCCTTCCTTCAAGAAGCCAGCACCGCTCCTCGGCGCTCTAAACCTTCGAACCGAAGCAGTCAGCGCAAGCCTTTCTTCCTTCAACAGCGGCCGTTGGGATTGGACCCTCGGCGGGGAAGTATCAGACCGCCAATATCGAAACGTCTTCACAGGAACAGCGTTGGCGCCTTCCGTCCTGCTGACGGGAATCGAGTTAAAACAGACTGCTGTGCTTAATTACGAGCTGCTGCGTGTTCCCGAAAAACGGCTTCTGACTACGACCAACGCCTCAGCACAGACCGCGGGCATCTGGTCCAACCCCTCACACACTTTCGAAAAACTGCAAGGTTCACTTCTTGCCACGTGGTTCCCGAAAATGGCGGGCGATGACTATGCAGTCCGCGAGCAGCTTCGCGCCGGAAAGACATCCGGCCAGGTACCCTTTGACGAACTCTTCATGCTCGGCCTGGAGCGTGACAACGACCTATGGATGCGTGCCCACATCGGCACGCGCGACGGGCGCAAAGGAAGCGCGCCGCTCGGCCGCAACTATTTCCTCTCAAATTGGGAAATCGACAAAAACATCTACAACAACGGCCTCTTCGGAATTAAACTCAGCCCCTTTCTCGACAGCGGAAAGATCACCGATCCACTTCCCGGGCTTGGGTCGAGCAAATGGCTGTGGGATACAGGTGTGCAAGCGAAAGCCTCCGTCCTCGGCGTGGGCTTCACATTCACCTACGGTAAAGATCTGCGCTCCGGAAATAATGCCTTCTATTTCGTAGCCGAACAGAGATGGTAAATTGCTGATTTGTATTGCCAAAACACCCCTGGCTTAGAGCCTATCTATGCTTCCCATCGCAGGGTGGTTTTACATCACATGTCACGCAAACCAACTTTTTGGAACTATCTACTCCGTTGGCGCGAAGACTTCTTTGAAGGCATAAACGTCAATTCCTGCGGCACCTGAATAATAACTAAATTCCGTGGCAATAATAATGATGGACAGACTTGAAGATCGATCCGACGCAGACCTCTTACGCCTTTCGATGGCAGGAGACGAGCGCGCGTTCCGTCTGCTCTATGACCGACTGAAGGCGCCGGTATTCCGCTATGCCTTCTACATGACAGGCTCCAAAGCCTCCGCTGAAGAAATCGTGCAGGAGGTTTTCATTGCTCTCCTTAAGAACGGAGATCGCTACACGCCAGCTCAGGGCGATCTGCCCGGCTTTGTATTTGGAATCGCTCGCAACTTCGTTCGCCGTTTCAAAAGGCGCGAGAACAATCAGGAAGAGCTCCCCGGTGATGAGGTCCTCGATAAACACTTGCCGGAGCACGCGAGCGAAGATTTGTCGGCACGAGTGATTCGCGACCAGGGCATTGAAAAAGTCCGAGCCGCGATTGCATCGCTACCCGACCATTATCGCCAGGTGATTGTCCTTTGCGATCTCTGTGAACTCACGTACGCAGAAGCCGCATCGCGACTGCAATGCGCCGTAGGCACCGTCCGCTCGCGCCTGAATCGCGCCCATGCTCTGCTGGCGCAAAAGTTACGACCGTCAAAACGAACTCAACCCGACTTGCCCACAGCGGGCAGGGAGGAATACGTCATATGACTTGCAAAGAACTCCACGCCTATTGGGAAAGCGAACTTGGCATGGCCACTGGCTCGCAATCTATCGAGTTGTCAGAGCATCTTGCGGTTTGCCCTGACTGCAGCCGGTTTGTCGAAGAGCAGAAAGAACTCTCAAATTGCCTGCTCATGATTCGCAACTCGGCCCCGGACATACCGGCCTCTCTCGATGCAACCGTCATCGACAGCTATCGGCGACACATGTCCCAGCAGCCACGGCCAGCCGTGTCGCTTGGATTACTTGGGAGAATTCCCCTGCCGGACGCCTTTCGTTGGGCGGGAGCCGTGGCATTTGCGGTGGCAGTAGCCTACGCGGGCGCGCTTCTTTTCTTTCCGCGACAGCACGGTTTTACAGACCGGCCGGTTTTAGATCGGTTAGTAACGAGCGCTCCCCAAGTACCAGCTGCGCCGAAGCAAAAAGCGACTCCTGTTCCAGCGCCAATTCGCAAGAAGGCGAGTTCCACTGTGACCGCCGCGAAGCGCAAACAACAAACCTCAGGCGAGGAAAACGACAACTCGCTCGCGGGACCATTTCACGGCCTGATGTACTGCGATCAAATCAGTTGCCCTGACGAGATGGATGTGATTCGCGTGCAGCTGCCTTCGCCAGCCCTGGGCGCGATGTCTGCTGCTGTGACGCCTGCGAATGGTTTGATTTCTGCAGACGTTCTGGTTGGCCCGGATGGCATTGCTCGCGGCATTCGCGTAGTCGAATAAGAATTTCGGATCGGAGGAACACACACATGTACTCAAGAACAACGTTCGCAGTCCTTCTTCTTGCTGCTCTCGCTTTAACCGCCGTTGCCCAGGCGCCCGCTGTCGGCGGCATGGCTCTCGGCATCGCTGGCGGGAAGGGCATAGTCACAATGCGCGCCGATGATGCCGACGTTGAGCCGGCGAAGGGCATTCCTTTCTGCGCTACGCTTGCCACCGAGCACACGCAGACGTTTGCCGACGGCAATCGCATTCATACCAGCAACAACTCCAGTGTGTGCCGGGACAGCGAAGGCCGCACTCGTCGCGAGGCGGGTCTCAACCTGCTTGGTGCTGCGGCTCAGACCTCTGCGCCGAAGTTGATCACGATCGTAGATCCAGTCGCCGGTTTTCGTTACATGCTCGACAGCGAGACCAAAACCGCTCACAAAATTCCCCTCGGACCGCCTGAGAAAGCACGCGGCATAAGTGGGGAGGCGGTCGGCGCTCCTGAGAAAGGCGCGCGCGTAATGTTCTATCAGCACGTTGGCCCAGGTGAGCCCGGCATGGATGCAGGTGGAGACGTGCTTTTCACTAAGAGGACGGAGCCGGCATCCGATGGCGCGGCGCCGGCCAAAGAAAGTCTCGGCGACCAGACTATAGAGGGGATGCATGCCACGGGTACACGCATCACTACCACCATTCCTGCAGGCCAGATGGGCAACGAACAGCCGATTCTTATTACCTCTGAACGCTGGTATTCCCCAGAACTGAAGGCGACGGTCATGACCAAGCACAGCGACCCGTGGGCTGGAGAGTTGAAGACACAATTGACGAACGTCAACACAGCCGAGCCTGACGCCTCGCTGTTTCAGGTCCCGGCGGACTACAAGGTGCTAAACGACAAGCCCGGTCCGTTCATAATTCAGAACCGGAAATTAGCCCCGCCACCGCCCCCAGAATAGTTTCGCTTCGGGTTCCCCGCCCTTCCCCTTCAGGGGAGGGTGGGGTTTTGAATTTCCGACCTACATTTTCCCTGCATTGACATCCGACACTCCCCGCAGTGGTCATATCAAATCGTCATAATGTGGGTATTGCCGCCAACCAGCAAAAACTCCAGAGTGTACTTGACGCCGCTCGGCGCCTAAATCCTGTCAGGTTCTGGAGTCATACCCATGAATTCAATGTCGAATTCACTATCTCGCGCCCTACGATTTGGCGTCTCGATGACCAAGCCTTTCCGTTTTGGGGTTGTCTTCGCTACACTCGCATTCTTTGCTCTGCCGGCCGCCGCGCAGCAGGCCACAATCGTCGGCACAGTTACTGATCCTTCTGGTGCGGCGCTGCCCGACGTCAAGATCACGGTCACAAATCTTGAGTCAAATGCAGTGAAAACCATTCAGACCAACCCTGCAGGCCAGTATGTGATGCCGGACCTGAATATTGGCCACTATCACGTCAAGGCCGAACTGACGGGCTTCAAGACCACGGAGCAGAAAGATATTGTTTTGCAGGTTGGCGACCGCACTCGCATCGATTTTCAAATGCAAATCGGCGGCGTGCAGGAAACCGTGACCGTCGAAGCGAATCCGGTGCGCGTGCAAACCGATTCCGGCGAGCTGAGCAACGTCATCACCGGGCAGCAAATATCGCAGCTCGCAGTCAGCGGCCGCAGCATGTACCAGCTTGCGGCCCTTGTCCCTGGTGCTTCCAGCCAGATTGGCGGCGGTGGCATGAGCGCCGGCGTCGTCAATACTCCTGTCGGCGGCGACGCGAGCGTGGAATTCAACGGCCTTCGCCAGAACCACAATATTTACTTGCTTGACGGCGGCGAAGACGATGACCGCGGCGGCGCAGGCGGCATGAGCATCGCGCCATCAAGCGATGCGATCGCCGAGTTTCGAACACTCACCTCGAATTACAGCGCAGACTTCGGCCTGTCTTCCGCGGGAACCATGACTATGGTTCTCAAATCCGGCACAAAAGACTTTCACGCGTCAGCCTGGGAATTCAATCGCAACGATGCGTTGGATGCCCGCAACTACTTCAATCCAGCCCCGCAAAAAGTCGCCGAGCTCCGATTGAACGTGTTTGGCTTCAACGTCGGCGGTCCAGTAACTCTTGGCAAGCTCTACAACCCGGACCGCAAGCGCACTTTCTTCTTTTACAACATGGAATGGCGCCGCCTGATACAAGGCGGTCTGACCGACCAACCCGTGCCAGTTGCTTCAACCTATAACGGCAATTTCGGCGGCACTGTGATCAATGTTCCGAGCGCATCCAGCGTGTCCGCATCTGTGCTTGCGCAGCATTGTCCGAATGGAGTTCTCCCTGCGGGAATTGTTCAAGGCGCGCCGTTTCCGAACAACACAATCCCCACTTGCATGATCTCCCCCAATTCGACCGCGTTACTTCAGGCCGGAGTTTTCCCCAAGCCCAATGCAGTTGATCAGAACGGCAAACCTGTCTTCATCGGCGGTAACAATTCTCCGACAAATCTCGCCGAAGAAGTCACGCGCATCGATCACAACTTCACCAGCAAATTCTCAGTCTTCGGACACTTCATCGCAGAGCAGGTTTCGCAGGGCTTTGGCGTCAGCCAATGGAGCGGCGCAAACATACCCACCGTCGGCGACACGTTCGGCAATCCATCCTACAGCGCTGTCGTTCACACGACTTATGCGATCAGCCCGACCTTGCTGAACGAAACAGCATTCAACTACAACGGCAATCGCATCAACATCGTTCCCTTTGCAGGCTCGGGCTTGAAGGACCTGTCCATCCCCAACGGCTACGACGCTACGAACTCAAGACTGTTTAGCGGCCCCAACAATGACAATCGCATCCCAAACATCGACCTGAACGGCTCTATCGGTGCGAAGTTCGAGATAGCCAGCTGGCCGTGGCACAACAAAGCTGACGATTACCAGATTCGCGACGACGTTTCATGGACCAAGGGTACTCACCAGTTAAAGATGGGCGGAAGCTGGGCAATCTATAAAAAGGTACAGGATCTATTCGGCGTCACACAGGGCGGCTTCAACTTTGACGGAACCTTTACCGGAAGCGACTTCGCTGATTTCCTGCTTGGAACCGCGAAGAGTTACACCGAACTTGCCGTCCAGGACCACGGCTTCTGGAACAATGTTTCCTGGGCCGCCTATATGCAAGACAACTGGCGTGCGACTCGGAAGCTGACGCTCAATCTTGGCTTGCGCTGGGATGGCGTTCCCCACACCTACGAAGCCAACAACCGGATGGGGAACTTCTATCCTTCGCTCTACGATCCTGCAAAGGCAGCAGTCATGCTTCCAGACGGCACCATCGATCCCAACAGTCCCGGTCTCGGCACTAGCTCGAACCCAATCCTCGCAGGCGTGCCGCTCTATCTGAATGGCATTGGCATCCCGGGTCAGAACGGCGTTCCCAAAGGTCTAGTCAACAATCACTGGGCAAATTTCGGTCCGCGCCTTGGCTTTGCCTATGACTTCAGCGGCAGGGGAACAACAGTTCTGCGCGGTGGCTTCGGCATCATGTATGAACGGATTCAAGGCAACGATATGTACAACGCCGGCCCCAACATTCCTTTCAGTCTCGCCGTGACAAACAACAGCGTGACGTTTGAAGACCCAAGCATCCTGCTTGCCACAGGCAATGCGGCGCCCACGCCGATCAATCCAGCCAGTATCACAGGACTCTCAGTTACCAAATACAAACAGCCCACGAGTTATCAGTACAGCGTGGGAGTGCAGCGCCAGCTGAATTCCAATTCGGTTCTCTCAATTGCCTACGTGGGAAATCAGAACCGCTATCAAAACGATTACACAGAAACCAATCTGCCGAGCGAGAGCTATCTTCCCGCATTGATCGGTGGCGCCCAGTATGCCACTGCGCCGGGATTGCCTTATCGTGGATTCCAGTCGATCCGTCTCTCGACGAATGAGGCCAACTCCCACTACAACGGATTGCAGGTCGACCTCACATCTCACATTCGCGATCTGAGCCTGCGTGCGTACTACACGCTGTCGCGCACAATCGACCCCACGACTGGAGGCAATGGCGGAGGCGATCTCGCGAACGTCTCAAATCCTTACTTGGGCTGGAGGTATGACGTGGGCCCGGGTGGTTTTGACCGCACGCACAATGCAGCCGTCAACTTCATCTACGACATTCCGTTCCTGCGCGGCAGTTCGAACCGCTTCTTGAAATCCGCCATCGGCGGCTGGGAACTCTCGGGCATTGTCACTGTAACTTCTGGATTGCCGATCAATCCGCAATTGACTGGCGGCCAAAGCGCGAACGGTTTGCCGAACGCGACCAATCGCCCTAATCAGATAGCCCGCGTTTCGTATCCTCATACGGCCGGGGAGTGGTTCAATACAGCAGCATTCCAGGCGCCTGCTGTCGGCGAATGGGGAACTGCAGGGCACAACTCCCTCCGGGGACCCGGCCGCCAGAACTGGAACCTGTCGTTGTTCAAAAGCTTCGTGATCAGTGAAACTCGCGGCAGCCGCTTCGAGCTGCGTGCCGAAAGCTTCAATACCTGGAACCACACGGAGTTCAACCAGGTCAGCAACGCTCTCGGATCGAGCAACTTTGGCCAGGTCACTTCTGCTTTCGACCCGAGGGTTTTCCAGCTCGGCGCGAAGCTCTATTTCTAATGGAAAGAGGAATGTTGTAACCTACACCCGCTCACGCTGCGCAGAGTGTGAGCGGGTTTTTCTCCCGCGCAAAAGCAGGAAATGAGTTTCTGCTAAGGACCGTTTATGTTTTATCGGAATTCGAAATACATATCGCTGCATTCAGTTGCTATTTTGTGCGGATTTGCCTTCTTCACTGCCGTCGCTGCTACGCAAACGGCTTCAAGTTCTGCAGCCTCGATGTCGCCGGGCGCCGAAGCTCATCCAATTCTCGTCGAGCTCTTTACTTCTGAAGGTTGTTCCAGCTGCCCGCCGGCTGACGAATTCATACAAAAGCTAGACACTTTGCAGCCAGTACACGGCGCGCAGCTCATTGTTTTGAGTGAGCATGTTGACTACTGGGATGGTGACGGCTGGAAAGACCCGAACTCCTCGCACGCCCTCACCCAACGCCAGGCCGACTATGTCCGCGCCCTCGGATTGAGCACTGCGTACACGCCACAAATTATCGTGGACGGAACCAAAGAAGCGCGAATCAGCGACTCCAAACAACTCCAGGATGTTTTTCAGCAGGCTGCTGCAACGTCGAAGATCCCGATTCGTCTGAGTACAGTAGCGGTGAATCAGGGAAAGCCGGGACTCATCAGCGCGCACATTGAGACCGACACCGCCGACCACAGCGCAGATGTGTTCCTCGTCGTTGCGCTCAGTCACGTGGAATCCCAAGTACTGCACGGCGAAAACGGCGGGCGACATCTGACCCACGTTGCCGTTGTCCAGCAACTCGCGAAGGTCGGAAAGCTCCAGAAAGGGAAGAGCTTTGCCCAGGATGTCCACGTGCAATTGAAAACGGCTCCCGATCCCGGCAATATCCGCGTCGTAGCGTTCGCACAGACATCCGGACCAGGCAAATTGCTCGGCGCAGCGCTCTGGAAGGCGGTGCCATGAAAATGACTCAAGTAGAACGAGGGACCAGACGTGCCGGAAGACATCGGCTCTTGATTACTGCTTCTGTCTTTGCTTTCCTTGCCCAGTCTGCCTTACCCCAATCGAATTCAGAAGCGAACTTAGGCGCAGGGCCGCCAGGCTATTCCACAACTCGCACAGGCAGCATGCACGATTTCGATTACTTTGTCGGCGGTTGGATAACCGTTCAGCACCGCTTGAAGGCTCGAGGCGTCGGCAGCAAGGACTGGGAAGAGTTCACCGGTAACTTGTGCATGGCTCTGTATCTCGACGGAATGGCCACAGTAGACGAGTTGTACTTTCCATCCAAACACACTGCCGGTTTGACTTTGCGCACGTTCGATCCTGCAAAACGCCAGTGGTCTATTTATTGGGTGAGCAGCACAACCGGCAAGTTAGATCCCGTTCCAATGGTTGGCGGTTTCGAAGGCGACCGCGGAGAATTCTATGCTTCAGACCATGACGGGGATCGCCCCATCAAAGTACGGTTCTTGTGGACCAAACTCGACCACGACCATGCGCGTTGGGAGCAGGCGTTCTCCTATGACAACCGCACTTGGGAGACAAACTGGACCGCCGATTTTACTCGTGCGGATACGGAAAAAGTTTGCCAGGGCAACCGGCCTAAGCGATAACTCGCCCGCACCTAACAGCTTACATTGAACATTCCTGATTCGCCGCCGTTGCGAGTTTTTAGTGGTCATCACAATATCGGGTTGACAGTCGTTTTCGGCTACCACTATGTTCGCATTGGAAATGCGGAAGACGCCCTCCGGCATAGTGCCGATCATTCAGGTGGATCGCCGCGCACGCGAGCCTCTCCATCGCCAGATCTACAATGCCTACCGCACAGCGATCATCGAGCGAGCGCTGCGTCCGAAACAGCAAGTCCCATCCACTCGCACTCTGGCGTCAGAGCTGGGTGTATCGCGCATTCCGGTTCTGAATGCCTATGCGCAACTTTTAGCTGAAGGCTACTTTGAAGCCCGCGTAGGCGCAGGAACAGTCGTCTCGAGCCTGCTGCCTGAGCAGCCTCCGACTCAACAACGAACGGCAATTTCCTCGGCACAACGTCGTGCGCCGAGTCCGGCTGTACGCAATTGCATCTCTCTCATCTCGATGGGTAAAGCTGTCCCTTGGCTGGGCGAACGTATCGGCGCATTCAGCCCGGGGCAGCCCGCGCTCGACGAGTTCCCCTTCAAGGTTTGGTCGAGGCTGGTGGCGCGCCGGTCGCGCAACTTGCATCTTGCTTCCATGCACTACGGCAATCCCATGGGATCGAATCAGTTGCGCGAGTCCATTGCCGCATATCTGAGGACAGCCCGCGGTGTGCGCTGTGAAGCCGAGCAGATCATGATCGTCAGTGGCTCGCAACAGGCGCTGGAGATCACGGCGCGCGTGCTGCTCGAACCCGGCAGTCGTGTCTGGATGGAAAATCCGGGATATCGCTTCGCGCGCAGCATCTTCAAGCTGCATAGCTGTGAAATTATTCCCGTTCCCGTTGACCGCGACGGTCTGAATGTCGCCGCGGGCATTAGTCGATGCCGCAACGCCAGGGCGGTACTTGTTACACCTTCACATCAGTACCCGCTGGGCGTAACCATGAGTGCCTCTCGAAGGTTGCAACTGCTCGAATGGGCGCACAAGTCGGGCTCCTGGATTATCGAAGACGACTATGACAGCGAATATCGATATGAGAGCATGCCCATTGCTTCTTTGCAGGGGCTCGATCGTGGCTCTCAAGTCGTTTACATCGGGACCTTCAGCAAGGTGCTCTTCCCGTCGTTGCGTTTGGCGTACATCGTAATTCCGCCGGATCTGGTCGAGTCCTTTTTCGCAGTTCGGCTCACCTACGACATCGCGCCGCCGACCTTCCTGCAGTCAGTGCTGGCAGATTTCATCCGCGAAGGGCATTTCTCTCGGCACATTCGCAGAATGCGCTCGCTCTACAAAGAGCGGCAAAGCGCGTTAATGGAGAGCATCCACAAGGAGTTGGATGTCCCCGTCGATATCACCGGAGAACAGGCAGGCCTGCACCTGACAATCACGCTTCCTCAACGATTTCGCGATCAGGAAATCGCCGAGCGTGCATTGCGACAGCGCCTTTGGCTGGTTCAGTTGTCATCCTCTTACCTGGAACGTCCCGCACTGCCGGGCTTCATTTTGGGTTTCAGCAACACGCGCGCCGAGGATATGCAAAAAGCTGTTAGAAGGCTGCGCGACGTGATTCATGCGAAATGAAATGCGCCGAGGACGGCGAGTCGAGAACTAAAACGTGGCGGGTTGTCCACATTCCTCCTTTCTTCTTCACACAGAATATACCCTGGTAAAAGAAACTGAAGGGTGCCCTCTCCCAGATTTTGGGAGAAGTGGGAGACTCCTCAGAGGGAATGTTCATTCGTCACAGACATAAGAGAAGCTGATCCCATCTCTGATTCCTCACGCGACGCTTCGCTTGCGGCGTTTACCGGCATCGCAGACGCCAGAAAGAACGCGCTGCCTGCCAGCGCAAAATGAATTGCAAGATAGTTCAGGCCACTTGCAATGTCGGCTGCCCTCGCAATCGTTAGTGGGAGATATACAAACACAATCAGTAGCATCACCGTAAGGCCAAGCGTCGTCGCAGCCAAACGAGTTTGTTTGCGTATGGTCATGCCAAGCGCGCAGGCAAGGAATATCACTCCGCTCAATCGCGCCCACAGGGCGTGTGCCGGAATCCACGCAGGCATGGTTACTACCAGCGCTGGGTTCTCCTGCGGAATTCCCGGCGCAAAGCTTGGATTCAGAATCTGATCGATGCCAAACACAACCATGGCCAATGCGATCGCAAATCGGGCAACAAATATCAGGCCGGGAGCAAGCGATCGAAATCTTCCGAGTCTGAATCCATCCGCCCTCTGATTCGTTCCTGATACGCCAAACGCCAGTGCGCCCGCGCTCAAGGACATGTCTCGAACAAGGATCGTGAGCGGAATATTTAAGCCCGGTTTTTTTACCCAGTTCGGCAGGTGAATCATCAGGACGAACATAAAGATCATGATGCCGAGCATCGCCGCCGCCAGCCGCCACTGAACTCGTGTCACCAGACCTAAAGCTGCTGCCGTAAGCGCGAATCCCACGAAGTATGCCCAAAACAGCCTCGCCGGCATCCACGAGGGCACAAGCATCGCCACAAACTTAGCTGCGACCAAATGGTCAGCGCCGAAGATCGCCATCGCCACTGCGAAGAGGATTGGCCCGAGCCTCACCACACGAGAAAACCCAAGCGCAGTCTCAGTCTCCTCTTTTGCGAGCACCGCCAGGCCGAGAAAAAAGATCACAATTCCGCTGAAGTATGGCCAGAACACCGTTCCGGGAATCGACCAGACGACAGCCGCAGGACCGGGAAGATGAAGGCTGACAGACAGAATCGCCATACTAATATAAGGAGGAGTGTTGAAACTAACTCGAGACTCTAACGGACACCACACACGAGGGCAATAACCACATCGGATGGTTTCGATATGACCATTTTCACCGCTGGATGATCATCTGCTCACATGGGCCTATGTAAAGCGCGGTAGACCGCACACACAGGCGGGCGCAGTTAGTAGATGTTTCTTATTTGTGTATCACATTGAGTTCTATACGCCGGTTTCGCGCTCGGCCTTCTTCTGTGTCATTCGATGCCACCGGTCGGTTCTGGCCAAAGCCTTGAGTTGAGATTCTGTCGGAAGAAATCCCGTTATTCACGAGAATCGCCTTTATCGCATTGGCGCGATTCAAGGACAGGGCCTGATTGTTTTGAGGGTTGCCGGTGTTGTCCGTGTGGCCAACTAACTGTATTTGGGCTGCCGGGTAAGCCCTAAGCACCTGCGCAAGGTCACTTACAGTTTTTTCCGAGTCAGGAGTCAACTGAGTCGTTGCACTTTGGAAGTTCAAGTGATCAAACACAAACGTTCTAGGTAAATCAGTCGCGGATCTGTCTCCGAGGAAGTGCGCCAGGTTGTAATTAATGGAGCCAGGAGGAATTGAAAGATTGACGCCGCCCGGCAGCGTGATCCTTGCCAAAGCATTTCTCGCTGTGGTCATGCCTTGGGTAGCGATGCCAGTCACACGCGGTGTGCGCACCCGGCTCAACAGATATCCCAGCAGCGCGATCGCAGCAATTAATAGCAACGCGAAGGGCAGCCACCTCATACCGCCGCTTGGCCGTCGCGCTCGTGTAATCGGCGCCGACTCCGCGAAATGCTCAATGTGTGTTGGCGATGCCGTAGCGACTTCGCGTTCTCCAGACACAACTCTCGGCCCAGTTGCTGGCGCACGTGAGGCCACGGAAGGCACCGCGGCGGCGATTTCATCCTTTTGCCGCAGTAGCAGTTCCGTCAGCCCAGGCGATCCCGCCTTTTGCGCCGAGCTTCGTTTTCCCAAAACTCCTAACGTCAGCGGAGTTGTCAGGGCGAGCAATTTGTTGGCCGATGAGGCGTTAATGCCGGTCGATCTCGCAATTCTTTCAACAACAGAAGAGAGGTCCCCGCCAAAGATCTTTCCTAAATGCCTTTGCCCGGCGCTCACCATATAGTTCGTGGCGCTGCCTCCACGAAATACTGACGCCGGATTCTCGGTTAGTCCTCCATAGCCGCCCTCGCGGATCATGGCGCTCAGTCCGCTCATTCCTTCCGATGAAGAGGCCATGTTCGCCATCCCGGATAACACTGTGGGCGCAGCCGCGTACAGCGCTTCCTTCGTCGAAGGCTCCGACTCGCCAACAGTGAAGCTCGCGCTTCGGATTACTTCAGGTGTGAACAGTCCGGTGACTTCGGAGACCAGGCTGCCAGATTGAGACGGCTGGTATGGATATCTAGAAGTGCTCATGATTTCCTTCTTTCAAGTGACAGTTACGAACGCTCACTTTTAGCGCCAGCGAGGGCCAGAAATCGCCGCACGCAAAAATTTCCTCCGTAAATGAGCCGCAGTGCCAAGCCTTCCGTTTTGGATCAACAACCCTACGCAGCTTTCTTGACCTTATTCGGCACCTGCTCGACTTCGATCTGCTGACGTCGGACCGTATCGCGTATGGTTTCGACGTGGTCCGAGCCTCGGCGGCGAATGACGATTTCTTCCGCAACTCGAGGTGTCTTCGTAACTACCGGTTCCTCGCTCGTCTCCACCACTTCGACGACTTTGTCTTTCCAATCGATATCTCTCGTCGGAGTCGAGTCTGTTATTGCTCTGCGTGCGACCTCGACGTGCTCGTCGTGCAATGTGATTTGCGATTCGACAGGCTTCTCAACCACAAAACGCCGGATGCGAGACTTGCCCGTCTCCACTCGCCGCTTGCCCAAATCGATTTGTTCCTCGGCTAGGCGCAGAACTTCTTCTCCCGCGTCCGTTCTTGTTGTTCCTGTAGTGTCCGTTTTCGCTGTTCCTGAAATCGGAGTCACATTGGTCGCCGGTGCACTCGATCTATCGTTCATATCCATCGGACCGTGCACATCCAGGACCCTCATCGCGCGGTTGACTTCCGTATCCGGCGTTCGCAACGTAAGTACCGCTCCTCCTGACTGAATAGTACGGCTGTAAATCGCGCTCTCATGTTCCGGAACGCTCCGTCCGAAGAGTCGTTGCCACAAGTTCCCGTCGCGAACGTCTTTATCACCAAAAGACTCGCGGCTCATTAAGCTGATATCGTTCGTGGAAAAGCCTGATCCCTCGAGCGCGCGTGCGGCGTCTCGCGCTTTCGCGGTTTTGTCGTAAACGGCGACAATTTTTTCGTAAGCCATCGTAGATTCCTTTCTGGACTTACCACTCCTCTGCTGATGAAGACTCTTTTCAAAAGACTCCTCCCGGAGGCAGCCCCAGGCCACTGTCAACAATTACAAATGCGGCGAGACATGTTGCTGGGCTTCGTCTGGCAAATATGACAGGGTAGGGATTTTGATTTTGCATGGAACCACCGGGACGGCGGGATCACTCATTTCCAGAACCGGAATAGGATTTGTCACATGACCTTAGTTATTTGCCAACGTTACGAACGCGGTTTCACAATGAACTCGTTCGATTGTGGAGCTGTGAACGTTTATGCCTCGACTCCTCCGGTTTTCTGTCTCAGCAGTGACTTCGTTTCTGCTGCTTCTCTCACTTGCATGCGGTAAAGGCAACGGCCAGGGTTCCGGTGGGCGTGGCGGAGACGGCGGAGGTGGCGGCAATCCCAATGCTGTTGCTCTGGTGAGCGGCGGCCAGCAGAATTCCAGCGCTCCCACCGCTAGCGCGGGAGAGTACGATCCGACCACGAACACAATTACTGCCACAGGCAGCATGGTCAACGCACGCGCGTTCTTCACTCTGACCTTGTTAACCGATGGCACTGTTCTTGCCGCCGGCGGAGATACCGCTTCAGCCGGTCAAACTGCGGAAATATTCACCCCCTCAGCAGGAACGTTCACCGCCACCGCAGGCATGAACTGTTCCCACTTCGGTCACACGGCTACGGTTTTGCAGAATGGAAGCGTACTGGTGGCGGGAGGTTCGGATTCACCTTGTGCTGAAGTGTTCAATCCGGCGTCTGGTTCCTGGAGCGCAACCGGCGTAATGACTGCTCTCCGCTTTGGAGCAACCGCAACCCTGTTGCAGAACGGCCTTGTTCTGATTACCGGTGGTAATAACGCGGCCTCCGGTGGAACCACCGCCAACTCAGCCGAGCTGTTTGACCCGGGCACTGGTAGTTTTTCGGCCACTGGAAACATGCATGCCGCGCGCGCGTTTCACACTGCCACCCTGCTCTCGAACGGCCAGGTGCTCATCGCCGGTGGCGAGAACGGAAGCACACCATCCGCGACGGCAGAAGTGTATGATCCAGCCACAGGGACTTTCGCCACAACCGGAAGTGTGAACACAGCGCGTGCTGGCCATACAGCCACGCTTTTGAAAAATGGTTTAGTTTTGATGGCCGGCGGGCAGAGTACGTTCTCTGCAACCAGTACGGTTGAAGCTTACAATCCCTCGGTAGGCGGTTTCTCCAATCTCAATAGCATGACCGTCGCCCGAGTGAACGGGGCTGCTGTTCTGCTTCCTGATGGCAATGTCCTAATGGTTGGTGGCAGCAACACAAGCACTCAGGCGGAACTCTTCGACGGCACAACTGGCCAATTCTCCAACGCGGGCAACTTTTCCCCTGCTGGCGCGGGTGTTGCAGCGGTGGCGCTTCAGTAGTAAACATCGGTCTGGCGAATAAAAAACGAATATAGTATGCTTTCGTTGTAGCGTAGTCACGGACCCAGTTCCGCGGATTGCTGCTTTTGGGCGGTGCTCATGTCAGATCAAAGAATTCTTCAATTCCCGGTACGGAATCCCCACCTGTTCTCGCCAGAGATCAATTGCGAAATCCTGAACAACAGCGAATTCAGTCGAGTTCTGTATGCAGCGATCCGCGCCTTGCCGCACGTACAGGATTCCTACTGGCGCGAGGAATTGAAGCGCGCCCTTTCCGACGTTCTCTCCACCGAAAACGACGCCGCGTAAGTGCCGCGCCTCATCCTCCCGCAAAGCGTGACCGCGGACCGCTGCTTCATATACGACAACGCTGAGGTTGCCCCACCCTTCGCGGTTTTCGAAGGATGGGTATATTAGGCTCCAAACCGTGAAACCGCATGAAGCTTTATCTGCGTCTTCGTTTCTTGATCAATAAACACCGGCCCCAGTTCCTGAAAGGCATAGAATCGATAACTGCTCCATCTCCACTGTCCAGGTTCTAGAACCAATCCGCGTCTTACAGGATTGCGATGAATATAGCCCAGTTTTTCTGCTTTTTTCTTCTCGCTCAAAACCAGAAAATCATAGAATCGCTTCTGCCATACGTGTCCGGCATCTAAAGCACCCCACAGATTTCCTTGTTCAGAAGAAACTCGCGAGCGCCATTCACGCAATACACTGCGCGCAAATCGCTGCTTTAGGACCTGCATCACGGTTGAGATGTTGCCGCGCTCGGGCTCGCTGATGAGCAAATGAATATGCTCGGGCATGACAACATAGCCAACAACGATGAACTTGTAACTCCGCCGTACCTGCTCGAAGATTTCAAGAAATAAACTCCGCCGCGACGCTTTGCTCAAGATCGCTATACGGTGATAGCAGCTCGTGGTGATGAAGTGAAGATGTCCAGTATTGTTCTTGCGCAGAAGTCGGCGAGGCATTATGGAAGGTTAAGAGAAAGGTTGAACGATGTCTGTGACGGCTGAACATCGTCATCTCACACCCACCCGTCGAAAACCGCGAAGGGTGTGGCAGCCTCAGTTTGTGGTACTTTCAAGATCAAAAAGGAGAGGGTGGGCCAACCCGCCCACCGGAGCAACTATCGGAGCCACGACGGTCGATGGCTTGGGATTAGTTGGTTGCCTTCCGGCTGCTGGCCCGCGCGTCGGACCCCAGGACACGCGACTTTCTGATGATTAGTTACCATACGCATGGGTATGAATGAAGAATATGTTTGAGTATCCGGTGGTGCCGGCCGTTTTGCTATCGGCTCTTCTTATGGGTAGTGGGTGCTATTTCTTTCGCACGCGAAGCCTATTCGTGGCGATCTGCGAGTGGCTGTGGTCATTCGTGTTCCTCGGCCTATGTGCTGTTGATCTGTTCATCCAGGAAAAAGTGTGGCCTAGTCTTGCTACAGTGCTTGCGGTAGGGGTTTGCGAGGTATTTCTTCTAGCCTCTTGCGTGGCAACTCCGCTGCCAAAGGAAAGCACATCCAAGGCTGGGCCTCGGAAGCCTTAGACAGTCTTCAGGACTGGTTAATCTTCGGAGTAACTTCCAAAATCGAGGGGGTTGGGGGAGCCGGGTGCCCCACTTTTCCCGGTTTTGGGAGAAGTGGGAGGCTAACCAACAAGGACATTTCTCAACGAGGTTACACCCTTCGACTACGGCTCAAGGCAGGCTCTTCGACGTTTTTCGAAGGGTGAGAGTTACAAAGGGGCGGGTGGCCTATCCTTTCAGGGGCTTTGAAATCATGAATCAGCAATGAAGTGGGGTGCCCCGTCCTTCGCCGGTTTTGCGAAGGGCGGGAACCGATGCAGCCTGTGCTAGCAGCATTTCACGCGATCCTAGGCGCTAATGAAAATCTTCCCCCCCTCCTTCGTTGACACGGATGAGTCCGGGTTCGTGCAGCCAGTAAAATCGGCGGGTGGCCCACTCAACCCGCTTGGCTAGACTGGGGACTCTCAACAGTCCAGGGCAGACAACAACAGAGAAGCAGCAACCCCGCCACTCACAATCACCTCTGGCTTTTGACAATCTTTTAACACCCTTCCCTGCACGACCACTCTCCTGCGGCATCTGAGCAACTTCAAACTCCAACCGAAAGGCAGGATCAGCAGTATGCCTACTCTTCGACTGCTCGCAAAAACCATGCTCGTCTGCGTCATCGCATTGGGTGCTTACACCACCACGCAAGCCCAGCAGCGGACCGTCCGGCAAGTGATTGTGCCCGACGAAGACCGCTTCGCCCCGTTTGCCATCACCATCCATGCCGGCCAGTCCGTGCAATGGGTCAATATGGACACCGACGACCACACCCTCGTCAGCAACAACTCTTTCAACACCTCGGGTCACTGGGGAACTGACGTCCTGATAAAAGGCACCGCCAGCAACAACGGAAAGCCCGGCACATTCACCTTAATGTTTCCGCATCCCGGAACTTTCCCTTATTACTGCCGCTTCCACGCCAAGCTCGACAAGTGGCATCAGCCCTTTGCGCCTGGCCCGAGAGGCGGAATTCAGGGCCCGAAAGGCAACTTCGGCACACCGATGAACGGAGTCATTACCGTACTGCCGTAAAGTGAGAACTGTGGAGAATTCGGGACATGCAAATGAGCGTGCCCCGTCCTCGTCGCTCCGGATTTTGGGAGCGGCAGAGCTTGCCTTGAGCGAGGCTGAACGGGTTGGGATTTTGACTTCTTCGAGGTCCCGGTCCGAGCGGGTCTGGAAAAACTAAGGCCGCCTTTCGGCGGCCTTTTACTCAAAGCTGATAGCCGAGAGCTAGTCTCCCGCCACCGGCTCTGCCACCTCTGTGGCATTTCCACTGTGTACCTCAGTGTTCTCTGTGGTAGAGGTTTTGATCTTCGCCAGCGCGCCGAGCGGAATGAACCCGTTCTCCGACTGCGCCGGCTTCTCTTTCAGAATCACCTCGCGATAGAGCGACGCCATGCGGGCGTTGTAGGCTGCATCGTTTTTCTGCGCGCCCCGGGCCTTCGCATCACGAGCGCGCAATTTCTCTTCACGCGCATTCTTAGCGATCCCCAGCTTATCGAGATCGCGTTGCTCTTCTTGCGTGACAATTCCGTCGCGCAGATAGAGCGAATGCTCCTTCGTCTCCATCGCCACGTTCTTACCGCCGGCAAAAATCTCATGCCGCCCGTGCTCTTCGTACCACTTCGAGAGCGTCGCCGTCATGTGCATCTTCTCGATAATGTTCCGCCATCCCACGCCCGTGTTGTACGCGCAGAATGAAATCTCGCCTTCCTGCGTCGCATACGGAATGATGCACTGCTCAGTGCGGCGGAAGTCATAGTTGAACAGGTCCTGGAACCACATGCCAGCGATGAACAGGAAGTTCCAACGGTCCTTGCGCCGCTTCATCACGTCATCGATCGTGCGGTCTGGGCCGACCTTGCCGTAGTTGCGTCCTGTCACGTTGTAGTTCTTGTCGAACTTCGAGAGCAGGTCGTACAGCTTGAAGTGCGTCGGCGATTTGAACGGATCGTAGTTCTTCATCAGGCACAACGCCATTCCCAGTCCGCTCAAAAACTTCCCACGCGAAGCGTCATTCACCTTAGCAATATCTTTCGCCAGCTGATCTCCATGCAGGAACGCCGTAACCGGAACGGCTTCTTTCGTCTCCTTGTCGATCATCACCGCCATGCCAGTCCCGCAATTCGGGTGGCAACCGCAACTGAGTTGGCCCCAGTCGTTGTTTTTGTCGTTGACGTGCATCAGGTCGGCCCAGTCTGAAAAGGTGGACATGAAGCTGATTGGGAACCAATCGCGGGCGGGCTCACCCAGGCCGGTTTGGTTTTTCACATCGTGGGCGAGGTGAGAGAGAGTGTAGCGCTGGGCTTTGCGGCGCTCGTCGGTTACGGCTTCGTCGCGGCCAGTGAAACTGACCGGCTGGAACGAAAGGAAGCCGATCTTCTTCGGATTATCCAGCGCGAACTGGATGATGCGGCCGACTTGCTCATTATTAATACCGTTGACGATAGTCACAACCGGCACGATCTCGACACCGGCACGATGCAAGTTATCGATCGCCTTCAGCTTCACGTCGAACAGATTCCCGACCTTGCGGTGCGCGTTCGCGGCATTGCCGATGCCATCGAACTGCAGGTAGGCATAGCGCAATCCAGCTTCGGCCGCTTGTTGCGCAAACTCGAAGCTCTTTGCGAATTCAATTCCGTTGGTCGCAGCCTGAACCGAGTTATATCCAACCTTGCGAGCGTAGCGGACCGCGTCTAAGAAATATGGAGACAGCGTCGGCTCGCCGCCTGAGAACTGCACGCTCATCTGGCGACGCGGCTTGATGGTAATCGCGTTATCGAGCATCTGTTTGATTTCTTCCCAGGTCAGCTCATGCACAAAGCCGACCTGGTTCGCGTCCATAAAGCATGGATCGCACATCATGTTGCAGCGGTTGGTCAGGTCGATGGTGAGCACCGAGCCTCGGCCATACTTCACGGTCGATGAGCCATGTCTGTGCAGCTTCTCGTCGTTGTGCGCGCGGATGTCGCGGCCCGGGAAAACGTCTTCGAGGTGCTTCGAGAATTCCGTGTCGATCGACATGACGTCTTCAAAGCGCCCGTGCTTCGGGCACTCTTTGATCATCATGATCTTGCCGTCCATCTCGACGATGGTGGCTTTGATCTCGCCGACTTTTTCATTGAGCAGAACTTCATGAGGCAGGTGGCCATCGAGAATCTGCTGGCGAATTTCAGGCACGCACTTCGGGCACAGCGAATCGGTTGAACGCGGCCAGCCGAGCGGCGGCTTCGACTTCTGATAGGACTTAAGCAGAGGCTTGTCGGACCACTTGGGCGTCGGCGACGGGTTAGGGTTGATGCGATTCAACCGTTCGAATACGAACCACGCGCCCTTCGCGCCGTAGGTGACTGCCTTCTCAAAATATTTAATCGGCTTGTGCATGCTTCGAGTGCCTTTCCGCTACAGGAAGTTGGAAATCGTCGTGCGTCCTGCGTCGGGAGTCATGCGCTAATCCGCTGAATTCTGCTAGCGGGGTGCGCAGGACGCTCGAAATGCAGCGTGGGACGGTTTCCCGTACTTATATCCTATTGAGCCGGCTAGCTGTTTACACGGGTTTGACAACGAGCGGGCAAAAATCGCCATTAAACGGGTGAAACCCGCAGTGGGTGGGGCTAAATTGTTGATCTTATTAGGTTAGGGTTGGTTTTGGGCGCAATTCAGCCAGCCACATCCCCCAATCGGCAGCTTTCGCACTCGAATCGGGCCGTGATCGATAACAACACTGTACTCTCTTTCAATTCGGTTGCAACGATGGGGTAGCACCGAAACCAACAACTCTACCTGAGCATTGGACCGCTTCGGGCCGCGCCTCAGCAATGACGAAAGGGTTCGTGTCGTCTCAATGCAAGGATTGTGCCCAAGTCCGTATCGGGCGAAATCAGGACGCGACCTTCCCGCGCGGCAAAGGCAAAGAATTCTTCGTCACTTGCTCGCTGCTTTTGTATTCGCGAATATGAACAGCGACAAATGCATCATTATTAAATGTCACCTTCTGTATGAAACGACACAAAAATAGTTTTGTGACCCATATGATAAAATGTGTCTTATGGAGTTAGAAACCCGTGTCCGGGTGAATGAAAATGGCCGCGTGGTTATCCCCGCCTCATTTCGTAAGGCTCTTGGGATCCGTCCGGGAGACGAAGTCCTGCTCCGCCTGGAAGATGACGAATTAAGGATCACCACCCAGAGAAACAGGTTGGAAAGAGCTCGAAAACTCGTCAGGAAATATATTCCGGCTGGAAGATCGCTTGCTGACGAGTTGATCGCGGAGCGTCGTCAAGCGGCGCAGGAAGAATGAAGCCCATCGTTCTCGATTCTTCGGCGATTCTGGTAGCCCTGAATGCTGAAATCGGGGCCGAGAAACTGACTCCCGCAGTTATGAGTGCTTCGGTGAGCAGTGCAGTCAATCTTGCAGAAGTTCACTCCAAACTGGTCGCCGGCGGGATGGATTCGCGAGATGCGTGGGAAGCTACGCTGGGCTCGGTCAACATGTCCGTAGATTTCACAACAGTTCACGCCGAGTTGGCTGGAAATCTGATTGCGCAAACCCGCCCTCTCGGTTTGTCTTTAGGAGATCGCGCCTGCCTTGCGTTGGGTATTACTCTGGGAGCTGCGGTATTTACGGCTGATAAAGCGTGGAAGCGGCTAAGGCTCCCTATTCCGATTCATGTAATCCGGTAAAAAACTGAATCGTCTTATGAACATCGGCCTCTTCGGCGGAACCTTCGATCCCATCCATAAAGGACATCTCGCGCTTGCCCACTCCGCGCGTGAACGTTGCCAACTTGGGCGAATTTATTTCGTGCCGACGAACCTGCCCCCTCACAAAACAACTGGGCCTGTCGCGTCTTTTTTCCACCGCTACGCCATGACCGTCCTTGCTACCCAGGACGAGAAGACGTTCGTCCCATCTCTCCTCGAAGCTCCCGGCGAGTTCATTTTGCAAGATAAGAAAACTGTGAAGGGAAGTGTCGCCTCCGCTCCGAACTACAGCATCGATACTATTCGCAAGCTCAAGCCGAGTCTCAAAAAGGCCGACCGTCTCTTTTTTCTCATCGGCATCGACGCCTTCAAAGACATTGCCAAATGGCGTGAGGCCGAAGCTCTTTTCGCCGAATGCGAGTTCATCGTCGCCAGCCGCCCCGGGTTCTCACTAGCTGACGTAGCCGGCGCTCTGCCCGAAAAATTCCGTCCGCGCAATGAGGTGACCAAGCCCTTTGCTAAGCAGCCAGCCAAGGGCGACCTCGTGCTTCCCGGGGTCACGCTGCACTTACTCGACGATGTCAACCAGAATGTCTCCGCAACTGGGGTTCGCCAGGCGGTCGCAGCTAAAAAGCCCATAAAGAAATTTGTTCCTGAAAGTGTGGAAGAATACATAAAGAAGGAGGCCCTATACACGCGTTGACAGCCCAGCCCCGATCCGCCGCTCGAAATAAGCACGATTCGAAAAAGCAGCTCTCCGAAGCCCTTGCCGCCTGCCAGGACAAAAAAGCGGAAGACATCAGCCTGCTGGAGCTGGATCAAGCATCCGGTGCCTTCACGGATTATTTCCTGATTTGCAGTGGAACCAATCCCCGCCAGATCCAGGCGATTTCAGATGAAGTCGAGCTGCGGCTGAAGAAATCGGGGACCTATCCGAACAACATCGAGGGATATAAACAGGCGGAGTGGGTGCTTATCGACTATGTTGATTTCGTGGTGCATATCTTTTCCGAGAGTGCCCGCAGATACTACGATCTCGAGCGTCTGTGGAAATCGGCGAATAAGCTCGAACCAGCAGAATTCCTGGCGAAGCCACGTCGGCGTACTGCGACCCGCGCTGCCGCTAAAAAACGCGCCTGAGTCCTCAGTCGCTTTCCTTCGTGTACCTTCGTGCCCTTCGTGGTTAATGCCTTTGGTGTTCTGCGTCCCTCTGGAAGTCTCGCCAACGGTTAAAATCTTTAGTCCGTGAAACTCACCATTGCATGGATCGGCAAAACGAAGAATGCCGCAATCCAGTCGCTCACCGACGACTACATAAAGCGTCTGAAGCAATTCGCAGAGGCCGAAGGGCTTGCGCTCAAAGACGAATCTGCGCTCCTGAAACTCTGCGGGCGCGAGGCGAACAGCACCCGCCGCTATCTCGTCCTCCTCGACTCGGGCGGTAAACAACTGTCATCCGAAGAACTCGCGCAGTTCATTTGCGGACATCTCGACCGAAATCCCCTGCCACTCCTGTTCGCGATCGGCCCAGCGGACGGCTTCTCCGACAACACCCGAAATCATGCCGATTTCGTCCTCTCTCTTGGAAGGATGACGATTGCCCATGAACTTGCGCGCGTAATGTTACTGGAACAACTGTACCGTGCGTTTACCATTATCAAGGGACATCCGTACCATCTCGGGCATTGAATTCCGCAAGCCGCCATTCGTCCTTTTGTGACGTTCCTCGCCCGCCTCTGCACGCGTAAATTGCTGTTTCAGACAGCCCTTCCCTCTTAACGAATCATTTCAGGAGACCCATGAAGGACCCGCTCGAAGTGCTTCGCCGCAAAGAGGCTGAACTCCAGCAATTGCAGGAGGAAGTCGAAGCCCTGCGGCTCGTTGGACGGCTTCTGCTCGAACAGAGACAGAGCGGTGACCCCGAGCCGCGTGGCAAAGTCTTACAGATGCCCGAAATCCACCTCGCCTGAATTCTTGTGTGGTGCGGGTGCCTTCGCCCGCGATGATCTGCTCTTCCAGCTATTCAGAGCTTTGTCATTTCCACGAATCCCCAAACTCGTGGCGGTTCTTGACGCTGTTTTTCTCTCCTCGACGCAATCTTCGATAAACTCCACTCAGTGTCCTTCACCGGTCAACTTGGCCTCACCTTCGCCACTCCCGAGCGCAGGGTCTGGATTGTTCGCGACCTCGTTGCGGCAGTACGCACGCGGGTGGAACGCGAGTACAGCGATATCTGGGTCGAGGGTGAAATCTCCAACTTCCGCGGCCACGATTCCGGCCACCTGTACTTCACGCTAAAAGACGAGAATGCTCAGCTGAAGGCCGTGATGTTTCGTTCCCAGGCACGTCTGTTGCGGTTTCGTCCGGAAAACGGAATGCATGTGGTCCTGCGCGGTCGCGTCACCGTCTTCGAAGGGCGCGGCGAGCTGCAGCTCTCTGCAGAATACCTGGAGCCGAAGGGCGCTGGTGCACTGCAGATCGCATTTGAGCAGCTGAAAGCCAAGCTGGAAGCCGAAGGCCTGTTCGATTCAGCGCGCAAAAAGCCGATACCTGCGCTGCCCAGGTGCATCGGCATTGTGACTTCGCCGCAAGCCGCAGCCCTTCGCGACATTCTGAACATTCTGCGTCGCCGTCACCATACTGCGAACGTGCTCATCTACCCCGCGCAGGTTCAGGGCGAGACAGCTGCAACCGAAGTAAGCAGCGGCATCAGGTACTTCAATCGCACGAAGAGCGTCGATGTAGTCATCGTTGCTCGTGGTGGTGGATCGGCGGAAGACTTGGCCGCCTTTAACAATGAGGCCCTTGCTCGCATTATTGCCGCTTCGGACATTCCAATCATCTCCGCCGTCGGGCATGAAACGGATTTCACCATCACCGATTTTGTTGCCGACCTGCGCGCACCCACACCATCCGCCGCGGCCGAACTCGTCATTCGCTCACGCCAAGACGTCGAAGAGCAAGCTGAAGCACTTCGTCTAAGGCTGGCGCGCGCCATGCGATATCGGCTGCTGATGGCCAGACAAACGCTGACTGAAGTCTCGCAGCATGGCGCCTTTGCGCGCATGATGGACGTTATCAATCAGCGCCAGCAACGGCTTGATGACTTGCATTTTCGGATTGAGACCGCCGAGCGCAAGCTGATCGAGCGGAACCGCCGGCAATGGGAGCAGATATCAGCCGCTGTGCGCCATTACGACGCGCGTCGCCTCCTGACTGGTATCGGACGCGACCTCACCTCAAAATCCGCGGCCCTGGCTTCCGCCATGGGGGCGAGTCTTCTGCGCCTCCGTTCGCAGCTTGAGCACCTCGAAGGACAGCTAAGAGCCCTTTCCCCAGTCGCCATCCTCGATCGTGGCTACGCTTTGGTTTTCGACTCTGAAGGAAATCTGATCAAGGATTCCGGCCAGGTTCAATTTGGCGACGAAATTACTGCCAAGCTGGCCAGGGGATCTCTCACGGCCAAAGTAGAGAAAACCAATGGCTCGTGACTGGAGGCTCGTGTTGCGCGATTAGTAACGGACGCTTGGAAAATACAACCGTCGAGTGATTATCCCCAGCCACCAGCCGCTTGCCACGAAAATCACTAATTACGAACTCCGAACCCGAATCACTAGCCACTTGCTCTACAATTACTCCTGCAGGCTTGCCTGGAGCGCCGAGTTAAGAGGAAACCAATTGATTCACGCTGCCGGACCCTGGCCCCATCTCACAGCGATCGCAGTCATCGACATTCTGCTCGTGGCTGTGATCATTTATGAGTTCCTGGCGCTCATTCGCGGCACTCGCGCCGCGCTCATCCTGATCGGGCTCTCAATCGTCGCGCTCGCGTTTTACGTCTCGCGCATCGGCGAGCTGGTCACTCTCAATTGGCTCATCTCCCGAGCTCTTCCGTATGCGGTTTTCGCGTTGATTGTGATCTTCGTCCCTGAGATCCGGCAAGCCCTTGCGCGACTCGGGCGCCGCATGACCCTCGCCCGCTCGGCCGCCGCCGAGGCGGATGCCTACGACGACATCGTCCTCGCTGCAAATCTGTTCTCTCAGAATCAGACCGGCGCGCTGATTGTGATCCAGCGCGAGATCGGCCTGCGCACTTACATCGAGAGCGGGGTGGCCCTTGACGCGCACCTCTCCTACGACCTGCTCGCCACACTTTTTCGCCCCAGCGCTCCTCTGCACGACGGCGCCGTCATCATTCAAGGGGACCGCGTGGCTGCAGCCGCGTGCTTTCTGCCGCTTTCCATGAACCCGGTTCTCTCCACCCAGCTGGGCACGCGTCACCGCGCCGCGATTGGTATCACTGAGGAAACCGACGCAATTTCTATCATCGTCTCTGAGGAGACCGGCAGCATCAGCTTGGCTGTAGGTGGTTCGATCGAGCGCGACCTTACCGTGGAACAGCTTCGTGAGCGTATGAGCAATCTGCTTCGCCGCTATGTCCCGCCGACGCCGTTGCCAACGCCGATTACTGAAAGCGCCGGCATACTGGACGAAACCGAGACCGAGGTCCCTCTTCGCGACTTGCATAAGACCGGAGGCGAACGATGAGCGCCCGCGATCTTCTTCAACGCCACGTAACGCACAATCTCGGGCTAAAAATCACTTCTCTCCTGATTGCGACTGGCCTGTGGCTGGCAGTAGCGAGCGAACCAACCTCGGAGATCGCCGTCAACGTTTCCGTCGTCTTTCGGAACATGCCGGAAAACTTAGAGATCAGTTCCGAGAACATTCCTTCCGCGCAAATCCGCATCCGCGGACCGGAGCGTGCCGTTCGCCGGTTGCAGGCTTCGGATGTTCACGAAGAATTAGACCTTACGGGGATGAAACCGGGAGAACGCACCTTCGACCTGAACACCAGTCAGGTCAGTCTGCCGGATAAGCTTCAGGCCGTGCAGATTGTGCCCAGCCAAATTCATCTGACATTCGATACAAGAGCAAGCAAACAAGTTCCCGTACAACCACGCGTCGTAGGCAGCTTCGCCAGTGGATACGCGATCGAGAGAGTCAGTTCCGAACCTCCGATGGTTGAGATCGTCGGCCCGAAGAAATCTCTTGATGCGGTTGAATCGGCGATCACCGACCCAATTGATGTCACGGGCCTCATCAACCGGACCACAGCCTCACGCCATGCTTACGTTTCTGATCCGCTCGTACGCGTTGCTGACCCTAACCCGGTGCGAATCACTATTATTATGGGACGAGCGTCTGCTTCACCGTCTCAAACTCAATGACATCACAAGGGAGAAAGCTTTTTGGGACCGATGGGATTCGCGGCGTTGCCGGCGAATTTCCGCTCACGCCGGAGAGTAGTTTTCTCATCGGCAGGGCTCTTGGGCACGATTTGGCCAAGGCTAACCCACATCCTCGCGTGCTGATTGGCCAGGACACACGAGAGTCCAGCAGCTGGATCGCCAGCCAGGTTGCCGCCGGCCTCGCATCGGCCAATGTCGAGGTGAGTAGTGCAGGGGTAATTACCACGCCAGGCGTCGCTTATCTTGCACGCTCGCAGAAGTTCGACGCCGGGGTGGTGATTTCCGCGTCACACAATCCGTGGACTGACAATGGGATCAAAGTTTTTTCCGGCGACGGGTTCAAGCTTCCGGACTCCCACGAGCTTACAATCGAACAAGAGATTTTTTCTCTTCTGCAATCGCCCCGGTCGAATGCATCTTTGGGGAGCACGCCGCCGCACACGCTGCCTGGTGAGCATGCACTACGGACGGCATACATCGCTTGGCTCGCGAAGAACGTAACAACCGATCTCAGCCGGCTGCGGGTTCTGGTGGACTGCGCGAACGGGGCCGCCGCGGCCGAAGCTCCGGAATTGTTCCGTGCGGTCAAGGTTCAGGCAACTTTCATCAGTTCGTCGCCGGATGGAAAAAACATCAACGAAGGCTGCGGCGCGCTTCATCCACAAGTCGTGGCCTCGCGAATCGCAGGGGCGCAAGGCAAGTTCGATTTGGGCATTACCTTCGATGGCGACGCCGATCGTGCCCTCTTCAGCGATGCTTCCGGCCACGTCGTGAATGGAGACGGTGTGCTGTTGCTTGCGGCCCGCGATTTGCGCTCTCGTGGCTTACTTCGTGGCAATACCGTGGTCGCAACGACTATGTCCAATATGGGACTGGAAGTTGCGTTACGCAATTCAGGAATCAAGATGTTGCGCGCAAATGTGGGCGACAAGTATGTGCTCGAAGAGATGTTGAAAGTTGGCGCGACACTCGGTGGGGAGCAATCCGGACACATCATTTTTCGCGATGGCGATGCTACCACCGGTGACGGCCTGCTCACCGCGTTGCGCGTACTAGAAGTGATGGCGCGGAGCGGGCGACCTTTGGCGGATCTGATTTCAGACCTCAGGGTGTTTCCGCAACGTATTCAAAACATTCGCGTGCGCGAGAAAGTTCCCTTCGAGCAAGTGCCTGAGATCAAGCGCGCTATAGATGCGGCGGAACGCGAACTCAATGGCAAAGGACGCGTAGTGGTGCGCTATTCGGGGACTGAAGCACTCGCGCGCGTGATGGTAGAAGCGGAGTCGGAAGACGAGATGAATGCGTTAACCGATGGGATCGGGGGAGCGATCAAAACGGCGTTAGGAAGTTAGCCGCTGGCTTATCTCGAAGCAACGTAGAAAATGATGAAAGCGGCAGCAAATACAATGTAAAAAATCCTTAGACCTATGGGTTCATCTTTATTGCTGCCCAAAGCAGCGGTAACCAGTGAGATGGCGGCCATTACAAGCATGAAGAACCCGTATCTTCTAATCCAACGTCCTTCACGCGCGGACAATATAGCGGTACGTTCTTCTTCCGATTTTTTGGAACGAATGCTCAATCGGTCGGCGACGAGTAGAATCGACGCCGCGAGACCAAACACGAATGACATGAAGGCAACTGCCATTAGAACGTCGTACATGTTGCGCTTCGCACACCACTAATCCAGATCCCGCCAATTCTTCCCCACGCCAACTTCCACTAGCAACGGCACCGAAAGCTGGGGATGCACATTCTCCATCTGCTCACGCACCAGGGTACGCATCACATCAATCTCGGACTCCGGCACCTCAAATACAAGTTCGTCATGTACCTGCAACGTCATCTTCGATTTCAGCCCGCGCTCACGAATCATCGCATCGATCCGAATCATCGCGATCTTGATCAAATCTGCTGCCGTTCCTTGCAACGGTGTATTTACCGCCGTGCGTTCCGCGAAACCGCGCAAATTAAAATTCTTGCTGTTGATGTCCGGAATCGGCCGCACTCGGCCAAACAGTGTCTTGACCCGCCCATCTCGTCTCGTCTCTTCCAGAGTTCGATCGATGTATGCTCGCACACCACGATATTTTTCAAAGTAAGCGTCAATGTACTTCTTGGCCTCTGATGTCTCGATTCCAAGATTTTGAGAAAGACCAAACGGCGAAAGTCCATATACGATCCCGAAATTCACGACTTTTGCCTGTCGCCGATGATCCGCGGTCACCATCAACGGCGGCACTCCGAACACCTGGGACGCAGTCAGCGTGTGAATGTCGTCTCCTCGCCGGAAGGCCTCGACCAGGAGCGGGTCCCTGGAGTAGTGCGCCAACAGACGCAGCTCGATCTGCGAATAATCTGCTGCCAGCAGAACGCAACCTGGAGCCGCCGTGAAGGCAGCGCGAATTTCGCGCCCCAGCTCAGTGCGAATCGGGATGTTCTGCAAATTTGGGTTCGCCGATGAAAGTCGCCCAGTTGTGGTGCCAGTCTGGTCAAAGGTCGTATGCAAACGTCCCGTGCCAGAATTCAGCAGGGCTGGAAGCGCATCCACGTACGTGGACTTCAGCTTCGCCAATTGCCGGTATTCCAGTACCAGCTTCGGGGCCTGATGGCTCGCCGCCAGCTCTTCCAGTACATCAACCGCGGTTGAGATGGTTTTGCCTTTGCCATACTTCACCGGCTTCGGCAAGTTCAGCTTGTTGAAAAGCACATCGCCCAGCTGCTTAGGCGAATTGATGTTGAACTCGGAGCCGCAGCACTCGTATATTTCCTTGGCCTTCGCGTCAATCTCAACTTCCAGCCGCTTCGACATTCTGTCGAGCGCCGCGCGGTCGATTGCCACTCCAGCCTGCTCCATGCGCGTCAAGACCGGTACCAGAGGGAGATCGATTTCTTCATACAACTTCAACAGATTCTCGTCTTCAACCTCTTTGCGCAACACAGCTGCCAGCCGTCCGGTTATGTCGGCGGCCTCGGCCACCGATCCCCCCAGTTTCAGGTTGAACCGCCGCAGCGCAACTTCGGGAAGCCCATGCGACGAATACGTCGGATCGAGAAGATACGAATACAAACGCGTATCATGCTGAACGCCTGCGATTTCAATTTCGCCCAGCGCGTGTGCCGCAGTTTTCCAATCATGAATGGCCTTGGGGACGTTCTCATCAGCGAGCGCCGTGTTCAGCGTCGCTGCAGCATCGGATCCCGGCGAAACTGTAATCGCTGAGCCGGACTGGGTTGAAATTGCGACCTGCGTGGCGCGCGCGCCCTCGCCGGCGAGACTAGGCTCCTCAGACGTCAGCGGTAAGAGGTTGTCCCCGACCTCCGTTTGGCTTTCTGCTTCGATATTACGGCCTGTAAAAACTGTGTCGACAGCTACTGCCAGTGGCGCGTCCGTGCGCCGAGTTCTCAACGCGGCTTTAATGTCCGCTACCGATTTCGCTTCTTGGTAATCCCCCTCCTTTGCCTCAACTACCGGCAGCAACTCCTTCAACAGCGACGTAAATTCCAGCTCCGTGAACAAGCTGCGCAATGCTTCAATCTCTGGCTCGCCCGCGCACATCTTGTTGACGTCAAGCTCAACATCCACGTCGCACTTAATCGTCACCAGTTCTTTGCTCAGCAGAATCTGTTCTCGGTTGTTCTGAAGAGATTCGCGGTAAGTCTTTCGTTCCACCTCAGCCGCGTGGTCGAGCGCTGCCTCCAGGCTGCCGAAACGGCGAATGATTTCTACTGATCCCTTGTCCCCAATCCCGGGGGCGCCAGGGATGTTGTCAATCGAATCGCCGCGCAGTGCCATAACATCGATTACCCGCTCCGGCGGCACTCCCAAAATTTCCTCCACTTTTGCGGCATCACAGATCAAATTGTCCTTCGGCGGATTGAGCACCAGGACATGGTCATTAACAAGTTGCAGCATGTCCTTGTCGCTGGAAACGACGTAAACGTCGCGCCCTTGAGCAACTGCTTTAGTAGCGAGGGTGCCAATTACGTCATCGGCTTCATACCCTGGAACTTCGAGAATCGGGATGCGATACGCATCGAGCGCACGACGGATGTAAGGAATCTGCTGCGCCAAGTCGCCCGGCATCTCCGTGCGGTTCGCTTTGTACTCTTTGAATTGCTGGTCTCGGAAGGTTGGCGCTGCAACGTCAAACACAGCGGCTAGGTACTGCGGCGAAAAATCATCGCGCAGCTTCCGCAGCATATTCACGAAAACGTAAATCGCCGCCGTCGGCAATCCTTTGCGTGTGGACATCCCACGCTGCCGCGCCATCGCGTGATACGCGCGGAAGATGAATGACATGGCGTCGATCAGGAAGATGCGATCGCTATCGCGCGCAGAGCGGGGAACAGCGACGGGCCTCTTGGCCGCGGCAGCCTGCTGCGGGGTTTCAACTAGTGCCGAGGATTGTCTTTTGGGTGCCAAGCACTAAGTTTAACAAGGAAGCGGAGACGGCTTTTCGAGAAGCTTTCACCACCGCCACGAAGCTGCGCGAAGGGAATCTCGATCTACTTCGTGTAGTTAGCTGGCCTCAGCGAAATCGTCGGTTCTCCTTGGGTGTATGACTTACGCCGGCTTACCAAATACCGTCGTGTAGTGCAGCTTGATCACGCCGCACGTCCCCTGCTCGGGCGAGTAGACGACGCAACTGTCGAACGGTCGCGAATAAATGTGCAGACTCACGGCGCGTTCTCCGAACTTCTTCGGATTCACCACGCGATGTACGGGATCAGCCGGATCCACAGCGCACGGGTGACTTGGATTCATTTCCAGCGTTTCCGTCGGCGCAAGCTCGCACTTTCCCTTATCGACATCCTGTGAAATCAGGTGAAAGTTCTCCACCTCGAGCCTGCCGATCGGCACCGACATCCAGCAATTCTGGTCGCGGTGGTTGTGCACCGAACTCACCTGTCCCACTTCCCAGCAAATCGCGATCAGCTCGTAAAGTGGGGTCTTGTCGATCAAGTTGCGTGTGTAGTGTTGCTGGTTCCAGTTGAGATACGGTGCAAGCGAATCAGGCGCTACGACAGAGTGCTCCAGAAAATTCAGGATCTCCGGCGTCTGAACAAAAGCCTGCTCGGGAAATTTGTGCAGCTTGGTGACAAAATCCTCAATGGAAATCCGTTTGGGAACGACATCAATACTCATAGTCTTCTTACTGCAAGTATATCGCCGCAATAGTGCGCGGCGACAATCGGTCGCCTGCTGAGGAGCACCGAAACGATAGCTCCGGGCGTCCGGAGTGCTTACTCCACAAACATGCAGTCGCCGTACGAGTAAAACCGGTATTTCTGCCCCACTGCGTGGCGGTACGCGGCGAGCACGTGTTCTTTTCCGCCAAATGCGCAAACCAGCATCAGCAACGTCGATTGGGGTAGATGAAAGTTCGTGAGCATAGCGCCTACTACTCGAAACTGAAAGCCGGGATAAATAAACAGGTCAGCTTCTCCCGCTCCAGCCTGCACACGGCCAGAATTCCGTGCCGAATATTCCAGGGTCCTGACCGTGGTTGTGCCAATTGCCACCACGCGCCGGCGGGCCTCGAGCGCACGATTAATTGCACCAGCGGCTTCACCCGGAATACTGTATCTCTCCGAATGCAGCTTGTGCTCCTCGACCTTCTTCACACGCACCGGCTGAAATGTTCCTAAACCAACGTGCAGAGTTATTTCTGCCGTCTCAATTCCGCGTTCCTTTAGGCGCGATAAGATTTCTGGCGTGAAGTGTAAGCCGGCGGTCGGCGCCGCTACAGAACCGCGCTCATGTGCATAAACGGTCTGGTATCGGTCTCGATCGCCAGCCCTATCCTCGCGAGAAATATACGGCGGCAAAGGCACGTGGCCGATTCGTTCGACGACATCAACAAAACCCTCAACGGGAGCAAACCGAATCTGGCGTTCGCCGAATTCACCCCGGCCGATCACTTCGGCCATAAGTTCGTCCTGTTCACCGAAGAAGAGCTTTTCGCCAACGCCTATCTTTCTACCCGGCCTTACCAGGCACTCCCACACGTTCGGCTGCTCTGAGACTTGCCTGGTGAGCAGCGCCTCGACCCGACCTTTCAGAAACTGCCGTGATGCCGGGTTTCGCGCGCTTAGCGACTGCGATCGCGACCCGCTTCTCCGCCCGTACAGACGCGCCGGGAACACGCGCGTGTTGTTAAACACAACCAGGTCGTCAGCCTTCAGTAGCTCTGGAAAATTGCGAAAGAATGCGTCCTGAATGTCCCCGGAATGCCGTTCGATTCGAAGCATTCGCGACTTATCGCGCTCAGGCAGGGGTTCCTGGGCTATCAACTCTTCTGGCAGGTGATAGTCGAATTCCGAAACGAGCACGCCTGATTATAGAGAGTAAGAAATGCCGAATTCATACCGAAGTACCTTCACCCAAGTACCTTCACATTACTTTACGTTTCTACTTCGAAATACCGATTGTTTTCCGCTCCGAACCTGCGCTACCATACGCGGGCTACCCTTTGTATGCCCAGAGAACATCAATCCCGAAAGGCGATCGTCAAGATTGGCGCGATGCTGCACGAGCGTGGCTTCATCGCAGCTTGCGACGGCAATCTCTCCGTTCGCCTCGATCGCCATCGTGTGCTGGTTACGCCAACCGCGATGTCGAAGGGGATGATGAAGCCTGCCGATCTCGTCATCGTTGACATGAACGGACGGAAGCTGGAAGGCCGCCGCGAAGTGACGAGCGAAATTGGCATGCACCTGCTGATTTACCGCATGCGGCCTGACGTTCACGGCGTCGTGCACGCCCATCCGCGGACCGCGACCGGGTTTGCTGCCGCGGGCCTGGCTCTCGATCAGCCACTCGTGTGTGAAGTTGTCATCGGGCTGGGGCAAATCCCGCTTGCTCCTTACGGCACTCCGGGAACTCCTGAGCTCGCTGCGACTCTCGAGCCGCTCATTCCCGACTACGATGCAATTCTTATGGCGAATCATGGCGTCGTCACTTATGGCGCAGACTTGCAATCCGCCTACATGAAGATGGAGACTGTCGAGCATTTCGCGCAGATCGCGCTGGTGTCGCACCTGTTGGGCCGCCAACGACCACTCGAAGGTGAAGAAGTTGAGAAACTGGTTGTGGCCCGAAGCAAATATCAGGGCGTGAAATCTGCCGCGCCGATGCCCGTGTATGCGTGCACAAATGACGGGCGTCGTTCGAAATCTCAATCGAAACCTGAATTGCGGGACGCTGTAGCCAGCCTCCTCCGCTCCTGACTCTCCGCAGTTCCTCGCGTACGCCGCGCACGTTCTCGCCTAACCGACAAAATTCACCAGCGTACCGATGCCGTCGATGATGATCCGGATCTCGTCTCCATGTGCAAGCGTGAAAGAGTCAGGCGGAACGATGCCTGTTCCGGTCAGCAGAAAGCATCCATGGGGGAAAGAATTGTCTCGGTAGAGAAAATCGATAAGCGTCTGAGGGTCGCGCTTGAGCTCATTCAGCGTAGTGTTGCCGGTGAAAACACTCTGTCCACCGCGCAGAATATCGAGCTGAATGCGTGTCGATCGCTGCAGTGGGTTTGAAGTCACTAGAACACACGGTCCCAACGCGCAGCTGCGGTCGTAGACCTTTGCCTGCGGCAAGTACAGCGGATTCTCGCCTTCGATATCGCGGGAGCTCATGTCGTTCGCGACGGTGTAGCCCACGATTTTGCCGCGCGGGCTCACCAGGAGCGCGAGCTCCGGTTCCGGCACCGACCATTTTGCGTCACTGCGAATCGCAACTTTTCCGCCAGGACCGACCACGCGGTGCGGAGTTGCTTTAAAGAAGAGCTCGGGGCGCTCGGCGTGATATACGCGATCGTAAAAATCTCCGCCACCGGCCGATTCGGACTCCTCCATGCGCGCGTCGCGGCTGCGATGGTAGGTTACGCCAGCGGCCCACACTTCCTGTGACTGGATCGGAGCAAGAAGACTTCCATCGAGATCGATCATCGAGCGATCGACGGGTCTTGTCCCCGTGGCGGTCTCGATCAGAACACTCTCCAGGTCACGGTGTGTGACAAGATCGTCCCACGAGCAGTTCTCGATGGCGTACCAACGTTCCTGCCGTTCGATCAGACAACCCGATTTTGTTTTGTAAAGCTTCAACCGGCAGCCTGCGAGGTGCGCAGAAAGTATAACGTTTGAATCGCATTTGTTGATAACGCCGCCGTCATCAGGAGGCAATCGCTGAATTGACCTCGAGTGTGTTTGCCGGAAGCAGGTCGGCGAACACAAACTGATCGCGAACCACTGTCTCGCCGGGCACAACTGCGATTTCTGAACTAAACATCGGGCCGGCATAAACAAAACTATGGAATTCTCCGTTTTCTCCGCAGGGGTCGATTCCCTCCGGCAGGTCCCGAAGCAAACTGTTGTCAAACTGACGTCCGGCGAATGAAGCCTCAAGCTTGCGCGTGTCAACGCATGTCAGGACCGCTTTCAAGCCGGAAAACATCATTTCCCGAGCCAAGGAATCCGTCGGTATTCCCCATACTGGGAAGATTGGTTCGAGTCCTGTTCCGGCCAGTTGCTTGATGCGATAGGAACGCACATCCTCCAGGAATAGATCGCCGAATGCGATGGCTTCTATTCCTTCCACAATGGCCTTGGCGCATGCCTGAGCCATTAAGGCCTCGTACTGCTCATTGGAACAAGGCCAGGGAAGGGGCACTGCCCACAAAGGAAGGCCTGCAGCGGCAGCCTGCTGTTCAACCAGTATTCGGCGAACCGCGTGCATCGCCACCCGGTCAGCGGCTTGATTGAACGTGGTGAGAAGGCCGACTATCTCGTATTCTCCACGTTGCCGCAAGACATGAAGCGACCAGGCACTATCTTTGCCGCTGCTCCACGAAAGCAGGATGCGCTTCATCTTCGGTCTCTGGCGTGCTTAATGTGAATAGACGTGACGCTTGAGACGGCCTTTCTCCGTTGGCGCTTGAAATCGGCAAACAACTGCGCCATCTCGAGAATTCCGTCGACAATCCTCGGCGCAGGTCGCGAAAAGTGGCCGCTGGCATCCATCGCGAATACAGCTCCGCTGCGAACGGCACGCAACGAATGCCACACTGACGGGAAGGGAATTGTCTTCAGCTCAAGTTCAACCTCGCGCCGGTGATAACCACAAGGCATTGCCAGGATGATGTCAGGATCTGAGGCCGCGACGGAACCCCACGTAACCTCGTAACCCGGTTCCCCAGCGCGTCCTAAAACATCAACGCCTCCAGCGAGCTCGACCATCTCTGGGACCCAATGTCCTGCTACAAACGGCGGGTCGAGCCACTCCAGGCAGAGCACTCGCGGAGGGTCGGGCCTCTTATTCCTGACTTCATTTATCCGGCGCTGCAAACAATGCACGAGGTCCCTTGCCTCATCCCTCCGCTCGCAGGCGTCTCCGACGGTCTGAATATCTTGCAATATGTCATCGACGATATGCGGCGTGAGGGCTATAACATCAGGTGGACGAATGAACGTTGAGAGTATCGCCCCTAAGTCATTCGGCGATGCCGCGCAAACATGGCAGAGGTCTTGCGTGACAATGACGTCAGGCTGTATTTCCCGCAGCTTCTCGGCGTCAAGCCGGTAGAGGCTCTCGCGTCGTGCCGAAAACTTTTTAACCTCTCTGTCGATCTCACTTTCCGAGAGACCGGACGGAAGTTTTCCATGAACAACTACGGGTTTTGACCGAGCCTCATCGGGATAATCACACTCAAATGTGACTCCGTGAACTGAGTCACCCAGTCCGAGCGAAAATAGAATCTCGGTGCCGGATGGCAGAAAGGAACAGATCTTCATTTGTATCCTCTTAGCCACTGATCGCCTGAGCTTTTCGGCTGCGTTCGATGTACGCCGCATACAAGTACTCAAGGCCGAAGAATATTCCCGCGAATAAAACCGTGCTGGCTGCCACACGGCCCTGATAAGGAATAGCCGCTACATAACAGGCCACCAGTCCGCTCCAGGTTGGCGGGTAAGTCTTGAATCCCACCCACACGCCAAAATTGCTGATGAGAAAAAATGCTAGCGGCGCGGCAAGGCATGCTGCCGTGAACCGCGGGATTGTGATCCTGCCTCGTAGCGTCCACCCAATCACCACGATGGCGGCAAACGCGGCCAGTTGGATCGCCTCATGCCAGCCCACATGCAAGTGATACATCAGGTTTGTGAGGACGAAGTCACTTGCTCCCAGAAGCGCGAGCGGAAACCAGAGTGAGTCGCGCTTGTTCATTCGCGCACCTCCAAACAGCAAAGCTCCATAGACTGGAGAAAAATTCCACGGATGTGGCAGAAGTCGCGACAGTACAGAGAGAATCATTATCAGGTATGCCATCTTGTCCTCCGTTTCTTGGAGTGAAGTCAGAAGGTGAAATGCCCTCCCGTTCGAAACGCAATCGGCAACGCGGGATATCCCAGCGCCTCCATGTAGCTGCGATCTAGGACGTTCGTAATTGCCACCACGTACTCGAAATTCCTCGTCAAACGATAGCTTCCGGCGAGGTCCCATCGCGTATACCAGGGATTACTGGTCAATGGCGGCTCGAGGGCCTCGAAGTCACTGTCAATGCGGCGTCCGACGTAAATCAGATTTGAGCTTGCAGTCAACTTTCTCCAAGTCCAAATTGCGCCCACGCTGCCCGAGTGGCGAGGCCGGCGGAGCAGTCCGTTGCCCACTCCAAAGACCGGGTCTGCCGGCGTCGAGCTCTGAGTGATGAGCGTGTTCAGATAGGTGTAGGTCGCCGTGAGCTTCAGCCCGGCTGTGGGAGCACCTTCGACAATGATTTCTGCGCCATTTGCCTTCGCAGCATTGACATTGAAAAACGTACCCTCGAAAGTTTGGAAATTGGTGACCTCGAACTCCACCAGATCGCGGAAACGATTATCAAACCAGTTAACCTCTACCTTTGCGCGGTCACTCCAAAGCCGTTGCTCAACTCCAAAATCAAAGCTACGGTTACGCTCGGGCCGCAATCGCGGATTTCCCAGGAATTCGGGATCGGGGCTGAACAGATCAACAAGTGATGGTTCCTTAAATCCCAGCCCGAAGTTGAACTTCAGCTTGGTAGCCCCAAACACCGTTCCGCTTTGCCGGGCTAAGTAGGCGATCGAACTTCGCGGATTCACAGTTTTGCCGAATCGGCTGTGACCCTCAACGCGGAATCCATTCGTCAGCGATAGCCGCCCGATGATCGCCTGATATTGAAATACTCCGCCGACGTCGTAGAGGCCATGGTGGGTTGTGCCTTCTATTCCCGAGTTGCGATCTCCGATTGCGCCAATCTCCTTTTCCGCTGAAAAGGCCAAGGTAATCAGATGTTGGCCCCAGTTGCTCGTACCCGAACCAAGTGCAATATTGCTCTGGTAGTCCAGTTGATGGCGCCGCGTGTCACTGACAAAATTGTCGCGGAAATCGAAAAACTCGAACGGCGCGGTCGACCCGTTGAAGCTCGGAATGTACGGTGGATCAAGTCCCAAATCACGCGATCTCTGCCGCGCCCGGTCGAACGTGTACGTAAGCCGCTGGTCCCAGAACCGATTTGTCTGGTTTTCTATGCTGAGGCCCGTGTAACCGTCGCCTCGATGGAAATACGCATCATCGATGGCAGGCTGAAACGCAGTCTGTCCTGGAGTGCCTCTGTACGAAAGGTCTCCCTGCAAAATCCATCCCAACTTTGCCTTACCTAGATGCCAGCCAAGGTTGGTTCCGGCTGTCGAATCCGCGAAGTCTGCGTTGATTCCCTGATTATCAGTACTGAACCGCGACCAGAAGCCGTTGTAATCGGCATGCCGAGTTTGGCCGCTTACGCTTGCGCCGGCATTGATGGTATTGAGATTTCCTCCTTCAAGGTTCAGAGAAGCATGCGGACGGCTGGTTTCAGATTTTCCTCGCGCACTGAAGATCTGCACGACTCCGGTCATAGCATCGGAGCCAAAGAGCGCCGACTGCGGGCCACGCACAATTTCGACGTGATCGACATTCGTAGTTGAAAGACTGCCAAAATCAAAAGAGCCTCCCGGTTCGTTCAGCGGAATTCCGTCGAGCAGGACCTTCGTGTAATCACTGTCTCCACCCCGTGTGAACAGCGACGTTGTAGCTCCAAAACCACCGCTTCTAACTACTGCAGCTCCCGGCGTTGATTGCAACAAGTCGCTCACCATCAATGCCTGCCGGGCCTCGATCTCATCTCTCGAAATCACAGTTGTGGTGCTCCCGACGAAGACTTCCGGAGTTTCGTTTCGGTTCGCCGTCACGACGACGTGCTCTTCGACCGGCGCGACCTGCAACTGAATGTGCAGCTCCTCTTGCGAGGCAGGGATTCGCTGCGTCAGAAACCCAGTGAGCTGGACCTCTACCGAGCATGCATTGCAATACCGCTGGAATTGAAAACGACCTTGCTGGTTGGTGCTGGTGTGTGCCAGCTCCGTTCCATCCCCGGATACAAGCCGTACAGAAGCATCCGGGACCGCGGCACGGTCAGGGTCGATGACGATGCCGCTGGTTATTTGGGATGTTTGCGCGTTAAGACGAACCGCGAAGGCCAGTACGAACCAAATGAATACAGTCCTGCGCATTGCTCCTCCTGTCCCGCGAAGGGGAGTAGTGAATTAAGGGACAAGGAGCTTGCGTGGAGAAAGGAGAACGAGACAATCTGTTTCAGGAAAAACCCGAACGCGGATCGAGAGACCTGAAGTTGGGCTGTCATGGTTCACCTTCCCCGAGAAGGCTCACTCATCCCACTTCTGGCAGGTCTCCTGACTCTCGTTTCGTCAGGCTGGCCGCCTTCCCAACCGTTACGACTTCGCCGTTAGCGACACCCACACGGTCAGTGGCATTTCTGGCCAGCCCTCCACGATCACAGTGGCGGGGCCGTGCCGGATTCTCACCGGCTTCCCTATTGAGCTTCCAAAAAGCACCAGAAGCGATGCCTCTCTTGGTTACGCTTCTTGGGAACAAATGTCAAGGACGTAACTTCTTGTTAACTCTGGCGCTCATCGCCGGCAGCTCATTCAAATTGAATCCAGACAATTAAATGACTATAATGACCATAATGACTATCAAGCGTGAATGGACCGTAGCCGAAGCGAAAGCCAAGTTCAGTGAAGTAATTCACCGTGCCAGCTCTGAAGGACCGCAGACGGTGACTCGCAATGGGCGAACTGCCGCTGTGATCGTTGGCGTTGACGAGTGGGAGCGAAAGACCAAACGAAAAGGGAACTTGGCCGAGTTCTTTGCAGCTTCACCGCTTCGCGGGTCAGAGGTCGAGATTAAAAGAATCACGGGCAAGCTGCGCAGGCCCAACCTGTGAACTTCCTGCTGGATACCAATGTCGTATCTGAATGGGTAAAGCCTTCTCCTAATCTCGGCGTGATTTCCTGGCTGGCCTATATTGACGAAGACCGTGTCTTCCTGAGCGTGATCACGCTCACCGAACTACGCTACGGAATCGAGCGTATGCAGCCAGGGCAGCGGCGCAAGAATTTAGCCGAATGGCTAGAGCACGACCTCCCAATGCGTTTCGAAGGCAGAATTCTGGGAATTGACCCATCAGTAGCTGATGTTTGCGGGAGCTTGATCGCGCGCAGCGAAGGTGTGGGGAGGCCCATCGACGTCACGGATGCGTTCATCGCTGCAATCGCTCACGTGTGCGACTGCACAATCGTGACCCGCAATGTTTCAGATTTTGAATCCGTGACTCGGAAGGTCCTGAACCCATGGCGTTAACTCGCCCGGATCACCTGAACCACAATGACCAAACCACATCGACCGCCGTGTGTGTCACGATCGAAGCAAATGTCTGCCGGTTTTTCCGCCATGCCCGCCCGTAAAAAATTCCGGCAATAGTCGCCAGCAGCACGTATCGCCAGTTGAATACAGCGCCATGATTGAAGTGCGACAATCCAAAAAGGGCGGCAGCAATCAGCAATGCCGCTGTCCTTCCGAGGCGAGTCTCAAGCAAATTCTGAAGTATCGCACGGAAAAAGAGCTCCTCAGGAATTGCGATCAGCAGAAGGGTAAGGACAACCGCGGCGGCCACATGCCCAATGCGGGGGACGTCTGCATGAAAGTGAATGAAGCCGGTCGCCTCGCCTACCGCCAACGCAAGCGGCAGGAAGAGTAGCCACTCGCGAAGGCCGACCTTGAGTGCCGTCCAGCTCGGAACCAGGCAATATCCTGCGCCCTCGAGTCCTCGAATCGCCAGAAAGCAATACAGGGCAACATCCGCCAGGAACAGCTTCGGCAAGACCGTCAACTCCGGAGGCCACGCGCTCTGCAGCCACCTCAGATAGTAGGTAGCTGCGATTATGACGAGCAGTGCGGCATCTCTCCACGTCATTTCGCGTGGAAGCTGCGGCAGCTCCAGAAACGCTGCAACGAGCACTGGGTAAGCAATAACGATAACCATCGCGCGCCAGCTGAAAACATTCGTTCCCGCCGCGAAAACAAAATAAGAGATCGAAAGCAGACTCGCTGCGCCGATCTTCACCGTCACCGACAATACCTTCAGTCGCTCGCCCGCGCCGAATCCGAAAAACCACAGCGGCGCTAGCAGCAGCGCAAAACTGGCAAACGCTCGCGGAAACACCGAGCCAATAGAAACCGCGATTTGCGAGTTGCGGAACCCAAGCCAAAAGGCGATAAGGATTGCCACATAAATGATTCCCGCCACGATGAATCGCCGCGTCTTCACTTGGTCAACTCGACTCCTGGATTGTAGTTGGACATACTTTCGCCGCGTGTAAACTAAGTCGCAATGCTCCCCCACAGGTCAATTGCCATTTATGCGAGGCGCGCATGACGACGGATCTCCGAGTCAGCTTCGCTGGCATCGAGCTCAAAAATCCGGTGATTGCTGCGAGCGGCACTTTCGCCTATGGAGTCGAGTTTGAAGACGTTCTGCACCTGAACCGCCTGGGAGGCCTCGTTGTCAAAGGACTCTCGCGCGAGCCTCTGATCGGCAATCCGCCGCCCCGCCTGTATGAAACTGCCGCCGGCATGCTCAATGCAATCGGACTGCAGAACATCGGCGCCACCGCGTTCATCCAGGACAAGCTCCCCAAGCTCCGTGAGATCAAAGATGTCGTCGTGATCGCCAACGTCTTCGGCTACACGCGTGAGGACTACGAGCACACGATCCAAATCTTGAACGAGGGCGAAGGCATTGCAGCATACGAACTTAATGTCTCCTGTCCGAATACTCAACACGGCGGGATCCAATTCGGCAGCGACCCCCGATCCCTCGACGAAGTCGTCGCCACTGCGAAGCACTATTCGCAACGTCCGCTCATCGTAAAGCTTTCGCCGAACGTAACCAGCATTGGCCAAATGGCGCATGTCGCCCAGGAAGCGGGTGCTGATGCTGTATCGCTCGTGAACACATTCATCGCCATGTCAATTGACGTTGAGACTCGCAAGCCGCGCATCGCCAACGTGACCGCCGGTCTCTCTGGTCCAGCGATCAAGCCCATTGCCGTGCGCATGGTCTATGAAGCTTCAAGATCGGTTCAGATTCCAGTCATCGGCATGGGTGGAATCTCTACCGCCGAAGACGTAGTCGAGTTCATGCTGGCGGGCGCGAGCGCGGTCCAGGTCGGAACCGCCAGCTACTGGGACCCACGTGCGACAGAAAAAATTGTCGGCGAGCTGGAAACCTGGTGCAAAGATCACAAGATCAGCCGAATCGCCGAACTCACTGGTGCCATGACGTTGTGACCTTTCGCGCGATTGCGCATCGAATAAAAACGATGAGCATTGTCCGAGCAAGCTAGGATCGCTCGCAGCTCGTTGCCCGTTACTGAATAGGAGTCCATCATGGCCAAGGCCACATTTGCTGCCGGATGTTTCTGGGGAGTCGAAGCCACCTTCCGCCAGATTCCCGGCGTGACCTCAACCCGCGTCGGCTACACCGGCGGCGATTTCCAGAATCCCACGTATAAAGATGTCTGCACCGACCGCACCGGCCACGCCGAGGCGGTCGAAGTCGAATATGATCCAGCGAAAGTCTCATATGGCGACCTGCTACAGGTTTTCTGGGAGAACCACGATCCTACGCAGCTGAACCGCCAGGGGCCGGATTTTGGAAGTCAGTATCGCTCGGCAGTTTTCTTTCACTCGCCCGAGCAGGAGCAACAGGCACGCAAATCGAAGGAAGAACTAGAAAAGTCTAAACGGTTCAGCAGGCCCATTGTGACCCAGATCGTTCCCGCTTCCACGTTCTATGAGGCAGAAGATTATCACCAGCAGTATCTGGAAAAGCGCGGCCTGGCAAGTTGCCACATTCCCTCGTAGTGGCGGTTGGGCCCTCGCGATGCCTCAGATTGGAAGGGCGCGACCGCTTCGTCAGTTGAGTAGGAATCAGCCCTGTAAGGACGGAATCTAAATAGCCCGACACGTGAGTGCCGGGAGTCTGGAATCATTATTAGTCCCCGAAGAGGGAGGGCACAGAGCGCCTACGACCCCGTCAGCTTCACCCGCAATTCTTCTGGCAATCGCTGCCGAATTTCCGCCGGCAGCCGGTCGTGAACACGGCGCGCGCCTACCCGGGCCACATCCACCATGGTTGCGGGCGCGGGAGTCGCCACCGCAACAATCAGCCAGATCAAGGCCGAAAGTGCGAATCCGGCCAGCGCGACCAGTTCCAGGATCAGCGTGTGCTTCGGCTCGAAATGGTGAATGACTCCAAAAGCCAGCAGAAATACGCCCGCTGAAACCGAGGCTAAGACGATAAGTCCGAGATCAATTCCCCGATGCAGCCGCTGGCGAGACCGGCAGTGCTCGCAGGCCGCGAAGTGTGCTTCGTAGTCGCCACGCATCTCGGCAGCGATACCGGAAATGTCGTAGCGCCATCCCGCCAGAATCTTTCCCACCACCGGATCAATACACATATTGAGTTATTGAATCATTGAGTCATTGAAGACCAAACCGAACTCTCCGATCTTTCATTGATTCAATGTCTCGATGACTAAGTGATTCATTCCCTAAAGCCTGATCGTTTCCATTGGCGCATCCTGGGCCGCCAGCATGACCCGGTTGCGGATCAGAGTCATCTGTGGGCCAAGCGCATTTTCCGCCGCGCGCAAGGCAATCTCTGGATGATTGTTCTCCTGCGAAATATGCGCCAGTACGATGTAAGATGCTCCTCCATCATAATATTGCGCAAAAAATTCAGCCAGAGACTCGTTCGATAAATGCCCCACCCGGCTCATCACTCGTTGCTTGACCGACCAGGGGTATGGCCCCACCCGCAACATCTCCAAGTCATGGTTTGATTCGATCATCAGCACGTCGCACCGGCGCAGGTGGTCACGAACGCTGGCCGGCATGTATCCGAGGTCGGTAGCGATTGCCACCTTCACGCCTTCAACACTAAACGTCAAGCCGACAGGATCGGCGGCATCGTGGGGAATGGTGAAAGGAGTGACCGTAATGTCGGCGATCTGGAATGAACGGCCCGCTGAGAAGAGCTCCAACTTTGCGATCTTCGGCTTCTCCCCCGAGTCGTCTCGCATCGCCCGAGCCCATGCCTGGTGCGTTGCTCCGGTCATGAACACGGGAACATCCAGTTTTTTGGCGAGCGTGAGTAGACCGTATACATGGTCAGAGTGTTCGTGAGTGATCAGAATGGCGGAAACTTCGCGCGGCTCACGACCGATTGACTTCAAGCGCTTAAAGGTTTCGCGGCAGGAGATGCCGGCATCGACAAGAATGCGCGCCTTCGAGCTCTCAACGATTGCCGTGTTTCCCCGGCTGCCGCTCGCCAGCACGGAGACTGAAACTCCCATGCTTCGCAGCATACCTTTAACTTCTGTGGAAACGGGAGTAACTTCCTGGTTAAGCCACTACCTTAGAGTAGGAAATTTCAAAAAGCCAGCCACAGATTTACGCGGATTATCACGGATTTTGATTTTTGATTCGCAGTGACCCGTGAAGATCCATGGCTGGTCTAGCCTTTGATTTTCTCTGCGAACTCTACGTAGTCTTTCGCGTCCTCTGCGGTTAGACCTTTTGCCCAGTCCCGCTGGTCGGGTAACAACCGGGGCGAAGAAGTCAGTACTTATAAAACCCCCGCCCCGACTTTCTCCCCAGCCACCCCGCATCCACCATCTTGACCAGCAACGGGCACGGCCGATATTTCGGGTCGCCAAGGCCGCTGTGCAAGACGCGCATAATGTCCAGACAAACGTCGAGCCCAATAAAATCTGCCAGCGTTAGCGGCCCCATCGGATGGTTCATCCCCAGCTTGAACACTTCATCTACTGCTTCCGGCGTTGCCACTCCTTCCATCACCGCGTACATCGCCTCATTCAGCAGCGGCATGAGCACACGGTTCGAAACAAATCCCGGCGAATCATTCACCTCAACCGGAGTTTTCTCCAACTTCAGCGCCAGCTCGCGCACCGTCTGAAAGGTCTCACTCGACGTCGCCAGACCACGCACAATCTCAACCAGTTTCATCACCGGAACCGGGTTAAAAAAATGCATGCCGATCACTCTTTCGGGCCGCTTCGTAGTTGCGGCAAGCTTTGTGATGGAAATCGATGACGTGTTCGAAGCGAGAATAACTTCAGGCCGGCACAGCCGGTCGAGATCACCAAATAATTCGCTCTTAATCTCCAGCTTTTCTGACGCGGCTTCTACTACGAAATCGCACTCCACAAGCTGCGTGCGATTAACCGTCGTGCCAATCCGCCGCATTGTGGCCGCCTTCTTGTCCTCGTCACTCTTGCCTTTCGCGATCTCTCGATCAAAGTTTTTTCCGATCGTCGCCAATGCGCGATCCAGAAATTCTTGCTTAACGTCGCAAAGCACAACGTCGTATCCCGATCGGGCGAACACATGCGCAATGCCATTGCCCATTGTGCCCGCTCCAATGACTCCGACTCGTTGTATTGGCATAACGATGTTCTCGTGCAACAAAACTTCAAAGTCTAGCACTCGCCCGGCAATAAAACCTGAAACGGACGCAAAGCCTAGAGCCTAGAGCCGCTATTCTCCCTTCGCAACTTCCTTTTCCTATGCGGGTTTCCATCTGTGTCCGCAGTTGGGAGCGACGATGCGGCAAAAGGTTCTGGCCCGGCGCTCCGCAGGAGGAAACTATGAAGAACAAACTGAAAGTCGCGGCGATACTAGTGGCGTCGCTGGCCGGGACCGCGGGAGTGGCTTCAGCCCAGGACTATCGCTTCGAAATTCGCTATGGTGACGGCTACTACGATAACGGGTACTACGATCACGGAGACTATTACCGCCGTTATGAGTTCCGCGAAGGCATGCGTACCGCCCGTGAATTCGGCTGGCGTGATGGATGTGAAGTTGCGCGCGAAGACATGTGGCGAGGCAAACCGTTCAACCCAAATCCTCGCGGCCCGTACGACGATGCCGATCACGGCTATCGCCGCGAATTCGGCAGCATCCATGAATATCGCCAACAGTACGCGCAGGCCTATCGCGAGGCCTACGAGAATTCGTTTCGGCGGGACCGCTTTTATCGCTAAGAGTTGGGGAGGGAGGCAGTAGGACTGCCTCAGTAGGCGCGGGCGAAGAAGTAAGTTGTCATGCCCGCGCCTACCGCGATCACGAACCAGCGCACCCGCGCCTGCGGTAATCGCAATGAATAGTGCGCGCCGAAGTATCCGCCCAGCGCCGCTCCACAGATCATCACCATTGCCTGCGGCCAGTACACTGCATGCTTCATCACAAAAATCAATACGGCAATACCGTTGGTCGCTGTGCTCAAGATGATCTTGAATGCGTTCATTTCGTGTATATCGGCCATGCCGAATGCCGACAGCATGGCAAGAATCACGAATCCCATTCCTCCGCCGAAATACCCGCCATAAATTCCTACAGCCAATTGAAAAAAGCAGGCCGCCACCATGGTTCCTGGACCCGGATCGTTAACCGCCTGAGATTGGCGTGCTCGTGTCAGCCTTGGCCCGAATACAAACAGCAGCACTGCAAACAGCATGAGCCACGGCAGGATCTTCAAAAACGTCTGGCCGGGCGTGCGCAGCAGTAACAAAGCGCCCAGCACTCCGCCGGCAAGGCTTACGCCGACAAGCGCGATCAAAACATGCTTACGAATCCGCAAATGGTGCCGGAAAGCTCCGCCGCTGAACGCCAATCCGGTCCACAGGGCGACGGTATTCGTGGCATTCGCAGGCACAGGGGGCACGCCGGTGAACAGCAGCGCAGGAAAGGCGATAAAGCTTCCTCCGCCGGCGACAGCATTCAAAGCGCCGCCGAACAGGGCGGCTAGAAAGAGTGCGACCGCATCGTGAAAGTCAAGGTGTGGAAGGTTCAACGTACAGGTATATCAGAGTGAAGACGCCTGAATGCACTGCTGGGAAGAATCTGCGGAAACGCGCAAAAACTCACCACAAACAAAAATCGTCCGCCGAAGCGGACGATCTTAACTCGGGCCAATTGGCCGTCTTATGTCCCGTAACTCTCGCTGTGAGACTCGCGACGCTGCTCATTGATCCGGTCGCGCATGCGATCGCCGAATTCATGCACCTTGTTCGAGAGTGTGCTACGCGTCTCTTCGCCGCTTGCCGGCGCTAATAGCATTCCGATGCCAACTCCCATCCCTACGCCGAGAAGCAGGGCCGCAGCTGTGCTCATTCCGTGGTGATCTTCGCCGCGGATCGCATGCGTGGCGCGGCTGGCACGGCGAGCCGCTTCATCATAGGTGTCACGCGCACGTTCGCTTATATCGTCAAAGCCTTCGCGCATCCGGTCACGTAGTGAGTCCAGCAAGTACACACCGGTCCCGAGCAGAATGTTAGACAGCAAATTCTCTTTTCGAAATCTCATCGCGCCCTCCGCCTATTAAGTATTTGCAATCATTTGCGGATATGAAGATGCCGGAATCCCAGATTGTGGTTGGAAGAGTTTTCAACAACAGCGCCGAATTCGAGCAGCTTACGTTCGTGAAGGACCGAGGCTGAAGCGTGGTACTATCCCGCCAGTGGCTTCTGTCAGGCAAAATCCTAACCTGGTTCCTCCGAGTAGAGATCGGTTGGTTTCGGCGGCGCCTGTCGAAGACGATTCGTCATTTGAGCTGAAGCTGCGGCCCCAACGCTTGGGTGAGTTCATCGGTCAGCCCAAAGTTAAAGAGAATCTCAGCGTTGCTATCCAGGCTGCTCGGTCGCGTGGAGAAGCGCTGGATCACGTGTTGCTATACGGCCCGCCTGGCCTGGGCAAGACTACTCTGGCCACCATCATCGCGAATGAATTGGGAGTGCCGTTTCAGCAGACATCCGGCCCGACTTTGCAGATCAAGGGCGACCTCACGGCAGTGCTCACCAATATGCGCGAGAAGCAGGTCTTGTTTATCGACGAAGTACACCGTTTGCAGCCTGCGCTCGAAGAGATCCTCTATTCCGCATTGGAGGATTACAAGCTCGACATTCTGATTGGCCAGGGCCCTGCCGCACGCACCCACACCATGGACGTGAAGCCTTTCACATTTGTGGCGGCAACCACTCGCGCCGGGTTGCTTTCCAGCCCTTTGCGTTCGCGTTTTGGTATCGTGCTCCGGCTCGAATTCTACAGTCACGAAGATTTGCGAATCATAGTGGAACGCTCAGCGGAAATCCTTGGTGTCGAAATCGATCGCGACGGCGCGCTCGAAATTGCCAGCCGCTCACGAGGAACGCCGCGTATTGCGAACCGCTTGTTGCGGCGAGTGCGCGATTACGCCCAGGTTCGTGGCGCAGGCAAGATTGACCTACCCACCGCGCAAGCTGCCTTGCAGATGCTGGAGGTCGACCGCTACGGCTTCGACGAAGTTGATCGACGCCTGCTCCTTGCAATTATTGAGAAGTATCAGGGGGGACCGGTTGGTGTGAATACGCTTGCTGCCGCACTCGCGGAAGAACCTGACGCGATTGAAGAGATCTATGAACCTTTCTTGATCCAAATCGGCTTCCTTAACCGGACTCCCCGCGGCCGAGTCGCCACTCAGCTTGCCTATGACCATTTCGGCATCACGCCAAATCGCCGGCAGAGTTCGTTGTTCTGAAGCTTCGACCAGCTTTTGATACAAAACTCGCGGACACATAGTTACAATTTCCTGAAATGATCGCCCATCTTCGCGGCAAGCTTATCGCTCGCCACCCAAACCAGGTCATCGTCGAAACCTCGGGCGTCGGCTATGACATCACGATTTCTGTTCCAACTTTTTCTGAGCTGCCCTCTCTTGGAAGTGAAGTCGCTCTACATATCCACACGCACGTTCGCGAAGACCAAATCGCGCTTTACGGATTTCTACGTCCCGAAGAAAAGCAGCTTTTCGAAAAGCTGATCACCGTCAGCGGCATCGGCCCGAAACTCGCCGTCACGATTCTTAGCGGCATGCCTGCCGAAGATATGACCGGAGCGATCCGTGGAAACGATGTTGCCAAACTGACAAAGATCCCCGGGATCGGACGCAAGACCGCCGAGCGCATGGTGCTCGAACTGCGTGACAAACTCCCACCGACCGGCACCGATCAAGTTCAAGTGATTCCAGCACTCAGCGCTGTACAAGAAGATGTGCTTTCGGCGCTGGTCAATCTCGGATATCAGCGAACGATTGCAGAAAAGGCGTTAGCTTCAGTCGAAAAGAACGGCTCGTTTGAAGCGATGTTCCGCGCCTCGCTGTTAGCGATTGCCAAGTGAGTGGTTGAAGAGGAACTGCTCGACCTTAGTTAGGCGCCGTCGGAGGCAGCCCAGGCGATCGCAGGCTCGAGGTTTTGGTCGAATAGAACCAGGCCGCGATGAACATCAACGACAAGGCTGAGATCAACATCCCAGCTTTGTCGTCCCAGCCCTTAACGAAGTAAATGTCTACCTTGTTCTTTGCTGCATCAATGGGCACAACCATTTGGCCGGTGTGCCCTACAGTTGTGCTTTCAGTTAGGCGCCCGTTCACCGTCACCTTCCACGACGGATAATTGAACAACCGCAGCACCAGGTTTCCCGGCGCGCTGGCGTTTACTGTGAATTCACGTCGTTCTGGGGACCAACGCTGAATGCTGAACTGTGCGCTGCCCTTGCCCTCATAAAAGACGAGCGGCGCGTTCTTATCGATTTCATAAGCGTCAGCACCGGCGGGCACATATTCATCAGTACCTTCGTTGCCGATCCTGTCAGCTTGATTGTCAAGCATTTCCTTAATATCAGCAGCGCTGTCCCACCAGGGCGATTGGACGCGATGCCAGCCGCTTAGCAGGACGGCAAGCATGACCGCGGAGGCTGCAGCGCGCCACCACCAGCGCCGAATTGCAAAAGCCGCGGCCAGTGCAAGCGGAACGTTCAAGCAGAGCAGCCAACGCCATGGGAACTGTACGAAGCGCAATTCCGGAAGGTGATTCCAAAGCGCGAGGGTGGGGCGGAGCATGACCACGGCGCAAATGAAACCCCAGATGAATGCAAATTTTCTGGTGGTGTGCCAACCGCGACGAAGCCAAAGAACCATGGAGACGGCAAAGATCGCTATTTCGGAAACGGCGACCATTGACACCAGTAGGTTGAAACGGTTGTGATCGAGATCTTCAGTACCGGTGAAGAGGAAATTATCAGACGGACGAACTCCCGGCCCGAGCACCTGCCCGATCTCGACCCAATGTTGCTCGTGAAAGGCAGGCAGCAAATAAAAGCCTGCGAGAGCAGCGCCAACGATGACTGCAACTCCCGAATAAACCAGCGCCACAAACGATCGCCGTTTCAACGCAACTGCCGCTGCCAGCACCGCGAGCGAGTAGTTCATCATGACTGCGCTTGGAAGGTTCGTGAGCCAGCCTGCTGCCATCAAGACGCTCAGCGGCACCACAATTCGCCGGTAATCTTCATCTGCCCGCAAGAGCAGCCAAAACAGCAAAGGAAGATAGATTGCCGCCATCAACTCCGCGAATGCGCTGCGCCAATAGACGATGACTAAGTTGTATGGATTGGCCAGGTACAAGGCGGCCGTAAATGTTGCATCCGCCCACGAGAGCCATGTTCGGGCCACGAAAAACATCGAGCAGCCGGCCATGGTGAGAACGATCCATATGTACACAGCTGGTACCAGCTTCCATGGAAGTAGCAGTCCTAGTGCAGCGCCTAGCGTCCACGAGAACGGAGGGTAGAAAATAAAGCGTGCTTCGCCATATCCGTAGTGGGCCATCGCCGCCCAATGCGGATAGAAGTTTCCTTGCTTCCAATGGTCCACGACTTCGATCCACGAGTTCATGTGGAATTCGAAGTCGTGGCCCGAGGGAATTCCTAGCCTTGCGAAAGGCAGCACCACGCAGAGGGCGACAACAGAAATCAACGCAACTGCTGCCGCATTGGAGCGCTGCGATTGGCCCATGTTCAGATGGCTTTGAGGATACAAGAACTCAGCGCGGCCACGAGACAAAACGTTTGTTTCGATGAAGCCTTTACGTTGCAAACAGAATCGAATGTAGCTTGAGCCGATACTAGATGAGTTCTCAGCCGCAAGCGCATCCTGAGATTAATCCCTGGTTGATCGCTATTGCTGTCATGTCCAGCACGTTCATGGAAGTGCTGGACACAACCGTGGTGAACGTCTCCTTGCCACACATCGCTGGCAGTCTTTCCGCCAGCACGGATGAGGCTACCTGGACGCTCACTTCTTATCTGGTGGCCAACGCAATCATTCTTCCGATGACTGGGTGGCTTGCCGGGCGATTCGGCCGTAAGCGCCTGCTCTTGCTCGCAGTGACAGGATTTACAGCCGCATCGTTTGCCTGCGGCTTGGCGCCTTCGCTGGGATCCTTGATTATTTTCCGCATCATCCAGGGCGCGTGTGGCGGAGGCCTGCAGCCATTGTCGCAGGCGATCTTGTTGGAATCATTTCCGCCGCAGAAGCGCGGGCAAGCGATGGCGTTCTGGGCATTGGGTATTGTAGTTGCTCCTATGCTCGGGCCAGTTCTCGGCGGCTGGCTCACCGACAATTACAGCTGGCGCTGGGTTTTCTACATCAATGTGCCGATCGGCGCTATTGCCATACTCCTCACCCAGGCTTTCGTATTCGATCCACCTTATCTTCGCCGCGAGCGGACAGGGATCGACTACTGGGGAATCAGCCTGCTGGTTGTCGGGATGGGTGCCCTGCAGATCATGCTCGACAAAGGGCAGGAAGAAGATTGGTTCGGCTCGCATTTCATCCTAACCCTCGCCGTCGTGGCCGTGTTGGGTCTTGGCGGCTTGATTATTCGCGAGCTTAAGACGGCGCATCCGGTTATTGATTTGAGCGTCTTCCAATATCGGTCTTATGCTGTGGGGACGTTCCTGATGACCATTGTCGGATTTGTCCTGTATGGAAGCACTGTGCTTCTACCATTACTCATGCAGGAGCTGCTCGGCTATACGGCCACTCACGCCGGGGTCACGAACCTGCCGCGCGGATTGGCTTCATTTCTGTTCATGCCCGTCGTTGGTATCCTCGTCGGCAAAGTCGATTCGCGAAAGCTCCTGGCGATTGGGCTGATTGCGACCGCAGGAGCGATGTTCACACTCTCGACATTTAGCCTCGACGTGGGTTTTTGGAATTTCTGGTGGCCGCTTATGCTGCAAGGCGCGGGGTTGGGACTCATCTTTGTTCCACTCACCACCGTCACCAATGACCCGATTCCTCGCGAGCGGATGGGGAACGCCACCAGCGTATTCAATCTCATGCGCAATATCGGTGCCAGCGTGGGAATTTCGAGCGTCGAGACATTGCAATTTCGTCATATGCAGACGCACATCAACTACTTGGGACAGCACGTGAACATGGCGAGCCTGGAGACACAGCGTACCCTCAATGGTCTCCAGCAGCTGTTTATCTCTAGGGGGGCGGATCCAGTCACGGCTAGCCGCCAGGCGCACGGTGCGTTGTGGGGGATCGTGCAACAGCAGGCGGCAATGCTCTCCTACAATGACGTGTTCCGGTTTCTGGGGGGTATGTTCATCTTGTTGCTGCCATTGCTTTTACTTATGGAAAAGCCGAAAGGCGGAAAAGGGCCATCTATGGGGCATTAGTCCTGGTTGCAGTTAGCCCCTGGTCGTAGCAGCCCGAATTCCGATGACGGCTATCCAAATTTTGAATGGTAACCAGCGGTCGGTAATATTGACAGAATCCTCGGACGGTTTCTATCATCTAAGCGCGTAATGAGCATATCCCGCTACATGTGCTGCCAGTGTTGTTCTTGTTGTTGTATGTGTGCCTACACTGGCGCGGGAGAGCTACTGACCTAAAAGTTTCGTAATACCGGTACAGAAGAGCCCATCGCCAGTGCAGCTGGCGGTGGGCTTTTGCTTTGTTGAAACAACCGAGTATGTTTCCAATTTTCTTAAAACTCGAGGGGCGTCGGGTTCTGGTGGTTGGCGCCGGGACGGTAGCTGAAGGAAAGATTCGTGGACTTCTGGATTCGGGCGCGGCTATCGACGTGGTTGCGCCAGAAGCTGTTCCGCAGGTCCAGCAATGGGCCGAAGACGGCGCTATCAGTTGGGCACAACGAAAGTTTGAGCCTGGAGACCTCGACCAGGTTTCATTGGTGGTGGCCGCAACTTCATCCCACGAGTTGAACAAGAAAGTTTTCCAGCAAGCGCGTAAACGAAACGTTCTCTGCAACGCCGTCGATGATCCTGAAAATTGCGATTTCTACTACCCGGCAGTCGTAAAACGAGGCGACCTGCAGATTGCAATTTCGACCAACGGCCGTAGCCCGGCGCTGGCACAGAGATTGCGACAAGAACTCGAAGAGCAATTCGGCCCTGAGTATGAGCTATGGCTTCAGGAATTGGGCGAGGAGCGCAACCGGCTCATGTCGACGGGTCTGAATGTCGAAGACCGTAAAAAGCTCCTCCATCGACTGGCGAGCCGTGAAGCCTTCAGTAACAGGAATACAGCGCAGCGCGGGAGGATCAATTGACTACCGCGGGCAAAGTTTTCCTCATCGGAGCTGGGCCGGGCGATCCGGATTTACTTACATTGAAAGCCGCCAGGGTGCTTCGATCGGCGGACATAGTCCTACACGATGAACTGGTAAGCCCTGAGATTCTCCGTCTGATCCCGCCAACAGCCGAACTGGTGAACGTTGGCAAGCGTTGCGGAAAAACGAGTACGCCGCAAGAGAAGATCAATGGTCTGCTGATCGAACACGCTTTGATGGGGTGCCAAGTCGTTCGGCTCAAGGGCGGCGATCCGTTCATTTTCGGCCGAGGGGGCGAAGAACTCGAAGCATTGCGGCGGGCAGGAATTGAGGTTGAAGTTGTCCCCGGAATCACCGCAGCCTTGGCCGCGGCGGCGAGCGCGCAACTGCCACTGACTCACCGCGATCTTTCATCCACCTTGATTTTGGTAACAGGCAATAGCAGGGAATCGGATCATATCGCGAATTGGCCGGATCGCTTGCCTCCAAACGCCACCATCGTTGTTTACATGCCTGGCCACGATTTCACTCGCATTCAACATCGGCTGCTTCAATCCGGAGTCTCTCCGCAAGCTCCCTGCGCAATTATTTCCAGTGCTACAAACGAAGGAGAACTGGTCCACATCGCAACTGTAGGCGAGCTTGCGAGTTCACCTGCAATGCACGCGCCGAAGTTGCTGGTCTTGGGCGAAGTTGTCCGACTCGCAAGTCACGCACAGATCAAACAACAATTCAACGAATTCACGTTTTCCGAGCTCTATCCGGAAGCAAGTACAGAGAGGGAACAGTGAGAGCCGATTTCGAGCAAGTCAGAGCGGTCGCTGAGAACTGGAAGCCAGAAGAGATATTAGCTTGGGCGTTCTCGACGTATGGGGACGACGTTGCGCTGGCGACGGGAATGGGCGTTGAAGGTATGGCCCTTCTCGATATCGCGTGGCGGTTGAACCCGGACGTAAAGGTCTTTACTGGAGACACCGAGTTCTTATTCTCCGAAACGTACGATTTGATGGACCGCGTGGAAGAGCGCTACGGAATCAAAATCGAACGACTCTACTCGGAACTGACGCCTGAAGACCAGGAGCGGGCGTACGGAAAAGCGCTTTGGGCCCGCGATCCCGACCAGTGCTGCGACCTGCGAAAGGTGCAGCCGCTGCGCCGCAAATTGGCGACACTAGATGCATGGGTGACAGCGATTCGGCGGGACCAGACCGCTGCCCGTGCCGATGTTCGCAAAGTGGACTGGGACAGGAAGTTCAATCTCGTAAAGGTCAGCCCGATTGCTGATTGGACGCGCGAACAAGTCTGGCGATACGTGGTAAAGCACCACGTACCTTATAACGTGCTGCATGACCGTAATTACCCGAGCATTGGCTGCATGCATTGCACGCGCGCGGTGTTGCCCGGCGAAGACCAGCGTGCGGGCCGATGGTCCGGCTCCGGTAAGACGGAGTGCGGATTGCATGCTCCAACTACGAAGGCTCCACAGTCGGTGCCGCTTGTGCAACTCACACCCGTATGTGTGGACGGGGATTAATGGCGAATGGTCGATGGCCAGTTGCTCGTGATTCGTGGCTCGTGGTTCCTGATAAGAGAAGTTTGATGTTGTCGATATTCATAACTGAGCACCAGTCACTAGCCACTGATCTATAATTCCCGCACCATGGACTTTGACCAACTCGTCACCTTCATGGAAGTGGCAAAGCTCGGCAGTTTTTCCCGCGCCGGGCAAAAAATCTTCCGCTCACAATCTGCGGTGAGCGCGCAAATCCGGCAACTGGAACAGGAATACGGTGACCGGCTTCTCGATCGCGCTGGCAAAGACGTGACTCTCACGCCCGCCGGGCGCGTTCTTTTCGCCTACGCCGAGCGCATGCTGCAAATGAAGGACGAATCGCTGCTCGCCGTCGCCGACCAGGGCTCGATGCCGCGCGGAACAATAACCGTTGGCGCAAACGAAGCCACTTGCCTGTACGTCCTGCCTGACGTTTTCGCGAAGTATTGCAATCTTTATCCCAGTGTTCAGATCAGCATCTATCGCAACTTTAGCTACAAGATTGTTGAGAAGCTCGAGAATGGCTCAATCGACGTCGGTATCGTGACGATGCCGGTGAAGAGTTCGAGCCTAAAAGCTCATCCGATTTTTCGCGATCAGCTTATGCTGATGGTTCACCCACAAAATCCCCTGGCCAAGCTGGACGTGGTTCCCGTGAGCGAAATTGCAAAGCAGCCAATGCTTCTTCCGAAAACCGGCTTCAGCCGCCGCGTGATGGACAAGCTCTTCCGCCCGTATGCGGACAAATTGCAGGTCCGTATGGAGCTCCCAAGCGTGGGGATGATCAAGAGTTTCGTAGCGGCTGGCCTGGGAGTTTCAATCATCAGCGCAAGTTTCGCGCGCGACCAGGTGCTCGCCGGGCGCGTAAAACTCATTCCCATCAAAGGCGAAGAACTCTGGCGCGAGTTGGGGGTTGCGTATCGCCGCGACCGAACTCTCACGCGCGCCACGGACACATTCATTAACACGGTCCGACAGTTGGCGTCGGCACCCAAATAATCAGCTCAGGAGGAGTTGATGCCGAAGGGGTATTGGGTAACTTTCTATCATTCCGTTTCGGACCCTGCCGCTTTTGCTGAGTATGGCAAGCTTGCCAGGGCTGCCATCGAGGCTCGCGGCGGACGCTTCCTCGCCGCCGGTGTGCCGGCAAAGACGTACGAAGAAGGGTTAAAAGACCGGGTGGTCGTGATCGAATTCCCCAGCCTTGCCGACGCAGTCTCGACCATGGATAGCCCGGAGTATCAGGCCGCCAAGAAGGTGCTAGGCGGCTCAGTGAAGCGGGATATCCGGATTGTCGAGGGCTTCTAGCGGTTCGCTCATTGCAATGAACGCAGTTGAAAACGGGCATGGCCAGGGTACCGGTAGGCGTAAAAGAGCCGGTGTTGCCCTCTTGAGTTGTCTGGGTCTTTAATCTCTCATTACTGCAGAACACGCTTCAGGAAGTCAGGACGAAAGCATCTCTTGAGGGGCTGATTACCCTAAACAGGGAGAGCTGGATGCTCTGGAGTTCATGGTATGAACTCCAGATGAGACACTCTTCTCTCCATTCATTTTCCTAATCGCCGCCATCAGAATTTCCAATATCAGCAGGACGCCAGAAATTGTTAAGGTAGACGTAGCAGCCTTAGGTTCCGCTCCGCGGGCGTGAGCTGAGGGTGAGTCTATTGCGCGGAGGTGCCCATGACGGAGTTAGAGACGAAATTGAACAACATTCTGGAAGAACATCAGCATGAGAGCGGGCTGCATATGATTGGCGGCCGCCGCCGGCTGATTGAGCGGCTGGCGCAGTTTTTTGAGGAAGACCGTCAAGAGACTCTTAAATCCGCGAAAGGCAGTTCACGAGAGCATTAAATCGCTGCTCCTCCTGAAAGGGCCCGCCGCATACGTGGCGGGCCTTTTGCTTTCGCCGTGGATTTTGTGGAGTCGAATTCCTGGATCGCTATCTTTCAGAGACTTCGATAGTCAATATTTAGGTGTGCAGATACCAGGAGGAGCCATTGATGAGGACTTTGATCTGTTTCGCCATACTCGCGTCTTGCATTACCGCCATCGCTCAAGATCAGAAGCCCACGCCCACGCTTAAAAGCGTTCTGCTCGAGCAACTGCACTCGACTCACGATAAGAGCGACTGGTTTGTGTGTGCCAACACAGCGGTTGAGGGACTAAGCCCCGAGCAGGCGGCCTGGACTGACGGGAAGGGAAATCACTCTGTCGGGCAATTGGTCACCCACATCGTTTATTGGGACCGCCGTTCGTTGCAAAAGTTCAAAGGTGAGCCCGAAGACAAATTCAGCGGCAACAATGACGACACGTTTAAGTTCGATGCCAGTCACTGGAAAGATTCAGTGAAGCAGTTGGATGCAGTTATGGCCGATTGGGAGAAAGCAGTAGAGTCGGCCGATGATGCCAAGCTGAAAGATTGGTATTCAACGATTGAGCACATAGGCGCCCACAACGCCTACCACATCGGCGAGATCGTGATGGTGCGCAAAGAACAAGGGTCGTGGAACCCGGAGAAAGGGGTGAAGTGACATAGTCCTTTAATCGACAACAGTGCCAGCGCTATCGTTGGCCCCTGCGTCTTGTTCATTCCTGTAAACCCCAGTATGGTTAGAGGATGTCACGTCCGCATGGCATAGACGTGTTGCATCCGTTTGCCGCCATCGTTGCTGTCCTTCTATTCGTTGCGGCCGGAATGGCGCAACAATTTCCCGCACCTGAGGCGAATTCTCTTTCCGATGCGAAGCAAGATTCTGCGGAGAGCAGAGTAGCGCAGGAGGCAAATCAAGGATCGCAGCCCGAAAGTGACTCCGAAAGGCAATCTGACCAGCAGTCTGAAGCCCAAACCCCGAAGTCTGGCCCAAAGATCACTCCCGAGCAGGCTGAGCAACTCTTCCGCGACGTAGACACCATCCTTGATTTTGCCAGCAAAGACACCGCCCTTCCCATCAAGCGGCGAGTCAAGCGTAGACTTACCAGCCGCGAAGAAGTCGTTAGCTACCTACGGAAAAACATGGCGGAGGACAAAGACGTTCAGCGCTTGCGCCGCACCGAACTCGTGTTGAAAAAATTCGGCCTGCTTCCAAAAGATTTCAACCTTCAGACATTTCTGGTCAGTTTGCTCGAGGAACAGGTGGCGGGATATTACGATGCGAAGACCAGGACGGTGAATCTGCTCGACTGGGTTTCTCCTGACTTGCAACGTCCGGTGCTAGCCCATGAGCTCACCCATGCACTGCAGGATCAGTCTTTCGGGCTCGATAAGTGGCTGAAGCGCGGCAACGATGACCTTGACAGCAAGAAGGACCTGAAACCGGAAGACATCCCGAAAGACGAAAACAGCGAAGCCCGCCAGGCCGTGGTTGAAGGGCAAGCTATGGTCGTGCTGGTCGATTACATGCTCGCACCCGTACATCGGACCGTGGCGAATTCGCCTGAAATGATCGAGATGCTGAATGAGGGCATGGCAGCCGGCACATCAGATTCAAAGGTTTATCAGGGCGCACCCATCTTCATGAAAGAAGCACTGACGTTCCCCTATCGGTATGGTGTCGAGTTTGAAGCGGAGCTGGTCCGCGAACAGGGGAAAGAAAAAGCTTTTACTATGACGTTTCAGAACCCTCCTCAAACCAGCCGCGAGATTATGGAGCCGCAGACTTACATCGCAGGAGAACGCGTTCCACCGCTTCCGTTACCTGATTTCAAGAAGATTCTCAAAAACTACGAGCGGTTTGATGTCGGCGCGATCGGAGAATTTGACGTAGCTGTGCTCGCCGAGCAGTATGCTGGAGTAGAAGCTTCCAGGCGAATTTATCCGAACTGGCGCGGAGGCTACTACTATTCGGTCCATCCTAAGGGCAAGCAATCCGCTCCGCTGGAGCTGGTCTTCGTATCGAAGTGGTCAAATCCCAAAGCGGCAGCACAATTCGCAGCCATTTACGCGCGCGGTATGCAGCAACGCTACAAGGACGTGACAGCTCCTTCTGATAGCAGCTTGCCATCCGATCTCAAAGACCTGAAAACCCTGGGTGGAGATCACACTTGGAATACGGAAGAGGGCCCGGTCGTCATTGACGTGAAGAACGACTCGGTGCTCGTGACGGAAAGTCTGGAACCCGCAATAACGGAGCAGTTCAGGCAGGTCGTGTTTGCGAACGCTCCCCAACCGCAGTAATCTTTTGACACTTATCCGTTTGATCGCATGTTTGCGCCTATCTGCTCTGCTGGGTTAACGTAGCAATCGCGAATCATGGCTGCGGAAAGTTCTATTCTCACCACCCGGATCGATCCTACTTCAGCGCGTTTCGAAGCCAACATGCGCTACATGGCCGACCTGGTCTCGGCCGTGCGTAATGAAGAAGAACAGATCGCTGAAGGTGGCGGTCAAAAGGCGATTGAAAGCCAACACTCCAAAGGACGCCTGACTGCGCGGGAACGGATTGAGCGGCTGGTCGATCCCGGAAGCTTTTTCGAACTGGGAATCTATGCCGCTTATCGCATGTACGAAGAATGGGGCGGCGCACCGGGCGGGGGAGTGGTCACAGGATTGGCGCGTATCGAGACCCGCATGGTCATGATCGTCGCCAACGACGCCACCGTAAAAGCCGGTGCCTTTTTCCCGATGACCTCGAAGAAGGTGATTCGCGCGCAGAACATCGCAATCGAGAACCGCATCCCGGTGATTTACCTGGTCGATTCCGCAGGAATCTTCCTTCCCCTGCAGGAAGACGTTTTTCCCGACACCGACGACTTCGGGCGCGTATTTCGTAACAATGCGGTGATGTCAGCAATGGGTATCCCGCAGATTGCCGCCATCATGGGCATGTGCGTGGCTGGGGGCGGATATTTGCCCGTTATGTGTGATCACGTTCTCATGACCGACGGCAGCGGACTTTTTCTCGCTGGCCCAGCACTGGTGCAGGCTGCGATTGGGCAGAAAGTTTCTGCCGAAGAACTAGGTGGAGCAAAGATGCACTCGACCATCAGCGGGACGGTAGATTTTCACGAACCCAATGACGACGCGTGTCTCGCTCGCATTCGATCGATCATCGAAAAGTGGGGATATCGGCGGCAATCGCCTTGGGACCGTAAAAAGCCTGTGCCGCCGGCTCTCGCCGCAGAAGAGATTTATGGAATTTACGATTCTTCGCCGAACCGGCCGTACGATATTCGTGAAATCATCGCGCGTATCACCGATGCCAGCAAGTTCGACGAATACAAAGCAGAGTATGGGAAGACGCTGGTTTGCGGATATGCACGTATTGGCGGCTTTGCGGTTGGCATCGTCGCGAATCAGAAACTGCATGCGCAGGCTACTGACCACGAGGGTCACAAGCGCGTGGAGTTTGGCGGAGTCATTTATACGGAGTCTGCCGAGAAGGCTGCGCGCTTCATCATGGACTGCAACCAGAATCTTGTGCCGTTGATTTTTCTGCACGACGTCAATGGATTTATGGTCGGCCGCGATGCCGAGTGGAGCGGGATCATAAAGGCCGGGGCGAAGATGGTAAATGCGGTCTCGAACTCCGTCGTTCCAAAGATTGCGCTGATTATCGGCGGCTCGTTCGGTGCAGGGCACTATGCGATGTGCGGCAAGGCTTACGACCCGCGATTCCTCTTCGCCTGGCCCACCGCCAGATATGCAGTAATGAGCGGCGATTCGGCGGCAGGAACGCTGGTTGAGATCAAAATTCGCCAACTCGAGCGTGGCGGAAAGCAACTGAGCGAGGAAGAGAAGAAAGAACTGTACGAATCAGTGAAGCGCACCTACGACGAGCAGATGGACCCGCGCTACGGTGCAGCACGCCTTTGGATCGACAAGATAATTGACCCGATGAACACGCGTGAGGCGATCACGACGGCGCTTGAAGCCGCCGCGCTGAATCCTGATGTGCCCGAATTTAAGGTGGGAGTGTTGCAGACCTGAAGGCCTGCAGGATTGAGTCATTGAATCATCGAGTTATTGAATCAGTGTTATTCAGGAGCACGTAAGCACAGCCAACGAGTAGCGGCCTTTTTCAGTGGTTCAATGACTAAATGGTTCAATGATTCAATTCTTTAGTTCTCAAGTTCCAACCGTCATCTTCTACCGTAATCCAAGGATTGTCACGGCTTGCCTGCTGTGCTAGGGTATGTAGCAACTCACGCCTTAATAGCTTGCACAATGCGCGCCGTTTCGTGTGGGGCCCGCAACTAGAGCGTGTCGCAGGTGTGCCATGAAAGATACAGTTCCAGCCGTCTCAACCGAGCGTCCGGCTCCAAAAGAACCATTCGCAAATCGAAAACTGATTCGGCCGCTGCTTAACCACAACAATCATTCTGGCCAGAACACAGGCGAAAGACGAGAGCGCTCCGAGCGTCCACCGGAGCGTTCGAATGGCGCGCGCAAAACAGCGCCCCCTGAGCAAACCAACGCCGAGAATTTTTACTACCAGAAGCAAATGCAGTCAAAGACGCCTATGGTCATCGTGCTCACCGATGGCGAAGAGGTTCACGGCTGTATCGAGTGGTACGACCGTGCCTGCATCAAAGTAAACCGCACCGGCGCCCCGAACTTGATGATCTACAAGCCCTCGATAAAGTATATGTATAAGGAAGGGGAGGGCAGGAAGTAGACCTCGGCACTTAACCATTGCTCGTCAGTCGCAGAGATTCCCTTTTCCGTCTGTGATCCACACCTGCGCTGTCCCCGTCGAGACCAATGCTGATGATGCGTCTCGTAAGGTTTCTCGCCCGCTCGCCTGCGGCGAACGGCTTCGAAATGACAACGTATTTCGTGCTTTGCTAGCTCTACTCCTGACGACTGATGACTGAGAGCTGACGGCCTACAACTTCGGTAGCACAATCCCTTTCTGCGCCTGATATTTCCCTTTGCGGTCCGCGTAACTGGTTTCGCAGACTTCATCCGACTGGAAGAAGATAATCTGACACAGACCTTCGTTCGCGTAAACGCGCGCTGGCAACGGTGTGGTGTTTGAAATTTCCAGTGTGACGAACCCTTCCCACTCCGGTTCGAAGGGCGTGACATTCACGATGATTCCGCACCTGGCATAGGTCGATTTGCCGACGCAAATGGTGAGTACGCTGCGCGGAATCTTGAAATACTCGACCGAGCGGGCCAGGGCAAAGGAATTTGGCGGAATGAGAGTCGAATCCGCGCGGATGGTCACGAACGATTTTTCGTCGAAACCTTTAGGATCGACAATCGCGGAATTCACATTTGTAAAGATTTTGAATTCATCGGCTACCCGCAAATCGTAGCCGTAGGAAGAAAGTCCGTATGAAACCACGCCTTCACGCACCTGCTTTTCAGAAAAAGGATTGATCATCCCGTGCTCGAGGGCCATTTTGCGGATCCAGCGGTCACTTTTTAGCATGAAGCTCCTTAGCAGCGCTTAGCTGTTAGCTCTTAGCTTTTAGCCAAAACAATTCCCACCGATTCCGTTCTGGCTAAGAGCTAAAGGCTAAGAGCTAGAAGCTGATCCGTCATCTTACGAGAGACTTGCCACAATTGACAATCTTCGTTATGTCTCTTAGCATCAACCACTTGAGACACTCCCAACACTCCCACGCGATGAGGCGCCTGTGATCAAGCTCGATATCATCAACGAAGTGGTAAACCGGACGGGAATTACCAAGACCAAAGCTGAAATGGCGGTAGAAACTGTGTTTGAAAGCATGAAGCGTTCGCTCGCCAATGGCGATCGTATTGAGCTGCGCGGTTTTGGCGTCTTCAACGTGCGTCCGCGGAAGACTGGAATCGGTCGAAATCCACGCACTGGCGCTGAAGTATCTATTCCACCGGGTAAAGCGGTCCGCTTTAAACCCGGGAAAGAACTGCAGACGATAGAATAGGGACAGGGCCCCGGCAAATCCTGACGTTCGCCAGGGGGATGTAGCTCGTCCGGCGCACGAAAGTGTTCTCCCGCCTCTTGATTGAAGATGTCAACTCAGAACTCCCCTGAAGTCTATCTGCCCAGCGAAATCTACGCTCCGGACGGCGTAGAACTTTCTGTTCCCTCGTCCGCAAAACCGCGTTATTGGTTTCACGCGCTGCTTCTGCTGCTTACCTTCTTTACGACGCTTGTCGTTGGCGCGCGGCTGCAGATGAACTATTCGCATGGACTGCCGCCATTCTCGATGGAGGATGGAGACATTTTCCCGATTACATGGGCGTTACAAGGCCACAACCTGCTGTTGGGCCTGCCCTTCTCACTGACGCTGATGTTAATCCTGCTTGCGCACGAGATGGGGCATTACCTGCTTTGTGTGCGGTATGGCGTGAACGCGACCCTGCCGTTCTTCATTCCATTCCCGACGTTGATCGGAACGCTTGGCGCATTCATAAGAATCAAGTCTCCTTTGCGCACACGTGCAGTGTTGTTCGACATCGGCATCGCCGGACCAATCGCGGGCTTTCTTGTCGCACTCACTGTCCTCGCATTCTCGCTGGGACTATCGCGAGTTGCCCCCGCCGGAGTGGTGCCGCCGGACATCCAACTTGGGTATCCACTGGTGTTTCATTTAATAAGCAAGTTGCTTGTGGCGATCGGCCATGCGCACGGGATTGCAAATGTTCCGTTCAGCAATCTTTATCTTCATCCGGTGGCAATCGCGGCCTGGGTAGGGATGTTTGCCACTTCCCTAAACCTGCTTCCGGGCGGGCAATTGGATGGGGGGCATGTAGTCTTCGCAGTATCACCGCGGGCCCATAAGATAGTTTCGCGGCTGACGATTCTTGTGCTGATTCCGCTCGCCGTGTATTTCTGGGTCGGATGGTTGCTGTGGGCAGTACTTCTACGGATCAGCGGAATGAGACATCCTTCCGTCCCGATCTTGCCCGAAGTGAATGCAGGCCGCCGCTGGCTTGCGGCTTTTGCGCTGCTGATGCTGGTGCTGACATTCTCTTTTGCTCCGATTTCACTTCCTGATCATCGCCAATCGGTGCTCGAATACGCGCAGATGTTTGTCGAGTACCTGCGTCAGTTGCACATCGCGCGCTAGCTTTCGCGATTCACGGTCCCTGCGCTTTTCTGTCAACTGAGGTGCTGTGCTTCTCTCCATTCGGCAATGCGAATCCTGCTCTGAATTCCCGTAGCCAGAAACTCTCTCGTTGTTTTCACATCACCATAACCTATTGCCGAATGAGCATCTGGCGGAGTCAAAGCTATTGGCCCATTTCTTGCACACTTTCACCTAGAGAAAATCTTGTACTTTCAAGGAAGATATATGCGCGCACGAAACCTTGTTCTTGCCGGAAGTTTTCTATTCGCAGTTCTAATCTCGGCCCAAATGTTTGGCCAGTCCCTCATCTCAGGCGATGTCACCGGAACCGTTACCGACCCATCAGGGGCGGTCGTGCCGAATGCGACCGTTACTCTCACCAACAACGGTACCGGCCAGAAGCAGACTGCAACCACGAATTCTGCCGGGATATATCGCTTTTCCTTGCTTCCGCCGGGCGGATACAACGTAACTGCAGCGGCAACGGGCTTTCAGAATTCATCGCAAAATATTTCGGTCGCCGTTGGACAAGCGACTACCTTAAACATTCAGTTGCCGGTTGGCGCCTCGTCGCAAACGGTGGAAGTCACTGCCGAAGGCGCAGTCGTACAAGCACAGAACGGAAACGTCTCAACAACCTTTACGCCTGAACAGGTCTCGCTGGTACCGAACCCCGGAAACGATCTTAGCTACATCGTGCAAAGCGCCCCAGGCGCCGTAATGAACACGCAAGCTGGATACGGCAACTCCTCCACCTTTGGTCTTCCGGCGACATCGAATCTGTTCACCACAAATGGAATGAACGAGAACGATCCCTTCCTGAATCTCAATAACTCTGGAGCTACCAACCTGTTGCTTGGACAAAACAACGTTCAGGAAGTCACCGTCGTAAACAACGGCTACTCGGCGCAATACGGCGGACTGGCAGGAGCGAACGTTAACTATGTCACCAAGTCCGGCACGAACGCCTTCCACGGAAATGCCAATTATTTCTGGAATGGCCGCGCTATGAACGCGAACAGTTGGTTTAACAAGAACTCGGAGCTTGCGAATGGTCTGCCCAACAAACAACCCTTTGTGAATGCAAACCAGTGGTCGGCATCACTGGGCGGCCCCATTATTCACGACAAGACATTCTTCTTTGCAGACTATGAAGGCCTGCGAGTCTTGTTGCCTACAAGCACGCCTGTGAATATTCCGAGTCCTCAATTCCAGACAGCGACACTCGCAAATATTGCAGCGAAGGATCCGGCTCAACTCCCGTTTTATCAGCATATGTTCTCCTTGTGGAATGGAGCGCCAGGCGCGAGTGCAGCACAGAACATCTTGCCGGATGGAGGCTGTGACGGTACGGTCTCGCTGGGAGGAGCGCCTTGCGCTCTGCAGTTCCGATCAACAGCCGGCAATTTCACCCATGAATGGTTGCTCACGGCCCGAGTCGACCAGAACATCGGCGCCAATGACAGAGCTTTCATACATTTCCGCACCGACCATGGTCTGCAAGCTACTTACACTGATCCAATTAACAGCGTTTTTAATGCAGAGAGCGACCAACCGCAGTACGAAGGGCAATTGAACGAAACACATACCTTTGGCGCTAATACTGTCAATCAATTCATTCTGTCCGGCTCCTGGTACAGCGCCATTTTTGCACCAAAGAACATGGCTGCGGCGACTGCTCTGATGCCTTATCGCCTGCGTTTCTCCGGCAGGTCTTTTTACGATCTTGGCTTTGACCTGAACATCTGGCCACAAGGCCGCAATGTGACCCAATATCAGATCGTCGATGATCTGTCCAAGGTGCGTGGCAACCACAACCTGAAGTTCGGCGTTAATTTTCGACGCAATGACATTACCGACTATGCTCCCGGATTTTTCACGACAGGCGAAGTGATCGGCGAAGATCAAGGCAGCTTTCTCAATGGAAGTGCAGGGGTCTTCCAGCAAGCGTTCAACTCGCGCGCAACTCAACCGGTGGCGGTCTACGCGCTTGGTCTTTACGCTCAGGACGAGTGGGCAGTACGGCCAACACTGAAGGTAACGCTTGGGCTGCGGGCCGAGCACGACTCTAATCCAGTGTGCCAGACGAATTGCTTTGCCCGGCTCACGAATGATTTCGTCGCCATTCCGCATGATGTGTCGCAACCATACAATCAGGCGATCCAGACTGGCCTGCACCAGGCGTTGCCCTCGTATACGGCGATCGCATGGGAACCTCGGTTCGGGTTTGCCTGGACACCGCGCGGAGTTGGAACCAACACTGTGTTACGAGGGGGCATTGGCCTCTTCCATGACGTATTTCCAGGAACCGTTGCTGACAGTTTCATGAACAATCCCCCACTTTACAACCAGTTCTTCGTTGGTCCGGGAGCATTAGCACCCGGTGTCACAGGGAACATCCTTAGTCAGGCTTCGGGGGCCAATGCTGCCTTTATGAATGGTTTCGCCAGTGGCGGTACTTTCAACAGCATCAGCCTGGCTAGCCCGTTCTTCGTGCCTCCGGCGATGTTTAACTCGGCGCGTACCATCCATGCGCCGCAATATCAGGAATGGAATCTTGAGCTACAGCAGGGATTTGGTCAAAAGACATCCCTCAGCGTCAATTATGTGGGCAATCATCAGATTTATGGTCCGATCCAGAACGGCGGGCTTAATGCTTTCTGCAACGTGAATCCAATCACCCCGCCAAATCCCTTGGTCACACCTGCTACACCGTGTGCAAGTCAGCTCGGTACCACGAATGGTTTCGTTGGCTTGCCTCTGTCGCCCGTTGACCCGCGCTTCGGCACGTTAACTCAAATTTCGAGCTCGAACATCGGAAACTACAATGGAGTGACAGTGTCGTTGCAAAGACGGTTTTCATCTCTGCAATTTCAGGCTAATTACACCTACAGTCACGCCCTTACGATCATCTCGAACGGCGGTTTCCTGCCGTTTAACTTCGGAACCAACGAGAGCACTTCCAACCCGCAAGACCCGTTCAACTTCCGAAGATACAACTATGGCAACGCCGATTACGATGTTCGCCACTACGCCAGCCTGAGTTATGTGTGGACTACGCCAAAAATGACTGGCCTGAAGGGAGCGCTTGCTAGTTGGACCATTTCCGGGACCGTGTTCACGCGCTCGGGATTGCCCGTGACAGCGTATGACGACAATGCGAGCAGCACTCTCAGCGGCTTCAACTACGCCGTCACGAATGGGGACCCCGTATTCGCCAACTATCTGGGGAAAGGGCCGGTCGTCTGCACACGAGGTGCGTTGAACACGCCTTGCCTCAACTCCGGAGTACAGTTCACTGGATTGGACTCGCCTACCGGAACAGCTATCAACACCTGGGGAAACCAAAGATCCAATCAAATTTGGGGTCCACACTATTTCGACACCGATCTCACGGTGATGAAGAACTTTCACCTGCCCATCAACGAGACGAGCAACCTCGGGATCGGCTTGCAGTTTTTCAACATTCTTAACCATCCCAACTTCGATCAACCCGACGCGAACGTCTCCAGCACAACGTTTGGCTTGATACAGAACACGGTTAGCGTGCCCACAAGCATCTTGGGATCTTTCCTGGGTGGAGACGCTTCGCCAAGGCTGATCCAGGTGAAAGGGAGCTTGACGTTCTAGCAGCGTATTTGGACGAAACCCCGGCTTGCACCGGGGTTTCTTCTTGTACGCTCTAAATTTGGATAGAAGGACAAGAGAGTCCCCTAGTCCTCCGCCGCTTGTGCGGTCATCTCCTGTACAGGTTCGCCTCCTACTATCTGTTGTGCGATGATCAGACGCCGTGCTTCGCCGCGAATGTGCGGCAGGCGCAGGCCAAAAATAGCAGCGCCACCCAGGCAGGCTACGGCACCCATAATCACAGCCAACGGCGCACCCAGACGATCGGCAATTGCTCCGGCAATCAGGGCGCCGAATGGGCCCATGCCCATGAACATCATCGAATACACGGACATTACGCGCCCGCGGAGATGGTCAGGAACCATCGCCTGGATCAATGTGTTCGATGACGACATTTGCAGCATCATGCAAAATCCGACCGGAACCAGGAGTGCCGTGGACAACCAGAAGTGAGTTGAGAGCGCAAATGCAATCAAGAACGTGGCAAAGCCAGCGCAAGAAAAGGTCACCCAGCGCCCTAGTCCATGCACACCGGTTTTGGTAGCAAGGGTAAGGGCTCCCGCCAGTGCGCCAACTCCCGTTGCTCCCATCAAAATTCCAAGTCCGGGGGCTCCGCCGTGCAGAATGCGATCTGCAAAGATCGGCATGAGCACCGTGTAAGGCATTGCGACGAGACTTACCAACCCGAGCAGCAGCAACAAAGCACGGATTGGTACTGTCTCCCGAACGAAGCGAAACCCTTCGATCACGTGCTCAATCGGTGAACCCATCGGCCTGACCGCGCGCGGCGACACCTCCATCATGAGCAGGCCAACAATCACCGCAATGTAGCTGACCGCGTCGCCGAAGAAGCACAACCCTCGCCGATTTTGGCGACCACCACCCCCGCAATCGCCGGACCCACGATTCGCGCGCCGTTGAACATCGAAGAGTTCAACGCGATGGCGTTCATCAGGTCTTCTTTGCCGACCATCTCAACGATGAAGGCTTGCCGTCCCGGAATATCGAAGGCGTTGACGACACCGCGCAAGATTGACAACACAAAAATCTCCGTGACCGTGATGCGGTGCGTAAGCGTGAGCGCAGCAAAAACGAAGGCAAGAATCATAGACGTCGTCTGCGTCCCAATGACAACGCGGTGGCGGTTATAGCGGTCCGCGACAATTCCGCCCAGCGGCGCAGTCAGGAAGACGGGTATCTGACCGGCAAAACTCACCGAACCGAGCAAGAGCGATGACCCGGTCAGCCGATACACCAGCCATGACTGTGCAACGTTTTGCATCCAGGTGCCGATCAGAGAGATCAGCTGTCCGCCAAAGAAAAGCTGAAAATTGCGGTGCTTGAGCGCACGCAGAGTCGCGGGAAGGCTAATGCCGCTCTTCTTTACTGTATTTTCAGATTGTGCGGGATTCGGGGCTCGCACGAAGCTCACGTTTCTTGATGCGATTTAGCGTCATTGCGATGCAAATCACGGCCAAATGGTCATATGAGCTTCTTTTTTACTTTCCGGAACGACCATCTTGCGCTAGAGTGTTGTGCGTGACGAACGCTGACCAGAACCGTATCGAGCGGCGTTCAGGTCAGCGCTTTCCCTACCAAGTAGCGGTTCTGCTGCAGGTGCCCAACCAACAGCGCAATGGTTCAGGTTGTACTCAAGACCTCAGCTCGCGGGGAGCGATGGTTTGGACGGACTTGCCATTGCAGGTTGGCGAGTTTGTCGATATGACGCTAGTGATGCCGTCGGAGATCACTCTTGCTGACGACATGAGCGTCTGCTGTCGCGCACGTGTCGTTCGTCGCGAGCAGGTGGATGGTGGAAAGCCTGCAGTTGCTGTTCACATCGAGCACTATGAATTTCTCTACCGCGAAGTGCCCGTCGCCGCCATGCTTGGGAAAGTCGCCGTGGCGCGGACTTAACCCTTCTCGCATTTACCGCTATCCTTCCGGCCGATCTTTTTGTTTGAAAAAAAAGGCACAGGCAGGAATGCCCGTGCCCTGCGATCTCGATTCTTAGTTACAGTCTCGCGCACACTGCCTTGGTTTGCGTGTAATTGTTCAACACTTCGTGGCCCATTTCGCGTCCCCAGCCGGACTGCTTGTAGCCTCCGAATGGCAGCGCGGCGTCGAAGATGTTGTAGCAGTTGATCCACACTGTTCCGGCCTGAAGTATTTCCGCCATGCGATGGGCTTTGCTGATGTCCCGGGTCCACACTCCGGCAGCTAGACCGTAGATGTTTTCATTGGCGCGAGGGATGAGCTCCTCGGGATCGCTGAATGGCATTGCGGTCACAACTGGACCGAAGATTTCCTCCTGTACCACTTTCATGTTGTCTGTCGTGTTGACGAGCACAGTTGGTTCGACAAAGTAGCCTTTGTCGCCCTTCTTCTGTCCGCCAGCCACGGCTTTTGCGCCTTGCGAAAGTCTTGACTCCAGATATCCGCACACGCGATTGAGTTGCTCTTCTGAGACCAGTGGTCCCATCTGGGTTTTCGAATCGAGGCCCGGTCCCACGCGGATTTTCTTCGCTCGTTCCGCAACGCCGTCCACGACCTTGTCAAAGACCTCCTTCTCGACATAAAGCCGCGACCCGGCACAGCAGCACTGGCCATGGTTGAAGAATATAGCGCTCGCCGCGCCGCCGATGGCTACGTCCATGTCCGCGTCTTTGAAAACCACGTTCGGAGACTTGCCCCCGAGCTCGAGTGATACCCGCTTCAGATTGCCGGTTGCTGCATGCACAATCAGTTTTCCGACTTCAGTCGACCCCGTGAACGCGACCTTGTCCACGTCCATGTGCGCGGCCAAAGCTGCTCCGGCAGTCTCGCCGTATCCGGGAACGATGTTCACTACGCCTTCCGGGAATCCCGCTTCAAGAATCAATTCGCCTAACCGTAATGCGGAAAGCGGCGTTTGTTCTGCAGGCTTCAGTACGACCGTGCAGCCAGAGGCGAGTGCAGGACCCAGCTTCCACGCCGCCATGAGCAGCGGGAAATTCCACGGGATAATTTGGCCAACCACGCCAACGGGTTCCCGTAATGTGTACGTGAAGTACTTCACGCCGGGCGTGTTCGGCGTCGAAATCGGAATCGTATTGCCCTCGATCTTTGTCGCCCATCCCGCCATGTAACGAAACAGATCGATTGCCAATGGGACATCCGCCGCGCGAGCCACTGTAAGCGGTTTGCCATTGTCAAGCGATTCGAGATAAGCGAATTCTTCGAGGTGTTGTTCAATCAAATCTCCCAGTTTCCAGATCAATCGGCCGCGTTCAGAAGCGCTCATCTTGCGCCACGGGCCATTATCAAAAGCCTTACGGGCCGCTTTCACGGCTAGATCGATGTCGGCGCGGTCGCCTTCCGCAACCTGCGCCAAAACTTCTCCAGTTGAAGGATCGTAAGTGGGAAATGTTTTGCCGGAAACTGCGTCAACCCAGTTGTTGTTGATGAGCATTTTGCGCGGCTTTTCAATAAAGCTGACCACGCGTGGATCGACTTGAGCTGCGGAAATCGTCGCCAATGAGAACCTCCTCAGATTCTGAGTTGAAAAAGAACTTTGGTGAGCGCGCCCGAAACAACGGCATCATGCTAGTCCTCTTAGGTACTGGAAATCAAACGATTTGCAAGCTGCTGAAATATTCCCGCAACATTCCTTTACATTTCGGGTTCTCACGCCTGAGCAGCTTAACGGCCGAGAAGCTGCGATACATCCGAATCGACGGAGGAGAAATTATGCGTTTCATTCAGAAGATGTTTCTTGCAGCGGCTCTGGCCGCGCTGGCGGTGCCTGCATTGGCGCAGAGCACACCTTCTGGTTCGAGAATAAAGGACCGGAAGGAAAATCAGCAGGACCGGATCGCGAATGGTGTCGCCGATGGACAGCTGACCGCAGGCGAAACTAGAAATCTGGAGAAGAAAGAAGCTAACCTGAACCAGGAAGAGCGCGACATGCGCAAGCTGGATAACGGTCACTTGACCGCGGACGACCGCGCCACGCTGAACCAGCAGCAGAACCAGCTATCACGGCAGATCTACCGCGACAAACATAATGGCAGAGTGCAGAACACCAGTCCGAAGAGCGAAGTGCGCAAACGCCAGGAAAATCAGCAGGACCGCATTGCGCAAGGAATCAAGAGCGGACAATTGACCGCTGGCGAAGCGGCGCACCTTGAGAATCGTGAAGCGAGAGTAAATCAGGAAATTCGTGCCGACCGCGCGGCAAACGGCGGAAAGTTGACTGCGCAGGAAAGAGCAAAAGTCAATCGCCAGGAGAACCGCAACTCTCGCGCTATTTACCGCGACAAGCACAACGGACGCAAGCAATAATCCGCTCCCAATAGAGCCTGAGCCCCGGCCACGGCCGGGGCATTCTTTTTCGCGAAAATCCCACCGGCACCGCATCTGCCCCCCTGCAAGCCACTGAAAACACGCTCACTATATCTATTGACACCTATTACATATTGAAATATACATATTGCACATCGATATATGAGACTGGCCGAGAAAATCCGTTATTTGCGCGAGGTCGAAGGTTCGCTGCGTGGCCTGAATCGGCCAATTACGCAGCTGGAGCTGGCGAACGGCGTCCGCAAGGAACTGGGTAAGAGCATCAGCCAGTCATACATCTCGCAAATAGAGAACGGCTCCCGACGGCACATGACGCAATCGACGCGATCATTGCTCGCGAAGTTTTTCAAAGTGCATCCGGGATTCCTGGTCGATGACCCCGAGGGTTATCACACTGAGCTGACTTCAGATTTGCGAACCACAGAGGGAAGCCTGGACGTGTGGTTGTTGCATGCTTCCGAACGTTTCGCCGGAGACGGAGAGCTGAGCAATATCTTCATCAAGCTCGCCCGCGAAAAAGACACGCGCAAGTGCTTCGTGCTGCTTGGCGCAATCTTGGACACGCCAGGACTTGCTGATCGTCTGCTTGAGGCTTTACATCCGCGTGCGGCTGGAGACTCGCACGTCAGGAAAGGGGATCGGCTATGACCTGGGCAGATTTTTATCTCGTCTGTTTTGTCGTCGGGTTCTTGCTCAGTGTCATAACTTTCCTGGTGGGCGGATCGCACCTGCATTTTCCGCATTTGCACGTCCAGTTGCCTGGATTTCACGGACATGGCGGAGGGGTGCACGCTTCGGGAAGCGGCAACGGCGCGCAGATTTCTCCTTTCAGCCTGATCACCCTAACGGCGTTCCTCGCCTGGTTTGGCGGGACGGGGTTCCTGCTGGCGCGTCATTCGACAATGTGGTTCCTTACTGCGCTGTTCGTTTCTCTCCTAAGCGGCATAGGAGGCGCAGCAATCATCTACCTGTTTCTCGCACGCGTGCTCAGTTCACCAGAGGAAGCGCTCGACGCTGCGGATTTCGAGATGGCAGGCGTGCTCGGCAAGCTTTCTGTCCGCGTGCGCGAAGGTGGAACAGGTGAGTTGGTGTATTCACAGGCGGGGACGCGTCGCGTCTGTGCAGCACGGTCGGAGACTGGTTCGGCGATTCCCAAAGGCGCCGAAGTCGTGGTCACTCGTTACGAACGAGGTATTGCATACGTTCGCCCATGGTCTGAGCTCGCCGGTGAAGAGTTGGAGAACAAACAGGCTGAGGGTAGGGAAGAAACGAGACTGCAATGAATCAGTCACTTCCAAGCTCGAAATCTCGCACAGGCTTCCATGCGCTAATCGCGGCCATGTGGCTGGCGCTGCCTTTCACTGCTTACCGCTACTGGAGTGTGTGGGACCGCCTGCCGGCCCACATGGCAACGCATTTCCGAGCAGATGGTCGTCCGAATGGCTGGATGACGCCGGAGCAATCCTTGAAATTTAGCGCGAGCATGCTCGCGATCCTGCTGGCCGTTTTCACGATCATTTTGGTCTACGCCGGACGGCGCTCACGACCGCTCACCGCAACTTCATGGTCCATGTTGGGACTGTTCTGCGTGATCGTCGGCGTTATGACCTACATCAGTGACGGAGTATTACAGTACAACGTTTCCGGCGCTCCGATCCCGCTCGCAGGCAGTATCGGCGTACTAACGGCCGCGATCGCCGTATTCATGGTGATCTTTCTCTGGGAGATGCGAGGCTCAGCTCTTCCGGAATCCGTGCTCATTTCGGAAGAGAAACATGCCTCGCTTTTAATGGCAGTCGTATGCATGGTTCCCGCAGCGATTATCGCTGTTCTCGCAATAACCGTGCCGACCATAGGCCTCAAGCTGACCCTCTTCGCCGCAGCCTTCGTAATCGGAAGCTGCGCTGGTATGGCATGGGATGGCTTTCATTACTTGTTCAGCCCATCTGGAATCGAAATCCGCACCTTGGGCTTTCGTTTGCGATCAGTGCCTCTGAGTGAGATCAAGAGCTATGCCATCGATCGCTGGAGTACTCTCGGCGGTTATGGAATCCGTGGCGTCGGCGACACGCGCGCGTACGTGTGGACCAAAACGGGAGTGAGGATCAAGCTAAGTCATGGCGAGGTCTTTCTCGGGCACAGCGAACCAGAAAGAATCGTTCACGCTCTCGACATGATTACTAAGCATGAGGAAGCGCGAAGTGTGTGATCTATGTGAACTGAAGGCGAAGGGTCGTTGAAGCCGCTGGTTGTTTTCACGTGAAGTGGATGTGAGAGGAGGAAGTATGCTTTTCAATCTTTCAACAGAGGCGTGGGTTTTCATCGGGCTCGGGGTGCTGATTCTCATGCTCCTCATGAGCTTCCTAGCGAGTTTGTACCGCAAAGTTGGCCCTCACGAGGCGCTGGTGGTTTATGGGTTTCGCGGAAAGCGCGTCATTACTGGCCACGGTACGATCGTTTGGCCCATGGTCGAGAATTGCCACGGCCTGTCTCTCGAACTGATGTCTTTTGATGTAGCGCCGCAGCAAGACCTTTACACCAAGCAAGGCGTTGCTGTTACCGTCGAAGCCGTCGCTCAAATCAAGGTTAAATCCGATACCGAATCCATCTGGACCGCTTCGGAGCAGTTCCTTACCAAGACCGACCAGCAACGGGAGGCCTTAATCAAGCTGGTGATGGAAGGCCACCTACGGGGAATCATCGGGCAGTTGACCGTGGAAGAAATTGTTAAACAGCCGGAAATGGTCGGCGATCGTATGCGCTCCACGTGCGCCGACGACATGAACAAGATGGGCCTCGAGGTGATCTCGTTCACGATCAAAGAAGTGCGCGACAAGAACGAGTACATCATCAACATGGGTAAACCGGACGTGGCGAGGATTCGCCGCGATGCGGACGTCGCCACAGCCGAAGCCGAGCGAGACACGGCGATCAAACGCGCACTAGCCACACGAGAAGCCGCAGTCGCAAAAGCCCAGGCAGATCAGGAACGCGTGCTCGCCGAGACCGTATCTCTGGCGAAACAGGCTGAAGCGCAGCGCGACTTGGAAATCAAACGCGCTCAGTTTCAGGAAGCCACGAAGCGCCAGCAGGCGCAGGCCGACAAGGCATACGAGATTCAAGCCAACATCATGCAGCAGCAGGTAACGGCTGAGCAGGTGAAGGTGCAGCAGGTAGAGAAAGAACAACAGGTCAAGGTGCAGGAAGCGGAAATTGCCCGCCGAGAAAAAGAACTGATTGCGACTGTGCTGAAGCAGGCGGAAGTAGAGCGCCAGCGAATCGAAACGCTTGCGGCTGCAGAGAAACAGCGGCTGATGGCGGAAGCCGAGGGACGCGCTGCCTCGATCCGCCAGCAAGGCGAGGCCGAAGCGGAGATCATCTTCAAGAAAGGCGAAGCCGAAGCAAAGGCCATGAACGTGAAGGCCGAAGCCTACCAGGAGTACAACCAGGCTGCAGTCGTCGACAAGCTGCTCACCAGCTTGCCGGAGGTCGTGAAAGCGATGTCTGCGCCCCTCGCGAACGTGGACAAGATCACCGTTGTCTCAACCGGTAATGGCGACGCCACCGGGATGAACAAAATCACCGGTGACTTCGCCAAGATGGCGGCACAGGTCCCAGCGCTGTTCGAGTCGCTCTCAGGAATGAGCATGACCGAACTGCTCGGTAAAGTACGAGCCATTGGCGACAAAGCAGCGAAGCCGGATGTGCTGCCGCCGGGGAATGGTGGGAAGAAGTAGCACGGACTGTGTGGGTCGGACATTCCTGTCCGACCCGCCCTTCGGAGCAGAAAATGAAGCGACCATCCATGCAAATCGGGTTTGGCATCGCATTAGGCGCGGGAATCGGAACGGCAATCGCCGTGGCACTCGGAACTGGCGGCGCCTGGCTCGCGATCGGAATCGCGATTGGTGTGGCAGTCGGTGCGGCAATGTCGAAGAAGAAGCAGGTTCCTCACCCCCACGCATGGAGCGGGCAGGTTCGGAATGACAATGATTTCTGAGCTAAAGCTAAGAGCTAAAAGCTAAGGAGCTAAGTTATGGCACTACTAGAGCGGGTTTCAACTCTGATTCGCGCGAATCTCAATGACTTGGTCGACAAGGCCGAAGATCCCGAGAAGATGATCAAGCAGGTCATCCTCGACATGCAAAACCAACTCTTGCAGGTAAAGACGCAGGTCGCGATCGCAATCGCCGACCAGCACCTGCTCGAAAAGAAGCACAAAGAGAACGAAGACAAGATCAGCGAATGGACGCGCAAGGCCGAGCTCGCAGTGAGCAAGAAAGAGGACGACCTGGCGCGTGCGGCGCTGCATCGCGTGGAGAGCTATCGCGAACTGGCGGCTAGTTTCGCGCAGCAGGTCACGGATCAGAAAGCGCAGGTTGAGAATCTGAAGACTGCACTGCGCAAGCTGGAGCAAAAGCTCACGGAGGCGCAGGCCAAGGCGGATGTGCTGATGGCGCAGCATCGCCGAGCCCGCGCGGTAGGCAAAGCGCATGACGCGCGCACTGCGATCGGCGACGGATCAAAGAGCGCCGCCTTCGACCGCATGAAGCGCAAGGTCGCGCATAACGAAGCCGTGAGCCAGGCGAAGTCCGAACTCGGCGCAGATGACGTTGAGGACCGGCTGATTGCGATGGAAAAGGAAGAACGCATCGAGCAGTTGCTCGCGGAAATGAAGGCGCGGCACGCGTAATCGTCAGGGGATGATGATGTTGAGTTTGTTACTATGAATGCGGTCGAATAGCGCATGCGCAAAGTCTTCCACTTCGACGCCTCTCCCGACCCCTACCTTGCCGACGCCGCCGTACTATGCTGCTTCGACGAGCGCATCCGGCATACAGTTCAGAAGTTCTTGAAGCGGCAAGGAATACTTCGTCCCGATATGATCATCGTTGCCGGTGGCGCAAAGACGCTCGCATCTCCGCGCAACGATTTCGAGCGCGATTTCATTCTTGAACAAGTTCGCATGTCGATACTGCTGCATAAAACTCAGCGAGTGTTTTTGATGAGCCACTCCGACTGCGCCACGTACGGTGGACTCGCGGCCTTTGATGGCGACCGAGATCGCGAGTCAAAGCATCACAAATCGGAATTATGCCGCGCTCTAGATTTGATTCGCGATAGGTTTCCTGATGTCGAAGTGGAATGCTTCTTCGTGAACTTCGAAGGCGTGTTCGCTGCGTGTGGCGAAGCCGAGCAAGTCGCGTAACTGCCTTAACCGCTAGCTCCTGTATTTCTCTGGTAAGCCACTTTCAATTGTCTGCCGCACCTTCTCGATCAGCTCTTCTCGGGTTCCGAAGTCAGCGGGTTCAATCGGCGGATGAAAAGTTATAGTCACCAACGTTGGCTTGATCGAGAATCTGCCCTTCGGCATCGCTTCGTGCGTTCCTGAAATCGTGATCGGCACGACCGGCATTTTGCACTCTTCTGCCAGGTAGAAGGGGCCTTTCTTAAATGGCAGCAGTTTGCCATCGTAAGAGCGATGGCCTTCAACGTAGATGGTCATGTGGATTCCCTGCTTTACGACTTCAGCTGCGGCGCGGACTGCACTAATACCGGCATCGCGATTGCCTCGATCCACCGGAACCAGCGCCCCCATTCGCATTGCGCGGCCCAGAATCGGCATTTTGAAGAGTTCCTGCTTCACCATCACCGAAGTTCGACCGGGAATGCGCGGAATGAGCAACGGTGGATCGATATTCGACACGTGATTCGACATGAAGATGTATGTGCGCGAGCGGTCTAGATGTTCCAGTCCGATCATCTGAACGCGTACGCCTGCAAGCCGCACTCCCGCGCGCCCGACCCACGTGCCTGCGCGGTAAAGCGCGGCAACGTCACCGGTGATGAATGTCCATGGGAAGAAAATGATAGCGGCGATTGGGGCACAGATCGCCCAAAAACTGAGCATGAGAATCGTGCGAATCATTTGGTTGGCTGCGAGTTGGGAGCCGCGCCGAACAGCCACGCGGCACGCCGCGACTTCTGAGCTGGGGAAATGTCAGGCACATCCTCGAGACGGAAGACGGCCCGCGTTCGCCTGCTTAGGACCCATCTAAGTTCCTGTTCGGTTGCGCCGCGTTGGACCTTTAGCTGGAGTGAATCTCCCGGCTTAAGCTGCGCGATGACTCGTTCAATCTCACGGCTGCCGCTTTGCCCGTTGGCTTGCAAAATGATGTCTTCTGCTTTGAGGCCTGCCCGTTCCGCATTGCTGCCTGGCTGCACTTGGATAACCTTAAGCGGCTGGTCGAAAATGCGTGCCGCTTCAAACCCTGGGTCGCCGAGGGTGACTTCAGACCGTGTTACACGCAGGCCGACTCGGTCGAACGACCTGTCCCACGGAAACTCGTCCGTCCCGGTGACGTATTTCTGAAAGAATTCGCGAAAGTCCGCGTGCGTAAGCGTCTCCGCCGCGAGCCTAACCCCCTCGGAATCAGGAAAGAACTTTCCTTGCTTTGCGTAATGTTCATTCATCCAGTGAAACAAGTCTTGCAGAGAAACCTGATCGTTTGTGAGCGCGCGCATCTTCAGGTCGAGCAACACGCCTAGCAGTTCGCCTTTGTTGTAGTACGAAATACTCCGCGACGGCAGATTGTAATACGGATACTTTTCCAGCCATGCATCCAGGCTCGACTGCTCTGCCGATTGTGTGAGGTGTGCCGGCCGGTCTTCAAGTTCCGTGATCTGGTCACTCAAGCGGTTAAGGAAACCATGTTCATCGAGTAGTCCGGCGCGAATTAGCAGGTAGTCGGCGACCGTACTATCCACTCCTTCGCTGAACCAAAGCGCCGGAGTGTAGTTCTCTTTCGTGTAGTCGATGGGTTCCAGTGACTGTGGGCGTATGCGCTTCACGTTCCAGAGATGAAAGAACTCGTGCGCGGTAATGCTCTTAAAAAGGTCGAAGTTCTCGTTTAGATACCGCACAGGCAGCGTAATGGCGGTACTGTAGGCGTGCTCCATACCACCACTGCCGGGCGAGTCCATAAAGTGATAGATGAACGTGTAGTTATGAAATGGACAGTCGCTCATCCACGTCGTCGCGGTGGAAACAATGCGTTTGACTGGAGGAACTATTTGGTTAAGGATCGCCTGTGCGCTGTCCGCGTCGACGATCACGCGATACTTCGCGCAACTCGAGGCAAAGCTCGCTTCAGTAAACGTGCCGATTTCGACCGGCGAATCCACCAATTGATCGTAGTTGGCCGCCCGGAAAGCGTTTCCTTGCTGCGGCAGGGACGTGGCAACTTTCCATTCCGCAGGAACCTGATCGACTACAACTTCGACGGGACTGGAGCGTTCATCGTCAATGTAAAGAAGAATTTCCGCCAAGTTGAAAAATGCGTGATGAGAATCAAGCTGCGCCCCGTAAGAGCCAGGATTATCGGCGAAGATCTGGTACTCGACCGTCGCTCCGTTTTCTGCATGCGTAATCTTCCAGCGGCTCTTGTCGGATTGTGTGAGCACGGCGCTATTCGATCCGGCGAGGCGGATCCAGTTTATGTACTGCGAGAAGTCGCGGATTTGATAAAGCGCGTTCCAGACCGGAAGCTGCAACTCGCGTTCATCTTTGCCGGGAGGAATTTCAATCGTGACCTGCACCAGGTGCTGCGCAGGATTTGCAAGTGAAATAGCGTAATGAATGCTATCGACGCCGAAAGCCGAAAAGCGAAGCGATAAAAAGACGATTGAGGCCAGGATTGATTTATCGCGAAGGTTCATCCTCGGCTGCTCGCGCCGACAGGATTGGACGAACGCAAGGAGCGCAGCCGCTCAGGGAGCTTCTCGTAGATTCCACCGAAACCGCCGTTCGAGAGTATTGCGACGACATCACCAGAACGCATCTCAGGCGCGGCAATCCGTACTAGGCTGTCAACATCTGCAATGACTCGGGCACGACGTCCGAGATTTCCAATATTGGTCGCAACTGCAGATATATCGAGGCGCTCCGTTTCTGGAATCGACTCTGACTTGAAAACATTTGCGAGGACGATTTCGTCAGCAATGGCGAGGCCCTTCGCCAGATCGTTTTGAAAGACATTTCGCCGCAGGGTGTTCGACCGCGGCTCGAGTATCGCCCAAAGACGTCTATTTGGATACCGCGCGCGCAATGCATTCAGGGTTACCGTAATTGCCGTCGGGTGATGCGCAAAGTCGTCGATGATTGTGATGCCATCGACTTCGGCTTTAACTTCCAGTCTCCGCTTCACGCTTTTGAAGCTCTTGAGAGCATCGGCAATGACGTGTGCTTCGATTCCACAACTTCCAGCCAGTGCGGCCGCGGCCGTAGCGTTCCAGACGTTATACTCGCCGGCAAGTGGAAATTCGAAATCGGCCCAGTGCTTCCCGTTTCGCATAACAGACCAGGAAGTGCGGTCCGGGCGAAGGTTCAGGTCTGAAATCCGCCACGCCGCACGATCAGTGAATCCGTAGCGCTCCACAGGACAGAAGGCACGCGCGATGCAGCGCTCGACGCTATCTCCGCGATCGAAGGAGACGATTCGGCCGCGTCGGGGGACCAGGTTTACGAGCCGCTTGAAAGCGGTCTCAACTGCATCCAGGTCCTTATAGATATCAGCATGATCAAACTCAACTGACGTCAGAATGACCGCGTCAGGAAAGTAGTGCAGGAATTTTGGGCCCTTGTCGAAAAATGCAGTGTCGTATTCGTCACCTTCGAGTATGAAGTATTTCCCTTCGCCCAGCTGAAAACTGCGTCCAAAATTTTCAGCGATGCCACCAATCAAGAACGATGGACGAGTACCTGCATGCTCGAAAATCCACGAAAGCATAGAGGTCGTTGTTGTTTTTCCATGTGTTCCAGCAACGGCGAGAACTTCTTTGCCGCGCAGGAACTCTTGATGCAGGAGCTGAGGGAGGGAGCAGAAGGGAATTCGCTGATCGAGTACGTGCTCCAGTTCTACATTCCCGCGTGAGATTGCGTTGCCAACGACGATCAGATCCGGGGTGGGATTGAGATTTTCCACGTCGAACGGCTGCGAAACAGGTATTCCGAGAGACTGCAGAAAGTCCGACATAGGCGGATAAGCCGCAGCGTCAGACCCAGTCACGCGAAAGCCGCGTTCAGCAAGCATTCCGGCCAGAGAAGCCATCGCCGTGCCGCATATGCCGATTAAATGAATGTGCTTTCCAGAAAGCATTGTTTTGGAGTCTCTTTGTTTTCCTTCGTGAAGCTTGGTGCCCTTAGTGGTTTTATTCTTTTAACCACAAAGGGCACAAAGGTTCACGAAGGCTTATGCACGAGTTGTTGCCGGCTCCAGAATTTCCAGGGATACACTTTTGCCGCCGACGTTTAAGAGCGCGGCCACACCGATGGGCAACGTCATGTTCTGTCGCGAGACGTGTCCTGAGCGTAAGCCATAAGCCACTGGCACTCCGAGATCGCCGACCACTCTCATAACTACTTCTTCCAAACTGTAGCCTTGATTCGCCGTCTGCACGCAGTCGAGCATCTCGCCAAAGATGATCCCGCGTACTCCATCCAGTTTGCCTGCGAGTTTCAGATGCATCAACATGCGATCGATCTGATACGGTTTGGCGGCGATGTCCTCAATGAAGAATATTGTGCCCTGGGTACGAATCTCGTAAGGCGTGCCTAGTGACGCGACCAGCATCGACAGACATCCACCATAGAGCACCCCCTCCGCGGAGCCTTCCGCGAGCGGCTTGACTCCTGAGCTTGCCTCAAAGTTGAACCGCCAGTTGTCGCGACCAGTCAAGGCTGCTGTCCATGATTCGATGTCGACGCCATCTGGCTTCGCAAAATCCTTTGCCACCATCGGGCCGTGAAACGTCACCATATTCGCTGCGTCGCAAAAATAAGTCTGCAGGCTGGTGTTGTCACTGTATCCGATAAAAGCCTTTGGCTTTGAAGATATCTTGCGAATATCTAGTTCCGGCAGGAGATAATTCGAGCCGTACCCGCCACGCGCGCAGATGATTGCCTTCACATCATCGCGCGCGAACAGATTCTCGAGCTCTCGGGCGCGGCGCGCCGTCGTCCCGGCAAAATAAAGGTCGCGATCAAAGATCGAATCCTCGTAGACTGGGTTGTAGCCTAGCTCGCGGAGTGCAGCGCAACCAGCTTCGAACTCTTCGCGGTTGAAATAGCTCGCAGGCGCAATGATTCCAATCTTGTCGCCGGGCCGCAGCGCGGGAGGCTTGATCCGTTCAGTTTGAGTACGAGTGGCCATTCTCGAGGTTTAAAGCAGGAATTCTCCGCGGCAGATGAGCTGTGCCGACCCACGAAGCAAAACCTGATCTTCCCACCTCACGGTCTGCACACCTCCCGGGGCATGGACTCGTACCGGAGATTTAGCCTTTTTAGAAAAGATCGAGGCCACTGCTGCCGCGCAGGATCCCGTGCCCGAAGACTGGGTTTCACCTACACCACGCTCGTAGAATCGTACTTCGATATTCTGCGCGTCCCGAACAAGAACGAACTCGACATTGATCCCATACTTGAAGTCGTGATGCTTGCCGATCTCTGCCGCATCGGCCTGCCAACCGGGTCCAAACTCGTCGACGAAAACCACAAAGTGGGGGTTTCCCATCGAAACCGGAATTCCGCGTACCTCACCGAAGGCTACCTTTATTGAAAACTCATCTCCAATTTGCGGTTCGCCCATGGCAGTCTCAAATTCATATGAGTTCTGCTCGCGGGCCATGAACCGGCAGACCTTTATTCCTGCTCCTGTCCGGATTCGGAGTTCCTCTCGCGGATTTTCAGAGTACAAGTAAGCGGCGACGCAACGTGTTCCGTTTCCTGAAATCTCAGCTTCCGAGCCATCTGCATTAATGAGTCGCGCGCGCATATCGGCATCTTCCGCCGGGAAGAGCCACTCTACGCCATCTGCGCCGACTCCGTTGTGTCGATCGCAGATTCTCCTGCTGAAAGCAGGCAAGTCAGGCGGTGCATGAATCCCATCGATAATGACGAAATCATTGCCGCAGGCGCTTGCTTTGACGAAGGGGACAACGGCCGGTACACGAGCGTCGTTCATTCGAACGGCACCGCGCCTAAGGCAGTAACAGTTTCGAATTTCCCGGATTTCAGCAGCATCTCGTGCACGAGTTTTTGTTGCCTTCGGGTCCCCTCGCACTCAAAGCGAACACGCACGTGTTGCGGTGTGGGGGCAAGCTGCAGATTGGAAGGGAACATGTGCCCTGGTTCAAGCACAGCATTGAGCTCGGCAGTAATTTGTTCGGCTTCACGGCCGCTAACCTCGTAGGCGTGAATCATTCGCTTCAAATTCATAACCCGCTCTAACCCGCCCAGCAGCAGAAGTGCGGCGAGTACAAGAATTGTGGCCACAGTGGCCATCAGATAAAGGCCACCGCCAACCGCCATGCCCACCGAAGCAACCACAAATATTGTTGAGGCTGTCGTAACGCCTGTCACCAAGTTCGAGCGGGCATGAATAATAGAGCCCGCGCCAATGAAACCGATTCCGGGAATGATCTGCGCTGCAATTCGCGTGTGGTCACCCAAATGCAGCACCGCAAGCTCGTCAGATAACAATGTGTACATTGCCGCGCCCACGCAGATAAAGAGATTTGTGCGCAGTCCGGCCGGGCTGTGCTTGATTTCACGCTCCAGGCCAATCAATCCGCCAAGCAGTGCAGCCAGTGCGAGCTTTTCCAGGTTGGGAAAAATCGGGGATATCACTGTGATTCCTTGGATTTGGTCGGATTCTATCACTGTGCCGCGAACTATCCGGCACAAGTGCGCTGCCAACATTAACGTGGCTGATTACTCTTCCGGGACTGGTAGATCGTGGCTTGTGGTTGGCCTGTGACTCGCAAGACTTCGAGCGAGACCAATTGGTCTCTGTTAGCAGTTGTAGCGACCTGATCACCATCGAATGCGATCACGAAATCTGCGTACTGTGCCGGATTTGCCAGCGCACGCTCCCACAATCCGTCGGGGTCCGACGGACGCTTCCAGGGCCGATGATTGCCCTCGTTGATTACATGCGAAAGCGGAATGCCAGCTCGCTGAAATGCACCGACATGATCGCCGAGATACATCAGGAATGTCGAATTCGGCGGTAACGTTTCCAGATTAGCCGCAAGCGCATTTTCCAGAGCAATACGGGTCCGCGAGTTGACGACCGCCTCTCGAAAGCTCACGGGACCTTTACGCCAGACTTGCGCGTAACTGGCGGCGACTAGAAGAAAGAAAACGCCAGCGATTGCCAGCCTGAATTTGCGGTCCGAAGCGAAGCGGATCAGGCCATAAGCAGCGATCGTAGTGAATACCGCGAATGCGGGCAGCAGCTGTAATCCATAGCGCACGTTATAGTGCGAAAACGGCCACCAGGTAGGGATGAAGACGGGAACGCCGCTATACGCGATCGATAGCATATAGAAGGGAATAGGTGTCCACAAGAAAAGCAAAGGCCAAAATCTTCGTTGAAACAAAACCACTATCGCCGTCCCCAGCAGAAGCGAGCACACCCAGAAGATCTGCCAGTTGCCTTCCGCCATGTTGAGCTGACTCGCCTTGAAGAAATACTGGAACGCCATCCGCGCGTTGTTCGCTCCCGGATGCGGCGGCATTCCGGGAACTGCCGTTTTCATCTCTATTGCCTTCGCCGAATAGGGCCCGTTGGCGAATTCGAGCGGATTCCTGTAAACCGCTGCGTTGTACGCGATCCAGAGAGTGGGACCTGCGACTGCCAACAGAAGGAATTTCTTCGCCCCGGATCGGAGATGCGCGAAGTTGGGACGCGATGCTAGCGTGAGGACCACGACAAGCATGAGCGCCGCAAGAAGCCATCCGTCATAACGGGTTAGACAGGCCCCTGCGAGACAGAGTCCGGATTTGATCAGAGACGAATTTGTTTTTGTTGCATCCGCAGCACGACAAGCAGCCAAAGCCTCGCAGAAAAACACCACCGCCCAAATGAAGAATGCCAGATACAGCGGCTCAGTCATCGCGGTAGTCTGCAGATAAATCAGGTTGGGATTTGCCGCGAAAATTGCAGCCGCGAGCCAAGGCGCGAAGCCTTTTCCGGCTCCATCGCGGGTTGGAGAGAAAGAGAGAACGATCTGCACCAGGCGAAAGATTCCGCTGACACTCAGGACAAAGGCGAACAGAGAAGGAATCGATCCGCCAATTCCGGTCTGCCATAACGCGCGTGAAGCCAGAAACGGAACCATTAGCAGATGCGGCAGTGGGAGCCACACCGTTCCTAACTGCAGCAGGCCCGGTGTTCGCGAATCAAAGACTCGGCGTGCGATGTTGATGTGCGCAACGGCATCACCGTAAAGGAGCAAATCACCGTGTCGCAGATAGTAGAAAAACGCGGAAATAGAAACGACAGCTGCCAGCTGTCCGACGAAAAAGAGTTCATTGCCGGATATGTTCGTCTTCTTCATTCCAGGTGCGTGAGTTCGCGGAAAACTTGAAAACGAGCGTCGATCTCTTCACGAGAAAGTGTCTGCAGGCGTTCGGTGCCGAACTGTTCGACGGCGAAGGAACCCATCACTCCACCGTAGAATAAAGCCCGCTTGATAATCTCGCGGTTCACATCCTTTTGCGAGGCGATGTATCCCATGAAGCCTCCAGCAAACGAGTCGCCGGCGCCGGTCGGATCTTTTACCTCCTCGATGGGGAGGGCGGGCGCGCGAAATGGGTGCCTGCCCACGCCGAAAGCGCCTTCACGAAAGAAAATTGTCGCGCCGTATTCGCCATGCTTGATGACCAGCGCCTTGGGTCCCATGGCAAGCACCTTGTGCGCGGCGCGTGGCAGGTTCGACTCGTTGGCCAGCATTTTGGCTTCGGTGTCGTTGATGGTGAGAATGTCCATCAAGCGCAATGTCTCCCGAAGCTCTGAATTCGTGCCACGAATCCAGTAGTTCATGGTGTCGCCGCCGGTCAGCTTTACCCCGGCGAGTTCTCTGCGTACGGTGGCCTGCAACGTAGGATGAATATTTGCAAGAAAGAGAAACTCTGTATTTTTGTACTCGGCAGGAATTCTCGGCTGGAAGTTTTCAAAAACGTTCAGATCGGTGAAATCCGTTTTCGCTTCATTCAGATTATCGAGATACTGTCCGCCCCAACGAAAAGTCTTACCCTGTGCGTGCTCAATACCACGCGTATCGATTCCGCGCTGCTTGAGCACATTTTCGTGCTCAGTCGTGAAGTCTTCGCCTACGACTCCCACAACGCGAACCTCAGTGAAATAACTTGCGGCGAGAGCGAAATATGTCGCCGCGCCACCGAGAAGGTTGTCCTTCTTCCCCGAGGGAGTTAGGACATTATCGAATGCAACAGAACCGACAACAAGTATGCTCATATGTGCTTTTCTTGTTTAAGCGTGGGTCAGATGTATTTGCCGATGATGAGTTTCAGCTTTTCGCGCGTGGCCGGCGGAATTTTAGCGCGATCCGTAAGTATGGCGTGGGCCAGTGCCGAGCCGCATTTGCAGGTCCTTTCCTTCGGCATCGCGGCTACCGCCTCGCGGACGACGCTACAGGCATTCTCGGCGTTTTTGGTTAGCACTGCCACGATTTGATCCACAGTGACCGAATCATGATGCGGATGCCAGCAGTCGTAATCAGTCACCATCGCCACGGTGACGTAGCAAATTTCCGCTTCGCGGGCGAGCTTGGCTTCCTGCAGGTTCGTCATGCCGATGACATCCATTCCCCAGGATCGGTAGAGGTTCGACTCGGCTTTCGTTGAGAACTGCGGGCCCTCCATGCACAGATAAGTGCCGCCACGCTTTGCGACTACGCCCGCCTTCTTGCATGCAGTGGCGACCGCTTCCGATAAGTGCTTGCAAACCGGATCGGCGAATGCGACATGAGCGACGATACCGTCGCCGAAAAATGTGTCCACGCGGTGGCGCGTGCGGTCGACGAATTGGTCAGGGATTACGAATTCCAGCGGCTTGTGCTCTTCCTTAAGGGAACCAACGGCCGAAACCGAAAGAATGCGTTCCACGCCCAGCTGTTTAAAACCATGAATATTCGCGCGGAAGTTGAGTTCGTTGGGCAGGATTCGATGCCCGCGCCCATGCCGGGCGAGAAAGGCGACCTTGCGTCCTTCCAGGCTGCCCAGGACGTATGCATCAGAAGGCGCGCCAAATGGGGTTTCCTGCGTGATTTCACGAACGTCGGACAGGCCGGGCATCGAGTAAAGGCCGCTGCCGCCGATGATGCCGATTTCTGCTTGCGCCAAATTTCTTCTCGGACGTGGATTTGAAGCGAACGGTGATTATACAAAACCGCTTACGTTGATCCGCTTGCATTAGGGCGCGCGATCGGTGCGGGACACCGATCGCGAAAAACATCATTTCTTCTCTTCGGGTTTTAACTCCAGCGCGGCGGAGTTCATGCAGTAGCGCAGGCCCGTTGGGCGAGGGCCATCGGGAAACACATGCCCAAGGTGGGCATCACAGTTCGAGCAGCGAACCTCTGTGCGTACCATGCCGTGAGACGCATCTGTGTGCTCTTCAACCGCGCCTTCAGACAGGGGCTTGTAAAAACTCGGCCAGCCGGTTCCGGATTCGTATTTTGTCTCTGAGCTGAACAGTGGCTGTCCGCAACAGACGCAAGTGTACGTTCCAGGGTCTTTGGTCTTGTAATACTTCCCGGTGAACGCTGGTTCGGTTCCTGCTTTGCGTGTGACGTAATATTGCTCCGGAGTTAGTTCTTTCTGCCACTCGGATTCAGATTTCTTGATTTTGTTGGACATAGCTTTTTAGCTTCTAGCTCCTCGCCACTAGCAAGCAAATTTTAAAAGATTCCCGAGAGCCTTGCCTCGGGGCAGCCCGACGTAGTCCCTCGAACTTGATAGACATCGTCCTCCCAAAGCACTCATTTTGCTAGCTAATAGCTAATAGCTAATAGCTAGTAGCTAGATGTTAGCTTGACTTCGCCTTATTTTCGCCTACAATGCTGGCATGGCCATCACAAAGCGTCAGCGGCAAGTCTATGATTTCATCGCCGAGTTTGTGCAACGCAACCAGTACTCGCCGTCATTCGAAGAGATTGGCGAGGGTCTGGGGTTGAGTTCGCTTGCAACTGTACATAAGCACATCTCAAATCTGGAAAAGAAAGGCCTCCTTAGCCGCGACTACAATCGCAGCCGTTCCATTGATCTGCTTCCTCCCAAAGGGCGATTGAAGCAAACTTTGTCCGTGAATACGGGGGTGGTGCTTCCGCTCCTGGGGCGGATTGCCGCCGGCCAGCCAATTGAAGCGATTGAGCGTCCTGAAACGATCTCGCTGGCCGACTTTGTTCGATCGAAAGAAGCTTTCGTATTGGAAGTCCGTGGCGACTCGATGCAGGACGAAGCGATTCTCGATGGCGATTATGTCCTCGTCGAAAAAACGAAAGTCGCGCACAATGGAGACATCGTCGTGGCGCTCGTAGAGAATACCGAAGCCACGCTCAAACGCTTCTATCGTGAAGGCGACAAGATACGCCTGCAACCCTCAAACGCGAAGATGAAGCCGATCATCGTTCCCGCGGCAGATGTTCAGATTCAGGGAAGAGTGATCGGAGTGTTGAGGAAGTATTGATCCACGTGTCAGACTTTGATCACGCTGTATTGGAAGCTGCGGAATTCAGCAAGCCTGCGAAAATCGCGTTCATTGGCCGTAATGACTTCCATTCCTAGCCTCCCTGCGTTGATTGCGATCAGTGCATCGTTCGTTAGCCGTGCCCGCCCAATGTGATCGTAACCGTACTTTTCGGCAAGCCTGGAAAGCACAGTGCCGGCTTCGCTCCAGTCGGTGAGGTTGGGGACGAGAACACGCCGTACCTTTTCAAAGTTCCGCTGGAACTGTCGAATGACGTGAGCTTTCCGGGAAGAGACGCCGGCGTAGAGCTCTTCGAGAACAACCGCACTCAACCAGACTGGCGATTCAGGCCCGAGATTACGGAGGCTCAGAGCAGAGGAATCTTGCTTACGAATGGCGGCAATGTAAACGGACGTGTCGAATAGGAAATGCTGCATTAATCCGTTAGCACGCCATAAACATCCTTGATTTCAATGCCACTCTTGATCAGATGTTCGTTAGCTTCCCAGGCCAGGCGGTTTCGTTCGTGCTCCGCGATTGCGAATTCAAGGGCACGCTCAATCGTTTCTGTTTCAGTCTTGGTGCGGAGCACCTTTTGGGCACCCTTGATCTTCTTTGCGTCGAGGAAGAAGTGCTTGTGCGACCGATGCTTTGCGTTGGCCACGTTCAGTCCGTATGTACATAATCATAACATCCATGTACATCCAGAATTCGTAATAGAAAAGCCCGGTGCGAACCCGGGCTTTGCCTTTTTATGTCTAACGTAGATCTGTATGTGGGATGAAGTCAGAGTTTAGCTGATGTACTTTTCCAAGCGCTTCTGGATCTGGTCTTTTGGCACGTAGCCAACGATCTGCTCTGCTACCTGGCCACCTTTGAAAAGCAACAGGGTAGGGATTCCGCGCACGTTATAGCGCATGGGCGTAGCGTTATTGCGGTCAACATCCATCTTGCCAATCTTTACCTTACCGGCGTATTCGCCAGCCAGCTCCTCCACAATCGGAGCAATAGCGCGGCACGGTCCGCACCAGGCAGCCCAGAAATCTACCAACACCGGAGTTTCTGATTTCAGCACGTCGCTGTCGAAATTCGCGTCCGTCACTTCAATAATCCCGTTTGCCGCCATGGTTCCTTGTTCCTCCAGAATTTTGTGCGCTGCCATTATCGTACCACCAGATATTGGATGCCAAAGGTGCAAGAAGGTCGCAAGCAGCGGTCAGCTCTCGGCAGTCGGCCTTCAGCCCTCATCCGTCAGCGCTCAAGCAAATGCACACACCGCTGCCTCAAGCTCGGTTTTCGCGGCCCAAGTTCTTCGGAAGGGAATTCTTCGCAAGAACGGTAGAGACATGAGCTTTGCCATCCGTCGCACACGACTTAAAAAGCACTCGATGGCTGAGAGCTGATGGCTGAAAGCTAACAGGCAAATAAAAAAGCGCCCTGAACGCTGTTCAGGACGCCCGGCAGCCCTCCCCCAGAACTGCCTCGAACGATCTCGATAGTAGGAGAAAGGTGCTGGACTGTAAATGTCACTTCAGTAATGGATTGGCAGCCTAGCTGGTAATGCAGAAAGGTGCCCGACGGGCTATTGCAATTGCCAATTTTTCCCGCCATCGGATGTGCTCCAAACTTGACCATCAGCGGTATTGACAGACCCATGCAGGCGGTCGCTGAACCGGATTTGAGTGATATCAGACTCGAGCTTTTTTCCTGCGATCGTCGGCTCTAGTTTGGTCCAGGTCTCGCCGGAATTAGCCGAGTGATACAGCGTGCCCGTCCGCCCTCCGGCCCACACCTCACTGCCGACCGAACTGACCACCAGAAAGGAAGTGCCAACCGCAATAGGGAGGGACTCCCAGGTTTTGCCTGAATCGCTGGATCGCTGCACAACGCCACTGGACGTGACATCCCACACATACGAGCCCGATGCGTCAGATTCGTTCTTGGCTTCAGCCTCGGTTTTCGCCGAAACAGTAGCCGAGGGCGCGGCGGCGAAATGCACCTCTCCAGACTGGTCGAATCGCATACTAGCCTGCGGCTTCGCAGTCATGTGCTTTACTGGCGGGCGGGCTTTCAGTTCCTGCTCCGCGCTGGAGGCGGGCTGTTCTGAATTGGCAGGCGCCTTGTCAGCAGCGACTTGGACCGTTGGCGAACCAGGCAGAGTCTCCTGTTTTTGCACGGAATGCCTGGTGAGCACTCCACGGTTAGAGAAAATCACACTTCCAATGATTATTAGCGAAGCGGCGAGAGTAGCCCAACGCACAGACCATCTGGGGTGTTTCCGCGCCAACGAATATGTTGGCTGTACTTCCACGGGCAGCGTAACCATAAACAGAACTTCGCGGCACTGGGCACATGCTGCAAGATGCAAGAGAGCGTTGTGGCGATCAGCCCCTGTAAGGCAGCCTTCGGCGAAGGCCGTCAGCGTCTCGGGGTCGGGATGCGACTCGGGTGACCGCCCATTCAGCCGCGCAGAAACCAGTTTTCCCACTGCATCCATCTATGCCCTATCCACTCCCTTCACCCGCTTTCACCTCTTTGTTGGAGAACGCCCGCGCGACCGAATCTTGCGCTAAACTCGCGCGAATATCTAGCCTGAGGTCTCGAACATCAGCACTGAGCGCCTCCTCTGCTTGCCTCCGGCTCATCCCCATAGCTACCAGGGACTTCAGTATCTGCTTTCGAAGGTTTTTTGTCAGTTTTTCGACCTTGCGGCTAATGGTGGACTCGTGTACCGATAGTGCACGCGCGATTTCAGCCAGAGTGCGTTCATCCAGAAAATAAGAGGCCAGGATGAACCGATCTTCGGCATCAAGAGCCTGCAGAGACTGATCGATGGAAAATTCCAGGCGCTCGTCACTGCCAGACGAACTGGCTGAAGCTGGAGCAGGGAATTGCGCACCCTGTTCGCGCTCGCGATCCAGGCTCACCAACCGGCGTTGTTTGCGGTAGTGATTTACGTACTCCTGCGCCAGGACCGTTCGCAGCCACCCTGCGAGTGAACCGCGCCCACTGTACGATGAGAGTTTAGAGACCCGCTCACCTTCGCGCGTCTGGGTTCCATAAAGGTCGGTGTACAGCGAGTCAGCCAGCTCCTTCCCGGTTACATCGTCGCGCGTGATCTGACGGGCGGCATCATACAGTTTTTCACGAAAGCGAAGCATGAACACTTCCCATGCGCGCGGGCTTCCGCCGGCACAGGCACGCGCCAGAACGACATCTTCCACGTGCAACCTTGTGTAGAGCTCCCGTCTTTGACTGGCCGGAACCGTTGGAAAGTTCCTGGAGGTGACCTCGTTCAGAATCTGGAGGAATTGACTTTTGCTGGTGCCGAACTCTTGCGCCCTGCTCCTTTGATACAAGTCGGCAAGGGAACTATCGAGTACCCCTGTGTTGTCAAGGTGGCTCTTTGCCGGCATGCTTTTTGAATGCTACCAATAATTAGACGCGAGAAGCTGCATTTGTGCCGTTTTTGACCGAGCAGATATGATTTTTGCAGTGCTGCTTTGCCTTCGCTGGATCGCAACCCACGAAAGCGGCTGACGTAGAATGAGTTAGTCCTACACGCGGGCGCGTAGCTCAAACGGATAGAGCATCGGATTTCTAATCCGAGGGTTGCAGGTTCGATTCCTGCCGCGCCTACCACATTGCCTTTGACGACAATGCGTGTGACGATTGCGTCCGTTGAGCTCTTCGTTCCTGAGCCCGACAAAGGAAGATTTCCATGAGAAAGCTTGTGATTGGACTGGTTCTTCTGCTGGCCGGATTGGTCGTGGGGTTCGTTCCGCAACACATGAAGGCCAGGCACTTTGAACTGCAGGCTAATGTCTGCGACAGCAGGCTTCAGCTTGCGGAAGTCCGCCGGTTGTCTGCGTTGACCTATGTAGCGGCGACACAACTGAACTACGGCACGGCCAGCGACTACGCCAAACAGCTCTTTGATCGAGCGCAGGACCTGGCGAACACGAGTTCCGACGCAACTGTGCGCTCGATTGTCACGGACGTACTTGCATCACGAGACAAGGTCACCACTGATCTCGCGAAAGGGAACTCGCAGGTTGTGAGTGAATTGCAACCTCTGCTCGTCGAAGTTCAAGGCGGAAAATAGAGTTAGTGCGCTCAGCGAAGAATAGCTTCGCAACCGGCCTGTAGGAAGTGTCGATCGTACGTTGCGGCAATCCGAATCCCGGCCTCTTCCATTATCTGAAAGCTGGCACAATCGGTGATGCTCCAGCTCTTGTCTGCAGCCTTCTTGTAGCGTTGCAATGCGTATTCGAATTGCTCGCTCGTCTGGGGAACAATTTTCACCTCTGTCCGCTGGCGCATTGTTTCAATTGCGATTGCAGCTGCCTCTCTTAACCCGCCGCCGGCATCGCTGAAGCTATTCAGCAGTTCCACTAACACCATTTCACTTGTCACGATGTTAGCTGCCCGGAGTTCTCGCGAGATCTTGAATGCCCTTGCGTGGAGCTCGTCATGCGGATTCAGCAATGCGATCCAATAGCTCGTGTCCGCAAAGACCATCGCCATCAGCGAACCTTTTTACCGCCATATAGATAGTGATCGACGTTCTTGGACAAGTCAGTTGGGACCTTCTTCCAGTCACTGTTGGGCACCCGCTGCGCAATGCTCGCGAATACGTCTGCAACGGATTCCGTATCCGCTGTCTTCTCAATCTGTTCACGATTCATTGTTGTTGCCGAGGCACGCACATACCGCGTCTCAAAGCCGAGTTTTTCAAGAATCGCCACGGCCTGATGCGAGTTTGTGGAATTGTTTGGCGGTACGCCCGCGGCTTCCAAAACGAGAGGTCGCGCGGGCAACTCACGGCTATTCACGACAACCCGCCACTTTGGCATCTTGCGCGTCCAGCGGAAGGTCTCGGCCGTGCGAATCACCGCAGCCCTTGTTAATTCTCTAGGATCCAGCATACTCAACATATTATTATTATTATTACTCATTTGCAAGTCAAACCGAATGTGCTGCCGTGTGTATTTGTCGCGGGGACTCTAATCCTTCAACGGCACCAGCAACTGATCGCCACGGCAAAATGTTGCAACGTGCTCAATTTCGCCTTCTCGGTTTGGTAGGGTCATCACCGGCCCGTAGCAGAACACGGCATGGCCGTTGCGGGCAAAGTACCATTTGCCGCGCGGTTTGGGCGTGGTTTGGGCACGCTGAGTGAAGTGCGGCTGAACCTGGTTGGTGGCGCCGTGGGGAATCGGAACCTGGGCAACGGGGAGAGAAGCTAACAGCAAAATTGCGACGACATTCATTTTCTACCTACCCGGACCACACTAGATCGAAAATGCGACTCGCCTCATATCCGAGGGGTCGGTCAACTCTACCGGAGGCGAGACTGGTTTCTCAGCCTCGCGCATTTTCCGCTCGGTCTTCGCATTGGCCTGGTCCCCGGGTTTATTCGGAGACTGAACCTGGGCCTGACTAGAATGATCCTTATTCGTTTGAACCTGGGCTGACGGGTCTGACTGAACCTGAGTTGACGGAGCTTTCTTGCCCGAACTCTTCGCCGAAGGATTGGCAAATTCGATTGCGATGCCACTGTGATCGACGGAACTTTTCGGTAACGAACTGGCGCGCTTGCGCAGCCTGCTCAGTGAAAGATTGTCCCTGAACAGAAGGTGAATCAGACTGCGCTGAGAATCGATCGTCTTGTCCTGCTCGATCACCAGCTTGGTCAGAAGGCAATACGAGATCACGAACAAGACAATCAACAGTGGGAGAGCGGTGAGCCTGGTTTTTTGCTTTTCTGACGAAGCTGGGGTGAGGTCCATTTCCGGTCCTTAAGGCGCATCCGTTCGAAAGCAGATTGCGAACCGAATGGGTCATGGTTCGTAGCCTGCTTAGAATCAGAGACTTACTTTTGAGTTGTAGGTGCGCCCCGAAAAGCGCAACTGCAACGTATTTCACATTCGTGGTAACCCCGTGTGTTACTGGGGTCAGTGAGGAGGAATCGTTTCTGTCGGCGCGTTAATGACACGTAAATCAAGTTCCAGTTTTGGTTTATTGCCGTCATCAAAAATTGCAATTGGACATCTGTCTTATGTCGCAGATAGCGTTTACTCATGGCCTCGTCTATTCATATTGAAGATTCCCATGTGGATGTGCTTCACCACACGGTCAGCCGTATCGCCGCTGCCGATGGTTTTCACCAGGCGCTGGACCGCGTTCTGGACTTCGCAGTGGAAGTGGTCAAATGTGATTCATGCTTCATTTATGTGTTGGAGGGTAATGATCTCGTTTTGCGGGCATCCAAGAACCCGCACCAGGAGTTGCTGGATAGCTTGAAACTCCGTCTCGGACAGGGCATTACGGGGTGGGTGGCTGAGCATCGCGAGCCGGTAGCGGTGTTCCGCGAAGCTTATAAGGATCCACGGTTCAAATACTTTAACGAACTTCCTGAAGACAAGTACGAGGCGTTCTTGTCGGTCCCGTTGTTGTCACGGGGACGGTTGGTTGGCGTGATGAACCTGCAGCATCGCGAACCACACGTCTACAGTCCGCGCGACATTCGCCTGCTCTCGACAATTGGTTACCTCGCGGGAGCGGAAATCGAGATGGTGCGCCTTGAGACTGAAAACTCAGATCTTTCGCAGCGGCTGGAAACAAGAAAGTTGGTGGAACGGGCGAAAGGAATCCTCCAGCGCGAGCTGGGATTGACGGAAGAGCAGGCTTATTTGAGCATTCAGCGCCAGAGCCGCCAGAAGCGCAAAACGATGAAGGAAATCGCAGAAGCGATCGTGCTGAGCGAAGAAGTGAAGAGCAGCTCGCGGGCAGAGTAGGTTTTAGTGATGCAGGCCGTCAGTCCTGCATCGGCGAGGATATTGGTCTCAGGTGTCAAGGCGCGGTCACCGAACAAGTCAACTCTCGGGACGGCCTTCTTTGCGAACTCCGCGAAACCTTTGCGTTCTTTGCGGTTAAAGGCTGTTACCGCGAAGCGCGCAAAGGTTTTCGCAAGGTTCACGAGGTTAGGGAGGACCGCCCCTTCCTAAGATCACTGCTGCGGTTGCGTACTTTGTGTCTGAACATCGGGCCGTGGCGCTACGAACGGCACCTTCGGCATATGCGTCACCTGCGCACGCTCTGCATCTTCAACCACAATGCCAGCGTTTTCGAGCAGCAGTCCGGTTGCGCGGTCGAGCTCCACGCGCGACTTCTCATATGCAGCTTGCGCTGAGACTAACGTCGACTCTGTCGTCGTCAGCGACGCTTGCATCTGCAAGACATTCGTTGGATTCGACACTCCTGCTTGTAACTTTTTCTGCTCCGCATCCAGCGTTTGCCGGGCCAGATTCACCGCCGCCTGCGCTGCATCCACGCTTGCCCGGTTCTGCTGCACATCAAACTGCGCGTTCCTGACTTCAATCCGCACCTGATTCTCAAGCTGCTGTAAACGGACCTGCGCCTGCCGCAGTTCGAGCTGTGCGCGTACCTGGTCAGCTTGTGCCGTGCGGTTCAAGATCGGCACATTGAGAGTGATTCCCATGCCCTTGTCCGGGGCGGTTGAATTTGTTAGCTGGCTCAGCGTGTCGCCGTAACCAACCGGTCCAGCGAGAAATCGGGAAGGGATACGGCTCTGATTGATGCAAATTCCAGAGCTCCCTGTTCCACCTCCAGCAGGACAAAAACTCGCATTCGGGCTGATGCTGCCGCCCAGTCCGCTTCCACCGTAGAAGGCGTACAGCCCGAGCGATGGCAGCATCGCATTACGAACGGCTTTGTTGCTGATGTCGCGATTCTTCAGATCGATGCGCGACTCCGCTAACTCCGCGCGGTGTTGCAGCGCGTCGTTGATCAGATCCTCCGTGGGCATGATCGCTTCCTTTTCCGGAAGTTGAATCATGGATGTCGGAACCACTTGCGCGCCCGCAAGCAGCGGATCCTGCAGGTTCCGGCTGATGGCGTTCTTCATCAGCAATTCCTGCAACTCCAGGTTTGTCTGGGCCACGGTCAGCGCCTGGCGGTTGCTCGCCAGCGTGCTTTGCGCACTCACGACCTGGATTGGAGGGAGTGTGCCCACCTGCACAGCTTTCAGGTTGTCGCTGAGCGTTTTCTCCGCAAATGCGACGGCTTCCTGTTGTACCCGCACGTTCTCAAACGCGTAAACCAGGTTCCAGTAGAGGTTCTCGATCTGGTCAACGGTTGTGATGACCTGTAAGCGAAACGCCACGTCCGAAATCTCGCGATTATTTTTAGCGATTCGGATAAACCGTGTATTCGGCAGAAAGCCGAAACCCTGCAGCAACTCTTGTGTTACCCGGAATTGAAAATTCGAATTAATTGTTGGGCTCAGCGCGCTTAGCGGATTGTCCGTCGTGACGTGGCTGTTGTTGAACCCCACCAGCAGCGTGGTACCCGTGTGGAATCCCTGTTGATAGGAGATATTAGCGGTCCCTGTATTCGTATTGGTGACCGCCTTGCCGCTGAGAGCGCTGCTGGAAAGCGTGTAGTCGCGATTCATTTCGAACGTTCCGCTCAGCGTCGGATCAAAGCTTTGAATCGTTGGTCCGATACCAAGTGTTGAGCTGACTATTCCACTCGTTCCGGTGCCGGCGCCGCCTGCCGCAACACTCGTGCCTCCTGTACCCGAGCCCACAGTACCACTCAGTCCCCCGACTCCTCCGCCGGGCGTGTTCTGAATGACACCGGTATTTACGCCCAAAATGTTCGATCCCGCGCGCGCCCGAAGAATATCGGTGTCCGCAATGTTCAAGTTGTAGCGCGCAAGTTCGAGATCGAGATTGTTTTCAAGGGTGAGCGCAATTGCATCGTCCATGGAAAGATACAGTTTCCCGTCACGCATGAGTTGGTCGATGCGTGGCCGATTGGCGAGGTCCGTATCAGGAATCGGTCGCTCCTTATATGGCGCGAGCACGTTGGGAAAAGGCTTCACCGACTTTGAATAATCCTGCACGGTGTACGACTGCGCCGAGTTTCCCGTCTGCGGTGCCGCCGGCAGCGTCCCAGCACTTACCGATTGCGCCGAGGATGCCGGTTGTTGTGGCCAACCCGGTGAGGCGAGTGAAATCGTGAGAACACAAGTCAGAAAAGCGCGGGCATTCAGTTTCAAGCCTGGCATGAAGAATTTCCTCTCATTTCAAGTTGTCTTCAGGGTCTCAAAGCAAAGTTGGATGCGGGAATTGGGCTGAAAACCAAGATCGAATGCATAGAACAGCACGTGATCGTGCGTGCCTCGTTTGTTCGCATACTGACGGGTTTTCCGCCCTATTTTTTCGAAGAGTGCTTTCGAGGGCGGGACATCTCAGTGTAGATTCACTGAGCTTCGGCTGGACTGTAAAGAATTATAAAAATGCGGCCGGCACTGGCATGCCGGCCGCTGTCTACAAACTCTGTTCGTACTGAGGCTATTGCTGCTGCGCCGGTTGTTGGTTCTGCGCAGAAGGCGGCATGACGGACTGTATGTCCTGCCTCGGAGCCACGAACGGAATTTTCGGCATGTGGGTAACTTCGCCCTTTACCGCGTCGTCCATGACGATTCCTGCATGCTCGAGAAGGAGTCCGGTAGCACGGTCAAGTTCAACCTGGGCCTTCTCGTACGCCGCCTGAGTGGACACTAACTGCGACTGCGCTGCCGCCAGCTGTGATTGATAGTTCAATACGTTTGTGCTGGTGGATGCTCCCAGGTTGTATTTCTTCTGCTCCGCATCGAGCGATTGCTTTGCCAGTTCAACTGCTGCCTGTGCAGCTTGCACAGACGCGCGGTTCTGCGTAACTGAAAACTGCGCGTTGCGAACTTCGATGCGGACCTGGTTTTCGAGTTGCTGCATGCGCATCTCTGCCTGACGCAATTCCAGGAGTGAACGCGCAGCTAACGCCTGGGACTGGCGATTACGAATTGGGATGTTGAGCGTGATTCCGGCCCCCTTGTCTGGTGAGCTGGAGTCTACGAGCTTGCCGAGAGTTGTTCCATAGCCGCTTGAGTCAACACACGGCGGAACGAATTGACCTCCTGTCCCGCAAGTTGCATATGGACTCTGGACGCCACCCACGCCCGAGCCCCCGTAATATGCGAAGAGATCTAGACTCGGTAGCAAGGAACTCTTGATAGCTCTCGCGCTCACGTCACGGTTCGCCAAATCTATCCGCGACTCCGCAAGCTCGGCACGGTGCTGCAGGGCCTCGTTCACCAAGTCTTCAGTAGGAACCACCGCTTCCTGGGCCGGCAAGGCCATTGTCGTCGTAGGAATCACTTCTGCACTTGCGAGCCTCGGATCTTGCAGAGTCCGGCTGAGAGCGTTCTTCATCAGCAATTGTTGTAAATCAAGATTCGTTTGTGCCTGAACCAGATTTTGCTGATCCAACGCAACTGTATTTTGCGCGCGAACAACCTCGATTGGCGCCAAACTTCCGATTTGGACCTGCTTTTGATTGTCCGAAAGAGTTTTTTGCGCGAATGCCAGAGCTTCTTGCTGCACCCTGACGTTCTCATACGCGTAGACCAAGTTCCAATATAAATTCTGAATTTGATCGACGGTCGTAACGACCTGAAGTCGGAAAGCTACGTCGGAAATCTCCCGGTCATTCTTAGCGATCCGGATCAACCGATCGTTTGGCGTAAACCCAAATCCCTGTAGCAGGTGCTGCGTCAGTTGAAATTTGAACCCGGAGTTTAGCTGAGGACTCAAATTCTGAAATGGATTATTTGTGGTAACGCGCGAATTGGTGAACCCCACCTGAAGATTAGTGCCGGAATGAAAGCCTTGCGTATAGGTGAAATTCGCCGTTCCGGTGTTTTGAACGGTTCCTGCTGGATTACAAAACGGGCTTGTGCATTGAGTTCTTAAATGATCGATCTGGAGAGTGCCGCTGATAATGGGATCAAAACTCGTGATGAGCGGTCCCAGTCCCTCGGTTGTGCTCACAATTCCTGATGTTCCGGCCGCTATTCCGCCCGCTGCGGCAGAAGTTCCACCGGGTCCGGATCCGACGGTACCGCTCAACCCGCCTACACCTCCGCCCGGGGTATTCTGAACAATACCAGTGTTAACACCCAGAATCTGATTGGCGCCCGACTTCGCACGCAAAACATCCGTGTCCGCAATCCCAAAGTTATAGCGGGCGATCGCAATATCCAGGTTATTCTCGAGCGCCAGAGCGACCGCATCATCCATCGACAGATAAATCTTGCCATCGCGCATCAGCGAGTCGATTCGCGACGTATTTGCCACATCTGGCGGTGGTACGTCTGGTGAGGTGTATGGAGCGATCACGTTGGGAAATGCACGCTTCGGCTTGGAGTAGTCGGTCACAACAAGGCGTTTTTCATTCGAGCTTGGCGCCTGTGGCAAAGCCGCTTGCGACGACCCCTGTGCAGCCGTGGCGCTCTGGGCCGGCGCATTGGCGTCCTGCGCCCAAAGGCTTACCGGAAAAATGATGAGTAATGATGCTGCAATCAACCGCTTAAAGGCACACTTCAACGAAGCCAAATACATTCGATTCTCTCCATTTACCTCTCTTTGATACTGCGGACGCGTAGTCCCGGCTTGCGAAACCGTTTGCGAAATTCTAGTCACCGCTTACTACGAGAAAATTTCCCTGGTGGTTCCCGTTTTCTGGAAGTGTTTCCGTCAACTGCATGCCTTTCCAGAACTTCAAGAAATAAGCTTGTTGTGCAGAGTTTCACCAGTATAGCTGAGCAATTCGAGTGCGACCGTCGCCGGTCCTGTACCCACACTTCGTTGTAATCTTGGATGCAGCTTCATTCCCGAAGATTCGATTTCTCAGTGCGTAATCTTAAGCTTACGATCGCCTACGACGGTGCCGATTTTTCCGGCTGGCAAGTACAGCCGGACGCCCCGACGATTCAAGCGGCGCTGGCTACAGCCATTGGACGAATTACCGGGGAAAAAGTACTACCGCAGGGTTCGGGAAGGACGGACGCAGGAGTTCATGCCCTGGCTCAGGTGGCGACATTTCAGACGGAATCAACGATTCCCCCGGCCAATCTCGTCGTCGCGCTGAATGACACGCTGCCGGCCTCGGTTCGCATACTGTCCGCCGAGGAGGTCGCCGACGACTTTCATCCCCGCAAATCGGCTCGCGCGAAAACTTACCGCTATCGAATCTTTCGCGAGGCGATCTGCCCGCCTTTCTTGGCGCGTTATGTCTGGCATTACCCTTACCCGCTGAATGAATCAGCCATGGCACAGGCGGCGCCGCTGATTGAAGGCGAGCACGACTTCACCTCGTTCGCGGCGGTCGATCCCGAACGGGGCAAGGACCAGGAAAATATCTCGAATGTAAGAACGATTTTTTCTTCGCGATGGCGCCGCGACGATTTCGAGCTCATCTACGAGGTTCGGGGCAGCGGCTTTCTGCACCACATGGTTCGGAACCTGGTCGGGACGTTCTTATTGGTCGGGAAGGGAACGCTGGCAGCTGGCGATATTACCCGAATTCTCGCGGCGAAAAATCGTTCGGCAGCCGGAGCAACCGCTCCGGCAGCCGGACTATACCTGCTCACGGTGGAATATTGAATAAGGCGACTTGGGGGCGCGAATGACTGAGAAAGCAAGCCACGAATTGGAACCGATTTCAGGGATAAATCAGGATTTTATCCGCGTAAATCCGCGAAAATCCGTGGCCGTTCTTGAGGTTTACCGGTGCTCCTGCTCGTAATATCGCTCGCCTTCGCGAACCTGCTGTACAGCCTCATCCACCAGTTGCATGGCCTTCTCACGATGCCCGCCCTTGGTCGGGGTGGCCTTTTCCAGTTCATTCTTCGCCTGCTGCAGGTGCCCGATTGCCGCGCTCATGTGTGGTTCCTGCCGCGCCATCTGGGCGGTCTGAGCATGCACTGACGAATACCAGCCGATGCCCATCAGCAGCGTCAACGTGCTCAATCCTACGATCACTCGGTCGCGCATAATTCCTCCAATTCAGGAAGTCGAACGCGCACTGAGACGGTTCGGCTTACGCGCGGGTTGCTTGTTCGTGCTCACCAGGGTGTCTGCTACACTGTCTCGCTCACATCACTCAGGAGAGCTCTCACACACATGAATTATGTGCTCGGAATCGACGTTGGCACAGGCGGCACGCGTGCTCTGATCGCGGACCGGAATGGAGAAATCGTCAGCTCTGCAACGTGCGAGCACGTGCCTTTCGCATCGCCAAAGATCGGATGGGCAGAGCAGGATCCGCATGACTGGCATCAGGCGGCGGGGAATGCGATTCGTCAGGCTATTGCAGCTTCCGGGCTTGACGCATCACAGATTTCCGCTGCAGGTCTTGCCGGACAGATGCATGGCGCGGTCTTGCTTGGTGAAAACGATGAAGTGCTGCGGCCTTCGCTTATCTGGTGTGATCAACGAACACAGGCCCAGTGCGATTGGCTCAATACAGAGATCGGCGAGCGCAAGATCATTGAGCTTACCTGTAACCCCGCACTGACCAATTTCACGCTTACCAAACTTCTCTGGGTGCGAGATAACGAACCGGAAATCTGGAAACGCTTTCGGCGTGTTCTGCTGCCGAAAGACTATGTGCGCTTGCGTCTCACGGGAGAGCATGCCATCGACGTTGCGGACGCTTCCGGCACATTGATGCTCGACGTAGCTCATCGGCGCTGGTCGCAAGAAATGATGTCGGCGGTCGGTATTCCAATGAGTTGTTTACCCAAGCTGTACGAGTCCCCGGAGGTTTGTGGGTACATTTCGGACGCTGGCGCAGCTCATACCGGCCTTAAGAAAGGCACGCCGGTCGTTGCCGGAGCTGGAGATCAGGCCGGTGGCGCAGTCGGTATGGGTATCGTTCGCGCGGGCGCTGTCAGCGCCACCATAGGAACTTCAGGCGTGGTTTTCGCCGCCACTGATATACCGGCTATGGACTCAAAGGGCCGAGTCCATACCTTTTGCCATGCCGTTCCCGGTCGTTGGCATGTCATGGGCGTGACCCAGGCGGCGGGTCTCTCTTTCCGCTGGCTTCGAGATCTGTTGCAGAGCGCGACCAACAATATTTCCTACGACGATCTCACTCGAGAAGCCGCGACCGTTCCGCCGGGCTCAGACGGAGTCCTGTGGGCGCCCTATCTCATGGGAGAACGCACTCCTCATCTCGATCCCAATGCGCGTGGCACATTGACGGGACTTGCCGCCAGCCACACTCGTGCGCACGTGACGCGCGCCGTCCTGGAAGGTGTAGCGTTCAGTCTCAAGGACACTTTCTCGCTTTTCGAGCAAATGCAGGTCCCGGTTCGAAATGTCAGGCTTGGAGGCGGCGGTGCACGCTCCCCACTCTGGAGACAGATTCAAGCCGACGTCTACGACCACGAAGTTGAGGTTTTGGCGGCCGAAGAGGGCGCAGCATATGGAGCTGCACTCCTCGCCGGAGTTGCCGCCAAGTTCTGGAGTTCTGTTGATCAGGCCTGTGATGCTGTTGTGAAGGTGCAACAGCGGGTTCAGCCCCATCCGGCCGGCTCAAACGCAATGAAGAGGCAATACCAAAATTTTCGCGATCTTTATCCCGCATTGAGACCTATATTCTTGCGAATGCGCTCAGGCGCATGAGCTGCCCTCGACCTGCTATCGTTAATCATGGTTGAGCTGGTATGCAGCGGTTTGCTCTTTGATCTCGACGGTGTTCTCGTTGATTCCACTCCGGCAGTCGCCCGGGTTTGGACCAAGTGGGCCCTCGCTCACGGCTTCGATCCCGAAGAGACGGTGCGAAAAGCTCACGGGCGGCCGAGTATAGCAACCATTCGCGATTTACTCCCAACTGCCGATTTTGTTAAAGAGAACGAAGTAGTCCTCCGCGGTGAAATTGAAGACACGGAAGGTGTCGTTCCTCTGCCGGGTGCGCGTGAGCTTCTAGGTTCTCTCCCTGAAAGCCGCTGGGCGCTCGTGACTTCCTGTGCGCGTCCATTGGCTGAGGTCCGGCTGAGCGCCGCCGGGCTTCCAGTTCCGCCCCGGATGATCACGAGCGACGACGTTCGGAACGGCAAGCCCGATCCTGAGCCCTATAAGAAAGGTGCCGCGTTGCTGGGGGTTCCGGCGTCCAAATGCGTCGTTTTCGAAGACGCTCCCGCGGGAATTCGCGCTGGGAAGGCAGCCGGCGCCATTGTTATTGCCCTTACTTCGACCGCAACACCGCCCGAACTCGAAGCTGCTGGCGCCGATTGGGTAATAGCCGGGTACGGTCAAGTCGCCGTCGCGGAGCTTGATCACGGCTCAAGCTCACTAAAACTGCTCCTAAGCCTCTGAAAGCCTGGCTTTTTGATCTTGTAAAAAGATTGTCAAGCGCACCGTCAATCCTGGATCATTCCCCGAGTAGTAGTAATCTTTCACTACAGTTCTCCCGAACGCGTGGTGAGGACAAAGGGGCATCAATGCTGCGCTTGGCAGAAACTCCAGCTTCGTCGTCCATCCAGACCCACCCTCATAAGTTTCAACCGCGCCCTACTCTGGGCGCCGTTGAACGGATTCTGGTGGTCGAAGATGATCAGGCCGTACAGAAGGCGCTTCGGCGGTTGTTTGAAGCGGAAGGATACGTTGTGCAGGTCGCGCCGGACGGCAATGCCGCGGTAGAAATTTTCCGCGGCTCGGCGCCGTCAGCTGTTGTACTGGATCTCCGCTTGCCCGGCCTTTCCGGCCGTGAGGTATGTCGCGAATTTAAACAGCAGTCGCCGGCAGTACCGATCATCGTCTTAAGCGCCACCACCGACGTTTCCGACAAAGTACTGTTGCTCGAGCTTGGCGCTGACGACTACGTCACTAAGCCCTTCAGTCCTCGCGAACTGCTGGCAAGAATGCGTGTAGCGCTGCGCAGAACGGTCCAACCCATCTCTACTGAGAAATTTTCATTTTCTGAAATCTTCATCGATTTCACCAAGATGGAAGTTGTGCGTGAGGGCAAGCCGATTGCTTTGACAGCTCAGGAATTTAAGACCCTGAAGTTTATGGTGCAAAATCCAGAGCGGGTCATCACGCGGGATGAACTCCTCAACGAAGTCTGGGGATATCACAATTATCCTTCTACTCGCACCGTGGACAATCACATCCTGAAACTGCGCCAGAAGCTGGAGAAAGATCCCGCGAATCCAGTGCACTTCCGCACCGTTCATGGAGTAGGCTATAAATTTGTTGCCTGAGTCCCCGGTTCCGCGCAAAGGTCCATATGGTAACCATCCGGCTGAGAACCAAATTTTTGTTGTCGATGGTTATGATCTCAGCCGGGCTGACCTGCTTAAGTCTTTTGCTGGTTCGGCAGAGTGTTCGCTCGCAGGTGCGCGAAGACATCTTTTCCCAGCTGCACAACTCCGTCAGCACCTTTCAGAATTTTCAGCAGGAGCAAGAGACCACGTTAAGCCACTCTGCTGAGTTGCTTGCTGACCTGCCCAACCTTCGCGCGCTGATGACGACCAACCACGAAGCCACAATTCAGGACGGCTCTACGCCGCTGTGGCACTTGGCAGAGAACGACCTGTTCGTTCTTGCAAACCGCGATGGTAAGGTCGTCGCCCTGCACACGAATGTTCCTGGCTTCACTTGGGAAATGGCCCAGGAATCGCTCAATTCATCATTTGATCGCAAGGCGAGCTGGTGGTTTGGAGCGAAACACCTGTACAAGGTTTTTCTGAAACCTATTTATTTCGGCCCCGCGTCCGCCGACCGCCTTCTGGGCTTTCTGGTGATTGGACACGAAATCGATCAGGACGTTGCGGCGCAGATTGGCCGCGTTGCGAGCAGCAAGGTCGCTTTTTATTACGGAAACGCGATTGTTACCAGCACGCTCACGCCAGAGAACCAGGCTGAGCTGCTGAAATGGACGTTACCGGAATCCGAAGTTTCACAGCCTGAATCACTGGAGTTGGGAAGTGAGCGCTTCCTGGCTACAACACTGAATCTGCCTCCCCGAGGTGATCCCAGCGTTCGCCTGGTCGTCCTGAAGTCTTACGATCAAGCGACTGCATTTCTGGAAAGAATCAACCGCCTGTTGTTGGCCCTGGGTCTGCTTGCAGTTGTGGTAGGCAGCGCGCTTGTCTTCTTCATCTCACATACTTTCACACAGCCTCTTTCAAGATTGCTGGCTGGAGTGTCGGCCCTTGAGCACGGCGATTTTACTTATGCGCTGGACGCCAAAGGTGGCGATGAAGCTGCCGAACTCACGCGCGCGTTCGATCGCATGCGGGAAAGCCTTGCCCGTACGCAACAGAACTTGCTCGAGTCCGAACGCCTCGCCACCATCGGTCGTATGGCGAGCTCGATATCCCACGATCTGCGCCACTCGCTGGCTGCAATCGTTGCCAATGCTGAATTTCTCTGCGAGCCACATCTCACAAGCAGCCAAAGAGAGGAGCTCTATCAGGAGGTCCGCGCCGGAGTGGTGCGCATGACCGAGCTGATCGATTCACTGCTGGAGTTTTCTCGTACGCCGGCCTCCTTACGGCCGATTTATGGGAGCTTGCAGAACACAGTTGCTTCGGCTATTGAGACGGTCAAGTCCAATCCCCAATTCCGTGAGATTCGCATTGTTACTCGTCGCAACGGAAACGTCGAAGGATGGTTCGATCACCGCAAGCTGGAGCGCGCTTTCTTCAATCTTCTTTTGAATGCCTGCGAATCTGTCGACCGCAGGACCGGCCAGGTGGAGGTTCTCCTCTCCGAGATTCAAGATGGTGTCGAGATCAAAGTTTCGGATAACGGTCATGGCATTCCTGAATCCGTACAGAGCACTTTGTTTGATCCTTTCGTGAGCGAAGGCAAAGAAAACGGCACAGGACTCGGGCTGACCGTCGTTCAAAAAATCGTCCAGGACCACGGCGGCGAGGTAAGAGTTGACCAGACTTCACCAGAAGGAACGATCTTCCGCGTCATCATCCCGCGTCCCGCCCCAACAGCAAACGCGGGCGAGCAGTCGACTGAAGAATCGGTTTCCGCAGCTCAGGCTGGCGTAAACTCTACCAAACCGTTCTAATTCCGCCGTCGCGTGCGGTCACGGTTTTCGGGAGGGTGTACTTGAAACCGCGAAACGTCTCTTTCAGCCGTTCTTTGAAATTTATTGCTGCGGCCGTAGTGATCACTTCAAGTTTTCTGGCCCATGCCCAGCAGGCCCCTGTGTCAGCCAGCAATCCTGATCTGTCGCAAGCTGTTCAGGATTTGCGCGAGCAGGTCCAGCAATTGCGCGCGGCCGTTTCCGAAATCAAATCACAGGCTGCCGAATATCGCGCTGAAAACCAGGAGTTGCGCAAGCAACTCGCAGCCCTGCGCGATAGTTCAAGTCTTGACCATGCGAAACCATCCGAGACTCTTTCAGCAACCGGTCAGGACGAGACTCCGAAAACAATTGAACAGCGCGTCTCCTCTCTTGACGAAAACACGCAACTCACTCAGAGCCAGTTGCACACTCTATATCAAACCAAAATTGAGAGCGCCTCTAAGTATCGCGTGCGGCTCTCGGGCATGGTATTGCTGAACCTGTTTCATAACCGGGGTCCGGTGGATAACCAGGACGTTCCCACCTATGCAACGGCGACCGGCCCTTATGGCGTTACTCCATCTTTTGGTGCGACTCTTCGCCAATCTGAACTGGGACTGGAAGTCTTCGGTCCCGTAGTAGCCGGCGCAAAAACCCGCGGCGAAGTGCAGATGGATTTCGGCGGTGGGTTCCCCGCCGGCGCACTGGACGGAATCAACACTGGTGTTGTGCGACTGCGTACTGCCGATCTGCGATTTGATTGGCAAAATACATCGATCGTCGCAGGGCAGGATAGTCTTTTCATCTCGCCCAATTCACCAGATTCGCTGGCGTCGCTGCTTGTGCCCAGCCTCGGTTACTCCGGAAACCTCTGGGCCTGGACGCCGCAACTTCGCGTAGAACATAAATTCAAGCTCTCGGACGATCAGAATATTTCGATTGCAGGCGGCATCCTGGATAACGTGACAGGAGAGTCCTCGTATGGATCGCACCGTCTTCCGCAAGCTGGGGAGTCCTCGGGTCAACCCGCTTATGCCGTGCGAACCGCCTGGAACGCAAGTGTGGGTGGAAGACCGTTTGTGATCGGCGGGAGCGGCTATTATTCACGGCAAAACTGGGGATTCGATTGGGAGACTGACGGCTGGGCAGCCGCGGCAGATTGGAAGATTCCCTTGCCGTCCAGATTTGAGCTTTCGGGTGAGTTCTACCGGGGAAGGGCAGTTGGCGGGCTCGGCGGAGCAATCGGACAATCGGTCTTGTTCGAGGGCAATCCTGCAAACCCTTTTTCTGAGTTCAGGCCGATCGATGCTGTCGGTGGTTGGTCGCAAATCAAGTTCGCCGCAACATCGCGGCTGGAGTTCAACGGCGCGTTCGGCATCGACAACCCTTTTGCTCGCGATGTGCTTGCCTTCCCAACGGCGGTCGGAATTTACCCGTCTGTTCTGGCGGGCAATCGGAGCGAAATGCTGAATTTCATTTATCGCCCCCGCTCTGATTTGCTGTTCTCGGGCGAGTACCGCCACCTGCGTACATCTGAAATTGGCAATTACTATGATGCCGATCACATCAATCTCACTATGGGAGTTCTGTTCTGATGCGCCGATTGATCATCGCATCGGTTTGTTCCGCGTTATGGCTTCCGGTTGTGGCTCCGGCCGAGCAAGTCACGGTGTCCGGTCGCGTCAAACTAACTGCGGGCGAGGGTAAAGCGCCAGCATCGCAATTGCGAAATGTTGTGGTGTGGTTAAAGCCCAGTGGCGGTCAATTTACTCCCAAGCTGGAGCCTCGCCAGCCGCTCCGGCTGACGCAACGCAATAAGAGGTTTGAACCGCATCTACTCGTCGTACCGGTCGGTGCGGTCGTCGAATTTCCCAACCGCGATCCGTTCTTTCACAACGTCTTCTCGCTATTTGAAGGCAAGCGATTCGACCTGGGCCTCTACGAGGCCGGAACCACCCGCAACGTCAGCTTCGACCGCCCTGGGATCTCCTACATTTTCTGCAACATTCATGCGGAAATGAGCGCAGTCGTAATCGCCCTCGATACTCCCTACTACGGCATGTCTGATAAAAAGGGCGAGATTGTTATCCCGGATGTCCCTGCCGGTGATTACACTCTGAAGGTCTGGGCAGAAACGGATCTCCCGCAGAATCTTGATGCGCTTACTAGACAGGTGAAAATCTCCAGCGACAGCTCTAGCCTTGGGACCTTGCAGATCGGCACCGGACTGGTTCCCAGCGCGCATAAAAACAAGTTTGGTATGGACTATGAGCCCCCTTCACCGGATAGTCCTGGTTACAAGCAGCACTGAGCGAAAACGATAAATTGACAACCCCCCGACAATTCCTTGACATTCCCGGCGCAAGTCCGCCTACTATCGGCATTTGACGGGAAACATCCTTTCAGCCCGGACCTCGTCTAAGGTCCCTCGAACTCGCGGTTCGAGTTAAGGGACCTTTAAATTTGTTCAGTCGCCTCGTCGCTGAAATTGCCCTGCCGGCCTTTCATACAAGAGCGCTAATACTGTCGTTGGAGTAGCCAGCGAACGCTTCCCACTCTGAAACTGTCCTATTTACACACACTTTCGTGTCCAGTCGGACAATTACTTCGCGTTACTTGTGTACCGTTTATACCCCCGAAGTTCTCAGAGACAATCTTTCGAAGGCAAACAGAGATGCGTTCTAAGACCATGCGCGGGTTTTCCATCCTCGAGATGATGATTTGCATCGTCATCGCGCTCATTGGAGCGGGTATCGCGTTCATCAGCGTGAAGCCAGTCATCCAGCTCAGTCACGTGAATAACGCATACAACATTACGCTGGCAGCGATGCGTATTGCGCGTGAGCAGGCGATTGGCACCCGGCGCGTATATATCGTGGCGTTCAACAACGCCGTAACACCGAACAAGATCACAATCACGCAGGGAAACACCGGGACGGTATTTGCCACTTATACTCTTCCCGACGACGTCTTCTTTATGGTTCAGGGGGGCTATCCCGCCACTGGTCCGGACAGTTTCGGTACGGGTGCCGTCGCCATCGATTTTGATCAGAATGTCGCCGGAGCGTCAGCCACAGATAAGAGCTCGCTGTATTTCTATCCGGACGGCTCCGTTCAGGACATAAACCAGAACACGAACAGCGGCGTCATTTACATCGCCCGCAATGGTGACCTGACTACTCCTCGCGCTATTACGGTCTGGGGAGCGACTGGCCGTTTGCGCGGCTGGAGGATTTCCACCAACGGCAGCGGCAAGTACTGGGGTCAGACATGAAATTATCGAAACACGCTAAGTTGCATTCTCGAAACGACGCTGGGTTCACTCTGATCGAGGTCTTGATCTCGATGTTCATCTTAACCATTGGTCTTCTCTCGCTGCTCGGTGTCCTGGGACTAGCGGTGTCGGCGACCATGGCTTCAGAAGAAGATGGAATCGCCAAGCAACTGGCTCAAGATGCTTTCGAAAATATCTACACGGCACGCGATAGTGCAAATATCGACTGGCCAGATGTAGAAAACACTGGAGCGGCGGGCGGAATTTTTGTTCCCGGTTTTCAACCGATCAATAATGCCGGAAACGATGGGATTATCGGCACTGCCGACGACTCTGGAGCGGGGGCGCTCGCATTGAGTTTGCCGGGGCCGGACGGAATTACCGGAACCGCCGATGACATTCCAGTACCCCTTACCAATTTCAAGCGCCAGATTTCGATCACTGACGTGAACAGCGGTGGCAGCCTCGTCGCGAACCTTAAGACTGTGACCGTGACGATTCAATACACTACACCGCGGTCGAAGTTCCCCAAACAGTATGTGCTCTCCGGCTATATTTCGCAGTATCGATAAGGGGCGACAAAACAGTGCATAGTAAATCCAACAAGTCACGTGGTTTCACATTAGCCGAGATGTTGGTGTCGCTGATCGTGGGCACTTTGGTGCTCGGAGCGGCAGTGGACATTTTCTCCCGGAGCATGTCTGCTGCATGGGTCGTTTCCCAAAAAGCCGAGATGCAGCAGGATGCACGTGCCGCGTTGACCCTTATGACCAAAGACATTCGGATGGCGGGAGGGGGATTGCCTTCGGGAGGCGTTGCGCTTCCTTTTGGCGCGGGAGTTTCGCCGGCGTACGGAATGGATTACACCGGCATCGGCTATCTCGGCGCCAACAACAATGCTGGGATTAACTTTCCAACACAGAATGTGAACGGTTCAAATATTCCTTATCTGTATGGAGCTATCCCCGGCTGGCAAGCGGGTATCACCCTAAATGCCGGCCAGGGGCCGACCGACATCATCACCGTTGCCTATGCCGACTCGACGTTGCCCCTGCAGGATTATCAGGTGCAGTTCAATAATACGAACGGGACCTCGGTTACATTCACTTCCACCAATGCGGGGGACAAGGCTGTAAATGATCCTGGAGTTGGATTGCAACTGGGTGATCTGGTCCTTTTTCAGGCTCAGATTGGTGCAGGAGCCAATGCGACTACAGGCTACGCAATTGCTGATGTTACTGCCGCCGCCGGAGCTGGAGGCGGTCCCAGCTATACCGTCCAATTTGCCAATGCCGACGCCCTGAAGATTAATCAGACTGCCGCCACGTCGGGCGATTTGAAGCAGATTGTAAGTAACGTCGGAGCTGTCGCTCAGAGCACCATTGCCACACGCATTTGGTTAATTACTTATTATCTTTGGAACCAGCCAAATCCGGCGGGTGGCGCACCCATTCCGGTCTTGATGCGCCAGGTAAATGCGCGCAAGCCAGTCCCTGTGGCGGAGAACGTGGTTAATCTCAGATTTACATATGATACTTACGATGACTCAGGGAACCTGCTTAGCGCTACGGGCCAGTTACCTAATACCGTAAGTCCGAACGAAATTCGCGGCATCAACATCGCGCACCTTACGATTCGTAGTCAACTCGCCGGAGCTAAGACCAGTTTTGTCGCAACCAAGGGATATCAATCATTTGATATTTCAACCTCCCTCAGTGCTCGAAATCTGAGTTTTTCGCAAAGATATCAGTAAGAGTTCAGTGGAACTGGATTCCAGTCCGCTGAACCTGGGAGTCATAGAAGGAGCAATGGGATGAGACGTCCTAAGAGAACGACGCGAAACTTGACCGACAGCCTAAGGCGCTTTGCCCGCGAGAATTCGCGGAAGCGCGGCTTTACGCTGATTGCCTCGCTCTTGCTGCTGCTAATCCTTTCGGGGTTGGCCGTCGGGATTTTAATGATGGTCAATACGGAGCAAAAAGCCGGAGGCAACGACGAGCAGAATACGCTCGCTTACCGGGCTGCCGAGGGTGCCATCGAGAAGATGACGTCTGACCTTGCCAACACTTTCTCGCAGATTCAGGCGCCTCAGGTTAGTGACATTACGGCGCTAAATACGGCAGTTCCCACAACACCAGGTGTGACCTACGTCGACTACTCGCTTACCCCAGCAACTAAGGCGAACGGCTCGCCACTGACCAGTTACGGTCAAATAAAGACCGGCTCTTACCAAGGTCTTTCAGCATTAACTTGGCCGATCTCGTTAAAAGCGACCGCTCTCGAACCCTTGGGTCAGGAAGTCAGTATGGTCCGCACGGTCGAAGTCGCACTGATTCCAGTCTTCCAGTTCGGTGTTTTTTCTGACAGTGATCTCGGTTTCTACAGCAGCCCGAACCTGGATTTCGTAGGGCGTGTGCACACGAATGGCGATTTGTATCTTGGCGTATCGAATAGTGCAACCCTGACTTTCCACGATAAGCTGACCGCATATGGAAACGTAATTCGCCACAACTTGCCCAACGGACTGCTGGCAACAAGCTACAACGATGCGGGTACGGTGTTAATTCCAACGGCTACTGGCGGATGCGATGCCGGCAAGCCGGCGTGCCGCGCGATCGGGCAAACGGAGGGTAGCTTGGTAGGTGCAGGCGGCAATCCACCCCAGTCGGCTTACAACAGCGGACCGCCATCATGGCAGAACATCTCGAAGAGCACTTACAATGGGATGATCACAGATGGTAACTACGGAAATAATATCAACACTGGCGTAAAACAGCTGACCCTTCCGTTTGTGAGCGGAGCTTCACTGACAAACCCCACGAATAAACCGACCGACTATCAGACTTTCGAAATTATCCGACAGCCCCCAGCCGGAGAGTCGTCATCGTCTGCAATCGCCCAGTCGCGTCTGTACAATGAGGCGCAAATCCGTGTTCTACTGGCAGATGATCCTTCTGAACTACCCGGTGGCATCAACGACCCGCAAAACATCCGGCTTTCGAATGGGAAGTACAACAACGGCCCTGACTACAGCAAGGGGGTTCCAGCTAGTGTACCTACCGGCTTGCCCGTCCTCGCGAGTGGCGGCGCATACACAACGTATTTTGCCGAAGGATCGACGGCGATTCCGGATCCTGCTGGCTGGAATAACACGCTGACCTCATTACCACCGGACTGGCCGATCCAGCCAGCCAATCCGCCTGCAGGTGCAGTTACATTAGTTCCGAACCCGGCGTCGGCACCTGCGTCTCCTCTATATGCGCCTTTGCTGACAAATGCTGTAGCCGCCATTCCGGGATCGATTAACATCTGCAACACCAAGGGCTGCGCATATCCCTACTACACGCCCCCTGCTGCGGCAAACACGAGCACCTGGAATCTGATCGATGGATATTTACGCGTTGAGGTTGAAATTAATGGTGCCTTCGTTCCTGTTACGCAACAGTGGTTACAACTCGGCTTCGCACGAGGTGTTGATCCGCCAACAGCTCCTGGCGCAAACCCAGTCAATCCAAAGGCAATTTTGCTGCTTCAGCAGATCGCAGACCGGAACGGCGATTCCGGGCTTGATACCGCCGGAGCCAGCCCTACCAGCTGCGGTGCTGCCGTCGGTTCGCCATGCGCTGGCAGTGCACGACCGCCCGAGGTCCCACTGGATGGTTTTACAAACAGGCCATACTACGGCGACAGTACGCAGGCTACGAGCATTACCCGTAACAATTGGTATCCCATCAACTTGTACGATCCTCGTGAAGGTGAGCCGCGCGATAACAAGGCTGGCAACAATAGCTGTACTCCAAACGGCGTGATGAATATTGTGGAGCTCGACGTAGGGAACCTCCGGAACTGGCTGTTGAATGACGCAGTCGGTCAAACCGTTAACTATACAGATAACAACGGCTACATCCTGTACTTCTCCGATCGGCGCGGCATGCTGCCAAGCCCTAATGGAACACAGGATCATTTGGCTGGCACAAAGACCGGAGACTCCGGCCTGGAAGATGTTATTAACTCGGCAAGCTCGGCTGGTAATCCAGACGGTGCTCTTGACCCATTGCCTGCCGGTAAGACGGAATCACCCGAGGACACCAATAACAACGGTCTACTCGATAATTTTGGAATTAAGAACTTAGGCCTTGGGTTCGGTAACATTGGCGCCGCAACCGTTAACAGTGCGGTCAATACCAACGCGCTTAAGCAATATGTAAGAATGACTAGCTGTCTAAGCCAGGCTCGCCCCAATTGGGTGAGCGGCGCCCGTCATGCCCTGAAGTTGGTCGACGGCTCGCTCGGCAACGTACCTACTATGCCGGGTGGTACAGGCGGTTTTACCGTTGCTGCAGAGAATCCAGTGTACATTGGCGGCGACTATAACAGCAGCGCGGCGGATCCAATGTGGACGAATCCTAATGCGGTTGAGCCCTCTCACGCTGCAGCAGCGATTCTCGCCGACGCCGTTACCTTGCTCTCGAATTCGTGGCATGATATCGAGAGCTTCAACTTCCCGTCGGACGCGAACTCGAGAAATGCATCGCCGAATACATATTTTCGGGTTGCAATCGCATCGGGCAAGAACATCAATTTCCCATTCCCCAACTGGGAGAACTCAAGCGACTATGGCTTTGGGACTGACGGTGGTGTACACAACTTCCTGCGTTATATAGAGGATTGGAGCAGTAGTACGCTGAACTACAAAGGTTCGCTGGTCAGTATGTACTATTCGAACTACGCGACCGGCACCTTCAAGTGCTGCACGTACGCTGTCTATCAACCACCGGTTCGAAACTTTGTCTTTGATCCGCTGTTCTCGCAACCGCAGAACCTGCCGCCGGGAACGCCGATGTTCCGCGACATCGACAACCTGAGCTACACGCAGTCGTTCACTCCGCGCGGAGCGGGAGACTACTGATATATCGCACGCACGTTAAGAGCAGGAGCGTTAAGCATACCGGGCCCAGAATCGGATGTTAGATTCTGGGCCTCGTTTGGGAAGTACTTATGCAGCGGTAAATTCCTGACTGAGGATCGCTCTCAGTTGCTCCGCGGTGCTCACCGGTGGCTTGCAGCTGAGTCCGCTGCAAACGACTGCGGTCGTTTTTCCTGCTTTGACTGCAGATAGCTCGGGAATGCTTGCAGCCAGAGATGGCGGGAGGTTCTGCTCGACTGCCTGGCTAAGTCTTAGCCGCACTACTGACCTCCCGAATTGCGCGGAAGCAATTGCTTGAGAATACAACTGCGACGCAACTTCGTCTTCCCCAACCACCACCACCTGAGAATGCGGATAGCTGGCGTATACGGCCGCAATGCCGTATGTAGCTGCGAAGAGTCCGTATTGCCCCGCAACTCCAGCCAGCAGCCCCAATGTGCGTTCGGCTTTCTCGCGATAACTTATCTCGGCCGTATAGCCCTCCATCCGAAGTAACGCAATCGCAGCCATAGGGTTCCCGGCGGGCGTGGGCGAATCCTGAAATGGCGTGCGCGGCGTAGCCAGCACACCCAGGACTGATCCAGCCTTCGGCTCAGAATCAAAAAATCCGCCCGAAGTCGCGTCATAAAACTTTGTGATCATTAGATCCGTGATTTGTTGAGCCTCTCGGAAATATGTCACGTCCGCTGTGGCCTCGTAAGCGTCAAGGCAGGCAATTGCAGTAGAGGCGTAGTCATCCAGGAATCCTTCGGTTTGGCGTCGGCCGGTGGTTGAGTCGGAGTACACAACGACATGTGCGAGTCCGGTCTTTGGCCGCCACGCCTCTGAGAGAATCCGATCAAGCGACCGCAGCGCAAACTTCCGGGCGTCATCCAATCCGAGTACCACCGCGGCCTTCAGGTATGCCGAGACGCAAAGCGCATTCCAGCTCACATAGACAGTCTTATCAACGTAAGGTGTGGGCCGTTTCAGGCGCGCGGCGTACATCTTCTGTTTTGCGGAATTCAGAACCCCTTGAACTCGTTCCGTCGAAAGCTTCAGCCGGGCCGCGATCTCATCGGTCGAAGCGCGCTGATATAGCACGTTTTTCGCCGGATTGTGGTGCATCTCTCCGATTTCATTGATGTCATAGTGCAGGCACGCGACTTGTGCTTCTTCTTCGCTAAGGACCGATCTTGCTTCGTCTACAGTCCAGGTGAAGTAGTCTCCGTCGTCGTCCATCGAGTAGTCCGCATCCTGCGAGGCATAGAAACCACCGTGCTTGCGGTCGCTCAGCCACTCATCCATCCAACGGATGATGTCACGCCCTACCTCAGCGAAAAACTGGTCGCCTGTGGCCTGATATGCGTGGACATAGTTCTTCAACAGCTCCGAATTGTCGTACGACATTTTCTCGAAGTGCGGCACAATCCATCGCTCATCGACCGAGTAACGATGAAATCCGCCGGCGAGTTGGTCGTAAACTCCGCCGCGCGCCATTTTTTCCAGAGTAGTGGCAAACACGTGCTTCAATCTTTCATTGCTGGTTGCGAGAGAACCGGGGTCGCCATCCGCCTGCGCCGCTCCACGAGATCGCATGTACTGATCAATCAATAAATCCAAAATCGACGGATGCGGGAACTTCGGAGCAGAGCCGAATCCTCCATTGGCTTCGTCGAACATCTTCAGGGCAGAATCGGTAATCTCCTGGATTACTTGCGGCGAAAAGCTGCCCGCCTTGCCCGTGAACGACTCCGAATGCGAAATTGCTCCTTCGACCAGTCCTGCCTGCTCGAGTACGTCGCCGTTTTTTTCGCGATAAGCATCCGAAATCGCGAGTAGCACTCGGCGAAAGCTCGGCCGCCCATAGTGATCCTGGGGAGGGAAGTATGTGCCGCCGTAGAAGGGCCGGCCATCAGGCGTCAAGAATCCTGTCAGAGGCCACCCGCCCTGTCCGCTGATGGCCTGCACCGCAACCTGATACCGGCTGTCGATGTCGGGGCGCTCATCCCGGTCAACTTTGATTGCGACGAAGCGCTCGTTCACGATCTGCGCAATTTCCGGATCGTCATACGACTCGCGGTCCATGACGTGACACCAATGGCACCAGACCGCGCCAATGTCCAGCAGGATAGGCTTGTTCTCGCGCTTGGCTTTTTCAAACGCCTCTTCGCCCCACTCGTGCCACTGGATAGGTTGATGCATAGCTGATCGCAGGTATGAGGACGATGCCAGGGCGAGAGAGTTCACGGTTTGGCTAGACACCAACCTAGTCTAACGCGGCCGATGGCTGGTTTTCGCTTAGATACCGGCTCAGGAATGCCGCCGCAGCTAAGCTGAGCAGAGGTCCGGCAACGTCGAAAATGTATCTCCCGATTCCACCTCCGCCCCCGCCGACCGTGCTGTGATACGCGTTCAGAACGATTGCAGTCAGAGTTCCCGCTCCGGCAGCTGCGATCCACTCTTGCGGGAATTGCTTGATAGCCGCCAGACCCAGCGGCGCCAGCCAGACAAGGACGTACCAGGAATTTCGATCAACGATTGAATGGAGCAGATTTGTTCCGAAACTTGTGGGAGAGTTTAGGGCCAGAGCAAAGTCCCACGGCCAGATCGTCCGGCCGGAAATGACCGATTGCAGAACTAGTATCGTGAGTATTTCTACTGCCACCATCCCAGCAATCCACAGAAGCGCGTGCCCTTCCTTGCGGTTCTTCGAAGCGATCCACCATCCCAGGCACATCACTGCCGAAAATGGGATGAAGGATTCTTTCGCAAGCGAACCTACGAAGCCGAGAAAGGGTAGTAGCGCCCAGCGGCCATAAAACATGCCGGCGACAATCGCCATGAGCAGACAAGCCTCGGCACTATCCACCAGCGCAGCCAGTTGTAAATTCGTGATCGCGAAATTCAGCAGGTATAACGCCGCGCCGAACAAAGCCAGTGGATAACTCGCAAGATGAGCAGATCCGATCTTGACCGTGAGGTATGCCGTCGTAGCCACAAACGAAGCGTTCACAACGAGAAAAGAAAACATCAGCGGATTCCAGCTGCCCGTATGTCCTTGCACAACTCGGTTCAGGGTTCGAGCAAGAAAGGGAACCAGAATTCGAAAACGAAAGTGACTTTCAATTGCTTGGGGTCCCGCTGCAGCAAGTCGCGCATACACCGCCGCATCCGGCAACTGCTTTCTCGGGTCATATCGGTTCAGTCCCGAGTATCCCAACCCCACGCTGATCAAAAAGAAGAGAATCCAGAGGAGAAGTCCCGCTGCAAGGCGCCGCATTGCTGTCGTGTGCGTGGCAGTCACGTTAATTTCTTCGCGATCGATACATACAACTCCACAGCAGCGTTCAATTGCTCCTTTTCAACGTACTCGCCCTCAGTGTGCGCGACGTGAATCGACCCTGGTCCCACAAGTAGTGGCTGGCCCCAATTGGTTAAAGCAGGAATATCCGTTGTGAAGGCCGCCACCATGGTCGGCAGCCCTTCGAGTGTTCGCAGCCGGACGAAGGGGATTTCCAGCGTAAATTCCACATGTGCCAGGTCGCCAACAGTCTCGACAATGTGGCGGCGAAGTTCCGCGCTGGGCCCAATCAGCCTGTAAAGTAGCAGAGCGTGAGCTTTGTCTGAAATGACGTTGGGTGCTCGCCCGCCACCGATCAAACCCACATTCAAAGTACATGGCCCGACCTCTGGATCCGCAGGCAGCTCCATGGCGCGCAGCCGATGGAGCGCTTCGATCAATTTATCTATCGCCGACTCGCCGAGCTCCGGGTATGCCGAATGCGCCATACGTCCACTTGCCCTGAGCTCTACCCGCAGAGAGCCTTTCGATGCGATCGCTACTCGATTCTCCGTCGGTTCGCCGTTGATGAGAAATTTGCATGCGTTTGACTGTTGATTCGCGACCTTCGCTCCAAGGCTGTCCCGTTCTTCGCCAACGACAAACAAAAGACCAACGTAAGTCGCCTCTTGTCGCAATCGTTCCGCCGCAGCTATCTGCGCAGCAATGATTCCCTTCGCATCGCATGCCCCGCGGCCATAGATTCGGCTTTCATCTTCTGACGATGGAATAAACGGCGGCACGGTATCCATGTGGGTCGAAAAAACAATCTGCGGATCTGGCCCCAGGGCCGAAGTGGCATACACATTTGCGCGCTCGCCTTCGGCGACCGTTCGCTGAACCTTGTAGCCGAGGCTTTTCAGCTCTTGGGCGAGAAAGTTTCCAACCGGACCTTCGTTCCCGGTGACAGACTCGATGTCCACGAGCTGGCGCGTGAGAGAGACGGCATCGAATTTCATGCGGATTGAGGATAACCTAGCGCACGAAGTGGAGCGAAACTCAGGTTTTGAATCCGTCTGATTACGACTACGGCTCGCGATCCTCCCCTTAGGCGATAACTCTTTCCGGGCGACCGGGAATTCTTGCCGACCGTTCCAGGACTCATCCTCGGAACCGCTGCTGTAATCTAGACGCGATGCAAGCGACGAGTTCGTCAATTCGCTCCCTGTTCCTGAACGGGCCTGCGGGTCAACTCGAAGCGCTGCTGAATTCGGGAGCGGAAAATGCAACCTACGCCGCCATCGTTTGCCATCCACATCCGCTCTTCGGCGGCACCATGCACAACAAGGTTGTGTTTCATGCAATGAAGGCGCTGAACGGTTTCGGATTCCCGGTTCTGCGCTTTAACTTCCGTGGCACGGGGCTAAGCCATGGGACGCACGATTACGGCCTTGGCGAAATAGAGGACGTCCGCATGGCTTTGGAATGGCTGGATCGCGAATTTCGCTTGCCAATCATCTTTGCTGGCTTTTCATTCGGGGCGGCCGTCGGATTGGCTGCGGCTGCAGAAGATGACCGCGTAAAGGCTTTGATCGGCCTTGGCTTGCCCGTAGCGCCGGTGGATGAGCGAAATTACGACTTTGAATTTCTAGCTTCGTGCACTAAACCAAAGCTCTTTGTGAGCGGAAGCCGGGATCAGTTTGGCCCACGCGACAAGCTCGAAAAGACGATCAAGTCATTTGCCGATCCGAAGAAACTCGTCTTCATCAACAATGCCGATCACTTCTTTGAAGGAAGATTGCGCGAGATGCGGGAAGCAATTGAGGCGTGGATCGAAGAAGTCGGCATCGTTGAAGTGTGAGTAGAAGCCGCCATTACATGAAAGAAATCGCCCGTCACATTTTCGATCATGCACTGCGCGAGGCGAGTATTGGCCGTGCATTCGCGCGGCATCTGCATTGTGAGCGCGGAGTGCTTCGGATCTGCGAAGACCTCTTTGATCTGAGCTCCTACAGCCGCATTTTCGTCATTGCTCTTGGCAAGGCGGCACATTCCATGCTCGCGGCCCTACACGAGCGAACAGGCGAACGCTTCGAGGGAATCGTCGCAAGCCCTGTCGCGCCTGAGTTTCATGTTCGCGGGTTTCGCTACTTCCAGGGCGGACATCCTCTGCCGAACTCCGACTCTATTCGCGCCGCGGATGCGATCCTCAAATCATTAAGCGCGCTCAATGAAGCTTCACTCGTCATCTATCTCATCAGTGGCGGGGGCTCCGCGACTCTCGAAAAGCCAGTTGATGATGAGATTTCGCTGGATGATTTGATCGAGACTTACCGCGTTCTCGTTCACTCGTGGGCCTCAATCAGTGAGATCAACACCATTCGCAAGCATCTTTCCGCTGTGAAAGGTGGCCGTCTGGCGCAAGCAGCGTATCCGGCTCAGCAGGTTTCTGTCCTCGTGTCCGACGTTCCGGATTCCACCCCTGATGCGCTCGCTTCCGGCCCAACCATGCCAGACTCGACCACGGTCCAGGACTGCTATTCGTTAGCCGAAAAACACGAGATGTTACCTCGATTCCCCACTTCAGTCCGTGAGCTCTTCGAGCGGCACGCTCTGGAGGAAACACCAAAATCCGACGACCCTGCCTTCATTCGCGCACGCTGGTGGACCGTGCTTTCTAATTCTGCTCTGCTCCTGGCTGCGAAGGCGGAGGCCGAGCGGCAAGGGTTCGCGGTCGAAATCGACAATTCTTGCGACGATTGGGAGTACATGAAGGCCGCCGATTACCTATTGGCAAAGCTGCGCTCACTAAGGCAAAACAACGAGCGCATTTGCCTATTGTCCGGTGGAGAAGTCACAGTTAACGTTGATCAAGGTGGGACCGGAGGGCGAAATCAACAATTTGCTTTATATTGCGCCACCAAGATTGCAGGGGAAAACATTTCGGTGCTGAGCGCCGGCTCAGACGGAATTGATGGAAACAGCTCTGCTGCGGGGGCCATTGTGGACGGGACAACTTTCGAACGAGCAAAAGCCCGCGGGCTCGATTTTTCCGCCCACCTCAATAGCTTCAATGCTTATCCGCTATTTGAAGCGCTAGACGATGCGATTGTTACCGGGCCCACGGGCAATAACTTGCGTGATCTGAGAATTATGCTGGCGTACTAAGCAGTTTTCTTTTGCGCAGTTGGTGGCGGCATCTTAGCCATTGCTTCATTCATCGCGCGATGCATTTCTTCCGGCGACAAATCTTTCACATGAGACGCCAGAGACCACTTGTGCCCAAATGGGTCTGTGACGGTCCCATAGCGGTCTCCCCAGAACTGGTCCATAAGGGGCATACCTACTTTTGCGCCTGCCGAGGTTGCGCGTTCAAACGCCGCATCGACGTTTTCCGTGTAGATGTGAATTGTGACTGAAGAACTTCCCCCGGAAAGCGGCGAGAGAGCGCCGTATTCCGGCATTTCATCGTTCAGCATCAGGTTCGAGTTACCGACACGCAAAAGAGCATGCATAATCTTTCCGTTGGGCATACGGGCCGCCTCGCCGAGTAGTTCTGCGCCGAAAGCCTTCTTGTAAAACTCGATCGCACGGTCTGCGTCACGAACGACAAGATGTGGAGTAAGGGTGTGAAATCCTTGAGGAACAGCTTGGACTTTTACTGACATGAAAACCTCCTCGGCGAAAAATTCTAGCTCCAAGCTTTGTTAAAAGTTGTCAAAAAATTTTGGTGATTCCTTCGGGAAGGACCAGCACCCTGTCTCGAACGCCGGCCTGCCGCGCTTCTTGATCAAGCAGCTGAAGAGGCTCATCCATCGGTTCATGGGAGAGGCGAAAAGTTCCGTAGTGCATTGGAACCATCCAACGAGAGTTCAAATCGAGAAAAGCTCGCGTTGCGTCGCCCGGGCTGGTATGAACGTTACGAAATTGCGGAGGGTTGTAAGCCCCGATTGGCAATAATGCGACCTGAGGCGACAGTCTCATGCCGATCTCGCGGAAGCCGGAGAAATATGCGGTATCGCCGGCGTGGTACACCGAATGCTTGCCATCGCGCAGCACATATCCACCGTAACCGCGATGAGCGTCGCGCAGAATACGCGCACCCCAATGACGCGACGGCACATGGGTAATCGTGACTCCGCGATGACGAAAGCTGTTCCACCAGTTCAGCTCAACCACATCGCGGAAACCGAGATCGGATACCAGATCAAAAACGTGCTCAGGAACAACGATTGTTGGCGCCGAGCCGCGCCATTGTTTCGTGTGTTGCACGAGTGCGCGAAGCGAAGGCCGGTGCAGGTGATCAAAGTGCGCGTGAGTGATCAAAACCAGGTCGATCGCTGGAAGATCGCGGATCCTGACGCCAGGCTGGCGAAGTCTTTTCAACACAAACAACCAGCGCGCGAAGTTCGGATCAATTACGATGTTTTCGGCGCCGATTTGCAGAAAAAAACTGGCATGACCGATAAAAGTCACGCCCATCTGGCCATTCGCAACCAACACTGGCTTATGAGACTCGCCGGTTCTCGGAGTCACAGCCGAGTGCCGCACCAGTCGCCCAAACTGCTGGGCACGTTTACGCATTGCGGGACTCTTCAGCGCTTGTCGGAGCATGAAAGTGGTTAGTACTAGTGATTCCTGATCAGCAAACTTGTAGAATCCACAACTCGCCAGCCAACCACGGATCACTAGCCACTGGTTCAATCACCTGTCAATTCGTACATTCTACGCGATGGTATTTTCTTGACCATACAACACGTGTCGTTTCTAATTCTTTTGTTTGCTTGTAGGCAGGAGTTCTCATGAGAGTCGCATTTTTGGGTCTCGGAATCATGGGCCACGCCATGGCCACAAACTTGGCGAAAGCAGGGCACGAAGTTACCGTTTGGAATCGTACACCCGGAAAGAGCGTCGAAGGCGCTCAATCGGCGGGTACTCCCGCTGAGGCGGCACAAGGGGCCGAAGTGGTGTGGCTTTGTGTCTCCGACACTGCGGCTGTTGAGAGCGTGCTCTTTGGGCCCAACGGTGTTGAGCAATCCTTGGCGGAGGGAATGATAATCAGCGATTCGAGTACTATTTCACCCGCCGCTACTCGCAAATTCGCCGAGCGCGTCCGGCAAAAAGGTGTTGAATACGTGGACTCGCCAGTAACGGGTTCAAAGGTCGGTGCGGAAAACGGTACGCTACTGTTCATCGTTGGCGGCGATGAAGCTGCGGTTGAGAAGTTGAAGCCGCTGTACGCCGCCATGGGCAAAAAAATCTTCCGGATGGGCGAGACCGGCAAAGGGCAATCTGCCAAGCTGGTGATGAATCTACAAATCGCTCTGATTTATGAGGGTTTCGCTGAGGCGCTAACGCTTGCCGCAAAGCTGGGAGTCGATGCTGAGAGCCTGATGCCGCTCGTAAATGCCTCGATGGTCAAATCGGGAGTTGTCGAGTACAAGGCGCCTTTCGTTTTGCACCGTGACTTTTCACCCAACTTTCCACTGCGTCTCATGAGGAAAGACATTCGCCTGGCGCTTGATGCCGCCAAAGAAGCTCGTGTCAAGCTTCCCGGCCTTGAAACTGTGGAGGACATTTACGAGATGGCAGTCGAGGACGGCCACGCAGAACTCGACTACGCCGCTACGCTTCTCCTTCTCGAGAAATGGGCGGGAGTGGAAGTTAAGGGCCAAGCTGCCTAGCTTGGCCAGCGCTCAGTGCAACAAACCGGAATATCCAATTGAGAGACATAGAGCGGTTGTGCGTTGACCTGCCCATCAGTCGGGAAGAATCCTACCTTGCCGAATCCGGATGCACTTACATTCGAAGTAGTGAGAGTGACTTCGTTCGCATTCACGCCGGTTCGGAAGTTGTTGTTGTGATAGGTGAGCACGTCAGTACCGCCCATGACGTGCAGAATGGCGGTTGTGCTGGTCGCGGTCCCCAAAGAATTTGCTGACCGAAACCTGAAACTGGGCGCCGTCGTCGCCAACACTGGTAGCTGGCGTCGTGTAGCTCGCGGAACTTGCTCCAGGGATTTTTGTTCCATTTCTCTCCCATTGGTAAATGAGAGGACTACTCCCAGAGGCCGCAACACTGAAAGTAGCGGTCTGGCCGACTGCCACTGTCTGATCTGTGGGTTGGGTATCAATACATGGAGCGTGCGAGGATGACGATGACGAACTGCCGCATGCAAGCAGTGTTAACAATTCAAGAACAGTAAACAGCGTCTTGGGCCCACGAGAGTGCATGTGCTTCTGGCTGACTGAGCGACATTCTAACCTGTTGTGAGATGATTCTTACCGCCCAAAACTCGGTCCAAAGAAATGCCAGACTACATCGGTGCAATAGATCAAGGAACAACCAGCACCCGTTTCATCGTCTTCGACCGAGCCGGGAAGATTGTCAGCTCGGCACAGGAGGAGCACCGCCAGATTTATCCCAAACCTGGCTGGGTGGAACACGACGCACTGGAAATCTGGGCGCGTACGCAATCTGTGCTTGCGAAGGCGATGGAAACTGGCGGACTCCGCCCCGCCGATCTGGCCGCAATCGGAGTCACCAACCAGCGTGAAACTACAGTTGTGTGGAGCAGGAAGACTGGGAAGCCTGTATGTAACGCGATCGTCTGGCAAGATACTCGTGTTGCGCCTGACGTTGCCGCGTTTTCAGCAAAAGGCGGACAGGACCGTTACCGAGCGCAGACCGGGCTTCCGCTGGCTACTTATTTCAGCGGACTCAAAATCCGCTGGATTCTGGAGAACGTTCGCGATGTTCGTGCGCGAGCAGAGAATGGCGAACTGCTTTGCGGCACAATCGATTCCTTTCTGATTTGGAATCTGACCGGCGGCGCAACAGACGGCGTTCATGTCACCGACGTCACTAATGCCAGCCGCAGTCAGTTAATGGATCTCGCGACACTTGAGTGGGACCATGGGATTCTTCGCGACTTCGGGATTCCCAAACAGCTTTTGCCAAAAATTGTTGCGAGCAGCGAAGTCTACGGCGAGGCAACGATTGCCCCAATTCGAGGCGTGCCAATAGCAGGCGATCTCGGCGATCAGCAAGCTGCGCTTGTCGGCCAGGCTTGCTTCAAGCCGGGCGAGGCGAAGAATACTTATGGCACAGGCTGCTTCCTGCTTTTGAATACAGGCGAAAAGGCTGTTCCCTCGAAATTCGGGCTGATCACTACAGTTGCGTACAAACTGGGAGCGAAGCCTGCGCGCTATGCGCTTGAAGGCAGCATTGCAATCACCGGTGCGCTGGTACAGTGGCTGCGCGACAATCTCGGGCTTATCGCGAACAGTTCTGAAATCGAGTCACTCGCCAAAGCGGTGGACGACAACGGTGGGGTTTATGTCGTTCCGGCCTTTTCGGGTCTATACGCGCCCTACTGGAAGGACTCAGCCCGTGGCGTGATCGCCGGGTTAACTCGCTACGCAAACAAGGGACATCTGGCTCGCGCTGTTCTCGAAGCCACCGCCTTCCAGACGCGCGAGGTAGTTGAGGCGATGGCCAGGGATTCTGGCATCAAACTGGATTTCCTGCGCGTTGATGGCGGCATGGTCGTCAACAATCTTCTAATGCAATTTCAGGCAGACATTTTGGGTATTCCAGTCGTTCGTCCGCGAGTGAGTGAAACCACTGCGCTGGGCGCATGCTACGCTGCGGGCCTGGCCGTTGGACTTTTCAAAGACACTGAGGAATTGCGCGCAAACTGGGCGGAAGAGAAACGCTGGCGACCTAACATGGATTTTAGTGCGCGTGACCGGCTCTATCACTTCTGGAAGAAAGCCGTGACCAAGTCATTTGACTGGGTGGAGTAGGGCTGCGGTGTATTGGATCAGGCGCGGGGTGGAGCAGGCCTTTAGGCCAGCATTGAGAGGTATTTGAAATTCTGAGCTGGCGAGATGCTTCGGGCCGAAGTATCTCGCCAGCTGAGCTTTAGTAATGCGCCTGAAATGCAAAGCTAAAGCTTTGCTCCACCCACGAATAAGCAGTGGAGGAATTAAATGCATGGACCATTCATAGGCGAGTTCATGGGCACGCTGGTCTTGATTCTTCTCGGCGACGGAGTTGTCGCCAATGTCCTCTTGAACAAATCGAAAGGGCAGAATTCCGGCTGGATCGTGATCGCAACCGCCTGGGGACTTGCTGTTGTCGCCGGAATTTCAACTGCCGTTGCATGTGGCAGTCCGTCAGCACACATTAATCCGGCAGTCACACTGGCCTCCGCATTGTTAACGAAGAACTGGTCCAACGTTCTGCCTTTCTGGAGCGCACAGTTTCTTGGCGCGTTTGCCGGAGCAACGCTCGTCTGGCTGGTCTACCTTCCGCATTGGAAACAAACCGAAGATACAGGCGCAAAACTCGGAATTTTCTGCACAATGCCCGCAATCCGCAACTTGCCTGCGAATTCGCTTTGCGAAGTCATCGTGACCATTTGCCTGATCGTCGTTGGTTTCAGTTTCGGCAGCAAATCGTGGACTCCGACTCTCGCCCCAGGATTCAATCCGTGGTTCTGGGGAGTCCTGGTCTGGGTAATTGGATTGAGCCTCGGAGGTCCTACCGGGTACGCCATTAACCCCGCGCGCGATTTGGGGCCTCGCTTGGCGCACGCTGTTTTGCCAATCAGCGGTAAAGGCGCTTCAGATTGGCGCTACGCCTTGGTTCCCGTTGTCGCTCCTCTCGTCGGCGCAGCTCTTGCTGCGTTCATCATCAAGGCTGTAGGAATAAGTTGATCGGCTATTCTTGACTTCCAAACATGAATCGATCTGAGATGTGGGCGCGTGTCCGCACACACCCGAAACCCTGGGACATCATTGTTGTAGGTGGCGGCGCGACAGGCATCGGGGTTGCTATCGATGCAGCGAGCCGCGGCTATGACACTCTCCTGCTCGAGCAGAGCGATTTCGGAAAGGGCACTTCCAGTCGCAGCACCAAACTTGCTCACGGCGGTGTCCGCTATCTCGAACAAGGAAATATCGGCCTGGTGATGGAAGCGCTCAAAGAGCGCGGCCTCCTTCTCCAGAACGCGCCGCACCTGGTCCATGATCTTGCGTTTGTCGTCCCGAACTACGACTGGTGGGAAGCGCCGTTCTATGGTCTCGGTCTGAAGCTCTACCAATTCCTGGCCGGAAAATATGGTTTCGGCAAATCGCGTCTGCTTTCACGCGACGAGACACTGCAACGTCTTCCGACTTTGAAGACCGAAGGCCTGCGTGGTGGCGCAATTTACTACGACGGACAGTTTGATGACGCCCGCCTTCTCATTCATATGGTGTTCACGGCCTTTGAGCAGGGAGCAACGCTGCTGAACTACGTCGAGGTCGCCGGATTCAACAAAGACAGTCAGGACTTTGTAAATGGAATCCAGGCGCGTGATTTAGAAACCGGCGAAGAATTTCACGCCTCAGCAAAAGTGGTGATTAACGCGACCGGCGCTTTCAGCGACCAACTACGACAGAAGGCGCAAGCCTCGGCTGCGCCGATGATCGAACCAAGCCAAGGTATTCATCTGGTGTTTGGCCCGGAGTTCTTGCAAGCGGAGAGTGCGATCCTCGTCCCGCGAACTGCCGATGGGCGCGTGTTATTCGCAATTCCATGGCACGGCCACACCTTGGTCGGAACCACAGATACTCCGGTCGCAAGCGCAGAGCTGGAACCGGTGGCCATGGAACAGGAAATTGAATTTATTCTGTCCACAGCCAAACAATATTTGGAAAAACCGCCCCGCCGAGAGGACGTGCTGAGTGTATTTGCCGGAATTCGGCCGTTGGTGCGCGCTCCCGGCGCGGCCAATACAGCAGCACTCTCGCGTGACCACGTAATTCACATCGATACATCCGGTTTGGTGACGATCACGGGAGGGAAGTGGACGACATATCGACACATGGCCGAGGATTGTGTCGATCAGGCAGCGACCCTCGCCCAGTTGCCGGAGTATCCATGCATGACTCGGCATCTTCGGATTCACGGATATGACAAGAACGCGAACCAATCCGGGCATCTTTCAGTCTACGGGACCGATGCCGCCAACATCGAGGAACTTGCGCGCCGCGAGCCGGCGCTCGCCGAAAGACTGCATCCGGCTCTGCCGTACATCAAAGCCGAAGTTATCTGGGCCGTCCGGGAAGAGATGGCACGGACCATTGAGGATGTTCTGGCGCGCCGCCTCCGTGCGCTGTTCTTGAATGCCCGAGCAACTATTGAAATGGCGCCCGACGTTGCAAATGTGATGTCGCGTGAACTTGGCTGGACCGCCGATTTCAAGCAACGGCAACTTGACGCCTTTCACCAAACCGCTAACAACTATGTGCTCTCCAACTGAATTGCTGCCGCATCCTAGTTGGTGTTCCCAATCGCGGTCGCTTCATTGACACTCCTCTTCCGCGAACGTTAAAATCACTAGTTCCAGAAATCCTTTCGGCGGTCCTAATCAGCAGAAAACATGGATGAGACGCTTCGACAAATAGGCGAATTACTGCTCGGCTCCGTCCCGACTATCATCTTCTTCCTTCTGCTGTACGGCTTGTATACCGTCCTTGTCCATAAGCCTCTGGTTGGAGTGCTTACTGAACGTCGCGCACTCACGCTGGGCGCAATAGAAAAGGCAAAAGCTGACATCGCCACCGCCGAAGCGCGTACTGCCGAATACGAGCAGAAGTTGCGCGATGCTCGGCTGACCTTGTTCAAAGCACAGGAGGCACGGCGTGCCAAGGCTACTCAAGCCCGCGCGGATGCGGTAGCCGAGGCTCGCAAGAACGCTCAGGCACAAATCGAAGCCGCCCGTGCCGCAATCGAGAGTGATAAGAAAGTTGCGATGGCTTCGCTCGAGGCCGAAGCTGGAAGATTGGCCTCCGAGATCGTTCGCGCTGTTCTTGAGCCAGCCATGGCGTCGGCAGGTGGACGATGAATTTGTCGGCCAAACGATTTCGGCGATTCCTGCTGCTGTTTACTGCATTGTTCCTCTTTTCTGCGTTTGCGACAGGGCAGACCACTTCTGAGCCGGAATCCGGCAGCTCGGCACAGAACGCCCCGGCTAATGCTGCGCCCGAGGAAAAGAAGTCAGGCGACGAGACGGAGCAGTTCAAACACTCTGCTTCCGTAGAGTCACTCGCTCGTATCACGGGGCTGAGTACCGAAGGCGCCTACTGGCTGGCAGTGGTGCTGAATTTCGCAATCGTTGCCGCCGTGATTGTCTGGGCATCAAAGAAGAACTTACCCGCGATGTTCCGCAATCGCACGGCGTCGATCCAGAAATCTCTGGAAGAGGCGCGGAAAGCGAGCGAAGACTCGAATCGGCGATTGAACGAAGTGGAATCGCGGCTCAGCCGGCTCGATGATGAAATCAAGCAGATGCGGGTGACTGCCGAAAGAGAAGCTGCCGCCGAAGAGGAAAGAATGAAGGCTGCAGCTGCCGAAGACGCGAGACGCATTATCGAGTCGGCAGAACAGGAAATTTCTGCTGCCACGAAAGCCGCCCGTCGCGAGTTGACGGCTCTTGCTGCCGACCTGGCGGTCACATTGGCGGCAAAGCAGATCCGTGTAGATACTCCGACCGACCAGGCGCTCGTACGCCGCTTCACCCAACAGATTTCAAACGGCGCCACAGGGAAGAAATCGTAATGGCGACTGTCGTCAGCACCTATGCGCGGGCATTTGCGGATGTTGTTACGGCCAACCGTCTCGACCCGTCAAGAACGTTGACCGAAACGCAGCAGATCGCCGCAATGGTCGAAGAGAACAAAGCTTTGCGCGAAGTTTGGGAGAATCCGTCGATTCCGGCGGAGCAGAAACGCGGCGTGCTCGATGGGATTGCGAAGCGAATCGGAACCTCGCGCCCAGTGCGAAATTTCATCGCCGTGCTGATCGATAAAGGCAGGGTCAGATTTCTGCGTGACATCGTTGCGCAATTCGCCCAGGAGTTGAATCAGCGCCTGGGTTTTGCGGAAGCTGAAATAACAACGGTCCGCAATTTGAGCGCCGAGGAAAGGAAAGGTCTGGAAGGCGATCTGGCGCAAATCACGGGAAAGAAAATCAAGGCGCGTTATGTTCAAGACGGTAAGATTCTTGGCGGCGCCATTGCCCGCGTTGGCAGCACAGTCTATGACGGCTCGGTGAAAGGACAGTTAGAGAGACTAAGGCAGCTACTCGCTGTTAGCTCTTAGGTTTAACCTCAACCAGCACGGTACTCAATACTCAGGCTGGACGCCAAGCCGGAAGCCTTTAGCAGTTGAGGTCGTATAGGAGAGGCTGGAAGCGCAGAAGAAATCTAAGAGCTAAAGGCTAGTAGTTGAGAGCTGAATCTTTATGCCCCAAATCAAAGCAGACGAAATAACTCAATTAATCCGGCAGCAGATCGAGAACTACGAAACCAAGGTTGCTGTCGATGAAGTCGGCACGGTCATCACGCTTGGCGACGGTATCGCGCGCGTGCACGGACTGGAGAAGGTGATGGCGGGCGAATTGCTTACCTTCCCGCATGATGTTTCGGGAATCGCCATGAACCTGGAAGAAGATCAGGTTGGTGTGGTGTTGCTCGGCGAGTACACCGAGATCAAAGAGGGCGACCAGGTCAAGCGGACAGGCCGCATTATGAGCGTTCCTGTAGGCGACGCGATGATTGGCCGCGTTGTAAATTCGCTGGGCGAGCCGATCGACGACAAAGGGCCGATCTCAACGTCTGAGTTCATTGCACTCGAGCGCCTTGCGCCGGGTGTAATTGATCGCCAACCCGTCCGTGAACCGATGGCAACAGGGCTCAAAGCCATCGACAGCATGATTCCTATTGGCCGCGGCCAGCGCGAGTTGATCATCGGTGACCGCCAGACAGGAAAAACCGCCATCGCCATCGACACGATCATTAACAACAAGGGCGGCGACCTTATTTGCATCTACTGCGCCATTGGACAGAAGCGATCATCAATCGCGCAGGTCGTAAAGATTCTCAGCGACTACGGCGCGATGGACTACACCATCGTTGTGGCTGCATCGGCTTCCGAACCTGCGCCAATGCAGTACATTGCGCCTTACGCGGCATGCGCCATGGGAGAATACTTCCGCGATACCAAGCGTCACGCGCTCGTGATTTACGACGATCTTTCGAAGCATGCGGCTTCGTATCGTGAGATTTCGCTTCTGCTGCGCCGTCCTCCGGGCCGCGAAGCGTACCCTGGAGACGTTTTCTATCTCCACTCTCGCCTCCTGGAGCGTGCGGCCAAGTTGAGCAACGCCAAGGGCGGAGGATCACTGACCGCATTGCCGGTCATCGAGACACAAGCTGGCGACGTTTCCGCGTACATTCCGACTAACGTGATTTCGATCACCGATGGCCAGATTTACCTCGAAACCGACCTGTTCAACCAGGGCGTCCGGCCGGCGGTGAACGTCGGACTATCAGTGAGCCGAGTCGGTGGTTCTGCGCAGATCAAAGCAATGCGCCAGGTTGCTGGAAGCTTGAAATTGGAACTGGCGCAGTACCGCGAACTGGCCGCCTTTGCTCAGTTCGGCAGTGACCTCGATAAGGCGACGCAGAATCAGCTGAATCGTGGACAAAGGCTCGTCGAAGTTCTGAAGCAGCCACAGTATTCGCCACTGCCGTTCTCAAAACAAATCCTGATGATTTTCGCGGGTACAAGCGGCGTCCTCGATGACATGCCCGTCGAACAGGTCCGTGACTTCGAGGCCGAACTGTACCGCTACGTCGATGCCACGAACCCAGGTCTGCTCGCCTCGATTATGGAAAAGAAAGTTCTGGATGACTCAATCAAGGCCGAGATGACGAATCTGATCAAGCAAGCCAAAGAAGCCTTTGTTCAGGAACGGCAGGCAGTCGGAGCGGGAAGATAGCTACTAACCCCTGGCTACTGGCAAGCAGTTGCATCGATAGCAATGACTGAGTTAAAGCTTCGTGATGAGTTTGACGCGGGGTAAGTAGGTTTGCAGGAGCTAAGAGCTAGAAGCTAACAGCTGTCTTATGGCCAACATTCTCGACATCCGGCGGCGCATTCGCAGCGTGACCAACACGCGGCAGATCACGCGCGCCATGAAGATGGTCTCGGCTGCCAGGCTCCGCCGTGCGCAGGACCGCGCTCTTGCAGCGCGTCCGTATGCGCAAATGTTGACCAATGTCCTGAAATCGCTCGTCTCGCGCGCAGACATATACGATTCCGCAACCGGTGAGCCGCTGCATCCTCTGCTGGTCCGCCGTCCCGAACATAACGTCTTATTGATCGTCGTGACGGGTGATAAAGGACTCGCGGGCGCTTTCAATTCGAACATCCTGAAAGCCGCGATGCGCTTCCTGGATTCGAAATCCGGCAAGAACATAGAACTCGTGACCGTCGGACGCAAAGGTCGCGATTTCATGCGACGGCGCTTCAAGACTGCCGGACCACGAACGGCCGACTCATCCGCGCCCGCGCAAACGACTTTGATTGCCGAGCACGTCGGAGTTCTGAACAAGGTCGACTATGCCCTGGCTTCAGAGATTTCCGACCGCATCGCCGAGCGTTACACGCATGCGGAAATCGATTCCGTTTATCTGGTGTACAACGAATTTAAGTCCGTGATCGCGCAGCGGCTCGTAGTCGAACAACTGCTCCCGGTAGAAAAAATCGGCGCCCCGGAGATCGCGCAGGCGAGGGAAATGGAACTGGAAGAGAAGCAGCGCGCGATCGAGGCCGCCAAGGGAACAGGAGTAGCGCTACGTCCGGCAGATACCGCAGAAGCGGACAAGGCAGCAGCGCAGTTCGCTACCGCTCCGGTTGACTATATCTACGAACAGCCGCCGCGGGAACTATTTCGTTCATTGCTGCCGAAGTACGTGGGTATCCAGATTTTTCACGCGCTGCTCGAATCCGTTGCCGCCGAACACGCCGCGCGCATGACAGCAATGGAATCGGCCACGAACAACGCAGGCGAAATGATCGACTCGCTCACGCTCTCCATGAACCGAGTGCGCCAGGCGAAGATCACGAGAGAGATTATTGAGATTGTGAGTGGGGCAGCAGCACTGTAGCTGTTAGCTCCTAGCCACTAGCTTCTAGCAGGGCAATTCTTGCTGGTAGCTGGAAGCTAGCAGCTAGAAGCTGAATTTATGTCAGAAAACATCGGACAAGTCATCCAAATCACCGGTCCCGCCGTGGACGTGCAATTCACTGAGTCGGCGATGCCGCCGATTTATCAAGCTGTTCGCGTCGTCAGCGACGGTTTCAACGTGCCTGCGCCCATCAACGTGATGCTCGAAGTACAGCAGCATCTCGGGGAAGGCCGCGTGCGCACCATTGCAATGGAGCCGACCGACGGCATGGTGCGCGGCATGAAAGCCATCGACCTCGGCGGGCCAATCTCTGTTCCCGTAGGCCACGGAACTCTCGGCCGGGTCATGAATGTGATCGGCGAGCCCGTGGATAACCTCGGACCGATTGCGGCGAAGCAGCGTGACCCAATTCATCGTCAGGCGCCGGCATTTGACGAGCAGGCAACGACCGCCGAAATGTTCGAAACGGGCGTAAAAGTCATCGATCTCATCCAGCCGTTCTTGAAGGGCGGCAAGATCGGCCTGTTCGGTGGCGCAGGCGTCGGCAAGACCGTTGTCATCATGGAGTTGATCAACAACGTGGCCAAGCAGCACGGTGGGTACTCCGTGTTCGCGGGCGTTGGCGAGCGCACTCGCGAAGGCAACGACCTGTGGCTTGAAATGAGCGAGTCAGGAGTGATCAAACCGGGCGATCCGGAAAAATCGAAGGCCGCGCTGATTTACGGGCAGATGACGGAGCCGCCCGGCGCCCGTCTTCGCGTGGCGCTGACCGGCCTCACCGTCGCTGAATTCTTCCGCGACAAGGAAGGCGCAGATACGCTGCTCTTCATCGATAACATCTTCCGCTTCACGCAGGCGGGCTCGGAAGTTTCCGCATTGCTAGGTCGAATGCCCAGCGCAGTCGGCTATCAGCCTAATCTGGCGACCGAAATGGGCGAGTTGCAGGAGCGGATTACGTCAACCAAAAAGGGATCAGTCACCTCGGTGCAGGCGATTTACGTTCCTGCCGACGACCTCACCGATCCCGCGCCAGCAACGACGTTTGCGCACCTCGACGCAACCACGGTACTTTCACGCGCGTTGACCGAGATCGGAATCTATCCAGCTGTCGATCCGCTGGCGTCGACGTCGCGAATTCTCGATCCACGCATTGTTGGTCAGGAACACTATGACGTTGCGCAAGCCGTGAAGAAGACTCTGCAGACCTACAAAGATCTGCAGGACATCATCGCGATTCTCGGCATCGACGAATTGAGCGAAGACCAGAAGCTGACGGTTGCCCGGGCGCGCAAGATTCAGCGGTTTCTGTCGCAACCATTTCACGTCGCCGAGCAATTCACCGGAGCTCCAGGCCGCTACGTGAAAATTGCCGATACGGTGAAGGGCTTCAAGGAAATTGTGGATGGAAAGCACGATGACATTCCCGAGCAGGCCTTCTACATGAAAGGCACAATCGACGAAGTTGTCGAGGCCGCAGAGAAATTAAAGGTAGCAGCATAAAAACCGTTCGCGCGTTGCACGGGTACTGAAACAAGTTCCGCCCGCGCCCGACGCCCGACACACGACGCAAATGCCGAACTCTTTCCAACTCGAAATCGTCACGCCAGAAAAACTGGTTGTGCGTGATAGCGCTGAAGAAGCGGAAATACCCGGGCTCAACGGGTATGTCGGAATTTTGCCTGGCCATGCGCCCTTCATTACCGAGCTAGGCGCAGGCGAAATCAGTTATCGCTCCGGCGGACAAGTGCATCGATTCTCCACAGCATGGGGATTCGCCGAGGTTCTCCCGGATAAAGTCACGGTGCTTGCCGAGACTGTCGAGCGTGCTAACGAAATCGACGTAGCCAGGGCCCAACAGTCGCTGGCGCAGGCTGAAGAGGAACTAAGAAAGGCACAAACCGAGGAAGAAGTCACGAAGGACTTGGGTAAAGTACGTCGGGCGCAAGCGCGGATCGAAGTGGCAGGAAAAAAATAGTAAGCAGTTGCCGAAACAAACTTCTTGTGACTCGCAGAGGTATAATCCACCTTTCATGACTAAAATCGAAGCTATCATTCAGACCTCTAAGCTCGAAGCGGTAAAAAACGCTCTGCACGAGGTCGGGGTCGAAGGAATGACCGTGATGGAGGTCCGCGGGCATGGCCGCCAAAAAGGGCACACCGAGGTATATCGCGGACGTGAATACACCGTCGACCTCATCCCGAAAATCAAGCTTGAAATGGTCGTTGGCGACGCGGTGGTCGAGAAGGTTACACAGGCCATCGTGAGCTCGGCCCAAACCGGCAAGATCGGCGACGGTAAAATTTTCTTCTCTCGCATCGACGAAGCGCTCCGCATTCGCAATGAAGAGCGGGGAGAGAATGCACTGTAAGAAGCTACTAGCCGCTAGCTACCAGCTTCCAGCAATCGAATGCGCATGTACGCAACAGCCTTTGCTTGTTAGGAGCTAGAGGCTAGAAGCTACGAGCTCCAATAACCATTCCTGATTCCTCCCATAAATAGTTTCAATTTCCACAGCCTCATCAGCACGTTTAACCTGAGAACACGCCGTCCTGATGCAGGCCGCAAACCGCCTCGAACATGAGCACAGCAGCCACGTTGCGTACCGAATTACGGGATCTATACGTCGCCGAATCCTCCCGCATTCAGCAGGATTTCGCAGGTTCAGGCAACGGTTCGGCTGCGATCGCTGCACGAACCAGTCTGGTAGAGAACGTCCTCCATCGGCTTTGGGGAGAACTGATCTGTTCTTCCGGTGAACCGAAGAACTTCGCCCTGGTTGCTCTCGGCGGATTTGGACGTCGTGCATTGTTTCCACATTCTGACGTGGACATTCTGTTCCTCCATGCTGATCGCTCCACCGAAGACGCGTTACGCGATCCGGTTCGCATGTTTTGCCAGGAGCTCTGGGATTTGCGTATGAAGTTGGGGCCGGCGACCCGCACACTCTCGGAATGCGATCAGTTCGATCCCCAAAATGTGGAGTTCACGATTTCTCTGCTCGATTGCAGATACCTTGCCGGCGACCGCGATCTTTTCGAGCGTCTCCACGAGAAAGTGTTGCCGAAATTTTTCGTACGCGAGGGAAGTTACATTATTCAGCAGTTGGCCGAGGTCACGCGTTCTCGCCACGCAAAATACGGAAACACGGTTTTTCATCTCGAGCCGAACGTAAAAGAAGCCCCTGGCGGACTTCGCGACTACAACGTTGCAGGTTGGATGGCGCTACTAGCTGCTCTCGACAAAGACCGCCGCTGGCCGCCATCTGGTTCCGCCTTACTGCCCGATTCGACACACAAGCTTGACCCGGCTCTCGAATTCCTGACCTCTGTCCGTACCTTTCTCCATTTTCGGCAGGGGCGTGACGACAATATGCTTGCCTGGGAGTCACAGGACGAAGCCGCGGCCCGTCGCATTGGAGTAGAAGACTCGCATCCTGTGGATGCGGCTGCGTGGATGCGACTTTATTTCCGCCATGCGCGCGCTGTTCATCACGAGTGCCTGCGACAGCTTGAGTCTGTTCCGGCCGCGAGGTCTTCTCTCTACCGTCAATTTCAGAACTGGCGTTCGCGTTTGTCGAACGTCGACTTCTCCGTTGTCGATGGCCTGATCTATCTGCAGCAGCCTTCCGCGGTGGGCGATCCGGAACTGCTCTTCAGGATCTTCACCTTTGCCGCGCACCACGGACTAAGACCCGCTCTGTCCACTGAAAACAGAATTCAGCACATCTTGCCGCGATTGGTTGACAATCCAATCCCTGGGCCGGTGGCTTGGCGATATCTGCAATTAGTGCTGGTGGAGCCTCACGCAGCCGACGCCCTGCGTTCGATGCATTCGCTCGGTCTGCTGACAATTCTTCTGCCCGAGCTTAAGCTGATCGACTCGCTTGTCGTGCGCGATTTTTATCATCGCTTCACAGTCGACGAACATTCCTTCCTCGCCATTGAATGCCTGCATCGAACGAAGCAAGCCAGTTCCGAGTGGGACCAGCGCTATGGCCGCTTGCTGGAGGAGTTGGAACGTCCAGAGCTGCTTTATCTTGCTCTTCTGCTCCACGACGTTGGCAAAGGACTCCCGGGCGAGAATCACGTAATCACCAGCCTTGAGATCGCGCAGCAATGCATGGAGCGTCTTGGCCTGGAACGGGCTGACCGCGACACCATTTCGTTCCTCATTGCCAGCCATTTGGAAATTTCGTCAACCCTTCGCAGGGATATTTATGACCCCGCAACGATCGAAGCCTTTTGTGACAAGGTAGGCACGCCAGAAAGGCTGAAGATGCTTTCGCTGCTCACCTATGCCGACATCAAAGCCGTAAATCCCGAGGCGCTGACTCCCTGGAAGGCCGAGAACGTATGGCAGCTCTATATAGCGGCCGCAAATTACCTGAGTCGCAGCGCCGACCAGCGTGTTCACGCCGACTCAACCCAGGACGAAGCTATTGCACGAGTGAAGAACCTGGCTCCGGAAGATGTCGGGAAACTGGACTCTTTCCTCGAAGGCCTGCCAAAGCGGTATCTCCGCACTTTTCGCCCGGAGGAAGTTCTCCAGCACTTCGAATTGGCTGGACACCTTTCGGACGAGCCGGTTCAACTGGAACTGGTACGCGGACGCCATTGGTACGAATTGTCTGTCATCACCAAGGACCGGCCCTTTCTGTTCGCAAAGATTGCGGGTGCGCTTGCTGCTTGGGGAATGAACATCGTGAAGGCGGACGTGTTCTCAAACTCGAGTGGCATTGTCGTTGATACCTTCTACTTCACTGATCGTTTCAGGACTTTGGATCTCAATCAGTCCGAGCGGGAGCGCTTCAAGCGAAGCGTATCCGACGTCCTCAACGACGAGGCCGATCTCGATCGCATGTTGCGTGACCGCATGCGCTCTGAGTCGAAGAACGGAACGAAGATGAAGGTTGAGACGCGTATCGAATTCGATGACCAATGTTCCAAGAGCAGCACCCTTGTACAGATAATTGCTCAAGATCGCATCGGCCTGCTCCACCGTATCTGCTCCCGCTTCTCACATCAGGGCTGCAACATCGAAATCGCACTTATCGACACCGAAGGCCAGATGGCAATCGACGTTTTCTACCTCACGGCAGGCGGAACAAAGCTGCCTGCTGCAAAGCAGGAGGAACTCAAAACCGACCTGCTGGAAGAGTTGCGGGAAGCCTGAGTTTATCGGCAGCTCTGCCTCTGGGCATCGTTCATCCCAGTCTCGCGAATCCGCATCCTAAATCTTGCTTCTTGAAGAGCGGGCTTCGTTATCAGGAGAGACTATGCGCAAAAACCGTGAGACCGAGGGGCATCCTCAAGGAAATGAGGCAGCACCGGACGAAATCGGAAAGGATCCGAGGCAAGTAGGTCCAGAGAGCGGGGGCCAGGCGGGGGACGCCCAGCGACTCTCAACCACCGAAGATATGGATAACGAAAGCGTGGAGGAACTGGACGACACGGACCAGTCGCTTGAAGCTGCCCGCGTCGAAGGATTAGAGGACGCAGCAGATCATCCTGGGCGACCCGCGCGTACCCACAACGAATACGGGCGTCCTGACGATCTGCCACCCGAGAGGACTTCGGATAGAAAGAAAGCTTCTTAGCCGTCCCTCGCGACTGGCAGGGCACCCACGCTAGAACCGGTAGATCACGCCGGCGCCGACGTAATAATTATGCTGCCGGGTTTTGCCCGTATCAACGTTAAGCGGCGGCATACCACTCCAGTCATCGCGAACTTCAGCGCGGATCCTTAACCCCGAAAGCCGGTCGCAAGGGATACGCACGTCGAGCCCTGCTCCAATCTGCAATACACCGGTTGTTACGCTTCGGTCTCCGCTGTTCGTACCTGAAAAGACCAGGTGACTGCTGGCCGCGAAGTGTCCGAATCCGCCTCCGAAGCTCACCCATGGAGAAACCGCGACGTTCGGCACCAATCGTACGCGCGCGGCAGGAGTGAGAAATATTGCACTGTAGCTGCGTGGAACCTGGTTCGCAGGGTAGTGCAGCTTTTCCACTGGATCAAACACGACAGGAATTTCGGCGGCGAACTCCGCCCAGTCAGAAGTGTGCAGGATTCGCGTGTAACTGAACGCAAACGAGAGTCCTGCGCCATGGGTAATCGTGGAATTGGCTAGACCAGAATTCGGCACACCCTGGTCGCTGATGAATGTGCGTCCGATAGTGCCGGAGATTTCGTTCTTGCCGAGTTGTTCGGAATTCTGGGCCGAGGCAGCGACCGCGGCCAATGCTAATAAGGCAGGCCAGCAGAGCCTTCGCAATCCCCCTCCAAGTGCGAAGCGTACATCACAAGGAGCCTAGCACGTGCAAACCGGCTTAGAGGTGGCTGGAATGGTGCGCGTGCTGCCGGATTCAACGAACTTCCGTGGGAGTAACCTCTGTTTCGATACGCCCAAATTTCCATTCCAGCATCCATTGCGACTGGTTGCTGGACGGTGCGAACTTCCATTTTTGAGAAGCCTCAAGGGCAAGCCGCGCGAAGTACCGGCTCGGGCCAGGGGAAGAGAGCGAGGCCGCAGAGACCTCGCCGCCTGGGTTCACTATGACGTGTACTTTCACGTGCACCTTGCCGTGAATAGTCCGGCGTGCGCTCAGCGGAACGGTGGGTAGAACGCGATCAACGACGCCGCCAGTAGGAGATCCAGATGTTGTAACGGCGCGTGTGCTCACGTCCTGAGCTTGGGGACTAATGCTCGGCGGAATCGCCTGATGCCTCGCCGTATGGCGCTCCACAGGTTTGCTCGAAATATCCGAAGCGGGACGAGAATCGATCACACTCTGAGGCGCTACACTGCTCGTACCCGCTGCTTGCTCTTGTTCTGGGATTTGCGATAGCTGCTTTTGTGTTGAGTGCCTTACAAGCAGTGCCAATCCTACGATTGCAAGAGCCACTACGGCCAACATCGGCCCGACCAGCTTCCGCTTCGGAACTGGCGCAGAAGCCACAACTGCGCGGACCGGCTCTTGCGAAACTAATTCCTTTATTCGCTCCAGAGAACATCTTTCGCCTGGACTGATCCGAAGGCATTCGGCAACAATCAGCCGGTAAGGTGCCGGAATCGACTTTGGTATCGCAGGCCCAAGTTGACCTGACCGGCTCCAACTCAGCGGACGCTGATTAAATGCTGTTGCGAGCGTCATCCCCAGTGACCAGATGTCCGTCGCAGCGTTAAGCTTTCCCGATTCAAACTCCGGAGCATCATAGGCGGTCAGCTGACTCGACCTCGCCGCAGGCTGACTAGCTGCACGCAACGAATCCGACGAAAGCTTCAACTGATTGTTCATTGCGAACACATTCGAGGGCTGAATTCGCGAATGCACCAAGCCGCGCGCATGGACAAACGAAAGGGCATCAACTAGCGGAGAAAGCAACTCTGCAACTTCGGTTGCTGAAAGCGGGCGGATTGGCAACACCTGGTCCAGATTCTCTTCTGCATACTCCATCACACAGTAGATCCAGTAAGCGCCGGTGATCTGGCATTGGCCCGCATCGAAAATGCGCAACAGATTTGGGTGAGAGAGCGTCGCTGCTTCTTTCCAGCGCGCGATTTGTTGAACTGGATTCGCGCCCTCAGCCCGAACCAGCTTTATTGCCGCGGGCTGGGGTAGACCCGGAACCTGCGTGCGGAACACGGCTGTGTTGGCCGAACCGCCCAGCCATTCGAGCAGAGCGTATTTGTCATCGATGATCTGGCCTTGCCAGCGTTCCTGAGCCACGGCAGCATTCATAAATTAACTCGTTAGTGCATTCTAATGCCAAAGACACGGCAAACCTCCACACTGCAGGGCACTCCCCAAGGGACGGAGTAGAGCACTGGCCTTCGGCTCGGGCGTGCCGGAAATTGGAGCAGTTGAACACTGAACTGAAGTTGTACGGCAGGGCGGGCTGGACCGGCCGGGACTAAGCCGTGATCATTATGCCATCATGGGCACTTCAAAGCCATCAGGTAAGAACCCGGCCAATTGCATAGCGTTACCGGCTTCGGGATTGCTCATGAACGTATTCCATACGAACTGTGTGCGGGCATTTTCGGCCATCAGCATGGTGATGCCGACGTCGATCCCAATCACATCGCGGCTGACCCACCCTGTGAGCGGATTGAAGGCATCAACGAAGCCATATTCCTTCCATATCTGCTTGCCGTAGTAGTGCCGCAGATTCTGCAGCACCGTCATCGATTCGCGGTAGAGGAAGGGAAGGGACCCAGCCGAGGCGGCGGGCACAATGCTGCCGTCGATTGGTCCCAAAATTGGCGGCCCGCCCCACGCCACATATCCGGTGCTCGACTCCGATGCGCTGATGCCCCAGACATCTTTCGAGTAGCACGGGAACCGGCGGCTCAGCTCTTCGCAGAACTCGCGGTGCGCCAGCGACGCGATCACCGAGTTCTCGAAATAGTTTGCATAATCGTCGTGTTTGTAGCGGAAGTCGAACCAGGCATGAGAAAACTGATGGACAAACAGCGGATCGGGTCCTGAAATGTACTGCCGCCCGCGGTATACCATCTTCGGTCGTGTAACCGCATGCCAGCAATCCGGTGAGACGGGATGCGTCGGCGAACCTATCGCAAGCAAGTACAGCATCATGGATTCGCAATAGGAATCCCATCGGCGTCGGCTGAAGTGATATTCAGGAGTCCACTCAAGGGAAAACGTCTTTCCCCCGTTCAATGCCCATGGCCACTCCACACGGTTGTAAATCGTGGTCGCATCACGGCGGATTTGCGGATTTGTGAAATATTGGCGGCACGTCAGCACCCCACACAGTAAAATTGCAGTGTCGATGGGTGAAACCTCAGATTGCTCGACTCGTTCCCCGCTGGCTGGATCAAGAAAGTGATAGAAAAAACCATGCTCGTTTGGCATGCGGTTGGCGAGGAAGTCCAGTGTGGTTGCTGCCCGCCGCTCGATCTCCTCCGGCGAACGGTATTCGCGCTCGCAACCAATGCACAGGGCGGTGAGGCCGAATCCGGTAGCCGCAATACTTGAAATGTCACCGTCCGCGCCGCCGTTTGCGTAGGCGCGGTCATAAACCATTCCGGTATTCGCGTCGGCTTCATTCCAGAAAAATTCGAATGCCGCGCGCTCAATATTGTTGAGCAGGGCAGCCTCGGCGCCGGGAGCAGTTGACGGTGCAGTGAGCAGATCGGAGGCAGTAATCTTCCCGGCAAGTGGAAGAGTTGCGGCCCCGGTCAGCGCCACGCGAAGGAATTGACGGCGGGTCGAAAACATCGAAACTGAGGTCTCCTTGATTATGGAGCAGAGTTCCTGAATCGCAAGCTGGAAAACTCAAAAAAGTGGAATTTCTGCTTCACTTCAGGAAAATTTTTCACGACGAATTCATCGTCGAATGTGATTACCTCAGTGTGCACATCAAGCGCGGTGAAACGAAGGGTTCTCTGGCAGGGTGTGTCACGAACGTCATAGGGCAAAAGACTTAAATCAACCCCGATCGGAATTTATAATCACGACGGAAGTGCGACCGCACGTTTCTTGAACACCCTTGTGTGGGCTTACGCAAGGTCGGATAAAACCGTGCACTGAATTTCGGCATCTCTGGTGGTTACGCCGGCGCGGATGATGGAACCGAGCCAGGACTCGGCCAAATGTCAGAAAAAGATACCTTCTGGAGCAGTTGGCAGGAGCGCCTCTCGGCTCTCCGCAACGTCCCCCCTGTTCTGAAAATCGTTTGGAAGTCCGGCCCCGGCGTGGTCACGTTTGGCATCATCGCTCGGGTAGTCGCCGCCCTACTGCCAATCGGGCTCACTTACATCGCCAAGCTCATTATTGACATTGTTGCGAACTCATTGCGCGGGCATACGCCAGTCCCGGAGCGGCTCTGGTGGCTGGTGCTTTTGGAGTTCGGCCTCGCAGTGGCGAGCAGCATCGTCACGCGGATGATCGATTACTCCGATTCGCTGCTCGCGAACAAGTACACCCGTCACGTCAGCATAGAAGTGATGAAACACGCGTCGGAACTGGACGTGATCGCCTATGAAGACCCGATCTTCTATGACCGATTGGAGCGGGCGCGTGTTCAGGCGACGGACCGATTGGTGATGATTCAATCCATCGGAAGACTCCAGCTGCAGGCGATCACCGCAATCGCATATTCCGTGGCGGTAATGTTCTACTCGCCCTGGCTGATGCTCCTGTTGATCGCCGCCGTGCTGCCAGCATTCTTGGGGGAGACGCATTTTGCCTTTCTCGGTTATGCGAAGAACTTCCGCCAGACCCCGATCAAGCGACAACTCGATTATCTGCGCCAGGCGGGCGCAACCAAAGAGGCTGCGAAAGAGCTGAAGTTGTTCAATCTGGCGGGATTTTTCACCCAGCGGTTCGCAAGGCTCTCCGACATCATTTATGAGCAGGACGTCGCGTTGGCCAAAAAGCGGCTGGCAATCGGCTCGATTCTGTCCTTTGTCAGCACCGGGGGATACTACGGCGCTTATGCGTATGTGATCTGGCGAACTGTGGCCGGCCGCTTGACCATCGGCACTTTTTATTTCCTGATTACTGCCATCATGCAGGCGAGCAGCAACATTCAGCAGGTCTTCTCAACTCTCTCGGGAATCGCGGACCAGGCGTTGTTCCTGACCGACCTGCTCGCATTCTTCGAGATGAAACCGACGATCCGCTCGAAGCCCAACGCTTTGCCTGCTCCCCGGCCAATCCGGCAAGGCTTCGAATTTCGCGATGTCTCATTCCACTATCCCGGCAATGATCGGATGGTTATTGACCGGCTCAATTTTCATCTACATCCCGGTGAGCGGGTGGCTCTGATCGGCGAGAACGGGCAGGGCAAGACAACCATCGTTAAGCTGATCACGCGGCTCTATGATCCGACCGGCGGCCAGATTTTGCTGGATGGCGTCGATCTTCGCGATTACGACTTAGAGGATTTGTACCGTGAAATCGGCGTCATATTTCAGGACTTCATGCGCTATGAGATGACGGCGCGTGAGAACATTGCCGTCGGGAAAATTGAGGAAATCGAGGATCTTCCCGCGATAAAAAATGCCGCGGAAAAGAGTTTGGCCGACGAAGTGATCGCACGGCTTCCCGCTCGTCTTGAGCAGATGCTGGGCCGCAGGTTTGAAGGTGGAGTGGATCTTTCGGGCGGTGAGTGGCAAAAGCTTGCTCTTGCCCGCGCTTACCTTCGCGACTCGCAATTGTTAATTCTTGACGAACCGACTGCGGCTCTCGACGCGCGAAGCGAGTACCAGGTCTTTCAGCGTTTCGCCGAGTTGACTGCCGGGAAGATGGCACTATTCATTTCGCACCGGTTCTCAACTGTTCGCATGGCAGACCGCATCGTAGTACTGGAGAGTGGTCGTATCGTGGAAGAAGGAACTCACGAGAAGCTTACACGAGTAGGTGGCCGTTACGCCGAAATGTTTGAACTGCAAGCCGCCAGTTACCGTTAATTTGAATGCCCCAGAACACACACATCGAATTGATTGAAAGCGAACTTGAGCGCGTACCGCAGGGCGCGAAGGAGAAGGCTCCCGACTTCGAAAATCTCCGCCGGAATGCCGAGGAACTCTCCCGCCTGTTGGCGTGGAACCCAAGCGTACAAACTTCCTCCTTCTACGCTGCTCGCTGGAATGCGATGGCTGCGGTACTTCGGCCAGTATTGGAAAAGGTAACCAAAGATGGGCGCAGCGATTCAGAAACAGATGATCATCGCTGACTGCGCGAGAACACCCCTTTACTGTGGTCGCACCTGTCGAGCACCGAGAATGCTTTTAAGCTGCTCAAGCATTTGCCGCACGTGCGGACCCCGCGCGGAACCACCATCCCCAGGGCTGCAGGTGTTGCTGAAGCGTTTCTTCACGCCGTAGAGTTCGAATTCAGTGAAGCCGGGCTGATCGCCTATCTGGATTCCTATCAGAAATTGATGCCGCTCAAGTTTGGCGAGCTCTGGGCGCTGATTCCCTCTCTCGAACTCGTGCTCCTGGAGCAAATCGCAATCCGAGGGCGCAAAGCTCTGGATGATCCGGACCAGCCACAAAAAGTTGGCGTTTGCGTCCGCAGCATGCGTCAAATGAGCGAGTTGCACTGGAAGGACGTCCTCGATTCGCAAATCGTATTCGACAAAGTGCTGCGCGAGGACCCCTCCGGCACATACCCAATCATGGATCACGACAGCCGCTCGTTGTACCGGGAGCGGGTCGTAAAGATCGCCGAGCGTTCCGACTCGACCGAAATGGAAGTTGCTCAGGCAGCCCTCGCATTGGCGCGCAATGCCGCGAAAGAGCATTTCGACGATCCGCGAGAAGCGAAGCGGCAGACGCACATTGGGTTTTACCTGATCGGGCCAGGCGCCGAAGAGCTTCATGCGCGCGTCGGGTTTCGTCCTGCCTTAGGGTGGCGAATACGGCATTTTCTGCGCACTCATCCCGATGAGTTCTATTTACCGGGCATTGAAGTACTTACCTTCGGCATTATGTCTGCCATTGTGTTGTTGCTTACCAGCACCAATACATCGCCTGGCCTGATTCTCTTCTCGATGTTGCTTTTGCTCCTGCCATCCTCGCAAAGTGCCGTGCAGGTAATGAATTATTTGACCACCGCGCTCTTGCGGCCGGAGATTTTGCCCAAGCTTGATTTTTCAAAATCAATTCCTGATGACTGTACAACTCTCGTTGCCGTTCCCGCGCTGCTGTTGAGCGAAGAACAGGTCGAGCGGCTCACGCAGCAGCTCGAAGTGCGGTATTTGGGAAACCACGATCCAAATTTACACTTCGCGCTATTAACCGATCTTCCGGATTCAGCGGTCCCCGCTAATGAAGACGATCCACTCGTAGATTTGTGCGCGAACCGGATCAAAGAGCTCAATGAGAAATATTCCAGTCGCGGCAATGGCTCGTTTCTGCTTCTGCACCGTCACCGGGTCTACAACCCTCGCGAAAGGGTTTGGATGGGGTGGGAGCGAAAGCGGGGCAAGCTCCTGGACCTGAATCGCCTGCTGGGCGGGCACTACGACAGCTTTCCGACAAAAGCGGGCGATCTCTCCGTGCTGCAGCAGGTGCGCTTCGTTATTACCCTCGATGCGGATACCGAAATACCTCGTGGCGCAGCCCAAAGGATGATCGGCACGCTCGCCCATCCGCTGAATCAGGCAATCATTGATCCCGAAAAGAACGTCGTCGTCGCGGGATACGGGATTCTGCAACCGCGGGTTCGCGTCAGCGTTCAGAGCGCTTCCCGCTCGCGGCTCGCGAACATCTATTCCGGCCAGACTGGAATGGATATTTATACCCATGCAGTCTCCGACGTTTATCAAGACCTCTATGGCGAGGGAATTTTTGCGGGCAAGGGGATCTATGAGGTTTCTGTAGTGCAGAACGTGCTTGAACACCGTTTCCCGCAGAATGCTCTTCTCAGCCACGACTTGATAGAAGGAGCATACGCCCGAGCTGGCTTGGTTACAGATATCGAAGTCGTCGAAGATTATCCTTCGCACTACAGCGCCTATAACCGCCGCAAACACCGCTGGCTTCGAGGCGACTGGCAGATTACCAATTGGCTGCTTTCGCGTGTGCCGGATGAAACCGGCCGCATGGTCCCGAATCCTATTTCCCTCGTTTCCCAGTGGAAGATCCTCGATAACCTTCGCCGAAGCCTCGTCGAGCCCGCCACGTTTCTGTTGTTTGTTCTTAGTTGGCTGGTGCTGCCTGGTTCCGCGCGCGCTTGGACAATTGCCGCCATCTGCATTCTCTTCGTTCCAGTATGGTTTGAGTTTCTGTTCAACCTGGTCCGCGCCTTTCTTGAGAAGAAGCTCTCGGTAGTGCGGGACTCCCTGCATACGCTCTTCACAGCTAATTTCAACATCCTGCTCAGTCTGATCTTTCTCGCGCACCAGATGCTGGTCTCTATGGACGCCGTGGTGCGCACGATTGTGCGGCGTTTCTTCACGAGGCAGCGATTGCTCGAATGGGAGACCGCTGCTGAAGCTGAACTCGGCGCTCAAAAGCGTACTCCGGTCGATGTTTACCTCGACTGGATGCCGTTAATCGCAATCTCGCTTGCGGGGCTGGTTTTCTTCCTGCGACGTCCGGCATTTTTCTCCGCCTTACCAATCGTGACACTCTGGGGCTGCAGCAAACTCGTCTCCGTTTGGCTGAACCGGCCGCCGCAACTCTCGCGTACTGAAGCTACCGAAAAAGACAGGCTCTTCTTGCGGCGTGCCGCTATTCGTATCTGGAGATATTTTGCGGAATTCAGCACGGCGGAACACAACTGGCTCATCCCTGATAACGTTCAAGAAGAGCCGTTCCAGATAGCTCCCCGCGTGTCGCCTACCAATGTTGGCCTTCTGCTGAACGCTCGGCAGGTTGCTTGCGAATTCGGTTACCTCACGCCACAGGAATTTCTTGACCTCACCGCAAAAACCATCAAAGTGCTGCGCAACATGCCTCGCTACCGCGGTCACCTGTACAACTGGTACGACACACACACGCTCACGCCTTTGCCGCCCTTGTTCGTTTCCACCGTCGACAGCGGCAACCTGGTGGCCTCATTGTGGACACTGCAGCAAGGCTGCCTGAAGATTCTCGAACAGCCGGTGCTGCGCACACAGCTCGCCGAGGGATTTCTTGATCACCTGCGTATTTTGCTGGACCTTAAGGCGGTGGACCGCTCGCTGTTTCAGAGGATCGAGCAGAAGACACAGGGTAAGGATTGGGTGAAGTCGCTTCTTCGCTTCCCGCACGGGCCCCTGGAAAGGATGTCGGCTCCGCAAGCAGATATGAAACATGCCAGCGACCTGAAGTGGTTTAGCGCACAGGCCCTGGCAAGACTTATTCAGTTCCGGCAATCAATTGTTCGCCTGACACCATGGATGCTTCTTGATTTCGAAGAAATCAGGCGAGATGGCTCGCTCGGCATTCCTGACGAGAACGTGACCTTGAAGGACCTCCCCGAGACGCTTACGAAATTCGCGGTCAGGTTGCAGCGAGCGATCGACAGCCTGCCGCCCACAGACTCCAAGCGGCTTTTATTGCAACGTTTGCTTTCCATGGTGTCCGGAGCTCGCATGGACGCAATGCGTCTGATTGCAGAACTTCAGGCTACTGCGGACAACGTTGGCAGACTCGCCGATGAGATGGAATTTGGGTTCCTGTGGAGCAAGCGCCGGAAGTTGCTTTCTATCGGATTCGACGGCGGCGAGAAGATTCTGCACGACGCCTGTTACGACCTCCTGGCCTCCGAGTCACGCACCGCCTCATTCATTGCAATTGCCAAGGATGAGGTTCCGCAGGAAACCTGGTTCCTGCTCTCTCGCTCTCACACAGTGGATCGCGGCCGATCCATTCTGTTGTCGTGGACGGGAACGATGTTCGAGTACATGATGCCCGCTATCTGGATGAAGACCTATCCGCGCACCCTGCTCGACCTGTCACAATACGGCGCGGTCTTATCGCAACAGGAGTTCACCGCAGCGAATCGTATTCCCTGGGGAATTTCTGAATCATCGTTTGCCACTCGTGATGCCGCAGGAAACTACGGATATCATGCCTTCGGCATTCCTCAACTGGCCATTTTTCATGGCGATGTTGATGCATTGGTAATCTCGCCGTACTCGACCTTCCTCGCCCTCAACACCTCAACCAAAGCCGCTCTGCGTAATCTGCGGCGCATGGCGCATGAAGGATGGTTTGGCGATTACGGATTCTACGAATCTGCCGATTACAGCGCTTCGCGCGACCGCCGCTGGCGTCACGAATACGAATTGATCCGTCTCTGGATGGCGCACCATCAAGGCATGAGCTTGCTTGCTATTGCGAACTTCCTCGCAGATGGCGTCGTGCAGGACTGGTTCCACTCACATCCGCGCGTCCAGGCTACGGAGCTACTGCTCGATGAGAAACCTGCGAACATGCTTGCCGCGTGATCGCCGCTATTTCAGCGCTGGCGCCGGGTGCTCTATGTGGCAGGTCTTAGAAGTTTTCTGAAACTCCGGGCGCGAAGGTTTCCCCACCGTTCACGCGACCATTCGGCGATGGAGCACAAATGAAGAGTTTATTCTCGGTCTCATTCTTGATCAGCATATCTATGACGGGTTCGGTGGCAAGGGCCACCTCCGTTCCTCCGAGCAGCCATGTCTTTCTGGTTGTCGAAGAAAACCACAGCTACTCCAGCGTCATTGGCAGCTCAGCCATGCCGTACCTCAACGGCTTAGCGAATAAATATTCGCTAGCGACGAAGTACTACGCAAACACGCATCCCTCGATCGGCAACTACCTTATGCTGACGACTGGCGCCATCATTACCAACAACGACAGTTTTTGCAGCACCATCACGAACGACAACGTCGTTCGCCACCTTGTTGCGGCGGGAAAGACGTGGAAATCTTACGCCGACAGCCTGCCATCAGTCGGATACACGGGCTGCGGCAGTGGTGAGTATGTTAAGCGCCACAATCCGCTGGCGTATTTTTCGGATGTAGCAAACAGCAGCGCAAAGAGCAATTTGGTTCCATTCACGCAATTCTCTAAAGACCTGGCGAATCACGTCCTGCCAGAGTTTTCGCTCATCGTACCGAACCCTCTGCATGACGCGCATGATGGCACTCTGCAACAGGCTGACGCATGGCTGAAGAACAATATCGCGCCTTTGATATCCAGCGCTACATTTCAACGAGATGGTCTGCTGATCATCGTCTTCGATGAGAGCTTTGAGTCCGACACGGCACATGGAGGTGGGCACATTGCGGCCGTCGTAATTGGGCCGAAGGTGAAGCATGGGTATAAGTCGACGGTGCTCTACCAGCACCAGAATGTGCTCAAAACGCTGATGCAGGCGCTTGGAGTAAAGACCTACCCTGGTGCAGCAGCCAATGCGGCTCCGATGACCGATGTGTTCTGAGTCGAGTTGGACAGCCGAACTCCTAATCGGTAAACACGACCGACTGCAGACCTGAAATTTCAAATCGCTTGCGGCAGCGGACGTTCTTGCATCCCATCACATCGTCCTTGCGGAGCATATAGGATCTCGCTTTCGCAAACCGAGCGCGGTCACGTTCGTCTGCATGACGCGGAAGCTGGCGTTTCTTGGTACGCACCAGCCAGGTCACTTCGTAATCTGCGGACTGGTGGCAATGCGGACAATTCAGGGTTGCCGGCTTTTTCTCTGGACGTTCGTCGAAAAACTCTCGTTCTTCCATCGTTGACTCTGATTATTCCACAGGATATGTGATGCCGCGCAATTGAGTTACCGTGGGCTACACTCAGCGTGAATGGCAAAACAGAAAAAAAAGAAAAAGAGATTTCGCGCCGTATCGGCGGTCAAGGAACTCGCCCGCGAAAAGATCGGTATGCCTCCTCCGGAACAGATCGTGCCGAATCGCAAGAAGAAGCAGCGTTCAGCAAAGCACAAGCCGACTTTGGGACAGTTGTTGGAGGAAAAGGAGTGATCCTGCGTGTTGTTAACCAGAGAGAGCCGATTCCCGGCAGTTCGTATTCGGTCGAGTTATCGACAGTTCACGCCCTGAGGCGGAGAGAGCGAAGTCAGCACACTCTGATTGGGGTAGCTGTAAGCGCCACCTAGTGCCGTAGACGGAGACTGAAACTGGAACCATTGGAGCAAGGCTTCGTTTTGGGGATGATAGGTTCGCCCTTTCGTTTTGATCGCAATCGTCGAATCCGGCAGGCCCTCAATTACGTCTCCAACTTCCAGATCGTTCTGGCAATTGCCGTTTTGTGACATCCACCACGGCGTAATGCCGTGCACTCCATCGCTGCCGACGAAAGGATCGTTCAGGGTTTCCGTGATCTCGTGGCTCAGTGCGGTCACGTCTTCAAAGCCGGCGCCAAACAGGCCAGGAGTGATCCAACTGGAAAAGTTCAGCACATAACGCTTCTCGCGAAAGCCGTTGTTGACGTCTCCAGGTTCGTAATCATAGGTGTGAAACCCCAGCACGCAACATTTGTTCGGATTGTGCTCCAGATAGAGATACGTGTTTGGGAAAAGGAAGGTTGAGATGTCTTTCGTAGTGATGTCGCCTGAGTGTTCTGCCGCTCCAATCGGAGTTGAAGTGTCGTTCACTGTCGGAGGAAAGAGCCGCTTCGAAAACACATTGATATCAACCAGGACGAAAGCGCAACACGATCCGTCGTTATTCAGTGCAAAGTAATATGCGCCGCGCGGGATCGACATGGTGCGCGCCCTTTTCACCGACGGCTTTAGCAGTGTATGCCAGTCCGTTTGCATCACGTTATAAAATTCCGCGCGCTGCACGGAATCAGAAAACTGCGTCGGCACATCGCTGCTGGTGTAATCGGAAATTTGAAAGACCGGGGAATTTAACGTCGCAGCTACAAATGGTTGTACGGAGTAGTGAAGTTTATGTCCATTCACCACGCGCACGGACCCATCGTAATCGAGCAGATCGAGCGATACCGGGACAATGGGGGCATTGAAGACGGTCGATCCACCTGCCTCAGGTCTGTTACCGGCCATAGTGTAGAGCCACCTGCGTTGGGGATGGCCAGTAGGTCCGACTCCGGGAACATGGAATTCGCCATTGAACGTCTTGATGGAATCGATTCCGGCCGAAGTTGTTGATTGCGCTCCGGATTTAGGAGCGGAATGGCCGCGCGGAGCAAAAACCGTGAATCCGTGATGCGCGCTTGAGAGCGTAGGCGCAACCTGATCGCGGCTCTGCGCGACAGTCGTGCCCGCGCCCAAAGCCAATGTAATCAGCAGGTATATGACGGAAGAAAAACTTACCCACTTACTCAACACTCACCGCCTGCCCACAAGTTACTTGGATGCGGCCAGAGTTGCAAACTCTTTCGGTAAAAGTTGGGTTAATTTACTAGCCGTGGGCGACTCTCAGAAAGCACTCTATAGCTTGGGACGCGTAATCGCCCCTTCGGATGCCGAAGCCACAAGCGCTGCATATTTCCCAAACACCCCAGAGGCATAACGCGGCTTTGGAGCCTTCCATTGGGACATACGCCTTTTGATTTCTCCGTCGCTAGTCTCAATTTCCAGCAAACGCTGGTTCACATCTATTCGAATAATGTCGCCTTCATGCACTGCGGCAATTGGACCGCCAAGCGCCGCTTCTGGCGATACGTGGCCGATCATCAATCCTCGAGTCGCGCCACTGAACCGCCCGTCTGTAAGTAACGCAACCGACTCTCCGAGTCCTTCACCCACAATCGCAGCCGTAACCGCCAGCATCTCGCGCATGCCGGGGCCACCGCGTGGGCCTTCGTTACGAATAACCAGAACATCACCCGGCTTGATCCGCTTGCCGGTCACCGCGCTCATCGCCTCCTCTTCCGATTCAAAGACGCGTGCGGGTCCTTGGTGGGTTAGGCGTTCATGTCCGCTGATCTTGGCCACGCATCCTTCAGGCGCGAGATTTCCGCGCAGGATTACCAGGCCACCCGTCGCTTTCAACGGCCTGTCGATTGGCGCAATTACCTCCTGGTCAGGGGTCTCGACCGCCGCTGCAGCTTCTTCTCCGATGGTTTTTCCCGTCACTGTTATTGCGTTCTCATGAAGTTTCTTGGCTCGCAGTAAACGATTTGCAAGCAGGCCAATTCCCCCCGCGCGATGCATGTCCGCTGCAACAAATCGTCCGAACGGCTTCAAATCGCAAAGCAGGGGCGTTCTCTCGCTTACTTTTTGAAAATCGTCGATCACCAGCGGTACTCCGGATTCACGAGCCATGGCAAGCAGATGCAGCACGGAATTTGTCGAACCTCCAGAGGCTGCGACCCCAGCAATGGCATTCTCAAATGCCTCGCGCGTGAGGATGTCTTTCGCCTTCACTCCGCGTTTCAACAAGCTCATCACCACTTCGCCGCAACGGAAGGCGACCTCATCCTTGCGCGGATCCATCGCCGGCACGCTGTTGTAGCCGATGGGAGAAAGCCCGATCATCTCCATGACCGTCGACATTGTGTTCGCGGTGTACTGTCCGCCGCATGCCCCAGCTCCAGGACACGCGACGTCCTCTAATTCGCGCAAATCAGAATCGCTCATTTTTCCAGCGGCATTTGCGCCGATCGCTTCGTAGACATCTTGAATCGTTACGTCCTTGCCACGAAAGCTTCCGGCAGCGATCGTTCCGCCATAGAGCACCAGGCCTGGAAGATCGAGGCGCGCGAGCGCCATGGCTGCCGCGGGAATCGTCTTGTCGCACCCAACGATACAGACCACGGCGTCGAACAAATAGCCGCGGCAGACGAGCTCGATAGAGTCGGCAATCACTTCGCGACTCACCAGAGACGCCTTCATGCCTTCTGTACCCATGGTTTCGCCGTCGCTGATAGCGACCGTGTTGAATTCCATAGGTGTGCCGCCAGCCGCTCGCACGCCTTCCTTCACTTTCGCTGCCAGGCGCCGCAGATGAAAATTGCATGGCATAGTCTCAATCCACGTATTCGCGATTGCGATTAGCGGCTTCGACAGATCGTCATTGCTGAAACCGACTGCTTTGAACATCGATCGTGCGCCCGCGCGGTCGCGGCCTTCTGTGATCATTCGACTTCGGTGCTTAAGTTCCATAGGCATAAAAGATTACGACAGCAACACGGAAAGGAAAAGCAGGCCGCACATTCATCACACCTAACCGCACGTACATATGAAACCCGAGCAGGGTTGCACTACTGAGTATTTCCACCTCCCATCCAACCTGCCGGGTTGACAACTCTGGTCCATATCAGGGCATCGAAGCCGACTACGCCCTTTGTTAACACTTGATTAATGAAGTGCGAACGGGTGAATTAGGAGCCAGATGAAGAAGCTAGCCCTTAGTTTCACGTGTCTTATCGTTCCGTGCCTGGTTCTCTGCAGCTGCAGCGGTTACAGCGCAGGGAATGGCAGTGATCCAGCGCAAGGCTCAGGAGTGCCCCGGTCTGAGATCAAGAACTTGATCATTGTGGTCATGCAGAACAATTCTTTTGATCACCTTTTCGGGACCTATGCAGGCGTCAGCGGACTCAATCCGTCACTCGCCAGTTTCAAGCAGGCTAATAAAGCTGGGGCGTTGATCAGCCCCCAATTGCTCTCGAATCTTAGCCCTGCTGATCTACCACACACGGCTGAAAGTTATCGGGCGGCTTACGACGGGGGAAAGATGGACAAGTACGCCTGGGTGAACGGCGACCAGTCGATGGACTATTTTGACGACTCCAGCGTCGCCAATGCGAAAGATGGCCGCCAATTCGGAGTAAACACGCTCTGGTCCTACGCCCAGCAGTATGCGTTGGCTGACAATTTTTTTGCGTCCGCAATGGCGAGTGAGCCTAGCAACATGCTGTACATGGTGGCGGCAGACGCAGGCACTGGTAACCAGGCCTTCGGTTATCCTCAGCTCGATGCGTGTTCCTCAGTCCTGTTTCAACAAAACCAGGGAAGCGGCGCCAGTATTACGCCACCACTCACGTTTCAAAACGTAGGCGATCAACTCTCGGCGGCGCAGATTTCATGGTCTTTCGCGCAGGAAAACTTTTCGACCACTCAAGTGGGAAATTGCACCGCATACGTTCCGCAGGAGAACCCTTTTCAGTATTTTCAGACGACGGCAAACGGCGCCAATGTACAAGCGTTCACGATGAGTGGATTCAACGATGAACTGTCGTCGGGAGGTCTACCTTCGGTTCTGTGGATTCAGCCTGCACCGTGGCACAGTATGCATCCAGGCGGTGGCAATATCGCCAATGGAATTGAATGGCTGGATGATCTGATCGAGGCGGTCAAGAACTCGCCTGCGTGGTCGAACACTGCCATTGTTGTTCTATGGGACGAGAGCGGGGGATGGTACGATCATGTGCCGCCGCCCCAGCTCAGTGGAACTCTAGGATTAGGCGCACGAGTGCCTGTGCTGGTGATTTCTCCGTTTGCAAAGAACAATTACGTGTCCTCCCAGCAAATGGATTTCGTTTCAATTTTGCGTTTCATTCAGTGGAATTGGGCGTTGGGAGAGTTCACCGATCCGGGACAGGCCGCGCGAGAAGAACAGAGCAACGACATCTGTGATCTGCTGACAACTACTTGCGGAAGCCCCTAGACCGTGTGGCTCGGACATTCTTGTCCGAGCTTTGCAGGTCCTGTGCGGCTTCATGAATGCGCCGTCATGCCTGGAGTGCGGCACTATGCCATTGCCGCGCTCGCCGACCGCCCAGTTGCGCCGGCAGACGCAGGCGGATGAGCGCTGGAAAATCCGGTGGCACTTTCCAGCATCTCTGGCGTGGGAACGCCAACACGAACGTCGATTACATCCACAATCGCGTGCCAGTCGCGGCAGAGCTGGCCGATCTGTTTCGCGTTCACATCAAGCAAAAGGTCAGCGCGATGCGCGTGCCCAGAAGCTGAAGCGAGCACGTACGGCATTTCAATCCCCCGGCGTGAGACCGCCGTGAGAATTCGCATGAAGGTGCCTTGCGTGTTGCGATAATGAATGTGAAATGCGTGCATATTGTGCTCCCTAGTTTTACTCGTGTGAAAACGGGCATTCCGGCCCGGTCAGTCGAGCGAAGCTCGACACATCTATTCCTCTTCGAACAACATCTCCGAAAGCGCCGCTCCCGCGGGCACCATCGGATAGACATTCGCTTCCGGTGCGCAGTCGAATACCAGCAATTCTGGCTCAGGTGAACGCAGAAACTTCTCGAGCACGCCTGCCGTCTCCTGCGTCACCGGATACTCACGCATCACGTCTTCGTTGATGCGCACTGCATTGATGCGATACGCCTTCGAAATTTCCACGAAATCCGGATTGTCGCTTAGATCTGTCTCAGCGTAGTTACGCTGATAGAAGAGCTGCTGCCACTGCCGAACCATGCCAAGATATTTGTTGTCGATAATCACCATCTTGATGGGCAGGTTCAGCCGGCGGACCGTGGCAAGCTCCTGAATATTCATCTGGAAGCCACCGTCACCAGAGACGCAGACGACCGTCGCATCTGGCTTCGAAAGCTGCACGCCGACAGCGGCAGGCAACGCGAATCCCATGGATCCAAGTCCGCCTGAGGTAATAAAGCCTCGCGGCGAATCCGAGCAGTAGCGCTGCGCAGCCCACATCTGGTGCTGGCCGACATCGGCCAGAATGACACTGCCCTTCGGAGCGCGGCCAAACAGTTCATCGAGAAAACGAATTGTGGGCTGCGAAAGCCCGCGCGGATCGAGTTCGCCTCGATCTTCTCCGCAAGCCACGGCGCGCCACGCACTCCAGTCGGGCAGTTTCGCTCCGCGAATCTTGTTCGCGAATGCCGGGATAGTTTGCGCGAGGTCGCCAACGATAGGGAGCTCGCACTGCCGAACACGGTCCAGCTGCGCGGGATCGATTTCGAAGTGAACGATCTTTGAATTTGGCGCAAACCTCGTCGGATCCCCGGTGACGCGATCGTCAAGGCGCGCGCCGAAGACCAGCAACAGATCGTTCTCGTGCAGCGCCATGTTGGCAGCACGGGTTCCGTGCATACCCACCATGCCGAGGTAATACGGAGCATCGGGCGAAACGGCCCCCAGGCCGTGAACTGTGGCGAATGCCGGAATGTTCAGCTCGTCAAGCAAAGCTCGCAATTCCGGAACTGCGCCAGAAAGTTTCGCGCCGGCTCCAACCAACGCGACCGGCTTCTGCGCAGTTTGCAGCAGTGCAATGAGTCTGTCCGCGAAGGTTCCATCAGCTTTGCCATCTGAAGGCCGCGGCTTCGGGGCAAACTTGACTGGGCCTGAGAACTCCATCTTTGCTTTCAAAAAGTCAGTCGGGATATCAATCACCACCGGCCCAGGTCGGCCTTCGCGGGCCCAGTAGAATCCTTCAGCGACCACTTCCGGAATTTCGTCGATCGAGCGAACGAGGCGGCTCCATTTCGTAAGCGAAAGTGTCAGGCCGAAGACGTCGGTCTCCTGGAATGCGTCGGTTCCGATTAATGCACTGCGAACCTGGCCCGTGATGCAGACCAGCGGGACCGAATCCATCTTCGCGTCGGCAATTCCGGTAACCAGATTTGTTGCGCCGGGGCCGCTGGTTGCGATGGCAACGCCGACTTGTCCGGTTGCACGAGCGTGCCCTTCAGCGGCGAAGATCGCGCCCTGTTCGTGACGCGTGAGGATGTGGCGAATGCCGCTGCCATCGAGCGCGTCATACAAAGGCATAATCGCGCCACCGGGGTAGCCGAATACCAGCTCAACACCTTCCGCGCGCAGACACTTCAAAAATATTTCAGCGCCCTTAAGCATTGACGACCTTCTTCTGCGTTGTTTCGGCTTTTTGGGCTTGTTTGCCTGAGTCCTTCTGCAACCAGCTCATCATTCCACGCAGGTTCGCGCCCACTTCTTCCACCTGGAGCTTTTTCTCTGCTTCGCGCAGCGCGTTGAATTTCTTCACGCCGGTCTTGTTTTCGTTGATCCACTCGCGGGCGAATTCGCCACTTTGAATTTCGGCGAGGATTTTTTTCATCGTTTCTCGGGTCTCGTCGCCAACGACTCGCGGACCCCGAGTTAAGTCGCCATACTCCGCCGTATTCGAAATCGAGTAGCGCATGCGCGCGAGACCACCTTCGTAAATCAGGTCCACGATGAGCTTCATTTCGTGGATACACTCGAAGTAGGCAATCTCCGGCTGATACCCAGCGGCGACCAGCGTCTCGAAGCCCTTCTTCATCAGCGATGTCAATCCGCCGCACAGCACCGCCTGTTCGCCGAAGAGATCACTTTCGGTTTCTTCTTTAAACGTGGTCTGCAGAACTCCGGCGCGAGTCGAACCAATGCCATACGCATATGCCAACGCCAGCTCATGAGCGCGGCCGCTTGCGTCCTGCTGAATCGCAATCAACGCAGGCACGCCTCGTCCTTCGGCATAAACACGGCGCAGAAGATGGCCGGGACTCTTGGGCGCAATCATCACCACGTCAACATCTGGCGGAGGTACGATGGCCTTGAAGTGAATGCTGAAGCCGTGCGAAAACCCGAGCACTTTGCCTTTGGAGAGACCGGGCTTGATCGCGGATTCGTAGAAGTCGGCCTGCGTCTCATCAGGAGTTAGAATCTGAATCCAGTCGGCTTTCTTCGCGGCTTCAGCGGGGGCTAGAACAGTAAATCCGTCGGCCTGAGCTTGCTTGGCGCTGCCGCGGGTCGGGTCGAGTCCGACGATTACATTGAAGCCGCTGTCGCGGAGGTTTTGCGCCTGCGCGTGCCCCTGGCTGCCATAGCCGAAGATGGCGATAGTCTTGCCCTTCAGGGCCGAGGGATTAGCGTCGCGCTCGTAGAAGATGGTGGCCACGATTTGCTCCTGAGGATGAATCCGGTTATGAATGCATACCGACCGGTCGGTCGGTATCTAGGAATGCTAGGTTTTGGCGGAAAAAAAGTCAAGAGGGAAGTTGGATCCATTTTCCTCCGGTTCCCTGCCTTCAACCCCCCGGACAATCCTCGCGTTTGCTGGTGGGCAGGAGTTGGGCGCGCGCGTGGCGAGCGACTGAAACGCGCCCCATCTAGGGCCGCAATCTCATGTTCCGGCGGCCTGCTCTCTTCTTTCGAGGGGCGTTGCCGGAATCGTTTCGCCAGGCGTCGGGTTCATAAGTTTCCACGCTTCGCGGTACTGCTCGTGAGGTGACCTTTTCGATTCCGGGCAAACGCAAATGGATTTTCGGCCTGCGATGACGCTGGCGGGAAAAACATACCAGATGTCTTCCGGGTGAATGTAAGCGACGAGGAAGTCGATTTCGGTTACAGAATACGGTGTATGCCTTCTTTGACCACAACCTCCGGAAGTCTTGATGCGATAGTGAGGCCTTTGCGCGGATTTCCTCGAGGCTGACTTGACCTGAACGCGCCAACAAATGTTGTGAACGCGTGCGATGAAGTCATACCTCTCGCCCTCGTTCCAAGGCTTGGCAATCGGCAATCCCAAGCTTGCGGCTTTGCGCATAAATGCAAGTTCGGCAAGGTGTCCTCGTTGGCGGTTGTTGAGCCTGGCTGGATCGCTGGTTTCGTTGAAAAAGAATTCTTCTGGTGGTGACAAGGTTCAGCCCCGTGAGGATTGAGATCCCTCGGCTTCGCTCGGGATTTCTACCCCCAGCAAGCCAAAGCCAGGCTTGCTAGGGACCCCGTTCGGCAGCGGGCCAGACGCCCGTTAAACGCCTCAAGACACGAAGAGCGCGGCTTTGGGCCGCGCTCTCCTTGAATATCTTATTGCTATATTCAGAATAGCAGATTTAGCACGGAATTGTGCCACGCTTTGGAAATTTATATTTGGGGTTGAATCAGGAATTTAGCAGAAATTGAGCTCGAAAGGGGTATTGACAAGAATTTTCCACAGAAGACGGCTTCTAGCCCTTAGCTACTTAATTGTTGCTTCCGGAAGGCCGAGAGATGGAAGAGATGCGATGATCTTCACGGTTTCCAAACTGATGGTGATAACTTGATGGATGAGACGAAGGATGTAGGTTGGGTCATCAGGGCGGTTTGGGTCATTGGTGATGCCGCTGCGCTTGTCGGTTGAGACCTGATATTGGGCGATAACCCATTCAAATGCGGAGCGGTTGCCGAGGCGGTAGTCGTAGGTTTCTTTCGGGATTCCGGAAAGGGTGAGAAAGCGGTTGTATATGAGCGAAGTCTTGTCTTTGCTCAACTTCATTTTTTCGACGCGGTAGTCGAGTTTTTCGCCTTCTTTCTCCTTCTTGATCAGCGGATATTCGGATTGCTCTTCGTAGTGGACGTGAATTTCGGCGAGGCGCTCGCCGGCTTTTACGAATGCGCGGAAAACATCGAGGTTGCGTATTTTACCAACTCCGTCGTCTTGAGCGGAGCTGTCACCAACCAAATTGGTGTAATCCTGAGCGGCGGAAACCGATTCGCTGGCGAATCGGCTTCCAGAGTCGAAGGACCTCGCGCTTGGATGCGTCTTCGCCGGACGCGTCGAGGAATTCTCGACCACGAACTTCGTTCTGCAAGCTTTTTCAGGCAAATACTCCTTCGCGCCTGTGCTCATCCCCAGCAAACGCAAGGTCCCTCGACTTCGCCTGATCTTTCGTGAGCGAAAGATCAGGCTTCGCTCGGGATGACAGAGGTGTGGTGATGGCAGTTGCGGGACGGCTGAAGCCCCCTTCAAATCACTTGCGGCGACGAATGGGATGCGCGGGAGTTCTCGGCGGAGGTTGGCGGCATAGCGCCGGCGGCATTCGGGGTGGTGCAGGACGGCATAGACGTAATGGAAGATGTCCCAGTTGGTGATGGACGGATCGCCGTAGTGGAACCGGATTTGCTTCAAAGAAGACGATCAGGCGTGTGCTCGCTCGCGGCAAACGCAAGGTCCCCATTCGACTCCTGCGCTTCGCTTAGTCGCTCAGGGCAGGCTCTCGACTCCGCAGAGTCGTTCGCAAGCGAACGGTTCTGCTTCGCTCGGGATGACAGAGTTGAGGAGGGCGAATCGGTCGCGATCCTTAAAGGGCTGCTCTTCCACGGTCGCTTAAGAACCGAAGCACACAACCCAAGAGCATTTAATCGCTTGAATATTCGCCTACTTCAGGCGTATTGTGGCTTCGACAAAGTGCCCGCCACGCCAGTGGCGAGTTCCTTTCGCCTCCCAAGCAAAGAAAGGAGCAAGCACATGTTTACACGCGTAGTTGAACTCAGCTGTAAATCGGGCAAGTCGAAAGAACTGGCAAACACGATCGATGAAAGAATTGTTCCAATCCTCAAAAAACAGCGTGGTTTTGTGGACGAGATGGTGCTCGTTTCTGACGCTGATCCCGACCAGGTCCTTGCCATTAGTCTCTGGAACGCCAGGGAGGACGCAGAGCAGTACCATCGCGAGCAATTCCCGCATATTCGGGATATGGTTCGGCAGCTGCTCGGAGCCGATCCTGTTGTTCGGATGTTCGACGTCCACACTTCAACGATGCACCGAATCGCAGCCGGTAGAGCTGCGTGACAGACGGTATTCGGGACGCAAGAAAGCGCGCTGAAAAGCGCGCTTTCTTATTGACGACGGCTTCTTATCGATGATCGAAGTACTATCGCTAGCTAGCTCGCCACTTCAAAGGCAGTGACCACAAACCAGTAATGGCCTTCCGAGTCGTTGCTCCGCTCTCGGATCGTGTAGCCCGACTCTAGGCGTTCAATACGCCTTTCTTTGGGGATGACGTGCATGTTGCGGCAGACAACAAAAGGTTTTGTCTGCTTCTCAACGGCGGTTGCTTGTTCGCTACTATGCATGATTCGGAAAACGATTCCTCCTCTCCATAGTGTCGCAATTCAATAATTGGCGCTCAAACGCAAAGATTTGATACTTGAGATTGGGAAAACGATTTCTTCCGGGACGTGCTCCTAAACGGGTATTAGCCAATGCTGCCGGGCGACTTTCCTGATTCACGGTTGGCCCGAATGTGTGTCATTCGCGAGCAGCCATAGCTGATTGTTCGGTCCGCTGTGGAGACGCCTGGCACAAGCGCCGGGCAAGAACAATTCCTACGATGGGCCCGAGGACCAGTGCGACGAGAGAGGGTACCAGCTTAGGCATGGCCGACATCAGATAAACAATTCCCACGGCAAGGCCGAACCGGAATCCGTAAGAGACCACGAGAGCATTCCCGCGGGCCATACCTGAGAGGGAATCGAACGAGCTCTGCTTCTGCGCCAACGCCTTTCGCAGCCGCGACATCTGCCTGCCTGTCACGGTTCCTGCAACCATCCCCATCAAGAGCGTTGACAGAAGCGCCAGCGGAACCCATGCTGCGCGCAAATGTAGTTGGTACGCCAGGTAGATGCCTCCCACGAGGATGCCCAGGAAGGCAGGACCGTAGACCGAGCCGAGACGGCGGGAAGCGTTAACCGCCTTGCCCAACTCCTCCAAACTGTTGGCGGCGCGCAGACGAAGCAGAATCGCACCTTCGAAGGCCAAGCCGATGAAAAGCGCCATTGCCGAGAGGACGTGGATGAAGAGCACCGCTGAGAACAGAGTCATAAGAACCTCGCTAACCAATATAATTATACATACTGTATGAATAACATGGTTGCAAGCAGAATATGTCTCCTCGTCCCTACAACTTAGGGCAGCGCCGTGCGGCCGCTAACGAAACCCGTACGCGGATCGTTGAGGCCGCTCGCGAGTTGCTGGCAGATGAAAGCTATTCGGGGGAACTCAGCATGCAGGCGATCGCACGCAAAGCGGACGTCTCCCGCCTCACCATTTACTACCAGTTCGGATCGCGCCCCGGCCTGCTCGATGCCCTCTACGACTACATGGCTGCGCGTGGAAACGTCCGCCAGGTCGCCGAAGCGTTCCAGGAAGCCGATCCCAACAAGGCCCTCGAGAAAATGATCAAAGCATTCATGCAGTTCTGGGCTTCTGATCCCGTTGCCATTCGCCGGTTGCGAGCCATGGCGGCTCTGGATGCCGAGATCAATAGAGGCGTTCAGGCGCGGGACGCTCGGCGGAGGAATGCTGCCGGGGAGATCGTGCAGCGGTTGCGACGGCAACAACCTGGACCGAAAGCAGGACAAGAGCAGAGCTTTACAGCCGACGTTCTGGCCACGCTCACAAGTTTCGAAATGTACGACCACCTGAAGCAAGCAGGTCATGGCGACGGAGCGATCACAGCTGTAGTACTCAAGCTGGCGACCACCGCGATCGGATCACAATAAGCGTGCCCTGTGGGTCTGAGATTCTTGTCCGACCTGGAGTCGAAACTCGCCAAGGTCGTGGCGCAGACCAAATACTGTAGCCAGGCTCGGACAAGAATGTCCGAGCCACACGGTCTCCGGCACACAGATCAGCTTTGAAGTTGATATATTCACCTTCGTGCCTCGTGAAGCCACAACTGATTCCCGCCAGGAGATTTTGCGCCAGGCGGCGCGCCTGTTTCAGCAGCAGGGATACGACGCGACCTCGATGAACGATGTCGCAGCGGCACTGAAGCTTAGCAAAGGCGGCCTATACCATCATTTTCAGAGTAAAGATGAGATTCTCTTCAATCTGATGAGCCATGCCATGGACATCACCGAAGAACGGGTGATTGCTCCGGCAAAACAAATTCCCGATCCCGAAGAGCGGTTGCGCACGGTGATTCGACGGCACATTGCCGTCGTGCTCAGCGAACGCGATCGCGAGATCACGGTAATGCTGCACGAGAACCATCCCTTGTCACCTCCGCTGCGTAGGCGAATCAACGCGCGAAAAAAAGACTACGTTCATTTCTTGGAAAATCTGGTGGCTGAAGTTCAGCGGGCCCGCGGATCAAAGGCGACGGTTACCGCCCGCGCCGCTGCGTTTGCGCTGCTGGGCATGATCAACTGGATTTACCAGTGGTATCGCCCGAATGGCACCCTTCAGGAAGAAGACATCGCGCGCCAGTATACGGAAATTTTCTTTCAGGGTGCATTTCTGTGAGCGAGCTTTTCCGGATACAGGAACTGCTGGCGCAGATCAATGATTCTCATCGCTATCACGAGTTCCTCCGTGTTCCGGAGATGAGCGCAGGAGTTTATGTCCTCCCAGCTGGCGCCATCGATCGGCAGAGCCCGCATAACGAGGACGAAATCTATTACGTGATTCGTGGCCAAGCAAAGATGAAGCTTGGCGCTGAAGAGCGAGCTGTCGAACCGGGTGATGTCATCTTCGTCGAGCGAAATCTGGGGCACCGGTTCTTCGAGATTGCCAAGGAGCTTGTGCTCTTAGTCGTGTTCGCTCCGGCAGAGAGTGCGTAAGGTCGGTGCTCCGTTCCTAGTGGCGGAGAAAAGCGAATCTACCGATTTCTCAGCGGCGGCATAGCGTAGTAGCCTTCGCGCGCGATCACGTCGACGCAGGGCCTGAGTGATGAACGCCTGCAACTCGGGCGATCAACCAGAATTTCGATTTCGTTGTGTTGACCGACCAGAGGTTCGTGCGAAACGTAGCCCAGCGTGTACTGGTTGCGTGCCGCTCCCATCAGGCGCGAGTAAGCGTCCTCGATCCCGGTACGGGTAAGTTCGTTCGATACTTCGCCCCCCGTCGCGCTCGCGTATTTGGGAAGAATGTCGCTGTAGCCGAAGCGCGGGAGATGAATTCGTTGAACTTTGTTGTAAACCGGAATCGCGCTTCCGCCCACTCCGATCCCGTAAACCATGATGTTGTTGCTGAGCAGCACCTTCAACACATCCCGATAGCTGGCGTTGCTGTGAGACTCACGCCCGTCGCTGATGATGAAAATTATCTTGCGGCGCTCGCGACTACGCTTTGAGAGATCAAGCGCAGCGCGTAGGATGGCGTCGTTTAGCACGTGGGACTCCTGCGCTGGCGTATAGACCGTCGGCGTGCTCGGGTCGACGGGCATGTTGTTGATCATCGGCCCGTGTGGTCCTAATGGTCCATCGACGATCTGAGGGCCGTTATTTCTGCCGCTCATTGTTGCCAAGTTGGCCAGCGCCTCTGAAAGCTTCTGTCCCGCTGCGGTCCAGCCTGAGAGCTGGCTTACGGCATTGCTGTAGGTGTATATCGAGACTTCATCAAACGGGCTGAGCGCTCCCTGAAGGGCCGAGAAGGTGTGGTTTACCTTCTGCACGTCAACGTCCTTCATTCCCAAATCCAGGATGACCGCTGCGGAGAGTGCAAAAGGATCGCTGGTGAAAAAATTCAGCGTTTGTTTCTTTCCGTTTTCCTTAACCACGAAATCTTTGGCGAGCAGGCCGCTCACCATGCGCCCGGATTCGTCGGTCACGGTTACGGGCACGATGACCTGGTTCACATTGACGTTGATCTTGAAAAACTGCTCCTGAGTGTCATTGGCAGAAGCAGTAGCCCCCCCTTCAGGAACCGTTTTAACGTTCAGTGGGGGAGCAGGCCCGGCAGGTGTTTCGTCCGGAGGGGCCGTTTCCTGTGACGAAGGCTGAGTAGGGGGCGGTGTTTGTGGCGGCTGAGACTGAGGGTTCTGCCCTGCAGAGCCTGGAGTCACGGGTGGATTCGGGATCGCTGGTGGAGGCTGCACGGCGGAAGGTGCGTCCGGAATGGTTTGGTTCTGCTGGTCTTGCGCAGGTTTTTGGGCCGAATCCGTCGCCGTTCCGGTTGCGCCCTGCGAACTTGCGCCAGAACCTTGCCTGGCGTACGTCGATGGACCAATGACCAGCACCACCGCTAGAATTACCGACAACATTCCGCTTCTCGTTCGCAATGTAACCTCGTCCTGAGTCCTCAGTATTGGGATGCTTGGGCCAGCCGGTTTGGTGCATCTAACTGTAGAGACGTTAGACTAACAAACCATAGGGTATCCGAACTATGCGTTCCGCTTCCGCCAGGTTGTTCGGGAAAGTGTGCCTTCTTTCGTTGTTTATTGTGGTCATGGTTCTCTGGCGCCCACTTTTTGGCCAGGACGTTCAGATGGTCCCTGACCAGCAGGACCGCGAGGCTGCCGAGAAGGCTCAGTCCCAGAAAAATGACAAAGATGTTGACGAGCAACCAGTTACAACTTTCAAGGCAAACACAGACGTTGTTCAGCTCTTCTTCAACGTCAAAGATAAAAAGGGCGGGCTGATTCCCAACCTTCCCAAAGATAGCTTTCAGATATTCGAAGATTCCAAGCCGCAAACCATCAAATACTTTTCAGCTGAATCGGAACTGCCTCTTACTCTAGGCATTCTCATTGATTCAAGCGCCAGCCAGGAAAACGTGCTGCCCATGGAACAACAGGTTGGTGGCGCTTTCCTGAGTGAAATCCTGCGCGAGAAGGACATGGCGTTTGTAATTGATTTCAATATAGGCGTCAGCCTGGTTCAGGATTTCACCAGTAGTGTTCGCAGGCTGAAGGCGGCGCTGAACAGTGTCAAGATCAACAGTGGCGGGCAAGCAGCCGTGGCCGGCATTCCCGGGCAGGGCGGAGGACCGGTGCCGACGATTGGCCAGCCGAAAGGAACTCTGCTGTTCGACGCTGTCTATTTGGCTTCGCACGATCAGATGGGTCAACAGGTGGACCGCAAGGCGATGATCCTGCTCACGGACGGCGTAGACCAGGGCAGCCAGTACAAGCTTCGCGACGCCATCGAAGCAGCGCAGAAAGCTGACACGATTGTTTACGTTCTGCTATGCGCCGATCGAGGGTTCTATGGCTTCGGTGGCTATAGCGGTGACAGCGAGATGAAGAAGCTGACTGCGGAGACTGGTGGACGAGTAATTGAGGTTGGGAACAAGATGGACAAGCTCAAAGCAGCTTTCGACCAAATTTCGCAGGAACTTCGAAGCCAGTACAACGTTGGCTACATTCCTACGAACCCCACCAAGAACGGCGGCTTCCGCAAAGTTGAAATCAAGTCGAAAGATGGGTACAAAATTCAGGCGCGCAGTGGATATTTCGCAGTGCCGGCGAAAGACTAGCCGTTTGCACATCAGCGGGCGCCCCAATCCTTGTCTCGCGGTTTTTGCCAGACACCTTGGGGACTTTGACTTCTTGATCCCAACAAAACTGCAACGCGCTCCTCCCCAAGACCAGCCATTACCTCGCAGCCCTTGCAAACGAGTAGAATCAACATACTCCTACACATCTTCTATCTTTCGTAGTTAATTCATGGCCGCAATCGCATCATCAAGTCCGAATTGGTTAACCATCCTCAACTCTGAGGTCGTGGCTTGCACGCTATGTCCGCGCCTGGTCGAGTATCGACAGCAGATCGCACGCAAAAAGCGCCGCGCCTACAGGGACTGGGAGTATTGGGGCAAGCCTGTCCCCGGCTTTGGCGACCCTAACGCGCGCGTGGTGGTGCTCGGCCTAGCTCCAGGAGCTCATGGCTCAAACCGTACGGGACGGCCCTTTACCGGAGATGCTTCCGGTAACTTCATGTATCCGGTACTCCACGAAACCGGATTTGCGAATCAGGCGACCGCGACGAGCCGCGACGATGGCTTGCTGTTGCGAGATCTGTACATAACGGCGGCGGCGCGTTGCGCGCCTCCGGACAACAAGCCGGTTCCACAAGAGTTGGCGAATTGTGCTCCATACCTGGAGCGTGAGCTTGACGGGCTGAAACACTTGCGCGTCGTCGTTGCTTTGGGGAAGATCGGCTTTGATGCTTATCTCAACTATCTGAAGCGCCGTGGTGTGCTCGAGCGCAAGAATGGCTACCTATTCCAGCACGGCGCGAAGTACAAAATGCCGGATGGCAGGACACTGCTCGCTTCTTATCATCCTTCAAATCAGAACACGCAAACTGGCAAGCTAACGCGCGCGATGTTCGTGAAGATATTTAAAGACGCGGCAAAAATTGCCGATCAATAGAGTGGCGGCTTCTCGCCGTCGGATCCTCACATCGAGGGGAAATTGACGCGAGTCCGAGGCAGGGCCGCCGTTCGATGATTACCTTAGCTTCGTTGCGGTCACTTCCAGCTGAAATTGTCGATTGGAGTTTGGATCGTGTCCACACTTCTAACCGTCAAAGGGCGCTGATCGCACCGAGACACTCGCGACGTTAACTGCTCTCGGCGCGCCAGATGACGAAAAGTGCAGACCGCCGCAATACCCGCAAAAGACGAAGCCCAACGCCGTCGCACTACAGAACGATTCCGGCTTGCGAGGTTGTGACCGCGCCGGGAGCATCGCCATGCAATTCTCGCCAGCCACGTCCTGGAATCCTGAATGCCTTCGAGCTTCCGTTTATACCGAACAACGCGCATGAATGTTTCCTGGGTTGCGTCTTCTGCGTCGTGATGGTTTCTCAAAACTGAATACGCAACGCGATAAACCAATTGGGCATGCTCACGAACGGCCATCTCGAGTGCGTCTTCGTTGCTTCCTGCCATCAGCGCGACGCTTGCGAGGGTTTGTTCTGTCACCGTCCGCCTTCCCTCAAATATGAAGACTGGCCAACCTGCGGGTTTGTTCGGAATTATTATTGGAACGCGCGGCGACGCGATTTTATGCGCTAGAAACCAACAAATACCGGTTCGGGTTCGAGGTTGATTCCCCAGGCCGCTTTCACGCGCCGCTGGATTTCATCTTTCAATGCGGTTATCTCGGTGGCGGTGGTGCCTCCGCGATTGATTAGAGCGAGAGCATGTTTGCTGGAAATGCCTGCGCGGCCCTTGACGTATCCTTTTGCAAATCCGGAATTCTCCACCAGCCAGGCAGCGGAGATTTTGTGTCGCTGTGCCAGAGCTGGGTAGGCGGGGACTTGCAGACTACGTTCTTGTGCACGGCATACAACTTCACGGAATTGCGCCTCGGAGAGAACAGGGTTTTTGAAGAATGACCCGGCGCTGCGGCTGTCGGGATCGCCAGGGCTGATCAGCATGCCCTTAGTGGCGCGAATTTTACGAACCGCTTCGCGCACCTCTAGTAGAGTCGGTGTTCCATCACGGCCCGCGAAATACTTCTGCAGGTCCGCATATCTGAGTGCGGGGCCGCCGCCTGCCTTGAGATCATATGTAACTTGCAGAACGATGTAGCGATCACGCTGAGTCGTATTGAAGATGCTACTGCGATAGGCAAATCCGCACTCTGCAGCAGTCAATTCGCGAACTCGGTTTTCAGCCCGATCGAATGCCACGACTGTCGCAATCACTTCCGAAACTTCCTGTCCGTATGCGCCGACGTTCTGGATCGGAGTTCCGCCAACGCTGCCCGGGATTCCGCTGAGGCATTCGATTCCAGCACAGTTGCGACGCACGCAATAATCGACGAAAAGGTCCCAATCCTCCCCTGCTCCCACAATGAATCGGGTCTTGCCTTGAGCGTCTTCCTGGCTAATTCCTGAAGTCGCAATTTGCAGCACCAGGCCAGGCCAGCCTCGATCAGAAATCACCACGTTGCTTCCGCCACCCAGAACGAACAGCGGCAGCTCTCGAGTTTCTGCAAAGCGGATCGCGGCTTGCAGGTCTTCAGAATTTTCAGCGCGCACGAAGAATCGTGCGTGGCCGCCAACCCCCAGAGTGGTCAGCGGCGCCAGGGGAACATTTTCCCGAATATTCATTGTTCAGGGATGTTTGTGACACTGATTGTAGCGAACAATGCAGGAGTGCCCCCGCTTCTCCTTGAATTTGGGAGAAGTGGGATCGAGGCCGTCGCGATCAATTTGATCGTTACGCTTGCGTGAACATATCCTTCATTTTGTCGAGCAGGGAATTGCGCTGCGGCTTGTTTTCGACTTGCGTCAGGCCCTGCAGCTCCTGGAAAAGTTCACGCTGGCGTTTGGTGAGTTTCGTCGGAATCTGAACACGGACCTCGACAAACAGGTCTCCCTTGCCGTGGCTGTTCAAGGCCGGAACGCCCTTGTTGCGCAATTTGAGCGTTGTGCCGGATTGCGTGCCTTCGGGAATCTTCAGGGTCTGCTCGCCATCGAGTGTTGGAACTTGAATTTCTGCGCCGAGAGCGGCCTGAGTAACGGAAATCGGGACCACGCAATAGAGGTCGTTTCCCTGCCGATCAAAAAACGGATGCTCCTTAACGTGCAAGACAACATACAAATCCCCTGCCGGGCCGCCGTGAACGCCGGCTTCGCCCACACCTGAGAAGCGGATGCGAGTTCCGTCTTCCACGCCCGCGGGAATCTTGGCGTCAATCGTTTTCGTCTGAAGGATACGGCCCTCTCCCTTGCACTTCGAGCATGGGTCGCTGATTACGCTGCCCACGCCCTGGCATGCGGGGCAGGTGCGCGCGATGCTAAAGAATCCTTGCTGATAACGGACCTGGCCGCGTCCACTGCAAGTGCGGCAGGTGGCTGGAGCCTTGCCATGGGCGCTTCCCGACCCTTTGCAGACCTCGCATGCTTCGTTCTTCCTATAACTGATTTTCTTCTCAGTTCCGAACGCAGCTTCTTCGAATTCAATCGTGATATCTTCGCGAAGATCCGCGCCGCGCTGCGCGCGAGTACGCCGCCCGGAACGCCCGCCGACAAAAAGGTCCCCGAAACCGAAAAACTCGCCAAAAATGTCGCTGAAGTCCTGAAAGACGGTGGCATCGAATCCGCCGCCGGGGCCGGCCGCAGTACCGACTCCGGCGTGGCCGAAGCGGTTGTAGAGCTCGCGCTTCTCGCTGTCGGCAAGAACAGCGTAGGCTTCGCTTGCTTCTTTGAATTTCTCTTCCGCGTCAGGATTGTTCGGGTTCCGGTCAGGATGGTACTGCAGCGCAAGCTTGCGATAGGCGCTCTTGATCTCCTGCTCAGTCGCCCCACGCTGCACGCCCAACACTTCGTAATAGTCTCTTTTTACGCTTGGCAATGCTTCCGATGCCTCTTCGTACTGTTAGTAGATTGCATATGTTTCAAGGTTGCACCACTGCGCAACGTACACAATTGCGTGATGGCCTGAACTTTGAAACTCTGAAACCTTGAAAACTTACTTTCTTGAATTCCTCGCCACCTTCACCATCGCAGGACGCAGCAACCTGTCTTTCAGTTTGTATCCGCGCTGCAGTTCTTCAAGCACCTCGTGGTCCTCTGCGTCTTCGGTGTCGATCATTTCGATCGCCTCGTGATACCGCGGGTCGAACTGCTCCCCTTTGGCCGAAATCTGGCGGACCCCCAGTTTCGCGAGCGCATCCAGCAATTGCTTATGGATGAGTTCTACACCCGCATGGAACTCGGATTTTTCGGGTGAATTTTTCAACGCGAGATCGAAGCTGTCAAGCACCGGAATTATGGTCTTAATCGTGTCCACGAGCGCATAATCGCGAAAATCCTGCTGCTCTTTTACCGCGCGTTTGCGAGCGTTGTCGAACTCAGCTTGCATGCGGGCGAGACGATCCAGCAAGGAGTCACGTTCCATCCGCAACTTTTCTAATTCCGAGACAAGTTCAGTCGGGGCCGAAGCTTGCGCAGATGTCGACTTTTCGCCTTCTTCAGCCGCAGGCAATTCGTGTTCTACGTCGAGTTGTTGTTCTTCTACTTTTCCGTTCCTGGCCATAACTTTTACTCAGATTCGTTCAAAATCTTGTCAAATAGCCGCGCAATATACGACACGGCGGTTATTGTGTGTTGATAATCCATGCGGGTAGGACCCAGAACCGCGAGCGATCCCATCACCTCACCGCCAACGCGCGCCGGCGTGCCGATGAGAACCAGGTTGCGCATGGAAGGCTGGGCTTCATCCAGACCAATCACCACCCGCACGGCTTCCTGTTTGGCATCGAGGTATGCGCCGAGCAGCTCGACCAGCTTTTGCTTTTCTTCCAGAGCCATCAGCAATTCCTGCAGCCGTTGCCGGTCCTGCTCGCTAGCTACCAGGTTTGCGGCGCCCTCGATGAATACGACTTGCGACGACTCATCTCCGGAAAGCACACCTTGCTTGTAGAGCTGCTCAACCGACTTCATCAGTCGATCGTATTCACTGCGCTCTTTTTCCAGTCGCCGCGCGATCTCGTTGCGAACAGATTCCAAGGTCCAGCCGCGGAAATTCTCGTTGATGAAGCGTGCAGCAGCATCAAGATCCGCCTGCGGCAGGTCGAGCCGCAGAAGCCGGTCGCGGACCAATCCAGATTTTGTTACCACCACTGCAAGGACCTTCTGATCGCCGAGCCTCGAGAAGTACACATGCTCCAGGGCGTTCTTCGGGCCACTCGCCGCTACCGCGACGCCAACATTGCGGGAGATGAGCGAAAGCACGTGCGAGGTGCGCTCCATGAATTCCTGAACATCGGTGACCCCTTGCAGGGAATCTTGAATGATGCCCGCATCCTGCTGCGAGAGCTGCGTCTTGCCGCTGAGTTGCTCCACATAGTATCGGTAGGCGGCGGCGCTTGGCACTCGTCCCGCAGACGTATGCGGCTGCTCGAGGTATCCCGCATCCGCAAGGTCGGCCATTACGTTGCGGATTGTTGCCGGGCTCAGGCCCTCGCGGCTGGCGCGCGAAAGCACACGGGATCCCACCGGCTCGCCGGTCGAGATGAATGTCTCCACGATGGCGGTAAGGATTTCTCGTTCGCGATCGCCGATGTTTGATCCAGCGGACATGTGTCTATTTTATCTAAGCCTCCAACCCGAGAGCTTTACTCAGTGAATCCAACGCTAGTGAACCAACTCTCCGCCGGAAAATGCTCCAGCGCGAAATTGTAGCCATCGCGAGCGGGCGCGTAGGTACCCGAATGGCTATTCATTAGATGAGCGGTGCTTCCTATTGGATTTGGATGACGCTTTCTGGCGTCGCCGACTTGAGTTGCTCCACCTTCTCCGTGACGCGCCTGGCAAAATCGAACAAAGACCTTGCGTGCGGGGAGGACTCGCCCTCCAGGACGGCGGGCTTGCCTTCGTCTCCGGCCCTACGGATCTCGGGATCGAGCTGAACGCTGCCAAGAAAATCCACGCCGAACTGGCGCGCCGTTTTTTCCGCGCCCCCTCGCGAGAAGATGTCGATTTCATGGTTGCAGTGCGGACATACAAAGTAGCTCATGTTTTCGACCACGCCGGCAATATCGACCTTCATCTGCCGGAACATTTCTATGGCTTTGCGGGCGTCTTGTAGCGAGACATCCGACGGAGTTGAAACTACGATAGCTGCCGTGAGCGGAACGGTTTGAATCAGAGACAGCGCCACGTCTCCAGTCCCAGGAGGAAGATCAACGACCAGATAGTCGAGCAACCCCCACTCAACCTGGCCCAAAAACTGGCGGATGATGGAATGCAGCATCGGCCCACGCCAGATCAGAGGCTTATCTCCGGGATTCAGCAGCCCGACGGAAATCGTCTTCAGTCCGTGGACGGTCAGCGGCTCGATCCGGTTTTCGCCGTGTACTCGCGGTTGCGCATTGGTTCCGAGCATCAATGGAACGTTTGGGCCGTACACATCGGCATCGAGGAGACCGGTCTTATGGCCCAGCTTGGCAAGGGCAAGCGCCAGATTGACCGCAAGCGTGGTTTTGCCGACGCCTCCTTTGCCCGAACCGACGGCGACGATCGCCCCTACCCCCGGCAGGGGCTGAGGCGCAGGTGGCTGTCCTGGACGCGAAGGTATGTGGGAGCTCAAGACTTGCCTCTCGAAAGAAACTTCCTACATTTGATTATACGGTGTGAGACTTGCGTGGTCGGTTTGTGGGCGTCCATGGCTTCTTCGGGGTTGACGCCCAGGAACTAGACGCGTCCTCGATTCGTCGCGCGTCGTTCTCGTTCTGCTTTTCTAATCTCGCGCCTTCGCCCTGCGTCCTCATATCGCCGTTTCTGTTCCTCGGTTTCTGGAATTACCGGCGGCACCTTTACGTGCCGTCCGGCAGCGTCTATGGCAACGAAAGTCAGAAAGGCAGAGCTGACGTGGCGTAGCTCGCCGGACAAATAATTCTCTACCCAGACTTTGACTCCGACTTCCATCGACGTCGAAAACACACGATTCACTGACGAGCGAAGCACGACGAGTTCGCCCACGTGAGCAGGCGTCAGAAAATCAAGGTGGTCGATCGACGCGGTGACCACGTACTGATGCGAATGCCGATGAGCAGCCATTGCTCCGGCCATGTCGATCCAGTGCATGAGCCGGCCACCGAGCAAAGCTCCCAAGGGATTCGTGTCATTGGGCAGAACGATTTCGTTCATCTCCGACTGTGACTCGGAGACGGGGCGAGGAAAAATATCGGATTGTTGTTGGCCAGTTGAGCTCATGTTGTTCTATCTCGCGCCCTGAAGCCTACGGCGTTCTCGGCGATCTTGGCGAAAGCTTTGCGATCTCTGCGGTTAAAACCTTTTGAAGATCTTTAACGCAGAGGCCGCAGGGAAATCACGAGAGAGTCCGCTAAAACTCCTCATTGGCATTTCCTTCGCTCCAGGTACGACTGCAAAAAACACTCTGCCTTCCTTTGAATCAGTTCATCCGGATGTGGCGAAGTCCAACCCTTTACACGCTCATCATATTTCAGAAAACCGTTTCCAGTCGGAAGGTACGCGGTTTCGAGGACGTATTGCAGCACAATGGTCCCGTCCGAATCCCCGGAAATTGAGAAGCGCACTGCATCGCAGGCCCTCTCCTTTGGCAGGCGCGGACAGGACTTCGCGTATCCCAGGTTGCAGCATTCCAATTCCTTTGGATCGAGTTGCGCCTGCTCGTGTCCAGGCGCCGAGCACACGCCTCGCCAGCTCGCTCCCAGAGGCAAGCGCGCAGGATACGGAAACGCGATATCGTCGGCGCGCTCCATTGGGATAAAAAAAGGACAGGCCAAATCAGTTCCTCAAAGATTCCCCGATTCTACTCAGGGTTTCGCCTCTGGCCAATCGTGCACGATTGTGGAAAATAAGGAAATGGACCGAGTGGCAATGCTGAACGAGATTCTCACGCAGGACCCGAACAATGCTTTTGCGCGATATGGACTGGCGCTCGAGTATTCGAACTCCGGAAAGCTGGAGCAGGCGCTCGAACAATTTCAGAAACTGTTATCAGCCAATCCTGACTACGCGGCCGGATATTTTATGGCCGCTCAAACATTAATGAAGTCAGATCGCAGAGCAGAAGCGCGGGAGATGCTGGAGAATGGAATCTTGGCGGCGCAGCGGAAAGGCGATGCGCATGCAGCTTCGGAGATGCAGGGGATGCTGGCGGAGATTGGATCGTAACTTCAGTCCTGGATCTCGGAGATCCGGGTTCCTCTGTGGTGTTCCTCAGCGTGACTCAGCGACCTCTGTGGTTCGAGCCTTCAAAATCTAATCACAGAGCGCACAGGGTTACACGGAGGAACGCCACAGAGCAGATTGGTTGCCATTCTTCGGGCTTAAGACCCAAATAGATCGCTCCCTCACACCCATCCACCATCGATTACGAAATTCTGTCCTGTAATCGCTGAACTGTCGTCTGAGGCGAGAAACAAAACGAGCCGTGCCACATCGTCCGGCACCAGCTCGCGTTTCAGCGCCTGATTCCGCATAATCTCGGCGAGATACGCCGGTGTCATCCACAGCCGGCGCTGGCGCTCGGTCATGATGGCGCCCGGAGAAATCGAGTTCACCCGAATATTGGAACCGCCGAGTTCCCGCGACATGGTGCGCGTGAGTCCAACAATGCCTGCCTTGGCAGCGATGTAAGCAGGAAGTCCGGTCGAGGGAATCATCCACGAAATCGAGCTCATGTTAATGATCGATCCTCCGCCGGCGCGCACCATTCCGGGAGTCACCGCTTGCGTAGCGAAGAAGTGATGGCGCAGGTTCACATTCATGCGCTCGTCCCAATACTCGGGAGTGACTTGGTCGAACTTGTGTCGATCGTCGTTCGCCGCGTTGTTCACGAGCACGCGAATGGTACCGAGCTGGTCTTCGATTTTTCGGATCGACGAACGCAGTTCTTCAATCTTCGTGAGGTCACAGCGCACATACGTCGGCGGAACTGACGCCGCAGCTGTCAGCTTCTCGATCAG
>Ga0070741_10000265_pt1 | contig 198212 bp, 181 predicted proteins | sample Coa_R1_4_FD_66440 | JGI IMG/M metagenome (GOLD analysis project Ga0070741, IMG submission 66440) | Surface soil microbial communities from Centralia Pennsylvania, which are recovering from an underground coalmine fire - Coalmine... | ecosystem: Environmental > Terrestrial > Soil >... | reverse complement strand
CCGGCCGGTAGCTCGACCTGAACCTGGTAGACCACGCCCTCCGTGATGCACGGGTTCTGTGCACCGGGAGCATCGCGACTTCACCGCCGAATGGATTGGGTGTTCGTCTGCTCGCACCCGTCATCCGGCCATCGCATCTCGCCCCGCGACTGTAGACGCTTGCGCAGACGCCCCTTGGTATTGGAGCGGGATGACGCTGGTGTAGCAGAGCCAAATGCCTGCGTGAAAGAGTTCTGCCGAGTTACTGACGTTATTCTATTCTGCTTATCAACATGTCCGGGCAGTTTGCGTCACCGGGATTATTTGCCGGCCGGCTTAAGTCTCACGTGGATGTTCTTCTCCTGCGTGAAGCTCAGCATCTCCTCGAAACATTCCTCGCGGCCGAGGCCGGACTGCTTGAAGCCACCGAACGGCGCGCCGAGGAAGTGCTTGCTCACCTCGTTGATCCACACATAGCCGGCCTCGACCGCCTGCGCGGTGCGATGCGCGGTCGAGAGATCGTTGGTCCAGATCGAGGCGGTGAGGCCGTATTCGACGGAATTCACTTGGGCGAGCATCTCGGCTTCGTCGCTCCATTTGAGCACGCAGAGCACGGGACCGAAGATTTCCTCGTGCGCGGCTTTCATCCCCATGTTGACGTCGGCGAACACGGTCGGCTCGACGAAGAAGCCGTCGGCGAGTGCCGGATCGGCCGGCGGCTTGCCACCATGGACAACGCGCGCGCCCTCGGCCTTGGCGGCCTCGATATAGCGCAGCACGCGCTCGTACTGCGTCTTCGAGACGATCGCGCCCATGGTGGTCGCGGGATCGGTCGGGATGCCCGGCTTGTAGTAGCCGATGCGCGCCTTAACGCGCTCGACCACGGCATCGTGGATCTCCTCATGCACGAAGGCACGGCTCGTGGAGCCGCAAGACTGCCCGCACCAGGTGAAGTTCATGCCGCCGATCACGCCGGCGGCGACCTCGTCGGGATCGGCATCGGGATAAGCGATCAGCGCATTCTTGCCGCCGAGCTCCAGCATGGTGCGCTTCACGGTGTCGGAGGCGGCCCTCATCACCGCGCGTCCAGTCGGCACGCTGCCGATGAGCGCGATCATGGCGACGTCGGGATGGCTGGCGAGACGCTGGCCGGCCTCGCGCCCGCCGGGCACGACATTGAATACCCCGGGCGGCAGCAAGCCGCCGATCAGTTCCGCAAGCCGCAGCGACGAGAGCGGCGACTGCTCCGGCGGCTTCACCACGACCGTGTTACCGGCGGCGAGCGGCGCGGCAGATTTGCCGGCGCAGAACATGAACGGATGATTGAACGGGATGATGCGGCCAACGACGCCGAGCGGCTCGCGCACGGAGAAGTTCACCACGTCGGGACCCATCGGGATCGACGAGCCTTTCATCTCGGTGACGAAGCCGGCGAAGAACTCCATCTGCGCCGCGGCGATCATGGCGTCGCTCACCATCTCCTTGACCGGATTGCCGCAGTCGGCGGCATCGATCATGGCCAGCTCATTCGCATTCTGGCGCAGCAACTCGGCGATGCGGCGCAGGATCTTGGCGCGCTCGAGCGGCAGCACGCGGCGCCATTCCTTGAACGCTGTCTTCGCAGCGGCGACGGCGGCATCGATGTCGTCGCTGCCGGCGTCGGCGACCTTACCGAGCGACAAGCCCGTTCCGGGATTGATGGTGTCGGCATAGCGGCCGGACTTCGGCTCATGCCAAGCGCCGCCGTAGTAAGCGCCGCGGTTCTTCGGCAGGGGGATTGCCTGCGCGGACGCGGCTTGCGGGGAGACGGCAGTGGTCATGAGGTTACCCGTTACTTCTTGCGTGGCGGAATCTGGATGAACTCGGCGAGCTGCGCCTGCGTGAGCGGTGCCGGGATAAATTTCAGGCTCACGGCCTCGGCCATCAGCGAGTCGAGGCCGTGGATCGTGTCGGGATCGACGAGGCTTTTTGGGAAGAAGTCGTCGCGCACGCGCTTGGCCATGGGCTCTGCCACTTTGACGAAGGCGGCGTAGTCTTTGATCACCTGCGGATTCGGCGAATACATGTAGTCGATGGCCTCCCGATAAGCCTGCATGAAGCGCTCGATCATCGCCTTGTTTTTCGCCAGCGCCTCCGCATTGGCGACGATGACGCGGATGGTCTGCCCGCGCACCAGTGCGCTGTCGGTCGCCCGCGCGACAATGTTGATCTTGCCCTCATTGAGCTCCTTGAGGCCGAAGGGGGGCGAGGCCCAGCCGATATCGACCTGATTGGTCATCACCTGCGTCAAGGTCGCCGACGGATTGCCGGTCGCCTGCGGCTTCACGTCGAGCTTGAACTCGTTGATGAAGGCGCGGACCACGCTGTTGGTTGAGGAGCCGTTAGTCGAATAGGCAATGCTGTGGCCGTTGGCGTCCTTCAGCGACTTGATGCCGGATTCCGTCTTTGCATACCAGTAGTCGGCCGCACCGGTCGCCTGCGCGCCGATGATGCGCACCGGCGCGCCCTTCGAATAAGCCGCCATGGCGCCGAGCGTGCCGACGGCGAACCCCATCTCGGCATTGCCGGAGACGACCGGCTGCAGCGTCTCGCCGCTGCCCGAGGTGTAGATGATGTTGAGCTCGAAATCGTACTTCTTGAAGATGCCGGCCTTCTCGCCGAGCTCGAGCACGGCGGTGTCCCAATTGCCGCGCTGGCCGACGGTCATGGTCAGCTTGTCGGTTGCCGATGCCGGGGTGATAGCGGCGAGCGACAGCACCAACGCGCCGGCGCCAACGAGATGTCGAGCGAGCCTCATGATGTCCTCCCGAAGTCGTTTTAACGTTGCTTGATGCGGTCGAGGCCGCCGAGCCGGCCGACCAGGGCATTGGCGCCGATGGCGACGACGAACAGCACGATCAGCATGGCGTACATGCGCGGCATGTCGAACAGGCTGTAGGCCTGGATGATGAGGAAGCCGATGCCCTTGTTGGAGAGCTTGGTCTCGGCGAGCAGCGTGCCAATGAGCCCGACACCGAGTCCGAGCCGCACACCATTGATGATTGGATGGCGCATCGCCGGCAGGTAGATCTTCATCACCATTTGCGCGGTGTTGGCGCGGAAGCTCTGGCCGACGCGGATCAGCACCTTGTCGATCTGGCGCATGCCGGAGGCGACGGAAAGCGCAATGGGGAAGAAGCAGGAGACCGCGCCCATGGCGATCTTCGATCCAGGGCCGACGCCGAACCACATGATCATCACCGGAAAGAAGATGATCTTCGGGGTCGGCCCGAGATAATAGAGATAGGCTTCGAAGGCCTTGGCCAGGAAGCGATTGCCGCCGAGGATCAGGCCGACGAGGAGGCCGGACACGCCGCCCACGAGCATCGCGACGCCGATCTCGCCGGCGGTGACGCCGAGATTCCAATAAAACTCGCCGTGGGTGAGCAGATCGAACAGCGCGCGGCCGATGGCGAGAAGCGAAGGCACCACGTCGCGATAGAGCAGCCCCGAGCGCGACACGAGCTCCCAGATCACCAGCACAGCCACCACGATAGCGATGCGCAGCAGCGTCACCTCGCTGACGCGCGACGTCGCGGGCGCGCGTTGTGTCAGTCGACCGGTCTCAGCCATCGCTCGACTTTCTCCAGAGCCATGAAGAACAGCACGCTCACCAGGATGACAAAGCAGATCGCCGCATAGGTGCCGGCAAGGTCGTAGCGTTCGGCGAGCTCATTGATGAGCTGACCGAGCCCGCCAAAATTGATCAGGAACTCGACGCCGACGATGTTGATCAGCGCGAAGATCAATCCGAGCCGCACGCCGACGAAGATCGTGGGCAGCGCCGCCGGGAACTGGATCTTCCAGAACTGCTGCGTCGGGGACAATTTGAAACTCTTCCCGACGTTGATCAGCACCTTGCGCGTGCCGGAAATGCCTTCGACGGTCTTCAGGATCACCGGCGGCAGCGCGGCGACAAAACCGATCATGATGATGGTCCAGGCGCTGCGGCCGAAGATCACCAGGAAGAGGGGATACATCAGCACGATCGGCGCCGAAGCCCAGGCAGCGACCCAGGTCTCGCAGGCAAGCTGCAGGAGCCGGATGCGATGCATCAGCACACCGCCGGCGATGCCGAACACCGTGAGCATGACACCGGTGGTGAGGCATTCGATGGCGGTGAGCAGGAAGCGGCGCGGAATGCCTTCCTCGGTGATCACGCGCCCAAAGCTGGCGAAAATCTCCGAGGGCGGCGGCACGATGTAGCGGCTGATGAGCCCGGCGCGGATCAGCGCTTCCATGACGGCCAGAAACAGCGCGAGCACCGCAAGGCCAAGGAGCGGCGCGGCGACGTTCTGCCTCGCTTGCGCCTGCGCGCTCATCAGTGACCCGCCTCCGGATGCAGCACGTGGGCTTCTTCGTCCTGCATGCCGCGGCTCGCCTCTTCGCGCAGGTCGTTCCAGATCTGCGCCACATAGCGGCCGAAGGCCTCGCTGCCGACGATCTCCGAAGTGCGCGGGCGCGGCAGGTCGATATCGACGATTCGTTTCGCCTTACCGGGGCGGTAGGTCATCACCAGGATGCGGTCGGACATCTGCACCGCCTCGGTGATGTTGTGGGTGATCAGCATCGTGGTCTGCTTGAGCTGCTGCTGGATCTGCAGCACCTTGTCGCCGAGCAGGAGCCGCGTCTGCTCGTCGAGCGCGGCGAACGGCTCGTCCATCAGCAGGATCTTCGGCTCCGAGGCGAGCGTGCGTGCAAGCGACACGCGCTGGCGCATGCCGCCGGAGAGCTCGCCCGGATAGCGCTTCTCGAAGCCGGCTAAGCCGACGAGCGAAATGAAATGTTGTGCGCGCTCGACGCGCTGCGCCTTGCTCATGCCGACGAGCTCGAGCGGGAAGGCGACATTGTCGACCACGGTGCGCCAGGGGAAGGTCGACTCCTCCTGGAACACCATGCCGATCGCCGCATGCGGCCCGGAGATCGTCTCGCCGGCAACGGCAACGCGGCCGGAATAGGTCGAGAGGAGACCGCCGACGACATTGAACAGCGTGGACTTGCCGCAGCCGGACGGGCCGATGATGGACAGGAACTCGCCCTGCTTCACCTGCAGCGAGACGTCGTCCACCGCGGTGACGCCGCCCTCCGGCGTCTCGAAGCGGACAGTGATGCCCTCGACCGAGAGGATCGTCTCGCCGCGCTGCACGTGCGGCGTCGCGGCGAGCGGGCGGTTGTTGGTGGAGGCAACCGACATGGCGATATCCGGCTATTCGCTCTTGCGGGTCATCACCGCAGTCATCGCAGCGGTGTAACCCGCTTCGACGCGCACGTCGACCACGGCCACCTGGCCGTCCTCGACCGCGGCGATCGCTTTTTCGAAGGTCTTGGCGAGCTCACCGATGGCCTCGATCGGACCGAAGCCCAGCGCGCCCTGGGCGCGGGCGAGCGCGGCAAGGTCGATATCCGGATCGGAGATGCGCTGGCCGATCCAGCGGTTTTCGACGGGACGCGAACGCATGCGGGCGACGCGCTCCTGATGCAGCTCGTCATTGAAGAAGGAGCGATTATTGGCGACGACGACGAGAAGCGGGATGCGGTAATGCACCGCGGTCCATAGCGCGGTGACACCCATGAGGAAGTCGCCGTCGCCGCAGACCGCAACCGCAAGCCGGCCGGTACCCTTGAGCGCCAGCGCGGCGCCGACGGAAATCCCCGGGCCGCCGCCGACCCCGCCGCCGCCATCGGAGCCGAGGAAGTCGAGCGGATGCCGGAAAGGCCAGCTGGCGCCGTTCCAGGACAGCGAGACATGGGTCAGCGAGCAGGGGCGCTCGCCGACGGCACGGCGCAGCGCCACGGCGAGATGATCGACGGTGAGTGGGCCATCGGCGGAGAGCTTGAGCTCGGGGAATGGCCGCGGCGTCACCGCGTGCGGCTTGCCGGGTCCGAGCGCGTCGAGCAGCGCCGGCGTCGCCACGTCGGGCTCGCAGGCGAGCAGCACGTCGGCGGGCGGCAGCGCCTGATAGTCCATGCTCCAGCCATTGTGCAGTTGGTGATCGACCGACACCTGGATGATCTTGGCGCTGCTCGCGCCCGCGGTCTTGAGGAGGCCGGCGAGGTCGAGCCAGTCGAGGCTGAGGATGACATCGGCGGTGCGCAGGATGTCCGCGGCCTCCGGCACCGCCGCGATGGTGCCGGGCACGCCGGCATGCAGCGGGTGATCGGTCGGGAAGGCGGCACTGACTTTCAAATCGGTGGCGACGCGCGCCTGCAGCCGTTCGGCGAGCGCGATGCGCGTGGCCCAGGCTTGCTCGCTGCGGGAGACGCGTCCGGCGAGTATGACCGGCCGCTTGGCATCGCGAAGGAGCGCGGCGGCCTGATCAATCGAAGCGGACGACGGCGCGGTTTCGACCGGCGGCATGTAACGATGCGTCTCGATTGGCGCGATGGGCTCGGGAAGCTTCGCTTCCTGCATCTCGGCATCGAGATTGATGTACACCGGGCCCTTGGGCGCAGCGTTGGCGATCCAGGCCCCGCGCAGGAGCGCTTCGCGTGCCGCGCCGGGGGAGGCGGGCTGGTCGTCCCATTTGCTGTAGCCGCGCACGAGCGCGCCCTGGTCGCGCGCGGTGTGGATCCAGTCGATCCACGGCCGGCGCTTCATCGCATCGACCGGCCCGGTGGCGCCGAGCACGATGACAGGCATGCGGTCGCACCAGGCGTTGAACATCGCCATGGTCGCGTGCATCAGCCCCACATTGGAATGCACCGCCGCGGCCATCGCGGTGCCGGTGACCTTGGCATAGCCGTGAGCGATGGCGACCGCGCTCTCCTCGTGCAGGCAGAGCAGCATCTGCGGCCGCTCATTGCCGAGATAATTGACGAGGCTGTCGTGCAGGCCGCGATAGCTCGCTCCCGGATTGAGCGCGATATAGGGGATGTCGAGCGCGCGCAGCGCGTCGGCGACAACGTCGCTGCCGAAGCCGGCGGCGTTGACGCCGGCGGGCGTCGGACGCTCGACCGGCGCGGCGCCGGTATGTGCGGAGATAGGCACCGCGGGTTTGCCGGAAGCCATGCGCGTTTCCTCACGAGTGGCCCGCTGTTCGGGCTCGTCTTGCAGGGCACTATAGGCTTTGACATTTGCGCACAGAAGCCGCTAAGTGCGCACCAGATTGTTGCACCACATTCAACAATGAAAGCCTAGCGTGGACCGCTTCCGCACCATGGAAAGCTTCGTGCGCGTGGTGCGCTCCGGCAGCTTCACCATTGCGGCCAATCAACTGGGACTGTCGCGCGCACTGGTGTCGCGCCACGTCGGCAGCCTGGAGACGCGGCTGGGCGTCCGGCTGCTCAACCGCTCGACGCGCTCGCTCAATCTCACCGAAGAAGGCCGCGCCTATCTCGAGTTCTGCGAAAACGTGTTTCGCGACATCGAGCATCATGAGCGTGTGATCACGCACACCAAGAGCGAGCCGACCGGCACGCTGAAGCTCGCGGCGCCGAAATCCTTCGGCTCACTGATGCTCGGCGACGCGATCGTCGCTTTTGCCGCGGCGCAGCCGAAGCTGACAGTCTCGCTGATGCTCGAGGACGTGTCATTCCGCCGCCCGTCGGATTTCGTCGAGCGCGGCCTCGACATGGCGCTGCGCATCTCCGCTTTGCACAATTCCTCGCTGACCGAGCGTCCGATTATCGATTGCGATTGGGTCGTCTGTGCGTCGCCGGATTATCTCGCGCGCGCCGGTCGCCCGGCGAAACCGGCGGAGCTTGCGCGCCATGCCTGCCTTATCCATTCGAACGTGACGCCGAACGACCGCATCTGGCGTTTCGAGGGCGGCTCGGGTCCGATCTCAGTGAAGGTCGATGGTGCGTTCTTCTCCAACAGCGCGCTCGCCTTGCGCAAGGCGGCGCTCGCGGGGATCGGCATCGCGCTGATCCCCGGCTACGCGGTCGCCGAGGATCTTGCGAGCGGTGCGCTGGTCAGCGTGCTTCCGCGTTTCAAGACCGCGCCGCGGCCACTGCTCGCGGTCTATCCGCGCAGTAAGGCGGTGCCGCAGAAGATCGAGCTGTTCGTGGAGTTTCTGCGAGAGTGGTTCGCCGGGCAAAAACTTATTCGACAGTAGGCGCCGCGGCTCCCGCGCCGACGGCGATCTCCTCCAGCGCCGCCTGCAACGCCTCCGAGGCGCGGTAGAGCGGCATGTAACCGCCGAGCAGGATTTGCGCCGAACGCTTGTAGGCGGCGCGGCTGATCTTCATCTCGCCGCCGGCATAGGTGCCTTCGATCGTCGCCGAGAGAATCCCCGCGGGGTTCTCGATGTCGACCTGCACCTCGGACGTCTGCGCCCCGAGCTTCGGCAACCCGCGCGCGATGTCGAAGGCGGTCGAGCCTGGGAGGAGGCACGCGGCCGCGAGGCAGCAGCCGCCGGTGACCGCCATGGTGGCGTGGCCTTCCTGCGGCGTGAAATAGCGCGTCGAGATGTGGCCTTTGCCGACGGGCGGCCCGACGATGCAGACCTTCGGGATGGTCTCGCTCGCCGCGAGCTCGTCCGCCGTCATCGGGCGGCCCTTGACGGCGAGCCCCATCTTCAGGCCGGCCTCGACCCACAGCTTGCGCAGCGCGGCGAAGAACGTCTCGTCGGCGCGCAGGTCCTTCACCGGCTCGGTGCCGGTCTTGCCGAACTCGGCGGCGCGCGCGATCACCATCGGCACCGCGACGTCGACGCAGGAGACCGTGTAGGGGCCGAACGCGTCGGTGACGTTGCCGGTCGGCAGGATCTTTCCGGTCTTGGCGCCGCCGGGATTGGCGAGGAACAGGTCGACGCCGGGAAATTCGCCGTCGACGCCCGGGATCGCCGCCATTTCGTAGTGCTCGCCCTCGAGCACGACGCGGCCGGTCATCGTCGTCTTGGTGTTGGTGTTGAAAATCTCGACCTCGCCCTTGCCGTTCAAGTCGCGCGGCAGGAAGTGCTGGTCGATCGCCCAGTACGGCAGCGAGGCCGACATGTTGCCGCAGTTCACGCTCCAGTCGATCGCCGACTTGCCGGGCGCAAGCTGCGCCAGCGTCGAGGTGATGCGCGGCGCGCCGCCCTCGCGCGAGACGTCGGCGAAGAACACCTTGTTCGAGGTGGCGTAGCCGCGGCCGAGCCCGGTGATCTGCTTGCTGTCGCTGGTCGCGCCGGTGAGCGGCAGCCCCATGAGGTGGCGCAGCAGCTCCTCGCGCAGCGCGACGTCCTTCGGCGCGGCGCGGTCCCAGATGACGAGGCCGGTCGAAGTGCCGCCGCGCGCATGCGTCACCGGGAATTCCCAGACGCCGGCGCCCTTGCGCGGCAGAAGGCCTGCCGCCTCACTGGCGACGAAGGGGCGAACGACGTTCATTGTGGCTCTCGTTGTGTTGCGCGAACGACAGCGGCCGATTTACCCCTCGCGCGGGCCGGATTCAATGGGCGGGCCTGGTCGCGCTGAAACCGCGACCGCGATGCGATGGGCCGTCTATTTGCCGGCCGTCAGCAGCGGGCGTACGCGATCGAGCTCGGCGATGATGAAATCGAAGAAGGCGCGGATCCGGGGCGTCTGCCGCAAGTCCGGATGCGTCAGCAGATAAATCTGCGAATAGAGGCCCGGAACCGGGCCCAGCATGCACACGAGCTCGGTCTCGCGATCGGCGAGCGGCAAGGGCAGCGGGGCAATCCCGACGCCTGATTTCACCGTCATCATGAGCCCCGGCACCGAGTTGCTGCGGGCGGCGACTTTTGCGCGTGGGGCAACCGATCGCAGCCATCGGGCGGCGTGGTGGTCCTTGATGTCGCCGTCGAATTCAACCACGGCGTGGCCGTCAAGATCTTCGGCGCGCTCGACCCGGCCGTGACGCTCCGCATAGGCCCGGCTGCAATAAAGCGCCCATGGCACATCGGCAATCTTGCGTCCGACCAGGGTCTCCTCGTTCGGGACCCCGCCGCGTATCGCCACGTCGGCTTCACCCTTGGCGATATCCAGGAAATGATCGCTCATGATCAATTCCACCCGCAGACCGGGATAGCGGCTGTGGAATGTTTCCAGCAATGGTGACTGCATCAATCGGTAGCCGATCGACTCGGAACATGTCACCCGAACCGAACCCGTCGGCAGGTCGTCGGCAGCGGCCAAAAAACGCTCAAACGAAGCGACGGCTTCTTCCACACGTTTGGCCAGAGGCAGCAGTTCTTTGCCGAACTCCGTCAGCCGATAGCCGGTCGCGTGCCGGATCACGATGGGTCGCCCGATCCGCTTCTCCAGCTCTTCCAACCGCCTGTGCACGGTCGATTGACTCAAATGCAGCGCCTTGGCGGCTGCGATCGTGCTGCCGCAGCGCGCGACCGCCAAAAAATGCCGAAGATCGTCCCAGTCGAACATGAGTTATTCAATCTTGATTATCGGCGGCGCAATCTTGCGGCTGCCGCCTGCAGGCAAATGCGCCTAACCATGCCTCCACAAGACGGCTGAATCAACGCGTCAACCGGCATGAAGTGGGAGATCACATCCAATGCTCTCCAGGCAAAAAATCGAGATCATCAATGACGTTTATGACCACGTCCATTCGGCGCTTTGGGCGGCATTGATCGCCGCGCTCGCGTGGTTTGCCGTTGTGGTTGCGCCGAATATTCCCAACGCGAGGGTGCAATGGGAGATCAAGCGGATCCAACAAATCGCGGCGGAACACGAGGCCTACTGCAGCAAATGGGGAATGGGCCTCGGCACTCCCGCAAACCATCAATGCATCCTGGACCTGCAGGCGTATCGCGCGCGCGTTGAAGACCGATTCGCGCTCGACAATGATGGTCTTTGACCGGTTTCCGAGATAGATCGCAAACCTAGTGGCGCTAGGCTAGGCGCGTGGCGCGATACGTCGAAAGCCGTGAGGCGGGTGACCCGATAGTGGGATCACCTACGATCCCTGCCGCAGCCGCGCCAGCACCTTGAGCCCGGGATAACCATCGGCCGGGTCCATGCCGGCCTTGGTCTGGAAATCGCGCACCGCGCGCATGGTGTCCGAGCCGACGCGGCCATCGATGCCGTCGACCTTGAAGCCTTGCTCCTGCAGGTGGCGCTGGATCTCCTGAATTTCGGCGAGCGTCGGCGGGCGCTCGCCGCCGGGGAATTGCTGGTGGAATGGGCCACCGCCGCGGATGAGATCGCCGAGATGCACCAAAGCGAGCGTGTAGCTCGAGGACGGATTGTACGAGCGCACGGCGAGGAAGTTCTGTCCGACCAGGAACGCCGGGCCGCCTGGCACCGGCAGCCACAGCCGCACGCGATCGGAGGGGCGGTGGAACGCGGCGCCATCGGCGCGCGTGACGCCGAGACTGTGCCATTTCGCGTAAGGGCGCCAGGTGCGGTTATCGGCAAGCCGCGTGTTGAAGCCGTCGGGCAGCTTCGCCTCGCAGCCCCAGGCTTCGCCGCGGCGATACTTGCCGCGCTCGACCAGATAGTGCGCGGTGCCGGCAAAGGCGTCGTCGGGATGGCCGAACGGATAAATGCGGCCGTCGTGATTGTAATCGACGCCCATGTGCAGCCAGACCTCGGGCATCCATTGCGTATGCCCCATGGCCCCCGCCCAGGAGCCGATCATCTGCTCCGGCTGCGCCCAGCCCTTATCGACGATGACGAGCGCATTGAGCAGCTCTTGCTCCCAGTAGCGGCGGCGGCGCGGCTCGCCCCAGGCCAGCGCCGCGAGCGCCGGGATCACCGGCCGCATGTATTTCGGGCTGTCGACGAGCTCACCGAACGAGGACTCCATGCCCCAGAGGCCGAGGATGATGTAACGGTCGACACCATAGTCATGCTCGATGCGTGAGAGCAGCGCGGCGTTCTCCTTGGCTTTGGCCTTGCCGGTGTTGACACGCCATTCCGAGCAGCGGCGGTTGATGTATTGCCACATCTCCTCGGTGAATTCCGGTTGTGCGCTTTCGAGTGCATAGACGCTGGTATCGGGCTTCAGCGTGCTCATCACCCGCGTATAGGTCTTGTCGGAGATGCCGCGGGCTTCCGCGCGGGCACGAAACGCCGCGACCCATGCGGGAAAGCCGGCCGCCTGCGCGATGCCAGGCAGAGCGACGCTCGTCAGCGATGCGAGGCTCGAGGTGATGAAGGCGCGGCGGGTCGTTCGCGACGCGACAAACAAGGGAACGCGAGGTGATTCCAGCATGGCCGCATATTAGTTAGGGAGTGCGGCTAAATCGTTACTTCCGCAATCCCGCAGCAGTCATGGCCGCTATCCATTTCTCGATATCGGCGTGAATGTAGTCGGCGAATTCCTTGGGCGTGCTGCCGAGCGGGTCGGTTCCCTGTTTTTCGAGCGTCGTGCGCACTTGTTCGACCTTCAGCGCGTCGTCGGCTGCGGCGGACAGTTTCTCGATGATGGCGGGTGGCGTTCCATTTGGCGCGAGGAGCCCGATCCAGATGCCCGCATCATAGCCGGTCATGCCGCCTTCGCTGAGCGTCGGAACATCGGGCATGATGGCCGCGCGGCGCGATTGCGCGACGGCGATCGCCCGCAGCTTTCCGACGGCGACATGCGGCGCCAACGTCACTGCGACGTTGAACATCATGGTGATGCGGCCGGCGAGAAGGTCGGTGACCGCCTGGTTGCTGCCGCCCTGATAAGGGACGATCAGCACATTGGTGCCGGCCTTCTCGTTGAACAGCTGCGCCGCCATGTGGCTTGCCGTTCCGGCGCCGGAGGAGCCGAAGCTCAGGCTCTGCGGCTTGCTCTTCGCGAGCGCGATCAGCTCTTTCAAATTATTAGCCGGGACCGAGGGATGCACCACCAGCACGTTCGGCACCATGCCGAGTAGCGCCACCGGCGCCAGGTCCTTGCCGAGATTGAACGACGAGTTCATCTGCGCGGGATTGAGCGTATTGGCGATGGTCGCCATGAACAGCGTGTACCCGTCGGCGGGAGCGCGCGCCACATAGTCAGCCGCGATCATGCTGCTGTTGCCCGGGCGGTTTTCGACGACCACCGCCTGGCCGAGCTTGGCTTCCATCTGCTTGCCGACGAGGCGGGCGAGTACGTCCGCGGCGGAGCCGGGTCCGAACCCGATGATCACCTTGATCGGTTGCGTGGGATAGCTCTCCGCGTTCGCCGGCGCAACGGCCATAACAATAGCCAAGACAGCGGCGGCACTGAGCGCGACAAGCTTCAAACGACGCATCATGTTCTCCCTGCGAAATCCCGGCTGCGGTTGGCCCGCATGCCGGTTTGTTGACCGTAGCCCTTCGATGTGGCCGACTTCAACGGCAGCGGATGACGAAGGGACACGACATGCAATCGGATGCGGGGCGCAGAGCGCGCGGCGCACAGAAGCTCGGCGAAATCCTTGGCCAGGCGCCCGAGCAGGTCGAGCGATCGCTGGGCGACGTCGCACCGCAGCTCGCCACTTACGTGCTGGAGACGATCTACGGCGAGATCTACCAGAGCCCGACGCTCGACAGCCGCACGCGGCAGATCGTGACCGTCGCCGCCTTGGCGACACTCGGCACCGCGGCTCCACAATTGCGCACGCATATCGGCGGCGCGTTGCGTTGCGGCGTATCGCGCGAGGAGCTCGTCGAGATCATGATGCAGCTCGTGCCATACGTCGGCGTCGCTGCGGCGATCAACGGTGTTGCCGCCTGCCGCGAGGTGTTTGCTGCGACTGACAAGAAATAGAGGCGCACGATGATCTGGCACACGGAAGTCGGCAACGGACCGGTCAAGGTCGTGGTCATCCATGGCTGGTTTTGGGACCATCGGGTGTTCACGCCGATGCTCGACGCGCTCGACAGCGAGTGGCACACCTACGCCTTTGTCGATATTCGCGGTTACGGCAATTCGCGCGACGTCACCGGTGCCTACACGATCGGCGAGGTCGCCGCGGACGCCATCGCGCTTGCCGATCGGCTGGGCTGGCGCGACTTCCATGTCGTAGGCCATTCCATGGGCGGCAAAGCGGCACAGAAGGTCGCGATGGACGCCGCCGGCCGCGTGACGTCGGTGGTCGCAGTGACGCCGGTGCCCGCCGCGGCGCTGCCGTTCGATGATAACGTGTTCGGCTTCTTCTCGGCGGCGTGCGATCAGGACGAGGCGGCGCTGGCAATCATGGGCGACTCCGTCGGCAACCGTCCATCCAGGGCGTGGCTCACAACGCTGCTGCGCCGGACGCGGGAGACTGCGCGGCCTGAGGCGTTTCGCAGCTACATGCGATCCTTCATCAAGGATGACTTGTCTGCCGATGCGGCCAAGGCGAAGGCGCCGATGCTCGTCCTCTATGGCGAGCACGACAACGGCGTGAGCGAAGCCATGGTGAAAGCCGTTTTCCCCGCGCTCTATCCGCATGCGCAGATCGAGAAGCTCGGCAATTCCGGCCACTATCCGATGCAGGAGACGCCGGTTGCCTTTGCCACACGCATGGCGGAGTTCATCGATCAGAACGCGACGGTGAAGCGCTAATACGACGTGCGGGTGGCGGTCGCTTCAGTGGTGTCACCCTGCGAGAGCTGCCCCTTCTTCGCCGCGTGGCGCAGCAAAGCCTTCTTGCGTGCGGGGCGTGGCTCGTCGTCAACCTTGTGCCGTGCCGCCGCGTGCCGGCGCGCAGCGTGCTGCGTGCTTGCGACAATCTTGTGCTCGGTCACGGCGCGTACAGCGATCTTGTGGTCAACGGCTTTGCTCTCAGCAGCCTCGCGCGGATCGGCCCTGGGCTCCGGCACCGCCTTCGACGCCTCGATCGGCGCCGGTGCAGCGGCAACCGGGGCGGGCGGTGTCGCGGGCTTCGGCGGCGCCGGCTCATCCTTCGGCAACTCGGTGCCGCGCGCGCCGATCAGATGCTCGTAGGAGGCAACCAGCGTCATATACGGATTGACCCACACCCAGCCGTCGCGCGTCATCACCTGCATATCGAAATGCAGGTGATAGCTGGTGCCGCGTTCGTAGTCGTCGAATGTGCCCACCTGGCCGAGCACGTCGCCCTGGCGCACGATGCGTCCGCTGAAGACGCCGTCGGCATCCATGCGCTTCGGATTCATATGCATGTAGCGCGCGCGGATATGCGCATCGGCCGCGTTTGCGACGATATAGGCGGCGTATTGCCCGGCATTACGCCAGATCATGCCGTCGCGGACCGCCGCCACATTATGCTGGTAGGGCTCGCAGCGGTCGGCTTCGGCATTGCGCAGCACGCAATTCGACGGGCGGATGTCCTGACCCTGATGGCCGACGCCGCCTGGACATTGCCCGACCCGCCGATCGCGCGTCTCGCAGAAATTGTCGCGCCACGGATAGGAGAAATTGACCGGCGCGGATTCATCGAACACCAGCGGCAGGCCGTTGCGCTTGCAGCTGTAGGGTGCGCCCTTGTGGCCAATGCGCCCGTTGCGTCCGGTGCGGTAGCAATCGCCCCATGGATTGAACGACTGCGACTTGGCGAAGGCCGGTGCGTCGGAGAGCGGGAAGCGGATCGTCGCGTAGACGTGATCGTCGGGCCGACCCGGCAGCTGCTTGTATCCGGTATTGGGAATGAGATCGCCGCTCGGATAATAAGTGAAGCTCGGCGACAGCGCTGGCGGGCGCGTGACGTCGATGCGCGGCGCCGCGGGCGGTGGCACGACCGGCGTGCCACCGGCGACGTGCAGAGTATGCAGAAAGCGGATCGCGATCAGATCGGCGTCGCGGCAGGACAGCCGCTTCGCACGCGGGCGTCCGTCGAAGCATTCGATGGCGACCACGTACGGCACGCCGAAACGTTCGAAGGCGTAGCGCACATGCGCTTCGCGCAGAATGCGGCGGATGCGGGGAAAATCATCGAGCTCCTTAGGCTCACTGATCTCGGCGCCGACGCTTGGCGCGTCGATCTCGTAAACGAAGGCTGCGCCGGTGATCTCGACCTCGACCGGCTTGACATAGCGGCCGCTCACGCCGGGAACGGTATCGGCATCGATGAAATAGGTCGCGTCATAACCGGCGGGGCCGGCCAGGAAGAATTTGGAAGCGTGAAAGCCCGCAAGCGTCGGATCGGGAACATCCGGCTTCGCCTCTGCCGACAGCGTCGCCGGGTCGAGCGGTAGCAGCACCGGGACCGGGCTTGCGGCAATGCCAGGATAGCGGGAGGCCAACGAAGCGTTGAGCTGTTTGAGCGCGCCAAGATCGTTGCCGGGCAGGGTGGCCGCGGCCGCCTGCCAATTTGCCGGCGTCGCGGTGATGCGGGCGGCCAGCATCTCGCCGGCGCCAGCCGGTGCGGCGCTCAGAGCAGCCAAAATAAGGCCGGCCAGAACCGCAGTCCGCACCACGTAGGCTCCTGTGGATTCGCGCATTGTCATAAATTATCGGCATCCGCGGGCGCTGTGCCAAGGGTGTCGCGCTCGTGCCCCGAACCCGAAGTTCGCGCATACTCCGCGGCAAATACGATCGCGAACTTCGGGTTCAAAGGGGCACGAGAATTATATTCTTGCCAGTTTCCCTTTGATTCCGAAGTTCGCTCCTGAGTCGCCGCAGTGTATGGCGAACTTCGGAATCGGGAAACTGGTGTAAACTCGGATTTGACGAGAAATGCCCGGAGATTCTGTGGACATGAATGTGCATGAGGTGCGCAAGCCGGCGGATACGGCGGGAGAAAGCGCCGAGCGTCCGGCGGAGGTGATCGAAAGCGGCGGCACCGCGCGCCTGCATCTGACCATGGCGACCACCGACTACGACCATGTGCGCGACGCCGTGCACGGCGTGGTGCGGCCCGACGGCATCACGCTCACGGCCTTCGTGCTCAATGTCGAAGAAGTGTTCTTCCGCTTCATCAAGAACCGCGAATGGGACGTGTCGGAAATGTCGTTCGGCAAGTTCATCGGCTTTGCTTCGCAGGGCAACTCGCCCTTCGTCGGCATTCCGGTGTTTCCCTCGCGCGTGTTTCGCCACTCGGCGTTTTATGTGCGCGCCGACCGCGGCATCCGCACGCCGAAAGACCTCGAGGGCAAGCGCGTCGGCATCCCGGAATGGGCGCAGACCGCCGGCATCTATGCGCGCGGCTTCCTCGCGGAAACCGGCGGCGTCGATCTGACGAAGATCGAGTGGGTGCAGGCCGGCATGAACGAGGCCGGGCGCGAGGAGAAGGTCGAGTTCACGCTGCCCAAGGGCATCCGTTATACGCAGCGGCGCGACACCAGCGTCAGCGCCATGCTGCTGTCCGGCGAGATCGACGCGGCGATCTCGGCGCGCGTGCCCGACGCGTTCACGCACGGGCAGGGCAAGGTGGTGCGGCTCTATCCGGATTATCGCGCCGAGGAAGCGCGTTATTTTGCGGCAACAGGTATCTATCCGATCATGCACGTCATCGCCATGCGCCGCGCGGTGTTCGAACGTTATCCTTGGGCGGCGATGAATCTGTTCAAGGCGCTCGATGAGGCCAAGCGGCGCAGCCAGGAGCGGCTCGCCGACCTCACGGCCTCGCGCGTGCCGGTGCCGTGGTCGGCCTCCATCGCGGAAGAGTTCGGCGCCGCGTTCGGCGAGGATCCGTTTCCCTATGGGCTCGAAGCCAACCGCAAGACGCTCGACGCATTCTGCCGCTTTGCGCACGACCAGGGCGTTACCGTGCGGCGGATGACGCCGGATGAGCTGTTTCCGCAGGAGCTGCGCAAGAGCGTGCGGGTGTAGCAATGCCGCCGTGGCTTGAAGCCTGGTTCTTTGCGTCGGGCCGGGCGCTGCGCAGCCTTTATCAGCAATTTTTCGCCCGCCAGCCGGATAGCGCGCACGCGGCGGGAACACCAACACAGCATACGGAGGGGGCCATGAATATGAGTAAGCTCGTCGGCATTGGTGTCGTCATCGTTGCCGTATTCGTTTTCGTGTCGATGACCTTTTTCACCGTCAATCAGAACACGATGACTGTGGTCACGCGGTTCGGGCATCTTGAATACGTCGCGCCGCCCGGACTGCACTTCAAAATTCCGGTGGTGAACTCGATCGAGCCCTACCGTATCGACATCCAGGACCTGCAGCCGGACGCCTCGGTGAACACCTATACGATCGACAACCAGGAGGTCGATGTCCGCTTCACGCTGTTCTATCGTATCCCAGTCGACAATGTGGGCTTCATCTATTCCAACAACCGCGACTACAAGGCGAGGCTTGCGAGCCTGACGGTCGACCGGCTCAAGGCGGCGATGGGGCAGGTGAATGTGCAGAGCGTGGCGGAGAAGCGCGGCGAGCTGCGTGACACCATCAAGGCGACGCTGCAGCGCGATGCCAAGCCGCTTGGCATCGAGGTCACCGATTTCCAGCTCACCGACCTGCAGTACACGCAGGCCTTCCGCCAGGCGGTGAACAACGCCGCGGTGCAGAAAGCCAACATCGAGTCCGTCGAATATCAGCGCCAGCAGGCGGAGAAGCAGGCGCTGACCGCCAAGATCGCCGCCGAGGGGCAGGCGAATGCGCGGCGCGCGGAAGCGGCCGGCCAGGCCGACGCACGCCTGCTGCAGGCGCAGGCCGAGGCGAAGGCGATCCAGCTCCAGGGCGAGGCGCAGGCGGCGGCCATCAAGGCGCAGGCCGAGGCGCTCAAAGCCAATCCCGATCTGGTGAACTTGCGCAAGGCCGAGCGCTGGGACGGCAAGCTGCCGCAGTCGATCTACGGCTCAGCGCCGATCCCGTTCATCAATGCGCAGTAATCGGCAGAGCTGAGCCCCATCGGGCGCATTAGACATTTGATATCTAAATTGATATAAAGCATGAAGCCTGTCGTTTTTCTTGGAGATTCGCTCGAAAGATTGCGCGAATTTCCAGAAAGGCCGCGGCGCGACGCAGGCTTCCAGCTCGATCGCGTTCAACGCGGACTCGATCCTGATGACTGGAAACCGATGTCGACGATCGGGGCCAGCGTGAGTGAAATTCGGGTCAGAGACGCGTCCGGAGCGTACCGCGTGATCTACGTCGCTACACTAGCGGAGGCGGTTTACGTGCTGCATGCCTTCCAGAAGAAAACGCAAAAGACGTCGGCGCGCGACCTTACACTGGCAACAACACGCCTGAAGATTCTGAAATCTGGGACTCGGCGATGACGAAGCAACGATTTGCAAATGTGTGGGATGCCATTGAGCCGTCGCGCTCGGCAGCGGCGAACATGAAGGCGCGCGCCGAGCTGATGATTGCGATCCGCGAAGCGGTCGCTGCTTGGAACCTCACTCAAGCGTCGGCGGCAAAGCGCCTTGGACTCACGCAGCCGCGGATGAACGATCTCTTGCGCGGCCGCATCAATAAGTTCAGCCTGGACGCACTGATCAATGTCGCCACACGTGCGGGACTATCCGTGCACGTGGACGTCCGTCCCGCGGCGTGATCGAAGGATTTGGGGCTCGAATGGCTCAGTCCTTCGCGCGCTCGACATAGGCGCCGTCGGCGGTCATCACAACCACGCGGGTGCCGACGCCGATGTGCTGCGGCACCGTGGTGCGAACGCCGTTGGAGAGCTTCGCCGGCTTGAACGAGCCGGACGCGGTCTGGCCCTTCACCGTCGGCTCGGTATCGACGATCTCGAGGACGACTTTCTGTGGGAGCTCGATCGACACCGCCTTGCCCTCGTGCATGGCGATGGTGACCATCATGTTTTCCTGCAGATAGACCGACTGGTCGCCGAGGATGTCGGCTGGCAACGCGACCTGGTCATAGGTCTCGTTGTTCATGAAATGGAAGCCGTCGCCGTCCTGGTAGAGATACTGGAACTCGCGGTCCTCGACATGGGCGCGCTCGACCTGGTCGGTGGTCTTGTAGCGCTGGGTGGTCTTCACACCGTCGGAAATCCGGCGCATGTCGACCTGGGTGGTCGGCGTACCCTTGCCGGGATGAAAATTCTCCGCGCTGAGCACGACATAGAGCTTGTCGTCGATATCGATGATATTGCCCTTGCGGAGCGAGCTGGCGATGACTTTCACGAGTGGTGGTCCTTAGGCTAAAGGGCGTAGACCCAAACGGGCCCGCGATTTCGGGCCGCACCATACTCATCTGTTCGCGAAAAGCCAGCATTTCTGGACCGTTAAGAGCCGCATTGTGCCGATGCCCGCTTCCCCCTGGTGGACCCCCGAACGCCACGCCGATCGCCGCGGATTGCTGCGGGCTCGCGCGGGGATCCTGCAGGCGCTGCGCGCCTGGTTTACGGCGCGGGATTTCGTTGAGGTGGAGACCTCGGCGCTGGCGGTCTCGCCCGGCAACGAGACGCATCTGCACGCCTTCGCCACCACGCTGCACACGCCCGCGGGGGAGGAGCAGCCGTTCTATCTGCGCACCTCGCCGGAATTCGCCTGCAAGAAGCTGCTCGCGGCCGGCGAGCCAAAGATTTTCGAGGTGGCGCAGGTCTATCGCGATCGCGAGCGCGGGCCGCTGCATCATCCGGTCTTCACGCTGATCGAATGGTACCGCGCCCGTGAGCCGTATGAAGCGCTGATGGACGATTGCGCCGCGATCCTCGCCGAGAGCGCGCGGATTGCTGGTGTCAAAGAGTTTTCCTATCGGGACCGGCGCGCTGATCCGTTCGCGGTGCCGGAGCGTTTGACGGTCGCTGGCGCATTCACGCGGTTCGCCAAAATCGATCTGCTGGCAATGATGGAAGGTGGCGAGCCGGACCGTGGCGCCTTCGCTGCGGCGGCGACCCGCGCCGGCGTTCGTATCGGTGGTGACGACACCTGGGGCGACATCTTCAGCCGGATCATCGTCGAGCGCGTCGAGCCGCAGCTCGGGCTCGGGCGGCCGACGATCCTTTACGAGTATCCGGCGCCGCAAGCCGCGCTGGCGCGGCGCAAGCCCGACGACCCGCGCGTGGCCGAGCGCTTCGAGCTTTATGTGTGCGGCGTCGAGCTTGCCAACGCCTTCGGCGAGCTTACCGACCCCGTCGAGCAGCGCCGGCGCTTTGCGGCCGACATGGCGGAAAAACAGCGGCTCTATGGCGAGCGCTACCCGATCGACGACGATTTCCTTGCAGCGCTCGCCGTCATGCCGCAGGCGAGCGGCATTGCGCTCGGCTTCGACCGGTTGGTGATGCTGGCGACCGGCGCCGCGCACATCGAACACGTGATATGGACGCCACTCCCCGAATAATGAGGAAAGCCATGAAAGCGAGCACAATGCGCAGCCCCGCGGAGCTCTGCGAGAGCGGCTTCATCGCTCCGGAGCGCGTGGCGGCGCTCGAGCAGGTGGCCGCGCGCTACGCAGTGGCGCTGTCGCCGGCGATGGCCGCGCTGATCGACCCGAACGATCCCGCCGATCCGATCGCGCGGCAATTCATTCCCGATCCCGCGGAGCTTGAGACGCAACCAGGCGAGCGCGCCGACCCGATCGGCGATGATGCGTATAGCCCGGTCGATGGCATCGTGCATCGCTATCCCGACCGCGTGCTGCTCAAGCTCGTGCATGTCTGCGCGGTCTATTGCCGCTTCTGCTTTCGCCGCGAGATGGTCGGCCCGGGCAAGCCACAGGCGCTCGCGGGTAAGGCGCTGGAGCAGGCGCTCGCCTACATCCGCGCGCATCCCGAAATCTGGGAGGTGATCCTCACCGGCGGCGATCCTCTGATCCTTTCGCCGCGGCGGCTGCGCGCGGTGCTGCGAGCGCTGGCGGACATCGAGCACGTGAAGATCGTGCGCATCCACACCCGCATTCCGGTCGCCGATCCGCCGCGGATCACCGCCGAGCTGGTGCGTGCGATGAAGGCGAGCGGCAAGACGACCTATGTGGTGGTCCACGCCAACCATCCGCGCGAGCTGACGCCGGCCGCGGAGGCAGCCTGCGCACGCATCGTCGATGCCGGCGTGCCGATGCTCAGCCAGTCGGTGCTCGTCCGCGGCGTCAATGACGATGCGCAGGTGCTCGGCGCGCTGCTGCGGCGGTTCGTCGAGCTGCGCATCAAGCCGTATTATCTGCACCACGGCGACCTCGCGCCCGGCACGGCGCATCTGCGCGCGACGATCGGCGAGGGCCAGGCGCTGATGCGCGCGCTGCATGGCCGGCTCTCCGGGCTCTGCCAGCCGGGCTATGTGCTCGACATCCCCGGCGGTCACGGCAAATCGCCGATCGGACCGGGCTATCTGCAGGAAACGGAAGAGAGTGGCGGCTCACGCTACCGCGTGCGGGACTTCAACGGGCAGACACACGCCTATCCGCCGGCGGCGGATTAGTGCCGTAGCGCCGCGAGGTCGAGAAGGGCCGCGGCGATGGCAAGGCCCGCGAAGCTGATGAACACGACCGCCACGACTGCGTTGGCGACGAAGCTCGCGTCGCGCCTCAGGGTGGAGACGAGATGGTCTCGGCTGACTCGCATCAGACCGTGCTCCGACTCATTTCAGGTTCTGATTGAAACGCACCATAGGCGCGGAAGGTTCGGCGCGGGCGTATAATCTGCGTAAACGAATTCACGAAATCGCTAGCGGGATGAAACGCATAGCAGCCATGTACGGTATTCGGCTGCATGTTTGGACTCAATTCAAATCGTCGCAGACGCGGGTGCAATCGATCTCGATCGGTGAGCAATTCCTGGCGCGCCCTACGGGAATCGAACCCGTGTTTCCGCCGTGAAAGGGCACATCGGAGGGTAATCGACCGCAACTCACGACACTTAACAGTTTGATTTTTCAGCAGTCGTCGTAATCGAAACACGACAAAAGCTACGTGCCAGTGGCGCTACGGCGCACGCAGCGCTGCCAGTACTGCAAGCCGGATTATGTGAAACAAAATCCAGGCGCCGATCGCGAATATAGAGACCCACAACGCGACCCAGAACAGCACCGGCAGGAGATGAAAGAAGGCAATCAACAACACGATGTCCAACGGAAGAAAGATAAGTCTCCACATCTTCCCCTCCCACGGCTTCGGCACGCACAACTATGACAGGCACTCGGAAGCGATACCAGTAAGGTTGATCTGCTCTCTGTGGTAAAATTTGCGACCGATCTGTGGGGACTCAGCAGTGCCAGAACTTCGACCAATCACGCAAAGAGAGGCGTTCGCATTCATCGCGAAGCATCACAGACACCATGGGGTGCCGGTAGGAGCGCTCTGGCAGCATGCGGCGCACGACGATGATGGAAATCTCTGCGGAGTAGCGATCGTAGGGCGGCCGGTCGCGAGAGGACTGGATGACGGGTTGACGTGCGAAGTGACTCGCCTTTGCACGGACGGAACGTTCAATGCTTGCTCGATCCTCTATTCGGCCGCTCGTCGAGCGGCGATCGACAAAGGGTATCGCCGCGGAATTACGTACGTCCTCGAGAGCGAGGAAGGGGCGAGTCTGCGCGCTTCCGGTTGGCGCTACCTGGGACGATCTAAAGGCGGTAGTTGGTCCAGTCCTTCGCGCCCGCGGACGGACAAGCACCCGACGGTCCCTAAAGATCGATACGGATGGGGACCGTGGCCTGAGTTTGACCTGACGGCCAAAGAAGCTATCGCCTTGCTCGCCGGCTAGGTGCCTGGCGTCCCCACGGGGATTCGAACCCCGGTCTTCACCGTGAAAGGGTGATGTCCTAGGCCTCTAGACGATGGGGACGTTTGCAGAACACAACATTACGAGACCCGACAAATCTAACGCGCCATTGGCGCTGGAAGATGTAGCCAGCGGATCGACGACAAACTGAATTTCCGCCTTGGAGTCAACACGCAACGTGTTGAGTTATGAGAATTGTTTCCGCCCTGATCCAGCCGTGAAAGGGCGGCGTCCTGGACCGCTAGACGAAGGGCGCGGGAATGCGGCGAGGTATAGAGAGCTTCGCCGGGAGGGGCAAGCGAGCCCCTCCACAGGCGCGCGGTTCACCGCCGGCTCACCACTTTCCGGTGTTCGGCATCGATTTCCACGGTTCCGCGGGCGGCTTGGCGTCGCCCTTCTGCAAGAGCTCGATGGAGTGCTTGTCGGGCGAGCGCACGAAGGCCATGACGCCGTCGCGCGGCGGCCGGTTGATGGTGACGCCAGCCTTCATCAGCTTGTCGCAGGTCGCGTAAATGTCATCGACCTCATAGGCGAGATGACCGAAATAGCGGGCTTCGCCGTAGTCCTCGGTGTCCCAGTTGTAGGTGAGCTCGACAAGCGGCGCGTCGCGGCCGGTGCGCTTGCTCTCCTCGACCCGCTTTTCGTCGTCGGGGCCGGCAAGGAAGACCAGCGTGTACTTGTTCTTGTCGTCGACCCGCCGGCGGACCTCTTTCAGGCCGAGCTTGTTGCAATAAAAATCGAGCGCGGCATCCAGATTGCGCACGCGCAGCATGGTGTGCAGATATCGCATGGACAAAACCTCGTTGTAGACCCGAAGACATAACCCCAACGCGTCATGATTGCATCCGATCTTGGCAGCGCCGTCGAGCAGCTCCGCGACCTCATCGAAGGGGCGCAGGTCATCGTACCGTTCACCGGCGCCGGCATCTCCACGGAGTGTGGGATCCCCGACTTCCGCTCTCCCGGCGGCATCTGGACCAAGAACAAGCCGATCCCCTTCGATGAGTTCATCGCCAGCCAGGAGATGCGCGATGAATCCTGGCGGCGGCGCTTCGCCATCCAGGAGAGTTTCGGCAATGCCAAGCCCGGACGCGGGCATCTGGCTCTGGCGAGCCTCTATCGGGCGGGCAAGGTCCCCGGCGTAGTCACCCAGAACATCGACAATCTGCATCAGGCGTCCGGTATTTCCGCCGCCGATGTGGTCGAGTTGCATGGGAATACCACCTTCGCCATCTGCCTGGATTGCGCAAAACGGTACGAGTTCGCCTGGGTGAAGGAGCGGTTCGAGGTCGAGGCGCGTGCGCCCGACTGTCCGGATTGCGGCGGCCATGTGAAGACAGCGACGGTCTCCTTCGGCCAGGCGATGCCGCCGCAGGCGATGCGTCGCGCCGAAGATCTGACGCTCGCCTGCGACCTGTTTCTCGCCATCGGCTCTTCGCTGGTCGTATGGCCGGCAGCGGGATTTCCCCTGATGGCAAAACGAAATGGCTCGGGTTTGGTGATCATCAATCGCGAGCCGACCGAGCTCGACGACATGGCCGATCTCGTGGTGCGCCATGACATCGGCGACGTGCTCGAACGTTTCATTTCGCACTGATTCGCAAGGCGTTACGGCTGTGTACATGCTGTGTGCAAGCACATTTTATTCTTTTCGGATTCAAGGCGGGTGCTATCGTTAATGCAGAGATTCGAAACGAAGCGCTCATCAAGAGGCGCCTGAACCAGCGGCGGCGTACGGCGTCATGGCGTCGGACGGGATTGAATCAAAAATGCCTAACACGAGCTTCGGCCTTACCGGCCGACAGATCGCCGATGAAACGGCGGCCAACATCATCGAACTGTCGGGCGTGATCAAATGGTTCGATGTGTCCAAGGGCTTCGGCTTCATCGTGCCGGATAACGGCATGCCGGATATTCTCCTCCACGTGACTTGCTTGCGCCGTGACGGTTTCCAGACCGCTTACGAAGGCGCACGGGTCATCTGCGAGGTGCTCCAGCGACCGAAAGGCTTGCAAGCCTTCCGGATTTTGTCGATGGATGAGTCCACCGCGGTGCATCCGGCGCAAATGCCGCCGCCGCGAACTCACGTCACAGTCACCCCTACAAGCGGGCTGGAGCGGGCTCAGGTCAAATGGTTCAACCGGTTGCGTGGTTTCGGCTTTCTGACGCGGGGCGAGGGCACGCCGGATATCTTCGTGCACATGGAAACCCTGCGCCGCTACGGGATCGCCGAGCTGCGGCCGGGTCAGACGGTGCTGGTGCGCTTCGGGCCAGGCCCCAAGGGCATGATGGCCGCGGAAGTGCGGCCCGACGGTGGGCCGCTCGGGCCGGCCTCGCACTAAACAGGTTGTCCTCGCGGACGCCGGGGCGTACGCCGCAAGGTGTGCGCCCCGGACTCTTTTCGTTCGCCTTTTCCGTGCTGCTGGCGATCCTGTTACTAGCCTTCCTCGCGGCACCAAGCCGCGCCGCCGATCAAAAGACGCTGGAGATCGCCACCAAGAATGGTGTCGTCGTCTTCAATGTCGAGCTCGCCGTCACCCCGGAAGAGCACGCCAAAGGCTTGATGTACCGCAAGGAGGTGCCGCAGGGGTACGGCATGCTGTTCGACTTCGGCCATGACCAGGAGCTCTCGTTCTGGATGAAGAATACGTATGTGTCGCTGGACATGATCTTCATCCGGGGCGATGGCCGCATCCTGCGCATTGCCGAGAACACCGAGCCGCTGTCGACCCGCATCGTTCCTTCCGAAGGGCCGGCGCGGGCCGTGCTCGAGGTTGTCGCCGGCACGGCACGCAAGCTCGGCATCGCGCCGGGCGACCGGGTGGCCTATCCGATCTTCAACGGCCGTTAGGGGTTGTCTGGTTGTCTTGCTGGCGTGTTTTGGACCGTGTATCCAACCCGAAACAGGGCGGGGCGTAGCGCAGCCCGGTAGCGCATCTGCTTTGGGAGCAGAGGGTCGCAGGTTCGAATCCTGCCGCCCCGACCAGTTTACGGATTGAACGAGAAGCAAAACGCATGACCGCACGCATCTACAAGCCCGCCAAGACCGCGATGCAGTCGGGCCAGGCCAAGACCAAGGACTGGGTGCTCGACTACGAGCCGGAAGAGGCGCGTACGGTCGAGCCGCTAATGGGCTGGACGTCGTCGGGCGACATGCGCTCGCAGGTGCGGCTGCGCTTCGAAACCAAGGAAGAGGCGATCGCTTATTGCGAGCGCAACGGCATCGCCTACGAACTGTTCGAGGACATCAAGGCGCCGCGTCGTGGCCTCGCTTACGCGGACAATTTCGCCTTCAAGCGCCGCGACGCCTGGACGCACTAACTCATCTGAAGATCAGGCCGACTGCTTCTGCGGCTGCTGGCCAGGCGCGAGCTTGCGGCCCTGCGCGCCGGCGCGTTGCCGCAGCAATGACAGGAAGCGCTCCTCCGCCATCGGCTGGCCGAGCAGGAAGCCTTGGCCGTAGTCGCAGCCCATGGTGACCAGCGCGACGGCGTCGGTGGCCTTTTCGATGCCGATGGCCACGGCGACGCTGCCGAAATTGTGCGCGAGGTCGATCACCGTCTTGCAGAGCGGCGCGTTGACTTTGTCGGTGCCGCAATTCGTCACAAAGGCGCGGTCGAGCTTGAGCTCGGCGAACGGCAGCTCCTTGAGCCGCGCCAGCGAGGAGTAGCCGCGGCCGAAATCGTCGATCGCGAGCTTCACATTGTAGCGATCGAGCCGCTTGGTGATGCTCGCGGCGAGTGCGAGATCGCTGACGATCTGCTCCTCGGTGACGTCGATCACCAGGCCTGCCCAACGCTCGGCGGATGGGCGATGTGCGCGTACCAGATCCTCGATCGGCAGCTTCACCAGCGCCGGTACCGGCACGTTGACCGAGACGCGCAAATTGACGCCGAGCTTGCAGAACTTGTCGGCCGCCTTGAGTGCGCTGGTGACGGAAAGCTCGGCGAGCTTGACGATGTCGGCTTCGCTGGCCCCGGGCATAAACGCGCCGGGCGTCAGGATCCCATGTTCCGGGTGACGCACGCGGGCGAAGGCTTCGGTACCGGCGAGCTGCTTCTTGCGCAGATCGATCTTCGGCTGGAACCAGAATTCGAGCCAGCCCTGGTCCATCGCCTCGACGAGGCTGACGGTGCCTGCGCCCAGGGAAGGGGTGCCGAGCTTGAGCTCCTTGACGATGTTGACAATCGTCTCGGTCTCGAACGGCTTCTTCAGGATCGGCAGCATGTTCAGCTTATTCTGAACGCCGACGCCTTTGACGTGCTCGAGCACCGCGGCACCGCGATTGCTCATCACCTGCACCGAGCCGGTGAAGCCCCTCTGGGCGAGACAGAGGATCGAGTCGATGGCATCCGAGGACTCAATCCCAATACTGTGAAAAACCAGATCAGGCAGGCGATGCTGCGCGGCTTCGCGCATCGCGGCGCCGTCAGGAAACTCTTCCGTGTCGAGACCCGCGCCGTGCAGGATCAGCGACAAAAAATGCCGAATGCTCGGCTCGTCTTCCACGACGAAGCAGAGCGGTGCCCTGGCAACAGCCGCGTCGTCAGCGCCTGGGGCGCTGGAGGGGGACGACACGGGATCAACAGCATCCGTCATCGGCGGCGGGGTCTTTCTCGCGTAATAAGCGTGTAACTCCCCGCGTCAGTACTGCGGGTAAACCCGTTAAAGTTAGGTTTCGCGGTGCACGCGTCACACGATGACGAGATCGTGCGACGTCAGTGGGACGGTGACGTTGGTTAACGTAATGGTATTGCCGTTGCTCAAATTGAGCACAATGCCGGACGCCGAAGTCGTGCTCGTAATGGAACTCGTGTCGCCGGCAGGACCCGCATAGAGCACCAGCGCGTCGTGGCCGAGGCCTTCGCCGGCGTGGAAATTGTTGATCACGGCAGACCCGGAATTAGCACCGAAAACGAATGTCTCGCCGCCAGCGCTGTTGAACGTATTTGCGCCGGCCAGCACGTCGAGTGTCAGCCCGGATGCGTACGCCGTCGTGCTGTGCGAGCCGTCATTGTTGGCGAAGATGCTCTCGAGCTTGTGCCCGGCGGCACTGATGACGTCGTGCTCCTCCGAATACGCCTTGCCGGTGATGCCAAACGTGAAGACATCCCGCGTCATATCCGCATTGCGGATCGTTTCGCTGGTCGTGTTGCCATCGGCATCGAAGGTCAGTTGATCGAACGAGCCATCGGCATGGCGCGTCATCGTGTCGGTCCGATAGCCGCTCGTGTTGTAATCGGTGAGCGTCACTGAGCTGTCGGCGTTGAGCGTTTGCGTCAGCGCCAGGGAGCCATCGGCAAAATAGCGCTCGATCAGCGCCGTGTGCCCCGCTGCGTTGATCTCGTCGTGCTCCGACGCATAGCTCTTGCCGGTGATATCGTAAATGAACACGCCGCGCGTCATGTCGGCGTGACGGATCGTCTCGTTGATGGTGTTGCCCGCACCATCGAAGGTCAGCTGATCGAAGGAGCCGTCGGCATGGCGCGTCATCGTGTCGGTGCGATGCCCACTCGCATCGTAATCGCTGAGTGTCACCGAGCCGTCGGCGTTGATGGTCTGCATCAGCGCCAGCGCACCGTCGGCATAGAAGCGCTCGAGCAGTGCGGTGTGGCCGGAAGCGTCGATGACGTCGTGCTCGGACGCGTAGCTCTTGCCAGCGATGCCGCCGAGATAGACGTCATGCGAGCCCGCCGGCAGGGGGTCGATTCCGTAGACGGAGGTGCCCGCGTTCGGGTTCAGGGTGATGGTCTGATCAGCGAACTCGAGAAATTGGATGTTGCTCAGGTGATCGGCGTTGCCGCTCGCATGCTTCGTCACGGTAAAGGTGCTGCCGTCCTGCGCGACGGTATAGTTCGCCATATCGCCGGCATAGATCGCGGTGTTGGTGCCGCCGCCGCCGTCGATGGTGTTGCTGCCGGCGCCCACATAGATCGTGTCGTTGCCGCTGCCGCCGATCACCGTGTCGTTGGCGCTCGTCGCGCCATAGACCACGTCCTGATGCGTGCTGGCGTCGAAATGGATGGTGCGCACATAAAGGTCGAAGGTGCCCGGCGAGCTGCCATTCGTCGTTTCATCAGGCGTGATGTCGACGCCATTGATGGCGAAGTCCTTCAAATGCAGCGCGCGCCCGGATGCGGCATTGATTAGATTGAGGTCGATGCTCGTGACGCTCGCGGGGTTGGCGAAGGTCACGGTGAAGGTCTGATAGCCAGATGGGTCGCTCGCCGGCTTGAATTCCATCACCGCGCCGACCGCCTGGCCATTCACGAGCACCTGCACCTGCGCGCCGATGCCGCTCACAACGCTGCCATAGCCGGTCAGCGTGATCGTGGTGCTTTGCAGCGAAGCCAGCGTCTGCGGCCCGGCATAGATCACATTGGTGCCGTCGCGCACGCGGATGACGTCGTCGCCGAGCCCGCCGCTGATGATTTTGTCGCCGCGGCCGACATCGATCACATCGGCAATGGCCGAGCCGTTGATGATGATCGGCGCCGCCGAGGTGGCGCCAGGATTGTCGTGGAAATAGTGCGAGATGACGTCGAGGGCGGGCTTGCCCATCGGCGAATAGCCGGTCGGCGAATAGGTATTGCTCAAATCCCACTGCCAGATCTCGGCGCCCTTGAACCAGCTGCCGCTGGCTTCGCTCCAAACCTGAAAGAAAGCGTTGAACGCATCGGCTTGATCGGTGACGTCCGCAGTCCCCGTCGTGTTCCATGAACCGGGACTGATCGCGGTCCCGTCGATGCTGCGATAGCCGACCTCGGTCATCAGCACCGGCTTGCCGTATTGCTCGGCGAGCGAGTGCAGGAAGTCGACCGGCGATTTGTAATCGAACGCCGCCGCGTAATAGGGGTTCGTCGGCACCTGGTTCCACGCATTGACCAGATCGGCGACGGTCGGGCTCGTGCTGGCGCTGAGCGGCGGGTAGGTGTTGACGCCGATGGTGTCGAGCTCGCCCCAGAAGCTGACCTTGGAGGCTTCGTCGGTCGCCGCCGCATAAGTGAGATCGCCGTGATACACGGCGCGCACGGCGCTGATGATGTCGCTCCAGTAGGGAAGATAGGCTACGCCCGAGAGCGAGCTCATCTCGTTGCCGAGCGCCAGCGTCTCCACGCCGTTCTGCTGCGCGAGCGTCGCGAGATGCACGATCTCACTCTTGTATGAGGCGAAGAAGGCCGCGACGTCGGATGGATGCAGCGATCCGGAACTGGTGCCATCAAGCCCGGTGATCTCGGGCTTGAGCACCACCGACAGCCCGTCGGCATGCGCGGTCTCGATGGAGGCGGCGAGGCTGGCGTCGCTTTCCGTCTTGGCGGGATCGGCGAAGACCGAGCTCGAGGTGCCGGTCTGCGTCCAGATGCGAGGCGAGAGCTCGATGGAGTTGGCGCCGGTTGAGGCGATGCTTTGGAAGGCCGCGGCCGCCGACGCCGATGAGAACTGTCCGTTCCACTCCGAAAGCGCGCCGAATCCCTGAATGTCGAAGAACGTAGCCACGGGAACCCCCAGTCTTCTTGGTCTTGTGAATCGCCCCCGCGATTCATCTTGAAGAAGCAGAAGACTACGAGGTCTCTTAAGGAACTCTCTGTGTGTTTCGAGAAAGCACACAGTAGAATTCGATGGAACTTCTTGGAACTTCGCTGCGGAACCTTGCGGAATTTTTTGTGGCGAGGGGACTGGCGACCCCGGGAGGAATCGAACCTCCGACCAACAGCTTAGAAGGCTGCTGCTCTAATCCGCTGAGCTACGGGGCCGCTCCCGTCCGTTTACCTGCGCGGCGTCCGCCTGGAAAGGTGCCGTCTTCCGGGGCGGCCTTAGGGCAAATCGATCCGTCGCAACATGCCGGCTAAAGTAAGCCCGGCTTCGACGTCCTCGGCGCCATGCGGCAGGGGTTGTCCGGTCGCCACGAGGAGGCGCGCTTCCGTCGGCGGCAGCCCGAATTTACTGCGAAATGCGCGGGAAAACGCGGAGACATCGGCAAATCCGGTCGCCGCGGCAATTTCGGCAATGCTGCGCTGCCGATGCTCAGGCGCGCTCAGCAGCCGCAGCGCGCGGCTGAGCCGGCGGTTGCGGACATATTCAGCAATTCCCCCAAGCGGCTCGAATTGGCGATAAAGCGAGGCGCGAGAGAGGGCGAACTGCTCGCACAAATGCGTCGGCCCGAGCTCAGTCGAGCCGAGATTCTGTTCGATGTAGCGGCGGATTGCGAACAGCTTCGCCGTGGGGCCGAGGGTGGCATTCGCGCCCTCGCGTGCCGCACCGCTGCCGAGCAAAGACAACAGCAGATCGACGGTCGCGCTCGCGGCGACCGGGCCGTCCTGCTCGTTCATCACCGGTGCTTGCGCCCAGACCGCGCGCAAATGCTCACCCATGAGACGTCCGGCGAGGGTCGAACCGCGCAGGATCGTGCCATGAAGCGCGTCGAGATCCGGCACGCGGTTGAGAAACAGGGCACGCGGAACGATGAAGCTCAGATTGGTAAAGGCGTTCGTTCGCGTGGACAGCGGCCGCGTGAGGTCGGCGATGACGATGTCGCCGGCTTCGACCTGCGTTTCGGTGCCCTCCGATGAGCGTCGATCGCCGCCGGTGACAAACATCTGGATGAGGAAGAGATCGAGCCCGGTGGCGCCGATATGCGCGCTCGAGCGGTCGAAGCGATGGGCATCCGGCCCCATCGAGGTCCGACCGACCACCATCGGTCCCATCTGGTAGGTGCGCAGGTCCGCTGAGAAACGCGCGATCGCCTCGCGCTCGACCACATCGGCCTGGAAGATTGGTGCCACGGCGTCGCGCCAGCCGAGATAGCTGGCCTCTGGCGGACCGAAGCCCGCGCGCGCTTCGTAATAAGGCAGTCCGCTCTTCTTCTGCACCGAACGATCTCCGGGGCGGGGCTGAGCTCGGATGCAATTTGTCTCAAGCGCGTGAGATTCCGGCAAGTGCAACTGGCGAGCCGAATCCCAGGGCCTGCTTGGAAATCTGTCTCATTGTCTTGGCTTGGCGTCTCAAAGGCTCTGTTCCGCTGTCGTCGCCGTTGACGGCGGGCTGTCGGGTGCGCGAACTCCGGCCCGGAACACTCGGGGACGACGAAGCCGATCGTGCGTGTGCAAAGTTTGAATTTGGTGGCAATTCGGCTGGCGTGTCGAAGGGGGCGAGCTGGAGTCGCGACGCTGATGGCGCTCGCGTTGTTCCAGTTTATCCTGCTCACATACGCAGCCGCCCAGGGGCAGGGCGCTCCGGCCGCGCCAGCGGACGCGCCGCTGCGCGTGGCGACACGCGTCGTGCCGCCATTCGTGCTGCGGGAAAACGGGCGGTTGTCCGGCTTCAGCACTGAACTCCTGGCGTTGATCGCCGCCGACCTAGGCCGCAAGACCGATGTCAATGTGGTTGGTTCGCTGCCACAGCTCCTTGCCGAAGTTCGCGATGGCAAAGCGGACCTTGCCATTGCCGCCATCTCGATCACGGCGGAGCGCGAGCAGCAGTTCGACTTCTCGCAGCCGATCATTGAGGCCGGCCTGCAGGTCATGGTCTCGACCGAGACCGCCGACGCGCTGACGCCGGCTGCTGCACTGCTGAGCTTCATCGGTTCGCGCGCCTTTGCCGAGATGATGGGGATCTTGCTGCTCCTCGTGCTGATCCCCGCGCACATCGTGTGGCTGGTCGAGCGACGCCATGAAGGCGGCCTCGTCGCGGACCGGCGCTATTTCCCCGGCATCCTCAAAGCGGCGTGGTGGGCGGGCGGCACGCTCGGCGGCCAGGCCGACGAGATGCCGCGTTCTCCGTTGGGCCGCGTGATCGCGCTGGTCTGGATGTTCGTCGGTGTTCTCTTCATCACCTATTTCATCGCCTCGATCACGACGTCGATGACGGTGCGGCAACTGCAAGGCGAGATTTCCGGACCGAGCGATCTTCCCGGCAAGCGCATCGTCACCATCAGCGGCAGCACGGCCGCGCGCTACCTCAGCGATCGTCATATCGATGCGACCGCGGTGAGCAATGTCGACGAGGCTTATCGGGAGCTGACGAGCGGCCGTGTCCAAGCGGTGGTGTTCGATGCGCCGGTGCTGCTGCACTACGCAGCGCAGGAGGGCCGCGGCAAGGTGCGCGTCGTCGGTCCGCGCTTCCGCAAGGAGAACTACGGAATCATGTTCCCGGCAGGCAGTCCGCTGCGCAAGCCGGTGAATGCAGCATTGCTGCGGCTGCGGGAAGACGGGCAGTACGACCGCCTCTATGAGAAATGGTTTGGCACGGCGGCGAGCGTGTCGGGCGAGGACACGAAATGAACTTTCTTTACCAGTTTCCGGATCCGGTCACGATCCCGATCCTCGCCGCAGGCGTAGCAATCATCAGCATCATAGTGATCGTGGTGCTCAATCGTCTTGTTCCGGAGAGTGACAAGGAAACGACGGACCTGGTGCTGCGCGCGATGACCAGCACCAGCGCCATTCTCACCTTTGTGCTCGGCTTCTCGATCGTGCAGGCGAAGATTGAGGTCAACAAGGTGCTGGAGACGGTCAACGCCGAGGCCCGCGCGCTCGGCATCACCGACCGGATGATGTTGCGGTTCGATGCGACGGCAACCGCGCCGGCGCGCGAGGCGCTGGCGCGCTATACCTTGAGCGTCATCCGCGATGAATGGCCGGAGCTGCTGGAGCGCTCGCGTTCGCTCGAAACCGGAGCTCGCATCCGTCGGCTCACGCGGATGATCGACGAATTGCAGCCGGCCGCGGGGCGGCAGCAGACGATCTTCAACGAGCTCATCCGGAGTGCCGAGACGCTGGAGCAGCGTCGCGACGACCGCATCTTCCATGCAGAGCACACGCGGCTGCCGGTTTCGTTCTGGATGGTGATCGGCATCCTGCTTGGCTCGACCATGATCATGGGCGGATTCTTCAGGCTGCGCCCTGTGTCGCTGCTGATGCTCACGGCACAGGCGGCAATGTTTGGCGTTCTTGCCGCATTTCTCTTCATGCTGGACGAACCGTTCATCGGCTATAGCGGTGTCAAGGTCGAGCCGTTCAAGCGGACGCTGGCGACGCTCTCTTCGGTCTCTGCTTTACCGGCGGACGAGTTACGCAGCATCGGCGTCACGCCGCGCCCGCTGGTCGAGGCGAGACCGCTGCGTTAAGCGGGCCGCAGCTGCGATCACCAAGCCATTTTGATCCCGCCGTTTCCGGCGACGATGTAGCTGCTGCCGGAGAATTCACCGGTGAACTTGCCGAACAGCTCCATCCTGGCTGTCAAAGCGAGCTTGGAGCCGACCTCGATCCGCGCCGAATCCGCCGCCGTTCGCGGCCCGTCGACCGTGAATTGCGAACCGGGCACCGTGACGAAGCCCGCGGTGATCTGGCTCGCCGGCTTGAACTCATGCACCCAGCTGGCGCGCAGATATGGCGTCCATAATTTGTTGCCGAGCATCATGCGCTGATCGAGCTGCACGCCGAGGAAGCCCGGCAAAGATGTCGTCGTGGTCGGCTGGTAGGTGAGGCCGAGCACGCCGGGAGCGCCACTCGCGGTGGTGCTGTTCTCGGTATAGCCGCGCTGCCACACTGTCGAATATTGCAGGGCGACATAAGGCGTCACGCCATAGCTGCTGACCAGGAACCGGCGACCGAGCTCAACGCGGCCGCCAAGCTGATCGCTGGCGAAGCTGCCCTTGGCGTTTTCGGTCGGACCGACACCGGTGATCGTCCGATTGGTGGCGTTGTTGGCGCGGCTGTAGGTCAGCGCGCCGGCGACATAGAACGGGCTGAAGGTCTGCACGCCGTAGAGGCCGATATGGCCGGCGGTCGCGGTGCCGGAAGTGCTGCCTGCGGAGAAGCCGCTTGTGCTCGCGCCGAACGTGAAGCCGAAGAGCCGGGTCGGGTCCACCTGAAGGTCGGCGCCGATGGCGCCGCCGCCGACTTGCTGATTGGCGCTGGTGCCGTCACTGGTGGTCAGGCCCTGGATGGCGCCGAAGGCCGACGTCCAGGCGCGCCACGTGCGCGGCGCAGGGGTCTGGCGCGGTGTCATCGCAGCAAAGGCATCGGATCCGCGTGTCGGCTTGTCAGCGACCGCGTAGCCAAGCGGCGCCCCCGAGGACGCGGTGCCGGTGCCGGTGTCGCCGCCGAGCCAGGCGCCACCCTGATCCAGCATCATAGTCATGAACATGCTGCCGCTCGACAGATTGAGCGTTTGCGTGACCGCCGTGTTGGCGCCCGAGAGCTGGGTGAGGGCGTCGGTACTCGTCGCCGAAAGGATGTTTGAGTAGAAGCTCCCGATGTTCCCGGTCAGGCCGGTCGAGTAATTGCGCTCGAGCACATTGCCGACAGCCTGTTGATTGGCATTGAGGCCTGCAATGGAGCCGAACGCCTGACGCGTCAGCGTCACGTCGACATTGTTGCCATTGTTGGTGGCTGTGGCTTTGAAGAAGGGTGAGCTCGACGCGGCGTTGGCAAACGTGCCGTTCAGCGTCGTTGCCGCGACCACAATGCTGTAGTCGGTCGTCGCGCCGAACAAGCCTGGCTGCACGGCAGCCTTGATGGTGCCGCCGAGATTGGCGGCGCCGCTGACGTTGAGCAGGTCGGTGGTGCCGGTATTCGAGGCGCGGAATTGCGTGGTGCCGCCGGCCGTCTGCGTGAACGTGCCTTGGACGACGAGGGTCCCGAGCGGCGCGAGAGTGCCGCCATTGTTGGTGAAGGTGGTGACGTTGGCCGAATCCGTGGTTCCGGTCAGCGTGCCGTTGCCCTGGATGAAGCCGCCGGTGAGATTGATCGTCGGGGTCGCCAGGCCGCCACCGCTCAATGTCAGGCTGCCGGCCGAGACGGTCGTCGAGGTCACCGCGGTCAGCAAAAAGCCGGTCGGCAGCAGCAGCTGCGATTGCCCGCCGCTGATCGCGACGGTGTCGACGCTCGGGTTGGTATCGAGCGTGATCGTGCCGGCATTGCTCAACGTCACCTGGTAGTAGCGCGCGACGTCGGTCGCGAAGTTAGCGACGTTGCCGACGGTGTTGTCGGGCGAAGCGGCCGCAACGCCGGGCACGCTGTCAACCCAGGCGGCCGCGTTGCTCCAATTGAAATTGCCGGCTGCGGCGGTAACGAGACGCAGGGGATTGTTCTGTGCAAGCCAATCCGAATACAGATTGAGCGGCGTCCATTGATTGACCGCGCCATAGCCCGAGCTGTTGCAATTGGCGCCGCCCGGCACGCAGCCGCCGCCGAGCTCGCCGATTTGCACCAACTGTCCGTTGATCGTCGTGAACAACGGACCGCCGCTGTCGCCCTTGCCGGGGCCGCCTTCGTTGGTGCCGGGAGTTTGCGTCAGCCCAAAGTAATTCGGGCTATTAGGGCTCGCCGGATTGCGAAACTGCGCATAGAAGTAGGACTGCGTGCCGTTGGCGGTGTTGCCGCCATAGAGGCAGGCCGTTCCTCCGGACGAGCAGATGGTGGTTGCACCCTGATAGGTCGCAGTGTCGGTGACGCTGCGCTCGATCAGATAACCGCCGAGCGTGCTGGTGACGACCCGGCGTTTGCCGTCGCTGATATAAGTGGCGGGGTCGGCAGACCCGCTACCCGCTTGCCCATATCCAACGCTGCTGACCGCGGCGCCGACCTGCGGAAAACCTGAGCTGCCGGGGCTTGCCGTGAGCAGGGTGACCGGTGTCAGGGCCGTGATCGGAGCAGCGAGGGAGATGACGGCGATATCACCGGTGAAAGTGGTGCTGCCTGAAACGTAGGTCCCATTGATCTTCATGCTGGTGATCCCGCGCGTGTTTGGATCGACGGCGGGATCGTTGCTTGCGACTGGCTTGAAAGAGACGGACTGCCCAGCGGTGCCGTCAAACACGTTATTGGTAAAGAAGCAGTGTGCCGCGGTGAGCACCGTGCGCGAGTTGATCAGCGACCCGGTGCAATAGGCGGAGCCGCCCGTCCCGACAATCGCGGCGACGTTTGGATACGCATTTGCGGAATCATAGTAGTTGCCGATACCGCCGGCGTTGCCGGCCGCGGTGTCGTTGACCACTTCGGCCCAGGCCCTCGGAGCCAGGGCGAGCGCGATGGCGGTGGTGCCGCAAAGCAGCGCCGCCCGGTGTCGGGCGCAAAAACGTGGCACCGAAATTGGCCGCGGCCCGCGCTGAAACAACGAAGGCCGCACTTGCTCGCGATGCTGGCCCTGCGAGCCCCTCCGCACCCTATTCACGCAAAACCCCCCACGTCAGCATTGGCCCGACGTCGCCCGATGCTCGGAGGCTAAACCGCTGGTTGGCCTCCCGACCGCACGGCGGAGAGTGCCAAATTGTCCAGTGATTTCAATTTCAAGGCCTTGGCACAGCGTCTCAATCTCGTGGTCGCCCGTCTCAATGTCGGCGGACAGCGGGGATCCTGAACCGCGCCGGGGCAGGTTCCGGTTCGCGCAGGAGTATGTGCTTGGTCACTGGGTGATTGCGGAACCGCCACGACCTCGACACCTTTGCAGCCTCGACTAATAGTTCCATTGCAAGAATCCCCCGGGGGAGGCCTTAAGCCCATGCTCGCGTCCATCCGCGCCGGTCTGATCGCGGCGCTCGCCTTCGCTTGCTCCGTTGCCACCGCCGCCGCGGCCGACAACAAGGCCTTCCAACGCGATCCCCTCAACGATGCGAGCCTCAAGCTCGAGGCGCAGATCAAGAGCGATGCAGGGACCGTCACCAAGCCGGCGGCGCAGCTCAAGAAGGATGCCGACGCCGCGTTCGGGCGCAGCGACTTCCGCGCCGGCATGACTGTCCTCGGCCAGATCGTCAGCGTGGCGCCGAACGACGCTTCGACCTGGCTGCGGCTCGCGCGCACGGTGCTGCAGATCCGTCCGGCCGACGACAAGGAGCGCGCGCTGCTGCTCGATCGCGCCACCAGCGCAGCTTACATCGCCTATCAACGCACGCAGAACCGCAGCGAGGAAGCCGATAGCCTTGCCGTGCTTGGCCGTATCTTTGCCGACCGCAAGCAATGGCGCGACGCGCTCGACACGATGCGACTGTCGCTCGAAATCCGCGAAGTCGCCGAATTGCGCTCGCGTTATGAGCGGCTGCGCGCCGACTACGGCTTCCGCGTGCTGAACTTCACGGTCGATTCCGACGCGACCTCGCCGCGTGCCTGCTTCCAGTTCTCCGAGGAACTGCCGGGCAAAGGCACCGATTTCTCGTCCTTCGTCGCGGTGGCAGGCCAGGACAAGCCGGCGGTGAGCGCCGCGGACAAGCAGCTTTGCGTCGAAGGCCTCAAGCATGGCGAGCGGTACTCGATCACGCTGCGCGCCGGCCTGCCGTCGACGGTGAAAGAGTCGCTGATCAAATCCGCCGACTTCACCATTTACGTGCGCGACCGCAAGCCGGCCGTCCGCTTCTCCGGCAGGGCCTATGTGCTGCCGCGCACCGGTCAACGTGGAATCCCGGTGCTCAGCGTCAACACCGAGACCGTGAAGGTCGAGATCTATCGTGTCGGCGATCGCAATCTGATCGATACGCTCACCGGTTACCAATTCCAGCGCAATCTCGATCGCTATGAAGTCGATCAGCTTGCCAATGCGCGCGGCAGCAAGGTGTGGCAGGGCGAGCTCGCCGTTAAGCCGCAGCTCAACACCGAGGTGACGACAGCTTTTCCGGTCGAAGAAGCGGTCGGCACGCTGGCGCCGGGCGTCTATGTGATGGCGGCGAGCCCGAAGGAAACCGCTGCCGACGACTACGATTCACTGGCGACGCAGTGGTTCATCGTCTCCGACCTCGGGCTCACGGCTTATTCAGCCCATGACGGCGTCGACGTCTTCGTCCACTCGCTGGCCAGCGCCAAGCCGCGCGCCGCCGTCGAGCTGCGGCTGCTCGCGCGCAACAACGAAGTGCTGGCGACGAAACAGAGCGACGCCAGCGGCCATGCGCATTTTGACGTCGGGCTGACGCAAGGCGAGGGCGGTCAGGCGCCGGCTGCGATCGTAGCGGCGGAGAAGGCCGACTACGCGTTCCTCAGCCTGAAAGCGCCGGCCTTCGATCTTTCCGATCGCGGGGTCACCGGACGGCCGGTGCCGATGGGGCTCGATGCCTTCGTCTATACGGAGCGCGGCGTCTACCGGTCGGGCGAGACCGTGCATGTGACGACGCTGCTGCGTGATGCGCATGGCGTCGCGGCGCTTAACGCGCCGCTGACGCTCGTGGTCGAGCGGCCCGACGGCGTGGAATATCGTCGTGCTGTCGTCACCGATCAGGGCGTCGGCGGACGCAGCCTGGACGTGCCGATCGTCTCCTCCGCCTCGACGGGCACCTGGCGTGTCGTTGCCTACACCGACCCGAAACGCCCCGCGATCGGCGAGACGACCTTCATGGTCGAAGACTATGTGCCGGATCGCATCGAGTTCGATCTCAAGTCCACGGCGACTACCATCTCGCGAAATGTGCCGGCGCCGCTCACAGTCGATGGACGCTTCCTTTATGGCGCGCCCGGCTCGGGCCTCGATCTTGAAGGCGAGGTGGTGATCGCACCGGCGAAGGAGCGCGCCGGCTTTGGCGGCTATCACTTCGGACTTGCAGATGAAGAGGTGACGGCGACGCGTCAGCCGCTCGAGGATCTGCCGACAACCGATGCCCAGGGCAAAGCCCGCTTCGACGTGAAGCTCGACAAGGTGCCCGTCACCACGCAGCCGCTCGAGGCACAGGTGGCGGTGCGCATGGCAGAGGCGGGCGGCCGCGCGGTCGAGCGCAAGCTGACACTGCCGGTCGCCCCCGACGGCCCTATGATTGGCATCAAGCCGAAATTCTCCGGCCGCTCCCTCGGCGACGGCGAAAACGCGAATTTCGACGTTGTGGTGGTCGGCGCCGACAACGCGCAGCTGGCGCGTAGCGGCTTGCATTATCAGCTGCTCAAGGTTGATACGCACTATCAGTGGTACCGGCAGAACGGCAGCTGGAATTTCGAGCCGGTGAAGCAGACGCAGCGCATGGCCGACGGCAGCCTCGATGTCGCTGCCGACAAGCCGGGGCAATTGTCGCTGCCGGTGCGCTGGGGCCGCTATCGCCTGGAAATCTCGACGGGCGAAACCAGCGGGCCGATCACTTCTCTGACCTTCGACTCTGGCTTCTACGCGGAGTCGAGCGCCGACACGCCCGATCTTCTGGAAATCGCTCTGGACAGGCCGGATTACCAGGCTGGCGACACCATGAATGTCGCAGTCACCGCGCGCAGCGCCGGAACGCTGACGCTCAACGTGTTCACCGACCGCCTGGTGAGCAGCAGCTCGCAAGAGGTGCAGGCGGGCGCCGTGCAGGCAAAAGTGACCGTCGGCAAGGACTGGGGCACCGGCGCTTATCTGGTCGCCACTCTGCGCCGTCCGCTCGATGCGGCCGCGCAGCGCATGCCGGGGCGCGCCATCGGCGTGCAGTGGTTCGGCATCGAGCGCGCGAACCACACGCTTGCGGTCAATCTGAGCCTACCGGCGGCGATCCGGCCGAAGAACACACTGCATATCCCGGTGAAGATCGACGGCATCGCCGCCGGTGACGAGGCGCGTATCGTCGTCGCCGCGGTCGATGTCGGCATTCTCAATCTCACCAACTACAAGCCGCCGGCGCCTGACGACTATTATCTTGGTCAGCGCCGGCTGACCGCCGATATTCGCGATCTCTACGGCCAGCTGATCGATGGCATGCAAGGCGTGCGCGGGCAGATCCGCATGGGCGGCGATGCCGGGGGCGGCGAACTCAATGGCTCGCCGCCGACGCAGCCGCCGCTGGCGCTCTATTCCGGGATCGTCACAGTCAAGGCCGACGGCACCGCGGACATTGCTTTCGACATTCCCGACTTTGTCGGCACTGCGCGGGTGATGGCGGTGGCCTGGAGCAAGGGCAAGCTCGGCAAAGCCGTGGGCGACGTCATTATTCGCGATCCCGTGGTGGTCACCGCGACGCTGCCGCGCTTCCTGCGCATCGGCGATCGCACCACGTTGCATGTCGATCTCGACAATGTGGAGGGACCAGCGGGCAGCTACAGCGTTGCCATAAAGACCGAAGGCGCCATCGGCGGCGACGGCACCACGCAATCGGTGTCGCTGCCGGCGAAGCAACGCGGCGCCTTGGCGGTGCCGCTCACCTCCGCGAAGCCGGGGCCGACCACGGTGACGCTGCGTGTCACCGGGCCGAACGACTTCGCGCTCGAGCGCAGCTACCTGCTCGACACCAAGCCGGCGACGCAGACCATCGCGCGGCGCACCATCAAGCCGCTGGCCAAGGGCGAGAGCCTGACGCTGTCCGGCGACCTGTTCGGCGATCTCGTGCCCGGCACCGGGCGCGTGTCGCTGTCGGTCGGCATCTCGACCGCGCTTGATGCGGCGGCGCTGCTCAATGCGCTCGATCGCTATCCGTTCGGCTGCTCCGAGCAGATCACCAGCCGCGCCGTGGCCTTGCTCTATGTCAATGAGCTCGCCCGCGACGCGCATCTGGCCGTGGACGGCGCCATCGATCAACGCATCCGCGATGGCATCGCTAAGCTGCTCGCCCGCCAAGGCTCCAACGGCTCGTTCGGCCTGTGGTCCGTCGGCGGTGACGACGTATGGCTCGACGCTTATGTCACCGACTTCCTCACCCGCGCGCGCGAACGCAAGTTCGAGGTGCCGGATGTGGCGTTCAAGCTGGCGGTCGATCGCCTGCGCAACTACGTCGCAACCGCGGCGGAGCCGAAGAAGGACGGAGGCCGCGACCTCGCTTATGCGCTCTATGTGCTGGCGCGCAACGGGGCGGCACCGGTTGGCGACCTCCGTTACATCGCCGACACCGCGATCAACGATCTGGCGACGCCGATCGCGAAGGCGCAGATCGCGGCGGCGCTGGGCATGCTCGGCGACAAAGCGCGCGCTGAACGCGCTTATGCGGCGGCGCTTGCCGCCATCGCGCCGCAGCCGAAGTTGGAGCCGAGCCGCGAGGACTACGGTTCGGCGCTGCGCGATTCCGCAGCGCTGGTGACGCTGGCGTCGGAGACCGGCGGTCCGCGGCCGACGATCGATGCCGCCGTTCAACGGGTCGAGACCGCCCGCGCACTCTCCTCATATACGTCAACGCAGGAGCAAGCCTGGCTGGTGCTGGCGGCCCGTGCGATCGCCAAAGAGACGAGCGCCGTGTCCATGGAGGTCGACGGTGCCGCCCGCACCGGCGCCTACTTCCGCAGCCTGCGTGCCGAGGAGCTCAAGGCGCTCAAGGTGACGAACACGAGCGACGGCACCTTGCGTGCGGTGATCTCGGTATCCGGTGCGCCGATCAATCCGGAGCCCGCAGCCGAACGCGGCTTCAAGATCGAGCGGCAATATTTCACGCTCGACGGCAAGCCGGTCGATGTCAGCAAGGTGAAGCAGAACCAGCGGCTCGCGGTGGTGCTCAAGGTGACCGAGCCGCAGCCGCAGTTCGGGCGCGTCATCGTGCTCGATCCGCTGCCGGCGGGCTTCGAAATCGACAATCCGCATCTCGTCTCCTCCGGCGACACCGGCAAGCTCGACTGGATCGAGGATGCCGGCGAGCCGGTCTACTCCGAATTCCGCGACGATCGTTTCGACGCGGCATTCGACCGCAAGGCCGACGATGCCGCGGTGTTCTCGGTCGCCTACGTTGTCCGCGCCGTGTCGCCGGGCCGCTATGTGCTGCCGCAGGCGACCGTCGAGGACATGTACCGGCCGGATCGCTTCGGTCGCAGCGCTACCGGAACGGTGGAGGTGACGGCGGCCAAATGAGACGGCGACGGATCATCGCGATAGCCGCTGTCGCCATCGCGTTACCCGCGCTGGCGCTGGCGGCGTTCGCCGTCGCGCTCGGGCCGCCGCCGCGTGGCGACCAGCTCGCATTTTCGACCGCCGTGGTCGATCGCGAGGGGAGGCTGTTGCGTCCCTATGCGATCAGCGACGGTCGCTGGCGGTTGCCGGCCACGGTCGACAGTGTCGATCCGCGCTATCTCGATTTGCTGTTTGCTTATGAAGATCGGCGCTTCCGCTCGCATCATGGTGTCGACCCGTTCGCGATGGGCCGTGCGGTTATTCAGCTCGTCACCCACGGACATGTAGTTTCCGGCGCCTCGACGCTGACCATGCAGGTGGCGCGGCTCCTCGAGCCACGACGCGAACGCAGCATCGGTGCCAAGCTTCGGCAAATGGTGCGCGCTGTCGAGCTCGAGGCCGTGCTGTCGAAGGACGAGATCCTCGGCCTCTATCTGTCGCTGGCGCCCTTCGGCGGCAATCTCGAGGGCGTGCGTGCCGCCTCGCTCGCCTATTTCGGCAAGGAGCCGCGCCGTCTCGCGCTGGCCGAGGCGGCATTGCTGGTGGCGTTGCCGCAATCGCCAGAAACGCGGCGACCCGATCGCTTCCCGAAGATCGCGCGCGCCGCGCGCAATCGCGTGCTCGATCGTGTCGCCGCCGAGGGCCGGCTCGCCGCCGACGAGGTGGCGCATGCGAAAGGCGAAGCTATTGCGCTCGCCCGCGCGCCGATGCCGATGCTGGCGCCGCACGCCGCCGAGGCGGCGGTTGCTGCTGCGCCCGACATGCCGCTACACCGACTCACTATTGACGCGGCGCTGCAGAAGAATCTGGAGGCGCTGACGCGCGAACGCGCAGCCTCGCTCGGCTCGGATGTGTCCGTCGCCATCCTCGCCGTGGATCAGGCGAGCGGCGAGGTGCTCGCGCATGTCGGCTCGCCTGACTATTTCGATATCCGCCGCGCTGGACAGGTCGACATGACGCAGGCGCTGCGCTCGCCTGGCTCAACGCTCAAGCCGTTCATCTACGGGTTGGGCTTCGAGGACGGCTTGATCCATCCGGAGACGCTGATCGACGATAAGCCGATCCGCTACGGCAATTACGCACCGGAGAATTTCGACCTGACCTTCCAGGGCACGGTCACGGTGCGCCGCGCGCTGCAGATGTCGCTCAATGTTCCCGCCATCGCGCTGCTCGACAAGGTTGGCGCCAGCCGGCTCTCCGCGCGGTTGACGCAGAGCGGGGCCGCGCTGGTGCTGCCGAAAGGCGAGGCGCCCGGTCTTGCCATGGGACTGGGCGGCGTCGGCGTGCGGCTCGCCGATCTGGTGATGTTGTACAACGGGCTTGCGCGGCTCGGCACGGTGACGCCGTTGATCGAGCGGCAAGGGCAGGCGAGCGCGAGCGTACGCCGGCTCCTCGATCCGGTTGCGGCCTGGTATGTGGGCAATGTCCTGATCGGCGCACCGCCGCCGGACAACGCGCCGCATGGCCGCATCGCCTTCAAGACCGGAACCTCCTACGGCTATCGCGACGCCTGGGCAGTCGGCTTCGACGGACGCATGACCATCGGCGTCTGGGTCGGCCGGCCCGACGGCGCGCCCGTGCCGGGGCTGATCGGCCGCAGCACTGCGGCGCCGATTCTGTTTGATGCCTTCGCGCGCACCGGCAAGGCTGCGGCACCGCTGCCGCCGCCGCCCAAGGGCGTGATCTTCGCCGCGACCGACCGGCTGCCGCCACCGTTGCGCTATTATCGGCCGAGCGGCACCGCGACTGCGGGCGCCGAACCGCCACGCATCATGTTTCCGCCGAACGGCGCGCGCATTGAGATCGCTGCGGCCTCCAACGATCCCGTGGTGATGAAGATTTCCGGCGGCGCCCAGCCGTTAACGGTCATGGCCAACGGGGTTCCCATCGAAACGACGGCCGGGCAGCGCATGATCGAGGTGTGGCCGCCCGGGGTCGGGTTCCTGCGGCTCACCGTGATGGACGCGCGAGGCGCCACGGACAGCGTTGTCGTGCGGATTCAGTAAGATTCCACAATGTGTTGGAGGAGAGGCCTGCTCCCGCTTTCGCCGCTCGCGGCAATTCTCTATTGTCGCGCCGGGATGGTCCGCGCTATCTGCCGCACGGGGCAGCGCGCTTCACCAGATTCAGCTTCAAGACCAGCACGCGGCTGATCGGCGGGGGAGTTCACTTTGAAGAAGACCATCAAATACAGCGCCATGGCCGTGATCGCGGCCGCGTGTCTCTATTTTTTCCCGAAGATCAGCATCTTCTATCTGGCCTGCGGGCTCTATGACGTCGGCCGCAACCGCCCAATCGACGGCTTTCTGCTCAAGCAATATTTTACGGGCAACGGCGTGACGACTTGGCTGCTGTCGCCGATCAACATCCTGCTCGACCTCATCACGCTGCCCTACATCAACAAGGGCGTGTATCAGCTCACCGATCTGCCGGCGCCCTATCAGGAAGAGATCAAGCGGCTGATCGCGGTGGCCAAGCAAGAGAACCTCGTCGGCCAGCTCGAGGCGCGGGCCAAAGAGCTCGACCGCACCATGATCTTCTTCAAATGGTACGGCGAGAACGTGAACACCTTTCTGCGCACCCCCGCATTCCACGAGCGCTGGAAATATGTCGAGACGATCGGCGTCTCGATCTTCAACAAGCGCGTGTCCACCTCGAAGCATTTCGGCCCGCTGCGACCGACGCTGCGGCTGCTCTTCAACCTCAACGATATCGAGGACCGCTCCGCCTATATCGTCGTCGGCGACAAGGTGAACTACTGGCAGGACAACAAGCTGTTCATCTTCGACGACACGCTGATGCACCAGTCGTTCAACGAGACCGACAAGGTGCGTTACTGCCTGTTCGTCGATATCGTGCGGCCGTCGCTGTTGACCGGCTTGTTGCGTCCTGCGGTGTCCCTGGTGAACCAGATTTTCCGCAGCGCGAACCACATTTTCTATAAGAAATGGAAAGTCATTCAATAACGACGCGGGTTTCGCCGCGCCGGAACGGCAACGGGCTTCTCGCGCTCCTCGATTACGCCACGGCGTCGCATGCACGCGCCGTGGCGATGCTCGTCGTCGTCGCGCTGCTCACCTTCCTGCCGGGCTTCTTCCAGATCGCGCCGGTCGACCGCGACGAAGCGCGCTTCGCGCAGGCGACCAAGCAGATGGTCGAGACCGGCGACTATGTCGATATCCGATTCCAGGATGAGGTCCGTTACAAGAAGCCGGTCGGTATCTACTGGCTGCAAGCTGCAGCAGTGAACACCGCGCAGGCGCTTGGCGTCCATGATGCGAAGACCACTATCTGGCTCTACCGGCTGCCGTCGCTGTTCGCCGCCATCGGCGCCGTCCTGCTGACCTATTGGACGGCACTTGCCTTCGTCTCGCGGCGCGCGTCCGTCATCGCCGCGGTGATGATGGCGAGCTCGATCATGCTCGGCATCGAGGCGCGGCTGGCGAAGACCGACGCGGTGCTTTTGTTCACCACGCTCGCCGCCATGGGGGCGATGGCGCGCGCGTACCTCGCCGAACGCCGCTCGCTCGGCCTCGTTCCAGGCTGGCGGCTGCCGGCGATCTTTTGGACCGCGCTTGCGGCCGGGTTCCTCATCAAGGGGCCGCTGATCGTGATGTTCGTCGGTCTGCCGGCGATCGCGCTCGGCATTCTCGACCGTTCTCTGCGCTGGATGCGATTGCTGCGTCCGCTGACTGGCATCCTGTGGATGATCGTGCTGGTGCTGCCCTGGTTCATCGCCATCGTTCTCAAGGCCGGCGACAGCTTCTTCGAGGAGTCACTCGGCCACGACATGCTCGCCAAGGTTGCCAGCAGCCAGGAGACGCACGGCGCGCCACCCGGCTATTACTTCGCACTGTTCTGGGTCACGTTTTGGCCGGCGGCGACGCTCGCCGGCCTGGCCGTGCCGGCGATCTGGAAAGCGCGGCGCGAGCCCGGCGCGCAATTCCTGCTCGCCTGGATCATTCCGTCCTGGGTCGTGTTCGAGGCGGTGGTCACCAAGTTGCCGCATTATGTGCTGCCGCTCTATCCAGCAATCGCGATTTTGATTGCCGGTGTGCTGTCACCGGACAATCTGGCAAAACGGCCGTGGATGGTGCGCGGCACCATCTGGTGGTTCATCTTCCCGGTGCTGATCGGCGCTGCGGCGATCACCGGCTTTGTCATGGTTGGACATCAGCTCGGCTTCTTCGCCTGGCCGTTTGCCGCCGCCGCCGTGATCTGCGGGCTGTTCGCCTGGCGGCTGTACGATGTCGACGGTGCCGAGCGTTCGCTGCTGCGCGCCAGCCTCGCCTCGCTTTTCGTCTCCGTGACCGTCTATGCGTTGACCTTCCCGGCGTTACCGGCGCTGTTCCCCAGCGCGCAAATCGTCGACGCGTTGCGCAATCCCGGCTGCAAGCAGCCGCAATACGTCGCCGCCGGATATCAGGAGCCGAGCCTTGTCTTCCTGCTCGGGACGGATTTGCGCTTCACCGATGGCGGCTCCGCCGCCGAATGGCTGCGGCAGGGCACGTGCCGCTTCGCGGTGCTCGACCGGCCCAGTGAACGAAGTTTCGTGCAGCGTGCGCAGGCGATTGGGCTGCGCTATGCGCCGGGCCCGCGCGTCGAAGGTTACAACATCAGCATCGGACGGCCGGTGACCTTGTCGGTCTACCGCTCCGAGGATACGCCTTGACCGTCGCACCTCAGCCGAGCCCGCATGCGCCGCTGCCGGCCAATCTAGGAGCCAGGACAGGCACGTGGTTGGGCCGGCTGATCCGGCCGGCGCGGCAGCAGGTTCGGCGGCCGCGCGAGCGCGTTATTCTGGTCTCGGCCGTGGCCATTGTCGTCATCGTGGCGATCGTCAGCTGGTACATGCAGTTCGACAGCGTTGCGATCGTGGCGGCGCGTAAGCTGCCGGGTCCGATCGTCGCCGTGTTCAACTGGATCACCGATTTCGGCAAAGCCGGCTGGATCCTGTGGCCGCTCGGGATTTTGCTCGTCGCCACGCTACCGCTGTCCGCTGTATTGCCGCGGTATCCGGCACTCGTCGTCAGTGCGGTCGCTGTGCGCATCGCCTTCGTCTTTCTGGCGGTTGCGCTGCCGGGCCTGTTCGGCGATGTCCTCAAGGGCATCATCGGTCGCGCGCGGCCGTTCGTCACCGGCGTCGCCGATCCGTTCGCTTTCTTTCCGTTCCACTGGCAGGCCAAATACGCGAGCCTGCCGTCGGGCCACTCCGCGGCGGTGCTGTCGATCGTTGTCTCGGTCGGTGCGCTCTATCCGCGGGCGCGGCCCTATTTGTGGGTCTATGCGCTCATCATTATGGCGAGCCGCGTGATCATCACCGCCCACCATCCAAGCGATGTCATCGCGGGCGCTTTGGTCGGCGGCATTGGGGCGCTGTTCATCCGCAACTACTTCGCGGCGCGCGGCCTGGCGATGGCGTTCACCGCCGACGGCGCCTTAACGGTGTTTCCTGGTCCGTCCTGGGCGCGCATCAAAGCCATTGCCGGACGGCTCTTTCGCAACTAGTAGAGCGCCGGGCAGGGGCCAGCGGAACAGCGCATGAGCGACGGACCTAACGAGCAGCCGGCGGTTTCCGTCGTCGTCCCGGTGCGCAACGAAGCAGGCAATGTGGCGCCGCTGATCGCCGAAATTGCTGCGGCGCTCGGCGGGGAATGGCGCTTCGAGGTCGTCTATGTGAACGATGGCTCGAGCGATGGCACCGCCGCCGAGCTCGATCGGCTGCGTGCGCAATATTCCTGGCTGCGCCGCGTCACCCATGCGACATCCTGCGGACAGTCGGCCGCCGTGCGCACCGGCGTTTCCGCAGCGAGGGCGCCGCTCGTCGTCACGCTGGACGGCGACGGGCAGAACGATCCGAGCTTCATTCCGGCGATGCTGCGCACGCTGCAGGCGGGCGCGCCGCGCACCGGTCTCGTCGCCGGCCAGCGCGTCGGCCGCAAAGCCACCGGGTTCAAGAAGCTGCAGTCGCGCATCGCCAATGCGGTGCGCGGCGCGGTGCTGCGCGACGGCACCCGCGACACCGGCTGCGGCCTCAAAGCCTTCCGCCGCGACGTGTTCTTAGGCCTGCCGTATTTCGATGGCCTGCATCGTTTTCTGCCGGCGCTGGTGCGCCGTGACGGCTTCGACATCGGCTATGTCGACGTCGTCGATCGCCCGCGCGCGCACGGCGTGTCCAATTACGGCTTCTGGGATCGCCTGTGGATTGGCATCCTCGACCTTGCCGGCGTCTGGTGGCTGATCCGCCGCCGCAAGCGCGTGCCGGAAATTTCGGAGGACTGAATGCTCATCGATCTGTCGCACGCGGTCGGCTCGTATCTGATCGATGTGTTCTACATCAAGCTCGACTGGTGGGTGCTGCTCGGCTTCGCGGCGCAGGCGCTGTTCACCATGCGCTTCCTGGTGCAATGGCTCGCCTCCGAGCGCGCCGGCAAGAGCGTGGTGCCGACCGCATTCTGGCTGTTCTCTGTCGGCGGCGGCTTTCTTCTCTTCCTTTATGCGCTCTATCGCCGCGACCCGGTGTTCATCCTCGGGCAGGGGCTCGGGCTGTTCATCTATCTGCGCAATCTGCAGTTCATTGTTCGCGAGCGGCGGGCGCGCGCGGCTTGACCCCGTTCCTCAACTCGTCGTCTTCGATTCCATCCCGAAGGTGAGCTGGTTGCCGTCGAGATCGAGAACGTTGAAGTCGCGCATGCCATAGGCATAGTCCTGTGGCGCCATCATCACCCGCGCGCCGCGCGCGACGAGCTCGGCGTGAACCGCATCGACGTCTTTGACGAAGATGCACATGCCGCTTTCGCCGGGCTGCCGCTTGGTCTTTGCGGCGCTGAGCAGGTGCAGATTCACTTCGTCGCGGCACAGGCAGACATAGTATGTCGGCTCTCCGTATTCGAACGCCATCGTGAAGCCGAGCGCATCGCGGTAATGCGCGGCGCTCTTCTCGATATCGCGAACGGTGAATACGGTTGCGTCGCCGACCAGCATTGCAGCCTCCTCAACTGACTGCCTTCATCGCGGCGAAACCGCCCTCCAGATCGGCGATAAGATCGCCGACGTCTTCGAGACCAATATGGATGCGCAGCGTCGGACCGCCGGGCGCCCATTTGGTGGCCGTGCGGTAGTCGTTGCAGTCGAAGGAAATGATCAGGCTCTCGAAGCCGCCCCAGGAATAGCCCATGCCGAACAGCGTCAGCGCGTTCATGAACGCGTAGACGGCTTTCATGTCCATCGGCTTGAGCACGATCGAGAACAGCCCGCTTGATCCGCTGAAATCGCGCTTCCAGATTGCATGTCCCGGATCGTTCTCGAGTCCCGGATGCAGCACGCGCAGGACCTCCGGACGCGCGGCGAGAAAGCGCGCGACCGCGAACGCCGATTGCTGGTGGCGCGCGAGCCGCACTTCGAGCGTGCGTAGCCCGCGCAGCGCCAGATAAATGTCGTCGGGTCCGGCGCAGAGGCCGAAATTGCCGACGAGTGTCTTCAGCCGCGGCAGCGTCGCGGCATTCGCCGATACCGTGCCGAACATGATGTCGGAATGCCCGCCGATATATTTGGTGCCGGCCTGTATGGAGACATCGACGCCTTTCTCAAAAGCGCGGAAATAAAGCGGCGTCGCCCAGGTGTTGTCCATGAGCACGAGCGTGTTCTTTTCGTGCGCCACTTCGGCGATGGCCGGGATGTCCTGCATCTCGAAGCTCTGCGAGCCCGGCGCCTCGACGAAGACGAGCCGCGTGTTCGGCTTGAACAGGCCCGCGATGCGGGCGCCGATGAGCGGATCGTAGTACGTGGTCTCGACGCCAAGCCGCTTGAGCACGCTGTCGCAAAAGGTGCGGGTCGGCCGATAGACGCTGTCGCTGATCAGGATGTGGTCGCCCGCATTCGCTATCGCGAGCAGAGCAGAGGAAATCGCCGCCGCCCCTGACGGCAACAACGACACGCCGGCGCACAGCGGGCCTTCGAGTTCCATCAGCGCAGCTTCCAACGCTTCAGACGTCGGCGTGCCGCGACGGCCGTAGACATAACGCGCGCGATGCGCGACCTGGTCTTCGGCCGTCGGATAGAGAACCGTAGAGGCGTGATAAACCGGCGGATTGACGAAACCGAATTGCGCCTGCGGGTCGCGCCCGCCGGTCACGAGGCGCGTCGCAGGTTTGAGGTCTCGATCGGATTTTTTGGTCATTCCGCGGGCAAGTCCAAAAAAGAGGTCACGACAAAGCCGTGGCATTACGTCCGTCTTGCTGGAAAGCGTCAACCCCTTGACCTCAATACTCAATCGTTCTCAGATGCGATGACGATCGCTAGGAGAGGGGCCTTGCCGATGAAACGTCAGTCCGTTGTTGTTGCTTTCGCTGCAGTGCTCGCGTTCGCCGCGCAGCCCGCTTTCGCCCAGACGCTGAAGACCGTGAAGGACCGAGGCACCCTGATTTGTGGTGTCAGCGAAGGCCTTCCCGGCTTCTCCAATCCCGACGACAGCGGCAAATGGACCGGCATCGATGTCGATGTCTGTCGCGGCATCGCGGCGGCGATCTTCAACGATGCGAACAAAGTGAAATACACGCCGCTCAACGCCAAGAACCGTTTCACGGCCTTGCAGTCGGGTGAAGTCGATGTGCTCTCGCGCAACTCGACCTGGACGTTGTCGCGCGATACGTCGCTGGGATTGAACTTCACCGGCGTGAACTATTACGACGGTCAGGGCTTCATGGTGAAAAAGGCGCTAAAGCTCAACTCGGCGCTCGAGCTCAACGGTGCGTCCGTGTGCACGCAGACCGGCACCACGACGGAGCTCAATCTCGCGGACTATTTCCGCGCCCACAAGATGAAATATGAGGTGATCGCCTTCACCACCAACGAGGAAACGGTGAAGGCTTACGACACCGGCCGCTGCGATGTGCTCACCACGGACGTGTCGCAGCTCTATTCGCTCAAGCTCAAGCTGACGAATCCCAACGATCACGTGATCCTGCCGGAAATCATTTCTAAAGAGCCGCTCGGGCCCGCGGTGCGTCATGGCGATGATCAGTGGTTCGACATCGTCAAATGGGTGCTGTTCGCCCAGATCAATGCCGAAGAGCTCGGCATCTCGTCAAAGACGATCGATGAAGCCCTCAAATCCGACAAGCCGGACGTGCGCCGGTTCGTCGGCACCGAAGGCAATCTCGGAGAGCAGCTCGGGCTGACCAAGGACTGGGCGGTTCGCATTATCCGGCAGGTCGGTAATTACGGCGAGATGTTCGACCGCAATGTCGGCTCGGGCTCGAAGCTCAACATCGCTCGCGGCCTGAACAAGCTGTGGACCGACGGCGGCATCCAGTACGCTCCGCCGGTCCGCTGATCGCTTCGAAACGATTGCCGGGGCAGAGGGGATGCCCGTGCAAGACAGCGGAACGACGCGGACGCTGATCATCAATGATCCGAAGGTGCGCGGCCTGGTGTACCAGGTCGCCACCTTGATCGTGATCGTCGGTCTCGGCGTCTATTTCGTTCTCAATGCGCGCGCGAACCTGGAAAATCAGAGGATCGCCACCGGCTTCGGCTTCCTGGAAAACACCGCCGGCTTCGGCGTCAATCAAACACTGATCCCCTACCAGGAATCCGACACCTACGGCCGTGTCTTCCTGGTGGGTTTGCTCAACACGTTGCTGGTCGCAGGTCTTGGCATCGTGTTTGCCACCGCCATCGGCTTCGTCATGGGCATCGCGCGGCTCTCGTCCAATTGGCTGATCGCGCGTCTCGCCACGGTCTATGTCGAGGTGCTGCGCAACCAGCCGCTGCTGTTCCAGATCCTGTTCTGGTACCTCGCCGTGCTCGGCGCGCTGCCGCCGCCGCGGCAGGCCATCTCCATCGGCGGTGAGATATTCCTCAGCACGCGCGGCGTCGCCCTGCCGCGGCCTGAGTTCGGGCCGGGCTCCGGCGTCGTGGTCGCCGCGTTCGTCATCGGCATTCTGGTGACGCTCTTGCTGCGCGCTTACGCCAAACGCCGGCAGGCAGTGACCGGGGCGCAGTTTCCGCTCGGTTGGAGCGCGCTGGCGCTGGTTGTCGGTCTGCCGCTTGTGGTCATGGTGGTGATGGGCTTCCCGATCGGGATCGACCATCCGCGGCTGCGCGGCTTCAATTTCACCGGCGGCATGGTGATGATCCCCGAATTCGCCGCGTTGCTGATCGCGCTGTCGACCTATACCGGCGCGTTCATTGCCGAGATCGTGCGCTCCGGCATTCAGGCGGTCTCGCGCGGACAGACGGAAGCGGCCTATTCGCTCGGCTTGCGGCCCGGCCGGGCACTGCGGCTCATCATCATTCCGCAGGCGCTGCGCGTGATCATCCCGCCACTGACCAGCCAGTACCTGAACCTGACCAAGAATTCCTCGCTCGCGGTCGGCATCGGCTATCCCGATTTGTTTGCAGTGTTCGCCGGCACGACGCTCAACCAGACCGGCCAGGCGATCGAAATCCTCGCGATCACCATGGCGGTCTATCTGCTGATCTCGCTGATCACCAGCGCTCTGATGAACTGGTACAACGCGCGTATCGCGCTGGTGGAGCGCTGATCATGGCGATGGTCGACGTCCAGCCCGGCAATCTGAGCTATGTGCGCCGCGCCATGACGGAGCAGGAGCCGCCGCCGACAACGTCGAGCGGCAGCATCGGCTGGATCCGCGCTCGGCTGTTCAACTCGTGGATCAATGCGATCCTGACGCTCGCCGGCATCTATCTGGTCTGGGTCATCGGCGAGCCGCTCATCAAGTTCCTTTTCGTCGATGCGGTGTGGGACGGCGCCAGCCGCACCGACTGCCTCGCCGAGACGCTCGGCCGTCCCGTTGGCGCCTGCTGGCCGTTCATCTTCGCCAAGCTGCGGCAGCTGATCTACGGCTTCTATCCCGCCGACCAGGCGTGGCGCCCAAATCTCGTTTTCATTCTCGGCGCCGTGCTGCTGGCGCCGCTGTTGATCCCGCGTGCGCCGCTTAAGCTGTGGAATTCGATCGCCTTCTTCGGCGTGTTTCCGATCGTCGCTTTCTTCCTTCTCGTCGGCGGCAGCTTCGGCCTCGAGCATATCGAGACCCGCTCCTGGGGCGGGCTGCTGGTGACGCTGGTGGTGGCGGTGACCGGCATCGTGGTGTCGCTGCCGATCGGGATCATGTTTGCGCTCGGCCGCCGCTCGAAGCTGCCGATCCTGCGCATGTTCTCGGTGATCTTCATCGAGTTCTGGCGTGGCGTGCCGCTGATTACCGTGCTGTTCTTCGCGACCTACATGCTGCCGCTGTTCCTGCCGCCGACCTGGACCATCGACGCGCTGCTGCGCGTGCTCGTCGGCACCGCGCTGTTCTCGGCCGCTTACATGGCCGAGGTGGTGCGCGGCGGGCTCGCGGCGATCCCGCGCGGCCAGTACGAGGCGGCAGCCGCGCTCGGGCTCGGCTACTGGAAGATGATGGGTCTCGTCGTGCTGCCACAGGCGCTGCGCCTGGTGATCCCCGGCATCGTCAACACCTTCATCGGCCTGTTCAAGGATACGACGCTGGTCCTCATCGTCTCGATCTTCGACTTCCTCGGCCAGATCCGCGCGGCCTTCTCCGACCCGAACTGGGCGACGCCGAACATGCTGTTCACGGGCTTCGCCTTTGCCGGTATCGTCTACTTCGTGTTCTGCTTCAGCATGTCGCGTTACTCGCTGTTCGTCGAACGGCGACTGACGCCAAAGCGGTGATCCCATGACCGACACCATGACCGCACCTCAATCCGCCAACGCCTCGGTGCCGAAAATCAAGAGCGACGTCGCCGTCGAGCTGATCGGCTTGCACAAGTGGTACGGCGAGTTCCACGTGCTGCGCGACATCAACCTGAAAGTGATGCGCGGCGAGCGCATCGTCATCTGCGGGCCATCCGGCTCCGGCAAGTCGACCATGATCCGCTGCATCAACCGCCTCGAGGAGCATCAGAAGGGCAAGCTCATCGTCGACGGCGTCGAGCTCACCAATGATGTGAAGAAGATCGACGAGATCCGGCGCGAGGTCGGCATGGTGTTCCAGCAGTTCAATCTGTTCCCGCATCTCACCGTGCTGGAGAACTGCACGCTGGCGCCGATCTGGGTGCGCAAGATGCCGAAGAAGGACGCCGAGGAGCTCGCGCTCAAATATCTCACCCGTGTGCGCATCCCGCAGCAGGCCAACAAATATCCGGGCCAGCTGTCCGGCGGTCAGCAACAGCGTGTCGCCATCGCCCGCGCGCTGTGCATGAACCCGCATATCATGCTGTTCGACGAGCCGACCTCGGCGCTCGATCCGGAAATGGTCAAAGAGGTGCTCGACACCATGGTGGGACTGGCGCATGACGGCATGACCATGTTGTGCGTGACCCACGAAATGGGCTTCGCGCGGCAGGTGGCCAATCGCGTGATCTTCATGGACGAGGGCCAGATCATCGAGGCGAACACGCCGGACGAGTTCTTCGCGCATCCGCAGCACGAGCGCACCAAACTGTTCCTCAGCCAGATCCTGCACTAAAAAATCCGGCGCGCGCCTCATCCACAGCCGTCCCCGGTCCGTATCTGTATTCGGATCGAAGGGAGGATGAGCGATGACCAATGCCAATATCGTGCTGGCGCAGAGCCTCTACGCGGCGTTCGGCCGCGGCGAGATCAATTACATCATCGATGCGCTGGCCGCGGACGTGCACTGGGAGTGCGTCGGTCGGCAGGTCGATTTTCCGACGTTCGGTCCGCGCCAGGGCCGTTCAGCAGTGGCCGAGTTCTTCTCGCTCGTCGGCAGCGAGCTGTCGTTTTATGATTTCAGCCCAAATGAGTTCTTCGCCGCCGGCGACAAGGTGTTCTGCCTCGGCCATTACGCAATGACAGTGAACAGGACCGGCCGGCGGATGGAAAGCGACTGGATTCACGTGTTCACGCTCGCCGACGGCAAGGTGACGGATTTCCGCGAATTCCTCGACACCGCGCGGGCGGTGGAGGCCTGGCGGAATTAGCGCTTCTCTTTGGTCATGTCGTAGTTGAGCTCGATCATCACGCCGTTCGGGTCGCGCACAAAAATCTGCCAGACGTCGACGCCAGGCACTTCGCGGGTGTCGAACCAGACGCTTCTGCCGGAGAGATGCGTCTTCATGGCATCGAAGCCCTGGCTGACGAATGCGACGTGATGCACGACCCCGGAGTCCGGCTTCTGTGCTTCGGGCGTCGGCGCGATATCGACAAGATGCACGACAGGCTTGCCGTTCGAATACATCCAGGCGCCAGGAAAGCTGAAATTCGGTCGCTCGCCGTTCTCCAGCCCGAGCACGTCTTCGTAGAACGCCACGGTCTCCTTGAGCTTGCGCGTGCGGATATTGAAATGATCGAGCAGCCCCACATTCATGAGCATCGCCTCCTCGTGTCGCGGCTTTATAGCCGATCTCAGGCTTTTTCGATCGGCAGGTCGGGGCGGGCGCCCCATTCCGACCACGAGCCGTCATAGAGCGCCTGCGGCTCCTTGCCCAGCGCGTCCAGCGCCAGCCACAGGATCGCGGCGGTGACGCCGGAGCCGCAGCTGGTGATCACCGGCTTGTCGAGGTCGACGCCGCCGCGCAGGAAGGCGGCGCGGAGGTGGTCGAGGGATCCGAGACGGCCGTTCTGCATCAGCGCCGATGACGGCACGTTGTAGGAGCCGGGCATATGGCCGCCGCGCAGTCCGGGGCGCGGCTCCGGAGCCTCACCGCGAAAGCGCGCCGCGGGACGCGCGTCGACGACCTGCGTGGCGCCATCATTGAGCGCCATCTGCACGTCGCCGAGCATGGCGACGACGCGTGTGTTCATCTGCGCGTTGAAGCTGCGCGCCTCGCGCTTGCCTTCACCGGTCTCTGTCGGGCGGCCTTCGGCCTTCCAGGCCGCAAGGCCACCGTCGAGGATGAACACGTTCTTGGCGCCGAACACGCGGAACGTCCACCACACGCGCGGCGCGGTAAATGCGCTCGAGCCGTCGAAGCTGTCATAGACGACGATGGTATCGCCATCGCCGATGCCGAGCGCGCCGACTGCCTGCGCAAATTGTCCGGGACCCGGAAGCATATGCGGCAGATCGGTCGAATGATCGGCGATCTCGTCGATGTCAAAGAATACGGCGCCCGGAATATGTGCCGCGCGATATTCGGCATGTGCGTCACGGTTCGCCGTCGGGAGATGATACGTGCCGTCCAGCACCACGAGATTCTTGTCGCGCAGATGCTCGCTCAGCCATTGCGTGGATTTGAGCCAGCGGCTCGAAGGCGATGTGGTCATGAAGTCTCGCTTGGTTTTGCGGGATCAACCCGGAAAAAGGGCAGGGCGTTCCCCTACTGCGCTACGTGAAGGCAATGCGCACGCGGCGGTTCTGTTTGCCCTTCTTCTCGATCTGAGTGACCCGCACTGCGCCGATTTCGCCGGTCGAGCGCACATGCGTGCCGCCGCAGGGCTGCAGGTCGAGCCCGGCGATCTCGACGAGCCGGACGCGTCCCGTCCCCATCGGCGGCTTCACCGACATGGTCTTGACCAGGCTCGGATTGGCTTCGAGCTCGGCGTCGCTGATCCAGCGCGTGGTCACCGCCGCGTCAGCGGCGATCATGCGCGCGAGCTTCTCGCTGATCTCGTCCTTGTCGAGACCGGCCTCCGGAATGTCGAAGTCGAGCCGGCCCTCGCTCTCACCGACCGATCCGCCGGTGACCGGAAACGGCAAGGCTGCGGAGAGAAGATGCAGTGCGGTGTGCATGCGCATGCGCGCATGCCGCAGCGGCCAGTCGATCACGGCTTCGACGGTTTCGCCCGCCGCCGGCGCGGGCGCGGTGGTCGCGGCCACATGTGCGATCTCGGTCTTGGCGGGATCGGTATAGCCGGCGGTGGTGATCGCAATTTCACCGCCGCCCGCCGTGCGCAGCATCCCGACGTCGCCAGGCTGCCCACCCGAGTTAGCGTAGAACACCGTGCGGTCGAGCACGATGCCGCGCTCATTGACGCCGACCACCGTCGCGCTGCAACGCTGCAGATACGAATCCTCGCGGAAGAGGCAGTCGGTCGCCATGGTCAAGTCTTTTCGAAAGGAATGGAAATGTTGGTGTGGCGCACGAGCCAGGGCGGCACCGGCAAGCTCTTCGAGCGCAGGAAGTCCGGATCGAACAGCTTGGATTGGTAGCGCGTCCCGTAATCGGCGAGGATCGTGACGATGGTCTTGCCCGGGCCGAGCTCCTTGGCGAGACGGATGGCGCCGGCGATGTTGATGCCGGACGAGCCGCCGAGGCACAGGCCCTCATGCTCGAGCAAATCGAAGATGATCGGCACGGCTTCTTCGTCGGGAATGAGATAGGCCTTGTCGACCTTGAGCCCATCGATGATCGGCGTTACGCGGCCAAGGCCGATGCCTTCGGTGATCGAGCCGCCTTCGCTGGCCTTCGGCGTGCCGCTGGTGAACAGGTTATACATCGCGGCGCCGCGCGGATCGGCGACGCCGATGACGATGCCTGGCTTCTTCTCGCGCAGATATGTAGCGGTGCCGGCGACCGTGCCGCCGGTGCCGATGGAGCAGATGAAGCCGTCGATCTTGCCTTGCGTCTGCTCCCAGATCTCCGGGCCGGTCGACACGTAGTGGGCTTTACGGTTGTCGAGATTATTCCATTGGTCGGCGAAGATGACGCCGTTCGCCTCGCTCTTGCGCAGCTGATCGGCGAGCCGCCGCCCGATGTGCTGATAGTTGTTGACGTTGCCGTAAGGCACCGCCGGCACCTCGACCAGCTCGGCGCCGAACAACCGCAGCGCATCCTTCTTTTCCTGGCTCTGCGTTTCCGGAATGACGATCAGCGTGCGATAGCCGCGCGCATTGGCGACAAGCGCCAGCCCGATGCCGGTATTGCCCGCGGTGCTTTCGACCACAAGGCCGCCGGGGCCGATCTCGCCGCGTGCTTCGGCCTCGAGGATCATTTGTCGGCCGGCGCGGTCCTTCACCGAGCCGCCCGGGTTCATGAATTCGGCTTTGCCGAGAATGGTGCAGCCGGTCGCGGCGGACGCGCGCTCCAGCTTGATCAGCGGGGTATTGCCAATGGCTTCAAGTATTCCGTCGCGAATATGCATCGAATGACCCAATTGCGAGAGAAGGCGAAGGTAGTGAAGCCAATGCCTGCCGACAAGCCGCCGCAGGCATAGCGGGCCTGCGAAAACCGGAAACTTTGCTCGTAATCTCAGCGGCTTGTGGGCGCGTCTTGCGACGGCATGTCATGCGCAATTGCCCACCGGACGGAAAGAACCTCGAAACCATAACGCTGCAATGGGTCGGGCAGCCCTCCACCGTTCACGCATTTTTTCCCCGCATGACGGTATCGCCTTCGGATCGGGACAAGCCGGTTGCCTGTTCTTGAGGCCCCGCGGCGGGTGGGTTTGGATGAATCTCGACGTCAACACCCTCTTCATGGTCACGATCTACGTGGAGGCGATCCTCGGGTTGCTGCTCCTGTTCGCGTGGGTGCAGAACACCGCGATTCACGGCGTGGCTTGGTGGGGATTTGCGCATCTGTGCCGCGCGGCGTCCGTCATGCTGTTCGGGATGTACGGCTCGGCGCCTGATCTGATCTCGATCGATCTCGCCAACGCGCTGCTGTTCACCGCTTTCGCCATCACCTGGACCGGTGCGCGTGTGTTCGACGGCCGGCCGGTCGAGCCGGTCTATCTGGTGACCGGCGCCGTGATCTGGCTGCTGGTGTGTCGTCTGCCGTTGGTCGCGGAGTCCGTCAACGTCCGCGCGCTGATCGCTTCGATGATCATCGCCGGATACACCTGGCTTGCGGCCTGGGAGTTTTGGCGTGGGCGTGCCGAGGCGCTGGTCTCGCGCCTGCCGGCTATCTTCATGCTGTTTGCCCACGGCGCGCTGTTCATGCTGCGCACGCCGGTGATCGCACTACTGCCGTTCCCGGGTGAGAACCGGCTCTCCGGCAGCGTCTGGCTCACGGTGCTGAGCTTCGAGGCGCTGCTCTTCACCATCTCCATCGCTTTCATTTTGCTGGCCATGGCCAAGGAGCGCACCGAGCTGCGGCATCGCACCGCAGCCATGGTCGACCCGCTGACCGGGCTCGCCAATCGCCGCTCCTTCCTCGCCGACGGCGTCGCGCTCGCGAAGCGCCACACCAGCCGGCCGAAACCGGTCGCCGTTCTGCTCATCGACCTCGATCACTTCAAGTCGATCAACGATCGCTTCGGCCATGCGGTCGGCGACCGTGTGCTCGAGCTCTTTGCCGAGACCGCTAAGGAGAACCTGCGCGCCTCCGATGTCATCGGGCGCATTGGTGGCGAGGAGTTCGCGGCCATTCTCTACGACACCGGCCGCGACAAGGCGCTGTCGGTGGCCGAGCGCATCCGCGCCGCCTTCGCCGAGAACGCGCTCGAGGTCGACAGCCGCCCGATCGGCGCCACCGTGAGCATCGGGCTGGTGCATTCCGACGCGATCGTGCTCGACGTTCCCGGACTGCTCGAGCAAGCGGACCAGGCGCTGTATTTCGCCAAGGAGCGCGGACGCAACCGCGTCGAGATTGCATCGCTCGGCATGCTGCTCGATCGCGGCGAGATGGGTGCGGCAAAACGGCCGCGGCTCGACGCCAAGAGCGCCGCCTAATCCTTCATCACGGTCGGGTTTTAGCGCGTTGTGGCCCGCAACGCGGGACGATCGCATTTGACCTGCGCCCGGCCTTTGCTCCATTTTACCAAAAGGTGGGACGCCAAAAATCCCACGATATGGTTGGGACCCAAACGATTGTTGGAATACCAACAAAAAAGGGGCGTAAGGGACGCAAGGAGGAGAACATGAAATCACTGAAATGGCTGGGCTGCGCGGCCGTCGGCCTGGCCTTGACGGCGCCGGCGCAAGCCGAAGCCGTGAAGATCGGCGTCATCCTGCCATACACAGGCGTCAACGCCGATCTCGGCGACGCCAATGTCAAGGCGATGGACCTTTATGTGAAGCTGCACGCCAAGGACATCGCCCCGAACACCGTCGATATCATCAAGCGTGATGAGGGTCCGCCTTCCGGCGCCAACGCCAAGACCGTCGCCACCGAGCTCATCACCCGCGACAAGGTGAAGATGATCCTCGGCGTGGTGTTCTCGCCGTCGGCCATCGTCATGGCGCCGGTGATCACGCAGGCCAAGGTGCCGTTGCTCATCTCCAATGCCGGCACCGCCTGGATCACGCAGCTGTCGCCCTACATCGTGCGCTTCTCCTTCAGCATGTGGCACGACGCCTACCCGATGGGCGGCTACGCGGCCAAGGATCTCAAGTGCAAGACCGCGGCCATGGGCTACACCGACTTCCCGCCCGGCAAGGATTCCACCGAAGCCTTCAAGACCGGCTTCGAGAAGGCGGGTGGCAAGGTGGTCGACGCCATTCCGATGGGCAATCCGGCGCAGGTGCCGGACATGACGCCGTTCTTCCAGCGCGTGAAGGACGAGAAGCCGGACTGCTTCTACGTCTTCATCCCGTCGGGCAATCACGCCTCCGCAGTGGTCAAGACCTATGGCGAGCTCGGCCTGCGTCAGGCCGGCGTCAAGCTGATCGGTCCGAAGGACGTCATCCCCGACACCAAGCTGCAGGACATGGGCAACGCCGCTGTCGGCACCATCGTGATGACCAACTACGCCGCGGATTTCGACAATCCGCAGAACAAGGAATTCGTCAAAGCCTGGCACGAAGCCTATGGGCCGAATTCTTATCCGGATTTCATGTCGGCGGCGGCTTGGGACACGATGCATGCCGCCTTCGATGTGATCAAGAAGCTCAACGGCAATCTCGACGATCCGGACAAGATCATGGACGCGCTCAAGGGCTGGAGCACCACCGGACCGCGCGGAAAGATCACCATCGATCCGCAGACGCGTGACATCATCAATGACGAGCACGCCGTCGAAGTGGTGAAAAAGCCGGACGGCAAGCTCGGCACCAAGATGCTAGGTACGGTTGCCAGCGTGAAGGATGAGTGCAAAGAGCTGAAGGTCGGGCGTTGCGCCGGCCATTAGGCAGGCCGCTCGTCAATTCGCTATAACTAGACGCCGCCGCGTGAAAGCGGCGGCGTCTGTCTTCCAGTTTTTGGGGAACTGGTAACTTGCCGCAATCTGTTGTCGCCTTCGTCAGCATTCTGTTCGACGGGCTGTCTTACGCCATGGTGCTGTTCATCATGTCGGTCGGGCTCTCGATCACCATGGGGCTGATGGGCTTCGTCAATCTGGCGCACGGCGCCTTCGCCATGGCTGGCGGCTACCTGGTGGTGACGCTCACGCGCAGTTACGGCGTACCGTTCCTGCCGTCGTTGCTGATCGCGGCGGTGACGGTTGGAGCCGCCAGCATTCCCTTCGAGCGGCTGCTCTATTCGCGCCTCTACAAGGCGACCGAGCTCGATCAGGTGCTGCTGACCATCGGGCTCACCTTCATGGCGATCGCCAGCTACACGTATTTTTACGGGCCGGCGCCGCTCACCGTGCCGCTGCCGCAGTTTCTCACCGGGCAGGTCGATATCGGCGTGCGGTCGGTGCCGACCTATCGCGCCTTCGTCATCATTGTCGGCGCCGTCCTCATCACCATCCTCTGGTACGGCTTCGAGCGCACGAATATCGGCGCCAAGATCCGGGCTGCTGTCGACAATCGGCGCATGGCGCAGTCGATCGGCATCAATGTCGATCGTCTGTTCACCGCGACCTTTGCCGTCGGCAGCGGGCTCGCCGCGCTCGGCGGTGGCCTCGCCATCCAGACCTTCGGACTCACACCGAGCTTCGCCGTGCTCTATCTCGTGTTCCTTTTGATCATTGTCTCGATTGGCGGGCTTGGCAGCCTCAAGGGAACGTTGCTCGCGGCCGTGCTGCTCGGTATCTTCGATGTTGGCGGCAAATACATCTATTCGGATGCCGGCGGCTTCTTCATCTATGCGCTGACCGTGCTCGTCCTCCTGATCAAGCCGGAAGGCCTTTATGGCCGAGAGTGAGGTCACCGTTCGCGCCACGGCGATCCGCGTCGGCGCGGCGGCTTTGCCATACCGTGAGCGTGCACTCGCCTTCATGGTGCGCCGCGCCAGTTGGCATTGGGCTGAGGCGGTGCCGTGGCTGCTCATCATCGCCGCGTTCTTTGTCTTTCCCGACCGCATGACCTTCGGCATCCAGGTGCTGATCGCGATCATGTTCGCGCTCTCGCTGGATCTCATTCTCGGCTATGCCGGGATTGTCACGCTCGGTCACGCCGTCTTCTTCGGCATCGGCGCCTACACCGTGGCGCTACTCTCGGTGCGCTTCAATTGGGGTGAGCCGATCAGCGGGCTCCTGGCTGGGACGCTGGTCGCCGGTCTGTGCGGTCTCGCACTGGGTTGGCTGCTGCTGCGTTATCGCGGTCTGACGCTGCTGATGCTCACGCTTGCCACCGCAACATTGCTGCAGGAATTCGGCAACTACCGCTCCGACATCACCGGTGGCTATGACGGCGTCCCCGGGATGGAGATCAAGAAGCTGTTCGGCGTCTTCGACAACGATCTCTACGGCCACACCTACTACATCTATGTTGGCATCGTGTTGTTCCTGGTGTTCGTCTTCGTGCGCCGCATCGTCTATTCGCCGTTCGGTCAGGCGCTGACCGGAATCCGCGAAAATATACGCCGCATGCATGCGATCGGGTCGCCTGTGCACCGCCGCCTTGTGACCGCCTACGCCATAGCCGCGGCGATCGCCGGAACCGCCGGAGCGCTGTTCGCGCAGTCGACGGCCTATGCGACTCTCGGCGTTTTCGATTTCGATAACTCCGCCAAAGTAATGGTGATGCTGATCCTCGGCGGCACCGGGCGGCTCTATGGCGCCTTCGTCGGCGCCGTCATCTACATGGTGCTCGAGGACAATCTGGCGAAAGCAAGCCCGGCCTTCTGGCAGTTCGGCATCGGGCTCCTGCTCGTGCTCACCGTGCTGTTCGCGCGCCGCGGCCTTCTCGGCCTCATTGAAAGCGCCGGCGAATATCTCAAAAAGAGGCGGACATGAGCACTTCCGCCCTCGAGGTCCGCGCGCTCAACCGCAGCTTCGGTGCGCTGCGCGTCGCTCGCGACGTCAACCTGACATTGGAAAAGGGCGCTCGCCGCGCTTTGATCGGCCCGAATGGCGCCGGCAAGACGACGCTGGTCAATCTCATTACCGGCGCGCTCGCGCCCTCGAGCGGCGAGGTGCTGCTCAACGGCGAGAACATCACCGCACTGTCGCAGGCGGCCCGCGCGCGGCGCGGTCTTGCGCGCACCTTCCAGATCAATCAGCTGTTCCGCGGCTTGAGTGTCATCGAGAACATCTGCCTCGCCATCGGCGAGCGCGACGGCGAATGCAACAATCTCTGGCGCTCGGCCGGTGCCAAACGCAGCGTGCTCGAGGAGGCGCTCGATCATCTCGATGCGCTGCAGCTCGGCGACGACGCGCTCAAGCTGGTGCGCGAATTGCCCTATGGCCGTCAGCGCCTGGTGGAGATCGCGATTGCGCTCGCGCAGCGGCCTCGTGTGCTGCTGCTCGATGAGCCGGCGGCAGGCGTCCCGTCCTCGGAAAGCCATCTGATCCTCGACGTCGTTGCCTCGCTCGATCCCGATATCGCGGTGCTGATCATCGAGCACGACATGGACGTCGTGTTCCGCTTTGCCCGCAAGATCACGGTGCTGGTGGCGGGAGCGGTGTTCACCGAGGGGACGCCGGACCAGATCCGCACCAATCCCGAAGTGCGCGCGGTCTATCTCGGTGAGGAAGCCCATCGTGAGGCGCGCCATGGCTAGTGCCTCGGGGCGCGCTCTCGAGATCGACGCCGTCTTTGCCGGCTACGGCGAGACGGTGGTGCTAGAAGACATCCGCCTCGGCGTTGCGCCGGGCGAGGCGCTGTCGATCATCGGCCGTAACGGCGTCGGCAAGACCACGCTGCTCGCGACCATCATGGGACACACCACGCTGCATCGCGGGGCGGTGCATCTGCACGGCAATGCCATCGCACGCCTACCGACCCACCGCCGCGTGCATGCGGGCCTCGGCTATGTTCCGCAGGAGCGGGAGATCTTTCCTTCGTTGAGCGTGCGCGAGAATCTGGAGGTCGCGCTGCGCCCGGGACCGTGGAGCATCGACGCCGTGTGCGGGCTGTTTCCGCGGCTCGCCGAGCGGCGCGACAACCGCGGCAACCAGCTCTCCGGCGGCGAGCAGCAGATGCTCGCGATTGCGCGCGCGCTGGTCGGCAATCCGAGCGTGCTGTTGATGGACGAGCCGTCGGAAGGTCTGGCGCCGGTCATCGTCGAGGAGCTGGCGCGCGCGGTGAAGCGGCTGGCGCAGGATGACGGCCTCGCGCTGATCCTGGTCGAGCAGAACACCCGCCTGGCGCTCGATATCTCGCCACGCGCCGTGGTCATGGACCGCGGGCATGTGGTCTATGATGGGCCGAGCGAGACGCTGCGCCGCGATCCCGCGCAGCTCGACGCGCTCATCGGCGTTGCGAAAGCATAGCGGGCGTGTGCCCACTCGCCGATTGGGACCGATTGCATTTGCGTTTTTCGGCGCGCGCTGGCATGCGCATGTCAGCGCACGTCATCGAGTAAGACAACATGAAACGCAGCAGTGATCGTATCCTCACCACCCATGTCGGCAGCCTGATCCGCCCGCAAGCGCTGCAGGAATTCCTGCGCGCCAAGCAGGGAGGTAAGCCTTATGACGCCGCCGGCTATGACCGCTGCTTGAAATCCTCCGTCGCCGACGTCGTGCGCAAGCAGGCGGAGACCGGCGTCGATGTCGTCAGCGACGGCGAGTTCGGCAAGTCGATCAGCTGGTCGCAATATGTGCTCGAACGGCTCAGCGGGTTCGAGCGGCGGCCGATCAAGGCCGGCGCCAATCCGTTCACCCGCGGCGCCGACCGCGAGCGCTTCGCCGAGTTCTATGCCGAGCTCGATGCCCATGACGGCGTGGCGACGACCACGGAGGCGATCTGTGTCGGGCCGATCAAATATACCGGTGCTTCCGAGCTGCAGCGTGACATCGACAATTTCAAGGCGGCGCTCGATGGCGTCGACGTGGAAGAGGCGTTCATGCCGGTCGCGGCGCCGGCGAGCGTCATTCCCGACCGCAAGAACGAATACTACAAGAGCGAGGACGATTGTCTTGTCGCCATCGCCGAGGCGATGCGCACCGAATATCGCCTGATCATCGAAGCCGGTTTCGTTCTTCAGCTCGACGACGCGCGTGCCGCGGTCACCTATGACCGCATGGTGCCGCCAGCGAGCCTCGAGGATTACCGGCGCTGGGTGGCGATGCAGATGGATCTGCTCAATCACGCCATCGAAGGTCTGCCGCAGGATCGCATCCGCTATCACGTCTGCTGGGGGAGCTGGCCGGGCCCGCACACGACCGACGTTCCGCTCAAGGATGTGGTCGACCTCATCCTGCGGGCGCGCGTCGGCGCTTATGTGATCGAAGGCGCCAATGCGCGCCATGAGCACGAATGGAAAGTATGGAAACAGGCCAAGCTCGGCGCCGGGCAGGTGCTCATTCCCGGCGTGATCAGTCATGCCACCAATGTTGTTGAACATCCTGAGCTTGTCAGCGAGCGCATCGTGCGTCTGGCGCGGCTCATCGGACGCGACAACCTGATTGCAGGAACCGATTGCGGGTTCGCGCAGGGGCCATTCCATCGACGCGTGCATCCGTCGATCATGTGGGCGAAGTTGGAATCGCTCGCGCAAGGCGCGGAACTTGCCAGCAAGGAACTGTGGTCCTGAGGTCCGTCGCCGCCGGTTAATCGGGCGTTAGGCACAGCTCGCGATTTTTCGCGAAATCCTTCGCTAATTCCGTGCCTTAGTGGTGCGGATTCTCCAACCGCGCTAACGAATAATTCTCTCTCATTAGCGATGATCGCAGGGTCGGGAGCTGGGATTCCAACGGGAACCGAACCATGCATGTCGAGACCTTGTCGTGGAGCCACCGCGAGGGCTGGCGTCCGCGCAATACCAGTCAGCTGAAGCCGAATCTGGTGCTGTATTTCGGCGTTCGTGAGCGCCTCGCCGACGGTGTGCGCTACCGCGAGCTGCGCTCGATGTTTCCCGACGCCTGCCTGATGGGTTGCACCACCGGCGGGCAGATTCACAACGACGAGATCGTCGACGACGAGATTGGCGCGGTCGCCATGCGCTTCGACGCCACCAAGCTGCGTGTGGCCTGCGAGCGCGTCGACAATGCGGATGCGTCGCGCCGCTGCGGCGAGGCCATCGGTCAGAAGCTGATGGCGGATGATCTTGCCGGCGTGTTCGTTCTCTCCGACGGGTTGAACGTCAATGGCAGCGAGCTCGTTGCCGGCATCAACGGCAAGGTCGGCGCAAAAGTGTCGATCACCGGCGGGCTCGCCGGCGATGGTTCGGCATTCCGCGAAACGCTGGTCGGCATCGATTGCCCGCCGCAGAGCCACGCAGTCGCGGCGATCGGCTTCTACGGCAGCGCTGTGCGCATCGGCCACGGCAGCGCCGGCGGCTGGGATGTGTTCGGCCCGCGCCGCCGCATCACCCGCTCCAAGGGCAACGTGCTGTTCGAGCTCGACGGCGAGCCGGCGCTCGATCTCTATGAGCGCTATCTCGGAGAAGACGAGGTCAAGGGATTGCCGGGCACGGCACTCTTGTTCCCGCTGCAGATCTATAATCCGTCGCGGCCCGACCATCAGGTCGTGCGCACGGTGCTCGCGGTCGATCGCTCCGCCAAATCGATGACCTTCGCCGGCGACGTGCCGGAAGGCTGGGTGGCGCAGCTGATGCGCGGCAATTTCGACCGGCTTGCCGCCGGCGCCGCGGACGCGGCGCAGCAGGCGCGCACCGGGCTCATGCAGGAGAAGAACGGCGTCGCCATCCTGGTGAGCTGCATCGGCCGGCGTCTGCTCATGGGCCAGCGCGCCATGGAGGAGGTCGAGGCCGCCGCCAGCGCGCTCGGCTCGCAGGTCGCCCGGCTCGGCTTCTACTCCTACGGCGAGATCTCGCCGCATGCGACGTCCGGCATCTGCGAGTTGCACAACCAGACCATGACGGTGACGACGATCACCGAAGCCGCGGCCTAAATCGTGCGGCGCCTTTTCGAGCAACAACTCGCTAAGGCGACGCGGGAGAGCGGCGAGGTCGATCTCGAGGCGCTCACGACGCTCGTCGTCGACGCCTATGAGACGACCGAGCGCGAGCGTACGCGCAGCGACGGCGCGATGAGCATGATGATCGACGAGCTCGGCCGCGTGCATCAGCGGTTGCTCGACGCCATCGACGTGATCCCTGAAGGCATCGTGCTGTTCGACGCCGAGGACCGCTTCGTCCTGTGGAACCGCCACTTTGCCGAGATGCATGCCGATATCTTCGACCTGCTGGCGGTCGGCGCCCGCTTCGAGGACGTCGTGCGCGACGCGCTGCGGAAAGGCCGCTATCCCGCCGCCGCCGGCCGTGAGGAAGAATGGCTGGCCGCGCGAATGGCCGAGCATCGCAAGCCTGCGAGCAGCCAGGAATATCATTTGCCCGGCAACCGCTGGATCCGCGTCGAGGAGCGGCGCACCGCCGACGGCGGCAGCATCGGGGTGCGCAGCGACATCACCGAGAGCAAGCGACGCGAGGAATCCTTCCGCCTGATGTTCGAAGGCAACCCCGTGGCGATGTGGGTGCTCGACGAGAAGACCCGGCAATTCCTTGCCGTCAACGACGCCGCGGTCCGGATCTACGGATACAGCCGTGAGCAGTTCATGCAGATGACGGCGCTGGACATCCGCCCGCAGGAGGATTGGGAGCGCTTCAACGCCTTCATCGAGGCCGGGGACATGTCGCAGGGCGACATCACCTGGCAGCACAAGAAGGCCGACGGCAGCACGATCTTCGTCAACGTCTATGGTCGTGCGTTCAACTATCAAGGCAGGGCGGCGCGCCTGAATGCCATTTTCGATGTGACCGAGCGCAAGCGCGCTGACGACGAGCTGCGCGCGCAGAAGCTTCTGACCGAGACTGCCGTCAACAATATGACGCAGGGTCTCCTCATGTTCGATGCGCAAGCGCGGCTCTTGATGTGTACGCCGCGCTACATCGAGATGTACGGCCTGTCTCGCGATGTGGTGAAGCCAGGATGCACGCTGCGCCGGCTGATGGAGCATCGTCGCGAGCGCGGCCTGTTCATTGGCGACCCCGAGCAATATTGCGCCCGCGTGCTCGAACGGGTCGGTCGCGGCGAGCCCTCGATCATGGTCGTCGAGCTTCCGGATGGCCGCTTTGTCCAGATCAGTAATCGTCCGGTACCGCAAGGCGGCTGGGTGGCAACGCATGAGGACGTCACCGAGCGCAAGCGCGCCGAGGACGGTCTGCAGAACACCCGCGAATTCCTCAACAGCATCGTCGAAAACGTCCCGGCCTCGATCATCGTCAAGGACGCGCGCGAGCTGCGCTACGTGCTGATCAACAAGCGCGGCGAGGAATATTTCGGCATCCCGCGCGAGCAGATGCTGGGTAAGACAGCTGAGGATGTTTTCAATCCGGAGACCGCGGCGAAGATCGCGCGCCACGACCAGGAGCTGCTGCAGAAGCGCGGCGAGACGTTTTACGACGAGCACGCCATTGCCATTGCGGGGCAGGGCAACCGGCTGGTCACCGCGCGGCGCCTGCCGGTGTTCAACGCCAAGGGTGAGCCGCAATATCTGCTCGGCGTCATGGAGGACGTGACCGATCGCCGGGAAGCCCAGGCACGCGCCGAATATCTGGCGCGCCACGATCCGCTGACCGATCTGCCCAATCGCGCCGCCTTCAACGACTTCCTCGCCAAGGTGCTCCCGGTCGCGGGCAGGCATCGGCAGAAAGTGGCTGTGCTCTCTCTCAATCTCGATCACTTCACGGCCGTCAATGATGTCTTCGGCCACAGCCTCGGCGATGCGTTGCTGCGCGAGCTCGGCAAACGCTTCAAGGCCGCCGCGCCCGGAGCCTTCCTGGCGCGTCTCGGCGGCGATGAGTTCGGCCTGGTGATCACCGAGGGTCCGCAGCCGGACGGTGCCGAGGAGATGGCTGCGTTCCTGCAGGCGGCGCTGCAGGACGGCATCGACATCGAAGGCCGGCACCTGCAATGCAATGTGAGCATCGGTGTCGCCATCTATCCGGATGACGGGCGCTCGGCCGAGCAACTGCTCGCCAACACCGCCGCGGCACTGTCGCGGGCGAAACGCGAAGGGCGCGGCTCCATGCGCTTCTTCGAGGCCGACATGGACGAGCGGCAGCGTGAGCGCCGCATCCTGCAGAACGATCTGCGCGGCGCCATCGCCAATGAAGAACTGACCCTGCACTATCAGCCGCAGGCGCGCGTCGACGGCGCGATCATCGGCTTCGAGGCGCTGGCGCGCTGGCAGCATCCGATCCGCGGCATGGTGCCGCCCGGCGTGTTCATTCCATTGGCGGAGGAAAGCGGCCTGATCGTCGAGATGGGCGAGTACCTGCTGCGCAGCGCCTGCCGCGAGGCGGCGTCGTGGCCGCGGCCGCTGAACCTCGCGATCAACCTGTCAGCCGCGCAGTTCCAGCATGGCGATCTCGTGGCGCTGGTGCACGAGGTGCTGCTCGAAACTGGGCTGTCTCCGTCGCGGCTCGAGCTCGAGATCACCGAGAGCGTGCTGATCGGCGATTTCGATCGTGGCGTGGGAATCCTGCGCCGCCTGAAGGCGCTCGGCGTGCGCATCGCCATGGACGACTTCGGCACCGGTTATTCATCGCTGTCCTATCTGCAGGCGTTTCCGTTCGACAAGATCAAGATCGACCGCAGCTTCGTGGCCAATCTCGACAAGAATCCGCAATCGGCGGCGATCATCCGCGCGGTCATCGGTCTCGGCCGCGGCCTTTCGCTGCCGGTCATCGCCGAGGGCGTGGAGACCGCCGAGCAACTCGAGTTCCTGGCGCTGGAATCCTGCGACGAAGTGCAGGGCTATCTGATCGGCAAGCCGCTCCCGATCGCCGACTACGCCTCGCTCCTCGGCCGCGCCCCTGAGCAAGCGCCGCCGCTCGCCCGCGCGAGCTAAAGCGCGCGTTCGCCGGCTGGCGACGGCCTTCGGAACGGAACTTTTGGCCGACACCCGACTTTCCGTGCGCAGGAGGTGAGCCATGCAACAGCCCACCCAGCTACCTTCGGACGCCGCGGATTTGGTCCCAGCGCGGCAAAGTCATGGCACGCCGATGAGCCCGCAGAGTAAAGCCGCGGCGGTTGGCGTGCTCGTCGTGCTCGGTGCTCTGCTGATGGGCTATAGCTACATCGGTCATCCCGAACATACAGCGCAGCAGAGCAAGGCGCCCGTACATGCACCGATGGCAAGGGGCACGACCGGCAGTGGCGGCAGTCAATAAGGCGAGGTGGCGTCGGCGATCCGCCGACAAGCTTCGCGACGCGCGTCGTGGGCAAGGATTCGCGTGGCGTCTGTTCTTGAGAATGGCTCCCCGGGCCGGATTCGAACCAGCGACCAACCGGTTAACAGCCGGTTGCTCTACCACTGAGCTACCGGGGAACGGCGCAGTGAACAGCGCGCACGGCGTATAACAAAGCACACGCTGCTTTGCCAACCCTAAAGCCCTGGCTTCCGCCGAAGAATCGGGCGCTTGCCGCCGAGCCGTAGCGCGCCGCAGCTTGCTCCGTCCGCCTTCTGCGCTTCGGTGCCTTCGCCCGCTTGCGCGCGCGAAGGCTGGAGGCCACGCCCGGAATTGAACCGGGGTACACGGTTTTGCAGACCGTTGCGTAACCACTCCGCCACGTGGCCGCCGTAACGCGTCCTTGCCTATATATGAGCGCCCCTGCGTCCACAACTGCGCGCAGTGCCCTGCAATCGCTTGCGTTTCGTGCCTCCTTGCCGCAAAAGACGCCCATTCGCCAACACGAGACGGGCAGGGACCTCATGACCGATTTCGCCGCCGCGCGCCGGATGATGGTCGACAACCAGGTCCGCACCTTCGACGTCACCGATCTGCGCATCATCGGCGCGATGCAGGAACTGCCGCGCGAGCGCTTCGTGGCGCCGGACCAGGCGGGGCTCGCCTATCTCGACATGGACATTCCCGTTGGGAAGGGCACACCGCCGCGCCACCTCCTTAAGCCGATGACGCTCGCCCGGCTGGTCCAGGCGGCGGAACCGCGCGAGAGCGACCATGTGCTCGATGTTGGCTGCGCCACCGGCTACTCGGCGGCCCTGTGGTCGCGGCTCGGCGCATCCGTGGTGGCGCTCGAGGAAGATGCCGCGCTGGCCAAGCAGGCCGGCGAGGCGCTCACGGCCGTGAAGGCCCGCAATGTCACGGTCGTGACCGGCCCGCTGCGCGCCGGTTGGCCGGCGCAGGCGCCCTACGACGTCATCCTGCTCAACGGTGCGACCGATGTGATCCCGCAGGCGCTGTGCGAGCAGCTCAAGGATGGCGGACGGCTCCTCTGCGTTCTCGGGCGGACGCCCGGCAAAGCCATGCTTTATCGGCGCAATGGCGATGTCAGCGGGCGGACGATTTTCGATGCCGCGGCGTCTCTGCTGCCCGGCTTCGCCAAAATCCCAGCTTTCGCGTTCTAGCCGACCTTGAATTGTTGCCCCTATCCCCCTGAGCGCAATCACGTGTGGCGGGGAAGCCCCAGGGCCTAACATTCTGTGGGCGGGCCCTTGCCTGGGGGTTTCAAGGGGTGCCTGGGCCGACTAAGTTGTTCAAAGTACATGGTTACGTAGGGTGGTGCGTGCGCGGTTCTCGCGTGCGTCGTTTTGGACATGCGGTTTACGGTATGTGACGGTCGGGCGGCTGCGCTCGCGATCGCGGTGATCGCGTGCACAAGCGTTTCCAATGGCGCAGCGCGCGGGGAAACGCTGGAGACCGCGCTCGTCCAGGCCTATCAGAACAATCCGTCATTGAATTCGCAGCGCGCCGTGCAGCGGCAGAACGACGAAGGCGTTCCCACCGCGCTCGCCGGCTACCGGCCGAAGGTCACGGCGACCGGCAGCGTCGCGCAAAACTCGGTCTCGACGCTGTCGAAGAGCATCGTCGCCGGTGCCGCCAACTACGACACCTCGAGCGGATACAACACGCCCTACAGTGTCGGGGTGACGCTGACGCAGACGCTTTACAACGGCTTCCAGACGGCGAACAAAACCCGCCAGGCGGAAAGCACCGTGTTCGCCGGGCGCGAGACGTTGCGCAACACCGAGCAGACGGTGCTGCTCGCTGCGGCAACCGCGTACATGAATCTGCTGCGCGACACCGCGATCCTCGATCTGCAGCGGCGCAACGTCGAAGTGCTGCAAGAGCAGCTTCGCCAGACGCGCGATCGATTCAATGTCGGCGAGGTGACGCGCACCGACGTGGCGCAGGCGGAATCGCGGCTGGCGCAAGGCCGCTCGCAAGTGCTCACCGCGGAAGCAAACTACAAGACCTCTCAGGCGGTCTATCGGCAGACCATCGGCGTCGAGCCGGTGCATCTGGTCGCTGCGAGCCCTGTCGACCGCTTCTCACCGCATACGCAGGCGGACTCGGTCGCTGCCGCCACCTCCGCGCTTCCGACCGTCGTTGCTGCGCAGTACAGTGTCGACGTGGCCGTCTCGCAGGTCAAAGTTGCCGAGGGCGCGCTGCTGCCGACGCTGACCTTGAACGGCAACATCCAGAAGAGCTGGATGAGCACGGTGCAGCTGAGCACCTACGAGCAGTACAACTACACGGTCACCGGCAATCTCTCGGTGCCGATTTATCAGGGCGGCTCCGAATACGCAGCGGTGCGTCTCGCCAAGGAGACGCTCGGGCAGAAGCGGCTCGATCTCGACACCGCGCGTGATGCCGCGCGCCAGGGCGCCGTGCAGTCCTGGGGCCAGCTCGAAGCCGCCAAGGCCAATATCGAGGCGACGCAGTCGCAGGTGCAGGCCGCCGAGATCGCGCTCAACGGTGTGCGCGAGGAAGCCCGCGTCGGTCAGCGCACGACGCTCGATGTCCTCAATGCGCAGCAGGAACTGGTGAATGCCCGCGTCTCGCTGGTGACCGCGCAGCGCGACCGCGTCGTCGCCTCCTATACGCTGCTCTCCGCCGTTGGCCGGCTCTCGCCGCAGACCCTGGGATTGCGGGTTCCGGTCTACGACGCGCAGGTCCACTACCACCAGGTCCGCGACGCCTGGGGCGGCCTGCGTACCCCCGACGGCAAATAAGCCGTAAAGGACTTTCACCGCAGCGGTGCGGGACGCGAAAGTGTCCACAGGCCTTTGCTTTTACGCGCCTATCAGGGCGCCACTTCAACTCCGCGCTGGCGTATAAACTGGGTACCGGGGCCTGATTCGTAATCGACGTGCCGTTCGGCTCCGCTTGGGCGCGTTGTGAGGGAATGCGGCAAATGACCCAGTCGGCCAAGGCGCAAGAGCCGTCGATGGAGGAAATCCTCGCCTCCATCCGTCGGATCATTGCCGACGATGATGCAACCCGAAAACCACCGGAACCGCCGAAGGCGGCCGCCGCGCCGGTTCGTCCGGTCCCGCCGCCGAAGCCCGCCGTGGCGCCGCCTCCGCCACCCAAGCCGGCTGCCGCCCCGCCGCCGCCTCCACCGGCCGCAGAGACCAATACCCAGGACGACATCGATGTCCTGCTCGCTGACCTTGATGCGCCCCCGGGCGGCGCAGGGCAGGGCGAGGACGTGCTCGACCTCACCGAGGCGCAGGCGACCGCGACGCCTGTTCCCGGCCCGGCTCCGAGCTTCCGCACCATCGACGGCGAATCCGACATCGTCTTCAGCGATCGCGCGCCCGACCCGCCGCCGGCGCCGCCGCCACCGCCCGAGCCGCCGCGCTCGGTGATGGAGGACGCCCGCCGGCAGTTTGCCGAGGCGGCGCCCGATCGTGCGCTCCTCTCCAATTCCGCGACCGCGGCGGTCGATTCCGCGTTCAACGCACTCGCACACACCGTGCTGGTGCAGAACGCGCGCACGCTCGAGGATCTGGTCAAGGAAATGCTGCGACCGATGCTCAAGGCGTGGCTTGACGACAATCTGCCCAATCTCGTCGAGCGCATCGTGCGCACCGAAATCGAGCGCGTCTCCCGCGGCCGCACTTAAAAATCTTAGAAAGACTCAGACGGTCGAGCGCTGCTCCGCCTCGCGGGCGAGGAGCTCGCGGCGGAACCAGAGCGCCAGCGCCAACAGCAGCACGCCTGCGGCGACAAAGACCGGCACGCCGCCATGGCGGTCGAACACGAGCGCGGCGAGCGAGACGCCGGCAGTCTGCCCAAGATAGAGCGCTGACGAGAACACGGCGACGGCCGTTCCGCGTGCTTGCGGCGTCATCTGTGTGGCGTTGGTCTGCAGCGTGTTGTGCAGCATGTAGAAGCCGAGCCCGATGCCGACAATCGAGAGCGGCGTCAGCCACCAGATCGGCTCGAGCGCGAGGCTTGTATAGGCGAGCAACAGCATCGCACCGCCGAGCGTGATCAGCCCGGTCTGCCCGAGCTTGCGCACCAGCATCACCACCGAGAGACTGTAGATCAGCCCGCCGATGGCGAAGAAGCCGACGAACAGGCCGACCAGCGCAAAGCCGACACCGAAGCGCAGATGCAGATCGGCGCCGACATAGGTGAAGGAGCCGAACAAGAGGCCGGCTTCGAGAAAGCCGAACAGGATGATGAGCCGCGCGAAGCGGCTCCCAAGCACCGCGGAATAGCCGGCGACGAAGCCATGCGAGCGTCCCGGCAGCGCGCTCGCCGCATGCGTCAAGGGATTGCGGGCCCATTCGACGAACAAAGCGATCGTCGCCACGGCGAACATTCCGGCAAGCAGGAAGAACACACGGCGCCAGCCGAACAGGTCACCAAGCACCCCGCCGGCGGCCTGGCCAAACAGTTGCCCGAGGATCTGCCCGGAAAGAAAGCGCCCGATCACCGCCTGGCGCCGCTCATAGGGGATGACGTCGCCGATGAAGGCGAGGGCCAGCGGCACGATCCATCCGGCCGAGAGCCCGCAGGCGAGCCGAGCCGCCACCAGCGCCGGCAGCGATTGCGCAAGACCGCAGAGAAAGGTGAGCACGCTCGCAACCGCAGCAGCGCTCGCCATGCAGATATATTTGCCGAAGCGGTCGCCGACCGGGCCGATCACAAGCTGCACCGAGCCGTGGGCGAAGGCGTAAGCGGTGACGACGACGGACGCCGCGCCGACCGTCACGCTGAGGTCGCTCGCGATCTGCGGCAGGAGCGAATCCGAGACCCGCACCATCGATTGCGCGGCAAAACCGGCCAGCGCGAGGAAGGCGATCGAGCGCGTCAGCGCGCGGTCGGCGCGTTTAACGGAAACGGGCGGGGACACGTTGACTCCGGCAGGGTCGGCGGGCTTTCTACCGCGCATATTTCGAAATAGCGAACCGCAATGATCGAGAAGACGTATCAGCCTTCCGATGTGGAAGGCCGCATTTCACAGGCCTGGGAACGCGCCGGCGCCTTCCGTGCCGGGCGTCCCGAGCGCGCCAAGGCGCAGCCTTATTGCATCGTGATTCCGCCACCCAACGTGACGGGCTCGTTGCATATGGGCCATGCGTTGAACAACACGCTGCAGGACATCCTCTGCCGCTTCGAGCGCATGCGCGGCAAGGACGTGCTCTGGCAGCCGGGCACCGATCATGCCGGCATCGCCACGCAGATGGTGGTCGAGCGGCAATTGATGGAGCGCCAGGAGCCCGGCCGCCGCGCCATGGGGCGGGAGAAGTTCCTCGAGCGGGTGTGGGCCTGGAAGGCGGAGTCCGGCGGCACCATCGTCAACCAGCTCAAGCGGCTCGGCGCGTCTTGCGACTGGTCGCGCGAGCGTTTCACCATGGACGAGGGCCTCTCGCGCGCCGTCCTTAAAGTTTTTGTGGAGCTTCATCGTGAAGGGCTCATCTACAAGGACAAGCGGCTGGTCAACTGGGACCCGAAGCTCCTTACCGCCATCTCGGACCTCGAGGTGCAGCAGGTCGAGGTGAAGGGCCACCTCTGGCATCTGCGCTATCCGATCGAGGGGACGAGCTTCGATCCGACCGATCCGAAGACGTTCATCGTCGTCGCCACCACGCGGCCGGAAACGATGCTCGGCGACACGGCGGTCGCGGTGCATCCCGATGACGAACGTTTCAAGGCGCTCGTCGGCAAGAATGTCATCCTGCCGCTGGTCGGCCGGCGCATCCCGATTGTCGCCGACGACTACTCGGACCCGGAGAAGGGCTCGGGCGCGGTGAAGATCACGCCGGCGCACGACTTCAACGACTTCGAGGTCGGCAGGCGGCACAATTTGCGCCAGGTGAGTGTGCTCAGCACCGAAGGCAAGCTCGATCTCGCCGACAACGAAGCGTTCCTGCACGACGTGCCGGCATCGGGCGACCTGACCGAGACACTCACTCTGCACGGCGTCGATCGCTTCGCCGCGCGCAAGCGCATCGTCGCGCGACTGGAGGAGAAGGGCCTCGTCGAGAAGATCGAGCCGCACACCCACATGGTGCCGCACGGCGACCGCTCCGGCGTGGTGATCGAGCCGTTCCTCACCGACCAGTGGTATGTCGACGCGAAGACGCTGGCCGCACCGGCGATCGCGGCGGTGCGCGCGGGCCGCACCAGTTTCGTGCCGAAGAATTGGGAGAAGACGTTCTTCGAGTGGATGGAGAACATCCAGCCCTGGTGCATTTCGCGCCAGCTGTGGTGGGGCCACCAGATTCCTGCCTGGTACGGGCCGGATGGCAAGGTGTTCGTCGCCGAGACGGAAGATGAGGCGGTGGCCAGCGCGCTCGCCTATTACGCCGAGACCGGCGCGATCACGCCGATGCAGGGCCACGACATGGCGCTGGATCCGGATTCACGCGAGCCGTTCCTCACCCGCGACGAGGACGTCCTCGACACCTGGTTCTCCTCGGCGCTGTGGCCGTTCTCGACGCTGGGCTGGCCTGACGCCACGCCTGAGGTGAAGCGCTATTACCCGACCTCGGCGCTGGTCACCGGCTTCGACATCATCTTCTTCTGGGTCGCGCGCATGATGATGATGGGACTGCACTTCATGAAAGAGGTGCCGTTCAATGACGTCTACATCCACGCGCTGGTTCGCGACGAGCGCGGCCAGAAGATGTCGAAGTCAAAGGGCAATGTCATCGATCCGCTGGAGCTGATCGACGAGTTCGGCGCCGATGCGCTGCGCTTCACGCTTGCCGCCATGGCTGCGCAGGGCCGCGACATCAAGCTCTCGAAGGATCGGGTCAAAGGCTATCGCAACTTCACCACCAAGCTGTGGAACGCGGCGATCTATGTCGAGTTCAACGGTGCGGGTCGTGTTGCGGGCTTCGATCCGCGATCGGCGAAAGAGACGCTCAATCGTTGGATCGCGCACGAAACCGCCAAGGCCGCGCGCGAGGTGACACAGGCGATCGAGGCCTACAAGTTCAACGAGGCGGCCGGCGCCGCCTATCACTTCGTCTGGGACGTTTACTGCGATTGGTACATCGAGCTCTCGAAGCCGTTGCTCACGGGTCCTGATGGCGCCGCCAAGGATGAGACCCGCGCCATGGCGGCGTGGGTGCTCGATGAGATCCTCAAGCTCCTGCATCCGTTCATCCCGTTCATCACCGAAGAGTTGTGGCGCCTGACCGGCGAGCAGGGGCCAGCGCGTGAGGCCCTGCTGGCGCTCTCGTCGTGGCCCGGTCTCGACGGGCTTGAGCATCCGGACGCGGAGGCTGAGATCGGTTGGGTGATCGAGCTCATCACCGCGATCCGCTCGGTGCGCGCCGAAATGAGCGTGCCGGCGGCAACGCAGATGCCGCTGGTGCTCGCTGGCGCTTCCGCGGATGTGAAAGCGCGCGCGCAGCGCTGGGCCGAATTCGTGCAACGATTGGCGCGCGTCGCCAAGATCGACTTCGCCGATGCGCCGCCGCAAGGCTCGGTGCAGCTTGTCGTTCGCGGCGAGATGGCGGCGCTGCCGCTCAAAGGCGTCATCGACCTCAATGCGGAACGCGTGCGGCTGGAAAAGGAGCTGGCCAAGGTCGACGCCGACATGGAGCGCATCGACGCCAAGCTCTCCAACCCCAATTTCGTGGCCAGGGCGCGCGAGGGGCTGGTCGAGGAGGAGCGCGAGAAGCGCCAGGAGGCGCAGGACCGCCGCGCAAAAATCCTCGAGGCCCTGGAAAGGCTCAAAGGCGCCACCTAGATCGGGCGAACCGGCGCCGATTGCCGTCGGCGTCACGAGGGTTCCGCATGAAAATCTTCATCGCCGGCGCGACCGGCATCATCGGTCGCCGCCTGCTCGTGCTGTTGCGCGAGGCGCGCCACGAAATCGCCGGCACCACGCGCACACCGGCGAAAGGCCGCGTGCTCTCAACCATGGGCGTGACGCCCTATGTGGTCGACGTGTTCGACGCAACGGCGCTCGCCGATGCGGTCGAGCGCGCGGCACCGGACATCGTCGTGCATCAGCTCACCGATTTGCCGAACGCGCCCGGCACGCCAGGCTATGAAGCGTCGCTCAAGGCCAATGCGCGGCTGCGCGTCGAAGGCACCCGCAATCTGATGACCGCGGCGAAGGCGATGGGCGTGCCGCGGGTGATCGCGCAGAGCATCGCCTTCGTCTACGCGCCCGGCGACGGCGCTCGCGTCGAGACCGATCCGCTCGACGGCAGCGAGACACGCGCGACCACGGTCGGCGGTGTCGTCGCGCTCGAGGACGCGGTGACCAAGACCTCGGGCATCGACGGCGTGGTTCTGCGTTACGGTTTTCTCTATGGCCCCGGGACCTGGAACGAGGCGCGGCCGCCGCAGCCGCCGGCGATCCATGTCGATGCGGCCGCGCATGCGGCGCTGCTCGCGGTCTCGCGCGGCGCACCGGGTATCTACAACATCGCCGAGGATGACGGCGCCGTCTCGATCGACAAGGCGCGGCGCGAGCTCGGCTTCGATCCGGCGTTCAGGATTTTAGCAACGGCCTAATCGGCTTGCTGAGATACGGCGAGTCCTTGAGCCCATAGCGCCACGGCAGCTCGGCCGCCTTGGTGATGCCGATGCGCAGGCCGGTGGCGATCGCGACGTCGCCGACACGCGCGCGGAGGTCGAAGGGCGGCTTGTCGAGGGGGAGCCCGTAATGCTTGAGCGTGACACCGAGCGCCTGCGCCAGCTTGCCGGGGCCGGAGCACAGCGCGCGCTCATCGGACAGTCCGCGCCGGCGCCGCATGGCGGCAAGCCCCGCGGTCGGCTGCAGCGCGCGGATGAGAATGGCGCTCGCCGAGCCTTCCGCCTCGCAGACGAAGTTCAGGCACCAATGAATGCCGTAGGAGCGATACACATAGGCATAGCCGGGTGGCCCGAACATCACGGCGTTGCGCTCGGTCGGCCCGCCATAAGAATGCGCGGCCGGGTCGGTGTGGTGATAGGCCTCGACCTCGACGATGACGCCGCCGACGCCGTTCACCATGAGCGTCGCCCCGATCAGATCGGGGGCTACGGCGTGAACGGAGCGAGCGAAGAAGGCGCGGCGCAGGCGGGCGCCAAGGCGGGGTGCGGCGGGCATTAAGCCTATTTTGTCACGGCGGCTGACCAAGGCGACACCCGTTATGCCTCGGCGCTCGCGTGTGCGCTGCACAAAGTGCTCGCAGTTTGTGTCCGCCCGGCAACACATGCGCAACATTCGCCGACTGCCACCGCGCGCGCGTAGCTTGCGCCGCGATTTGGCCACAGGCTTTGCCGAGATCGATTGCGCTGCACACCCGCCGCGAACTGCCGGTTTACGACCGGCGCGTAGGCTTTTCGGCGGGGCGGACCGGGAGCCGGTCGGGGCGGGGCGAAGGCCGGGGGGCCGACGAGGAGCGATGGACGCCAAGACGACCATGAAGAACCGGCTGCCCAGCCGGCACGTCACGGAAGGGCCGTCCCGCGCGCCGCACCGCTCGTATTACTACGCCATGGGTCTGACCACGGCGCAGATCCACCAGCCCTTCGTCGGCGTCGCCACCTGCTGGAACGAAGCCGCTCCCTGCAACATCTCGCTGATGCGCCAGGCGCAAGCGGTGAAGAAAGGCGTCGCGGCCGCCAGCGGCACGCCGCGCGAATTCTGCACCATCACCGTCACCGACGGCATTGCCATGGGCCATGGCGGCATGAAGGCGTCGCTGCCTTCGCGCGAGGTGATCGCCGACAGCGTCGAGCTCACCATGCGCGGCCACGCCTATGACGCGCTGGTCGGCATGGCCGGCTGCGACAAGTCGCTGCCCGGCATGATGATGGCCATGTGCCGGCTCAATGTGCCGGCGATCTTCATTTACGGCGGCTCGATCCTGCCCGGCACGTTCAAGGGCAAGCCGGTCACCGTGCAGGACGTGTTCGAGGCGGTCGGCAAGCACTCGGTCGGCGCCATGTCGGATGCGGACCTCGACGAGCTCGAGCATGTGGCCTGCCCATCGGCCGGCGCCTGCGGTGCGCAGTTCACCGCCAACACCATGGCGACCGTGTCGGAAGCAATCGGACTCGCCTTGCCGTATTCGGCAGGGGCGCCTGCGCCGTACGAGATCCGTGACGCCTTCTGCATGACCGCGGGCGAGAAGATCATGGATCTCATCCGCGACAACATCCGCCCGCGCGACATCGTCACCCGCAAGGCGCTGGAGAACGCGGCCGCGACGGTTGCGGCCTCCGGCGGCTCGACCAATGCCGCGCTGCATCTGCCGGCGATCGCGCATGAGTGCGGCATCGAGTTCACGCTGTTCGACGTTGCCGAAGTCTTCAAACGGACACCTTATGTCGCAGATTTGAAGCCGGGCGGCCGTTATGTCGCCAAAGACATGTTCGAGGCTGGTGGCGTGCCGTTGCTTATGAAGACGTTGCTGGACCACGGGTATCTGCACGGTGACTGCATGACCGTCACCGGCCGCACCGTGGCGGAAAATCTCAAAAGCGTGAAATGGAATGACGCGCAGGATGTCGTGCGGCCGGCCAACAAGCCGATGTCGCCGACCGGCGGCGTCGTCGGCCTCAAAGGCAATCTCGCGCCCGAAGGTGCGATCGTCAAAGTCGCCGGCATGACCGAGCTCAAGTTCTCCGGTCCGGCGCGCTGCTTCGACGGCGAGGAAGCCTGCTTCGAGGCCGTGCGCAAGCGCACCTACAAGGAAGGCGACGTTCTCGTGATCCGCTATGAGGGCCCCAAGGGCGGCCCCGGCATGCGCGAGATGCTCTCCACCACGGCCGCCCTCTACGGCCAGGGCATGGGCGCCAAGGTCGCGCTGATCACCGACGGCCGTTTCTCCGGCGCCAGCCGCGGCTTCTGCGTCGGCCATATCGGTCCGGAAGCCGCTATCGGCGGGCCCATCGGTTTGATCCGCGACGGCGACATCATCGAGATCGATGCGGACAAGGGCACGCTCAACGCCAAGCTCAGCGACGCCGAGCTTGCCAGGCGCAAGGCCGAATGGAAGCCGCGGCCGCAGGAATTCGGCTCCGGCGCCATCTGGAAATACGCGCAGCAGGTTGGGTCCGCGCTTAACGGCGCCGTGACGCATCCGGGCGGCGCGCATGAGAAGCAGTGCTATGCGGATATCTAAGACCCTCATCGGCGCTGCGGCGATCGGCGTGGGCTTCATGCTCTCGCCGGCCTTCGCCTTCGACGGCAGCAAGACCAATGACGCGGCGCCCGCTGCGCCGGTCGCGCATTTCGGCTCGGCCATGGAAGCGTTCCGCTCCGGCACGCAGGCGCTCAAGACCGACAAGGTCAAGGCCGTGAGCTCGCTCGAATATGCGGCGGAGAACGGCCACGCGCTGGCGCAGTGGAAGCTCGGGCGCATGTATGCCGAAGGCGACGGCGTCCCGCAGGACGACCGGCGCGCCTTCGAATATTTCCGCCGCATCGCCGACAGCCACGCCGACGACAATCCGGGCACGCCGCAGGCGCGCTTCGTCGCCAATGCCTTTGTCGCGCTCGGCCACTATTATCTCGCCGGCATTCCGCGCACGACCATCAAGGCCGATCCGGTGCGCGCACGCGAGATGTTCGCCTATGCGGCCTCGTATTTCGGGGACCCGGACGCGCAGTACTATCTCGCGCGCATCTATCTCGACGGCGACGGCTGCCCGAAGGATCCGCGGCAGGCGGCGCGCTGGCTCGGGCTCGCCGCGCAGAAGGGTCAGTACCAGGCGCAGGCACAGCTCGGCGCCATGCTGTTTGCCGGTGAGGAAGTGCCGCGGCAGGCGGCGCGGGGCCTGATGTGGCTGACGCTGGCGAAAGACGGCGCCACGCCGGACCAGGCCTGGATCGGCAAGCTCTATGACAGCGCCTTCCGGCAGGCCACCGAGGATGAGCGTGCTCTGGCGCTCGTTTATCTCGAGCGCTGGCTGAAGACGCGCAGAGAGTAGGGCTCGGCCCTTCATCAAGCAGAGCGTCATGCCCGCATCTCGCGCTGGCGAGCCGACGGCGAGCGGGCAGCGCGCGCATTTTGAACTAAGCCGCGCCGGACCCTCGCTCTGCTCGGCGGCGCGGCGTGCGGGCATCCAGTAATCGCAGTCCGCCGACTGTGCGTAGTTCTTCAAGGCTCTCGATTACTGGGTCCCCCGCCTGCGCGGGGGACGACGCCGAGTGTGTAGCCGACTCTTGGCTCACCGCCCCTCGATCGCCAGATCGACCCACACTGGAACGTGGTCGGAGGGCTTCTCCCAGGCCCGCACATGCTTGTCGATGCCCGCGGCATTGAGCCGGTCGGCGGCCTGCGGCGACATCAGGATATGGTCGATGCGGATGCCGTCGTTCTTCTGCCAGGAGCCGGCCTGGTAGTCCCAGAAGCTGTAGAGGCCCGCCGCGTCGGTGGTGGCACGGATGGCATCACTCAATCCGAGATTGGTCAGCGCGCGGAAGCGCTCCCGCGTCTGCGGCAGGAATAGCGCGTCCTTCGTCCATGCGGCCGCGTTGCGCACATCGGCCTCGGTCGGGATCACGTTGTAGTCGCCGCAGAGCAGAAGCGGCTCTTGACCCTCCAACCGCTCAAGCGTGAATGCAAGAAGTCTGTCCATCCATTTGAGCTTGTAGGGGTATTTCTCGGTGTCTGGCGGGTTGCCATTGGGCAGATAGAGGCTCACCACGCGCAACACGCCGGTCTTGGTGGACACCAGGCCCTCGAGGAACCGGGCCTGGACGTCGGTGTCGTCGCCGACAAGGCCCGGCGATACCTCGTCGAACGGCAGCTTCGACAGCAAGGCCACGCCGTTGAAGGTTTTCTGCCCGTGGATAGCGATGTTGTAGCCCAGCGCCTCGATGGGCTCGCGCGGGAAGGCCTCGTCCACGCATTTGGTCTCTTGCAGGCAGACGATGTCCGGCGAGCGCTCGCTGAGCCACGCGATGAGATTATCCAGGCGCTGCTTGATGGAATTCACGTTCCAGGTGGCAATAATCATGCAGGGTTTTCACGATTTATGCGTTTTTTACAGGTATGGGGCGCCCGGCGGGCGGTGTTTACAGGGGGCTGCAGTCATAAGACTGCAGTTTAAGGCAAGGTTATGCTACAGACCGCGCGACCGCGGCGGGATTTGCAGCCAATCACAGCTTTTTCCGCGGACCAGAGGGACTGCCCGGGGCGCTTTGCCCGGGTCGAAGTGCGGGAATGAACAAACGGATTTGGCTCGTCGGCCTTGCGGCGCTGGCGCTCATCGGCGCTGCGCTCGTGGTCCGTTCGGTGTTCAGCCCCGGCGCTGTGGCTCAGCAGAACACGGAGCGCCCCGTCCCCGTCGAAGTGGTGGTCGCGCAGAAGAAGAAGGTACCCGTGCGCCTCGAGGCGCTCGGCAATGTCAGCCCGATCGCCAGCGTCGCCGTGAAGCCGCGCCTCGACAGCGAGATCGTCGGCGTGCACTTCGCCGACGGCGCCCTGGTGAAGAAGGGTGACCTGTTGTTCACCCTCGATGCCCGCGCCATCCAGGCGCAGATCGACCAGGCCAAGGGCGCGATCGCGCGTGACGAGGCGCAGCTCGCCGGCGCCGAGCGCGACGTCACCCGCTACACCGATCTGGTGGCGCGCAATGCCACGCCGGTGATCAATCTCGACAACGCCAAGACGCAGGCCGACGTCTATCGCGCCGCGATCAAGTCCGACCAGGCGCTCCTGGAAAATCTGCAGGTGCAGCTCACGTATTGCACCATCACCGCACCGATCAGCGGCCGCATCAGCGCGGCCGCCGTCAAGGTCGGCAATTCGGTGCGCGCCGCCGACACGGCGCCGCTCGCGACCATCATCCAGACCGCGCCGATCTACGTCTCCTTCACCATCTCGCAGAAGAACCTGCCCGACATTCGCCAGGCGCTGGCCAATGAAACGGCGAGCGTCCAGGCCGTCATTCCCGGCGATACCCGGCGCGCCTCCGGCCAGGTGACCATGATCGAGAACACGGTCGACCAGGCGACCGGCATGGCGACCATCCGCGCCACCATGCCGAACGCCGACGAGCTTCTCTGGCCCGGCACGCTGGTGTCGACGCAACTGACCTTGCGCAGCGAGGAGGCGATCGTGCTTCCGTCACGCGCCGTGCAGGTGAGCCAGAACGGGTCCTATGTGTTCGTGATCAAGGACGGCGCTGCGCAGCAGCAGCCGGTCACGGTCGAGCGCACCGACGGCGGCAGCTCCATCATCGCCTCCGGTCTGCAAGGCGGCGAGACGGTCGTCACCGACGGGCAGCTGCAGCTCACCAACGGCAAGAAAGTCGCTCCGCGTCCCACCACGGTCGACGCGGGGTCCTGACCGATGAACATTTCCGAGACCTGTATCCGCCGCCCAGTGCTGACGACGCTGATGACGGCGTCGCTGATCGTTTTCGGCATCTTCGCCTACCGGCTGCTCCCGGTGGCGGCGCTGCCGGCGGTGGACTTCCCGACCATCCAGATCTCGGCAACGCTGCCCGGCGCGAGCCCGGAGACCATGGCGGCCTCGGTGGCGGCCCCGATCGAGCGGCAGCTCTCGACCATCGCCGGCATCTCCTCGATGTCGTCTTCCTCGGCGCTCGGCACCTCGCAGATCACCGTCCAGTTCGACCTCGGCCGCAATATCGACGGCGCCTCGCTCGACGTGCAGACCGCGCTTGCGGTCGCCGCCAAGCTGTTACCCATCGAAATGACGACCCCGCCGTCGTTCCGCAAGGTGAACCCCGGCGACTTCCCGGTGCTTTATCTCAGCTTGCGCTCGGACACGCTGCCGCTGTCGAAGGTCGACGACTATGCGGAGACCGTGCTGGCGCCGGTGATCTCGCAACTCCCCGGCATCGCCCAGGTGCTGGTCTATGGCGCGCAGAAATTTGCCGTGCGCGTGCAGGTCAATCCGGAAGCCGCCGCGGCGCGCAACATCTCGCTGGAAGATGTGCACACGGTCATTGCCAAGGCCAATTCCTCGGCGCCGATCGGCACGCTCACCGGCCCGACGCAGAACAACACGCTGGTCGCTACCGGCGCCATGGAGCACGCCGCCGACTATCGTGATGTCGTCGTCGCCTATCGCAACGGCGCGCCGATCAAGCTCAACGAGATCGGCCGCGTCATCGACAGCGTCGAGAACGACAAGGTCGCCACCTGGTTCAACGACACCCGCGCCATCGTCCTCGCGGTGCAGCGGCAGCCCGACGCCAATACGGTCGAGGTCGTCGACTCGATCCGCGAGCGGTTGCCGGCGCTGCGCCAGCAGGTGCCGCCGTCGATCCAGATGCAGCCGCTGTTCGACCGCTCGATCTCCATCCGCGCGGCGGTCGTCGACGTGCAGGAGACGCTGGCGATTGCCGTTGCGCTCGTCGTCATGGTGATCTTCCTGTTCCTGCGCAAGCTCTCGGCGACCATCATTCCAGCGCTCGCGGTGCCCGTGTCGCTCATCGGCACCTGCGCGGCGATGTACGCCTTCGGCTTCTCCATCAACAACATGACGCTGCTGGCTTTGACGCTGTCCGTCGGCTTCGTGGTCGACGACGCCATCGTCATGCTCGAGAACATCGTGCGTCACGTCGAAGGCGGCATGCGGCCGTTCGAGGCGGCGCTGAAAGGCTCGCGCGAAATCGGCTTCACCATCGTGTCGATCACCTTCTCGCTGATCGCGGTGTTCATCCCGGTGCTGCTGATGGGCGGCATGGTGGGCCGCGTCTTTCGCGAGTTCGCGGTGTCGATCTCCATCGCCATCGTGCTCTCCGGCTTCGTCTCGCTGACGCTGACCCCGATGCTGTGCGCGCGCGTGCTCAATGCGCATCACGATGAGAGCAAGCAGAACATCGTGCTGCGCGCCTTCGAGGCGCTGTTCGAGCGCATGCTCGCGGCCTATCAATGGACGCTCGACATCGTGCTGCGCTTCAAGCCGATCACGCTTGCGTTCACGCTGGCGACGCTCGCCGGCACCATCCTGCTCTATGTCTACGTGCCGAAGGGCTTCTTCCCGCAGGAAGACACCGGCTACATGCTCGGCATCACCGAGGCGGCGACGGATATTTCCTTCCCGCTGATGGTGGAACGCGTGCGCAAGGTGGCCGACATCGTGCGCGCGGACCCTGCCGTCGACTACATCAACTCCACCGTCGGCATCGGCGGCCCTAATGCGATCAACAACCAGAGCCGCATGCTGGTCGCGCTCAAGCCGATGGACGTTCGCAAGGAGCGGATCGCCACGATCATCCCGCGGCTGCGCCGCGAAGCCAATGTCGTCCCCGGCATCCAGATCTTTTTCCAGCCGATCCAGAACATCAATGTCGGCGGCAAGATCCAGAAGAGCCAGTATCAGTACACGCTGCAGTCCAACGACACAGCCGAGCTTTACCGGATCGCGCCGCTGATGCGCGACAAGATCGCCACGCTCAAGGGCCTGATCGACGTCACCACCGATCTCTATGTGCGCAACCCGCAGGTCACCATCGACGTCGATCGTGAGAAGGCGGCGATCTACGGCATCAGCATCGATCAGGTTCGCCAGGAGCTGTTCGATGCTTTCGGCACCCGCCAGGTCGGCACCATCTACACGGCGGCGAACAACTATCAGATCATTCTCGAAGCGCTGCCTGAATTCCAGGCCGATCCCTCGGCGCTGAGCAAGATCTTCGTCAAGACCAACGGCAACACGACCAGCAACGGCCCCGGCTCCGGCATCACCGGCAATGGCATTCCGAGCGGCACCGCGATCCCGCTCTCGGCGGTGACCAAGATGGTGCCGAGCGTCGGACCGCTGCAGGTCAATCACCAGGGCCAGCAACCCTCGGTGACTATCTCGTTCAACCTGGTGCCCGGCCATTCGCTGGGCGAGGCCGTCGACGGCATCCAGCGCATCGAGCGCGAGGAGCGCCTGCCGGCGACGATCACCTCCACCTTCCAGGGCACCGCGCAGGTGTTCCAGGACGCGTTGCGCGGGCAGGGCATCCTCATCCTCGCCGCGATCTTCGCCGCCTATGTGGTGCTCGGCATCCTCTACGAAAGCTTCATCCACCCGATCACCATCATTTCCGGCCTGCCGTCGGCCGGCATCGGCGCCATCCTGACGCTGCTGCTGTTCAAGATGGACCTGTCGGTGATCGCGATGATCGGCATCGTCATGCTGGTCGGCATCGTGAAGAAGAACGCGATCATGATGGTCGACTTCGCCATCGAGCGCCGCCGCGTCGGCCTCTCGGCGGAGGCGGCGATCCGCGAAGCCTGCGTGCTGCGCTTCCGCCCGATCATGATGACGACCTTCGCCGCCATCTTCGGCTCGCTGCCGATCGCGCTCGGCACCGGCGCCGGCGCCGAACTGCGTCAGCCGCTCGGCATCGCTGTGGTCGGCGGACTGTGCCTGTCGCAGCTCCTCACGCTCTACATCACGCCGGTCATCTACCTCTATCTCGATCGCTTCGACCGCATGCTCAAGCGCAAGCTCGAGCCGCAGCTGCAGGAAGTGCACGAGGTGCCGCCGGCGGTTGCCGCGGAGTAGGGCGGCTGTATAGTTGCGAAACTTGTGGCCGGGCGAGAGCCCGGCCATTTTCATTCGCAGACTTGGATCAGATGGAAAAGCTGGTGCCGCAGCCGCAGGACGCGGTGGCTTGCGGATTCTTCACCTTGAACGATGCGCCGATCAGGTCGTCGACGAAATCGATCTCCGAGCCGGCGAGATAGTTGATCGACACCGGGTCGATCAGCACCGTGGCGTTCTCGCGGGTGATCACCAGATCGTCGTCGGCCTTGGCCCGCTCCATGTCGAACTTGTATTGGAAACCGGAGCAGCCGCCGCCCTCGACGCTCACGCGCAGCATGGTGCCGGCCGGCTCGGCCCTGAGGATCTCCGCGATCCGCCGTGCCGCCCGCTCGCTCACCGTGACTGCTGCCGCCGTCTGCATGGCTTTCATATTTGCTAGAATCCGTAAGCGATAGTTAAGTGCGCCATTGCGGAAGGTCAATTCACGGAAAATGGCCTAAATGGCTATTGAAACCGGCTGCGAACGCGCGGTTTTTGCCGCCAATCCCGGGGAAAGCCGCGGTCGCCGCGTCCCCGAGCCGGCAAGCCCGACCCGCAACCCGTTTCGTCGCGACTGCGACCGCATCATCCACGCCACCGCTTTCCGCCGGCTTAAGCACAAGACGCAAGTCTTCGTGTTCCATGAGGGCGACCACTATCGCACGCGGCTGACCCACACGCTCGAGGTGGCGCAGATCGCCCGCTCGATCGCCCGCGCGCTCGGCCTCGACGAGGACCTCGCCGAGGCACTCGCCTTGGCGCACGATCTCGGCCATCCGCCGTTCGGTCACGCGGGCGAGCGCGCGCTCGATTACTGCCTCGCCGCCTATGGCGGCTTCGATCACAATGCGCAGGCATTGCGCATCGTCACTGCGCTCGAGCGCCGTTATCCGGATTTCGACGGGCTCAATCTGACCTGGGAGACGCTCGAAGGCCTGGTCAAGCACAACGGCCCGCTCACCGACCGCGCCGGCGAACCGATTGGCCGCTACCGCAAGCATGGCATCCCGGAGACCATCCGCGACTATGGCGCGGTGCAGGATCTCGAGCTGTGGAGCTTCGCCAGTGCCGAGGCGCAGGTCGCCGCGATCTCCGACGACATCGCCTATGATGCCCACGATATCGATGACGGGCTGCGCGCCGAACTCTTCCGGCTCGACGATCTCACCTGGGTCCCGCTCGCCACCGAACTTCTTCGCGAGATCGACAAGCAATATCCGGCGCTCGATCATGCGCGACGCGTGCACGAGTTGGGCCGCCGCCTGATCACCCGCATGATCGAGGACGTCATCGCGCAAACGCGCGCGTGCGTCGCCGAGATCGCGCCGCGCTCGGCGGACGACGTGCGCCGCGCCGGGCGGCCGCTCGTCGCCTTCTCCCCGGCGATGGGCGAGGGCGACCGCGACATCAAGAGCTTCCTCTATCCGCGCATGTACCGGCACGAGCGCATCGCGCGCATCATGGACGCGGCGGAGGGCGTGGTGCGTGAGCTGTTCGCGCATTACTTCGCAAACCCGCAGGATCTGCCGGTGGAATGGGCGCAGGCGCTCGGCCACGAGGACGCCCATGGCCGCGCCCGCCATATCGCCGATTTCATCGCCGGCATGACCGACGGTTATGCGCTCAAGGAGCACGCGCGCTTCTTTGACTCGACCCCGGATTTGCGTTAGCTCGCGCGTTCTTCGCCATGGCCGAACAAACCAACATCTTCGCCGAGATCCTCGACCGCGTGCGCGCCGCGGTGGCGCCGCTCGTTCCCGCGGGGACCGACCTTGCGCGCGTGGTCGTCGAGCCGCCGCGCGATCCGACCCACGGCGACATGGCGACCAATGCCGCGATGGTGCTCGCCAAGGACGCTGGCAAGAAGCCGCGCGAGCTTGCCGAAGCCGTTGCCGCGGCGATGCGCGCGGAGCCGCAGGTCGAGAAGGTCGACGTCGCCGGCCCAGGCTTCATCAATCTCACCCTCAAGCCGGGTGCCTGGGCGAACACGCTCACCGCTGTGCTCGCGCAGGGCCTGCGCTATGGCGCGAGCGACATTGGCAAGGCAGAGAAGGTCAATGTCGAATATGTCTCCGCCAACCCGACCGGGCCGATGCATGTCGGTCACGGACGCGGCGCGGTGTTCGGCGATGCGCTCGCCAATCTGCTCGCCTTCACCGGCTTCGCGGTGACGCGCGAGTATTACATCAACGACGCGGGCGCCCAGGTCGACGTGCTCGCGCGCTCCGCATTCTTGCATTATCGTGAGGCGCTCGGCGAAGAGGTCGGCGCCATTCCGGAAGGCCTTTATCCCGGCGACTATCTGAAGCCGGTCGGGGCGGCGCTTGTCGCCGAGCATGGCGATACGCTGAAGAAGAAACCGGAAGCCGAATGGCTGCCGGTTGTGCGCAAAAAAGCCATCGCGATGATGATGGACATGATCCGCGACGATCTCGGCGCGCTCAATGTCCGGCACGAGACATTCTTCTCCGAGCGTTCGCTCACCGAGCCGAAGGACGATGTCGGTGCCACCATCGAGTGGCTGCGTGGGCGTGGCGAAGTGTTCGAGGGACGTCTGCCGCCGCCCAAGGGCGCGCCGGTGGAAGACTGGGAGGATCGCGAGCAGACGCTGTTCCGCTCGACCGATTTCGGCGACGACGTCGACCGTCCGCTGAAGAAGTCCGACGGCAGCTACACCTATTTTGCCGCCGACATCGCCTATCACAAATCCAAATTCGACCGCGGCTTTCGCGCCATGATCGACGTCTGGGGCGCCGACCATGGCGGCTATATCAAGCGGATGCAGGCGGCGGTGAAGGCGGTGAGCGGCGGCGAGGCTGCGCTCGACGTCAAGCTGGTGCAGCTGGTGCGGCTCTTGCGCGGCGGCGAGTCGGTGAAGATGTCGAAGCGCTCCGGCGATTTCGTCACGCTGCGTGAGGTGGTCGACGAAGTCGGCCGCGACGCCGTGCGCTTCATGATGCTCTACCGCAAGAACGATGCGGTGCTCGATTTCGACCTCGCCAAGGTGATCGAGCAGTCGCGCGACAACGCTGTGTTCTACGTGCAGTACGGGCACGCCCGCGGCCAGTCCGTGTTTCGCAACGCCCGCGAGCTGGTCCCCGATCTGCCCGAGGACGGACGCGAGCGTGCGAAGGCTCTGTCGAAGGCCCGACTCTCACGCCTCGACGATCCGGCCGAGCTGTCGATCTTGCGCAAGCTCGCACTCTATCCGCGGCTGGTGGAGGCGGCGGCGCTCGCTCACGAGCCGCATCGGATTTCCTTTTATTTGTATGAGCTTGCGAGCGAGTTCCACGCGCAATGGACGCGCGGCAAGGACCTGCCTCATTTACGCTTCATTATCCAGAATGATCCAGAACTGACCGTGGCGCGCTTGGCACTGGTGCAAGGTGTCGTCACCGTCCTCGCCTCCGGGCTCGCCTTGCTCGGTGTCGAAGCGCCCGATGAGATGCGCTAGTCTTTTTTCGACTGACGTAGGGCGCTGGGGGAAAAGAAAAGCGATCGTTGCGCATGCCTTTACGCCTAGTGCCCCGAACTCGAAGTTCGCGCGCACATCGCGGCAAGCTCGATCGCGAACTTCGAGTTCGGGGCACTAGTATTCATATGCGTTCCAGTGTCCCTTTAATTCCGAAGTTCGCTCCTGACTCGCTCCGGGGTCTGGCGAACTTCGGAATTGGGACACTGGCGCTGCACGACGCGTAGATCGGGGCTGGAATGGCGGACAATTACAATCAGCGATCCAATCGTCCGAATGACCCATACGCGCGTCCGGCGGAGCAGCCGGCAGCCGCATCCAACGATCCCCTTGCCGAGCTTGCACGCCTGATCGGGCAAACCGATCCGTTCGGAGAGTTCGGCCGCGATGCGCGCCGCGCCGCGGCGCCGCCGCAGGCGCCTGCACCCGCGCGCAAGGCTGCCGCCGATCCTGCCGACTGGGGTGACGCCCCGTTGAGCGCACCGCTCGTTGCCGAGCCGCGTCAGCCGGCCACGCCGGCGGGCTACGCGGCGCAACCCGTGTTCGCACCGTCCGCGGCGCCGCAGGTGCAGACGCGCGGCATGCCGTCCTTCAGCGCGCCGAGCTTTGAGCATGTGGTCGAGCCGCACGGGCAGGGCGAGGGCTACGAAGCCGGCTATGACCAGGCCGGCTATGCGGAGCCGCAGCACGATGCCGCCGGCGATGACGGGGATGCGTATTACCAGCATGGCTCTGGCGAAGGGCAGGACATCTACGACGATGTCCCGCCGCGCCGCCGCCGGCGCATCGTCGCCATCGCCTCGGTCTCGGCCCTGATCATCCTCGGCGTTGCCGGGGCGTGGGGCTATCGCAGCATGTTCGGGCCGTCGGGCTCGAAGGCGCCGCCGCCGGTGATCAAGGCCGACACTACGCCGAGCAAGGTCGTGCCGCCGCAGAGCGCCGACAATTCGGCCAGCAAGCAGATCTACGATCGCATCGGCGACAGCCAGGGCGACAAGGTCGTCTCCCGCGAGGAGACGCCGGTCGACGTGAAGCCGACCGCGCCGCCCCCGCGCGTCGTGTTCCCGGCCGCGGGCAATGGGCAGCCTTCAGTCGTGGCGCCGCCCGGTCCGGGGCCGGTGGCCATCAATCCCACCGGCAACGAGCCGAAAAAAATCAGGACCATCGTGATCCGTCCGGATCAGCCCGTGCTGCAGGAAGCCGGCATGCCTGTCGTTGCGCGGCCGTCAGCACCAACGCCGCCTCCGCCGCCGCCGACCCGTACCGCCGCCGTTGCGCCGGCCGCTGTGAGCGACGCGCCCAATGCCGCGGCTCCGCCGCCGGCTCCAGCCGCGCGGCCCGCGCCGGTTCGTCCGGCTGCCGCGCCCGTGCAACAGGCCGCCGCCGACCCCAACGCGCCACTGTCGTTGTCGCCCGGCGCCAAGCCACGCACGCCGCCGGCGAGGCTCGCCAGTAATCCGCCGGCCGCCGCGGCCGCGCCTGCCGCAAGCGGTGGCGGTCCAGGCCACTACGTGCAGGTCTCCTCCCAGCGCAGCGAGGCGGAAGCGCAAAGCGCTTATCGCTCGCTCGCGGCCAAATACCCGAACGTGCTGGGCAACCGCGCGCTGGTGATCCGCAAGGCCGAGATCGCCGGCAAGGGGACCTACTATCGCGCGACGGTGGGTCCGTTCGGCTCGAGCGAAGAGGCCAGCCAGCTTTGCAGCGAGCTCAAGGCCGCAGGCGGGGCCTGCATCGTCCAGAGGAATTAGCGGGCCTAATCTTGACCCTGGCCGCGACCGCGGGGTAACCCCGGCGCCAATGGCGCCGCGCGCATTCATCACTGGCCTCAGCGGGTTGACGCTTACTCCGGATGAGCGCGCCTTCTTGCGGGAAGCCGCGCCCTGGGGCCTGATCGTCTTCAAGCGTAATGTCAGCGATCCGGCGCAACTAACTGCGCTGGTTGCGGCTTTCCGCGAAGCAGTCGGCTGGCAGGCGCCGGTTCTCGTCGACCAGGAGGGCGGTCGCGTCCAGCGGCTCGGCCCGCCGCATTGGCCGCCCTATCCGCCGGGCGCTGCCTATGCCGCGATCTATGACCGTGACCCGGCTGCTGGGCTCACCGCGGCGCGGCTCGGCGCGCGCCTCATCGCGTCTGATCTGCATGCGCTCGGGATCGATGTGGATTGCCTGCCACTCGCCGATGTGCCGGTTCCCGGCTCCGACAATGTCATCGGCGATCGCGCCTATGGCGAGCGGCCGGACAAGGTCGCGGCGCTCGCCGGCGCGGTCGCCGCCGGGCTCCTCAATGGCGGCGTTCTGCCCGTGCTCAAGCATATGCCGGGCCACGGCCGCGCCACCGCCGACAGCCATTTGCGCCTGCCGGTGGTCGCGACCGAGCGCGCGGTGCTGGAAACGAGCGATTTCGCGGCCTTCCGGCCCCTGGCCAACCTGCCTTTGGGCATGACCGCGCATGTTGTGTTTAGTGCCATCGACCCCGTCGCGCCGGCCACGACTTCGGCCACAATGGTGCGGGAAGTGATTCGGCGTGGAATCGGGTTCCAAGGCTTGCTGATGAGCGACGACATCTCCATGGGCGCCCTGTCGGGGACGCTGGCGGAACGCAGCGTGGCCGCGCTCGCGGCCGGCTGCGATCTTGTCCTGCTTTGCAACGGCAAGCTCGACGAGATGCGTGCGGTGGCGGGCGCGGTTCCGCAGTTGTCCGGTGAAGCTGGTCAGCGGGCGCAGGCAGCGCTTGCGGCGCGCAAAGCGCCGGGCGAATTCGATGCCGAGGGTGCGCGGGCTATCTTTGCGGCGATGTTGGCTGGCGAACAGGTGAAGACGTCATGATGATTGCGGATGAGACGCCTTTCGAGACCGAATTGACCGAAGAGCGCGGCTCGACCGAGCCGGCGCTGATGGTCGACGTCGAGGGTTTCGAAGGCCCGCTCGATCTGCTGCTCACGCTCGCGCGCCAGCAGAAGGTGGACCTCGCGAAAATCTCCATTCTCGCTCTGGCCGATCAGTACCTCGCCTTCATCGAGGAGGCGCGCAAGTTGCGGCTGGAGCTCGCCGCCGATTACCTGGTGATGGCGGCGTGGCTCGCTTATCTGAAATCGCGGTTGCTCTTACCCGATGCATCGCCCGCCAGCGGACCGAGTGCTGAAGATCTCGCCACCGCGCTCGCCTATCGCCTGCGCCGGCTCGAAGCGTTCCGCAAGCTCGCCGGCGATCTGATGGGACGTCCGCAGCTCGATCGCGATGTCTTCGCGCGCGGGGCGCCGGAGCCGATCGCCGAGATCAAGCAGCCGGAATGGACGGCAACGCTCTACGACCTGCTCAGCTCCTATGCGCGGCAGCGCCAGACCAAGGCGCTCGCGCACCTGCACTATGCCAAGCGTAAGGTGTGGTCGCTGGCGGAAGCGCGCGAGGCGCTCGAACGCCTGGTCGGTGAAGCCAGCGATTGGACGCAGCTCGATGAATATCTGATCAGCTATCTGGTCGAGCCCTCGCTCGTTGCTACTGTGTTCGCATCGAGCTTCGCCTCGGCGCTGGAGCTGGTGCGCGAAGGCGTCGCCGAATTGCATCAGAAAGAAGCCTTCGCTCCGATTTTTGTGCGCAAGCGCGCTGTCAAGGGAGAAATCGCGCCTGAGTTTGGCGTATCAAACGACAATGCAGGACTTTCATGAGGAGACGCCTTCGATGGCTCGGTTGGCCGAAAAGCTCGTGATCGTATCGTCTGACGATCAGGAACAAGCGGAGAGCGAGGCGGTGACGTCGGCGCGACCGGAAGAACTGCGTCTGCTCGAGGCGCTGCTGTTTGCCTGCAAGGAGCCGCTCGACGAGGGCACGCTGGCGAAGCAATTGCCCGCGGGTGTCAATGTGCACGAGACGCTGCTCAAGCTGCAGGCCGAATATGTCTCGCGCGGCGTCAATCTCGTGCGCGTCGGCAAGAAGTGGACGTTCCGCACCGCGGCCGATCTCAATTGGCTGCTCACCAAGAACATCGTGGAGACGCGCAAGCTTTCGCGTGCCGCGATCGAGACGCTGGCGATCATCGCCTATCACCAGCCGGTGACGCGCGCCGAAATCGAGGACATTCGCGGCGTTGTCGTCTCCAAGGGCACCGTCGACGTGCTGCTGGAGACCGGCTGGATCCGTCCGCGCGGCCGCCGCAAGGCGCCGGGGCGGCCGGTCACCTACGGCACCACGGAGACCTTCCTCTCGCATTTCGGCTTGGAAGCGGTCGGCGATCTGCCAGGCCTCGACGAGCTCAAGGGCGCCGGGATGCTCGACGGTCGTCTGCCGCCGGGCTTCGATGTTCCAATGCCGTCCGACGACAGCACGCTCCGCGAGGACGAGGACCCGCTCGAGCCGGGCGATCTCGATCTAGGCCTGGCGCCCGCGCCGACGCCCGAGGATAAATCCTAACTCCTTGAATTAACCTTCGTTTGCGACGCTGCGCCGCGGTACTTTTGCACCGCGGAAGTCCTTGTTTTTGCCGTGTGCCGAGCCTAGGTTTCGGGCAGACAGCAAAACAAACGGATAGATGCGGGACCGGTACGGCCGGTGGCTGCGGAGGAACAATCAAATGGGTAGCTTCAGCGCGGTGCACTGGCTGCTGGTGGCGATCGTCGTCCTGGTCTTGTTCGGCGGTCGCGGCAAGATCTCGTCCCTGATGGGCGACTTTGCCCAGGGCATCAAAGCCTTCAAGAAGGGCATGTCGGACGACGAGAGCGCCGACAAGAAAGACACGAAGACCATCGATCATCAGCAGGCAGCGGCTTCCGTCGAGAAGACGGACCGCAAGGTCGAAGGCTCGGTGTCCTGATCGCGTTTCGCCGCAGGCGGCGATCTGCTTCGATCGAGGCGAGTTGAATTTCCATGTTCGAACTGGATTGGGGCAAGCTCGTCATTATCGGCGTCGTGGCGTTGATCGTCATCGGCCCGAAAGAGTTGCCTGGCGTGCTTCGCACCATCGGCCAATGGATGGGCAAGGTGCGGCGCATGGCCTCCGAGTTCCAGGGTCAGTTCCAGGAAGCGATGCGCGAGGCCGAGATGGCCGACCTGAAGAAGCAGGTCGACGACATCAGCGCCGCAGCGAGCGGGGTGGGCAATTTCGATCCGCTGGCCAGCGCCCACAAGGAACTCGAGAGCGCGATGACCGATACGCCGGCAACGCCATCGCCCTCGACTGCGGCGTCATCGCCGAGTGTCGAGGCGCCGGCCGCCGAGCCCGCACCTGAGGTTGCGATCCCCGCGACCGAGCCTGCGCCGCCGGTGAGCGAAAAAGATTTCGCCGCGCCTGAACCCGTCCCTCCGAAGGAGGGGGGAGAGCGCGCGGCATGACCCACGAGGACATCGAGTCCACCAAGGCACCGCTGATCGAGCATCTGATCGAGCTGCGCGCGCGGCTGATCAAGGCGCTGATCGCCTTCGTGGTGATGTTCGTGCTGTGCTTCATCTTCGCCAAGCAGATCTACAACATCCTGGTGCAGCCCTTCGTCTGGGTCGCGGGGCCCGAGCACTCGAAGTTCATCTACACCGCGCTGCTCGAATATTTCGTCACCCAGCTCAAGCTGGCGATGTTCGGCGCTGCCTTCCTTTCATTCCCGGTAATCGCCGCGCAGCTCTACAAATTTGTCGCCCCCGGCCTCTATCGGCACGAGCGCAACGCGTTCCTGCCGTATCTCATCGCCACGCCGATCTTCTTTCTGCTCGGCTCGCTGCTCGTCTACTTCCTGGTGTTCCCGATGCTGGTGCGTTTCTCGCTCGGCATGCAGCAACTGGGCGGCAGCGAGGCGCAGATCGAGCTGATGCCGAAAGTCGGCGAATATCTCTCGCTGATGATGTCGCTGGTGCTGGCCTTCGGGGTCGCCTTCCAGCTCCCCGTGGTGCTGACCTTGCTCGGACGCGTCGGCATCATCACCTCGGACCAGCTGCGCAAGCAGCGGCGCTATTTCGTCGTCGTCGCCTTCATCGTTTCCGCGGTGCTCACGCCACCCGACGTGCTCAGCATGATGTCGCTCGCTTTGCCGCTGCTGATCCTGTTCGAGGGCTCGGTGTGGTCGGTGCGCATGGTGGAAAAACGCCAGGCCGCGGCCGCCGCCGAGGAGGCGGCGACGGCCAAGCCGGCGGAATAGTTTCGCGTATTGGTGCGTTGATATTGACTTCGTCATGCCCGGCTTTATGCCGGGCATCCACGTCTTGAGACTCTGTTGCGCGAAAGCGCCGAAAAAGCCCCGCCATGTACGACATCAAATGGATTCGCGAGCATCCCGAGGCCTTTGACCGCGGGCTCACGCGCCGCGGGCTGGAGCCGCTGTCGGGCAAGCTCCTGGCGCTGGACGAGCGCCGGCGTGCGCTGATCCTCAAGCTCGAGCAGGCGCAGGCGCGACGGAACGCTGCCTCGAAGGAGATCGGCGAGGCGAAGAAAGCCAAGGACGAGCCCCGCGCCGGCACGCTGATGGCCGAGGTCGGTGAGCTGAAAGCCGCGATCCCGGCGATGGAGGCGCAGGAGAAGGAGGCGTCTGCAGCGCTCGACAAGGAGCTCGCGCAAATCCCCAACACGCCGTTCGACGAGGTGCCGGATGGCGCGGACGCGAACGGCAATGTCGAGCATCACAAGTTTGGCGCCAGGCGCGATTATGCCTTCAAGCCCAAGCAGCATTTCGAGCTCGGTGAAGCGCTCGGCATGATGGATTTCGAGCTGGCCGCCAAGCTCTCCGGCGCGCGCTTTGTCGTGCTGCAGAAGGGCCTCGCTCGCCTCGAACGCGCGCTCGGGCAGTTCATGCTCGATGTGCATACGGGTGAGCACGGCTACACCGAGGTCAATCCGCCGTTGCTGGTGCGCGATGACGTGATGTTCGGGACGGCGCAGTTGCCGAAATTCGCCGACGATCAATTCTACGCGGGCAGCAAGGCCGCCATCGAAGAGGACGACGGCTATTGGCTGATACCAACCGCCGAAGTGCCGCTCACCAACCTTGTCCGCGAGTCGATCGTCGAGGAAGACGCGCTGCCGTTGCGGCTCACCGCCTGCACGCCGTGCTTCCGCGCCGAGGCCGGCGCCGCCGGCAAGGACACGCGCGGGATGATCCGCCAGCATCAGTTCACCAAAGTGGAGCTCGTTTCCGTCACCACGCCGGAGGCGAGCAGGGACGAACACGAGCGCATGCTTGCCTGCGCCGAGGAAATCCTGCGCCGGCTCGATCTGCACTATCGCGTGGTGACGCTATGCACCGGCGACATGGGCTTTGCCGCACAGAAGACCTACGACATCGAGGTGTGGCTGCCGGGCCAGAACATGTTCCGCGAAATCTCGTCGTGTTCGTTGTGCGGCGAGTTCCAGGCGCGGCGCATGAATGCGCGCTACAAGGCGAAGAAGGGCGGTAATCATCCGGTGCACACGCTCAACGGCTCCGGCGTTGCCGTCGGCCGCGCGCTCATCGCGGTGATGGAGACCTATCAGCAGGAGGGCGGCGGCATCGCCGTGCCCGCCGCGCTCGCGCCTTACATGGGTGGGTTGAAGATGATCGAGCGAATGTAGGCGACCAATTCAGCCGGCGAGCGGGTCCAGCCATTTCAAATCACGAAATCGCGCAAAATCGCCGTCGGTCGAACAGAGCGTCAGACCGTGCTCGATCGCCAGTGCTGCGAGGTGGGCGTCGGAAACGAGGTTGCCTTGCACGCCGGGTTGGCCGAGCAGGTTGGCGAAAACCTGGGAGTGACGTTCTGTCGGGTGTGGTGTCCACACCGTTTCGCAACGCAGCCAATCCTCCACTTGTTTCCAGGCAGTCACCATCGTGAGCGGACGAGCGAAGGCGCGCGGATTGGTCGTGATGCGCAGGAAGCCAACGACCGAAGGCCACGGAATTCCGACGCGCGGCGGGCCGGCGAGCTTTTCGTCAAGCCATTGGCGCGCCGCCACATGCTGTGAAGCGTCGGTGTTGGTCGCGTAAATCAGAAGATTGACGTCGACCAGGATCACTTGAAGCTTTCACCCTCGAGTAGGGCAAGTGTTTCGGCAATATTGTCGACATTCACGAGCGACCGGCCCATCGCGAATGTCGCGGTGCGAAACGGCTTTCGCCGTTTGGGTGCGCCGTCCGTCTCGCGTAACCCGCGTCGCAGGAGGTCGTTGACGACATCCTTCAAGCTGGTGTCGCGTTCGCGCTGGAGGCGCTCAAGTTGCTTCGCCACGTCGTCGTCGATGGTGAGGGTCGTTCTCATGCATCAAAACATAATCGCATTGATGCCTTGATGTCAATGTTGGTAAGTGCGCGGGGGACGGGCGGTGCGCGCTACCCTCTTGCTCTAGGGCTCCGACCTGTGGGACGTGGAGCTTTGGCTGAGCTGCGAAAGCAAGGCTCCAACCCGCACTGCTGGACGATATGCGCATTCTCATTACCAACGACGACGGCATTCACGCGCAGGGCTTAGAGGCCTGCGAAACGATCGCGCGCACGCTGTCCGACGATATCTGGATCGTGGCACCGGAGACCGATCAGTCCGGCGTATCGCATTCGCTCTCGCTCAACGATCCGCTGCGCCTGCGCGAGGTCGGCGAGCGGCACTTTGCGGTGAAGGGCACGCCCACCGACTGCGTGATCATGGGCGCGCGCCACATCATGAAGCAGAAGCCGGATCTGGTGCTCTCCGGCGTCAATCGCGGACGCAATTGCGCCGAGGACGTCACCTATTCGGGCACCGTCGCCGGCGCCATCGAAGGCACCGTGCTCGGCATTCCCTCTTTCGCGCTGTCGCAGGCCTACACCTCGCTCAATCGCCACAAGCCGCATTGGGCGACCGCGATCAAGTTCGCACCCGATCTCATCCGTCGCGTGCTGGCGAACGGTCTGCCGCCCGACGTGCTGATCAACATCAATTTCCCCGACTGTCCGCCGGAAGCCGTCGCCGGCGTCGCTGTCGCGGCGCAAGGCAAGCGCGATCAGGAACTGCTGCGCCTCGACGCGCGCCACGACGGCCGTGGCAACCCGTATTACTGGATCGCCTTCGAGCGTGGCCCGATGCCGCAGGTGCGCCACGGCACCGATCTCTACGCGCTCGGCGAGAACCGCATCGCGGTCACGCCGCTGAAGCTCGATCTCACCGACGAGCCGTTCATGACCAAGCTCGCTGAGTTGTTTGACTGATCCGCGCCGCCCTGTGGAAAGCGTGAGCATGCTGTTGGCAACGTGTTGGCAACTGCAAAAAATTCGCGTGGCCTCTTTTTCTCGGCATGTCGCACGCCTATAACAACGTTTATCCCTTCCCATTTCCAAGGGGCATTGGCCAGTGCAACTGATGCGGGGAGGGTGGCGGTGGCCGGGCGAGAGCGGGCTGCATTCCCGCAGGAGACCGGCGGCCCAAGTCGCGAAGGTCCTGGCGCCAGGAGCCCTGGCGTTATCGCAGCGGAGGCCAATAATGGTCAGGCCTCCGGGGGCCCGCGAAGCAAGCCGTAACCCATCGCGCGCGGGATATCTCGATCCGACGAGACCTGCGGTTTGACTACCAATTGCCTTCGTTCCGCGAGGGGCGAAGGATCCGTAGATCCCGAAGGATCACGGATGTCCCGCGCGCCCTTGGTCTTCCGACGGCGCTGATTTCAAAAAAATCGACGCCGCGTCGAAATGGCGAAGCTTTGGTCGAAGGCCACGGACAAGCCGGGCTGTTTGACATCGTTAATCCGTAACCTCCAACCTCATGCTGAGGAGCGTACGAAGTGCGCGTCTCGAAGCATGAGGCCGCGTCGGTGCGGCCTTGTGCTTGTTGCCATCCTTCGAGACGCGTTGCTTCGCAACGCTCCTCAGGATGAGTTCGACCGTGTTGCGCGAGAGCGGCGATCGACTACCGCGAACTCGCCGCGGCCTTCTTGCCGTCGTCGATCAGCGTCAGCAGCGTGCGCTTGAGGTCGTCGAGCTGGAACGGTTTCTGCAACGTCATGCGGTCGCGATAGGGCTCGGGGAGGCCGCGACCACCATAACCGGTGACGAAGACGAAGGGCACGCCGCGGCCGTCGAGAATATCCGAGACCGGATAAACCTCCTGGCCATCGAGATTGACGTCGAGGATGGCGACGTCGAACTCGGTCGAATGCGCGAGCTCGGTCGCTTCGGTCACCGTGCCCGCCGCCGCGGCGACGGTGAAGCCGATCTCCGCCAGCATATCCTCGAGCAGCATGCGGATGAGGTATTCGTCCTCGACGACGAATACGCGAAGGCTCGATCCGTTCGTCGTCATGACCGGCTCCCCGTGCTCAACGGCAGATCGAACACGCAAGTGAGGCCGCTTTTCGCAAAGTCTACCTTCACCTTGCCGCCGGCGTCCTCGGACAGCCCGCTGATCAGCCGCGTTCCGAAGCCGCGGCGCTTGGGCTGGCGCACCGGCGGTCCGCCGACCTCTTCCCAGCGGATCAGCAACCGCGCTGGCTTACCGTCGCCAACCTCCCAGCGCACCAGCACGCACCCGTTCGCGTTCGACAGCGCGCCGTATTTCGCCGCATTGGTCGCGAGCTCGTTGAAGGCCATCACCAGTGCCACCGCGGTTTTTGGTCCGACGCGGACGTCGCTTTGCTCGCCGAGATCATAGCGCGGTTTGCCGACGCCCCGGTAGGGACCGAGGACCCGCTCCAGCATGACCCGTAGTGACGCACCTTCCCAGTTACTTTCGGTCAAAAGATTGTGTGCTTCGGCGAGCGCCATGATGCGCGCCTCGAAGCCGGCGCGGAACGCCTCGGCGGTATCGGCGTTGCGCAATGTCTGCGTGGCGATCGAGAGCACGATGGCGAGCGTATTCTTCACGCGGTGATTGAGCTCGGCGAGGAGCAGATCCTGGTGCTGCTCGACCCGCGTGCGCTCGGTGATCTCCCGGCGCAGCGAGTCCTCGATGTCCTTGCGGTCGGTGACGTCGAGCGAGATACCGGCCATGCGCAACGGCTTGCCGTCGGTATCGTAGCTGGCATGGCCGCGCACGCGCAGCCAATGCACGCTGCCGTCCGGCCAGATCACCCGGTACTCGATGTCGAGCGCGGTCTTGCTGCGCACCGCCTCCTCGATCGCGTCCTCGTGCAGCGCGCGGTCCTCGGGATGGATCGAGGCGAGCAGCATCTCATAGGTGAACTCGTCCTGCGGCGCGCGGCCCCAGTTGGCCTTGTAGATCTCGGAGGTGATCAGCCGCTCGCGGATCGGGTCCATTTCCCAATAGCCGAGCCGGCCGGCGTCGAGAGCGAAGGCGAGCCGTGCCTCGCTCTGGCCCAGCGCCTGCGCCGCCTCGGCGCGCTGGCGTTCGCGCTCATAGGCCAGAGCCTCGGCCATGGCGGCGGCGACCTGCTGGCCGACGAGATTGTAGAACGAGCGATATTCGTCATCGAGCGCGCGGCGCGGGCTCACCGCGGCGACGAGGATGGCTTCGGCGTTTTCGTGGCCGGGCACCACGACAGGCAGCACGATTGCCGAGCGCGGCGATACCGGCCAGGCGCCCGACGGCAATTTGCCGAGCCGTGACGGCAGCCGCGTGATCTCGACAATGTGGTTGGTGCGCGCGACTTCGCCGAGCGACCACGGGTCATGCGTAGTGATGTCGATAAGCTCGGGGCTGGCGCTCGATCCGGGCGCGATACCGGCGGTGGCAGCGAGATGCGCGTGTCGGCGCTCCTCGTCGAGCAGGTAGATCATCGCGAAAGGAACGTCGTGGCCGTTGAGCGCGAGTGCCGCCGCGGCGGCGCGGCAAGCCTCGTAAGGCGTCTCCGCACGCGCGCGCGCCGCGAGGTCGCGCAGCGTCCGCAAGCGCCGTTCGCGGATCACCTGGCTCGTCGTCTCGATGACCGGCGTGAACACGCCGGCAACGCGGCCGCTCTCATCACGAATGGGGCTGTAAGAGAAGGTGAGATAGGTCTCCTCGTCATAGCCGTGGCGGTTCATCACCAGCAGCAGGTCGCGCGCCTGGGTGGCTTCGCCGGTGCGCATCACGCCCTCGAGCATCGGGCCGACGACGGACCACACGTCGCCCCAGACCTCGCGGCCGGGACGCCCGAGTGCCCGCGGATGCTTGTCGCCGAGGATCGGCCGGTAGTCGTCGTTGTAGATGCTGACGAATTCCGGCCCCCACCACAGCACGATGGGAAAGCGGCTCTCCAGACAGATGCCGATGGACGTCTTCAGGCTCTGTGGCCAGTGTTCCGCGGGGCCGAGCGGCGTGCGGGACCAATGATGCCGCGCGAGCAGCGAAGCCATCTCGCTTGCGCTCGTGGCGTCTAGGGCCTCCCGATCACTCTCGGCAGTCGGACTTAAACGATGCAAGGCACACTCCCCCGGATCGTGCTAAACCCCGATCGGTGGAAAAAGTTCCATTTAGCGAAGACAAATAACGGCAGCCTGTAGAGGCGGTTACGGCTGCATTGCCGCAGCGGAAGAGTAGGCTGCGGATAAGACAAGGTGATGCCGTGGCGGCGCTCCCGAAAGGCGACGATATCGACCGGATGGGCTTCATGCTGACCCTGCGGCGGCGGGGGATCAGCGATCAGGCGGTCTTGCGCGCCATGGACGAGGTGCCGCGCGAACAGTTCGTCGAGCACGATTACAACGATGTCGCTTATGCCGACCAGGCGCTGCCGATCAATTGCGGGCAGACGATCAGCCAGCCCTATGTCGTCGCTTATATGACCGAGCAGCTCGGCTTGCGCGCCAATCATCGCGTGCTCGAGATCGGCACCGGCTCCGGCTATCAAGCCGCGATTTTGTCGCGCATGGCGCGCGAAGTGATCAGTATCGAACGTTACCGGACGCTCGCGGAGACAGCGCGCGGGCGGTTGGCGTCGTTGGGCTACAGCAATGTCGAGGTGCTTGTCGGCGATGGCTTTAGCGGCGCGCCGGATCACGCGCCGTTCGATCGCATCATTGTCACCGCGGCCGCGGCGGAGATTCCGCAGGAGCTTGTCGACCAGCTCGCGGGCGAGGGTGGTGTGATGATTTTGCCACTCGGCGCGCATAACGGACCGCAAGAACTCATCAAGCTTACCAAGTCGGAAACGGGCCTCGCGCGCGAAGAACTCATCGCCGTGCGCTTTGTGCCGCTTTTGCGGGGACAAGCGCGGGAGTTGTAAGGCGCACTGTACGCTTTTCGACGTTTCACCGGCCGACAAGGCTTAAAGCCTTGTTTACTAGGCACGTGTTTATTCAATTACTCACCATTGTGCGTATTGTGTGAGTAACCACATGCCGTGCCCTGCCGCGTCGTCCCGCTCGCAGCTCTGGTTTCGCGTTTCGGTTGCGACGCTCATTGCGCTGGGGACCGCCAGCTGCTCCAACTCGGCGCGGTTTGAATCCGCGCCGCCGGCCGATGTGACCGGCTCTGTCTCCCGGCAGCCGCAACCGAGCCACCACGTCGAGAGCACGCCGCTGCCGGCGCCGAGCCGTCCGGCGACCGTCGCCGCGGTTCCGCAGGGCGGCGTCTCCGGTGGCGCTCCTGGCCTCGGCGCTTATCGTCCGGCTCCTGCCGCCCGCAACGACATCACCGGCTCGGTCAGCGCGCCGGCCACGCATCACGCTGCTGCAGCGCCGGTACCGGCCGCGGGCTGGACCTGGGAGGGGGGCACCCCGATCGTCGTCGGCAATGGCGAGACGCTTGAGATCATCGCGCGCAAATACGGCGTGCCGGCTTCCGCAATCATGCAGGCAAACGGCATCAGCCACGCCAGCATGGTGAAGCCGGGCCAGCATCTCGTCATTCCGCGCTACGTGTCGAGCACTGCGAGTGTTGCTCCGGCCCCGGTGGCGGCGAAGCCCGCCGTCGCTCCGGCCACGGTTGTCGCGCCGCACCGGCAGCAGACCGTCGATATCATCCACACGGTCGCCCCCGGCGAGAGCCTGATCAAGATCGCCAAGATGTATGGCAAGCCGCTCGCCGAAGTGGCGAAGGCGAACAATATCGAGCCCTACACCAAGGTGAACATGGGCGATCGCCTGACCATTCCGCATGTGCGCCAGAGCATGCTGACGACGCAGTCGATCGCGCAGCAGCAGGCGATGCCGCAAGTCGCGCAGCCGCGCACGGTGCCGGTCGCCAGCGCCGAGCCAGTGCAGAACGTGCGTATCGCAACGCCTGCCGCGGAAACGCCGGCAGCGACGACCACGACCAAGAGCGCGGAAGCCGCCGGCGCGCTGCCGTCATTCCGCTGGCCGGTGCGCGGCCGCGTCATCGCCGGATTCGGGCCGAAGCCGAACGGGCAGCAGAACGACGGCATCAATCTCGCCGTGCCGGAAGGCACGCCGGTGAAGGCCGCCGAAGACGGCGTCGTCGCCTATGCCGGCAACGAGCTCAAGGGCTACGGCAATCTCGTGCTGGTGCGTCACGCCAACGGCTACGTCTCAGCCTATGCGCATGCGAGCGAGCTTCTGGTGAAGCGCGGCGACAGCGTGAAGCGCGGGCAGGTCATCGCCAAGTCCGGTCAGACCGGCAACGTCACCTCGCCGCAGCTGCACTTCGAGATCCGCAAGGGCTCGGCGCCGGTCGATCCGCAGCAGTATCTCAACGGCGCTTAATTCAGTCCTTCAACGTCACGCCGAGGCGGCTGGCCGCTTCCTGGATGAATTTGCACCTCGCGCCGCCGAGCGTAGCGAGGGTCCGGCGCGAGCAACAAGACCTAATCCTTCAACGCCACGCCGAGGCGGCCGGCCGCTTCCTGGATGAATTGCCAGGCAACGCGGCCCGAGCGCGAGCCGCGCGTGGTCGCCCATTCGAGCGCCTCGCGGCGCAGGTCTTCGCCGGTGAGCGGGATCTTGTAGTGCGCGATATAGCCCTCGACCATCGCCAGGAACTCGTCCTGGCTGCAGCGGTGGAAGCCGAGCCATAAACCGAAGCGGTCGGAGAGCGACACCTTCTCCTCCACGGTCTCGCCGGGATTGATCGCGGTCGAGCGCTCGTTCTCCATCATGTCGCGCGACATCAGGTGCCGACGGTTCGAGGTCGCGTAGAAGATCACGTTGTCGGGACGCCCCTCGATGCCACCCTCGAGAACCGCCTTGAGCGATTTGTACGACGTGTCGTCATTGTCGAAGGACAGATCGTCACAGAACACGATGAAGCGGTAAGGCGCGGGACGCACCAGCGTCATCAGCTCGGGCAGGCTCTCGATGTCCTCGCGATGGATTTCGACGAGCTTGAGCGGCGCCTGCTTGCCGTTCTTGCCGAGCGTGCGGTTGACAGCCGCATGCGCGGCCTTGACTAGCGACGATTTGCCCATGCCGCGCGCGCCCCAGAGGAGCGCGTTGTTCGCCGGGAGCGCGCGCGCGAAGCGCTCGGTATTGTCGATGAGCACGTCGCGCATGCGGTCGATGCCCTTGAGCAGCGACATCTCGACGCGATTGACCCGCGGCACCGGAATGAGATGCCCGCCGGGATGCCAGACGAAGGCGTCGGCGGCGGTGAAATCGGTCTCACTCGTTGCGCGCGGCGCGAGCCGCTCCAGCGCCGTAGCCACGCGCTCCATCAGCTCCGCAGGAGGGCCGTTGCGCTTTCGGGTCTTGGCAGGGTGCTTCTTGCTCTTCGTCTTGGATCTGGCCATGCGGGTCCTTGCGATGTCGCGGTGCTTTTAGCGCATGTCCGCGGAGCCTGGGAACCGGTTTGGGAAGAGGTGCCATGCCGGCGGGAATCGTGCGCGATCGGCACCCCGGCCGACGCCTCCGCGGCCCCACAAAAACCTCGGTTTTATGGCCATTTCGTAACATTGCAATTGGGCGGGCGGCCGCTATAGTCCGCGCGAATTTTCCGCCGCGCGAGACCGGGTCGGACACCGATCCACGCGCGAAATCTTAAAGGATCCCACGATGTTCATTACGCCCGCCTTTGCCCAGGGCTCGCCGTTTGGCGGGGACAGCCCGATCGGCATGCTGGTGCCGCTCGCCCTCATTTTCGTCATCATGTACTTCCTCGTTCTGCGTCCGCAGCAGAAGAAGGTGAAGCAGCACCAGGAGATGGTGAAGAATGTGCGCCGCGGTGACACCGTGGTCACCAATGGCGGGCTGGTCGGCAAGGTGACCAAGGTCGTCGACGACGACCAGATCGAGATCGAAATCGCGGACGATGTGCGCATCCGGCAGATGCGCTCCATGCTCGCCGACGTGCGCGCCAAGGGCGAGCCGGTGAAGGACGAGGCGGCGACGGCGACGTAAGTCGTCGACTAGTGCCCGCTTTCCGAAGTTCGTGATACATCTCGGCACGCTCGTGCGCGAACTTCGGAAAGCAAAGGGCACTAGCAAAGTATGTGACTTTTCTAGTGCCGCTTTTCGATTTGAAGTTCCCAATCGAGATTGCGGCTGGCGGTGTAGGAACTTCAAATCGGCGGCACTAGTCTCGAGATAACATCATGCTGTATTTCACACGGTGGAAGGCGATAGCGATTCTGTTGACGGCGCTGATCGTCTGCCTCTTCGCCGTGCCGAATTTCTTCTCCGAGGACACCGTCAAGACTTGGCCGAGTTTTGCGCAGCGGCGTATGGCGCTCGGCCTCGACCTGCGCGGCGGCTCGTATCTGCTGCTCGAGGTCGACTCCAACGACGTGCGCAAGACGCAATTGCAGCAGACGCTCGATGACGTGCGCCGCTCATTGCGGGAAATTCGCGTTCCCTATACCGGTCTGGGCATCAAAGGCACGGGCGTCGAGGTGCGTATCACCCGCGATACCGACCTGCAGCAGGCGCTCAACAAGCTGCGTGAGCTGTCGCAGCCGCTCGGCGGCATTCTCGGGACGAACGGGCAGCGCACCGTCGACGTTACCAACGAGGGCAATCTGATCCGGCTCACGATACCCGAGCCGGCGATCATCGAGCGTGTCCGGCAGACTGTCGATCAGTCGATCACCGTCGTCGAACGCCGCGTCAATCAGCTTGGCACCGTCGAGCCGCTGATCCAGCGCCAGGGTGTGGATCGTATCCTTGTGCAGGTGCCGGGCCTGCAGAACACCGAAGAGCTCAAGCGCATCCTGGGGACGACCGCGAAGCTCGAATTCCGCATGCTCGACATGTCGATGACGCCGGAGCAGGTGCAGGCGCAGGGTGGCCGACCGCCGCCGGAATCGGAAATCCTTCCCGGCGAAAAGGGCGGTGAATATCTGGTCGAGAAGCGGGTTTTAGTCACCGGCGGCGATCTGAGCTCGGCATCGCCGGGTTTCGATCAGCGCAACAACGAGCCTGTCGTCAACTTCACCTTCAATGGCGTTGGCGCGCGCAAATTCGCGCAGGCGACGACTGAAAACGTCGGCAAGCCATTCGCCATCGTGCTCGACAACAAGGTGGTCTCGGCACCGGTCATTCGCGAGCCGATCCTCGGCGGCAGCGGGCAGATCTCCGGTAACTTCACCGTTGAATCGGCCAACGAACTGGCGCTGCTGCTGCGCGCCGGCGCGCTGCCGGCAAAGCTCACGGTCATCGAAGAGCGCACCGTCGGCGCCGGACTTGGTGCCGACTCCATCGAGAAGGGCAAGATATCGTCCTATGTCGGCGCCGCCATGGTCATCATCTTCATGCTGGCGACCTACGGGCTGTTCGGCCTGTTCGCAAACGTCGCCGTGGCGGTGAACGTCGCCATGATCTTCGGGGTGCTGTCGCTGCTCGGTGCGACACTGACCTTGCCGGGCATCGCCGGCGTCGTGCTCACCGTCGGCATCGCCGTCGACTCCAACGTGCTGATCTATGAGCGTATCCGGGAAGAGGTGCGTCATGGACGCTCGCCGATCAACGCCATCGACGCCGGCTTCTCCCGTGCGCTCGCCACCATTCTCGACTCCAACATCACCACCTTCATCGCCGCGGCCGTGCTGTTCTTCATCGGCACCGGCCCGGTGCGCGGTTTCGCCGTGACGCTCGGCGTCGGCATCGTCACCACGGTGTTCACGGCCTTCACGCTGACGCGCCTCATCGTCGCCTATTGGGTGCGCTGGTGGCGGCCCAAAGTCGTACCGATCTGAGCGGAAAGGACGAGACCCGTGCGCCTTCTCCGCATCGTACCCGACGATACCAAATTCGATTTCATGCGCTTCCGGCGCGTGAGCTTTCCAATTTCGGCGATGTTGTCGATCGTCGCGATCTGCCTGTTCTTCTACCACGGGCTGAACTTCGGCATCGATTTCTTGGGCGGCACGCTGATCGAGGTGCAGACGAAAGCCGGTCCTGCCGACCTCGCCAAGATGCGCTCGACGCTCAATGGCTTGGGGCTGGGCGATGTGCAGCTGCAGCAGTTCGGTGCACCGAATGACGTGCTCATTCGCGTTGCCGAGCAGCCGGGCGGCGAGAAGGCGCAGCAGGCCGTGGTCGAGAAGGTCAAAGGCGCGCTCGGCGATGGCGTCGACTATCGCCGTGTCGAGGTGGTCGGCCCGCGCGTTTCCGGCGAACTCCTGAGCTACGGCGTTATCGGTTTGATCTCGGCGATCGGCTGCATTCTCATCTATCTCTGGTTTCGCTTCGAATGGCAGTTCGCGCTCGGCGCCATGGTGGCAAACGTGCACGATCTGGTGCTCACCATCGGCTTCATGTCGGTTACCCAGATCGACTTCGACCTGACCAGTATCGCGGCGCTACTCACCATTCTCGGTTATTCGCTCAACGACACGGTGGTCATCTACGATCGTATCCGCGAGATGCTGCGCCGCTACAAGAGAATGCCGATGCCCGACCTGCTCAACGCATCGGTCAACCAGACGCTGTCGCGCTCGGTGATCACCCACGTGACCGTGAGCTTGGCGTTGCTGGCCCTGCTGTTGTTCGGCGGGCAGGCGATCCACAGCTTCACCGCGACGATGATGTTCGGCGTGGTGCTGGTCGGCACCTACACCTCGGTGTTCATCGCGTCGCCGATCCTGATCTATCTGGGCGTCGGCACTGGGCGGGATTCGCTGACCGCGCCCGAAAAATAGCGTCGTGACGGCGCTCGGGGCAGGGACACCGCACCTGCCGCGCCAGGCGCCGATCGACGCCTACGGCAATGGCGGATTTCGCTTCGCCGGCATGTCGCACAAGGGCTCGCTGCTCTGCCTGCCGGACGGAATCTGGGCCTGGCCGATCGCCGATATGGCGGCATTCGACGCGCTCGCGCTGTCGCCGGTCTTTGCGCGCCTTGCCGCGCTTGATTTCTTTTTGCTCGGGACCGGGCGTGATCCGCGGCCCCTGCCGCAGCCGCTGCGCACGGAGTTTCGCTCGGCCAATGTCTCCGCCGACGCCATGGCCACGGGAGCAGCGGTGCGCACCTACAACATCCTCGTCGCGGAAAACCGCCGGGTGGCTGCGGCGCTGATCGCGGTTGATTGATGAGCGATGCTTTCGCCCATTGTGAGGCCTTGGTGCGCGGAGCCGATCGCGACCGTTTCCTGGCGACGCTGTTCGCGCCCGCCGAACGGCGGGGCGGACTGTTCGCGCTCTACGCTTTCGCCAGCGAGCTTGCGCGCATCCGCGATCTCGCGCGCGAACCGCTGCCGGGCGAAATCCGCCTGCAATGGTGGCGTGAGGTGCTGGAGGGAGAACGGCCTGGCGAAGCAGCGGCGCATCCAGTCGCTGCGGCACTGCTTGCGACCACACAGCGATATGGTCTCGCGACAGAACCTTTGCTTGGCATGATCGAAGCACGCAGCTTCGATATTTACGGCGAGCCGATGCGTAGTCTTGCTGAGCTGGAGGCTTATGCGGCCGCGACCGAAGGTGCGCTCATCGCTATGGCTACGTGCGTGCTCGAGGCCGACGTCTCGGGCCAAGCGATGGACGCAGGCGCCGCGCTAAGCCTTGTTGGTGTGCTCACCGCCCTGCCGCGACATCTGGCACGGCGGCAGCTCTATATCCCGCTCGACGTCTTGCAGAGACACTCCGCCATCGCCGAGGATTTGTTTGCGGGCAAAGTCACTGCAGGAGCGCGTGCCGCGCTTGTCGAGTTGCGGATCCGCGCGCGCCAACATCTGAGCACGCTTGGAAAGACGATTGCGGAACTGCCGACCGCGGTGCTTCCGGCGTTCCTGCCGCTGGCCTCGGTTGCTGCGACCCTCAATCGCATGGATCGCGCCGATTACGATCCGTTGCGGCCGCCTGAGCCCGCGGCGTGGCGGCGGCAATGGCGCATCTGGCGGGCGGCACGCAATCCGCGGCGCATCGTGGCGTAGATCATTCGGCGGCGATCGCGCCTTCGCCAGCGATCCAGCGATCAAGATCGACGAGCGCACGGGCGGCGATCGCCTGCTTCTTGGCGACGGTCTTGGCAGGGCCGCGCAGGCGCTTGCCATCGGGGCCGGTGGTCGGCGTGCGGGTGAGCGGCGGGAACAGGCCGAAATTCACGTTCATCGGCTGGAACGAGCGGGGCCCGGCGTCGATCGTCTCAACGTGCCCGCCGGTGATGTAACCGAGGAGCGCGCCATGCGCCGTGGTCGGCGGCGGCAGCGACAAGGCATCGCCAAGTTTTTCCGCGGCAGCGAGACGCCCTGCGACGAGCCCGATCGCGGCCGACTCCACATAGCCTTCGCAGCCGGTGATCTGTCCGGCGAAGCGCAGCCGCGGCTGCGCCTTGAGCCGCAGCGTCGCGTCAAGGAGCCGCGGCGAGTTGAGGAAAGTGTTGCGATGCAGGCCGCCGAGCCGCGCGAATTCGGCATTCTCCAGGCCCGGAATGCTGCGGAAGATGCGCACCTGCTCGCCATGCTTCAGCTTGGTCTGGAAACCGACCATGTTGAACAGGGTGCCGAGCTGGTTGTCCTGGCGCAGTTGGACGATCGCGTAGGCCTTTTCCTGCGGCTTGTGCGAATTGGTAAGGCCGAAGGGCTTCATCGGTCCGTGGCGCAGCGTCTCGCGGCCGCGCTCGGCCATCACTTCGATCGGCAGGCAACCATCGAAATAAGGCGTCGAGGCTTCCCAATCGTGGAAGCTCACTTTGTCTCCCGCGACGAGCGCGTCGACGAAGGCTTCGTATTGCTCGCGGGTCAGCGGACAGTTGATGTAGTCGGCGCCGGATTTGTCGTAGCGCGACTGGAACCAGGCGACCGACATGTCGATGCTTTCGCGATGCACGATCGGGGCGATGGCATCGAAGAAGGCGAGCGAGGCTTCGCCGCTCAAGCCACGGACGGCGTCGGCGAGCGCCGGCGAGGTGAGCGGGCCCGTGGCGATGATCACGCTGTCCCAGTCCGCAGGCGGCAGGCCGACGATCTCTTCGCGGCGGATCTCGATCAAGGGATGCTCGGCGAGCGCCGCGCTGACGGCTGCGGAGAATCCATCGCGGTCGACGGCGAGAGCGCCGCCGGCCGGAAGCTTGTGCGCATCGCCCATGCGCATGATCAGCGAGCCGAGGCGGCGCATCTCCTCGTGCAGGAGCCCAACCGCGTTGTTCTGCGCATCGTCGGAGCGGAAGGAATTGGAGCAGACCAGCTCGGCAAGGCCTTCGGTCTTGTGTGCGTCGGTCATGCGCACGGGCCGCATCTCGTGCAGCACCGCGCGGATCCCGCGCTGCGCGATTTGCCAAGCGGCCTCGGAGCCGGCGAGGCCGCCGCCGATGATGTGAACCGGTTCCTGTGGCTTAGCTGCCATGGGCCCCTACCTAGGCCGATCGGAAAAGCCCGGCAATGGGCGGGCCCGAAACGAAAAACGCCCGCACGAGGCGGGCGTTTTCGGGGTAGACGCGGGCCGTGCTTTAGCGCGTCGCGGTAGCGGCGTCCCAGGCAACCGAGGGAATGTCCGAACGGCTGATGCCGATATCGGCGAGTTCGCGGTCGCCAAGGCGGGAGAGTTCACGCAGGCTCTTGTTGTAGCGCTTCCAAGCCTGCAGGAAGCGGATGACAGCGAGCAACATTTGAAGTGCCTCTTCGTTGAATAAACCGGCCCAGCCGGTGAATCGATGAGGCGAATATAGGCGGCTATGGTGCAGTGCGAAAGAAAGAATGTTGCGCCGCAGCTACGCAGAATTTGCATAGCTTAAGTAATTGATCGTTAACGACAAACATCATCCCAGCGACGAATATCCACCATCGATCGGAATAGCAGTTCCAGTCACGAAATCAGACGCCTTGGAGGCCAGAAACAGGGCAATTCCGGCGAAATCCGAAGGGCTGCCCCAGCGCTGCGCCGGCGTGCGCGCCAGCACGCGCTCATGCAATCCGGCGACCTCTTGGCGTGCCTGCCGGGTGAGGTCGGTGTCGATCCAGCCGGGCAGCACGGCATTCACCTGGATGTTGTCCTTGGCCCAGGCGACCGCCAGCGATTTGGTCATCTGCACGATGCCGCCTTTGCTGGCACCATAGGCGACCGCATAAGCCGCGCCGAAGATCGACAGCATCGAGCCGATGTTGATCACCTTTCCGCCGCCGGCCTTGAGCATGTGCGGATAGGCCGCCTGGGCGCAGACAAAGGCGCCGGTAAGGTTGGTCTCGATCACCTTGTGCCAGTCCTCGACCGCCAGATCCTGCGGCTGCCGGCGCACCGTGGTCCCGGCATTGTTGACGAGAATGTCGACGCGGCCGAACGTCTTCGCTGTGGTCTCCACCAGCGCCTTGCAGGCCTGTGCATCGGCGACATCGGTCTCGTGAAACATCGCCTTGGCGCCACGGCCGCGGATTTGCGTGAGCGCCGCGTCCGCTTTTTTAGCATTGCGCCCTGCCAGCATGATCGATGCGCCGGCGCCCGCGATGGCTTCTGCCATGGCGAGGCCGATGCCGCCATTGCCGCCGGTGACGATGGCCACGCGGCCAGAGAGATCGAACATGCTCATCGCTAGCTCCCGACATCCCGCATTGTGGGACGGCGAGTCTAGGCAAAAAAGCGGCTGGGTGCAGCCGGCTAAACGGACTTCGTGTAGATTGCGCGGCCAATCGGGAGTGATGCCATGAAAGCGAAAGCAGGTTTGTTGATCGCTGCCCTTGTCGGCACGACACTTGGTCACGCGCCGGCGGTGTCCGCTGCCGAGATCAAGGTGCTCACCGCCGGTGCCTTCAAGCAGGTGTTGATGGCGCTCGTCCCGGAATACGAGAAGCAGACCGGCAATAAGGTCGTCGTCGACAACGACACCGCCGGCGGCCTCGCCAAGCGCATCGAAGGTGGCGATGCCTTCGACGTCGTGGTCATCACGCCCAACGTCCTCGCCGATCTCACCAGAAAGGGAAAGGTCACTGAGGGCAGCGCCACGACGCTCGCCAGCGTCGGCGTCGGCGTCGTGGTGAAAGAAGGCGCACCGAAGCCCGACATCTCGACCGTCGATGCGTTCAAGCAGGCGCTGCTCAAGGCCAAGAGCGTCGCCTATATCGATCCGAAGAGCGGCGGCTCGAGCGGCATTTATGTCGAGAAGTTGCTGGAGCGGCTCGGCATTGCCGATCAGATCCAGCCGAAGACGAAGCTCAAGCAGGGCGGCGCCGTTGCCGAACTTGTCGCGAGCGGCGAAGCCGAGCTCGGCGTGCACCAGATCAGCGAAATCCTGCCCGTCAAAGGCGTCACGCTGGTTGGACCGCTGCCGAAGGAGATCCAGAACCTGACGACCTATGCTGCGGGCCTTTCGTCGGCACCGAAGCAGCCTGAGGCCGCCAAAGCTTTCATCAAGGCTTTGTCGGGGCCGCAAGCCGCGGCGGTGCTCAAATCGAAGGGCATGCAGCCGGCCGGCTCCTGACGTTTCTTCGATGGCAAATACGCCAAGCCGACGCGCGGTCGTCACCGCGCTCGGCGTCGTGCAAATCCTCTGCTGGGGAACCTCGTTTTATTTCCCCGCGGTGTTTGCCGGGCCGATCGTCGCCGACACCGGATGGTCGCTCGGCCTGGTGGTCGGCGGCGTCTCGACGGGTCTGCTCGTCGCCGGGCTGATCTCGCCCAAAGTCGGGCGCCTCGTCGAGGAGCACGGCGGCCGGCCCGTATTACTCGCCAGCGCGTGCCTTTATGCGGCCGGTCTAGCGATCGTCGGCCTGGCGCCAGCGGTGCCGTATTATCTGCTCGGCTGGGCGATCGTCGGTCTCGGCATGGGCAGCGGCCTCTACGATGCAGTGTTCGCCGCACTCGGCCGGCTCTATGGCAGCGAGGCGCGTGGACCGATCACCAGCCTCACGCTGTTCGGCGGATTTGCCAGCACGATCTGCTGGCCATTAAGCGCTTTCATGATCGAGGCCGTCGGTTGGCGCAGCGCCTGCTTGATCTATGCCGGTCTGCATCTGGTCCTGGCATTTCCGCTGCACGCCTTCGCCATGCGCGCGCAACCGTCCAAATTGCCCCGTGCGGGCGACACATTGGCCGCGCGCACGGATCAAGTGCGGCCGTTGCCCCGCGAAGGGCTTATCCTGGTCACTCTCGCGTTGATCCTTACCATCGCCGCTGGCATCGGCGCGATCGCGATCGTGCATATGATGATCTTCTTGCAGGCGAGGGGGCTCGACTTCGCCGCCGCGGTCGCGCTCGCCACGGTGTTCGGGCCGGCGCAGGTTGGCGCCCGCGTCGTCGAGCGCGTGTTCGGTGATCGCTATCATCCGCTATGGACACTGGCGACGTCGGGCGCCCTGATGGTCGCCGGGCTGGTCGTCCTGACGTCCGGTCTGCTCGCGCCGGTGATCTTCATCATCCCGTTCGGCGCCGGCTACGGTATTTCCTGGGTGGCGCGCGGGACAGTGCCGTTGGCGCTGTTCGGCCCGGCGCGGTTTCCGCGGCTGATCGGTCGTCTCGCCTTCCCCAGCCTGATCGTGCAGGCGCTGTCGCCGTCGGCCGGCGCCTTGCTCATCGAGCGCCTTGGAGTCGATACGACCATCGGCGTGTTGACTGCGCTGGCGGCAGTCAATGTAGTGCTGATCGCCGTGCTGTGGTCGCTCTGTCGCCCACAGGTCGCAGGGAGATGAGGTGCCGATGACGACAACGACACCCGTTCTGCCGCTGCGCACGCTGTTCTTCGAGGATCTGTCCGTCGGCCTGACCGAGCGGATAGCTAAGACGGTTGCGTCATCGGATGTCGTCGGCTTCGCCGAAGTGACCGGCGACCGAAATCCGATCCATCTCTCCGAGCATTTCGCGGCAAAGACCCCGTTCGGCACGCGCATCGCGCACGGCCTTTACACCGCAAGCCTGATCTCCGCCGTGCTCGGCACGCGCTTGCCGGGTCCCGGCGCCGTGTACATTTCGCAGACGCTGAACTTCCGGGCGCCGGTGAAGATCGGAGATACCGTCGACGTGATCGTCGAGGTCGCCGAGCTGATCCCGGAAAAATTCCGCGCGCGGCTCACCTGCACCTGCAAAGTGGGCGACGAGACCGTACTCGACGGCGAGGCGCTGGTGAAAGTGCCGTCATCGAGTGCGGCGCGGCCGGTGCCGAAGTTGTGAGCTTCAGCGGTTACGAGCCCGGCGGCGGCGCGAAGAAGCAGCGGCGGCTGCCATCGGGGCGCTTGCAGCGCCAATAGGCGCCGTCGGGCGAGGGTTGCGCCTCGGCGAACGGCACATGCTCGATGCCGAAAATCCTGTAGCCTTCGCCGGTCATTTGCACGCTGGATGCGGGCACGGAGAAGCAATCGCCTTCTCCACAGCACCATTCCCCCGCGGAATTTCTCAAACCCCCGCGGCTGATCCAAGAGTCGTGCGCCGGCGCGGGTGAGACAGCAAGCAGAGCAGGAACGAGAACGAGCGACCGCAAAAGGTATCGCAACATCGGAGGACTCCTTTCGGTTGGTCCCGGCCTCCCGGAGTAGCGATCAGAACGGCGACTTGTTCCTCCTTCGACTCCCTTTCATTCATCAGCTGTCGTTTTCGTGAACTGCCAATGCAGCACGAATGCAGCCATTGATCGGTGCTGTTGTTTGGTTGCGACGCGCTTTGCGCGCGCGTGGCGACGAATCAAAGCACCACGCAAATGGTAACATGCAGGCGCTGCGTGCCGGCGACAAAAAGCACGCAGCGCATGTCATTCACGCAGGCAATGAACCTGCGTTATTGCGGCCGATCAGTGTGCCGCGCGAACAGCGAGGCCGGGAATTCCGCCGCGAAGTGACGGCCGCTCGGCGGTTCCCGATATTGCGGCTGCGGATGGCGGTCGGCCTCCACGACTTTGCGATAGAGATGCCAAGTGGCATGGCCGAGCACCGGCAGCACCACCGTGAGCCCGAGGAAGAACGGAATTGTGCCGATCACGAGCAGCGCGGCGACGATCACACCCCAGGCCGCCATCGGCAGCGGATTTTCCAGGAAGGCACGCACGGATGTCGAAATGGCGGTCGCGGCGCCGACGTCGCGATCAAGCAGCAGCGGGAACGACACGGCGCTGATCGCGAGTGCCACCACGGCAAAGAGGAAGCCGACGAAATTGCCGACCACGATCAGCCCCCAGCCTTGCGGCGTGGCGAAGACTTGCGAGAGGAAGTCGGGGATGTCGGCGGCAGGCTTGTAGCCGAAGAAAGCCACATAAATGGATTCCGCAAGCGCAACCCAGATCACGAAGATGACGCAGAGCAGCAGGCCGAGCGCGGCGATGGCGCCGAACGATTGCGAACGGAAGACATCGAAGGCGTGCGTCCAATGCGTGTCGAGACCCTGCTCGCGACGCCGGCTGAGCTCATAGAGCCCGATGGCGGCAAAGGGCCCGATCAGCGCGAACCCTGCAGCGAGCGGAAACAGCAACGGCAGCACGTTGTTGCCGAAGGCGAGGCGGCCGAGGATCAAACCGAGGATCGGGTAGATGATGCAGAGGAACAGCGCATGGCTGGGCATCGCCGTAAAATCGTCGATGCCGAGCCTCAGCGCCTCGTTCAAATCGGCGAACGAGATCCTGCGGATACGCGGCTGCACGGAAATGTCGGCGGCGCCTGCGATGATATGCGCTTGAGCCATGGCCTTTCCTCCGGTCCGTTTGGGCCGCGGCCATGCTGTCCTGCATCTGCGGTGTCAGCGAACGTAAAGCCGCGACCCGATGTGCATAGTTGAACTCTGCACGTGGATTATGGTTCGTTGCGCTGCGGCTGAAATTCACAGTTGCGTGACGAGGATAAAGCGATGGTGGATACGGTGAAGGCTTTGTTTTTCGACGTCTTCGGAACGGTCGTCGACTGGCGCACCAGCATCGCGCGGGAGGCTGAGGCTATCCTCGAGCCGCTTGGCCACGGAATCGACGGGCCCGCCTTTGCCGACGCCTGGCGCGGCGAGTATCAGCCCGCGATGGAGGAAATCCGCAGCGGCCGCCTGCCATTCTGCCGTCTCGACGTGCTGCATCGGCGCAATCTCGAGCGCATCCTGCCGCGCTTTCATATCTACGGATTGCCCGGGCACGTCGCGGTCAATCTCAATCTCGCCTGGCATCGGCTCGACGGCTGGCCCGATTCCGCGCCGGGGCTGCAGCGCCTCAAGCGCAAGTACAAGATCGCGCCGGTGTCGAACGGGAATATCGCGTTGATGGTCGACGTGGCGCGGCGCAATGATTTTCCCTGGGACGCAATCCTCGGCTCGGAGATTGCCGGCGACTTCAAGCCGAAGCCGCGCGTCTATCTCTCGGCGTGCGAGGCGCTGGGACTCGCGCCTGCCGAATGCATGATGGTCGCAGCGCATTCCAACGACCTCGCCGCGGCGGCGCAATGTGGCCTCGCCACCGGACACATCGCGCGCCCGAACGAGCACGGTCCCGGGAAGGGCGAAACGAAGCCGAGCGTGCCGGTCACGATCGCCGCCTCGAGCCTCATTGATCTTGCCAATAAGCTCGGCGCCTGACGCTCTGGAACCACAACACGAACTTGCCGGTTGAGGGTCGGGGCTGCTCAAAAGGAGCGCGCCGATGCCCGACATTGCGAACACGTCCCGACGCAAGCTGATCCAGGCCGGCGGACTGGTCGTTGTCGGAGCGGCAAGCTGGTCCATTCCGGCGCGGGCGCAAGGAATCGTCGAGAAGGCGAAGAAGGCGGTCGGCCTCGGCGAGGAGGACGTCACGCCGCCGGAAGACTTGATGCGCGAGCACGGCGTGCTCGATCGCGTGCTGCTGATTTATGAGGCCGGGATGCACAAATTCACTGCGAAACAGGATTTCGATCCTGACGTGCTCACGCAGGCCGCGAATGTGGTGAAGGACTTCATCGAGAACTATCACGAGAAGTCCGAGGAAGATTTCCTGTTCCCGCGGTTTCGGAAGGCGGGCAAGCTCGTCGATCTCGTCGACACGCTGGCGCGTCAACACGAGGCCGGGCGCCGCGTCACCGAGCGGATCCTGCGCTATGCGCCGCAGAGCGGGGATGATGAGGGGCGCGCACAGCTCACGCTGGCGATGCAAGCCTTCATCACCATGTACCGGCCGCACGCGGCGCGCGAGGACACCGTGCTGTTTCCGGCGCTGCGCAAGATCGTGTCGTCGCACGAATTCGACTCGATCGGCGAGGACATGGAAAAGCAGGAGCATCAGAAATTCGGCGACGATGGATTCGAGAAGATGGCGGCGCATGTGGGCGAGCTCGAGCAGCGCATCGGCATCGCCGACCTCAAGCAGTTCACGCCGTCGATCTAGTTAACGCTTACCCGACGGACCGCTTTCGCGATAGCGCGCGAGCAGCTTCTCGAAGCTCGCGGTGAGCGCGGTCTCGATCTCGGGTTTCTTCTCCAGTCGCGACAGGATCAACGCCGCGGATTCGAGCGTCGAGAGCGCGTCGCGTCGCGGCTCGCGGCGCACGCGGCCGTAGCGCGATGGCCGCTTCGGGTTGAGCACGATGCGCCGGCATTTGAGCATCCAGGCATTGCGCCACCACAGCGCCTTGGCCTGGCTCCAGGTGCCGTCGAGGAGGATAATGCCTTCGAGCTCGTGCAACACCGCGTCCTGGTTCGGCAAGGGCTCGCCCCTGCGGTTCACCGCGATGATCTCGCGATCCGGCGCGATTGCCGCCGCACGCACCGAGCCGAGATAGACGACGGCCCAGCGTTGCGCCTCGACCGGCCGGCCGACCAGCTTCGATAGATTGGGCCATGAGAGGCCGATCTTGAGCGCCGCGTGTTCGAGATGCAGCACTGTCAGCCGCGCGGTACCGAGCGATTTGTCCTGCTCCTGCGGATGCTGGAGGATCATCACCTCGATGCGGTTGTCGATGGGTGTGATGCCCTCGCAGACGCACAACACCTGCGGCTTCCCGCAACGCAGGCAATCCGCGCTCGCATCGTGAGCGGCGTCAATTTGCATCACTTGATCCATGCTTTGCAGTCACAATGGCTTCGTATACACAACTCATCCTGCAAGTAACACGAGGTATTCCCCCATGCCCAAGCTCACGCTCTATCATGCTTCACCTTCGCGTTCCTCCATCGTGCTATGGATGCTGGAGGAGGTGGGTGAGCCCTATGACATCCATTTGCTGAGCTTGCAGAAGGGCGAGCAGCAGAAGCCCGACTATCTTGCGGTCAATCCGATGGGCAAGGTGCCGGCGCTGAAGCATGGCGATACAGTGATTACGGAAGTCGCGGCCATCTGCACGTATCTGGCTGATGAGTTTCCCAAGGCCAATCTGGCAGTCCCGGTCGGCTCGCCGCAGCGCGGCGTGTACCTCAAATGGCTGTTCTTCGCGCCGAGCTGCATCGAGCCCGCCGTCACCGACCGCGCGTCGCCGCGCAAGGAAGTGCCGCGCCGCGGCATGCTTGGCTATGGCGATTTCGATACCTGCATGAACGTTGTCGCGCAGGCGGTGTCCAAAGGTCCGTGGCTGATGGGCGAGCAGTTCACCGCTGCGGACGTGCTGGTCGGCTCGCATCTGCGCTGGGGCATGATGTTCAAGATGATCCCGCCACGGCCGGAGTTCACGGCCTATGTGGAGCGCATCATCAAACGCCCGGCGGCGCAACGCGCCGAAGCCAAGGACAAAGAGCTGAGCGCGCAGGCTGCATAAAGCCTCAGGCGTGCATACCGATGGCCGGCGCATGCCTTGCGCCGGCCATTTGCGTCTCTATGTGCGTGCGGACCGCAAGCGCATATGAGGAGCGAAGACCATGGCCACAATCGTACGCGACGCAACCGCCGTCTGGACCGGTGCGGGCAAGGACGGACGCGGGCAACTGACCACCCAGAGCGGCACGTTGAAGGAGACGCCGTACTCGTTCACAACGCGCTTCGGTGATGGCAAAGGCACCAATCCGGAAGAGCTGATCGCCGCCGCACATGCCGGCTGTTTCAGCATGGCGCTGGCCTTCCGCCTGAGCGGCGCCGGTCATGCGCCGGAAAAGCTCACCACCAAGGCCGACCTCACGATCATGCAGGAAGGTGGCGGCTGGCGCATTTCCGCGGTCGTGCTCAATCTCAAGGCCAAGGTGCCGGGGCTCTCGAAGGACGATTTCCTCAAACACGCCCAGGAAGCCAAGACCACGTGCCCGGTGTCGAAGGTGCTCAATGCCGAGATCACGCTCAAGGCTGAGCTCGAATAGGCGGGCATCGCCTCTGGAAATCGAAGTGGAAAACCGCATTTCGGGCGGCGCGCAGCTCCGGTTTGGGGCGCTAGAATGCCCGGTGGGGGGACGAAACACATGCGTTTCTTGCGAACGCGCGTGGGAATGAGCGGGATGATTGCCGCGGCGGCGCTGACGACCGCTGCAATCCCACCGGCGCACGCCGAGATCACCGCTGAGCTCGCCAACAAGTGTCGCGCGTTGATGGTCAAGGCGCATCCGACCCTGATGTATGGGTCGACAGGAAGCGCCGGCGCGCAGCGCACCTATTTCAAGGACTGCCTCGCCCACAACGGTGACATGCCCGAACCCGCGGCGCAGCAATCCGGCTCCGACCCCAGCGCGACTGGTACGATCCCGAAAGCGCGCCGTGCCTCGCCGCCAAGGTCTCAGCCGAAGTAAGTTACTCTGGTACCGCCGCGCGCAACCAACCGGCACGTGCGGGGTTGATGAGGCGCCCCTTCGAGGGAGGCTTCTCATGACCGCATCGACAAAGCGATTTCTCTTCGTCGGCGCCACAATTGGTGGATTGCTGTTCGCCTGGACCGCACAGGCCGCGATCAGCGAAGGGCTGGCCAAGAAATGTCGCGCCCTGATGATCAAGGCGCATCCGACCGTGCTCTACGGCGCGCGCGGGACGGCAGGCGACCAGCGCGCCTATTTCTTGAATTGCGTCGCGCACAACGGCGACATGCCCGAAGCGAAGCAAACCGAGCATGCGGGCAATCCGCCGCCGACGACCAATGGCATGGGCTCGAAATAGATCAGCTGCGGGCGAGGAGGTCGGCGAATTCCGGGTGCTGTGCCAGATAGGCGCGCACGAAGGAGCAGCGCGGCACGACCTTGAAGCCCTGTGCGCGTGCGAGCTCCAGCGCGCCTTTCAACAATTGTGAAGCAATGCCTCGGCCGCGCAATGAGGGCGGCGTTTCGGTGTGCAGAAAGGTGACGACGCCCTCGTCGAGCTTGTAGTTCGCGAAGACGACGGCGCCGCCGGCGTCGAGCTCGAAGCGGGAGAGGGCGCGATTCTGGCGGACGGTGGAAGGCATACCCGTACTTAGGCCGTCGCTCGCCGCGATCCAAGCTTTCCACGGCCGCTCTTTGATATACATTTGCCGTCTCTACAACCGAGCGGCGCGCACGTGGCCTCCAAACGCAATCACACCACCAAGCTGCCGCCGCCTTTTCTCAAGCGCGTTTGGCTCGATCATGAGCGCGTGAAGGATCCCGCGGCTTATCCGTTCTGCTTGCCGTTTTTGCAGCGGGGATTCGATCTCAGTTTCGACCATGCCATCACCATCATCGTCGGCGAGAACGGCACGGGGAAGTCGACGCTGCTCGAAGGCATCGCTGCGCTCGCCGGCTATGACGGAGCGGGCGGCGGCAAGGGCTATCGAACCGTCGATCATGATCGCGCGGTCGAAGTGATGGGCGGCGCGCTGTCGGAAGCATTGCGCGCAAGCTGGCTGCCGAAGCTCACGCATGGCTGGTTCTTCCGCGCCGAGAGCTTCTTTTCTGTCGCGCGCTATCTCGATCAGGCGGCGCTCGGCGCCGGCTCGTTGCCGCCCGATTTCCTCTCACACTCACATGGCGAGGGGTTTTTGCGCTTCTTCGATGAGCGCTGCCAACGACAGGGCTTCTTCATCTTCGACGAGCCGGAGTCGGCACTGTCGCCGTCGCGGCAGATCGAATTCCTCAAATTGCTGCGCCAGATGGACCAGCTCGGCCAGTGCCAGGTGATCATGGCCACGCATGCGCCGATGCTGATGGCCTATCCCAATGCCCGGCTCCTCCAACTCACCAAATACGGACTCGATCCGGTGCGCGTCGAGGACACTGCCCATTACTCGCTGATGCGCGAGTTCTGGGCCGATCCGAAGGGCTTCATCGACACGATGATGGACGAGTGAGTAGACCTCGAACAGTGCAGTGACGCCCCGTCGCATATCGGCTTAACCTATGGTAGTAAGTACCGCAGGTGGGGGCTAACACGTGCACAGATTCAAGTCGATACTCGCCATGCTCCTGGCCGCGGGACTTGCGGCTTGCGCCACACAAGGCGCGATGACCGTCGATTCCGGCGGCACCGGGAGCGCCAGTCCGAAATATCGAAACGCGATTGCCGTGCGCACTGTGAGCGGCGGGCAGGCGATGAACATCATGACGGTGCCTGGGGTACCCAACGAGCCTTTCAAGGCGGCGCTCGAAAGCAGTCTTGCCGCGAAGGGTTATCTCGCAGGTCCTGGAGCGGCGAAATATTACATCGACGCGGAAATCAAGGACCTGGAGCAGCCGGTGATCGGGCTCGACTATGATGTCACCGCGTCGGTGACGTACAAGGTTTCCGGCGCCGGACCGGCGGCGACATACCCGATCTCCACCAAGGGCAGCGCTTCGTTTTCCGATTCACCGATCGGCGCCGACCGAATCCGCATCGCCAATGAACGCGCGATGCAGGAGAACATCAGGGCGTTTCTTCTGGCACTGAAGTAACGTCTCACCGGCGTGGCTCGTCCCGGTTGACCACCAGACGCAAGCGCGGCCCCTTGCGCACATGGATGTTGATGTCGAGGTCGACATCCTCGACGCATTTCTGCGTCGTGCGGTGATACGGGCCGGCGTGCCAGGCGCCCTCGCGGATGTGCGCATCTTCGACGCGCGCCAAATGCAGGCAGCGCCATTCTCCACGCTCGGGCAGCTTCGAGCTCGAAGTGCCGCCGAACTGGAAGGCGAGGACTTTCTCCTCGCCGTCCTTTGTGCCGATGACGTGGGGGCAGAGCTCGCGATAGTGACCGCCGTAGACGCAGGTCACCTGCTTTTCGCCGAGGATCGCTTCGCGGAAAATCGCGTAGGTCCGGCTCGGCATGACTACTCCGCCGCTTCGACCCTCTTCTTCTGTTTCGGGCCGCCCCGCTTGAGCACCGGCGCCAAGAACTGCCCGGTGTAGCTGCGCTTGACCTTGACGATGTCTTCCGGTGTGCCCACGGCGACGATCTCGCCGCCGCCGTCGCCGCCTTCCGGGCCGAGATCGATGATCCAGTCGGCGGTCTTGATGACTTCGAGATTGTGCTCGATCACGACCACGGTGTTTCCCGTATCGGTGAGCTCGTGCAGCACCTCGAGCAGCTTGGCGACGTCGTGGAAATGCAGGCCCGTCGTCGGCTCGTCGAGGATGTAGAGCGTGCGCCCGGTCGCGCGCTTACTCAGCTCCTTGGCGAGCTTGACGCGCTGCGCCTCGCCGCCAGACAGCGTCGTCGCCTGCTGGCCGACATGGATGTAGTCGAGGCCGACGCGATGCAGCAAAGCGAGCACGTCGCGCACCCGCGGCACCGCCTTGAAGAACTCCAGTGCCTCCTCAACCGTCATGTCGAGCACGTCGGCGATCGACTTGCCCTTGAACAGGATTTCGAGCGTCTCGCGGTTGTAGCGCTTGCCCTTGCAGACGTCGCAGGTGACATAGACGTCGGGCAGGAAATGCATCTCGATCTTGATGACGCCGTCGCCCTGGCAGGCCTCACAGCGGCCGCCCTTGACGTTGAAGGAGAAGCGACCTGGCTCGTAGCCGCGCGCTTTCGCCTCGGGCAGCCCCGCGAACCATTCGCGGATCGGCGTGAACGCGCCGGTATAGGTCGCCGGATTCGAGCGCGGCGTGCGCCCGATCGGCGACTGATCGATGTCGATGATCTTGTCGATATGCTCGAGCCCCTCGATGCGATCGTGCGGGGCGGGGGCGTCGCTGGCATTGTTGAGCTTGCGCGCGACCGCATTGTAGAGCGTGTCGACGAGCAGCGTCGACTTGCCGCCGCCGGAAACCCCGGTGACGCAGGTGAACAGGCCGAGCGGGATCTCCGCGTCGACGTTCTTCAAATTATGCCCGCGCGCATTGACCACCTTGAGCGCGCGGCGCGGATTGCGCGGCCGCCGCTCGGGCACGACGATGCCGAGCTCGCCAGTCAGGTATTTGCCGGTGAGTGAGTCCCGGTCGCGCATGATGTCGTCGGGCGTGCCCTGCGCGATGATCTTGCCGCCATGGATGCCGGCGCCGGGGCCGATGTCGAACACGTAGTCAGCGGTGCGGATGGCGTCCTCGTCGTGCTCGACGACGATGACGGTGTTGCCGAGATCGCGCAGCCGCTTCAGCGTCTCCAGGAGCCGCGCATTGTCGCGCTGATGCAGCCCGATCGAGGGCTCGTCGAGCACATAGAGGACGCCCGTCAGTCCCGAGCCGATCTGCGAGGCGAGGCGGATGCGCTGGCTCTCACCGCCTGACAGCGTGCCCGAGGCGCGCGCCAGCGTCAGATAATCGAGCCCAACATCGACGAGGAATTTGAGCCGCTCGCGGATCTCCTTGAGCACGCGCACCGCGATCTCGTTCTGCTTGGCGGTGAGCTTGTCCGGCAGCGTCGCGAACCATTCGCCGGCGCGCTTGACCGACATCTCGGAGATCTCGCCGATATGCTTGTCGCCGATCTTCACGCACAACGCCTCGGGCTTGAGGCGATAGCCTTTGCAGGCGGCGCAGGGAATGTCGGTGAAGTATTTGCCGATCTCCTCGCGCGCCCACTCGCTCTCGGTTTCCTTGAAGCGGCGCTCGAGATTGGTGATCACGCCCTCGAACGGCTTCTTGGTCTGGTAGGAGCGCATGCCGTCGTCATAGGTGAAGCGGATCTCGTCCTCGCCGGAGCCGTAGAGGATCGCGTCTTGCACCTTCTTCGGCAGCGCCTTCCATTTGGTGTCGAGGGTGAAGCGATAGTGCTTGGCCAGCGCCTCCAGCGTCTGCACGTAATAGGGCGAAGAGGAGCGCGACCACGGCGCGATGGCGCCTTTTTTCAGCGTCATGTCCTTGTCGGGAATGACGAGCTCAGCGTCGATATGCTGCTCGACACCGAGGCCGCCGCACACCGGGCAGGCGCCGAACGGATTGTTGAAGGAGAACAGCCGCGGCTCGACCTCCGGAATAGTGAAGCCGGAGACCGGGCAGGCGAATTTCTCGGAGAAGATCAGCCGCTCGGCGGTCTCGTTCTTCGATTTGTTGGCCTTGGCGCCGGTCGGCGCCGCGGCATCTGCGAGCTCGACCACGGCGAGCCCTTCCGCGAGCTTGAGCGCCTGCTCGAGCGAGTCCGCAAGCCGCGTGGCGATATCCGGACGCACGACCAGGCGGTCGACCACCACGTCGAGGTCGTGCTTGAACTTCTTGTCGAGCGCCGGCGCTTCGCCGATCTCGTAGAACTGTCCGTCGATCTTCACGCGCTGATAGCCGCGCTTCATGAATTCGGCGAGCTCCTTGCGGTACTCGCCCTTGCGGCCCCGCACGACGGGCGCGAGGAGATAAATGCGTGTGCCCTCGGGCAGCGCCAGCACGCGGTCCACCATCTGCGAGATGGTCTGACTCTCGATCGGCAGGCCGGTCGCCGGCGAATAGGGCACGCCGACGCGCGCCCACAGGAGCCGCATATAGTCGTAGATCTCGGTGACGGTACCCACCGTGGAACGCGGATTGCGCGAGGTGGTCTTCTGCTCGATGGAGATGGCGGGCGACAGGCCGTCGATCTGGTCGACATCCGGCTTCTGCATCATCTCCAGGAATTGCCGGGCATAGGCCGAGAGCGATTCCACGTAGCGGCGCTGGCCCTCGGCATAAATCGTGTCAAAGGCGAGCGAGGACTTGCCGGAACCGGACAGGCCGGTGAACACCACCAGCTGGTCGCGGGGGATTTCGAGGTCGACGTTCTTGAGATTGTGCTCGCGCGCGCCGCGGATCGCGATCACGCGGCTGTCGGACTTCTTGCGAGCCGATTTGTCAAAAAGATCGTCCATGCTCGGCTTCAATCGGCGGCACTAGCGCACTAGTCGGGGTTTTTGCTCTCCAGAACGTAGTGAGAACGAGCGGTTTCCGCCAGTGCCTCGGGTTATGCGTTTTCGCCGTGGGGATAAGTCGCCATTGAGGCCGAAAAGCAAAGGGCCGGCGCGAGGCCGGCCCTTCGGATTTTGTGATGATGTTCCCTGGCTAGAAGCGGTAGTTCACGCCAAGGCGAATGACGCTCGTATTGAAGCGCACATTCGACTGCGGGACGCAGGAGCCGCAGGATACGGTTCCGAGATCTTCCCACAGGTATTCGAGTTTCGCCGACCACGGGTTGGCGAACGCCCATTCGACGCCGCCGCCGATGGTCCAGCCCAGCTTGGTCTTGGTGTCGCTGAAGCCGTTGGCCGTCGACATCTTGATGCCGCCGAAGGCGACGCCGCCGGTGCCGTAGATCATCCAGCGGTCGAACGCGTAGCCGATGCGGCCACGTCCGGTGGACATCCACGTATTTCTGGTTTCGCAGCTTCCGAACACGGCGCCGCACATCCCGGCACTGGAGGTGCCGCGAATGCTCGCCCAATCGAGATCGGCTTCAAGGCCCCAGACCCATACACCGGTCTGGAAATTGTAGCCGATGGTGCCGCCGACCTCGGGTCCGGTGACACGGAAGGAGCCGGATGTGCCCGCAGTGTTGGACCATTCCGTGTTGCCCCAACCGTAGCCGGCATTGATACCGAGATAGAACCCGGTCCAGCTGAATGGAGCCGTGTAGATCGGCGCCTTATAGGCTGGCCTTGGTAGGTCGGCTGCAGACGCTGGCCCCGCCGCTGCGAGTGCCAAAACGCCTGCCAAAACCGACAAAGTGAGACGCTTCATCGAGTGCTCTCCTTTGAATCTTTTCGGCCGAATCGAACTGGTACTCAGGGGCGGACGCTATATGTTGTGGATGATTCGATCTGTAACTCAAAAGCCACATTGACACGGATTTCCCGCGAATCACTTGTGGTTCGTTTGAGCCGCCGGGTGACCGTTGTCAGACCGGTTTCGGCGTGCTAAGAACAAACAGAGAACGATGCTTGGTCGCATGCGGCGCGAGCGGAAAGTGGAACAGAAGGATAGCGGTGGAAAAGCCCGAACACCCTTGCCGCACGGGCGGCGACCACTAGGGTGACCAGCAACTGTTGATTTCGGAATTCGTGAAACTCACATCAGCAAGACGCCGGTGCAGTCATCGGCGCGGGACGTGCGGAGAGCATCATGGCGGGTAGCGTCAACAAAGTGATCTTGATCGGAAATCTCGGCGCGGATCCGGAGATCCGCCGCACGCAGGACGGCCGTCCGATCGCCAATCTGCGCGTCGCAACGTCGGAGAGCTGGAAAGACAAGAATACCGGCGAGCGCCGCGAGAAGACCGAGTGGCACCGCGTTGTGATCTTCAACGAGGGCCTCTGCCGCATCGCCGAGCAGTATCTGAAGAAGGGCTCGAAGGTTTACCTCGAAGGCGCGCTGCAGACGCGCAAATGGCAGGATCAGTCCGGCCAGGACAAATATTCGACCGAGGTGGTGCTGCAGGGCTTCAATTCACAGCTCACCATGCTTGACGGCCGCGGCGGCGGTGGTGGAGCAAGCGCCGGCGGCGATGATGCCGACTTCGGCTCTTCGGGTCCGAGCGTCGCGCGCGAGCGCAAGCCAGCCATGGCGGGCGCCGGCGGCAAACGCGACGACATGGACGACGAAATCCCGTTTTGAGGCACGACGACAGCGCGGTGTATCGATGATCCGTCGCGCATTCTTTGTCCTCGCTCTGCTGGTGCTTGCCGGCGTCTCGCAGCCGCGCGCGCACGCCGCCGATCTCATCGTCGAGAAGAAGACGTTCGCGCTGCCGAGCTATACGACCGTCGGCGGCGCCCCAATCAAGAACATGCGCATCGGCTGGGAGGCGGCGGGCACGCTCAATGCGGACAAGTCCAACGCGATCCTGATCACGCATTTCTTCAGCGGCACCAGTCACGCATTCGGCAAATACGCGGCGAGTGACGCGACCGCCGGCTATTGGGACGGCCTGATCGGGCCCAGCAAGCTCATCGATACCGACAAGTATTACGTCATCTCGTCGGACACGCTGGTGAACCTCAACGTCAAGGCGCCGAACGTCGTCACCACGGGACCTGCAAGCATCGATCCCGATACCGGCAAGCCGTATGGCATGCGCTTTCCCGTCGTCAGCATTCGCGACTTCGTGCGCGTGCAGAAGGCGCTGATCGACAGCCTCGGCATCAAGAAGCTCAAGGCGGTGATGGGCGCCTCCATGGGCGGACTGCAGGCTTATGAATGGGCGGCAAGCTATCCGGAGGCCGTCGAGCGCATCATCCCGATCATCGCCTCACCGGGCGGCGACGCATTCCTCATCGGCTGGCTCGATGCCTGGGGGCAGCCGATCCGCATCGACCCGAAGTGGAACGGCGGCGATTACTACGACAAGGAGCCGCCGCTCGATGGCCTCAAGGCGTCGCTGACGCTGATCACCTTGCAGGCGCAGCAGTGGGAGTGGGCGGCGAAGGCCTTCGGAACGGCGCCGGCGGAGGCCGGCAAGGATCCGGGCAAGGCCTTTGGCAACCGGTTCAAGATCGAGGTGGCGCTCGATGCCGCGGCGACGGCGCGGGCGAAGACGTCGGACGCCAACAGCCTGCTTTACCTGGTCAAGGCCAACCAGCTCGCCGATGCCGACCGGAGCAAGATCAAGGTACCGGTGCTGGCGATCTACACGCCGACCGATCTCATCTTCTATCCGCCGTCGATCGAGACGGCCGCAAAGGCGATGGCGGCCACGGGAACTCCGGTCGAGACCGCGCAGCTGACCGGACCCAATGGACACCTCAACGGCGTGCTCGCGGTCGGTCAGGCAGCCGACAAGATCAAGGCCTTTCTCGAGCGCTGAGCGCTCGCGCTTTAGCTGGCGAAGAGGCTGCGCAATCCGTCGATGACGAATTGCACGGCCAGCGCCGCCAGCAGCACGCCCAGGAGCCGCGAGGCCACCACATTGCCCGTGGTTCCGAGCAGGCGCGCGATGCGCGTCGCGGTGATGAAAGTCGCGTAGCAGACGGCGAGGACGACGACGATCACGCCGAGCAGAACCGCCAGCAGATCGACATGGTGATCGGCGCGGCCGGCGAGCAGCACGGTCGCCGTGATCGCGCCTGGCCCTGCCATCAGCGGAATCGCCAGCGGGAAGGCGGCGATGTTGCGCACATGCTCCTCGATCGCCTGCTCGGCGGTGCGCGACTGCCGCTCGATACGCACGCCGAACACCATTTCCGAGGCGATGGAGAACAACAGCAGACCGCCGGCGATGCGAAAGGCGGGCAGCGAGATCGCCAGCGTGCGCAGCAGCCAGTCGCCGATCAGCGCGCTACCAGCGAGGATCCCGGCGGCGATCAGGCAGGCGCGCAGCGCCACGCTGCCGCGCGCCGCGCGCGGCAGATCCGCGGTGACGCCGACAAAGGTTGGCGCCAGCCCGAGCGGGTCGACGACGACCAGCAACGTCACCAATGCCGAGACGAGAAAATCCAGCATGAGAGTGCCGTAGCGGGCTGATTTTCAGCCGTCAAACAGGCTGCGGCGTGCCACCGTCGCCAGGCGCTTTTTCCGCCGAGGGACTTGACGATAAGCCACTGAAATACCATTTGAATTTAGCTGGAAAATCGACCGCTTTGCGATGGCCAAGCAGCGGTGAATCAGCTAAGAAAAATCTTTCGCGCAAGCCTTCCAGGAACAGCTCTTGTCCGACACCGAAAACCCGTCCTCCGGCGGCTCCACGCCGAGCGATATCAAGCCGATTTCGATCACCGAGGAGATGAAGCGCAGCTATCTCGATTACGCCATGAGCGTGATCGTGGCCCGCGCGCTGCCCGACGTGCGTGACGGGCTCAAGCCGGTGCACCGGCGCATCCTGCACTCGATGAACGAGAACGGGCATACGCCCGACAAAAAATACGTCAAATCCGCCCGCGTCGTCGGCGACGTGATGGGTAAATATCATCCGCACGGCGACAGCGCGATTTACGACGCGCTGGTGCGTATGGCGCAGGATTTCTCGATGCGGCTGCCGCTAATCGACGGGCAGGGCAATTTCGGCTCGGTCGACGGCGATCCACCGGCGGCCATGCGATACACCGAGTGCCGGCTGGCGCACCCCGCCATGGCGCTGCTCGAGGATATCGACAAGGACACCGTCGATTTCCAGCCGAACTACGACGGCAACGAGCACGAGCCGGTCGTGTTGCCGGCGCGGTTTCCCAATCTGCTGGTCAACGGCGCCGGCGGCATTGCCGTCGGCATGGCCACCAACATCCCGCCGCACAATCTCGGCGAGGTCGTTGATGCCTGCGTGGCGCTGATCGACAATCCGGCGCTCACGATCGATGAGCTCATGGAGATCGTGCCCGGCCCGGATTTCCCGACCGGCGGCATCATCCTCGGGCGCGACGGCATTCGCGGCGCTTACAAGGAAGGCCGCGGCTCGATCGTGATGCGCGGCAAGGTCGAGATCGAGACCATCCGCAAGGAACGCGAAGCCTTCATCATCACCGAGATACCGTACCAGGTGAACAAGGCGGCGATGGTCGAGCGCATCGCCGAGCTCGTTCGCGACAAGAAGATCGACGGCGTCGCCGACCTGCGCGATGAATCCGATCGCGACGGCTATCGTGTCGTTATCGAGCTCAAGCGCGAGGCGGTGCCCGACGTCGTGCTCAACCAGCTCTACAAGTTCACGCCGTTGCAGACGAGCTTCGGCGCCAATGTGGTGGCGCTCGACGGCGGCCGTCCGCTGGTGATGAACCTGAAGGACCTGCTCACGGCCTTCGTCAATTTCCGCGAGGATGTGGTCTCGCGTCGTACCAAGTATCTGCTCGGCAAGGCGCGTGATCGCGCTCACGTGCTGGTGGGCCTTGCGATCGCGGTTGCCAATATCGACGAAGTGATCAAGCTGATCCGCGGCTCCAGGGATGCCAACGAAGCGCGCGAAGGCCTGATGGCGCGCGACTGGCCGGCCAAGGACGTCGAAGCCATGGTGACGCTCATCGACGATCCGCGGCACCGCGTGTCGGAAAATGGGACGTACAAGCTTTCGGCCGAGCAGGCCAAGGCGATCCTCGACCTGCGCCTGCAGCGCCTGACCGCGCTTGGCCGCGACGAGATCAAGGAAGAGCTCGATAAGCTTGCCGCCGAGATCAGCGATTACCTCGACATCCTGCGCTCGCGCGTGCGCATCCAGTCGATCGTCAAGGACGAGCTCGCCAAGGTACGGGCGGATTTCGCCACGCCGCGGCGCACCGTCATCGCGGAAGCGATCGGCGAGGTCGATGACGAAGACCTGATCACCCGCGAGGAGATGGTCGTCACCGTCTCGCACCAGGGCTACATCAAGCGTGTGCCGCTCTCCACCTATCGCGCGCAGCGCCGCGGCGGCAAAGGCCGTGCTGGCATGCAGACGCGCGAGGAGGATTTCGTCGCGCGGCTGTTCGTCGCCTCGACGCATGCGCCGGTGCTGTATTTCTCCTCTCGCGGCAAGGTGTACAAGGAAAAGGTCTGGCGGCTACCCATCGCGGCGCCGCAGGCACGCGGCAAGGCGCTGATCAACATCCTGCCGCTGCAGCAGGACGAGCGCATCACCACGATCATGCCGCTGCCCGAGGATGAATCCACCTGGGCGACGCTCGACGTGATGTTCGCCACCACCAAGGGCACTGTCCGGCGCAACAAGCTCTCGGATTTCGCCGACGTGCGGCCCTCCGGCATCATCGCCATGAAGCTCGACGAGGGCGAAGCCATCGTCGACGTGCAGATCTGCACCGAAAAAGACGACGTGCTGCTCACCGCCAATGGCGGCCAGTGCATCCGCTTCCCGGTGCCCGACGTGCGCGTGTTCCAGGGCCGCACCTCGATGGGCGTGCGCGGCATTACGATGGATGCCGAGGACCGCGTGATTTCGATGAGCATCCTGCGCCACATCGACGTCACCTCCGAGGAGCGCGCCGCCTATCTTAAGCGCGCCAACGCGGTGCGCCGCGGCACCAATGGCGATGAGGTCGTCGAGGAGGCGGGCGCCGAGGCCGAGGAGCAGGTCAATGCCATCGAGCTCGGCGAGAAGCGCTATGTCGAGCTCTCCGCTGCGGAGCAGTTCGTGCTGACCGTCTCCGAGCGCGGCTACGGCAAGCGCTCGTCGTCCTACGAGTACCGGATCACCGGACGTGGCGGCAAAGGCATCGTCGCCATGGACATCTGGGAAGGCAAGAAAGGCGCCGAGAAGATCAAGGAAAAGATCGGCCGCCTGGTCGCGTCGTTCCCGGTCGAGGAAAGCGATCAGCTCATGCTGGTCACGAATGGCGGACAATTGATCCGCACCCGTGTCGCCGACATCCGCATCGCCGGACGCTCGACGCAGGGCGTCATCGTGTTCAACACCGCCGAAGACGAGCGCGTTGTGTCGGTCGAGCGGCTGAGCGAGGAAGACAACGGCGCGGAGTAAACTGCTTCACGGCGACGCCCTGATCCGTCATCCTGAGGTGCGCGCTCTTGCGCGCCTCGAAGGATGGCGGCCCCCGAATCCCGGGCCGTCGCCCTTCGAGGTTCGGCGACTTCGCCGCCTCGCACCTCAGGGTGACGGATTGAGTCTGGAGGCCGTCGCATGAACTACCAACTCTTCGCCGCGTTCCTGTTCATCACCCTCATCCTCGTGCTCACGCCCGGACCGATCGTCACTTTGGTCATCGCGACCGGCGCGACGCAGGGCACGCGCGCAGCGCTGGTGACCGTCGCCGGCACCACGATCGGCAACGCCATCCTGGTGACCACGATCGCCGCCGGCCTCGGCTTCGTTCTGCAATATGCGGCGATTCTGTTCGAGGTGCTCCGCGTCGTCGGGGCGGCCTATCTGATCTGGCTTGGCATCCAGGCCTGGCGCGGCGCCAGCCGCATGCAAGCCGGCGCGCCGGAGCCAGAGCGTCGCGTGCACTTCCGCCGCGGCCTCGTGGTGGCGCTGTCGAACCCGAAGACCATCGCTTTCTTCACGGCGTTCCTGCCGCAATTTGTCGATCCGACTTTGCCCGCCGGCCAGCAGCTTGCGGTGATGTGCACGGTCGCGATCATCATGGCCGGCTGCACCGACGCCGGCTGGGCTATAGCCGCGGGTGCGGGTCGCGCCTGGTTCATGAAGCCGGCGCGGGTGAAATTGCTCGGCCGGCTGTCGGGCCTGGCTTTGATCGGCGGCGGCGTCTGGCTATCGCTCGCGCGGCGCCCGAGTTAGCGCACTGATGCTTCCTGGATCGGCCGCAGATCGAGAATGCGATCGGTCGTGACTATGCGGATATTCTGGACCGGAACCTGGCCGTTCGCCGAGCAGCGCGGATAGGGCCAGGCCCGCTCGCACACCGGATTGAGCGCGACAGTGGTCTGCGGCTCCATGGCGCTCTTCGCCTGCACCGGTTCGACGGCCGGCGGCAGCGTCAGTATCCCGGCGATGATGGCGCTGGCGGCGACCGCCGCGATGAGCTTGAGCATGACTGCCCCCTGTCCAAAAGGGTTTTGTTGTCCTTTGGTCGTGCCCGGGCGGCGGAAGGTTCACGTTGATAGGCTGGCTTCTCGCCCTTGCCGGGCTGGAACCGTCGGGTTAGACCCGCCGCATGGCGCATACAGCCTTCTATGCCGGCTCCTTCGACCCGGTGACCAACGGCCATCTCGACGTGGTGCGCCACGCCGTGCGCCTGGCGGACCGGCTGGTCATCGCCATCGGTGTGCATCCCGGGAAGGCGCCGTTGTTCTCCGCCGAGGAGCGTCTCGCCATGCTGCAGGACACTTGCGCGTCGCTGGCGCGCGAGGCGAATTGCGAGCTCTCCTGCATGACCTTTGCCGACCTGGTGGTCACCGCCGCGCAGCGTGCCGGCGCGAGCCTGCTCATCCGCGGCCTGCGCGACGCCACCGATTTCGATTACGAGATGCAGATGGCCGGCATGAACGAGGCCATGGCACCTGCGGTGCAGACTGTGTTCCTGCCGGCATCGCCCTTGGCGCGCCCGATCACCGCCACACTGGTGCGGCAGATCGCCGGGATGGGCGGCGATGTTTCCGCCTTCGTGCCGAAAAGCGTGGCGGAGCGCCTGAAGAAGAAATTCGCGAAAGCCTAAATCCCGACATCAGTTCTGGAGTTCTCATGATCCGCAGTCTCGCCCTTTTTGCCGCGCTCGTCTGCGCGACCCCGGTTTTTGCCCAAGGCATGCAGCCGATGAAGCCCAATCCGGGCATGCAGGCGAAGCTGCCCGCCGGGCTCGATCCGCAGAACACGATTTTCCTCGACACCACATATGGCCGCGTCGTCATCAAGCTGCGCAACGACATCGCCCCCAATCATGCCGAGCGCCTCAAGCAGCTCTCGCGCGACGGCTTCTACAACAACGTGCCGTTCCATCGCGTGATCGAAGGCTTCATGGCGCAGACCGGCGACGGCCAGAACGGCAACGGCACCGGCGGATCGAAATATCCCAACCTGAAGGCCGAATTCTCCAACGTTCCGTTCAAGCGCGGCACTGTCGGCATGGCGCGCTCCAGCGATCCGAACTCGGCGAACTCGCAGTTCTTCATCTGCTTCGCTGACGCCTCGTTCCTCAACGGCAAGTACACCGTCGTCGGCGAGGTGGTGTCGGGCATGGACGCAGTCGACAAGATCAAGCGCGGCGAACCGGTGGTGAACCCGGATAAGATCCTGAAAATGCAGGTCGCCGCGGACGCGAAGTAACTCCAGCGAAAGAGACAATCATGGCCAAGCCGGAAGACACGCTTATCCTCGAAACCTCGCAGGGCCGGGTGGTCATTGCCATGCGGCCCGATCTTGCCCCAGGGCACGTCGCCCGCATCAAGGAGCTGGTGCGTGACGGCTTCTATGATGGCGTGGTGTTCCACCGCGTCATCGACGGCTTCATGGCGCAGACCGGCGACCCGACAGGCACCGGCACCGGCGGCTCGGGCAAGAAGCTCAAGGCCGAGTTCAACGACGAGCCGCACGTGCGCGGCACCGTCTCCATGGCCCGCGCGCAGAGCCCGGATTCCGGCGACAGCCAGTTCTTCATCTGCTTCGACGATGCCACGTTTCTCGACGGCCAGTACACGGCCTGGGGCAACGTCATCGAGGGCATGGAGAACGTCGACAAGATCAAGCGCGGCGAGCCGGTGAAGAACCCCGATAAAATCGTCAAGGCGACGATGGGCGGCTGAGATTTTCCCTCCTGTCTCAGGAGGGTGGGATGCGGACTGAGCTCTTCGATTTCGAGCTGCCGCCGGAGCGTATCGCGTTGCGGCCGGCCTCGCCGCGCGACGCGGCGCGACTGCTCGTGGTGCGACCTGGTCAAGCCCCGGAGCTCGAAGACCGCGGCGTGCGCGACCTGCCGGGGCTCCTGCGCGCCGGCGACGTCCTCGCGGTCAACGAGACCAAGGTCATTCCGGCGCGGCTGACCGGCCGGCGCGTTGGCCGCGGGGCGGGCGAGCCCAAGATCGAGGTCACCCTGCATAAGCGGCTCGACGGCTCGCACTGGCGCGCCTTTGCCCGCCCGGCGAAGAAGCTCGAGCCCGGCGACACGCTGCGCTTCGGGGAGGAAGGCAAGGTCTGCTTCCTCGGCCAGCTCGATGCTCAAGTTTTAGTGAAAGATGAGGATGGCGAGGTAACCCTCAGCTTCGCCTTTCATGGCCCGGTTCTCGACCAGGCGATTGAGGAGCGCGGAGACATGCCGCTGCCGCCTTATATCGCCTCCCGCCGGGCCCCCGACGACCAGGACCGCAGTGACTACCAGACCGCTTTCGCGCGGATCGAAGGCTCGGTTGCCGCGCCGACCGCGGGCCTGCATTTCACCGACGACCTGCTCGGCCGGCTGACGCAGCGCGGGATCGGCCTGCACAAGGTCACGCTGCATGTCGGCGCCGGCACCTTCCTGCCGGTGAAGGCTGACGACACCGCGCACCACGTCATGCATGCCGAATGGGGGACGGTGAGCGAGGAGACGGCGACCGCGCTCAACGCCGCGCGGGCGAACGGCGGGCGCATCGTCGCCGTCGGCTCGACGGCTCTGCGGCTCCTGGAAAGCTCGACCGATGCGCAGGGGCACATCCAGCCTTTCTCGGGCGAGACGTCGATCTTCATCACGCCCGGATATCGCTTTCGCGCGGTCGATCTGTTCATGACCAATTTCCATCTCCCGCGCTCGACGCTGTTCATGCTGGTCGCCGCGTTCAGCGGGCTCGAGACCATGCGGCGCGCCTATGCGCACGCGATCGCCGCGGGCTACCGCTTCTACTCCTATGGCGACGCCAGCCTGCTGTTTCCGGCTGCATCGGCACGCTAGGATTGTGGGCCGTCACCGACCCATGAACTGACGGCAGCATTTCCCACAAGGGGGGCGTCATGTCGTCAATCACTGCGCAAAGCCGCCGAAAATTTCTGCAATTTCTCGCCGGAAGCCCGTTGCTCGCCGGCAGTCTGCCGGCGCTCGCCGGCGAGGCCATTATCCCACCGAACAAACTGCCCGATCCGATCATCTGGGCGCCGCTGCGCAGCGAGGAGATCATCAAGAGCCCGAAGGAGGCGATCAACGTCTTCGACTTCGAGCCGGCCTGCCGGGCAACGGTGCCGCCGGCGCATTTCGGTTACATGGCGTCCGGCATCGATGACGAGGTGACGCTGCGCGCCAATCGCGAGGGCTTCCTCAAATTCGTGCTGCGGCCGCGCCGCCTGATCGATGTCAGCAAGGTCGACATGACCACCGACATTCTCGGGGTGAAATATGCGAGCCCCATCGTGACCGCGCCGACCGGTGGCAACCGTTTCTTCCACGAGGACGGCGAGCTTGCCGTCGCAAGGGCGGCAAAGGCCGGCAATCACCTACAAATTCTTTCCACCGTCACAAACTATGGCGTTGAGGACGTCGTCGCCGCCCGCGGGCAGCCGATCTGGTACCAGCTTTACGCCACCAACAAATGGGAGGTCGCGCAGGCCTTCGTCAAACGCGCGGAGAAGGCCGGATGTCTTGCGGTGGCGGTCACCGTCGATCGCTCCGGCGGGCGCAATCAGGAAACGTTGTTCCGTCTGCGTAAGACCGACACGCGCGAGTGCAGCGGCTGTCACGACCGCTCGAGTCTGCAGGCAAGCCTGGGGCGGCGCGCGATGTATGACGGTGTCGATGTTTCTGGGCTGAAGAACACGCAGGCCTCGGCGATGACCTGGGACTTCATCAAGCGCCTGCGCGACACCACCAAGATGAAGATCGTGCTCAAGGGCATCCTCGCCTACGAGGACGCGGCGCTCGCGGCCGACAACGGCATCGACGCCATCATTGTCTCCAACCACGGCGGCCGCAGCGAAGATTCCGGGCGCTCGACCATCGACGCGCTGCCGGAGATCGTCGACGCGGTGAAGGGGAGAATGCCGATCCTGATCGATAGCGGTTTCCGCCGCGGCACCGACATCGCTAAGGCGCTGTGCATGGGCGCCACCGCCGTCTGCGTCGGGCGGCCGTATCTGTGGGGCCTCGGCGCCTTTGGGCAGGCGGGCGTCGAGCGCGTGCTTGAGCTGCTGCGCACTGAGACCTATGCCATCATGCAGCAGCTCGGCGCGCCGACGATCAAGGACCTGGTGCCGAACATGGTGCGAAGGGCCTGACGGCGACCGGCCTTGATTGCCGAACCGATCTGATCCAGAAGCCGGTGTCGTCAACACAATCCGACACCGGCTTCCGACGTTTCCAGCGCATGCCCGATCCGTTTTCCTTCAAGCTCCTCGCCACCGACGGTGCGGCTCGCCGCGGCGAGATCGTGACGCCGCACGGCGTCATCAACACGCCGGCCTTCATGCCGGTCGGCACGCAAGGCACGGTGAAGGGCCTCAAGTCGGAGGACGTGCGCGCGACGGGCGCCGAGATCGTCCTCGGCAACACCTATCATTTGATGCTGCGGCCGACCGCTGAGCGCATCGCCGAGCTCGGCGGCCTGCACGTGTTCATGAACTGGCCGCTGCCCATTATCACCGATTCCGGCGGTTTCCAGGTGATGTCACTCTCCGAGCTGCGCAAGCTCGACGAGGACGGCGTCACCTTCCGCTCGCATCTCGACGGCAGCATGGTGGCGTTGACCCCCGAGCGCGCCGTCGAGGTCCAGCTCCTGCTCGGCTCTGACATCGTGATGCAGCTTGACGAGTGCCTCAAGTTGCCGGCGAACGGGGACGAGATCGAGCGCGCGATGCAGCTGTCGCTGCGCTGGGCCGAACGCTGCAAGCGCGCCTTCGAGCGCGCGCCGGTTGGGCGGGCGCTGTTCGGCATCGTGCAGGGCGGCGACGACATCGTCCTGCGTCTCGCAAGCGCCCGTGCGCTGATCGATATCGGCTTTCCGGGCTATGCGATTGGCGGGCTCGCCGTCGGCGAGCCGCAGGAGGTGATGCTGAAAACCGTCGAGGAAGTGATGCCGGCACTTCCCGCCGACCGGCCGCATTACCTGATGGGTGTCGGCACGCCGGACGATCTTCTCGAAAGCGTCGCCCGCGGGATCGACATGTTCGATTGTGTGCTGCCGACGCGTAACGGCCGCCACGGCCTCGCTTTCACCCGCCACGGCGCCATCAATCTGCGCAACGCGCGTCATGCTGCGGACCCGCGGCCGCTCGACACCGAGAGCCCGCATCCGACGGCACGCACATATTCGCGCGCGTACCTGCATCATCTCGTCAAGGCCAATGAGACGCTCGCCGGGGTGCTGCTCTCGACCGTCAATCTCGCCTACTACCAGCAGCTGATGGCCGGGATGCGCGACGCCATTGCCGCGGGCCGCTTCGCCGCATTCCGCGAGCAGACCCGCGAGGGCTGGGCGCGGGGGGACATTCCACCGCATTAGTCGAGGCGTTTGCGCTGCCGGGCTCGCCTCGCTATGCACTCCCGCATCGTCCCACGTCACGGTCCCATCATGCAGGTCACCCTGGAAACACTGAGCCGCCGCCGCAAAACCGCCTTTAGGTTGCCGCCGCTCTCCTGCGACGCCCATTGCCACGTCTTCGGCCCGGCGGCGAAATTTCCGTATGCGCCGAACCGCCGCTACACGCCGCAGGACGCGCCGAAAGAGGCGCTGGCGATGCTGCATGCGCATCTTGGCATCGAGCGCGCAGTTATCGTGCAGGCGAGCTGCCACGGCACCGACAATCGCGCCATGCTGGACTGCATCGCGTCGCATCCGCAGCGCTATCGCGGCGTCGCTATTGTCGACGACAGTTTCACCGACGCCGACTATGACGCGCTCGATCGCGGCGGCGTGCGCGGCGTACGCTTCAATTTCGTCAAGCATCTCGGCGGCGCGCCTGACCTGGCGGTGTTCCGCCGCGTGCTCGATCGGATCAAGGACCGCGGCTGGCACGTGGTGCTGCATGTCGACGCGCCCGACATCATTCCGCTCTCGGAGATGATCCGTTCGCTGCCGCTGCCGTTCGTCATCGACCATATGGGTCGCGTGCCCGGCAAGGCCGGCCTCGAGCAGCCACCGTTCAAGGCACTGCTCGAGCTTTTCAAGCTCGAGCATGCCTGGATCAAGGTGTGCGGCGCCGAGCGCATCTCCATGCCGCCTTACGCCGAGGCGATCCCGATCGCCAAGGCGCTGGTCGCGGCGCGCGGCGACCGTGTGCTTTGGGGTACCGACTTTCCGCACCCGAATGCGACGCACGAGGCGGACGAGGCTGATCTCGTCGATCTGGTGCCCAAGATCGCGCCTGATGCTGCAGCACAACACCGCCTGCTGGTGGAAAACCCGGCGCGGCTTTATGGTTTCGGACGATAACAACAAGACGACGCCAAGACGGTGGAGGACGACAATGCGAACGACTGATCAGCCGCGGATAGGGCGGCGGATGCTGCTGGCTTTGGCTGCGGTACTGCTGGCGGTACCTTTTGTCGCGCCGGCGCAGGCAAAATGGCCGGAACGGCCGGTGAAGCTCGTGCTGCCCTTCGGCGCCGGCGGAGTCGCCGACGTCACCTCGCGCATTGTCGCGGATAAGCTCGGCGAGAAATTCGGCCAGCGGTTCTATGTCGAGAATATGCCGGGCCCAGGCGGCATCAATGCTGCACGCGCGGTGATCACCGCGGCACCCGACGGCTACACGCTCGGCCTCGTCACCAACGGCACGCCGATCAGCGTCGCGCTGTTCAAGAAGCTCCCGTTCGATCCGGTCAAGGACTTCGAGATGATCTCGATGCTCGGCCAGTTCGATCTGGAGTTCGCGGTCAATCCGGCCTCGCCATACAAGACGCTCGGCGATTTCATCAAGGCGGCAAACGAGAAGCCGGGCGAGCTCAATATCGGCACCATCGCTGTCGGCAGCACGCAAAATCTCGGCGCCGAATTGTTCAAGTCGATGGCCGAGATCAAGGCGCAGATCGTGTCCTACAAGAATTCGCCGGACGTGGTCGTGGCGCTGCTGCGCAATGACGTGCAGATGCTGGTCGAGTTTCCGCCGGCGATCCAGGGTCAGGTCAACGACAAGAAGCTGACGGTGGTCGCGACGTCGTCGCCCAAACGTTCGCCGCTCGAACCGAACTATCCGACCGTCGATGAAGCCGGCGTCAAAGGTTATGAGGTGACGTCGTGGAACGGTGTGTTCGCGCCGAAGGGCACGCCGAAGGAGATCGTCGACGCGATGAACCAGGCGATGCGTGAGATCCTGGCGCAGCCCGATCTCAAGGCGCGTTTCGCCACCGTCGGCGTCCTGCCGGCTCCGAGCTCGCCGGAAGAGCTGATGACGCGGCTGACCACCGACATCAAGAAGTACAACGACATCGTCGACAAGGCGGGTATCGAGCGCAAGTGAGCCGACGATGGCGACGCCGGAGGCAGTGAGCATCTGGTCGACGCCGATCGATCTTTATTGCGAGCGCACCGACGCCTCGTTCTGGTCGGAGCCGGTCAATGCCGTCAGCAATGCGGCGTTCCTGATCGCCGCTTTCGTTGCCTACCGCATGTGGCGGCAACGGGGGCGGCGCGACCTTGCCACGTTGGCCTTGATCGGCGTGGTGGTGCTCGTCGGCCTCGGCTCCTTCACTTTTCATACCGTCGCAACGCGCGGCGCCATGCTGCTCGATGTCGGGCCGATCGGCCTGTTCATCTACGGCTATTTCCTGCTGGCGCTGCGCCGCTTTCTGCGGCTGCCGTGGCTTGTCTCGGTCGCCGGCTTGATCGGCTTTGTGGTGTTGTCGACCGCGCTTGCCGATCGGGTGCCGCGTGAATTCCTCAATGGCTCCAGCGGGTATTTCCCGGCACTCGCAGCGCTCATCGTGATCGGCGCCCTGACGCGCTCGACGCCATGGGGCAAGGTGCTGCTCCTCGCCGCTGTGATCTTCATCCTGTCGCTCGTCCTGCGCATCATCGATCTCGATATTTGCAATGCGGTTCCTCTGGGAACGCACTTCCTCTGGCACATTTGCAATGCCATCGTGCTCTATCTGGCGCTGCGCGGAGCCATCGCAGAACGTTCCGCCAACGCCGCTTGAGACAAAGACTGCGTCCAGGGAGGACATGATGCGATCGACGAACTTGCTCGCCGGTGTGGCAGTGCTGACGGCGCTGGCGATCCCGGCAGCCGCGCAGATGCAGAAGATCGGCGATCCGCCGGAGGCGAAGAACATGCGCCTCGTCGGCATGAACGACCTGCAGGGGCGCAGCGCTTATCAGCCAAGCGTGCATCACCAGGGTGACCGCTACATCGCCTATATCGGTCACCATGGTGGCACCGACGCGGTGCCGAAGCCGATGAATCCACTGACCAAGCAGGCGGAGTTCAACGGCACCTCGATCGTCGACGTCACCGATCCCGCGCATCCGAAATACCTGCATCACATTCCAGGGCAGGAGGGCCTCTACGAGGGCGGCGGCGGACAGATGACCCGTGTGTGTGACGGCAAGACGCTGCCCAAGGGCGATCCCAACGCCGTCTATCTGCTGCGCACCTTTGGCGGTGCCGCGCATGAGATCTGGAACGTGGCCGATCCGAGCAATCCGAAGCTCGTCTCGCGCATCGAGGGCGGCCTCAAAGACACACACAAGAACTGGTGGGAATGCGACAGCGGCATCGCCTACCTCGTCTCCGGCGCGCCGGATTGGCGCATTCGCCGCATGACGCAGGTCTATGACCTTAGCGATCCCGCGCATCCGGTGAAGATCCGCGACTTCGGCCTGGTCGGACAGCAGCCGGGCGCTTCCGGCAGCATTCCGACCGAGCTGCACGGCATGATCTCGACCGGTCCGCAAGGCAATCGCGTTTATTTCGGCTACGGCACCAACAAAGGCGGCATCTTGCAGATCGTCGACCGCAAGAAGCTGCTCGAAGGCCCGAAGGAGCCGACGCCGGAGAACCTGCGCTATCCCGTGGTCGGCGAGATGGATGCGTCGCCGCTCATCGGTGTGCACACGGCATTTCCGCTCGGCAAGGTCACCATTCCGGATTTCGCCAAGGACAAGTTCGGCGCCCAGCGCGACATGATCATGGTCGTCGACGAGGGCCTGGTGAACGAATGTCAGTCCGGCGAAGCGCGGCAGATGGTGTGGTTCGTCGACGCCACCATCGAGGCGAAGCCGATGGTCGTTGCCAATTTCACCGTGCCTGAAGCGAGCGGACATTTCTGCGACCGCGGCGGCCGCTTCGGCTCGCATTCGTCCAACGAGAGCATGGCGCCGGTGTTCTACAAGAAGCTCGCTTTCGTCACCTGGTTCAATGCCGGCGTGCGCGCGCTCGACATCCGCGATCCGTATCACCCGCGCGAGGTCGGCTACTTCATTCCGTCGATCACCGCGGCGACCGACAAGCGCTGCATCAAGGTCGACGGACAGGAGCGCTGCAAGGTCGCGATCCAGAGCAACAACGTGGAGACCGACGATCGCGGTTATATCTATGTCGTCGATCGCGCGAACACCGGGCTGCACATCCTCGCGGTGACCGGCGAAGCGAAGGAGGTCGCGGGGCTGAAGTAGCGCTTACGGCCCACCGTAGAGCCACGCCATGCTGTCGTAGGACTGCTCCGGCGAGCGGTCGGAGAGCATCTGGTCGCGCAGTTCCGCCGTCGGACCGCGCGCGTGATAGAACTGGCCGTAGACCGCGGCCATGATCTGCACCCGCGCGGTGCGCAGATAGCGCTCCTGCTGATAGGCGAGAAAGGCAGCGTTCGGATCGTCGGGCTTTTTCGCGACGCATTCGGCGAGGATCACCGCATCCTCGGTCGCCATGCAGGCCCCTTGCGCAAGATACTGCAGCATCGGATGCGCGGCATCGCCAAGGAGCGTGACGCGGCCCTTGGTCCAGTTCTTTACCGGCTCGCGGTCGCAGAGCACCCACATGCGCCAGGTTTCGATGCGCTCGAGGAGCCGCAGCACTTCCGGCCGCTCACCCTTGAAGTGCTTCCACAGAAGCTCGGTCGAGCCTTCGGCGTTCCAGCCTTCCTCGTAGTGATCGGAATGAAAGACGGCGACGAGATTGTAGAGCTCGGCGCGGCGCAGCGGATAATGCACGAAGTGTGTGCGCGGCCCCGCCCACAGCACCACGTCGGGGCGCCAGAGGTCGTCCGGCACTTCGCTGCGCTTGAGCACCGCGCGATAGGCGATATGGCCGGACACGCGCGGCTTGCCGTCACCGACGATCTCTTCGCGCACCTTCGACCACATGCCGTCGCAAGCGATGAGCGCGCGGCCCTCGACGCGCTCGCCGCCTTGCAGCGCGACACTCACGCGATCGCCATGATCTTCATAGCCTTCGACGTGGCGGTTGTTCTCCAGCGTGATCAGATTGCTGCCCTGGCAGGCCTTGAGGAAGGCGCCGTGGATGTCGGCGCGATGCGTCACCGCATAGGGCTGGCCGAAACGCTCGTGAAAGCCCGGAGCGTTGAGCGCGATGCTGGTGATGAGCTTGCCGGTGAGCGCGTCGCGCATCTCCATGCCCGGCGGGCGGTGCGCATCGGCGAGCACGGCGTCCTTGAGCCCGATGCGCTCGAGCACGCGGAAGATGTTCGGACCGAGCTGGATGCCGGCGCCCACCTCGCGGAATTCTGGCGATTGCTCGAGCACGCGCACCGGAAAGCCCGCGTGCGCCAGCGAATAGGCCGTGGCCAATCCGCCAATGCCGCCGCCGACGATCAGGAACGGCAGCTCTCCATTCGTGCGCGCCATCGATCCTCCTTGGTTTCCGCTTTTTTAGTGCCCCGAACCCGAAGTTCGCTCTGAGCGCGCTGCAACGTGTGGCGAACTTCGGAATCGGGACACTAACGATGTCGCGCCGGTACTCTAGGACGCGGGCCGCGCCTCGGCCAAGGTGGGCGACGACGGGCCACGCATGCAAAAACCCGCCGGATTGCGCCGGCGGGTCGTTGAGTGAAGCGGAAAAGAACGAAGCGTTCTATTTCGTCAGCTGGCCGCGCAGCTCGCCGGCCTTGTTCGCCTCGGTGTGCAGGTTGACGTACCACTTGCCGGCAAGCAGGTCGGCAGCCTGTGCGTCGGTAAGCGTCGCGGAGCCCTCGAACGGGCTGGCATTCGGGCTGATCGGAATGGCGACGCCGGCATTCTTGCCGGCTTCGGCGGGACCGTGGAAATGCGCGGCCGTCGCCGGGCCGGAAAGGCCGGAATAAGTGCCCTTCCAGGTCAGCTTCTTGCTGTTGGTATCGTACGCCGCCGTGACCGCACCGGTCCCGGCACTGGAATTGGGTGGTACTTCAGTCTTGCCCGACAAGGTCGCCTTCAGGTTGACCACCTCGGCCGAGGCCGGCAGCGCGAATGCCAACGCAGAGACGCAAGCAAGGCCCGTCAGCGCGGATCGTAAGAACGTCGAACGCATGGGTTTCCTCCTCCCTGGCGAGGCTTCGTACAGCCTCTCGTCGCCAACACTACAGGAGAAGTCTTATTCCGGCACCAGTTCCGGGCTCTCGGCTGGTGTGAGCGTCGGCAGGATGACGCTGGTCGTGAGCCCACCGCCGCACGAATCGCAACGCCACGTATGACGGATCTCGCCGTCGTCGATCAGCTCGGAGGCCTCAGGCGCGAGCAGGCAGTCGCCGCAGTGTGGGCAGAGGGGAAACGCGCTGCATCCTGGCCGGGCGGAAACACTCATTACGCCGTGGTCAAATCGCATGACGTCCTCCTGCATTTGCGCGGGTTTGTTGACTTGCGCTCGCACGGGTAGAGGCGCTGTGTGGCGAGGCAAAGACGCTTTCGTGAAACGCCCGTGGCCTGGCGATGGCGCGACGCCGCAAGCGTTAAGAACGCGCGTGTTTGCGCGCGTGACGCGATGTTCACGATCGGGTGAGGCTCGGGTGTCGGTGATTTGGTGAGCGCGCCGGGGATCGAACCCGGGACCCCGTGATTAAAAGTCACGTGCTCTACCAGCTGAGCTACGCGCTCCCGCGCGCTGTGTTAGGGGGGGCGGGATGCCCGGTCAATAGGCGGAATCCGGCGGATTCTTGAACTCCCACGGCTATTTCCATCTGCTAGAATCCGGCCGACCCATTGGATTTGGAGCCGCAATGCCGATCGTCAACCGCATCGCCGATTTCCATGCCGACATCACTGAATGGCGGCGCGATCTGCATCGGCATCCCGAGATCCTCTACGAGGTGCACCGTACCGCCGCGAGCGTCGCCGACCGGCTCAAGGCCTTCGGCTGCGACGAGGTGGTCACCGGGCTTGGCAAAACCGGCGTCGTTGGCGTCATCCGCGGGCGCAAGCCCGCGACCGGTGCACGCAAGGTGATTGGGCTGCGCGCCGACATGGACGCGCTGCCCATCGAGGAGGCGACGGACCTTCCCTACAAGTCGACGATGCCGGGCAAGATGCACGCTTGCGGCCATGACGGGCATACCGCGATGCTGCTCGGCGCCGCGCGCTATCTCGCGGAGACGCGCAACTTCGCGGGCACCGCGGTGGTGATCTTCCAGCCGGCGGAGGAGGGTGGCGCCGGTGCCAAGGCGATGCTCGATGACGGCATGTTCGACCGCTTCGGCGTCGAGGAGGTCTACGGCATGCACAATTATCCGGGCATGCCGATCGGCTCATTCGGGACCCGTCCCGGCCCGATTATGGCAGCGGCCGACTACATCACCATCGACATCGAGGGTCACGGCGGTCACGCGGCACGCCCGCATGTGACCATCGACACGGTTCTGGTCGGCGCGCAGATCATCAACGCGATCCAGTCGATCGTCTCGCGCAATGTCGATCCGCAGCACGCCGCCGTGGTCTCGATCACGGTGTTTCGCGCCAGCACTGCCGACAATGTGCTGCCGCAGACGGTGCAGCTGCGCGGCACGGTGCGCACGCTCGACGAAAGCATCCGCGAGATGGTCGAAGCGCGGCTGCGCATGCTGATCGAGAGCACCGCGGCGGCCTATGGCGCGACGGCCAAGCTCACCTACCGACGCAATTATCCGGTGCTGTCCAACCACGCGAAGGAGACCGACTTCGCCGCGTCGATCGCCGGCGAGGTCGCCGGCAGCGAGCGCGTCGACACCGATCTGCCGCCGATGATGGGCGCGGAGGACTTCGCCTTCATGCTGCAGGCGCGCCCCGGCGCTTTCATCTGGATCGGCAATGGCGACAGCGCTGGCCTGCATCACCCGTCGTACAATTTCAACGACGAGGCGATCCCGTTCGGGACGTCCTATTGGGTGCGGCTGGTGGAGACAGCGCTGCCGGCTTGAGCAGCGTCGCGATTTACTGGACGAGCTCGGCCTGTTTCTCCGCGGTGGCAGGCGCTGGCGCCTTGGCCACGGCTGCGGGAGCTTCGCGCCCGAGCACCTCGGCGAGCTTGCCCTCGAGCGCGCGCCACGTGGCGAAGTCGTTGAGCGGCGTGCGCTCGAGCGTTGCCAGCACCACGGCCGCGATGAAGGGCAGTGCCTGGATCACCAGCACGAAACCGAAGAAGTTGATCTCGTGGATGTCGATGTCGTTCATCGCCACCACATAGACGGCGCTGGCGAGCAGCAGCACCGCAATGATCGCTTCCCAGAACGCCTTGAAGTCGCTGGCGCGGCGACGCAGCCCCGCGCCACCCTTGGCGGTGCGCATGAAGGGCAGATGGTCCTTGATGATGCCGTTGGCGACGGCGCGGGCGACGGTCCACTGCACCGACATGGCGGCGAATACCGCGCCAAACATCTGCGCCGGACGGATGGCGACGCGCAGGCGATAGAGCGAGACGAAATGCGCGATTGAGATCACGAAGGTCGCGACGATCGGAACGGTGAGGACCTTGTCTGGCACCGCGATGTGCCAATACGCGATCACCGGCGCCCAGATGATATTGAGGATGGCCATGGCGACGCCGATGCTCTCGGCGCCGAGCCAGTTGAGCCAGCCGAGCGCGAATTCGCGCTTCTGCTCGCGCGTCAGTCGGCTCGCGCCAGGCAGGAAGCGCTTCCAGTGCTTCTTCACGATCTGTAAGCCGCCATAAGCCCAGCGGAAGCGCTGCTTCTTGTAGGCGTCGAAATTGTCGGGAAGGAGCCCGTAACCGTAGCGCTTGTTCGTGTAGTGCGCGGTCCAGCCGAGCTCGAGCAGCGTGAGGCCGAGATCGGTGTCCTCGCAGATCGTGTCGCTCGACCAGCTGCCAGCGGCTTCGAGCGCGGTACGCCGGATGAGGCACATGGTGCCGTGCACGATGATCGCGTTGAACTCGTTCCGCTGCACCATGCCGATGTCGAAGAAGCCGGCATATTCGCCGTTCATGGCATGATGCATGACGCTGCGATCACCGTCGCGGTGATCCTGCGGCGCCTGCACCAGCCCGACCTTTGCGTCGGCAAACGCGGGGACGAGGTCGCGCAGCCAGCTCGGCTCGACGGCATAATCGGCATCGAGCACCCCGATGATCTCGGCGTCGCTTGCGGTGTGGATCAGCGCAAGGCGCAGCGCGCCGGCCTTGAAGCCGGTCAGGTTTTCCGCGTTGACGAACTTGAAGCGCTCGCCGAGCGTCTTGCAGTGGTCCTCGACGGGGCGCCACAGCGCCGGATCCGGCGTGTTGTTGATGACGACCACGCACTCGAAATTCGGATAGTCGAGGCGCGCGATGGAATCGAGCGTCTGCTTGAGCATCTCCGGCGGCTCGTTGTAGGCCGGGATGTGGATCGACACTTTCGGCGCGAACGCCTCGGGCACCAGTGACGGCGCAACCGCGAGCCGCCGCGGTCCGCGGCCGAAGGCGATGGCCGCGATCTCCTCGATGCGCGCGAGCGTGATGGCGACGAGCGGCAACAGCAGCACGGTGCCAATGCCGAGCGCAATCGCCGCGCCGACCACGAAATAGTGCGAGTACCAGTAGCCGAAGACGAGCGCGAACCATGCGCCGACCACGTTGGCCGCGGCCGCAAGCAACGCGACCTGGCTTGCCGTCGCGGTGGTAATCGCCAGCACCGGGAGCGAGAGCAGCACGCCGAGCAGCAGCGCGAGGCCGGCGACCTTCCAGTATTCAGCGTCGAAGATCGGGCCGGTCCAGCTGAACTTCGGCTGGTCCTTGGCGTTGAAAATGCCCCAATACGGACCGACGCCACCTTCGTTGGTTTTCCACGGCTGATCGATGGCTTCGATGATGTTGTAGTCGATGCCGTAATGGTCGGCGCGGGAGACGAAGTCGCGCAGGATCTGGGCCTGATCGAGCCGGCCCGGATCGGCGTTCTTGTAATTGTAGCCGGCGCTCGGCCAGCCGAACTCGGCGATCACGATGCGCTTGCCGGGGAATGCCTGGCGCAGGCGGTCATAGATCTCGATGGTGCGGTCGACGACCTGCGAAGCCGGGACGCCTTCCCAATAGGGCAGGATGTGGACCGCGATGAAATCGACGGCGGAGGCGAGCTCGGGATGATCGAGCCACACGCTCCAGATTTCACCGGTCGTCACCGGCACTGAGGTTTCGCGCTTCACGCGTTGGATGATCTTGATCAGCCGCTGGACATTGATGTTCTCCAGCACGCGCTTTTCGTCGCTGGTGCCCTGGCTGTTACGCAGGAGCTTGCGCTCGTCTTCGGACAGCCGGTCGTCCTTGCCGACCAGAATGGTGTTGCCGCGGTAGATCGTTTCGTTGCCGACCACCAACGCCTTCACGTTGGAGTGGCGCCGCGACAGCTCGATAGCGGAGCGGATTTCCTGCTCGTTGCGCAGCGCGTCGGCAAGGATCGCGTCGTCCCGCTGCTTCATGTTGCCCTGCAGCCAGGCGCCGGCGGTGACGCGCAGGTCGTATTCGGGGGCGATATTGAGCACCTGCTCGACCCCGCCGGTCGAGGAATAGAGGCGGATCGCGCGGCTGACTGATGAAATCGCGCGCAGATCGCCGCGAATGCGGGCAACGGTTGGCCGGTCGCGATTGGGATCGGAGGCGTCAGCCAACGGCGTGTAGGACACGCTGGCCAATTCGCCGTCAAAGCCGGGGGCGGTCGCGTGGCCCCTAAAGAGGGCCCAAACCCCAAAATGTACGCACGCCACAAGCGCGACAATGGCGGCGACGGAGCGCATCACTCAAAACCAAATGGGGCAGGAAAGCACGAACCCGAACCCGTCCCCTGGGTTCGACCGAGACGTTTGCGGCAGTGCACCGTATCTCGGCACGAGGTTAGCGTGCAAGTACGAAGCACTCATGGCAATTTCAAGATGTTCTACTCCAGCCGCCCGCGGTACCGGTAACGCCGCTAGCGGGGGGTGGTTCCTTCGGCGGGAGGCGGTGGCGCCGCCTGGGCGGCGGCAGGGCTCGGCGGCAGGCCTGGATTGAGCCAGCAGGCGTGCACCCGACTGTTGAGGTCGCCGGTCGCCTTGGGATCGATGTTTCCCTGGCGCACCAGGCAGCGGAAAGTCTGCTGCACATGGCCGCCGGGGCAGCCGAAACGGTCGTAAAGATCGAGATGGCGGAAGGCGGTGTCGAGATCGTCGCGCCAGAGCAGGCTGACGACCCGGCGGCCCAGCCAGACGCATTCCGGATTGCCCGCCGGTCCGCTGACCACCCGGCCAGCCTCGGCGATCTCATCGATCTTCTTCTGGCTTTCCTTGGCCGCCTCGGCGGCCGCCTTTTGCTGCTCGGGGGTCTGCTTGTCGTTGCTCTGAGCAAAGACACCAGTCGACGGCAAAACGAAAAGCAGCACCGCGCAAAGCGCGACCGCAAATGAACGACAGTTCAGAAAGCCCATGGTCCCGCTGTTGTTGTTAGGCCGCGTCACTCGTGCCCGGTTTTCGAAGTTCGTAACACATTGCGGCACCCTCAGGTACGAGCTTCGAAAACCAAAGGGCACCAGCGACTCCATGCTTTCTAGTGCCGCCGATTTGAAATTCCTGAGCGAACTTGCGGCAACTGCTGCAGGAATTTCAAATCGGCGGCACTAGCCGGCCCTGTGCGACCGGAATTCGTCAGTATTGCGGCGTGTTAGGCCCGCACCCACCGCACGGAAGTTGGCCCGAACGTGAGTATTTTGTCCAGCAGAACCAACCGGTTTGATTAAAGACGCGCCTTCTTGGCAGCGACGTCAACGCAGGTTAAGCCGGTAGTCACCCATGAGCCTCCCCGCAAGCTCTTCGCTGCGCCTTGCCGCCGGACTGTTCGTGTTGTCGGCGGTCGCCATCGTTGCCGCCTGGGCGCGGCTCGGCGCCCCGGTCGAAATGCCGCAGGCGCCGCTGGCCAAAGGCGAGAAGCTTTACTGCGTCTCCTATGCACCGTTTCGCGGTAGCCAATCGCCGCTCGATCCGAATGTGCGTATCGAGCCCTGGCAGATCGACGACGACATCGCGCGGCTCTCCGCGCTCACCGACTGTGTGCGCACCTATTCGATTGAGCTTGGCCTCGATCACGTGGTTGAGGTGGCGCAGCGCCACGGCATGAAGGTGTTGCTTGGGCTGTGGGTATCGAACACGCCGACGAAGACGCGCGTGGAGATGGAAAAGACCATCGCCCTTGCCAATCAGTTTCCCAACACCGTGCGCGCCATCATTGTCGGCAATGAAGTGCTGCTGCGTGGCGACCTCGGGGCGGCCGATCTCATCGCCGATATCCGCGAGGTGAAATCGCGGGTGCATGTGCCGGTCACCTATGCCGACGTCTGGGAGTTCTGGCTGCGCAATCGCGACGTGGCGAGCGCCGTCGACTTCGTCACCGTCCACATCCTGCCCTATTGGGAGGATTTTCCGATCCCGGCGGACCAGGCCGCTTTCCATGTCGAAGCTATCCGCCGGCGCGTGGTTGAGGCGTTTCCCGGCAAGGAGATTCTGATCGGTGAGGTCGGCTGGCCGAGCCATGGGCGCATGCGTGAAGGCGCGCTGCCGTCGCCTTCGAACCAGGCACGCGTCGTGCAGGACGTGCTGGCGCTTGCCAAGCGCGAAAATTTTCACGTCAACCTGATCGAAGCCTTCGATCAGCCGTGGAAGCGCTATCTCGAAGGCACGGTCGGCGGCTATTGGGGTTTTCTCAGCGCCGACACGCGCGCCTTCAAATTCGACTGGGGCGACGCCGTCTCGGATCACCCCTCTTGGCGTTGGCAGGCAGCCGGCGGCGTGCTGTTCGCGCTGTTGGTGTTCGGCGCGGCCGTTGTGACGGGGCGGAAGCATAAAGTCGGCGTGGTGAGCTGGACGGCTGTCGCCATCAGTGCGATTGCCGGCGGAGTCTTTCTCGGATGGACCGTTGAAAATGTGCCAATCGAGAGTCTCGGCATTGGCGGCTGGGTGCGTTCGCTCGCATTCACTGCGGTCGCGTTTGCTGCCGCTCTGGTGACTGCGGCCGCGCTGGTGGTGAAAATCCCAGCGCCATCGTTCGCGCACGTGCTCGCCAAGCGGAACTGGCACGGTGGCGGACGCTTGGCGTGGGCACTCGGCGTCGTCCTGATTGCGGTGACCGTCCTTGCGCTGCAGGTTGCGCTCGGGCTCGTCTTCGATCCGCGCTACAAGGATTTGCCGTTTGCGCCGTTCGCGGCGGCGGTGGTGCCGTTCTTCGTTCACGGATTGCTGGTGCGACGCGGCGACGGCAAGCGCGGCGCGGCCGAAATCGCGGCAGCGGGCCTCCTGGTGCCGTCCGTCGGCTACATCGTCTTCAACGAAAGCTTCGCCAACTGGCAGGCGCTGTGGCTGTGCGTCCTGCTGGCCTTGCTAGCTTTCACTCTGGCTCGGGTGCGCGGCGTGCCAGGCTGAGCACGAGGAGCGCAATCGCCAAGCCAGAAAGCCCGGCATTGTAGAGCACGACGCCGAGCGCCGAGATGGCAAGCGCAATCGCGAACAGCAGCAGCGACGGCCGCAGCAGATTGACCGCGGCGACGATGAGGGCCGCGATGCCGAAGGCGCCGACCATATAGAGCTTGATCGCGACGCGGCGCGACACGCAGAGCCATGTGTCGAGCCCGCCGTCGCAGGCGAGCCCGACCGGCGTCTGCTCGATGGCGAGATAGCGCATGTAGAGCGCATAGCCGAGCGCGCAAAAGCCGATGACCAGAAGCCACTGGGTGGCGCGCGCGCTGGGCTGGAACAACTTCATGGAAAGCTCCGCGGCAATTATGCCGCGCGTACCCGATTACGACAATGCGGGCTTATTGCTGCGCCAGTCGCGCCCCTTCATAGGTCACGGGCTTGCAGGTCATGCGTGCCGCCGCAAGCATTGTGCAATAACGCGCCGCCGTCGACGCGTTCGGCATCGGTCCGAGCACGAGCCGCAGCTCCTGCTTTCCGCTGCGCGTGGTCTGCGTGTGGACGAAAGGCTGCAGCCCGGTGAACAGCGGGCCGTGATTGGCCTTGAGCATCGCCCACAGGGATTGCAGTCCCTCCATGCTGGCCGCGCTACCGAGGTCGACGCCGATCGCGGGCTTCGGTTTCGGCTGCGGGAGCGGCGGCTGCTCGGCAGCCGCGGGGGGCGGTGCAGCCTCTGGTGTGGGCGCAATGCTCGCGGTCGTCTTCGGCGTTTCCGCAGGCTCTGGCTTGTTCGGTGCGCTGGGCGGGATGCGCGGCAAAGTCTCGGTACTGGCCGCGGCGGCGGGCGGGACCGCAGCTGGCGCGCTGATCACCGGCGCGGGTGCGACCGGCGCCGCTGGCGTCACGGTGGCGCGCTCGTCTTTCTTGATTGTGCTCGACATGTCTTTGATCGAGCCGGTCATATCGGCGACATTGCTTTCCAGGCTGGCCACGCGCGCCGCCAGGCGGTCGCGGTCGGCCGTCAGCTGGCGCACCGTTTCCGCCAGCCGGCGGGTCTCGTTTTCCACATTGCGCCGTACCGCAGCGGGGGCCACGGCGACGACGGCTTTGGCCTGACCGGGCGATTGCAGCGAAGACAGCGCTTCTTGCAGGCGAGAGGCGCCGCTTTCGGTTCCGCCGAGCAGCACGACCCCGCTGACGGCGAGCGCCGCGGATCCGCCCCACGCCATCAGACGCCAAAGCGCGCGCATGTTGAAGGTTTTTTGCGTCATGGCCTGCCACATGCCGCTCCCGTAAGGGAGCGAATCATTGAAAACATTAGCAGAATCCTGGCAACTTCGCTTGCCAGGCCGAGCCGGAGGCCCTTTTGCTCGCGACCCTGCTCAGCTAATGAGGCCGCCGAAAGGCGGGACCCTTCTTGAATCAGCCAAGGACATGTCTGGCGATCGTGCTCGCGGCCGGCGAGGGCACGCGCATGCGCTCGCGGACACCCAAGGTGCTGCACGCGATCGCCGGGCGCTCGCTCATTGCGCATGTGCTGCAGGCGGTTACAGCGGCCGGCAGCAGCGCGGTGGCCGTGGTCATCGCCCCGCACCACGACGCAGTGGCGCAGGAAGTCGCCCGCATCGCCCCGCATGCGAAGAGCTTTGTGCAAAACGAACCGCGCGGCACCGCGCATGCGGTGCTCGCGGCGCGCGAGCGCATCGCGAAGGGTGCCGACGATGTCCTGGTGATCTTTGGCGACACGCCGCTGGTGCGTCCGGCCGTGCTGGAACGACTGCGTGCTGCCGTCGCCGGCGGCGCCTCGGTCGCCGTGCTCGGGTTCAAGCCGGCCGATCCGAAAGGCTACGGTCGACTGGTGACGCAGGGCGGCGAGCTTGTCGCCATCCGCGAAGAGCTCGATGCCAGCGAGGCGGAGCGCAAGATCGCGCTCTGTAATGGTGGGCTGATGGCGCTCGACGGGCGCAAGGCGCTCTCCATTCTCGATCGCATCACCGACAACAATCGCAAGCGCGAATTCTATCTCACCGACGCCGTCGGCATTGCCCGGGACATGGGCTTGAAGGCGGTTGCGGTGGAAGCCGAGGAGGACGATGTGTGCGGAGTGAACACCAAGGCGCAACTCGCCGAGACCGAAGCGGTGCTGCAGCAACGACTGCGCACCGCCGCGCTCGACGCCGGCGTCACAATGCAGGCACCGGAGACGGTGTTTCTCTCGTCCGACACCAAGCTTGGCGCTGACGTCACCATCGAGCCTTACGTGGTGTTCGGTCCCGGCGTGACGGTGGAGGACGGCGCCGTAATCCATTCGTTCTCGCATCTTGCCGGCGCGCATGTGGGCAAGAAGGTCTCGGTCGGGCCCTATGCGCGGCTACGTCCCGGCACGCGGCTCGAGGAAGGCTCGCGGGTGGGGAATTTCGTCGAGGTGAAAGAGGCGGTGTTCGAGGCCGGCGCCAAGGCCAATCATCTCACTTATGTGGGCGACGCGCGCGTCGGCGAGGGCGCCAATGTCGGCGCCGGCACCATCACCTGCAATTACGACGGCATCAGTAAGCACCGCACCGAAATCGGCAAAGGCGCGTTCATCGGCTCGAATTCGGCACTGGTGGCGCCGGTGAAAATCGGTGACGGCGCCTATGTCGGATCGGGCTCGGTCATCACCCATGACGTGCCGGCGGACGCGCTGGCGATCGCGCGCGCCAAGCAAACGGTTAAGGAAGGCTGGGCCAGCCGCTTGCGCAACATGAAAGCGCTCGGCAAGAAGAAGCCGTAATCGCTCTCGACAAGGCCTTGCTAGTTGCCTGTCACAACACGAAATGCGTTGTGATTTCCATTCGGTTGCGTGCAACGCTTAAAGCTTAGCCTCACGGAACTTCGGGGTAAGGAGCCATCCGTCCGGATGTGCGGAATTGTCGGAATTCTCGGGACCAAGCCGGTCGCCGGCCAGCTGGTCGATGCGCTCAAGCGCCTCGAATATCGCGGCTATGACTCTGCCGGCGTGGCGACACTGGAGAAGAGCGGGCTCACGCGCCGCCGCGCCGAAGGCAAGCTGCGCGTGCTGGAGCAGCGGCTGGAGAAAGAGCCACTTCAAGGCGTGATCGGCATCGGTCACACCCGCTGGGCGACACATGGCCGGCCCAGCGAGGAAAACGCGCATCCGCACGCGACCGACCGCGTTGCCGTCGTGCACAACGGCATCATCGAGAATTTCCGTGAGCTGCGCGAGAAGCTCGGCAAGAACGGCGCCAAGTTCATGAGCGAGACCGACACCGAGGTCGTCGCGCATCTGGTCACTGACGAGATGAAGAAGGGCAAGTCGCCCGTCGCCGCCGTCGAGGCCTCGCTCAAGCAGCTGCGCGGCGCTTTCGCGCTCGCTTTCCTCTTCGAGGGCGAGGACGACCTGCTGATCGGCGCGCGCAAAGGCTCGCCGCTCGCCGTCGGCTATGGCAAGGGCGAGATGTATCTCGGCTCTGATGCCATCGCGCTCGCGCCCTTCACTGACACCATCAGCTATCTCGACGACGGCGACTGGGTCATCCTCAACCGCAAGGGCGTCGAGGTGCATGACGCGCGGGGCCAGGTGGTCGAGCGCCCGATCGTGAAGTCGAATGCCTCGGCGATGATCGTCGACAAGGGCAATCACAAGCACTTCATGGCCAAGGAGATCCACGAGCAGCCGGAAGTGGTCGGACATACGCTCGCGCATTACATCGACATGACCACGGAGCGCGTGCGGCTGCCGGCAGCGCTGCCGTTCGATTTCCGCGACCTCAAGCGCATCTCGATCTCCGCCTGCGGCACCGCGTTCTATGCGGGGCTTGTCGCCAAATACTGGTTCGAGCGTTTCGCCAAGCTGCCGGTCGAGATCGATATCGCCTCCGAATTCCGCTACCGCGAAGCGCCGATGGACGATGGCGACCTCGCGATCTTCGTCTCGCAATCGGGCGAGACCGCCGACACGCTTGCCTCGCTGCGCTACGCCAAGGAGCGCAAGCAGCACGTCCTCTCCGTGGTCAATGTGCCGACGTCGACCATTGCGCGCGAAAGCGATGCGGTGATGCCGACGCTCGCCGGCCCCGAGATCGGCGTCGCCTCAACGAAGGCCTTCACCTGCCAGCTCGCGGTGCTCGCCTGCATCGCGGTCGCCGCCGGGCGCGCCCGCGGCGTGCTCGCGGAGAGCGACGAGCAGAAGCTGGTTCGCGCGCTGATCGAAGTGCCGCGGCACATGGCGGCGGCGCTTGCGCTCGAGCCGCAGGTCGAGACGCTGGTGCACGATCTCTCCAAGTGCCACGACGTGCTCTATCTCGGCCGCGGCACCAGCTATCCGTTGGCGCTCGAAGGCGCGCTCAAGCTCAAGGAAATCTCCTACATCCACGCCGAAGGCTACGCCGCCGGCGAGCTCAAGCATGGCCCGATCGCGCTCATCGACGAGACCATGCCCGTGATCGTCATTGCGCCATACGACCGGGTGTTCGAGAAAACCGCCTCGAACATGCAGGAAGTCGCCGCGCGCGGGGGCCGCATTATCCTCGTCACCGATCCGAAAGGCGCGCACGAGGCGCCGACGCAGTCGGTGATGACGCTGACCTTGCCGGAAATGCCGGCGACGGTGACGCCGTTGGTCTACGCCATTCCGGTGCAACTCATCGCCTATCATGCGGCTTGCGCCATCGGCACCGACGTCGACCAGCCGCGCAATCTCGCGAAATCGGTCACTGTGGAATAGATTGGGATCATGGCCGAGAAACCGACAATCGAGCCTGTCACCAAGATCGTCGCCGACGAGAGCAAGGCCGCGGCCGCGCATCAGACCGGCTTCATCGGCCGCATCCGCAATTATTTCCTCACCGGCCTGGTGCTGACCGGGCCAGTTGCGATCACGGCTTATCTGACCTGGTCGTTCATCAATTGGGTCGACGACGTGGTGCGGCCGTTCGTACCGCCGGCGCTGCGCGTGGAGACCTATGCGCCGGTGCACATCCCCGGCACCGGGTTGATCATCGCGTTCGTGGCGCTGACGCTGCTCGGCTTCCTCACCGCCAACCTGATCGGGCGCTCGCTGGTCGAGCTCGGCGAGAGCCTGCTCAACCGCATGCCGATCGTGCGCCCGCTCTACAAAACGGTGAAGCAGATTTTCGAGACGCTGTTCTCGCAATCGGGCTCGAGCTTCCGCAAAGTGGCGCTGGTCGAATTCCCGGCGCCGGGCATGTGGTCGCTTGTCTTCCTCTCGCAGCCGCCGGGGGCCGATGTCGCCTCGCGCTTGCCTGAGATCGAGCATGTCTCCGCCTTCATGCCGTGCACGCCCAACCCGACGACCGGATTCTTCTTCTACGTGCCGCGCAAAGATTTGCTCGAGCTCGACATGAGTGTCGAGACGGCAATGACGTTGATCATGTCCGCCGGCATGGCGAGCCCGAACGGCGATCAGCAGAAGAAGCTCGCCGCGCTCGCCGCCACTGCGCGCGCTGCGCAGGTCGCGAAGACGCCAGTGATCGCGAAGTGACAATCCAAAAGATTGTCACCCGGCCCTGATCAAGCGCACCGCCTCGTCCTTGTCGAACAGATAGAGCAAGTGCCGCAGTGCCTCACCGCGTGGCGTCTCCAATGTCGGGTCGCGCGAGAGGATGAGCGCCGCGTCGTCGCGTGCCGCGCCGAGATATTTGCCGTGCACCTCGGCACGGGCGACGCGAAAGCCTGGCATACCGCTCTGCCGCGTGCCGAGCACGTCGCCTTCGCCGCGCAAGCGTAGATCCTCCTCGGCAATGCGAAACCCGTCTTCAGTCTCGCGCAGGATCGCGAGCCGCGCCTTCGCGGTCTCCCCGAGCGGCGCACGGTAGAGGAGGAGGCAGGTCGAGCGCCCGCTGCCGCGGCCGATGCGTCCGCGCAGCTGGTGCAGCTGCGCGAGCCCGAAGCGCTCGGCATGCTCGATCACCATGATGGTCGCTTCCGGCACATCGACGCCGACTTCGATCACCGTCGTCGCCACCAGTAGTCGCGTTTGCCCGGAGGCGAAGCGCTCCATGGCGGCATCCTTCTCGGAGCCGCGCATGCGTCCATGCACCAGGTCGATGGCGTCACCGAAGCGCTGCTTGAGCTCGGCGAAGCGCGCTTCCGCGGCCGCGAGATCGGTCTTTTCTGAATCCTCCACCAACGGACAAACCCAATAGGCACGTTGCCCTTCGCCTAGCGCACGGCCGACGGCATCCTCGACCTCGGCTAGCCGTGTTAGCGGGATGGTGCGCGTGTCGATCGGCAGCCGGCCGGCCGGCTTCTCGCGCAATTCGGAAATGTCCATGTCGCCAAAATAGGTGAGCACCAGCGTGCGCGGGATCGGCGTTGCCGTGAGCACGAGCACGTCGACTGCTTCGCCCTTTTGCGTGAGTGCGAGACGCTGGTGCACGCCGAAGCGATGCTGCTCGTCGACGATCGCCAGCGCGAGATCGCGGAATGCGACGTCCTCTTGGAACAGTGCATGGGTGCCGACCAGGAGATCGATGTCGCCGAGTGCGAGGCGATCGAGGATCTCCTTGCGTTCCTTGCCACGCTCGCGGCCGGTCAGGACCGCGACCTTGATATCGGCTGCTGCGGCAAGCGGAGCGATGGTGTTGAAATGCTGCCGCGCCAGAATTTCCGTCGGCGCCATCAGCGCCGCCTGGCGTCCCGCCTCGATCACCGTGGCGGCGGAGAGGAAGGCCACGACGGTCTTGCCGGAGCCGACGTCGCCCTGGAGGAGCCGCAGCATGCGCTGCGGCAAAGCGAGATCGGTGACGATGTCGTCGACCGCGCGCTGCTGCGAGGGCGTCAGCGAGTAGGGCAGCGCCCGCAGGATGCGTCCGCGCAGGAGCCCTTCACTCGCCGTTCCGCGCCCGGCGAGGCGGCGCATATGCGCGCGCACCAAAGCCAAGGCGAGCTGCCCGGCGAGCAACTCGTCATAAGCGAGCCGACACCAGGCGGGACTCTCCGGCAGCACGTGCTTCGGCTCGGCGGGATGATGCAGGCCTTCCAGGGCTTCGGCGAATTCCGGAAATCCCTCGCGCGAGGTCCAGGCCTCGTCCTGCCATTCCGGGAGGGGGGGAATGCGCGAGAGCGCCGCCTCCATGGCGCGGCGGACATTGCCGAGCGCGAGGCCCTCGGTGAGCGGATAGACCGGCTCGACCAGCGGCAGACTGGCAAATCCTGCCTCGTCGACCACACGGTCGGGATGCACCATCTGCAGCGTGCCGTCATAGAGCTCGATGGTGCCGGAGACGTAGCGCAGCTGGCCTTCGGGCAAGAGCTTCTCCAGATAGTCGCGCCGCGCATTGAAATAGGTCAGCGTCAGCTCGGCCGTCTCATCGTGGACATAGATGCGGTAGGGCACGCGCGGTCGATTGGGCGGCGAGGGGCGATGCTGGTCGACAGTGACCGCGACGGTGACGATGGTGCCCGGCACCACGTCGCGCAGCTTCGGTCGCGCGCGGCGGTCGACGGCGCCCGACGGCAGGTGGAAAAGCAGGTCGATCACCCGTGGCGGATCGCGGTCGAAGAGCCGCTTGTAGAGCTTTTCCAACTTCGGCCCGACGCCGGAGAGCTCGCGGACTGACGCAAACAGCGGATTGAGCCGATTGGGGCGCATAGGCGATATGCTGGCGTCTGTCGTGGTCACGCGCAATCGCGCACCTGACATCTCAACATCATCCCGCTATAGAAGCCGTCCCGGCCCCGTCCGGGTTTTTGGCGTTGGAGAACCCATGACCGGCATCACGCGATCCAGCGAAGGGCTCGACCCGCGCCGGCGCCGGATTCTGTTCCGCTCCTGGCATCGCGGCATCCGCGAGATGGACCTGATCATGGGCCGCTTCGCCGAGACCACCATCGCCGATATGACCGATGCCGAGCTTGATACCTTCGAGCAGCTGATGGATCTGCCCGATCCCGACGTGCTCGCCTGGATCACCGGCGAGCAGGAAACGCCCCCTGAATATCGATCCGCGCTGCTCGATCGCTTGCGCGCCTTCCATCTCAAACTCGGCGACCATAGGTGAGGGGTGATGGCGAAATCACCCGCTGATCTCCTCAAGCCCGGCAAGGTGCTGACGCTGGCGCAGGTCGCCGACGGCGCCGAAGGTCTGGTCTTGTCCGATCTCGCCCGTGCCGTTGCCGCGCGCGCAGACGCGCCGGCGACCAGCCTTGCCGTCATTTGCCGCGACGGCCCGCGCATGGCGGCGCTGTCGCGCGCGTTCGGCTTCTTTGCGCCCGATCTCGCGGTGCTCGAATTCCCGGCCTGGGATTGTCTGCCCTACGATCGTGTCTCCCCGCATGCTGGCATCGTCGCGCAGCGCATGACCACGCTGTCGCGCCTTGCCCGCCGCAAAGGTCACGACAAGCCGACCGTGCTGCTCACCACCGTCAATGCCGCGCTGCAGCGGGTGCCGGCAAAAGACCTCGTGGTCACCCAGGCGCTCTCCGCCGCGCCGGGCAACGTCATCGGCATGGATTCGATCACGCGCTGGCTCGAGCTCAACGGCTACACGCGCGCCTCGACGGTACGCGAGCCCGGCGACTACGCGGTGCGCGGCGGCATCCTCGACCTTTATCCGCCAGGCATGGATCTGCCGGTGCGGCTCGATTTCTTCGGCGACTCTTTGGAATCGATCCGCACCTTCGATCCGCAGACCCAGCGCACCGAATATCCGGTGCGCGGGCTCGACCTCGTGCCGGTGTCCGAATTCCAGCTCATCACCGAGACCATCCGCCGCTTCCGCACCGGCTACGTCGCGCAATTCGGCGCCACGACCCCTGGCGATCTTCTTTACGAGGCGGTGAGCGAAGGCAGACGGCATCCGGGCATGGAGCACTGGTTGCCGCTGTTTCACGACAAGCTCGACACACTGTTCGATTACCTACCCGACACGCCCGTCGCACTCGAGCCGCTCGCCGAGGACGCGGCGCATGAGCGGCTGGCGCAGATTACCGACTACTACGAAGCCCGCGCCCAGGCACTGAAAGAGGGCGTCACGCCGCCTTACAAGCCGCTGCCGCCGGATAAGTTTTACTTGGCCGAAAATGAGTGGCGCGCGCGCCTCGCGCAGGCGGCGTCTGCGCGGGTGACGCCGTTTGCCGTCCCGGAGAGCGGCGCAACCGTCGTCGATTGCGGCGCCAAGCAGGGCCACAACTTCGCAGCCGAGCGCGCCGAGCCCGGCGCCAATGTGTTCCAAGCGGTGACAAAGCATGTCGGCGTGCTGCAGAGCGCCGGCAAGCGCGTGATCGTCGCGCTGTGGAGCGATGGCGCGCGCGAGCGCATGAGTCACGTGCTCGCCGACCACAAGCTGGTCAACCTGACGCCGGTCGCCAATTGGCCGCAGGTGCAAAGCCTGCCGCGGCACGCCATCGCGCTTGCCGTGCTCGGGCTCGAGACCGGCTTCGAGATCGATGATGCTGCGATCATCAGCGAGCAGGACATTCTCGGTGACCGGCTGGTGCGGCCGCGCCGCGCTTCGCGCCGGGCGGAGAATTTCATCGCCGAGGTGACGAGCCTCGCGCCGGGCGACCTTGTGGTGCATGTGGATCACGGCATCGGCCGCTTTATCGGGCTGCAGGCGATCGTGGCCGCCGGCGCGCCGCACGATTGCCTCGAGATCCACTACGCCGGCGACGATAAGCTTTATCTGCCGGTCGAGAACATCGACTTGCTCTCGCGCTACGGCTCGGAAGAGGCCGGCGTCGAGCTCGACCGCCTCGGCGGCGGCAACTGGCAGGCGCGCAAGGCGAAGATGAAGGCCCGCATCCTGGAGATGGCGGGCGAGCTCATCAAGATCGCGGCAGAGCGGCAGGTGCGCGAGGCGCCGCGCTTCACCATTGCGGCCGGCGCCTACGACGAGTTCTGCGCCGGTTTTCCGTATGAGGAGACCGAGGACCAGCAGGCCGCGATTGATTCAACGCTCAACGACCTTGCCTCCGGCAAGCCGATGGATCGGCTCATTTGCGGCGACGTTGGCTTCGGCAAGACCGAAGTGGCGCTGCGCGCCGCCTTCGTCACGGCGATGACCGGCAAGCAGGTCGCGGTCGTCGTGCCAACAACCTTGCTGGCGCGCCAGCACACGAAGACCTTCACCGAGCGTTTCCGCGGCTTCCCGGTGAATGTCGGCCAGGCCTCGCGGCTGGTCACCGCCGCCGACCTCAAGACGGTGAAGGCCGGGCTCGCCGACGGCAGCGTCGACATCATCGTCGGCACGCATGCGCTGCTCGGCAAGTCGATCAAGTTCAAGGACCTCGGCCTGATCATCGTCGACGAGGAGCAGCATTTCGGCGTGGCGCACAAGGAGAAGCTCAAGCAGCTGCGCGCCGAGGTGCACGTGCTCACGCTGACCGCGACGCCGATTCCACGCACGCTGCAACTGGCGCTGACCGGCGTGCGCGACCTGTCGATCATCGCCTCGCCGCCAGTCGACCGTCTGGCGGTGCGCACCTTCGTCTCGCCCTTCGATCCGCTGGTCGTACGCGAGGCGCTGCTGCGCGAGCGTTATCGCGGCGGCCAGGCGTTCTATGTCTGCCCGCGCATCGAGGATCTCGCCGGCACCAAGGAATTCCTCGACAAGACCGTGCCGGAAGCGCGCGTCGGTGTCGCCCACGGGCAGATGCCGTCGGCGGTGCTCGACGACATAATGACCGCCTTCTACGACGGCAAATACGACGTGCTGCTCTCGACCACCATCGTCGAATCCGGTCTCGACATTCCGACCGCGAACACGCTGATCGTGCATCGGGCTGACCGCTTCGGTCTGGCGCAGCTCTATCAACTGCGCGGGCGCGTCGGCCGCTCCAAGCTGCGCGCTTATGCGTTGCTGACGTTGCCGGAGAACCAGAAGCGCATCACCGTGCAGGCGGAGCGGCGGCTCAAAGTGCTGCAGTCGCTCGACACGTTAGGGGCCGGCTTCCAGCTCGCCTCCCACGACCTCGACATTCGTGGCGCCGGCAACCTCCTTGGCGAGGAGCAGTCCGGTCACATCAAGGAGGTCGGCTTCGAGCTCTATCAGCAGATGCTCGAAGAAGCCGTGCTCAGCCTGAAAGCGGGCCTCACGGAGCCGGTCGCGGACCGCTGGTCGCCGCAGATCACCATCGGCACGCCGGTGCTCATCCCCGAGGACTACGTCACCGACCTCGCGGTGCGGCTCGCGCTTTATCGCCGGCTCGCCGAGATCGAGGACGAAGGCGACATCGAGGGCTTTGCCGCCGAGCTCGTCGATCGCTTTGGGGCGGTCCCGCAGGAGGTCGAACATCTCCTGCAGATCGTGCGCATCAAGACGCTGTGCCGCCGCGCCAATGTGGAGAAGGTCGATGCCGGCCCGAAGGGCGTCGTGCTTTCGTTCCGCGACAACAGTTTCGCCGACCCGGAGAGCCTCGTGCGCTATATCCGCGAGCAGGGCCCCGAAGCACGCGTGCGCCCGGACATGAAGGTCGTGTTCTTCGAGGACTGGGAAAGGCCCGACGACCGTCTCAAGGGCACCACCACGATCCTGCGCAATCTCGCCGGCATGGCCGAGCACGCCAAGGCGGCGTAATCCGCTCTCCTTGGCCGTGCGTCCTGCGCTATGATCGGCGCAAAAGATAAAGACGAGGTGGAGAGCATGCGCCGACGTGATTTCCTTGCATCAGGTACAGCCGCGGCGGCATGGCCCTTGCTTGCCAAAGCCCAGCCGGCTGCGACTGACTTTCCCACGCGGCCGATCACTCTGATCGTTCCTTACGCCGCCGGCGGCGGCAATGATGCAATGGCGCGCGCCGTCGCCGACCATATGGGCCACACGCTCGGACAAGCCGTCGTCGTGGAGAACCGCGGTGGCGCCGGCGGCACCATCGCGACGCGGCAGCTCGCGAAATCGCCGGCTGACGGTTACACGCTGTGCATCGGCGGGACCGGGACGCTGGCGATCGGGCCGACGCTCTACGGCCATGTCGGTTACGACCCGCGCAAGGATTTCGCGCCGATCGGACTGATTGCCTCCGGTCCGCTGATCGTGCTCGTGCATCCGTCGCTGCCGGCCAAGAACATCCAAGAGCTGATCGCGCGCGCCAAGGCGCAGCCGGGGAAGCTCAACTACGCCTCCGCCGGGAGCGGTAGTGGCATTCATCTCGGCACGGTGCTGTTCGCCGAAGCCGCCGGCATCGACATCACCCACATTCCCTATAAAGGCACCGGCCCGGCGCTCACCGATCTCCTCGGCGGTCATGTAGCGATCTATCTCTCCTCGCTGCCGCCGGCGATCGGCCTGGTGCGCGCCGGCAGCGTGCGTGCGCTCGGCGTCACCGGCTTGAAGCGCTCATCGGCCTTTCCCGACGTGCCGACCGTCGCCGAGCAGGGCTTGCCCGGCTTCGAAGCGGTTCTGCATTACGGCATCGTGGCGCCGGCTGGCACGCCACGCCCCATCGTCGACAAGCTCAACGTGGCTTTGCGCGAGGCACTGGCCTCGGCCGATGTGCAGGCGCGGCTTGCCAACGAAGGCGCCGAGGCGCTGCCGACGACGCCCGACGAATATGCTGCCGATATCGACCGCGAAGAGACCAAATGGTCGGCTGCGGTGAAGAAGTCCGGCGCCAAAGTCGAATAATGACAGCGATGTCGCCGCCGAGGGTGATGCCGCCGCTGCTCGCCTTCGTCGCCGGCGCCGTCGATGCCGTCACGTTCCTGGCGCTGTTCGGGCTTTTCGTCGCGCAGGTCACCGGCAGCTTCGTGACCGTCGGCGCGCAGATCGTCACCCACGATCCGGCGGTGCTCATTCGCATCCTGGCGATCCCGCTGTTCTTCATCGCCGGGGCCGCGGTCGTCTTCGTGGTCGAGACGCGGGAGAAATCGCCAGCCACGCTCGCGCTCTGCCTCACCATCGAGCTCGCTTTACTGACCGGCTTGATGGTGGTCGGACTTCTTGCCGCGCCGTTTCCCGACCCCAACGCGCCGGCGGCATTGCTCGCAGCGTCACTCGGGCTGCTCGCCATGGGCTTGCAGAGCGCGATGGTGCGCCTCGTGCTGCACGGCGTCGCCTCGACCAACGTGATGACCACCAACACCACGCAATTCGCTATCGATGTGGCGGAGTGGCTGATCGCTGCCTGGCGTTCACGCGGGCCAGCGGCAACGGACGCCGCACGCGCGGCGAGGACGCATGCCACGCTGCGCGTCACCACGCTGGGTCCGATCATGGCAGGGTTTGTGACCGGCTGTCTGTGCGGCGCCGTGGCGTTCGTGCTGGTCGGCTTTTGGTGCCTGCTCGGCGTGATCGCCATCATCGCAGGCTTGATCGCCTGCGCGTTGCGCACGAGCATCAACTAGCGCACGCTGTTTCGCATTAGCGAACGGAAGGGCCGCACCAGTGCGCCGAACCCGAAGTTCGCACAAAGCCTACAGCAGACGCTATTGCGAACTTCGGGTTCAAAGGGGCACTAGAATTGCAGGCTTGCCAGTGGTCCTTTGATTCCGAAGTTCGCCTCTAGACTTGCTGCACCCCTTGGCGAGCTCCGGAATCGGACCACTGGTCGGCCCTTCTTGCTATTCCGACTCTCCCAGGACCCGGAAGATTTCCTCGAGCTGCGGGCTCATCGGCAGGTTCAAGGTCTCGCCGGTTGGCAGGCGACGGAGGAACCATTTGTTGTAGAGCTCGGTGAGACGCCGCTCGCCGGCCATGCGCGCGAAGGTACGCTCGACCAGCGTCGCAAAGGCCGGATCGTCGCGCCGGAAGGCGAGGCCATAAGGATCGTAGGACAGATATTCGCCGACAACCTTCATGTCCTGCGCCGTCTTGTCGGTGGCGATGAAGCCGTAGAGCAGCACGTCGTCCGTGGCGAACGCCTCAGCCTTGCCCGCCGCCAGCATCGCCATGGATTGTGCGTGATCGTTCGCCGTGACGATGCTGATCTTGAGCTTCTGCTTGTCGGACAGCGTGCGCAGCGCCGCCTCGTTGGTCGTCCCGGCGGTCACCACGACCGTCTTGTTCGCCAGATCGCGGTAGGAAGCGACGGCTGAGGATTTCGGCACCATCAGCTTGGTGCCGGCGACGAAGAAGATCGGCGAGAACGCCACCTCCTTGCGCCGCTGCATGTTGCTCGTGGTCGAGCCGCATTCGAGATCGACTTCGCCGCTCGCCACCTTCTGCAACCGATTGGCGGAGGTCACCGGAGCGAAAGCGATCTTGATCTCCATGCCGTCGAGTTCGGTAGACACATCTTCGACGATCTCACGGCACAGGTCGATCGAATAGCCGATCGGCTGGTGCAACCGGTTGAGATAGGAAAACGGCAGCGAGCTCTCGCGATAGCCGAGCATGATCGTGCCGCTGGCCTTGACCTTTTTCAGCGTCCCGGTGAGCGCGCCGACATTGGTCGCTTCCTGGGCGGGAGCGGGCGCCGCCAGCGCGAGAAGCACGGCGCCGAGCAGCCAGGGCGCGACACATCGCGCCCTGGACATTCTTGAGGGGCCGGTCGATGCCGCGCGCATCACGCAGCCTTCGCGGCCAGCGCCGGAGCAGCTTCCGGCTCGTGATGATGCTTCTCGCCTTCCCATTTGGCGACCACCGCGGTCGCGAGCGTGTTGCCGATGACATTGGTCGCGGAGCGGCCCATGTCGAGGAACTGGTCGATGCCGATGATCAGCAGCAATCCGGCTTCCGGGATGTTGAAGCTCGAGAGCGTCGCGGCAATGACCACCAGCGAGGCGCGCGGCACGCCCGCCATGCCTTTGCTGGTGAGCATGAGCAGCAGCAGCATGGTGATCTGCTGCCCGAGCGGCAGCTCAATGTTGTAGGCTTGCGCGATGAACAGCGTCGCGAAGGTGCAGTACATCATCGAGCCGTCGAGATTGAACGAGTAGCCCATCGGCAGCACGAAGCTGATGATCTTTTTGCTGATCGGGAACTTCTCGAGCTGCTCCATGGTCTTCGGATAAGCGGCCTCGCTCGATGCCGTGGAGAACGCGAGCAGGAACGGTTCGCGCACAAGGTTGACCAGGCGGAAGCTGTGATGTCCGAAGAACAGGAAGCCGACGGCGATCAGCAGGCCCCAGAGGATGACCAGGCCGAAATAGAATTCGATCACGAACTTGCCGTAGGTGATCAGAATACCGAGGCCTTGCGTGGTGACGATCGCGGCCATCGAGGCGAACACCGCAAGCGGCGCGAGCTTCATGATGTAGCCGGTGATCGACAGGATCACATGCGACAGCTCTTCGATGCCGTGCACCAGCGCATGCGCGCGCTCGCCGAGGGCTGCGCAGGCGACGCCGAAGAACAGCGAGAACACCACGATCTGCAGGATCTCGTTGGTGGCCATCGCCTCGACGATCGAGCGCGGCACCAGATGCGCCACGAACTCCTTCATCGACAGCGAGGCGACCTTGAGATTGGTCGCCGTCTGCGCGTCGGGGATCGGCAGGTTGAGATTGTCGCCGGGCCGCAGGACGTTGACCAGCACCATGCCGAGGAGGAGCGAGACCAGCGAAGCGGAGATGAACCAGGTCATCGCCTTGGCGCCGATGCGCCCGACGGCTTTGGTGTCGCCCATATGCGCGACGCCGACCACCAGCGTGGAGAAGACAAGCGGCGCGATGATCATCTTGATCAGGCGCAAGAAAATGTCGGTGATGAGCGAGATGTATTCGGCGATGGTCTTCGCCGTCTTCGGGTCGGGCCACAGCGTGTGGCAGGCATAGCCGACGATGATTCCAAGCACCATGCCGATCAAGATGATCGTGGTCAGTTTCGAACGCATTCGCCCCTCCAACAGTACCGAGCCGAGGAGCTTAACAGAATTCACACAGCGTCAACTGCGAATGCATGAGCGGCTACTGCCCTATCTATGCGCAGCGGGTGTCTTCGCTGATGCAGCATCAACAAGCTTGGTGGCAACCGCCTTGTCGGCGCGGTGATTGCTCCTTACGCTGTCCACATCGAACGATCCTTGGGGAGCGACGCCCATGAAATTTACGCGCGGTTTATATCTGCTCGGCCTCGCGGCGCTACTGGCGCCGATCCCCGCATCAGCCGGAATGGTTCGCGTCTATGTCACCAACAGCGCCGGCGACAGCATCCATGTGATCGATCCGGCGACCAACAAGGTGGTGCAGCAGATCAAGGGCATCGAAGGCGCGCACGGCATCAACTTCTCGCCCGACGGCACGCGCGTTTATGTGAGCGACGAGCTTAAATCGACGCTCGATGTTTTCGATCGCAAGACCGGCGAGGTGGTCAAGCGCGTGGCGCTCAGCGCGCATCCCAACAACATTTCGGTCGCCAAGGACGGCCGCATCGTCGTCGGCATTGCGCGCGGGCCTGGGGCACTCGACATCATCGATCCGGCGACGCTCACCGTGACGAAGAGCGTGCCGGTGCATGGTCGGCTGCACAATGTCTACGTCACGCCCGACAGCAAATACGTGGTGACCGGCTCGATCCCGACCGGCGTGATCACGGTCATCGACCTCGCCAGCGGTGAAGTCGCCTGGGAGCTCAAGCTCGACAAGGGCATTCGCCCGATGACCATCGAGGCAAACCCCGACGGTTCGACGAAACGCATTTTCGCGCAACTCTCCGACCTCAACGGCTTTGCTGTGGTCGACTTCGCGACCCGCAAGGAAATTGCGCGCATCACGCTGCCGCAGAGCAAGACGGAGTTCGAGACTGACGGCGATCGCGCTACCGCGCCCTCACACGGCATTGGCGTGTCGCCCGACAACAAGACCCTGTGGGTGACCAGCATTCCCAACAATGCGGTCTATCTGTACTCGCTCGCCGATCTCAAGCTGATCGGCGAAGTGGCGCTGCCGTCGCTCAAGATCGCCGGGCATCAGCCGATTTCGGCTGTGGCCAACTGGGTGACATTCACGCCTGACAGCAAGCTCGTCTATGTCAGCAACGCGGCGCTACGTTCGGTCTCGGCGATCGACATGAAGGCGATGAAGGTCGTCGCCGTCGTGCCCGTCGGCGAAGTGCCGAAGCGCATCAATACGTTGGTGATGCCGAGTGCGCCCGGAGCCGCGTCTACTTCTTCGGGGAAGCGAGCGTCGCTCCGTTGATCCACGCCGCCAGCGTACGCCAGGCAGGATCGCGCTTGGAGGCGAACTGGCGCCCGCCCGAGTGATAGACGTCGCCGCCGCCTTCGATGGCGAGCGGATGCAAGGTGAGCCGGCTTGAATCCGGATCGCCCGGATTGACCAGCTTGGAAACCGTCTCGAAGTTGCGGCGTGACTGCTCGTCGTTCCAGGTGCGGGCATCGGAGGAGAGCTTTTCCAGCCGGAACGCGTTGTTGCTCTCGGCGTGGCAGACATAGCAGCGCGCATGCGTGGCGCGTTTCTGCAGGAACACCGCCTGCACGCGGCTCTTGAAAAAATCATAATCGAGTGTCGGCGGCTTCTGCGGTTCTGCCTTCAAACTCGATATCGCAGTTGCAGCAAGCAGGGCCGCCAGCGCGGCGGCGCGCAGCATACGAGCCGGCATTCCACTCTCCCTCTGCACAATGCCTGGATGGTAGTGGAACGAACAAATTCGACAAGCGGGGTCGGGCGTGATCTCGCTAGTGCGGCATCCTGATCACGGGCTTGATCGTCGTGCCGTTGCTTGACTCTTTCGCCGCACGATTGATGTCGCCGAGATCATAGAAGGTGATCATTTTGCCGAGCGGAAAACGCTCGGCAACGACAAGATCGACGAGCCTGGGGATGAACTCGCCAGGCACACTGTCTCCCTGGATCACGCCGCGAATGACGCGGCCTTCCTGCAGGAACGGCATCTCGAAACTGACTTCATTGCCCTTGCGCGCGCTGCCGAGGAGGATGCAGGTGCCCGCTGGCATCAGGCTCTCGATCGCCTCGCGGAACACCGCGGGCAATGCCGAGGTCTCGAGTGAATAGCGCGCGCCGCGGCCGGTGAGCTTGCGGATCTCCGCAATGACGTCGCTCCGGCCGGTGTGATTGATCGTGTGCGTGGCGCCGAGCTCGCGGGCAAGCTTGAGCCGATGCTCGTGCACATCAACGGCAATGATCGGATCGCAGCCGGCGACCTTTGCCGCCATCAGGCCGGAGAGCCCGACAGCACCGACCCCGAACACCGCGAAGCTGTCGCCGGGGATTGGCTTCATCACATTGAGCACCGCTCCGGCGCCGGTCTGGCCACTGCAGGCAAGCGGTCCGAGCACCTCGAGCGGCGCATCGCTGCGCACCTTCACGGCGAAACGCTCGTTGGCGATGGCGAAATTGCCGAAGGAGGATTGCTGGAAGAAGGCGCTGTAAACCGGGGCACCGTTGCGGCTCATCAGCGTCGAGCCATCGGCGCGGCGCCCGTTCATCTTCAGATCGAAGGCATGCATGCAGTAGCTCTGCCGATGCTGCTGGCAATTCGGGCACGTGCCGCACCAGGGATAAGAGATCACCACATGATCGCCGGCGGTGAAGCTTTTTACGCCACTGCCGATACCGCGCACGATACCCGCGCCTTCATGCCCATAGACCGCCGGATAGGGCCCGGAGTAGTAGCCGTCGCGCCCGTGCAAGTCGGTCTGGCACATGCCGCTGGCGACGATCTCGACCAGCAGCTCGTCGGCCCGCGGCTCGGTGAGCTCGATCTCCTCCACCACGAAGGGGCCGGAGCGTTCGTGGACGACGGCTGCGGTGATTTTCATCTTGTGGGCCGCGGTCCGCTTACTTGGCGAACGGCGTCTGCACCTCGCCGTCCTGGTACTGTGACGGATAGAGAACGACCTGCTTGTGGCCCGTCACGTATTGAGCAAGCCCGCTGCCGTCGACACCCTGGAACTGCACCATGAGGAGGCGCGGCTTCGCCCATTCACCGCGTTCGTCGAAGCGGATCTCGCCGACGATGGTGTTGAAGGCGCTCTTGTGGATGTAGTCGGCGAGCTTGGCGTCATCGAGCGTCCTGGTCGCGGTGATCGCCTGCTCGAGGATCTGCATCGCCGCGTAGGCAAACGGCGGCTGATAGAAGCCGAGCGGATCGGTGCCCTGTTGCGGGGCGCGCGCCTGGTACTTCTTGAGAAACTCCTCGATGCCGGGAAACTTCAGCTTCGGGCTTGGCACATAGAGATGATAGTTGACCACGCGATTGAGCTTGTCGGCGAGCTGGCCCATGAACGAAGCGTATTGCATGCCGACCATGCCGCCGCCGAAGAGCTGCGTTTTCAGGCCGAGCTCGTTGGCCGCGCGCACCATGCCGACCGAGTCAAGCGGATAAGAGGCGATGAAGACGAGATCGGGATTGGTTGCCTGGATCGCGCGCACGATCGGCGTGTAATCGACCGTGTTCGGCGGGTAGGTGCGGTCGTAGACGATGTTGAATCCGTATTTCTTCGCGTTGGCGCGCGCGCCGATCAGCACGTTGTTGGAGAACTCGGCGTCGGCGCCAACCAGCGCCACGGTCTTCGGCTTCGGCGTGACGGTCTTGGCGACCTCGAAATAGGCCTCAGAGATCACGCCCTTGGCGTCGGGACCCCAGGCCGCTGTCTGGAAGTAGCGCGGATATTTGAACTCGTCATTGCTGCCGAGCGCGACCAGCACCATCACCATCTTCTGCCGCTGCATGACCAGCGGCATGGCGGCGACGATGAGATTGGTCGCTGCGCCCATGAGCAGGTCGACTTTGTCGACGTCGAGCAGCTTGGCGTAGATGCCGGGAATGGTCGAGGCATTGGTCTGATCGTCGTAGTAGACGAGTTGCACTTGTCGTCCGAGCAGACCGCCTTTGGCGTTCACCTCCTCAGCCCAGATCTGCTGCGCCAGCAGATTGGCTTTGCCCGACGAGGCGAGCGCGCCAGTCAGCGAAGCGGAAAAGCCGATCTTGATCGGGTCGGCGGCTTGCGCCGCACAAGACCAGACGAATGTCGCGGCGGCCGCGAGCGCAGCGAACAGCGCGCGTGGAACAATCCCGAGCTTCGATGACATGAGTGCCCTCCCTGGACCAGCGGCGCGTTTTCGCGCTCGTGCTCTCTGCCATCTTCAGAAGCGCGCCGACGCGCGTCAATGGTGTTTGCTGGCACATGAATCTGCCCACGCGTGCCCACCTTCACGGACGCCGCGTCGCAACATCCCAGGACGTGAGAAGCGTTATTCTGCTGCGGTGCGTGCGCGCTCGGCGACGACACGCTCGATCGCTTGCGCCAGATAGTCCGGTCCTTGCGCGCCTGAGACGGCGAGCATGCCGCCGAAGATGAAGCAGGGGACGCCCTCGATGCCGGCTTCCTTCGCGGCCTGCGCTTCGCGCTCGATCTCCTCGACATCTTGGTCGCTCGCCAGCGCCGCGTGCACGGTGTCAGCATCGAGTCCGCAGTCGACGGCAGCACGCACGAGAACCTCGCGATCGGTGAGATCGGCGCCCTCGGTGAAATAGAGATCCATAATGCGCTGCTTCATCTCGCCGGCGTGGCCGATCGCCGCCGCCCAGCGGATCAGCCGATGGCAGTCCAGCGTGTTCGGCTGGCGATTGATCTTGTCCATGGCATAGGTGAGGCCTTCCGCGGCAGCGGCGGCCGCCACGCGCTGCGCGATCCCCTTGTAACGGTCCACCGAGCCGAACTTGGTGGTCAGGTATTGCTCACGGGAAATGCCCTCGCGCGGGATCCATTCATTGAGGAAGAACGGACGGAAGCGCACCTCGACCGGGACGTCGGGGACAAGCTTCAGCGCGGCCTCCAGCCGGTGCTTGCCAATGAAGCACCAGGGACAGACCACATCGGAGACGACGTCGACGATGACCGGTTCGGCTTGCGGCATGGAACACCTCTGACCCGAAGGTAGAGGCTCGATTATTCGGCCGCAACGGCCCGGCTGCCCATGACCCGTAACATCAGCGTGTCCAGGGTGTCGCCAGCCTTGAAGGTGGCGAGCGTCACATGCGCCACCATGTTGCCCTGCTCGCGCTGGGGCGAGAGCGTCGTTTGCTTGAGCACGCCGGCGATACGGCGCGCGATGACGTGAGCGGCACGCAGATCCGTCTGCGTGAACACCGCATAGATAGACCCGTCGTCATCGCGCGAAGCGAAATCGACGCTGCGCATCAGCCGGCCGACCAGTCGGGCGCCCTCGAGGCTGGCGCGGCGGTCGAGCGGCCCGTCAAACGCGAAGCGGGCGACGGAGATGGCATTGCCGCGAAATCCGGCGTCCTCGATCACGTTGCCCAGGTCATTCCAGAACGCATCGTGGGTGAGGAGGCCCGTTTCGTGATCGTAGATGCCGTCGGCGTCGAGCGTCTTGAGCATGCGCTTGAGCCGCGCGTCGAAAGCATGCAGGCGCACCAGTGGCAGGATGCGCTCGATGATTTTTGCCGGATCGCCGCTGACCTCGTCGACATTGGGCAGCTCGCTGGCGAGATCGGGCGGCAAGGCGCCGAGCACGGCGACGGGAATGTCGCGAAAGCGCGGATCCTGTACGAGCACGGTGAGGAACGCTTCGACCATGCGCGGCGAGAAGCCGTCGCCGACAACGATGCCATCGATGTCCCGGGCATTGAGATGCTGCGCGGCCGTCTCGACACTGAGCGCGCCGAGAATGCCGACACGTTCGCCGATGGCGACGCTCATCGCCGGATAGGAGCGTCCACGGCCGACGATCAGCACGGTCGCGTCTTCGAGCGGGTCGGAGACGGGCAGGGAAACCGGTTTGCCATGCTTGTCAGCGAAGGCTTGCATTCGCCGCAGTACCGTCGCGTGCAGCGCGCGCACGCGCAGCGCCCCCCGCAGCCGCGCCACCAGCCGCTCCGGCGGCAGCGCCGCGTCGACGGGCAAAGCGATCGGGATCGGCGTGTCGTGCCCGGCATGCACGGGCGCGATCACCGGCACGATCGGACCGCTGAGCGTGGCGACCTGCAGGCAGAGCATGCGGGCGGCAGCCTCGCTCGGCGCCGGTCCGCCTTCGGCAATGATGATGGCTTCGGGCTTGACCGCAACGAACGCCGTCGGCGCATCGGCCCAGCTGCTCTCGACGATGGGGAAGGCGCCCGCCGCGCCGAGTGCCGCAACCAGGTCCGCCGCCGGACGCTCGGCGACGACGATCATCGAACCTTGCAGGGACATGCTGACTACGCGCGGCTACAAAAACCGCGCGCAGCCTAGGCGAGGGCCGTTAACACGGCGTCAACGATGGCTGGCAAATTACGCCGCATTCCGCGCGCGGAAAGCACTTGCGACCAACGGGTTGACGCCAAGGGCCGTCAGCCGCTCCGACATCGCTGCCGGATTAGACGCGGAACCGCCGAGGCGATGACCCGACAACGCGTCCGGCACCGCGGCGAGCACGGCCTCGGGATCGATGCCTTTGACCAGCGCCTCGATGTCGCGCTGGGCGAGGCGATAGCCGCCGATCGTGGTCAAACCCGTTGGGCCGCCGGTGACCACGACCTTTTCGTGCACGGACCGGCAAGCGTAGCCGGTGTCGACGAAGCCGTCCTTCGCTGCGTCCTCGCGCTCATTATCCGGCGGAAATGAATGCGCTGCCATCATCGGGCCGCGCAGCGCCAGGGTTCCGCTCGCCGACCGGCTCACTTCGGCGACGCGCAGCCACGCCGGAGCCCCGCGCGGAACGTGCACCGAACCGAGTGACGTCACCGCGGGAAGGCCCTTTGCATCGCGGCGCGCGGCCAGCAATCCAGTTTCTCCAAACACCTGTACGTCGGTGACCTTCGCCGCGCCGAGCCAGGCCGGTGCGGACGCGAGCCTTTCGGGCGTGCGCCACAAGGCGATCACATGCGCGAGCTTGTCGATGTGTCCGGCATCGGCCAGCGGCTGCACCAGTGCTCCCGGGACAATCGCCACCTCGCAGCCGTAGAGTTGGCGTGTCTCATCGAAAATATCGGGATCGAATGGCTGATGGAGTGCCAGCGTGCCGCCGCTCATCAGCCATGGCACCAGCGCCAGTGACAGTCCGGCGAACGACGAGAGCGGCAGGGCCGAGAGGATCGTCGCATCCTGTGCGATGCGGCTCTCCAGAAACACAGCGAGGCCGCCAGCCACGAGCTGCGCATGGCTGCGCGCCGCGGCGACGAGGCCGTCGGCCTCCACATCGAACGTGATGGCCGCGAGATGCGCGGCCGGACTGACGCTGCGTTCGATGACCGGCAGTGCTTCGGGTGTCGTCTCCGTATAGAGATCGTCGAGCGTCGTGATGCCGTCAGGCAGGGCAGCACCGAAGCCGCAGACATGACGGATCGGAAAAACCTGCGCGGCGACGCGCAACGCCAGATTGCCATGGTCGGTCGCGCCGATGCGCGAGCATCCGATTAGCGCCTTGGCGCCAATCTTGTTCAACGCTGTCACGGCTTCGCGCTCACGCCAGAGCATCGGCAAGGGTGCCGCGATCATGCCGGCGCGCAGGATCCCGAGCAGCGCTAGCACGCTCTCCACGGTGTTGGCGAGCTGTACGGCGACGATCGCGTCCGTCGTCAAACCGAGTTTGCGCAGCCGCGCCGCGATCGCCCAGATCACGCGGTCCGCTTCGATATAAGTGAGCTGGCGCACGGGGCCATCGGTGAAGCGCGCACGATTTGGCGGATCGATCAGTGCGACGGCGTCCGGCCGGCGCACTGCCGCGCGGCGGAACAGGTCGTCGAGCGCCGACGCCTGCACGCCGTCCATGGTCGCGTTCTGCTGCGCTTCGCCGAGGATCATGGGGTTGCTCGCCACCAGGTTTCCGGCAGATAGCCGAACAAAGATGTTTCCGCCGGATGGCGGATATAAGCCCAGCGCGCGACCCATTGCTTGGGCAAGTAGAACAGCGGCACGACGTAGAAGCCCGAGAGCAGCACGCGGTCGAGCGCGCGCACCGCGGAGACGAAATCGTCGCGTCGTTGCGCCTCCAGCATTGCGGCGATCATCGCGTCGATGGCCGGCGATTTGACGCCCATATAGTTGCGCGAGCCTTCCTGGTCGGCCGCCGCGGAGCCCCAGTAGAAGCTCTGCTCATTGCCGGGCGACAGCGACTGGTCCCAGCGGTACTCCATCATGTCGAAATCGAAGGTGATGCGGCGGCGATCGAATTGCACAGCGTCGACGACGCGCACGCGCGCGTCGATGCCCGCGCGCTTGAGGTCACGCGAGAAGGCGAGCGCGAGCCGTTCCTGTTCTTTGGTGGTGGCGAGGATTTCGAAGCCGAACGGGCGACCGCTTGCGCGCTCGCGCAACTCGGTACCCTTGAGCTCATATCCGGCTTGCGCAAACAGCGCCAACGCGCGCCGCAACGTCGCCCGGTCGCGCCCCGAGGCATCGGTCACCGGCGGCGCCCATTTGCCGGCAAGCACGTCGGGACGCACGACACCGGGGTAGGGCGTCAGCAGCGCGCGTTCGCGTGCGTCCGCCGCGTGGCCGTATGAGGACAACTCGGAATCCTCGAAATAGCTTCTATCCCGACGATACTGATCGAAGAAATAATTGTGATTGACCCACTCGAAATCGAACAGTGTGAGGATCGCCTCGCGCACGCGCGGATCGACGAAGATCGGCCGTCGCGTGTTGAAGACGAAGCCCGCCATGCCCTTCGGCATGCCATAGGGGAACGCGTCCTTCACGATGCGGCCGTCGCGCACCGCGGGCACGTCATAGGCCGTCTCCCAGCGCCCGGGATCCATCTCCGTTCGCACGTCATAGAGGCCGGCTTTGAATGCCTCGAACTGCGTGTTGCCGTCGCGGTAATAGTCGAAGCGGATCTCGTCGAAATTCCACAGGCCGCGATTGATCGCGAGATTGCGGCCCCAGTAATTCGGATCGCGCTTGAACGTGACGCTTTGCCCCGGCTTCACCTCGCTGACCACGTAAGGGCCGCTGCCGATCGGCGGCTCGAAGGTCGTCTCCTCGAACGTATCGGGATTGGTGGCGTGCTTGGCAATGACCGGCATCAGCCCGAGAATGAGCGGCAGCTCGCGATCGTCCGCCCCGGTCAGATCGAACCGCACACTGCGCTCGCCGATCGCTTCCGCCTTCGCGACCTTGGCGTAATAGGTGCGGAAGTTGGGCCGACCTTTGTCACGCAGGATCTCCCACGAGAAGATGACATCCTCCGGGGTGACCGGCTTGCCGTCTGAGAACCGCGCCGCCGGGTCGAGCGTGAAGGTGACGTAACTGCGGGCGGCGTCGGTTTCGACGGATTTCGCCAGCAGCCCATAGAGCGTGAACGGCTCATCGTAGCCGCGGGCGAGCAGGCTCTCCACGACGTAGCCGCGGATGCTCTGGGCGGCGAGCCCTTTGACGACGAAGGGATTGAGCGTGTCGAAGGTCCCCGAGACGCCTTGTACGAGCCGTCCGCCCTTGGGGGCGTTCGGGTTGGCGTAGCGCAGTCGCGTGAAGCCCTCAGGCAGTGCCGGATCGCCGTGCATGGCGATGGCGTAGTTGGCGTGAGCTGCCGGCGCCTGGGCGAACGCCTCCAGCGCGCCGAGCGCCGCAAGTGCGGCGGCAACGGCCAAGCGCTGAAACGGCAAGGCGCGGGCGGAGGAAACGACTGTTTTCACCAGCAGACGCGATTCGGTTGCGAGTCTGCGGAATTTATCACAGCAAAACTCGAGTTAACCGGCCCGGAACTTAGCTTTCCCCGGGTGAACTAACGGCTTTATCGGCGCCGCAATATCCGCTATCAGGCGCAGCGGCCGCGTCACGCTGCCGCCGTATTTGGCTACGAACAGAGTCGCGGGGTATCCGCTCCGACTGGCCACAGGGCCGCGAGCGGCAAAAAGTTAAGAGGACCAATTCATGGATTATCGGATCGCATCGGCCCGGCCGATGGGCCGCGCGCTCGCCGCAGGTGTTGCTGCGATCGCTTTGAGCCTGTTTGTCGTCTCGGCGGCCTCGGCGCAAAATCCGCCAGCCCCGAAGCCCGCGGCGAAGCCGGCCGCGAAACCGGCGCCAAAGCCCGCCGAGCCGCCGGCCCAGCAGCCGGCGCCGCAGCAGCAGGCCGCGCCGCAGCAGCAGGAATTGCCGCAGCTGATGTATTCGCCGTGGACCAAGATCTGCCAGAAGAGCCAGGAAACCGGCGGTAAGCAAATCTGCATCATCGCCAAGGACGGTCGCCTGGAGAATGGCATGCCGATCATCGTCGGCGCCATGATCGAGCCGGAGGGTGCGCAGCGCTTCATCCGCGTCACCGTGCCGTTCGGCGTGCATTTGCCGGAAGGCACGCGATTGATCGTCGATCAGAACCCGCCACAGCAGGCCCCCTATATTGCCTGCCATCCGCAGATCGGCGGCTGCATCGCACATTACCTCGTCGACAACGATCTCCTGGCGAAGATGAAGAAGGGGCAGAACCTCATCGTGCAAGCGGTCAACGAGACCGGGACGGTGATGAGCCTGCCGCTGCCGCTCGCGGACTTCGCCAAAGCCTATGATGGCCCGCCGACCGATCCGAAGGCGCTCGAAGAGCAGCAACGTCTGCTTCAGGAAGGGCTGCGGAAGAAGGCAGAAGAGGCTGCCAAGCAGGCCGAAGGCAAGCCGCCGCAAGGTGCGCCCGCGCCGGCAGGCGCGCCGCCGAAGTAACAAGCTTCGCAAGACTGAAAATATGAGAGGCGCGGCGAAGGGCCGCGCCTCTTTGCTTTTAGGTTTTACGTCTTCTCGAGCAGTAACTCAGTTCAGGCTGGTCTGGCGCCGCCTGTAGGCGCCTTTGTCATCACGATCGAACACCTCAGAGACCTGCGGATGCCGGATCGGATCGCCCGATGTATCGGGCAAGAGATTCTGCTCGGAGACATAGGCGATGTATTCGGTGTCCGCGTTCTCGGCGAACAGGTGATAGAACGGCTGATCTTTGTGCGGCCGGATCTGCTCGGGGATCGATTCCCACCATTCTTCGGTGTTGGCGAATTCCGGATCGATGTCGAACACCACGCCACGGAACGGGAATACCCGGTGCCGGACGATCTGGCCGATCTGGTACTTGGCGGTACGCGTCTTCATAGTCCGACCACATAGTCCAGGATTACGGCGGAAGCCAGCCCCAAACGGGGCTCAAATGCCATAGCGTGCGGCCATTCCCGGGTCCTTGGCGGCAACGAGCCTGGCGCGGTCGACGAGCACCTTCGCCTGCTTCCAGGTGGCGTCGTCCTGCATCTTGCCGTCGATCATCACCGCACCGGCGCCATCGGGCATCGCCGCGATGATCTTCTGCGCGAAGGCGACTTCCGCCGGATCCGGCGAATACACCTTCTTGGCGATGTCGATCTGCGAAGGGTGCAGCGACCAGGCGCCGACGCAGCCCATGAGGAATGCGTTGCGGAATTGCGCCTCGCAGGCAGCGGGATCGGCGAAATCGCCGAACGGCCCGTAAAACGGCTTGATGGCCGCGGCGGCGCACGCGTCGACCATCTTGGCAATCGTGTAGTGCCAAAGATCCTGCTGATAGGCCGCGCGTGTGCCGCCTTCGGCACTCGCATCGGCGAGCACTTTGTAGTCGGGGTGCCCGCCGCCGACGCGTGTCGTCTTCATGGCGCGTGACGCGGCGAGATCGGCCGGCCCGAGGCTCATGCCGTGCATGCGCGGCGAAGCGGCGGCGATCGCCTCGACATTGTTGACGCCCTGCGCGGTCTCCAAAATGGCGTGGATGAGGATCGGCTTCTTCACTGCGTGCCGCGCTTCGAGCTGGGCGAGAAGTTGATCGAGATAGTGGATGTCCCACGGTCCGTCGACCTTGGGCAGCATGACGACGTCGAGCTTGTTGCCAACGGCGCCGACAATTTCGATCACGTCGTCGAGGGCCCAAGGCGAGTTGAGCGCATTGATGCGCGTCCACAGTCCGGTCGAGCCGAAATCGGTGGCCTTCGCCATCTCGATGAAGCCGCGCCGGGCCGCCTCTTTGGCATCGATCGGAATGGCGTCCTCGAGATTGCCGAGCACGACATCGACCTGTTTCGCCAGCTCCGCGGCCTTGGCGCGCAGCTTCTCCACATGCGGTGGCATGAAATGGATCATGCGCTCGAGCTTGACCGGCAGCTCGCGACAAGGCGTCGGCGCGCCAACGGCGAGTGGTTGGTAGAACTGCCGCGGAAGCTTCATGGCTCGATCCTTCCCAATCCCGTCCTTGCCGTTTAGAAACGCAGCACCTGCCGGTCAACCTGTTTCATGGATGCCATGCAGCCGCTCACAGGCCTCACGGTTCTCGATTTCACCACGCTGCTGCCGGGGCCGCTGGCGACGCTGATGCTGGCCGAAGCCGGCGCCGAGGTGATCAAGGTCGAAAAACCCGGCGGCGAGGACATGCGTGTCTTCCCGCCGCAATGGCACAGCGAGAGCGCGCCTTTCGCCTTGCTCAATCGCGGCAAGAAAAGCCTGGTCGTCGACCTTAAGGACCAGCACGCCCGCGCGAAGCTCGAGCCATTCATCGCGCGCGCCGATATTCTGGTCGAGCAATTCCGTCCCGGTGTGATAGCGCGGCTCGGCCTCGGCTTTGCCGATGTCCGCAAGATCAATCCGCGGATCGTCTACTGCTCGATCTCCGGCTATGGACAGCGCGGTCCGCGCGAGCAGGAAGCCGGCCACGATCTCAATTATGTCGGAGCGACGGGGCTCCTGGCGCTGCAGCCGGGACCGCTGGATCGTCCTGTGGTGCCCCCCGCGCTTGTCGCCGACATCGCTGGCGGCAGCTTTCCCGCAGTGATCAATATTCTCCTGGCGCTGCGCCAGCGCGATCTGACCGGGCAAGGCGTGCAGCTCGACATCGCCATGACCGACGCGATATTCACCTTCGCCTGGTATGCGCTGGCGATCGGCAACGCCACGGGGCGATTCCCCGGTCCCGGCGAGCTGATGCTCGCCGGCGGCTCGCCGCGCTATCAGCTTTATCCGACCAGCGACGGCAAGCTCGTCGCCTGCGGCGCGATCGAGCAGAAATTCTGGATCGCCTTCTCCAAGGCGATCGGATTGCCACCGGAATTCGTCGGCGACACGCGCGACCCGAAGGCCACTCGAGCGGCTGTTGCCAAGATCATCCTTGCGGGCACCGCTGCACAGTGGCGGCCGGTGTTCGCGGCAGCCGATTGCTGCGCGACCATCGTCGCCTCGCTCGAAGAGGCGTTGCGCGATCCGCATTTCGTCGAGCGTGGCTTGTTTGCGCATCAGGTCGGCGCCGCCTCGGGCGCGACCATGAGCGCGTTGCCCTTGCCGATCGATCCGATATTCCGCGAGCCGCGTGGTACCGTGAAACGTGCGCCCAAGCTCGGCGAGCGCCTCAAGGATGAATGACGGCGAGGTGCAGGCCGAGCCCGATGATCCCGAGATAAAAGCAAAGCCGAAAGATTGCCGGCCGCGTGACGCTGCGGATCGCTTGTCCGAGCAGCATGCCGAGCACGGCTGGAATGACCGCGATCACCGACGCCGACGCACCGGTCTTGTCGAGCGCATGGCCGCCGATGAGGAGCCCGCCGAGCGCCAGCGTGGAGACGCTGTAGGACACGCCCTGCGCCTGGATGAATTCGTCGGGCGTAAAGCCGATGGCCTGATAGTAGGCGACGGCCGGGATCATGTAGATGCCAGTTACGGCAGAGATCATACCGGTGACGAGACCGATGCCGGCGCCGAGCCAGGGCTCGAGACGATCGGAGACCGCAAGCTGCACCTTCGCAAGACCGATCGCGGCATAGAGCAGCAGCGTGACGCCGAGCGCGATGCGCGTGCTGCTCGCCGCTTCCGGCGAGAGGAGACCGAGCTCGAGACGGCCGGCGATCCAGGTACCGGCGATGATCGCGAGTAGCGCCGGCCACAGCCGCAGCAGAATGGAAACGAAGTGACCGCCGGTGAACGCCTGCCAGACATTGGTCAAGAGCGACGGCACCAGCATGAGCGCCACTGCCTGCGCCGGCGGCATCACCGTGCTGAGGAGCCCGACCGCGACCGTCGGCAAGCCGAGACCGAGCACGCCCTTCACTGTGCCGGCGAGGATGAAGGTGAAAGCGGCGAAGGCAACCAGCGCCGAAGAGTCTTGCATGCGCGCAAGTTGCGCATTCGCGCAACAGCGCGCAATTCGTGCCTGCCAAAGCGAGCCTTCGAGTTTTGCGAAGCAAGACAGCGCCTACAGCGCTTCCCCGCGCATCAGCCGCGGCTCCGCCGCGGCGGGCGCGACGCCTTCGCGCATGACGGCGCGGCGCAAGGGACCGATGTGATCCATCAGATAGAGGCCGAGGCCGCGCGCGCCCTGCACCGGCAGGAAATCGGTCAGCAGCGAGCGATTGAGCAGATCGACGGCAACGCTGCGCGTGCCGACGTCACGGCGGCGGAGCTCGTCATAGCGCGCGAGCAGGTGAGGCGCTCCGACGTCGCCGCCCGACCGGCGTTCGTCGGCCACGAGCTCGCCGATCGTGGCGGCATCGCGCAGCCCGAGATTGAGGCCTTGTGCTCCGATCGGCGGAATGACATGCGCCGCCTCGCCGACCAGCGCCACACGGTGCGCCGCGAAGCTCTTTGCCGTCGTGACGGTGAGTGGAAATACGCCGCGGCCCGGCTCGATGATAACCTTGCCGAGAATCGAATGCGCATGGCGCTCGACGTCGTCGGCGAGCACGGGAGCCGCGAGCCCGGCGATACGCTCCGCCTCGGCAGGATCGACGACCCAGACCAGGCTCGAGCGCGATCCGGGCAGCGGCACCACAGTGAACGGCCCGCTCGGTGTGTGGAATTCGGTCGAGGTCTCGTGATGCGGCCGTGTATGCGTGAATGACAGGGCGACCGCAGACTGCGAATAGCGATGCTCGCTGGTCTCGATGCCCGCGGCCTGTCTGCACAAGGAGCGCCGTCCGTCGGCGCCGACCGCGAGGCGCGCTCGCAGCGGGCTGCCGGCTTTGCCGACAACGGTGACGCCGAGATCATCGACCTCGACCGCGGTGACGTCGTCGTCGAGGCGCCGCAAGGCCGGCAGCGTCACCGCGCGCGCTTCGAGCGCAGCGATAAGATGACGGTTCTCGATATTGTAACCGAAGACGTCGAGCCCGATCTCTTCGGCCGTAAAGCGCACTTCAGGGGCGCGGATGAGGCGCCCGGTGTCATCGACGATGCGCATCACCTTGAGCGCGGCCGCTTGCGCCCGGCAGGCGTCCCAGACGCCGAGCGTTTCGAGCGCGGTCACCGAGCCGGCGAGCAGCGCCGTGGTGCGGTTGTCGGCTGCCGCGGGACGCTTGCCAATCAGCGTCGTCTCGACCCCGGCGCTCGCCAGCGCGACCGCGGCAGTGAGCCCAGCGGGGCCGCGGCCGACGACAATGACATCGGCCATTTCCTGCGTATTTTTCTCCGGCATCAAAGTCTTGCCTGGCTTTCCTCTTAACTCACCTAATACGGCCAAAAACGCCTGGAAACCATCGAGAGAGCTTCCGATTTCGCCTCTTGCCGCAATGCGCTAGGAACGCAACCGAATGACCCAAACGGCGCTGTCGCGAACCCTCACGCATCTGTCTCCCGCGGCCAATGGCCTTGGGCAGGTTTTTGCGCATCCGCGCGCGGTCGCCGTAGTCTGCGTCGTGGCGCTGACCGGGCTCGGCTGGGCCTACCTGGCGCTGACGATGGCGCAGACGGACTTCCTCGATGCGCTCTGCCGGCCGAGCTTTGGCCTGGCTGTGGGGCATTTCGCAGACGCGTTCGTCATCTTGCCGATGTGGATGGCCATGACGCTGGCGATGATGCTGCCGAGCGCGGCGCCGATGATTTTCACCTACGCCGAAATCGCCGACACCGCCGCGCGCAAGGGCGAGCATGTCATATCGCCATTCGTGCTGACCGCAGGCTATGCGGCGGTCTGGCTCGGTTTCGCACTGATCGCGACGCTGATGCAGCTCGCGCTGATGCGGCTCGCTTTGCTCGATGCCTCGATGCGCTTGGCGAGCGTCCTGCTTTCGGGCGCGATTTTTATCGGCGCCGGCGCTTACCAGTTCTCCAGCCTGAAGCAGGCCTGCCTGCGGCAGTGCCAAAGCCCATTTCCGTTTTTCTTCGCCAATTGGAGCACCAAGACGGCGGGCGTGTTTCGCCTCGGCCTGCGGCAAGGGCTCTATTGCGTCGGCTGCTGCTGGGCCAGCATGCTGGTGATGTTTGCGGTTGGCGCGATGAATGCGCTGTGGATGGCGGGCATCGGCATCGCCATGACCGTGGAGAAGATGACGAGCGGGATGCGCTTTTCTCGCATCGTCGGCACTGCGCTGATCGTTGCCGGCGGCGTATTGATCGTCGTTTCGGTGGCGGCGCATTGGCCGCAGGCGTGAGCCAGGAACAAGTGTTGGGAGTAGGGCGTGGAAAAGTGGACGTTGAAAGGTGAGATGACGCTGTCGTGCAGCTGCACGGTGTTCTGTCCGTGTGTGCTGTCGCTCGGCGAGCATCCGCCGACGGAGGACCGCTGCCAAACCTGGGCGGGCATCCGTATCGACGAGGGACATTTCGACACCGTCGAGCTTGGCGGTCTCAAGATCGGCCTGATGATGGACCTGCCCGGCATCATGGCGCGCGGCAATTGGACCGCGGCGCTGTTCGTCGATGACAAGGCGCCGATCCAGGCGGTGAAGGGGCTCACGCGCATCTTCACCGGCCGCGTCGGCGGCACGACGCATCTCCTCTCGATCCTGGTCGGCAGCTTCCTTGGCGTGCGCCAGGTACCGATCAGCTACGAGACCAAGGGCGACACACGCCTCATCAAGATCGAGAACTTCGTCGACGGCGTGATCACGCCGGTGCGCGGCAAGGAAGCCGGTAAGAATGTGGTGATCCGAAACAGCGAATATTGGATTGCCCCCGACGTCATCGTGTCGCGCGCCGAAAAGTCGCGCTTCCGCGGCTTCGGCCGCAATTGGAATCTGACCGGCCGTTCGGCGGAAATCTGCGCGCTCGATTGGGGAAACGAGTAAGCTCAGGGGATGCCCGAGTCCCTGCCGACCGCCGCTCCCCTCGCGACCCGCGCCGGCGCCTTCACCATCCACATCTTGACCGCATCGGGCGCCGCCTTTGCGCTGGTTGCTGCCATGCTGGCAACGCTGAGTGAATGGTCGGCGATGTTCTTCGTGCTCGGTCTCGCCTTGATCGTCGACGCGATCGATGGGCCGCTGGCGCGGCGCTTCAACGTCGTCGAGCTGTTGCCGCGCTGGTCGGGCGAGGGGCTCGACTACGTCGTCGACTTCGTCACCTACGTCTTCGTTCCGGCCTTCGCCGTCGCCGCCAGCGGATTGATGCCTGATGGTTTTGCGATCCCAGCCGGCGTGCTTATCGTCATCACCGGCGCGCTGTATTTCGCCGATCGCACCATGAAGCTCGACGGCAACTATTTCCGCGGCTTTCCGGCGCTGTGGAACGCGGCCGCGTTCTACCTGTTCCTGCTGCGGCCGCCGGGCTGGATCGCGCTCGCGATCGTCGTCATCCTCGCCGGGCTCACCTTCGCCCCCATCCGCTTCCTGCATCCGGTGCGGGTCACGCAATGGCGCGTCATCACCATGCCGCTCCTGGCGCTGTGGGCGGTGCTGGCCGCGATCGCAGTGTGGACCGGCCTCGAGCCGGGACGCATGGTGACGCTGCCGCTCTGCCTCATCGCCGTCTACTTCTTCCTCGCCGGTTACCTGCAGCGCGTTATCTAGTGCCCCGAACTCGAAGTTCGCACACCCATCCCCGCGAGTCAGAATGCGAACTTCGAGTTCAAAAAGGGGCACTAGAATCATAAGTTTGCTAGTGTCCTTTCGATTCCGAAGTTCGCCAAGAATGTGCTGCAACGTATCGCGAGCTTCGGAATCGGGACACTAGCCGATGACCCAATTGCTCTTCGACCCGAATGCCTGGGCGGCGCTCGTCACTTTGACGGCGCTGGAGATCGTGCTCGGCATCGACAATCTGGTCTTCATTTCCGTGCTCACCGCGCGTCTTCCGGCGGCGCAGGCTCAGCGCGCCCGCGCGATTGGCCTGTCGCTCGCCTTCATCTTCCGCATCTTGCTGCTCGCGTCGTTGAGCGTCCTGATCGGGCTGCGCCAACCCGTGTTCGCGGTCGCCGGTCACGATTTCTCCTGGCGCGACCTCATTCTCACCGTCGGCGGTCTCTTCCTCATCGCCAAGGCCACACGGGAAATCCATGTCGAGGTGGAGGCACGCGAGGAGGAGAGTGGTGGTGTGCCCGCGGCGACGCGTGCCTTGCTCGCCGTGGTCCTCCAGCTTGCCGTCATCGACATCGTGTTCTCGATCGATTCCATCGTCACCGCGATCGGCCTTGCTGACGACCTCGAAGTGATGATTGCCGCCGTGCTCATCGCCATGCTGGTCATGTATGCGGCGGCGCGGCCGGTCGGCGATTTCATCGCCGCGCATCCGACCACCAAGATGCTGGCGCTCGCTTTCCTGGTGCTGATCGGTGTGGCGCTCCTCGCCGACGGATTCCACCTGCATATTCCGCGCGGCTATATCTACTTCGCGATGGCGTTTGCGGCGGCGGTCGAAGCCTTTAATGTGCTGGCGCGCCGCAACCGCCGCCGAAAGTCCGGCCGCGGCTGATTTTGCTGTCGGGAGCGTGATATGGCCAAACCCGTCCTTCTCATCGCCGGCGGCAGCCGCGGTATCGGCGCCGCCACGGCGCGGCTCGCGGCCACGCGCGGCTACGACATCGCCATTAATTACAAGAGCAATTCCGATGCGGCCGCCGAACTGGTCGAGGCGATCAAGCTCGCCGGCGCCCACGCTGTCGCCATCCAGGGCGATATGGCCAAGGAAGAGGACATCGAGCACGTCTTTCGCTTCGCCGGCGAAATCGGGCCGCTGACGCATTTCGTGCACTCCGCCGGCATCACCGGCCGCAGCTCGCGGCTCGACGCGGTCGAGGCGGCGACGGTGCGCGAGGTGCTCGACGTCAACGTGCTCGGCCCATTGCTGTGCCTGCGCGCCGCAATCCGGCGCATGTCGACCAAGCATGGCGGCCCTGGCGGCGCCATCGTGCTGATCTCGTCGATGGCGGCGAAGATCGGCGGTATGAACGAATACACCTGGTACGCGGCGGCAAAAGGCGCTGTCGACACCATGACCATGGGCGTCGCCCGCGAGGTCGCAAAGGAGAATGTCCGCATCAATGCGGTGTCGCCGGGCCTGATCGACACCGAGATCCATGAGCCTGGTCGGCTCGAGCGCGTGGCGCCACTGACACCCATGGGGCGCGCCGGCAGCGCCAACGAAGTCGCCGAAGCGATCCTGTTTCTCCTCTCCGACGCCGCATCCTATATCAACGGCGCCGTGCTCAACGTGTCGGGAGCGCGCTGAGCCATGCGGGCGATCCTGCCGCTCGTCGCGTTGACGATCGCCGCAACGGCCGCGCCACTGCGCGCGGATCCGCTGGTGCCGCCGACCGTCGATTATGTGCAGGACGTCGAAATCACCCGCGACAGCGACCACTCCTTTGCCGTGCCGGCGCGCTACATCGTCGGCGGCCACCATATCCGCGTGGAGTATGTCGGCATCGTCACGCTTGTCGACCTCGACCGCCGGCAGACCACGGCGATGATCCCGCGCGTGCGTACTTACTGGTGGCCGAAGCCGCTGATCGACGGTGTCAAGGACAGCCGCCGCTGGGTCGGCGTCGAGGCGCAAAGCGCGGAGGAGATCGGCAAGGACACGGTGCTCGGCCATGCGGTGACCAAATATCGCGTCCGCGGCACCGTCTTCGAGACCCGCACGCCGTTCGAAGGCGAGGTCTGGACCACGGCCGAGAACATCGTCATGCGCATCGATGGAATCGGGCGCGGCGCGGACGGCTTCAGCGCGCCGATCAAGGTGACTACCGTGCAGCTGCAGATCGGCGGCGTCGATCAGGGGCTTTTGAGCGTGCCCGCGACCTTCGCCCGGATGCCGCGCTCCAATCCGGGGCCGCGCCAGCAGAACTGATCCGCGCACGATCCTGTGACCGCTAGCCGACTTTCTATGCCTTGCTGGGGCTTGGAACCAAGTGTTAAATTTTATGGTTAATGCGGGTTGCCGGCATTGGGCCGGTGGGTGGGCACAGCCATGTTCGAGTATCGCTCGCTTGCGGGTTCGGTGCGCATGATGGCGCTTGCCGCAACCGGCGCCGCGGCCTTGGCGAACGCTAGCGCCGTCGCCGGCGGTAAGGACGAGATCTTCAGCGACGTTGTCGCCTCCCAAGACATGGTCGGTGATGAGCAGCCGGCCGCCCCGCCGGTGCGCTCCGCGCAGGGCTTCTTCTGGTTCTTCGGCCAGCCCAATCCATTTCAGTCGCATCAATCCCAGCCGACCTATCGCAGCCGCGAACGCAGCAACGATCCGTTTTCGTCGCGCGAGGAATTTCCCCCGCGTCCACGCGCCGTAGAGCGTCACTATCGCGAGCACAGCATGGTCACCCGGCACGACCCGGGCTCCGAATTGAAGACGCGGCTGCTCGGGATGCTGCGCAATCCGCCGCCGATCCCACAGACCAACGGCCCGCTGCTGCTGACCGTCTCGATCGCCAAGCAGACGATCACCCTTTACGACGCCGGCGTCGAGATCGCGAAAGCACCGATCTCGAGCGGCACCACGGCAATGCCGACGCCGATGGGTGTCTTCAGCGTGCTGGAGAAGAACTGGTGGCACCGCTCGAACATGTACAGCGCGGCGCCGATGCCGTTCATGCAGCGCATCACCTGGTCGGGCGTCGCGCTGCATGCCGGAGAGCTGCCGGGCTATCGTGCCTCGCATGGCTGCGTGCGGCTCACCGACAGCTTCGCGCTGCGCCTGTGGTACACGACCCGGATCGGCGCCCGCGTGGTCATCGCCTGGGACGAGGTGGCACCTTACGACATCGCGCACCCGCTGCTGTTCCAGCCCAAGGCCATGCCGCAGCCGACGCCGGCGCCGCAGGAGCAGGCTCCGCCGCCCGCGGCACCGCCGGCCGACAGCGCCATGATCAGCATGAATGCGCCGTCGGCGGTCCCGAGCGAAGACGATCCGCGCGATCAGACGGAGAGTGTCCCGCCGATTTTCCCGAGCTTCGCGCGCAGCGGTGACGACGATCCGGCGCTCGATCACATGATGACCGCCGCGCGCGACGACGGCGAAGCCACCGATGACAGCCCGCGCGTCGCCGACGCGACCTCGAGCATCGATTACGCCCTGTCGCCGTCGCGCCCGGCGAACGATCTCATTGCGCTGGAGGAGCATCTCGCTCCGGTCGCGGCACTTGCGCGCCAGCAAAGCGATGCAGATACGCCGGTGACTCTTGCGCGTCTCGAAACCATCGATACGCCGCACCGGCAGCCTCTGTTCGACAGCTTTGCCATTGCGCGGCGCAAGATCGCACCGCGGCGATGGGCCGGACCGGTGACGACATCGCCGGCCGAGCCGGAGCAAGTGCTGCGGCCCGGGCCGATCTCGGTGCTGATCAGCCGCAAGGACCGGCGCATCTATGTGCGCAAAGGCTTGCAGCCGGTGTTCGATGCGCCAATCGGGATCGCGCAGGTGGAGCGGCCGTTTGGGACCCACGTGTTCACCGCGGTCGCCGTTGATGATGACGGTGCGAACCTGCGCTGGAAGGTGGCCTCGCCGTCGGCCGAACCGCGTGGACGCGCCGGCATCGTGCCGACCGCGGCCGCGAGCGCCGCGCTCGACCGGATCGCGATCCCGCAGGAGACCCTGGACCGCATCGCGGCGCTGACCACGGTCGGCGCTACGCTGATCGTCAGCGATCCCGGTCTCGGCCGTACCGCGAAGCTTCTCGACTCCGATTTCACCGTGCTGATGCGCTGACGCGGGCCTTGGCCCACGCATAAGCCACCATGGCTGCCGCGGCTTGTGTTCGCGCTTCTGCGCCCTATGATCCCGCCGCGCCGGCAAACCGGCATCGGAATCATTTTCGCCATACGGGAGAAAACCATGGTCGCAGCAGTCCGTGTTCACAAACATGGCGGCCCCGAAGTCCTGACTTACGAAGACATCGAAATTCCGGCGCCGGGCCAGGGCCAGGTCAAACTCAAGCAGCATGCGATCGGGGTGAATTTCATCGACACGTATTTCCGCATCGGCATGTATCCCTCGCCGGTCGGCATGCCGTTCGTCGCCGGCAATGAAGGCGCAGGCGAAGTGATCGCGGTCGGGCCGGGCGTCACCGACCTCAAGGTCGGTGATCGCGTCGGCTATGTGGCGCCGCTCGGCGGCTATGCGACGGAGCGGCTGTTGCCCGCCGACCGCGCGGTGAAGCTGCCGCAGGGCATCAGCTACGAGCAGGCCGCCGCGATGATGCTCAAGGGCATGACGGTCGAATATCTGCTTGCCCGCACCTTCAAGGTGAAGAAGGGCGACACCGTTCTCATTCACGCTGCCGCCGGCGGCGTCGGTCTCATTGCCTGCCAATGGGCGAAGGCGCTCGGCGCGACCGTGATCGGCACTGTCGGCTCCAAGGACAAGGCCGAGCTCGCCAAGAAGAACGGCTGCGATCACGCCATCCTTTATCGCGACGAGGACTTCGTCGCGCGTGTGAAGGAGATCACCGGTGGCAAGCTCTGCGATGTGGTTTATGACGGCATCGGCAAGACCACGTTCCCAGCCTCGCTCGATTGCCTGCGGCCGCTCGGCTATTTCGTGAGCTTCGGCAGCGCGTCCGGCCAGATCGAAGCTTTCAACATCAATATCCTGCAGACCAAAGGCTCGCTGTTTGCGACGCGGCCGACGCTCAACCACTACGCCGCCAAGCGCGAAGACCTGCTCGCCATCGCCGCGGACCTGTTCGAGAAGGTCGGCTCCGGCGCGGTGAAAATCCCGGTGAACCAGAAATACGCGCTCAAGGACGCGCAGAAGGCGCACCGCGATCTCGAAGGCCGCGGCACGACGGGTTCGACGATTTTGATTCCGTAAGAAATGGAATCCTGCGCGCGCGGCATACTCCGCCGTCATGCCCCGCGGAGGCAGGGCATCCAGTAGTCGCCGTCGGTGACTACTGGGTCGCCTTCTCGCGCTGGCGAGCCAAGGGCGAGCGGCCAGCGCGAGCAATTTTGGAGTAGCCGCGCCGGACCCTCGCTTCGCTCGGCGGCGCGGCGTCAAGCCGGGCGACGACGCTGAATGTCTGGCGCGCACCACGTACATGTTCAAAGCAATGCCGCGATTTCTCCGAAGGCCGGATGGGTGAAAATGCCCTCCGGCAGTCGCGGCAGGCCGACGACGCCGATCTTGTCCGAGAACCGCGCGAACGTCGTCACCGTCTCTTCGAGCGGCACCGGGCTCGCGACGCTCTCGCTCACGACCACGGCAGCGACCTTGAGATTGCGGCGGATGAGCACGTGCAGCGCGGTCAGCGTGTGGCTGATGCTGCCGAGATAGCTGCCGGTGACGAGCAGGATCGGGGCGCGCAGCGACGTCATCCAGTCGAGCACGGTGTGCGTGTCGTCGAGCGGGACCATGATGCCGCCGACGCCCTCGATGAACAGCGTCCCGGGATTGTCCGCGGTCGCGCGGCGCGAAAAGTCGACGAGCTCGTCGAAATCGATGGCGCGACCTTCACGTGCCGCGGCCATGTCGGGTGAGAGCGGGGCGCGGAAGCGCCAGGGCGAGACGCGCTCGACATAATCGGCGCTGACGGGCAGATCCATCGCGCGCAGCAGCACCGCGGGATCGCTGGTCTCGACGACGGACGGACCGTAGCCGCTGACCACGGGCTTGAGCGCGCCGACCGGCTCCTTGGCGGCACGCAGATGCCGAATGAGCCCGGCGGTGACAAAGGTCTTGCCGATATCGGTGCCCGTCGCGGTGACGAAGATTGCGGCCACGGCGCTATCGGCTGTTCGCCAGCACGCGGCGGCGCACGAGATCGGCAAGCCGCGCGATCTCCTCATCGGGATGGCCGGCGGTGAAGGCGAGGCGCAGCCGCGCCGTGCCCGGCGGCACGGTCGGCTCGCGAATGCCGACAACGAGGAAGCCTTCGTCCTCGAGAAGACGCGAGGCGCGCATGGTCGGCTCGGCGTCACCGATCACCACTGGCACGATGTGGCTCTGCGCATCCGGCAGCCTGAGCGCCCGCGTGAAAGCGAGCGCCTTCCTATGCGGCGCGCGCGTGCGCTCGGGCTCGGCGGCGATGAGGTCGAGCGCGGCGATTGAGGCCGCAGCCATCGCCGGCGGCAAGCCGGTCGAGTAAATGAGCGTGCGCGCACGATTGCGGATCAAATCGATCACCGGCTGCGAGGCGCAGAGATAGCCGCCATAGGCGCCGAGCGCCTTCGACAGCGTGCCCATCTGCAGCGGCACGTCGACGTCGGCGCCTGCCGCCGCGCGTGAGCCGCGGCCGTCGCCAAGGACGCCGAGGCCGTGGGCGTCGTCGCTCATCAGCCAAGCGTCGTAACGCTGCGCCAGTGCCGCCATCTCCCGGAGCGGCGCCACATCGCCATCCATCGAGAACACGCCGTCGGTGACGATCAGCGCGCGCTGATAGAAGGAGCGGTGCTCGCGCAACAACTCCTCGAGATGCGCGAGGTCGTTGTGGCGGAACATCACCACGGTGCCCTGCGAAAGCTGCGCGCCGGCAAAGATGCAGGAATGCGCCAGCGCATCGACGAGCACGAGGCCGTCGCGGCCGGCGATCACGGGAATGATGCCGGCATTGGCGAGATAACCCGAGCCGAACACGCAGGCGGCCTCAGTGCCCTTGAGCCGCGCCAGGCGCTGCTCCAGTTGCGCGAACAGCGGATGATTGCCGCTCACCAGGCGCGAGGCGCCGGCGCCCACGCCATATTCCTCGATTGCCGCAACCGCGGCCGCCTTGACCGCCGGATGCTGCGACAAATTCAGGTAGTCGTTGCACGAGAAAGAGAGGAGCCTGCGGCCGTTGCGCTCGACCCACAGGCCGTCCTCGCGCACGGTCTCCGCGAGCGAGCGGCGCAGGTGCCGGCGGTCGAGATCGCTGAGCTTGGCCGCTGCAAAGCGGTCCAGCGAAGGCATGGGGTGATTTTGGCTCATCCTGGAGGCAAAATGCCCCGCATGGACCAGGAAGAAAAGCGGCAAATGCCGCCCGAAACCAAACCGAAAGCCCGCGCCCCGCGGGAAAAACGCTGGTTTACCGGCGGTATTCCGCACATCTGGATGCCCTATGCGCAGATGAAGACGGCGAACCCGCCGCTCGCCGTGGCGCGCACCGACGGCAGCCGCATCGTGCTGGCGGACGGCCGCGAGCTTATCGACGGCATGGCCTCGTGGTGGACTGCCTGCCACGGCTACAACCACCGGCATATCCGCGACGCGGTGAAACGCCAGCTCGCGGTGATGCCGCATGTGATGTTCGGCGGGCTCGCGCATGAGCAGGCGCTGACGCTGGCGCGGCGGCTCGCGACCTTGCTGCCGGGCGATCTCGAGCGCGTGTTCTTTTCCGAATCAGGATCGGTCGCGGTCGAGGTGGCGCTGAAAATGGCGGCGCAGTTCTTCAGCAATCGCGGGGAGGCGGCGCGCAGCACTTTCGTCGCTTTTCGCGGCGGCTATCACGGCGATACCACGGGCGCCATGGCGGTGAGCGATCCGGACGACATGCACGGCGCCTATCGCCATCTGGTGCCGCGCCAGCACGTCGTCGCCTTGCCGGACACAGCGGAGCGGCTTTCGGCGCTCAACGAGCTTCTCGACAAGCAGCAGAAGAAGATCGCCGGCATCATCGTCGAGCCGCTGGTGCAGGGCGCCGGCGGCATGCGCTTCCACGATGCCGAGGTGCTGGCGCATCTGCGCGCTGTCGCGGACGCGCGCGGGCTCCTTCTCATCTTCGATGAAATCTTCACCGGCTTCGGCCGCACCGGAACGATGTTCGCCTGCGAGACCGCGGGCGTGGTGCCCGACATCGTGTGCCTCTCCAAGGCGCTCACCGGCGGCACGCTGCCGCTGGCGGCGACCGTCGCGCGCAAGCACGTGTTCGAGGCGTTCTGGTCCGACGACGCGGAGAAGGCGCTGATGCACGGGCCGACCTATATGGGCAATGCGCTGGCTTGCGCGGCGGCCAATGCCTCGCTCGACCTGTTCGAGCAGGAGCCGCGGCTCGAGGAGGTAGGCACGCTGTCGCAGCGCCTGCGCGACGGGCTCGCGCCGTGCCGCGACGTCGCCGGCGTCTCGGACGTGCGCATCATGGGCGGCATTGGGGTGGTGCAATTCGAGCGGCTACCCGATCTCAATGCCTTGCGTGCGCGCTTCGTGGAGGAGGGCGTGTTCATCCGCCCGTTCGGCTCGATCATCTATCTGACGCCGGCGTTCAATATCGGCGAAGAGGATATGGCGAAGCTCACCGGCACGATCGTGAAGGTGGCGAAGGAGATCGCGCAGTAGGCGCTCGCTGTCATCCCAACGCCCATCTTGGCAGCATCACGTGGATGCCCTTGTGCACGTTCACGAGCTGGGTGACGTGCAGGTCGGCGGTGAGGCTGCACAGCGCATAGGCTTCCTCGCGCGTGAGCTTGGTCGAGGCCACGATGTGCTTGATCATCGCGCGCAGCGCATTTTTCGCCGCGTCGTCGAGGTCCTCGTTGAAGGCGAGCGTGATGATGTGCGTCGGCGTCTCCGCCCAGGGGCCGTCGAGCTTGGCGTTCTTCTCGATGCTGATGCGAAAGGTCCCGGAAAGCGAAGTCTCGATAGCGGTGAGGCAGACTTCGCCGTGGCCCTGCGCGCCATGGCCGTCGCCGACCGAGAACAGCCCGCCCGGCGTGAACACCGGCAGATGCAGCGTCGTGCCGGCGACGAGGTCCTTGCAGTCGATATTGCCACCGAAGACGCGCGGGATCACTGAAGTTTGCCGGCCCCAGGCCGCCGGCGGCGCCACGCCCATGCAGCCGAAGAACGGCGCAGTTGGAAACTCCAAGCCCCAGGCCATCCGCGCGATGCCACGCTCGATGTCGAGGCCGACATGCGTCAGCGTCGTCTCGTGGAAGTCCTCGGGAAGCGTGCCGGCGAGCGGACGGATCATCTGGTAGCCCCAATCCTGCCGCAGCTTGACCTCGAGGATCTCGATCTTGAGCGCATCGCCGGGCTCGGCACCGGCGACTGCGACCGGGCCGGTGAGCAGATGCGGGCCGGGGCCGCGCGTCGTCGCGGCGAGAATGCCGGCGTGTTCCGGGAGGATCGTGAATGGCGAACCTTTCGGCGGCAGCATCTCCGGATGGCCCGAGATGGACTCGATGCTGACAGTGTCGCCAGAGGCGATGGTGATCGTCGCCGGGTGCGCGGCGTCGTAGTAGCCCCAGTGCACGGTCCCGGGCTTGGCTTTTAAGGTGTGGTGCTGGGGCATGGAGGCCTCGCTGATCATGGGTTGCGCAGCTTAGCGAAAGCTTCGCACTTTCGACACGGCGTCGATTTTTTAAAAATCAGCGCCGTTGGAAGTCCAAGGGCGCGCGGGACATCCGTGATCCTTCGGGATCTACGGATCCTTCGCCCCTCGCGGAACGAAGGCAGGTGGTAGTCAAACCGCAGGTCTCGTTAGATCGAGATATCCCGCGCGCG